>Ga0209514_10000025_pt1 | contig 460910 bp, 446 predicted proteins | sample Subgrocontami58m_FD_187452 | JGI IMG/M metagenome (GOLD analysis project Ga0209514, IMG submission 187452) | Subsurface groundwater microbial communities from S. Glens Falls, New York, USA - GMW37 contaminated, 5.8 m (SPAdes) (version 3) | ecosystem: Environmental > Aquatic > Deep subsurface...
GTTACTCTACCTGTTATGCTATAGCCGGTAGGCAGGCGCGAAGCCGAGCCTCGGGTAGACAACTTTAGGCGGATATTTCAGAGGAACCTCTGAAATAGGATCGAACCGCAAGGTAGATCCCCCGCCATGAACCATTCGCTTTGCCAAGTAGGGTTCATGCCCTGTACCTGAAAAATGCCGATGGCATTTTGAATGGTACAGGGCAAAGCTCAGGTTCATGGCACAGCCATTACATATAAGGATGTCGGAGCTTCCAGCTCCGACGCCGCCAACTATTCCCACCACATTCGATTATACCCAAGTACAATTGACTCTTTTTTAATACCTCTATAATACAGTCATGTAGTAAAAAGGAGGCAAGGTATGCTATACACACTTGCAGTTGTTTTGATCGTGCTTTGGCTGTTAGGGTTGGTCTCGTCATACACGATGGGTGGATTTATTCATATCCTGCTCATTATTGCCGCTATCGTGATCATCTTGCGTCTCATCAGCGACCGGAAAGTGGTTTAACAGTCGCAAACCTTAAAGGATGCAAGCCTGGCATAAAAAAGCTGGTTATCGCGGCGCAAGCGTTGCGCAGGATCTGGTGCGTTAAAAGTAGCTTAATAAAATCATATTGACCGGACCCTTACCCAAGTGTAAAATAGTGTAACTGGTATACAGCCAGTTACACGACCCGTAATTGGTTGAGAATAAAACCGGTTACGGATTTTTTATGGGGCATCAAGTCAGCCAGCACTAAAGGAATATAAATGAAGATGAAAATGAAAAAGAAAAAACCAGTATTAAGAAACAAAATCCGGAACAAGGAGCGTGTGCGTCTTGAGGGGGTAATAAAGCAACAATCTGATAAGCTCAAGATTAAAAACGGGCAATTAAGGAACGGGGCAGCGAAACAGATAAAGTCAGAATGGCAGATCGAGACAGCTACTACCTTAATAAAGAAGAAAGACCTCGAGATCCTTAAGCAGCGCGCGGAGCTTTTGCACGTCACCAGAGTAGGAAAGCTTGCGGAGTTTGTCTCTTCCCTGGCTCATGAGATCAGCCAGCCCCTCACGGCTATTCTTTCCTACGCTCAGGCCGCATCGCGCATGCTCGAAGGGAGGGAGCCTGAGATCAAGGAGATCCTTCAACACATCATCGATGATGACCGGCGGGCCTCTGAGGTCATCCAGCGGATGCGTTTACTTTTAAAAAAGGGTAAGCCTGAAATGGAGCTACTGGATATCAATGCCATTGTCAACGAGACCGTTATGCTTGTCGCTACCGATGCCGCCGTAAGGAACGACGCCTTAAAGACCGAGCTCAAGGGCGATCTTCCGTTTATTGATGGCGACCGGGTGCAATTACAACAGGTCCTCCTTAATCTCATCAGTAATAGTTTTGATGCCTTGGGGCGTAGTCGAGGTAAGCGTGAGATATTGATCCGCACATTGCGTAAAGATATCGACACAATCATTGTGGAGGTGAAAGATTCCGGATGCGGTATTCCCAAACGAAATATGCCTAAGCTCTTCACCCGATTTTTTACCAGTAAACCGGATGGCTTAGGTATGGGATTGTCTATCAGTCGCTCCATCATCGAGGCGCATGGAGGCCGGCTGAAGGGAAGAAACAATCCCGACCGCGGCACCACTTTTTATTTTACCATTCCTGTCGGCACAAAGGATGCCTGATGAATAAGCGAAGTGCGCTTATCTATGTCGTTGATGACAACGTCTCTATATGCAGGTCCCTCGCTCTGTTGTTAAAAGCACACGGTTTTAAAGTTGAAACGTTCACGCATGCTCGTTCTTTCCTGGCATACAAGCATCCCAAGCTGCCGTCATGCCTGGTCTTGGATATTAGCCTGCCGGATATCAACGGGCTTACCCTTCAGGAGATGATGGCCAAACGCGGCATCATCATTCCCATCATCTTCATCACCGGACACGGTGATATCCCGATGAGCGTGAAAGGTATTAAGGCAGGAGCCGTGGATTTTCTTACCAAACCCTTTATTAAAAATAAACTGCTCGATGCTATCACGCTTGCCATCTCAAAAAGCATGTCTCAAAATAAAGAAGAAGCCGAAGTGTCAAAGATCAAACGCCGCATCAAAACTTTGTCTCCACGAGAACTGGAAGTTTTTCGGCTCGTAGCGAAGGGGATGATGAGTAAGAATATCGCCTTCAAGCGGGGGATCTCCCTCCAAACGATCAAGGTCCACCGCGGCCGCGTAATGAAAAAAATGCGCGCCAGAACCGTAACTGAACTCATCCGCTTTGCCGAAAAATGCGGTATTACGTCCTCCAAAGAGTAATCACGCCCTATTATACCCAGGTACAATTGATTTAATTCCTGCTACTACTATAATGACACTATGAAGCCGGGAAAATCACAGAAACAAATTTATATTGTGGATGACGATGAATCGGTATGCTGCGCGTTGGGGATCCTGCTTGTTACATACGGATTTAAAGTCGATACCTTTACTTCCGCAAAGGATTTTTTTCGTGCTGTACCCAATAACGCTCCCGGTTGTTTGATCCTGGATATCCATATGCCGGCATTGAGCGGGTGGGAAGTATTAGAACGGATCGTTAAATCCGGGTTCAAACGGCCAGTTATTATTATTTCAGCGGACAAAGGCGGCGTAAATCATGAGCGGGCTATAGAAGCGGGAGCGGCGGGGTATCTACAAAAACCGTTTAATGATAAGGAACTGGTTGACTTTATTAATGGGGCGCTTGAAAACAAAAAAGGAAGGAGGGCGATGTGAAAAAAATTACTTTAGCAATATTGGCGGTTATATTTTTAACTGGCGCGCTTGCCGGATGCAATGCGGCTAGAGGCGCGGGAAGAGATATATCGGATACAGGGAAGCATATTTCAAATATCGGTAACTAAGCTGTATAGGAAAATAAAGATGCGGGGCAGATCAACGTCCCGCATTTTTAAAAAACTAATATGAATACTAAAAAAGAAATATTCCGGTTCTTGATCGCGGGGCCTGTTGTCACTGGAACAGACTTTGGTATCTATTATGCCCTATTTCATTTTCTGCCTTTCAGTATATCTAAGGGGATCTCTTTTACGTGCGCGGGTATCGTCGGGTATCTGTTTTATAAATTCTGGATATTTGAATACAACAAACCATCATATGCCGAAATTATCCGGTATGCGCTTATTAATTTCCTGGCATTAGGAATCAATGTTTTAACAAATCAAAGCATTCTCGAGCATTGGCCCGGTGCCGTTTTCGCAGCTTTGGTCATTGCCACATCAGTAACAAGTTTATTTGCCTTCATTTGTTTTAAATGGTGGGTTTTCAGGGCCTTATTAAAAGAGACGGCTTACTTTATGTGGTGGAAATGGTTTCCATGGAGATTTTTAGTAAAAGATGTCGCGCGCAAGCTGGGGTTCTTAGACCCTATTAATGTTATTTCTCAATTACAGAATTTTACGCAACCATCAGAAGTGGTAGCCCCGATGGAGTTATTGCGTTCAGGCGCTGTTATGCACGCTCGTGGTTTGATAAATAGTTTAGCCATACAGCATAACCTTGACTGGATCTGGCCTTATTGGGTGGGTTGTCAATATGACCCTAAGAACGAGGCGTTTATTCCGCGGTCTTTCTCGTTAACTCAAATTAATCTCACCCATAGAAATTGGACAGCCCTGGGTGTTCCGGATAGCACCGAATTTCCTATCGTAGACCCGCGCGGCCTTATTACGCCCTATTATGATGGCTGGTCTATTGATGTTTGGATCATTCCGGAAGAGGGAGAGCCTTTAATCCCATCTCGCAGGCCAAATGTATCACAAAAGCTGAGTTTAGATGACAATATTTGTGTGATTACAGAATCGAGTCTTGAGTCACTAAAACTTCAATTGAAATCACAGGTTATCGGGTCCTCTGAAGCGCCTCTTTGCCAAATGAAGATCGCAGGATATAGTTCTGTTTCTGCGCAGTTAGTAGTTTCTCTCAGGCCGTATAACCCAGAAGGCGTGAGCTTTATAAATAGCATTACTCTTACAGAGGATTCGTTTGGCTGGCAGGTAAATCGGGAGAGTTTTGTCTATTTTGATAAGTCTCCGGATCGATACGTGTTTTCGGATTATAAGCGAGGAGATGTCTATAGTCGCTTATCATTAAAGGAAGAGGAGAGAGAGATTTCATGTAAAGTCGGCATGGCTAGCTCCGCAGCCGTTTTTGTAGTGGCGGCGGGACAAACACACGAAATTACTATTTCAGTGCCATTAACGAAAAACAAAAGTGAAAAAGAATCTTATCGGAACTATCAAGAGACTGCTAAGCTTGCATGGAAAAAAAGTCTCGAAGGCGCGTGTTCGTTGCAAATTCCCGATGAGCAAATGCAATTTCTTTACGATGCCGCCATTCGTACCATGGTTTTGCATTCTCCAAAGGAGGTCTACCCCGGGCCCTATATTTACCGGCGGTTTTGGTTTCGCGATGCCGCTTTTATATTATATGCCATGTTATGTGTCGGGCTGAAGGGACGCGTGCGAAGGGCCCTGGATTGTTTCCGCTCCCGCCAGACTGCTCAAGGTTATTTCCTATCCCAAGAAGGGGAGTGGGACTCGAACGGCGAGGCCTTGTGGATCATACGTCAGTATTGTGAGATGACGGGAAGTATTCCGCCCGAGGAATGGCAAGAATCTATCAAAAAGGGAGGTTCGTGGATCTGCAAAAAGCGTTTATCCGGCGATTTGCAATTGCCTCAGGCAGGCTTATTGCCGTCTGGATTTAGCGCCGAACATTTAGGGCCGAACGATTTTTATTATTGGGATGACTTTTGGGCTGTCGCCGGCTTAAAAGCTGCGGCCATTTTGTGCGCTGCGTATAAGTCAAATGATGAGGCTATTTATTTTGAAAGGGAATCGCAGGCATTATTGAAGAGTATTGATCAAAGTTTAAAGAAAGCAGAAGAGCGTTTAAAAAAACGTGTGATGCCGGCTTCTCCTTATCGCCGTTTGGATTCTGGAGCTATCGGCTCTTTAGTCGCCAGCTATCCGCTTCGTGTTGTTGGCGAGAGCGATCCAAGGATCTTAAACACGTCTGATTATTTAATAAAAAATTGTTTAGTTCATGGTGGATTTTTTCATGACATGACTCATTCGGGGATCAATCCTTACCTTACGTTACATTTGGCTCAAGTGCTTTTGCGCGCAGGTGATCCCAGATATTTTGGTTTAATGACAGCGGTGGCTAAGCTGGCTTCAGCGACGGGACAATGGCCTGAGTCGATACACCCGCGGACAGGCGGCGGATGTATGGGGGACGGACAGCATGTATGGGCCGCGGCGGAATGGGTTTTGATGATAAGAAATTGTTTTGTGCGTGAAGAAAATGGCAGATTAATACTATGTTCGGGAATCCCGCGAATATGGTTGAAGACAAAACAAACGATCATGTTTGGGCCTGCGCCAACAAGATTTGGTGTTATTCAAATTTCCATAAAACCTCAAGAAGAAAATGTCCTTATCGAATGGCAAGGAGCTTGGTTTACAAAAGAACCGCCGATCGATATTCAATTACCCGGTTTTATGAACGTAAGAATAAAACCGGCAACGAATTCGCTTGAATTGGAATATGTGGTGGACAAATGATAGAAGCCCTTAACGCCAGATTTAAAGATTTTATCATATTAAAATCCGGGGAGAAGATCTACCCGGAAGAGATCGAGGAGTTTTATACAAAGGCTGCTCCTATCAAAGAGATGTGTGTTTTTACGGTCTCCGGGATGGGAGGCGTGAAAAAATCGAAGGTTCTCTGGGCTGTCATCCAGCCGGATCTTGAGCAATTCAGGGAATTCGCTGAAGTCAATCTGCGCTTAGTCCTTAAAGAGAAATTTGACAATGCCTCACCGTCACTCCCTGCTTATAAAAGGATTAAAGGTTTTACTATTACACTGGAGGACCTGCCGCATATCCGGTTCGGTAAGTTAAAAAGATATGTGATCAAGAAGATGTATGAACATAGAGTCATTGAGGGGATAAAAGGCTCTCTTCCGGTATCGGGAGAGCTTTCGGAAAACGATCTTCTGTTGATAAAGTCCTGGACTGGTATGAAAATTTTGGAATGTCTGAATGAGCTATGCGGCATTAAAAGGCCGATAATACTGGAGGATTCTTTGGAGCTGGACCTTGGCATAGACTCATTAGGCAGGATAGAGCTCGCCTCATGCCTTGAGTTAGCTTTTAGCGCCGATATAAAAGCCGAGGCGATTTCGAGAGCCTTTAGTGTAAAGGATCTTATCTTGGGAGTAACTGATGCCCTCGGTGAAGCGAAAGGCATATCCCTGGATGATCAAAAGTTATCTTTAGGGCCGGATTACTGGAAAAAAAATTTACAAGTCCTGCCGAAAGAAGAACACCTAGGGGCGATCGAATTGGGTAATGGTTTCTTCGCCTGGCTCTTTCGGTTTACTGTAACAGCCATATTTTGTTTGATCATGAGATTGTTTTTCAGTATTAAGGTCGAAGGGCAAGAGAATGTGCCTAAAGAAGGAGCTTGTATTTTTTATCCCAACCATACGAGTTTTCTTGACGGACCAGCCATTGCCGCAAGTCTACCGCGTAGACGAAGGTTCCAGATTTTTTACTTCATATTCATACCGTATTTTTTCAGGCCATTTATAAAATCCCGTCTATTGAGAAATGTCGTAAAGATGGAAAGATTCATTCCCTTTGATTTTTCAACGCATTTTCTGGAGAGCTTGCGCAGCTGTTACTATGTATTAGATCACGGTAAAAATTTGTGCTTCTTTCCGGAAGGAATACGCAGTAGTACAGGCGTTGTGGGAAAATTTAAAAAAGGATTCGGCATCTTAGCTAAGGAGACTGGGGCACAGCTCGTACCTGTGGCCATAGAAGGAGCTCACGAGGCTTGGTCCAGTACGGAGCAGTATCCCAAATGCCACCCGATTAGAGTAAAATTCGGCAAGCCACTTCTTCCTAAAGATCTGGAAAAGGAAGGGTTGGCCATGGGTGCACAAGATTGCTACGAAGCGATATGTATAGCTGCCAGAAAAACGCTCGTAGAATTAAAGGATAAAAAATGAGAATTCTGATGATGACGAATACCTATTTTCCGATTGTAGGAGGGATAGAGCAATCGATCTATTCTTTCAGTGAAGAATTTAAAAGTCTTGGCCACGAGGTTTTGATAGTTACTCCGGCCTTCGAGGGGGTGCCGACAGAGGAGCCGGGCGTTATCCGTATTCCAGCCTTCCAAAAAGTTAATGGAACTGTCTTCTCAATAAACTTCCCAACCTCCGAGCTGTTAACGCGGTACATGAAAGATTTCTCGCCGGATATAGTGCACAGCCATAGTCCATTTTTCATGGGAGATTTTGCATTACGCCTAAGTCGACAGCATGCCATACCGTTGGCATTTACTTACCATACGATGTTTGAGCAGTACGTGCATTTTTTGCCTGTTCAAAATGAAGGAATGAAGCGATTTATGGTCAGATATGCTGCCGGGTATGCTAATTTGACGGACCAGGTGATCGCCCCCTCTGGAAGCGTGCGGGATATCCTGCTTAAAAGAGGCGTCAAAACTCCTATGGAGGTTGTTCCAACAGGGGTAGATCTGGAACGTTTTTCAAAAGCCGATGGAAAAGCTTTTCGCCAGCGTAATCAGATACCTATCGATGCTAAGGTGATCGGGCATGCGGGGCGATTGGCGCCGGAGAAGAATCTGGATTTCCTGATAAATTGTATGGTTGAGGTGTTAAAAAAAGATCCGGAGATCCATGCCATGATCGTTGGCCTTGGTCCTGCGGAAAAAATGATCAAGGATATCTTTAAGAAGACAGGCCTTGAAAAAAGACTGCACTTAACCGGGGTCTTGCATTATCAGGATTTGGTTGATGCTTATTTTGCCATGGACGTTTTCGCATTTACCTCATTAAGTGAAACCCAAGGCATGGTTCTCGTTGAAGCCATGGCAGCAGGCCTTCCCGTAGTGGCGTTGGATGCCCCCGGGGCGAGGGATATTATAAAAGATTATCATAACGGCCGATTGCTGAGCGAGATGGATCAAGAAAGTTTTGTCGATGCTCTTATCTGGGCTTTGCATCGGACTCCCGAGGAGCTGCAAACCATAAAGCAGCTTGTAAGAATGACGGTGCAGAAATACCCGATCAGTGTTTCCGCCAAACGTATGCTGGAAATTTACGAAAAGATCAGATCAAGAAAATCTGTTTCCTTGGGCAAGAAGAATAGTTCGCGGTATCTCTTATTGTGGCGCCTGAAGTCGGAATGGGATATTTATACTAATTTTTTTAAAGCCATAGCCAGATCAGTGTTCGAAGGAAATTTTAGAAAAACAGAACCTATAAAAATTTGCGATACAACCGGCGGCTTACACGAGGGTGCGGCGCCTTGCCCTGTGGGGGAGAGCGAAAAGGATATTTACGTGACGACTGAGGATGGGAAACGCATCGCCTTAACTCATCTTAAAGGAGGGTTTCCCAAAGTCATTATTATTGCGCACGGCTTTTATACTAATAAGGATACGGTTTTGTTTAAAAGGATGACCGAAGCATTTGGTAAAGAGTACGATGTAATCGTCCTCGATTTTCGAGGGCATGGCAAGTCTGGAGGTGCCTTTACGTGGACAGCGCATGAACAAAAAGACTTACAGGCGGTCATCGCCTATGCAAAAGAAAATAACTATGCGAAGATCGGCGTGATCGGTTTTTCGTTCGGGGCTGCGATCGCATTGGCCGAAGCGAGTTCTCATAAAAACATTGATAGTCTGATAGCTGTCAGCACTCCTGCAGGCCTGGGAAGTATAAATTACCATTTTTGGGAAAAAGATATGTGGGAAGATCTGAAACTCAATTTTGGGGCTAAGGGACGGGGGAAGGGTGTCAGGCCGGGCAGTCTATTTTTACAAAAAATCCGGCCTATCGATATAGTTGATAAGATATCACCGACGTCGATCCTTTTCCTTCACGGTGAAAAAGACTGGCTGGTCAAGCCAAGTCATAGCCAGCGCTTGTTTGACAGGGCAAAGGAGCCCAAGGTTCTGGTGATCATTAAAGATGGCGGCCACGCGGAAAGGATATTCGATGCTTTTCCGGAAAAATTTATGAAAATATGCTTAGACAGATTTAGGGAAACTTTGAAAGAGGCGAAACCGTGAAAGATAAAAAAAAGAGCAAAGAATTGCTTAAGGATCAGCAGGATGCCCGCACCTATGCCGAGAGCATCATCAACACCGTACGCGAACCCTTGATTTCTCTGGATCAAGATTTAAGGGTGGTCTCCGTCAGCCGTTCCTTCTATGACGTTTTTAAGGTAAAGCCTGAGGAGACTGTAGGTCAACTTATCTATGACCTGGGCAATAAACAGTGGAATATCCCCAAGCTGCGGGAACTACTGGAAACCATCCTTCCTCAAAAGACAACATTCGATAACTATGAGGTTGAACACGATTTTGCCGTCATTGGCAGGCGCATAATGCTTTTGAATGCCCGGCAAATTGAACGGGGGATGGGCAAGGAACGGATCATTCTTCTGGCTATCGAGGATATTACCGAGCGTAAGGAGATAGAAGCCGGCCTGGAAAAGACCCGAAAAGAACTGGAAACAACTAAAATATCCGAAGATGCTGCTCGCGAATATGCCGAGAGCATCATCAACACCGTACGCGAACCCTTGATTTCCCTGGATCAAGATTTAAGGGTGGTCTCCGTCAGCCGTTCCTTCTATGACGTTTTTAAGGTAAAGCCTGAGGAAACTGTGGGGCAGCTTATCTATGACCTGGGCAATAAACAGTGGAATATCCCCAAGCTGCGGGAACTACTGGAAACCATCCTTCCTCAAAAGACAACATTCGATAACTATGAGGTTGAACACGATTTTGCCGTCATTGGCAGGCGCATAATGCTTTTGAATGCCCGGCAAATTGAACGGGGGATGGGCAAGGAACGGATCATTCTTCTGGCTATCGAGGATATTACCGAGCGTAAGGAGATAGAAGCCGGCCTGGAAAAAGCCCATGAAGAGTTAAAGACGTTAGCGACCGAGTTAAGACGTACCACCCGGGCAAAATCCGAATTTCTCGCCAACATGTCGCATGAGCTCAGGACCCCGCTTAATTCCATTAACGGTTTCTCCGAGATATTATACGACGAGACTTTTGGCCCGCTTAATGAGAAGCAAAAAAGATACGTTAATAATGTTTTAACCAGCGGAAAGCATCTTCTCTTACTGATAAATCAGATACTCGATATGGCAAAAGTTGAAGCCGGGAAGATGAAGCTGGCATTATCCAGCTTACCCATGAAAGGGTTGTTAAAGGAGATTTCGCTGTTGGTAGCTGACATGGTCAGCAAAAAGAAGATCGATATGTCTTTGGAAATATCAGATGATCTACCGAATATTGAGGCAGATGAGCTCAAGGTGAAAGAGATAATTTACAATCTGCTTTCAAACGCAGTTAAGTTTACCCCCGAGGGGGGTAAGATCGGCATGCGGGCGAATAAAACTAACTCCGAGATAGCAGTAGAGATCTGGGATACGGGGGTTGGTATCGCACCTGAAAACATGGGGAAAATATTTGAAGGATTTTTTCGTGTCGATACTCCATATGCCCGAGTAACTGAAGGGACCGGACTTGGGCTGCCGCTCTCTAAAAAGCTGGTTGAGCTGCATGGCGGGAAGTTTTCTGTAGAATCGGGTGGGCTTAATAAAGGAACCGGAGTCAAGTTTACTTTACCCATTGTCTCCAAAAAGGAGGTTTGAGATGAATAAGAAAGTTGTAATTGTCGATGATGATGAAAAAAATCTTATGCTGGAAAAAGATCTTTTGGAGGTAGCCGGCTTCGAAGTGTTCACTGCCGAAAATGCCGCCGGTGGAATTGCCATTACCAGGAAAGAAAAGCCGGATATTATAATTATGGATGTGCGGCTTCCGGATATGCGCGGCAGCGAAGCCGCCAGGATATTGCGTCAAGACAAAGCTACAAGCGGTATTCCCATTGTTTTTGTGACTGCTTCGGTTATGGTAGGGGAAAAAGAGGAGATAAATAGCATAACTAACAGCGGATTCATAGGCAAGCCGATAAATACACGCACCTTTGCGAAAGAGATCAGTAAGTTTATTAAGTAAGTTTCTCATGGTTTGGGGAGGCATTATGACCGATAAAAAGCCAACGATTCTCTGCGTTGACGACGAACCGAAGAACCTCGAGCTTCTCGAGGCATTGCTAGTCCCGCGCGGCTACGATGTCATAACGGCGGTAAATGGAAGTGAAGCGCTGGCCAAAGTGGCCCTCTATTCTCCGGACCTTATTCTATTAGACGTTACGATGCCTGGGCTTGACGGTTATGAAGTATGCAAGAAGCTAAAGTCTACAATAGAGACTCAGTTTTTGCCTGTGGTTATGGTCACTGCTTTAAGGGAAGAAGAAGAGAAGATTAAAGGAATAGAGGCAGGGTGCGATGATTTTATTTCCAAGCCATTTGATAGGCATGAGCTTTTAGCCAGGGTAAAATCTCTTCTTAGGATAAAATCCTTGTATGATCAACTTAAACTGCTTAACGGGCTTCTGGGAAAATTAAGTGTGACTGACCCATTAACAGATCTCTATAATCGAAGATATTTAGTAAGTAGAATTCAGGTAGAAATTAAAAAGGTACATTCTATAAAAGGAGCCTGCTCCTGCTTGATTATTGATGTAGATGGTTTTAAGCAAATAAATGATAAGCACGGACATTCTTTTGGCGATGAGGTTCTAAAGTGTTTGGCTAAATTGCTGCGAGAGAGCGTTAGGACAATTGATGTTGTTGCGCGTTATGGTGGAGATGAGTTTTTTATTTTGGCGCCGGATACCGATGAAAAAAATGCCCGGGAAATAAAAGAAAAGATTTTACGGAAAATAGAGGAAGGACCTTTTGAAATTGGCGAGGTCAATATCCATGTCGGAGTCAGTATCGGGATTTCGACATTTTACGGGAAAGAATCCAAGGGGGAAATATTGGATGCGGCATTACTTGGAAAGCTCATGGATAAGCTTATAAATGACGCCGATAAAAAGCTTTATATTGCAAAGGAGTCAAAAAATATCGTAGCAAACTCAAAAGAGGTAGAAAATGAAAGACAAATCAATAATTTTAGTCGTTGATGATCAGTCCCAGAATATCGAGCTTCTCGAAGCACATCTTGCCCCACAGGGTTATGAAATAGTCAAGGCGACGAGCGGTGAAGAAGCACTCTCAAAGCTTGCCCATAATCAGATAGATCTGGTCCTGCTGGACATAATGATGCCCAAGATGTCCGGCCTGGAAGTGCTGGAGAGATTGCGCGCCGATGAAAAGACGAAGACGATCCCGGTGGTGATGGTGACCGCGCTTAAGGAGACTGAAGACAAGATAAAAGCTCTTGAGGCAGGCTGCGATGATTTTATCTCTAAACCATTTGATAAGGTTGAGTTGTTGGCGAGAGTTAAGTCCATACTAAAGATAAGCCATTATCTCCGGCAGTTAGATGAAAAAGCGAAATTTAAGGCCGTGGTTGATAATATAAGCGATGGCATTGCTATTTGCAGCCCGGGTTATCTGATCAAGGATAGTAATACGGCGATCTTAAGGTACTTAAATATTGCCGATCCGGCGAATGTTAATTTTGTCGAAACGCTATTTAAGAATTATTCTGTTTCTATAAATAAAGAAGCTCTTATGGATCTAACGATCGCGCACAAAACATTTGATATTGTTCGTGAGAAAACAGAAACGACAGAGGCATCGTATCTGGAGACAAATTTGGATGTAATAAAAAATTCGGCCGGAGAGCTATTAAGCATTGTTTTTATTTTACGCGATGTTACCACAACGCGCAGGGAGGAATTGATAAAACAGGATTCCTTAGCTCTTATTTCGCATCAACTGAGTGCACCGTTAGGAGTGATTAGTGGAAATATATCATTACTTCTGAATGGATCATATGGGACGCTTAATGAAGAGCAAAAAAAAGCAATTGACGCAGTCTCTAAACAAACAACTTTGCTTATATCAATGGTGGAGAAATTGCTTGGGTTTACCATAGTATGCAGTCATTCCTCATGACACAAATAAAGGTAAAGCGGGAACCAACTATGAATGATACGGAGACAATAAAAGTTCTACGGAAACAGGTAAAAGAGCTTGAACAAACCTGTGTCGAGCGTAAGAAATCGGAAAAACTGTCGAAAGAGATGAATAAGCGAAAATTGGATTTTGTGGCTAACGTTTCTCATGAATTTAAAAACCCTCTGGCAATTATTAATGTGGCGATAGCTATGGGTATCGACGGATTATTCGGCAAAGTGACTATAAAACAAAAAGAGATGCTGAAAGTTGCGAAGAATAATGTGGAGAGGCTTATAAGGTTAACTACTAACCTTTTGGATATCTCCGCGATGGAATCGGGTATGGTGAAGTTAAAACGAGAAAAGATAGGGATTGGTCTGCTGATAGATGAAATAATATTTAACAATGGCGAAGAAATTTCTAAAAAGAGGCTCATGGTAAAAAAAGATATCCCGGAGGATATTGGTTCGCTTTGGGCAGACAAGGATAAAGTAACCCAAGTTATCGTTAATATCTTAAGTAACGCCATAAAATATACGCCTTCCGGAGGTAATATAGCTATCAAACTTTTGGGAACTGATAATGAGATACGCTTTGAAATCTCCGACACCGGCGCGGGTATTGCCAAGAAGGATATTGATAAGTTGTTTAATAAATTTGAACGCATTTTTGCTGAAAAACAAGAGGGCACGGGATTAGGCCTTTCTATAGCCAAAGATATCGTAGAGTTGCATAAGGGTAAGATCTGGGTAGAGAGCGAGACCGGTAAGGGAAGCAGGTTTATCTTTACCTTACCTAGAAAATTTGTAATGAAATCCTGCGAAGGGAAAAAGATATGAAAGAAGATTTAATTATCCATAAGATGTTCGCTCAAGTTTCTTCTCAGTTTCCAGACAGGGTATGCCTTCAAATAAAGAAAGGCCCTGACTGGGAGAGGTGGACGTACGGACAGATAGAAGATCTCTCTCTGAAAATAGGAGCATTTCTTATTAAAGCAGGTTTTAAAAAGGGCGACTTCGCGGCTATATGCCTGGAAAATAGGCCGGAATGGGGAATAATCTATTTAGGTATAATGGCCGCGGGCCTGACCTGTGTTCCTTTTGACACGCAGTTGATCGGGCAAGAAATAGAAAATCTTATCAATGACTGCGCCGCAAAGGTCATATTTGTCTCCAATACTGTTTTTCAGGCAAAAAAGATCGACAAGTTAAAAACTGCTCTTAGTAAGATCATTATACTGGACCTGGATATCGAGAAAGATAATCTCATAAGCCTGGCGCAGGTCAAAGCTACCTCGCGCGAAGGCGTCGCATGGCCTGAAGTTATTCCCGAAGATATCGCTTCGCTTATCTATACATCAGGCACTACCGGCGAGCCAAAAGGGGTAATGCTCACGCATAAAAATTTCTGCTCTAACGCTCAAAGTATCAGCAAGCTGAAAATCTTCTCGGACAAAGATAATTTTATATCGATATTACCATTGCATCATTGCTTTCCTTTTATCGTTACGCTGATCGTGCCTCTTTTTATCCGGGCGCGTGTTACATATGTTTCAAGCCTTAAGACCGATGAATTGTTGACATCGATGAGAGAGACAGGGGTAACGGTACTGGCGGGAGTACCGCAACTTTTTTATATGTTCTATACGCAAATCTCGGCCAAGATGAAAAAAATTCCGTTCTTGTTCAGGATGCTTCTTTTAGGCCTCATAGGGATCTTGTGGCAGATAAGAAGGCTTAGCGGAATAAATTTAAATAAGCTTATTCTCTCAAAGGTACATCGGCCATTTGGCAAAACTTTAAGATTTTTTATCTCCGGCGGAGCCAAGTTAAATGAAGAAGCGGCGAGATTTCTCATGAAGGTAGGCTTTACGATACTCGAGGGATACGGACTTACCGAAACATCGCCGGGCGTAGCCTTTAACCCATTAAGGAGGCAGAAGATCGGTTCTGTCGGCAAGGTGATCCCGGACGTAGAAGTGAAAATTGTCGATCCCGATCAAGCGGGTATGGGCGAGGTGGTGATCAAGGGCCCCAATGTCATGAAAGGCTACTATAAGCGGGATGATGAAACCGCGAATGTTTTAAAGGACGGCTGGTTTTACTCCGGCGACCTGGGCCATATAGATAGGGACGGGTATCTTTATATTACCGGAAGGATAAAAGAGATGATCGTTTTAAGTTCCGGAAAAAAAATATTTCCCGAAGAGATCGAATCCCATTATGCCAAGAGCCCCTACATCAAAGAGGTATGCGTTATCGGTATCGGCGAAGAGGAAGGCCAGAGCCTTTCCGCCGTGGTAGTGCCCGACGCCGAATATTGCCGTAAGGCCGGGGAGGGTGACCTTAACAGTAAGATCAAGTGGGAGTTGGAAAATCTATCTAACGGCCTTGCGCCCTATCAGCGCATCAAGGGTTTTACTATTGTAAAGGAGAGTATACCGCGTACGCGGCTTGGCAAGATAATAAGGTATGAGGTCAAGAAAAAATATCTGGATGAGCTTAAGGGTATAAAGTCAAAAGTAGCGCAGAAAGAGGAAGTCCCTGCTACGGAAGAGGACCTCAAACTGCTATCTTCCGATGCCGGCAAAAATATAATGGAGGCCCTGACTAAACATGCAAAATTAGAAAGGCAGATCGTCCTGACCGATCATCTGGAATTAGATCTCGGCATCGATTCATTAGGCCGCGTAGAGCTTACGATGGCGTTGGAGCAGGCACTTAACGCTCACATTCCTGACGAAGTATTGGCGCAAGCCTCCACCGTCAAAGACCTTATTATTGAGATAGAGAAATTGGCTCCAGGCACAGGGGGTCAGGGTTGGCCTGCCGGGCAAAGTGTCAAGATCCAGGCTTCATGGAACGAGGTCTTGGCGAAAGAGCCTACTAAGGAGATGATAAAAAAGTTATATATAGCGCCCAACTTTGCGATAATTTTAGGAATGCGGATATTTACCGGGATGTTACGTCTTATCTTTAGAGCGGCATGGCGTCTCAAGATCTCCGGAACAGAAAATATTCCGATAAAGGGAAAGTGCATCCTGTGCGTCAGTCACGGCAGCTACCTGGACGGTTTTATCGTTTCGGTTTCTGTGCCCGCTCGTCTTAGAAAGGACCTTTACCTTGTAGGTTTTGAGACTTTTTTCAACCATTTTCCGATCAGGAATCTCATAAAATATCTCAAAGTCATTCCCATCGATCCGGGCCTGCATTTCGTGGAAGCTATGCAGGCATCTTCTTATGTCCTTAAGAATAACAAGATGGTATGCATCTTCCCCGAGGGAGAAAGAACCATAGACGGCGAGATCAAGGGATTCAAAAAAGGGGTAGGGATTTTGGCAAAGGAGCTGAATGTCCCGCTCGTCCCGGTATACATAGCAGGTTCATACGAATCCTGGCCCAGGACAAGTCGGCTTCCGAAGCCGTATCCTATCAAAATAACTTTTGGAAAGCCTTTTGATCCCGAAGAGCTTAAAAAAGAAGGATTAGGATTGGGGGCCAAAGACGATTACGAAGCGATAGCGGCCGGAATACGGGAAGAGGTCGTAAAGCTAAAGGGGAAACAATAAAGATATAGAGACATATGTTCTACTTTATAATTCGCTGGGCATCTCTCGTTTTTCTTAAACTGCGCCTATGGTTTAAGGTCGAAGGGGAAGAGCACATACCTGCCAAGGGCGCTTTCGTATTTGCCGCAAATCATTCCAGTTATCTAGACCCGTTTCTACTGACGGCGTCCACGAGTCGCCCGCTGCATTTTATTACCCGCGCCCAGATACTATCACCTACTTTGCTAGGTTGGGTATTTAAACATGCCAATGCTATTCCTGTTAAAGGCCACGGCAAGGATTCAGGTGTTATAAAAAAATCTTTGCGGTTACTTGCAAAAGGCAAAGCGATCGCCATTTTTCCTGAAGGCACCCGGTCGAAGGATCGGAAGCTAAAACAGGCAAAATCCGGTTCCGGGATGCTTGTTTACATGGCGAAAGCGCCGGTTGTGCCAGTATATATCGAAGGCGCGTTCGACGCATTACCGCGCCAGATAAAAACATTTAAACGCCATCCTGTGCGGGTATATATAGGTAAGCCGATCTATTTCACAAAAGAATATGCCGGAGAACAAACCAAAGAAACATATAAAAGGATAAGCGATGAGATCATGCGGCAGATCGCGGAGCTTCGACGCCTTCACGCGCCATTGCCGGAAGAAACAAAGCCTCAGGAGTTTATATTCCCGAAAGGTTTTTTGTGGGGGGCGGGTACATCCGCTCATCAGGTCGAAGGAAACAATACCAATAACGATTGGTGGGAGTGGGAACAAACACGCACCTCTCAGTCGCGTTCGGGTCAGGCTTGTGATCATTGGAATCGCTTTGAAGATGACTACAAGCTCGCCCAAACTTTAGGCCATAACGCTCACCGTTTCTCCATCGAATGGAGCCGCATTGAGCCCCAAGAAGATCAATGGGACAACCTGGCTCTCGATCACTACGCGCAGGCCATTCGCTCACTTAGATCAAAAGGCATCGAGCCTATCGTAACACTGCATCATTTTACGCTTCCTTTATGGTTGGCGCGCCAGGGTGGATGGGATTCACAGAAGGCCCCGGGACTATTCGCTCGATACGTCCAGAAAACGACCGAAGCCTTAGGCTGCGATGTACATTATTGGATGACGTTGAATGAGCCCGCCGTGTATACGTATAAAGGTTATATGAGCGGTGAGTGGCCGCCGGGAGGGAAGTCGATAAAAAAAGCATTCGAAGTTTTGCAAAATTTAGCCAGAGCCCACGTTCTGGCCTATGGAAAGATCAAAGAAGTTTATGCTCAAAAAGGTTTGAAGATCCCTATGGTCGGGATAGCTCACCAAGTGCTCGTATTTGAGCCTTCTTCGGATCGCTCTTTGCGGGACCGGTTTTCTGCGAGATTAAGAGATCGGGTGATCAATCATCTATTTGTCCGGACTCTAATCCTGGGAAAAGCAAAAGTCTTTGGGGTTTTTAGCATGCGGCTTCTCAAAGCAAAAACCCTGGATTTTATCGGTTTAAATTATTATACGCGAGATTATGTCCGCAATCGCGGGTTTCTATTGACCGATATTTTAGGCGGAGGCCGCGTTTTTGAAAACCCCCGTGGCAAGAAAAATTCACTTGGTTGGGAGATCTATCCGCAGGGATTATATAAGCTTATAAAGGCCTTTTCAAGATACAAACTGCCTATTTTGATATCAGAGAACGGTATATGCACAAATAATGACAACGAGCGCTCGGAGTTTATCGTAGAACATCTTAAGGCCGTAGCCCAGGCGATGAAGGAAGGGGCTCCTGTGATAGGCTATCTCTACTGGTCGCTCCTGGATAATTATGAGTGGGCAGACGGATTTGCTCCAAGATTCGGGTTGATAGAAGTGGACTATGTGACGCAAGCAAGATCGATCCGGGAGTCGGCAAGAAAATTCGAAGAAATTATCAAGTCGGGTAAGATAAATTTCCAGGAAGCAATATAAAAGGTATGTTATACTCGGGTACAATTGACCGTTTTGCTGAATTTTGTATATAATGAAAACATAAAAAATAGAAAGGGGGCAATATGACTTTACCAAATTTACCAAAATGGGCGTGGATTATAGTTATAGTAGTGGTAGCGCTTATATTGATGGTGCTTTTGAAGGTCAATATAAACGTAGGTTCTCATGGCGCAAGCGTTACGCAGGATTTGGTGCATTAGAAAGAAACCTAGCCAGATAAGGAGCCTATATGAAGACAATAGCGCTGTTAGCATTGTTAGTGGTAATGATTTCTATTGTTGGGTGTGAGAAGAAAAATTCGCTTTCCATCACAGGACCGGACGGGAAGACGTCGTCGGTGACCGTTAGATAAGGAGGAGTTATGATAGGATTAGCGGCGCTTATAGTTTTGGTTCTGGATATTATTGCCCTTGTCGATATTCTGAAAAGCTCCATGGACACAGGCAACAAGGCGTTATGGATCATTCTGATACTGGTTCTACCCGTTATCGGCATGGTCCTCTATTTTCTGATCGGCAAGAAGCAATAGCTTTAAGAAGCTAAAATTTATTGAAAAAAGGCCTCGGTCGGAGACCTCGGCACTTAGCTAACAATGTGGCTTAATAAACTTGGAGGTAGGCATGAAAAAATATATAGTAATTGGAGGCTTGGTAATATTGGCAATGCTCGCTGCCGGTTCGATCAATCCTGGAGATTGTTTTGCGTCTAGGCAGGAATATAGGCAAGAACTGACCGATAACCCAAAACTTGATGAGGCAAATAAGCTATATAAAAAGGCCGTAAGGTGGATTGAGGACGGCGACGGCGTGCACGAGTCTCAGAGAGCGGCGAAGTTTTATGCCAACGCAGAAGAATATTTGAGGAGAACCGTCGTTGCGTTAAAGGAGCTAGGAAGCAAGTACGACATTGACGTTACCAAAGATGTCGAATATTGTGAAAAGCTGGAAAGAGAGATCCATTCGTCCCAAGGGGACGCGAAGAGGTACTCAAGATAACCCATAGCTGCAGATGAAAAATATATTTTTAACATTTGTCTTAATAGCGTTTTATGCAGTAATCTCAAGCGATCTTATATGCTCCGAAGAGATGACTACAAAAATAACTCCTAAGGTCATGTCCAAGTCAGAGGTTGAGCTGAGAGCATCCATGAGGACGCTATGGGAGTCACGCGCAACTTTATTGCGGGCTTACATTATAAGCGAAATGAATGATTCTAAAGATGCGCTCGAGATCCAAAATAAACTTCTTAAGAATGCGGGCGATCTTGGAGCCTCGATTAATCCGTATTACGGAAGTTGGGCAGGCGGTATTTTGGCCGGTTTTCTTAAAAATGATGTGAGGATTACCGGAAAAGTTATTAAGGCCGCCAAGAAAGTCAATGAAAAATCCGTGGATCTGACTGAAAAGGCCAAGGTAGAAGCTCTGGATGTGACCGAGAAGGCCAAGGTAGAAGCTCTGGATGTAACCGAGAAGGCCAAGGAAGAAGTCCTGGCCCTGACTAAGAAGGCCAAGGAAGAAATCTCGAATCTGACGGGGAAAACTAGGGGAGAAGCCACAGACCTAATGGGGGCAGCCAAGGTAGAAGCCCTAGCCCTAACTGAGGAAGCCAAGGTTGAAGCCCTGGGCTTAACTAAGAAGGCCAGGGTAGAAGCCCTGATCTTGACTGAGAAAGACAGGGAAGAAGCTACGGACCTGACGGAGAAAGCCAAGGAAAAAGCCTTGAACCTGACTAAGAAGGCTAAGGAAAAAGCCCTGGACCTGACTGAGAAGGCCAAGAAAAAAGCTCTGGCCCTGACTAAGAAGGCCAAGGAAAAAGCTCTGGACCTGACTGAGAAAGGCAATAAAGAATCTACGGATATGGTTAATAAGGACAAGGATACAGCCGTAGATCTGATTGCTAAGGCCAAGGAAATAGCTATGGATCTGATTAAAAAGGCCAAGGAAATGGCTCTGGACTTAACTGAAAAGGCCAAGGCAAGAGCCCTGGTTCTAGATAAGAAAGCCAAGGAAGAAGCCCTGAAACTGGCTAAGGAAAGATGGTATGGAAACGCGCGCGACTTGGCGGGTTTCTTTGCCATTCCACATAACCAGACCAAGAAAGATCTGACAGATATATTATACAAACACCTGGATCTTACCTGGGGCGAGATCCAAGCAATACTTACAAAAGACGAGAAGAATGATTTGGATTATTACGAAAAAGACCGTATCCACATGATAATGTTTTCAGATGTGCTGGTGGATGGCCTCGTAAAACAATTCCCTAAAAGATTTGAAAAATAGAAGTGGTAAGGAGGAATGCATGAAGATCATAAGAATAAGGTGGACGTCGGTTTTTCTTGTAATCATTTTTTCGATGAGTGCGTTATCGATCCAGGGTTGCGCTATACTGCATCCGCGAAAAGCGTTGCCGCTAGATTTTAACGGGAAAGTCACTATTGACGGTATGCCTGATATCCGCACTGACCTAGATGATCCGAATCCGGTCGTGATGCAGAAGAGTTTGGTCGAGTCCTTCAGGCAGGAGGGTTTCGTTAATCCGCTTGGTGTTAAAATCTATCCCGTGCTGGCCGTCTCAGGCGCCGGCGCTAACGGCGCCTATGGCGCTGGTTTCTTAATAGGGTGGCATAAGGAAGGCTCGCGGCCGATTTTTAAGATAATTACAGGTGTTAGCAGCGGATCGATCATTGCTCTTTATACGTTTTTAGGAAAAGACTACGATGACAAACTGGAGAAATTTTTCACCACGACGTCAACTAAAGATGTAGTGAAAAGAAAAAATATTTTCAGTATTTTATTTGGGAACTCTCTTATGAGTACGGCTCCTCTGGCCAAAATGATCTCAGGCCTCGTGGATGAAAAATTAATAGCAAAGGTTGCCGAAGAACACAAGCGCGGCCGCAGGCTATTCATCGGAACCGTGAATCTCGATGCGCAGGAGTTTGTTGTCTGGGACATGGGGGCGATTGCGTGTAAGGGCGGTCCTGATTCGGCGAAACTATTCCGGAAAATACTCATGGCCACAACCGCCATACCACTGACGTTCCCTCCGGTATATTTTAAAGTAATTTCGGAAACCGGAGAGCATTATGATGAGATGCATGTCGATGGCGCGACCATGAGAGGGCTATTTTTTATTGACCGACTAACAAAAAATATGGAAGGAGCGGCTAAGCTTTTTGGTATCGATCCCTCAAAATACAGGCCGCAGATCTATGTTTTAAGTAACAGTTATATGGCGCCGACCAGGCAACAGGTGAAGGACAGCCTAACAGCGATAAGCATGCGCTCTCTTGACACTGTAGTGGCAGCGGCGAATAGCGGGGATATTTACAGACTCTATGCCTTCGCCAAGAGAAGGGGCCTGGATTTCAATTTAGCGTATATTCCGGATGATTTTAAACCTCATCCAAAAGATCTTTTCGATATGAAAGAAATGAATAGGATGTTTAAGCGCGGATATGACGATGCGGTCGCCGGGTATAAGTGGCACAAGACACCGCCCGGATATGCGGCGGAAGATGAAACCGCAGAAAAAACCGAATAAATAAAGTCCCCGAGCCATTGTATTTAGCTTCAAAATGTGCTATACTATAACTGAGGCTAGGGGAGATAGGATTTAGACAGTAACCCATACGCCTCGCAAGGTTTTACCCATCTACCGAGCATATTAGAAGCGGAAAAGGTAGGTGGGTTTTCTTTATGATGAACGGAAGAAAGCCCTAGAGAAAACAGATGTCCCAATCAATAATAAATGATATAACTAATTATATTGCAATAAGTTACGTACTTATTGCACATAGGGCACACCTGAAACATGCAATTGCTTTGCTTTATGAGCGAGTATTCTGTATAATGTAACTTATTGATTGACAGGTATTATCGTAGTAGAAGCGATCTCGGACGCGGTTCGAATAGGTGCGTACCGGGTTCGCCATTTTTTTGCCCGCTGACTTCGTCAGGCAAAAAATGATCCCGAGCTACAATAGTCTTACTCCAGTAGCGAGGGACTTCCTTTAAAAGGACGCCAACCCGAGCAAAAAATTTCAACGGTGACCTTTACCTTTTCCCTTCCAAAAATGACGACTTCGCGCTATAATATACTAAAATTATGAAGAAGATATTAAAGATAATCGTAGCCCTGGTCCTCGCGGCGGCGGTGTATTCGTTCGTGCCGGTCATAGGACTGTATCTTCAGAAAGAACCTGCGCCATATAGCAACGCCCAGGCCGCAGAAAAACTAAAAAATAATAAAGGCGACTATTTCGAATTCATAGTTTTTGGCGATAACCACGCGGGCCTCATACTTGACGACAGCGCTGCCCTGAAACTTGTGCGCAGTATTAACCACGAAGGGCGGTTCAAAAAGATACCCATCGATTTCGTAGCGGTCGCCGGGGACCTTACATACAGGGGATCCGCATGGGATCACAGCACTTACAATAAGATCCGCTCCCTTATCAGGATGCCCGTAATAAGCGCCATGGGAAATCACGATGAAGACAAAGATGATGGAAGCCTGTTCAAAAAGTATGCCGGCGAGAAAGATTTTTCTTTCACAAACAGAAATTCCTATTTTATCGTTATCGATAATTCGCTGAACAATATGAGCGATGCGCAATTTTCCAGCCTTGAAGAAGATCTGAAAAGTTCTGCCGCCTATGCCCACCGCTTTGTCATTATACACAAACCCCCCATTTCGCCGTATTTTCAGTCATGGTACAGGCCTGAGCTTAGCCCCTGGTCATATCGCTTCATGAAACTATGCGAGAAGTATAAGGTAGATATAGTATTCTCCGGCCACGAGCATATCTTTAAGGAGAAAGAGTTCGGCGGTGTCAAATATATTACCTCTGGCGGCGGCGGCATGCCCACCCAGATCCCGAGTTCGGGCGGCGCGTTTTTGCATTACATGGTCGTGAGGGTATATGGAGAGTATGTAGATTACGAAGTGAGGAAGATCTTCCCTCCGGTATGGGAATACTTGACGTTTTACATGTGGAAAGACGCCTTCTACTTTTTAAAATCAGCCCTTTCCTAATAATTACATATGAAGATACTTAGAGACTACATATTAAAGGAGTTCTTTCATTCCTTCATGCTGTCCGTTATTGTCTTCACCTTCGTTCTTTTGGTCGGTAATATAATACAACTGGCCGACCTGGTCATAAACAAGGGTGTGGATATATTATCGGTCCTCAAGCTATTCGTATTTCTGATACCGTGGCTGCTCTCTTTCACTCTTCCGATAGCGGCGCTGACCGGCGTCATCTTAACATTCGGCCGGTTCTCCAGCGACGGAGAGCTGACGGCTATTAAGGCGAGCGGCATATCACTGGCGCGGGTCGCCTCTCCGGTGTTATTGCTCGGGATAATCTTCAGCTTTCTTTCATTCTATCTGAACGACCAGATATCGCCGAACGCGTCATTCGCGTCCAGGCGCATCGTGAAAGAGATAGGGATGAAGAAACCGACGGCTTATCTGGAAGAGGGGACGTTCATAAGAGGCTTCGGCAATTACGTCATATTCATATATGAGATAAAAGGGAACAGGTTTAAGAATATAAGGATATACCAGCCGCAGGAAGGCAAGACTACGCGCACGATAGTGGCCGAGTCCGGCGAGATCAATACGCAGCCGAATACGAACATAGTCGAGCTTAAATTATTCAACGGAACGAGCGAGGAACCGTCCCCGACGGAGCCGGAGAGCTTTTACAAGCTGAACTTCAAAACGTACAATATGACGCTCGACATATCGAAATTCATGAAGAAAGATAAGATAGACAAAAAGACGAGGGAAATGACCGTAAGCGAACTTTTGAAAGAGATGGAGAGCCTGAGAAGGCAGGGCATGAATCCGCTGCCGCTCTACGTCGAGATATATAAGAAGATCAATATGTCGGTCGCATCGTTCGTCCTGATACTGATGGGCGTGCCGCTCGGCATCAAGGCGCAGAGGAGCGAAAAGTCGATAGGATTCGGGATAAGTCTTTTGCTCTTCGCGATATACTGGGGGATGTTCCTGGGCGGCATAGCCATGTCGCTCAGGGGGGCGGTGCCGCCGTTTTTGGGCGTATCATTGCCGAACATGATCTTTTTCCTGTTCGGCCTTATACTTTTTATTCACACTTCAAGAAGATAAAAAAGGGGGATGAGCGTATGGGTTTGAAGACGCAGTATCAGATAGGGAGGAAGCAGGCAGCGAAGAGAAAAGCGAAGAGAAAACGCCTTACCGCTAAGGGCAATAATCTGACAGATTACTATTATGGTAAATTTTATCTTAAGGGTGGGACATAGTCGATGGGGAATGTTTACGAAATAGTCATAATAGGCGGAGGCCCGTCCGGCCTAACGGCAGGCCTCTATGCCGCCAGGGCAAGGATGAAGGCCCTGCTGGTCGAGAAGGTGCTCTGCGGAGGGCAGATCCTGGTTGCGGATACTATCGAGAATTTTCCGGGATTTCCCGACGGCATAAAGGGCCCCGAACTTGCCGAATGGATATTTAAACAGGCTGAACACGCAGGCCTGGAATCGCGAATAGCCGAAGTAAAAAGTATAGCGCTTAAAAAGGGCGAGGCGGGCGCATTCGGCATCGAACTGGCCGAAGGCGACGAACTTACGGCCGCATCTGTTATAGTGGCTACCGGCGCCAGGTGGAATGCGCTGAACATACCCGGAGAGAAAGAGCTTTGCGGCAGAGGCGTCTCTTACTGTGCGACATGCGACGGCCCGCTTTTTAGAGGTAAAGATGTAGTTGTTGTGGGCGGAGGAGACACGGCTCTTGAGGACGCTATCTTCCTGACAAGGTTCGCTTCATCCGTCACCGTATTACATCGCCGCGATAAGCTCAGGGCTACCAGGATATTGCAGGAGAGGGCCCGGGCCAACAAAAAGATACATTTCCAGCTAGATTCCATCGCCGTGGAAGTAAAGGGGAGCGCTAAGGTCGAGGCGATAGAGATAAAAGATGTCCATAGCGGCAAGATAAGCCGGCTTAAAGCCGACGGGGTGTTTGTGCTCGTAGGAATAACGCCAAATTCCGGCCTTGTTTCAGGCATCGTAAAGACCGACGATAAGGGTTATATTATAACCGACGATGAAATGCGGACATCGGTCGATGGTCTTTTCGCATGCGGCGACGTGAGAAAGAAGCTCCTGCGGCAGGTCGTCACGGCCGCAGGTGACGGCGCAACGGCCGCCTTCAGCGCGGAGCATTACGTCGAGGGGCTTAAGCCCGCCGGAAAATGATATTGACTAAAATGCCTTTTTTGTGTTAGGTTATTAAAAAATTGCAGGAATTTAGTGCCGAGGTAGCTCAGCGGTAGAGCGCTGCCCTGAAAAGGCAGGCGTGGCGTGTTCGACTCACGCCCTCGGCACCATTTTTTTTGGAAACTTTTTCTAAAAAGGTTTCCCACTAATATTCCTATTCCAAAATTAATTGAACTTTATGGTATAATAAGATTATGAAGAACAGGGTGGTATTCAAGGGAAGATTGATCAGTTTAGTCGTCAGGAAAGTGCGCTTGCCGAACGGCTACCTGGCAAGACTTGAAACGATAGAGCATCCCGGCGCAGCTCTCGTCGTGCCGTTTATCAGCAAAGACAAGGTAATACTCTTAAAGCAATACCGCCCCGTAATAAATTCCTATATTTATGAATTTCCCGCAGGCACCCTGGATAGGGGCGAAAAGCCGCTACAGTGCGCGAAACGTGAAATAATCGAAGAGACCGGATTTTCCGCGAAGCGCTTTACCTACCTCGGTAAGATATTCCCGGTGCCGGGCTATTCTACAGAATGCATTGTTATATACAAGGCCGAAGGCCTTTCGGAAGAGACGCATCACGCGGAGGCGGACGAGGTCATAGAGTGCCGCATCTTCACCAGACAAAAAATGCGCAAGCTTTTCAAATCAGGTTCGATCGTAGATGCGAAGACGATCGTAGCCCTTGCGTTCGTGGGCTGGTTATGACGGCCGAGAAGGCCGTCCGGCTGCGGAGCGGTAAAAAAGGCAAGATCCTGCCGGGCCACCCGTGGATATTCAAATCGCAGCTTCTAAAGACGGACCCGGCCATAAAACCCGGCGATATAGTTGCCGTTACCGGCGATAACGGCACTTTCATAGGCCGCGGCTATTACAATCCAAAATCCGAGATCACTATAAGACTCCTTACTTTCAAAGATGAGCCGGTAGATAAAGGGTTATTGCACAAAAAGATCACGCAGGCCCTTAGTAAGAGAAAGGATCTTGCAGAAGTTACCAACGCTTACAGGGTCGTCTTCAGCGAAGCGGATGGTTTGCCCGGCCTTATAATCGACTTGTATAATGACACCGCGGTATTCCAGGCGCTCACTGCCGGGATGGAAAAACTAAAAGCGCAACTCGCGGACATAATAGATGAGGTGTTGAAGCCAAAATATATTTACGAAAAGAGCGCCTCGCCCTTCCGCAAACTGGAAGACCTGAAGGACGTGACGGGATGGTGGGGCGATGAGGGGCCCGGGACGGTCGAGATATTTGAAGGGAAGGCCCGGTACCTCGTCGATATCATTAACGGCCACAAGACCGGTTTCTATCTGGACCAGCGGAAATCGCGCATGGCGCTCGACGGCATTTCGCGGGACAGAAGAGTCCTCGATCTCTTTTGTTATACGGGGGCTTTTTCGGTAAGCTCAGCAATATACGGCGCAAAAGAAGTTCATGGTTTTGATATAAAAGAAGGCTGGCTTGAACTTGCCTTCAAGAACGCCCGGCTGAATGGCGTCGGCGGGAAAGTGATATTTCAAAAAGGCGGCGCGTTCGAGGTTTTAAAGAGAATCGCCGATTCCGGCGAGAAATTCGACCTCATTGTACTAGACCCGCCGTCATTTTTAAAGTCTAGAGAATCTATGGTGAGCGCATCGAAAGGATACAGAGAGCTTAATACGCTTGCGATGAGGGGCCTCGCGGACGAGGGAGTGCTCGCGACATTCTCCTGTTCGCACAATATGCCGAATGAGCTCTTCTCGAAAATAATCAAAGAATCTGCGGCCGCAGCGGGGAGGGCCTTTACGATCCTGAAACGCTGCCATCAGGCGGAGGACCATCCGATAGTTAGAGCGATTCCGGAGACAGAATATCTTAAAGGCTATTTTCTGAGGATATCTTCCGTAAAGTGATATAATGTAAGCAGCCGGAATTTTGAAGCGGCAAAGAGAAAGGGCCAAAAGATGAGCGCATTATTATATCTTTCCTTAGGGCTTATAGCAGGAACGCTCTCGGGCATGTTCGGGATAGGCGGAGGGACGATCCTGATCCCGGGCCTAGTTTTCCTGGCAGGCCTTACACAACACGAAGCGCAAGGGACAACCCTGGCCATTATGCTTCTGCCGATAGGGCTTTTGGCAGTGATGCGGTATTATCATAGCGGCCACGTCCGTTTTGACATTGCCGCTTTTATCTGTATTGGATTTCTCATCGGCGGGTTACTCGGCGCCAATGTAGCCGTAGGGCTGCCCAACCTTATCCTAAGGAAAGCTTTCGGGGCATTTTTGATGATAGTAGCGGCCTATACGATCTTCGCTAAATGAAAAGTTTTATCACGCTTCTTTTGTCATTAATGCTTATAGGAGTACTAATGAGTACTGCGCATTCTGCCGAGAAGAAGATACCGATACTCAACGCAGAGACGGGCCTGGTCGAAGAGCTATATCCTGTTGTTAAAACGGATGGCGAGTGGAGAAAATCGCTGACGCCGGAACAGTACCGTATCACGCGCCAGAAGGGCACAGAAACCGCTTTCACCGGGAAGTGCGATACAGGCAAGGCAGGTATCTACGAATGCGTATGCTGCGGGACAGATCTTTTTCGCGTCGACGAAAAATTTGAATCAGGGACCGGATGGCCGAGCTTCTGGAACCCGGTTTCCGAGTTGAACATAAAAGAATTGCCCGACGACAGCTTAGGGATGCGCAGGATCGAAGTATCGTGTGCGAGGTGCGGCGCTCATTTGGGACATGTATTTGACGACGGGCCGAAGCCGACCGGCAAAAGATATTGCATAAATGCCGCGGCATTGGTATTCTCACCGCTAACCAAAAAGAATTTGTCGAAACTCGAGAAGGCGGTCTTTGCCGCAGGTTGTTTTTGGGGGATCGAGGATGCCTTTATGAATCTCGAGGGTGTCGTTTCGACGAGGGTCGGCTATACGGGCGGTAAGACTAAAAATCCCACATATGAAGAGGTCTGCACGGCTAAGACGGGGCATGCAGAATCGGTCGAGGTTACCTATGACCCATCGGTAATTTCTTATGACGAACTCCTGGACAATTTTTGGAAGATGCATGACCCCACAACCTTAAACCGCCAGGGCCCCGATATCGGCACGCAATACCGCTCGGCTATATTCTATACCGATGAGGCCGAAAAGAAAGCGGCCATGGCATTCAGGGATCGGCTTGAAAAATCCGGAAAATATAAAAAGATAGTGACCGAGATATCTCCGGCCGGAAACTTTTATCAGGCCGAAGAATATCATCAGAAATATTACCAGAAGACAGGGAGGAAGGCGTGTCCTCGACCCTGAAAAATGTAGGGTACAGCATTGCTTATGCCGGGAACTATCCCGGTACGGTGAAGCAGGAGATCGCCGCTGACAGGCAGGGCCAGATAATCGTTGAAGTTTTTAATATATCCGCTTGCCTAATACAGCATTATTCGGTAAAATATGAAAAAGGCATTTTGTAGTCCAGCAAGCTAAAATCTTAGAAGGAGCAGAATAGTGGGTAAGATCAGAGTTGCGATCATCGGGGTGGGCAACTGCGCATCCTCGCTGGTCCAGGGCGTGGAATATTATAAACATGCGAAGGACAAGGAATTTGTCCCCGGCCTAATGCATGTCAATCTGGGCGGCTACCACATAGGAGACATAGAGTTCTCGGCCGCATTCGATATAGACAAGAATAAGGTCGGTAAGGACTTAAGTCAGGCCATCTACGCCAGGCCCAACAATACTAAAGTGTTTGCAAAGGTCCCGCGACTCGGCGTGAAGGTCCACCGCGGGATGACCCACGACTCGCTCGGCAAATATCTGTCGCGGATAATAAAGAAAGCGTCGGGCAAGACCGACGACGTCGCGGGGATACTGAAGAGGACGAAGACCGACATCGTTATCAACTACCTGCCCGTCGGAAGCGAAGAGGCGACGAAATGGTATGTTGAGCAGGTACTGAACGCCGGATGCGCATTCATCAATTGTATCCCAGTCTTCATCGCGAGGGAAGAGTATTGGCAGAACCGCTTTAAAGAAAAGGGCCTGCCGGTCATAGGCGACGATATAAAAAGCCAGGTCGGCGCCACTATACTGCACAGGACGCTCGTCAACCTGTTCCTCGACAGGGGGATGCCGGTAGTCAACACTTACCAGCTCAATACCGGCGGTAACTCCGATTTCCTGAACATGAAGGAAGAGGAGCGGCTAGTTTCGAAGAAGATATCAAAAACGAACGCCGTAGTTTCACAGATACATAATAGAGGCCTGGGTATAGACAAAGACAATGTCCATATAGGGCCGAGTGACTACGTGCCGTGGCAAAAGGATAACAAGATCTGTTTTCTACGCATCGAGAGCCGCCACTTCGGCGACGTCCCGATGGATCTCGAATGCCGGCTTTCGGTCGAGGACTCTCCCAACTCCGCCGGAGTCGTAATAGACGCGATACGTTGTGCCAAGATCGCGCTCGATAACAAAATATCGGGCGCACTGCTCGGGCCATGCGCATACCTAAAGAAATCACCGCCGGTGCAATACGATGACAATACCGCCCGCAGGATGACAGAAGAGTTTATCGCCGCTTACGGGCATAAGACTGGAGCAAAAAGAAAGAAGAGAAAGTAGTCTGTAATGTCAGATCCGGCAGGTAAGCTTATCCGCTCGCTGGCAAGATATCCCGGTGTTATCCTGGCGCGGACGAAGATAACGCCAAATCAGGTGACTCTGACCGGGCTTTTTGTTAACTGCGTTATCGCATGCTTTATAGCGACGGGCAGGCTTAATAATTTCGCCGTCGGCTTCCTTATATGGGCCGGCGGTTTTTTTGACGCGCTCGACGGCAGTGTCGCCCGCGCCGCAGGTTCGATGACGGCCTTCGGCAACTTCTTCGATTCCGTCCTGGATCGCTATTCGGATTCGATAATCTACCTGGGCATCCTGATATATTTTTTGAAAGAGGCCAGGACAGACTGCGCTATACTGGTCATGATAGCGGCCGCGGGATCCCTTATTATAAGTTACGCCAGGGCCAAGGCGGAGTCGCTAGGCCAAAAGTGCGAAGTAGGGCTCTTTCCCAGGACGGTCAGGATAATTACCCTGGGAGCAAGTTTCATCGTCGGACAGGTCTTCTGGGGGCTCGTTGTGATAGCGGTCCTTTCGCACATCACGGTGTTGCAGAGAATAATTCATGTCCGGAATTCTTTACATAAATAAACATATGATCGTGTTCATCTTCCAATGTTTCTGGTACCTGCTTCCCGCTGCCTTAGGAAATCACACCGCTTCCTGCGGCAACCGGTTATGGCTGCCCGCAGCCCTCAAAAAAATATTGGCTCGGTGCGCAATCCCGGTAGATCGCGGCCGCCAGTGGCGGGGTAAAGAGATTTTCGGGAATAATAAGACCTGGAGAGGGCTCATCGTCGGAGTTTTGGCAGGGGTGATGGCTGCCGGGATCCAGGCGTTTCTATTTTTCAATAATGATTTTTTTAGGAACAATACCATAGTCGATTACGGCGCCGTCAATTTTGTTTTATTGGGAGCTTTGATGGGAGGAGGCGCACTCGCAGGAGACCTCGTCAAAAGTTTCATAAAACGCCGGCTCGATAAACCTTCGGGAAGTGCGTGGTTCCCGTGGGACCAACTCGACTGGATAGCGGGCGCCATGATTTTAAGTTCCATGGCATATGTCCCGCCGCTAAAAGTGGCGGCACTTACCGTGCCGCTATACGTGCTCGTGCATCTTTGCTCCGACCGCGTCGTGTGCTGGATGGGCATGAAGAAGAGAGAGGAAGTAAATTGAGGGAGATATTTAGATACGTACATAGCGCCTTCTTCTGGTCTTGTGTATTAATCTGCAGCGTAGCCACGCACATCTTTTGTAATACGAGGGCGCTCTTTGTAAAAGATGAGAGCAAGAAGGAAGAGATTTACCGCAAGGGCGGGAAGTTCTGGGGCTCTCTCATAACCGCGGCGTCGCTTGTTAAGGTCAATATCTCGGGACTCGAGAACATCCCGGCCGATACTAACGTAATATTTACGCCAAATCATCAAAGCTATATTGATATATTCATCTTACTTAAGTATTTGCCTTACTCGTTCAAATTTATTATAATGAGAAAGCTGTTCAGGGTGCCGGTCGTCGGACCCCACATAAAGCGGTCCGGCTTCATTTCGCTCGACCGTAAGGACAGGAAAAATTCGATCGATACGATACATCGGATAATAGATCTCTTAAAGAAAAACGAATCGATCGTGATATTCCCCGAAGGAATATTGACGAAAGACGGCAACTTAGGCGATTTCAGCCGCGGCGCGTCCATCATAATCCAGTATAGCAGGAAGCCGGTGATCCCTATAGCGATCGACGGGACTTTCGGCGTCCTGCCTAAAGGCACATGGAAGCTGCGGCCGGCAGGAGTTAACGTAAGGATCGGTAAACCGGTCTATTTCGAAAAGTATTACGATGAAGTGAACAAGAGTACGTCGCTCGGCCTGGCTTATGAGCTCAAGACTATCGTGGCCGGGCTCAAAGATAACGGCAGGAAGGGATAGTGTTTAAAAAACTGATAAGGTTCATGCATTCGGTGGTATGGTGGGCGGACTATTGCACGATATTCCTCCTGGGGATATTTTTCGACGCCGTCGTATGGCGCGGGAACCGCGAAATGTATAGAAAGGTCGAGCGTTTCTGGGCGTGGTCGCTTATGAAGGTAGGAGGCATAAAACTCGAGATAAGCGGGGGTGAGAATTTGCCCAAGAATGAGACGGTCGTATACATGGCCAATCACCAGAGTAACCTCGACTGGCCCATCATCTTCAGGACGATCCCGGGACAGTATCTATTCCTTGCGAAGCAGGAGCTGTTCGACCTGCCCATCTTCGGGACTTACATGAGACTCCAGGGGTACATACCCATCGAGAGGACGAGGATAAAAAAATCGTTCAAAACCTACCAGACTATAATATATCTGATAAAGATCGGGAACTCTATAGTAATATATCCGGAAGGCACGCGTTCACGCTCCGAAGAGCTTCAGGGTTTTAAAACTTTCAGCTTCTCCTTTCTGCAGGAAGCGAGAGTCAGGGTAGTGCCGATAGCGATCGACGGCAGCGTAAATATCCAGAAGAAGGGTTCCAAGCTTATCAACCCCGGCAGGGTAAAGGTCGAAATACTTCCGCCGGTCGATTTTAGCGACATATATCACCTCGATAATAAAGAATTTGCCATTACCGCATCGAGCAGAGTCAGATCCGCGCTTTCGAACGTATTGAACGGGAAATTATCGGCCGGAGAGAACGGTTCCGCTGATCCGGGCGTAGGATTATGCGCTATCCCGGCCGCCGCCGCAAGGCGATGAAATCAAGGTCAAGCTATGGTAGGAAGATTGTTCAGAGACCCGACCGACAGCATCTCGATACAGATATTCCGCTACGTCATTGCGGGGACGCTCGCGTACGTGATCGACTACAGCATGCTCATCGTCTATGTCGAGATCTTCGGCATGTACTATCTGACGGCGGCTGCGATAGCGTTTTTGATAGGCGCTGTGACAAGTTACATCCTGAACACTGCTTGGGTATTCAACAAGAGGGCATTCAAGGACATGCGCCTCGAGTTCGCGGTGTTTATCTCTCTTGGCGTGGCCGGGCTGTTTTTAAATCATTGGTGTATCAAGCTCTTCACTGAAGCAGTCAATCTTCACTACCTCGTATCAAAACTCATTTCTGCGATGCTCGTATCCGCGGTGAACTTTGCTGCTAGAAAATATATCCTTTTCCGGTAGAGTGATATTATACAAAGAGCGCATGACCAAGAGTTATCCGGTGCCGTCCCGCAAAGGGATACATAAAGGAGGAGTTATGGGGGTAAGAGCATTTTGTATCGTATTTATATCGGCGGTTCTGTTATGCGCAGGCGCGGCATGTGCCATGGACTTCAATGCCGACATGGTGAGCCGAGCGCCGCAAGGAATTATGACCGTCAGGATATATGTCTCTGGAGAAAAATCCCGCGTCGAGATGCCGGGCGGTGTCAGTATAAGCAGGATGGATAAGAAGGTGGCTTGGGTGCTTATGCCGGAGCAGGGAATGTACATCGAGCAGCCGATCGATACCCGCACGGCTATAAGCACGCAGGATAAGGTCGAAGGAGAGATAGAACGCACAGCCGAAGGTAAGGAGACGGTAAATGGAATGGCGACGACGAAGTACCGCGTGACATTCGAAACCGGCGGCAGGCGCGATTCGGTCTTTCAGTGGATAGATGACGCCAATCATTTCCCGGTAAAGACGGCCGCTATAGACGGCAGCTGGTGGAGCGAGTTCAGGAACATTAAGACGGGGCCGCAGGATCCGGCGCTATTCGAGCTTCCATCCGGCTATAAAAAGATGTCGTTCGACATGCCGGATATCGGCGCCATGATGCAAAACGCGGGAGAATAGAAACGCTTTCAAAATAGGGACAGTCCCGGCCTGGCTTAAATTACGGTCTCGGGGCAGTCCCTATTTATCAAAATATATGATATCGATAAAAAATATATCTAAACGTTACGGTACGCGGGTGCTATTCGAGGACGTGAGTTTTGACGTCCTCGCCGGCGAAAGGATCGGGCTCGTGGGCCGCAATGGCCACGGCAAGACCACTTTATTCAGGATCATCACCGGAGAGGAAGACCCCGACGAAGGCAAGGTCTTCAAGCCCAATAATTACTCCATAGGATATCTCGGGCAGCACCTGATATTTACCAAACCTACCGTGCTGGAAGAGGGATGCAGAGGATTGGGGCCGGAAGACCTGGGCGCCGAATGGAAAGTGGAGAAGGTCCTCTCCGGGCTTGGTTTCAGCGAAAAGGATTTCAGCCGCAACCCTTCGGAATTTTCCGGAGGGTTTCAGATGCGTATCGCCCTGGCCAAGGTGCTGGTCTCCGAGCCCAATATGCTTCTTCTCGACGAGCCTACGAACTTCCTCGACATAGTTTCGATACGATGGCTTGAAAAATTCTTAAGGTCGTGGAAGGGCGAGGTGATAGTGATAAGCCACGACAGGGATCTGGTCGACAGCGTAACGACGCATATCGTAGGCATACACCGCGGGCGGGTTCGGAAGATGAAAGGGTCGACCGGGAAATATTACGCCCAGCTTCATAAGGACGAAGAGGTGCACGAGAAGAGACGCCTGGAGGATGAGAAGAGGCGCAAGCATATGATGGAATATATAAACACGTTCCGCGCTAAGGCAAGCCACGCCAAGGCAGTCCAGTCTAATATAAAGAAGCTGGAGAAGATGGATAAGCTGGAGAAGCTCGAGGAGATCCGCACGCTATCGTTCTCGTTCAATTATAAAGAATTCCGCGCCGCTCAGATGATGGACTCCAACGATCTTACGTTCTCGTATGAAGGCAAGGAGCCGTACCTGATAAAGGGCTTGAACTTTACCGTAAACAGCCATGATAAGATCTGTATTGTAGGAAAGAACGGTAAAGGTAAGACCACGCTTTTAAAATTACTTTCGGGAAGGCTCAAACCCGTGGCCGGCAGCGTCAAGACGCACACAGCGGCGCTCCCGGCTTATTATGAGCAGGCGAACACGGCCGACCTTAACGACGAACTTACCGTCGAAGAAGAGATATCCCAGGGTAAGGCCTTTATCGATAAGTCACGCGTGCGCGGGATATGCGGGGCGATGATGTTCCCGGGAGACGATGCCGAGAAGAAAGTCAAAGTCCTTTCCGGCGGCGAGCGTTCCCGGGTCCTTTTGGGAAAACTTCTCGTCGCGCCTTCCAACATCCTTTTCCTGGACGAGCCCACGCACCATCTTGACATCGAATCCTGCCAGGCGATGATGGATGCCGTGAGGGATTTCGAGGGCGCGGCGCTCGTGGTGGCGCACGATGAACATTTCCTGAACGAAGTGGCGACAAAGCTCATCGTTTTTAAAAATGACAGGGTATTTTTGTACCCCGGTAATTACCGGGAATTCCTGGATTCTGTCGGGTGGGAAGACGATGATGATAATGAGAAGCCTTCCGTTCTGCAAGTTCCCTCCGAAGGATCCTGTGCGCCTAAAGCCATACCGCTGAGCGCCCCGCCGATCCCTGCGGAAAGCTGCATAGAGCGCAAACCAAAGGGGCATGCCGGAAAAATGTCAAGAAAGGCCCGCGCGGAGTTTGTCGCGATGAGGTCGAAGGCCTTAAAGCCTCTCGAAGAGAAGATCAAAAGCCTGGAGGCCGAGATAATCTCCTCGGAGGGTAAGATGGCCTCAGCGAACGAGGAGCTGGCGAAGGGTTCGGCAAGAGGCGGTATAGGAGCCATCCGCAGGAGCGAGCTTTCGAGAGAGCTTAAAGAACTCGCGGAAAGAATAGAATCCTGCTATGCCGAGCTCGATACGACGATGAAAACCTACGATGCCGAAAAACGGAAATACCAAAAGGACTGATGCCATGACAAAGACACAGATCATTTGCACGATAGGCCCGGCGAGCGCTTCACCGACCGTGCTCCGTAAAATGATGCTTGCAGGTCTCGACGTGGCGCGATTAAATTTTTCGCACGGCACTCATGCCGGCCATGCCGCCTTTATCGATAATATAAGGATGCTCAATAAAAAATACCGCAGGCATATACGCATACTGCAGGATCTCGAAGGCTTCAGGATACGCGTCGGAGATTTTGCCGACCCGGAAGGCCTTACGCTCGTCAAGGGCAGAAAGGTCTGGCTCATGCAAGGAACGGACCTGAAAGGCCGGGCAGACCTTGTCCCATTCGACTACGAGGGCCCATTATCCGATATACCTGTCGGACAGCATATCTATATAGATGACGGCAATATCGATCTTCGGGTCACGAAACGCGAGAAGAGGCAGCTTAAGGCGGAGGTCGTGGTCGGCGGCCGGCTGAAACCGCATAAAGGCATAAATATACCGGGCGCATCCCTGCGATTCAAGGGCCTGACCGGAAAGGATATCGACGACATCCGCTTCGGCGTTAAATACGGCGTCGACTTTGTAGCGCAATCGTTCATCCGCAATGCCGCTGACATGATCGCGGTGCGCCGGTGCATATCAAAATATAAAGGCGCGTGCCGGTTCATTGCCAAGATAGAGAATAGGGAGGGGATACGTAATATAGACAGGATAATCGGCGTCTCCGACGGCATCATGATAGCGCGCGGCGACATGGGTGTATCGATCCCGGTCTATGAGGTGCCGATAGTCCAGAAGATGATAATAAGGAAATGCAATAACAGGAGAAAATTCGTTATCACCGCCACCCAGATGCTCGAAAGCATGACGGAAAACATTCGTCCCACACGAGCCGAGGTAACCGATGTCGCCAACGCGATACTTGACGGGACGGATTACGTCATGCTTTCCGCCGAGACCGCATCGGGCAAACACCCGGTCGAGGCTGTCAGCATGATGAACGACATTATCAAGTTCACGGAATCTTCAAAGATCTTCATTGAAAAATAGGGACAGTCCCGACCTCGCTTAAATTACGGTCTCGGGACAGTCCCCATTTTTCAATATTGCAGCCGCTGCAGCTGCTGAAATATCCTGGACATCTCCGCCCTGGTAGCCATGCCTATAGCGTTCCTTACTCTCGGGCCGACGCCCGCCGTGATATTCCCCGGGGTGCCGGTCAGGTAAAAATCGAATATGATCTCACCGCGGCGCGATTCGAGATATGGCACGAGCTTGCCGAGATTGGCCTCTAAAAATTGCGAGTTCTCCGTATAGGGCTTCACATTCATGTCGATGGCGTGGAAAACGACCGTTGTCGGGGAGTCGATCCTGTTATTATAAATCCGCAAGTCGCTGGCGGAAGTAAAAAGGCCGCCATGAAAAATGAACGGCGTATACCTGTTTATATAAGGGCAGAGAAGCGCGAGGTTCACGGCCTGCGCGTCGATCTGGGCATCCAGGTTGACCCTGTCCCTGTAGATCGCCATGCCTGATTGCAATGCCAGCTTCCCGTTTGCGTATCTCGTGCCGGGAACGCTGGCCTTAGCCGAACAGTTCGCGCGGATTACGTCGTCTCCGGCGCCGGAAGACCGGAACCGAAGGTCGATCTCGTAGAATACCGAGACGGCGGGCCTTCTGGCTATGCGGTAGTCGGTGAACATCGCCTTGGAATTTACTACAGCGATCTCCTCGAAATCCTTTAAAATATCGTATGCACTCTTTCCGCTGCCGGATCCGCGTCGCCGGGAGAACCGGATATTGAAAGAGCCGTTCTTGGCCCTTTCGAGTGAGATCGCGGCGCCTTCCAGGCGCGCCCTTTTAATCACCACGACCCTTTCTTTTATCAGCCTGTATTTATCTATCCAGAGGCCGAGCTTTTCTATTTTCAGGAAGTGGTTTCCGGGCGACGCCCTGTCCGCTACCGTAACGTCTGTGAAATTTACCGATCCCGTATCGATATCGACGGCCGCACTGCCGTATTTCACTTCAAGGCCCAACATGTCGCTGAATACGGATTCGACGAGCGCATGACCGTGAAATTTCATGTAAAGCGCAGTGCCGCCTATGAAGAGCGCAGTGATGAGGGAACATACGGCTAAAAACTTCAGCATGAATTTAAGCATCGGCTAATAGTATATCATATTTTCATCCGCCATTATTATAAGAGGAAGATGCTATTGACAAATCTATAATCATATGATATACTAATGTTATACGAAAGGAGGGGTGATATGAGAAAATTATTGGTAGTATTGTTTGTTGCTTTAGGGTTGATCGGATTTATTGCCGCATACGCTAACGCCGAAAGTAACGAATCTCCGGTGGCGGAGCCTGATAAGGCAGATGCCTCTGCGGTGTCAAGCGCAACAGACGCTTTTGCGACACCTGCTGCGACAGCCGCTCTTGCAGCGCCAAGCGCAATAGATGTCTCTCCGGTGCCTGCTGTGGCAACTGCTTCCGCAGCTCCAAGCGTAACAGATGCCTCTGAGACGCCCGATGCGGCAGATGTTTCCGAAGCGACTGAAGCGACTGATGAGACGGATGTCTCTAAAACACCTGACGAGATAGATATCGTACCACAATCTGCGCCGAATCAATAAGATAGCGCGTCATTTAGATAGAAGGGCCCTTTGCAACAGAATGGGGCGAGGTTATTTTTTGCCCGCTTAGTAAAAATATTTAATAACAACTGCTAACATAAGGCCTCGGTCGGAGACCTCGGCACTTAGCCAACACCGTGGCTTAATAAACTTGGAGGTAAAACATGAAATGCCAATTTTGCGGTAAGCATATAGATGAGGTTGATTGCTCATGTAAGATGTGCACAATTTGCGGCTGGGCGCTCGATGCAAAAGAATCTGCCCCTAAAAAAACAGGATAAGGCAGGGTAAAATAAAAATAGGGACAGGCCCCTTCGGGGAGGTCCCTATTTTTATGCATCGGGTAATAGCCGGGTTTAAATGCTTGTAGAGAAAAGGCGTGGGTGCTAAAATAATAATAAGAGATTAAGGATATATTACAAGATGGCCTTTGAAATCAGCAAGGAGATTCTTGACAGAACAAAATGTGATAATGACTTTGTGTGCTTAAGCGAAAAGCAATGCCCAAGATGTAAGGTTCAATTTACCGCCGGCGCAAGTTATATTATGGTTGAGCCGAACAGTGCTTCCATGGGCTGTTCTTACGCAAAACCATTTGGCATAGCTTCTTTTGTGTGTACCTGCCCGACACGAAACGAGATATATCGAAAATACGGAAAATAAGAAATCGGGGCACATCTCCCCAGGGTTGAAAGATATCATAAAAATGGGGACAGTCCCCTTCGGGGACTGTCCCCATTTTTCTATTTTTGATAAACCTGCTATTTAACGGCCGCTATCCTTGCGCTTAGAGAAGCAATCCTTGCAATATACCGGACGATCTTCTCTCGGCTTAAAGGGTACTTCGCATTCTTTCTTGCATTCCGCGCAAGTCGCTTTGTGCATCTCCCGCGGCCCACTTCCAAATCCACCACCTTGATATCCCATTACATCTCCTTTTGTTAACTTCGTCCAAGATCTTAAAACCCATTACTTAACAGCGGTATCCTCGTTCGAAACCTGCTCCAGCCCCTCCTTGGCCTGCTCGTTTTTTTTATCCAGCTTGCGCTGTATCTTTTCTTCCCTCTTCTTTTTCTTTGCCTGCTCTCTTTTATATTTTTGATACGAATAATTATCCCTTGCCAATATACCCTCCTTTTACCGTAGTATACCAGAAATCCATGAACTATGGGTAAAAAAATGCACCGCTCAAAATTATATGCTATACTCATACAAATGAAAAAACTGGTCATTATCATTTTATTCCTTTCAGCTATTGCCGCGCCTTCTTACGCGATCAATATCTTTGAAAAGATAGCATATAAAAAGGACGAAATCAAAGTGTATAAGGCCCCGATACTGGTAAATCCTTTGACGGGCGAGATCAAATATATATGGTGCAGAACGTCAAAAAAGGGATACTGGATGCCCATCGATGGGCGGGCGAAACAGCAGTATCAGGCAGTTTATGATCGACAGCGGGCTCCCAGGTAGGTCCCCGGAAGCGCCGTCAAAAATACTGCTTAACACGTCCTTCGAAATCTGATATAATCCATGCTGTTTTCTCAGCCTTTGTTAAGGAAGGCCCCCGGTGCTGGCGTAGCTCAGTTGGTAGAGCAGCGGTTTCGTAAACCGCAGGTCAGTGGTTCAAATCCACCCGCCAGCTCCATTTCCCGGAGCAGCAATTGACCCGTTTCCGAGACGTACTCGCAAATAAGAACTTCTTCTTCCTATGGCTGGGTCAGGTGGTGTCCAACTTCGGCGACCGCCTGAACCAGATGGCGCTCGTCGCGCTCATCTATCAGCGGAACCCCGGCTCCGAGATAGCGCTCGCAAAACTCATCTCATTTACGATAATCCCCGTATTCATCATCGGCCCGATCGCGGGCGCATGGGTCGACCGCCTCGACCGCAGGAAGATAATGATCATATCAGATATACTGAGGGGCCTTCTTGTGATATCGATACCCCTGTTCATTGCCTCCAAGCAGATGCTCCTCGTCTATCTGGCGATATTTCTGACATTCTCGATATCGAGATTCTTCATCCCGTCGAAGATGGCGATAATACCGGAGCTTGTCGCTAAAGATAAATTGCTCATCGCAAATACGCTGAACGACACGACGCACATGATAGGCAATGTCGTGGGACTTGTAGTCGCGGGTATCATCGTCAACATCTCCTTCGTCGGCGCGATAGGCGGGTTTTATATCGACAGCGCCACATTTTTTATCTCGGCATTTCTTATCGCGATGATAGCGAAGCGCGAACTCTCGGGTGATATCAGGGAAGACCTGGTGGTTGCGGGTCATGCGATCGAGCACTCGCTTCGCCGGACGGTATTTATCGAAATAAAGGAAGGGTTCGGATGCCTGACGAAATATAAAGAGATGCGTTTTGTAGTTTACGTATTCTTCCTTCTCATGGCGGGGCTTGGCACGATATCGTGCGTGATCATAGTATTTATCCAGGGCGCGTTCGGGACTTCGACGCGGGACCTGGGATTCCTCGGGATGTTCTTGGCCGGCGGACTGTTCCTGGGGGCGCTGGGCTACGGCAGGTTCGGACAGAAGATCTCGAAAGAGAAGGCGATACATTTAAGTTTCATGGCCGGCGGCGCGGCGATCATAATTTTCACTATAGCGGTAAACCGCTATCCCAATCTTTTTGTGTCCGGTATATTGGCGGGGCTGATCGGCGCCGCGGTGAGCCCTATAATGGTAACGACGAATACGTTGACGCATGAAATTATTCCGGAGGAGGTAAGGGGCAGGATATTCTCATCGCTCGAAGCGGTGATACACCTGGCGTTTCTCGTATTCATGTTCATAGCCGCTTATGCGGCCAAATTTATAGACAGGTTCTGGATATTGATAGCGGTGGGAACGGTATATTTAGCGTGCGGCTTGACGGCGGTTTTTAAAAAAGAGAAACAGGCGGTTACTTCTTAAGCTCTTTCTCTTTCTTAATCTTTTCGACGCAGATATTGAAGTAGTTACAGACGGGACAGCAGATATTCTCTTCGCCCTTTTCCCCTCTATACCACTTCGTCTCGCAGGTCCAGTAGACCTGGCATGTTTCGCAGCAATTTATCTTGTGATGATGCATGGTTTACCTTTCTCGAAACCTAAGATACAGTATCGCGCGTCCAATGTCAATATATTTGAGCTTGGCCTCGGTCGGAGGCCTCGGCACTTGGCCGACACGCGATATGTTTAAACTTGAAAGACGGCCCGATAAGATTTATAATATCAGGCCTGGATCCTGAAACTTATACCAAATAGGGGGTATGGCTAAGATGTTAGAAGTAACGCAGGAGAATTTTGAAAAAGAAGTGTTGAAGGCGGACAGGCCGGTGCTTGTAGATTTCTGGGCGCCGTGGTGCATGCCGTGCAAGATAATCGCGCCGGCGGTGGAGGAGATAGCGCTCGAGATGAAGGCAAAGGTCAGGGTGATGAAGGTCAATGTCGATGAGGCGCCGGACGTTGCGACAGAACTCTCGATACTTAACATACCGACCCTCGTAGTATTTAAGGGCGGTAAAGAGGTTGCGCGCATGATCGGGGTTAATTCCAAAGATGCGATCGCAAATAAGATAAATTCAGTGATATAAGGCGGGCAAATGAATATAGCGATATTCTGTTCAGGCAGCGGAACGAATCTCCAGGCGATGATAGATAACGTTGGCAGCGGCTATATACCGGCCGCGATAGCGCTCGTCGTCAGCGATAACAAGGCCGCTTTTGCGCTTAAGCGCGCAAAGAAAGCCGGGATCGAGACGCTCGTACTAGACCCGAAAGATTTTGCGACGCGCGAGGCCTTCGATAAAGAGGTAATAAAGAATTTACAGAGGAAGAAGGTAGGGCTTGTCGTCCTCGCGGGATTCATGAGGCTTTTGAGCAGGTCTTTCATAAAGAAGTACGAAAACCGCATCATGAATATACACCCGTCGCTTCTACCGTCGTTCAAAGGGACGCGCGGGATAAAGGATGCGCTCGAATATGGCGTTAAGGTCACGGGGCCGACGGTCCATTTTGTCGACGAAAAGCTCGACCACGGCCCTATAATATTGCAGAGGGCCGTCGAGGTTCGGGGAGACGATACCGAAGAGAGCTTGCTTAGCCGCGTGCACAAAGAAGAGCACGAAATCTATCCTGAGGCGGTCAAGTTGTTCGTCGAAGGGAAGTTGAAGGTTAACGGGAGGAGAGTCATAATAAAATGAAGACGAGTATTAAGGACGTAAAAGGACGTGAGATCCTGGATTCGAGAGGCAATCCTACGGTCGAGGTCGACATTCTTTTGGCAGACGGGTCTTTCGGCCGCGCAGGCGTCCCGAGCGGCGCATCGACGGGCGAGCACGAAGCGGTGGAACTGCGCGACGGTGACAAATCACGCTACATGGGCAAAGGCACTCTCAAGGCCGTCGGCAATGTCAACGGCGAGATAAAAAAAGCGATCAAAGGGAAAAACGCCCTGCTTCAGGGTGAGCTCGACCAGTTGTTAATAGACTTAGACGGCACGCCGAATAAGGCGCGCCTCGGCGCGAATGCGACTCTCGGCGTATCGATGGCCATTGCGAAAGCGGCGGCCGCATCGAAAGGGATGCCGCTATACAGGTATATCGGCGGGGACAAGGCGAAGATATTGCCGATACCGATGATGAATATATTGAACGGAGGTCTTCACGCCGACAATAACGTGGACCTGCAGGAGTTTATGATAATGCCGGTCAACGCCGGCTCTTTCAGCGAGGCATTGAGGTGGGGAGCTGAAACATTCCACAGCCTGAAGAAGATATTGCACGATAAAAAACTTTCGACCTCCGTTGGGGACGAAGGCGGATTCGCGCCGAACCTTAAGTCCAATGACGAGGCGGTCGAAGTGATCCTGGCCGCGATAGATAAGGCCGGATACAAGGCCGGCAAGGACATATTTATAGCGCTCGACCCTGCAGCCAGCTCTTTTTATGAGAACGGTAAATATATCCTGGAAGCAGAACCAAAAAAGGACAATACGTCGGCCGACATGGTCGAGTTCTACTCTAAGTGGGTCGCGAAGTACCCGATAGTCTCGATAGAGGACGGCCTGGCAGAAGACGATTGGACGGGGTGGAAGGCGTTGACCGACAGGCTGGGCAAGAAAATACAGCTCGTAGGAGACGACCTCTTCGTTACGAATGTAAAGCGCCTGAGAATGGGGATCGAAAAAGGGATAGCGAATTCCATCCTTATAAAAGTGAACCAGATAGGGACGCTTTCCGAGACGCTCGACACTATAGATCTGGCAAAGAAGTACGGCTATACGTCGGTCGTATCGCACCGTTCGGGCGAAACAGAGGATGCAACTATCGCGCATCTCGTCGTCGCGATGAACACGGGCCAGATCAAGACCGGTTCGGTCTGCAGGACGGACAGGATCTGCAAGTACAACGAACTTTTACGCATAGAGGAAGAGCTCGGTAAGAAGGCCGTATACGGAAAAGCGGTATGGCAAAAAAGGTAGGATCGCTTAAATTATACCTGATAATAGGATTTATCGTGGCGGTATTTCTCCCGCCGTTCGCGAAGTACCAGGAGCTGAAGTATAAGAATAAGAAGCTCGAGGCGGAGATAATCAGCTTAAAACTTGAAACGCGGCGGCTCGCGGAAGAAAAACGGCTTCTCGAAACGGATATAAATTACGTCGAAAAAGTAGCGCGCGATAAGATCGGTGTCGTCCGCAAGGGCGAGATAGTGATGAAGGGCGTCCCGGTGAGTAAAACCCGCAAATAACCCACAATTTGTTTTATCTTTACAAAGCAAATCGACACTGCTATACTAAAAGTACATTGCGGGGTGGAGCAGCCTGGTAGCTCGTTGGGCTCAATATGGACACAAAGCTCAAAGCTGATATTGCAGAGTCTGCCGTTGTAACAGCGCTCCTTAAAAGAGGCTTCAGAGTACTAAAACCGGTAGGCGATAGATTGCCTTACGATTTAGCGCTTGATGTAAACGGAAAGCTTCTTAGGTTGCAGGTAAAAAGCGCATGGTATTATAACGGTAGTTATACTGTTGATACCCGCAGGACAAAGACGAATCGTCGGCGCATGTTAAGAGTGCGCTATGATGAAAACGACTTTGACTTTGCAATAGTGTACATCGAGCGATTAGAAACATTTTACGTAATACCAGTTTCGAAGTTTTCTGCTTATAAAAGCGGTATCAGCTTAGTAGAGACTGAGAAGCGGCAGCGTAAACCTAAATCGTCGATATACAGAGAGCGTTGGGATTTATTGTCCAAAGGGGCTGTCTAGCCGGAAACGGCTAGATGATAACCTGTCAAATTCGGTGAAGCCTGAAATGGTAATACCGAGCCAAGCTCGCCAAAATTTTAGTGGCGGGAAGGTGTAGAGACTAGACGGCAGGCATCCTGATTCAGGATGAAGGTATAGTCCAGACTACAAATCCACCATAGTGGAGTAGCGAAAGCTATAGTAGTATGCATAACCCAAAGGTCGTCCGTTCGAATCGGACCCCCGCTACCAAATTTGTTTAAAGGGGAACCTTTTTTAGAAAAAGGTTCCCCTTTAATATTTCCCCTCCAAAAACATAATTCTTTTACTTATTAATGTGGACTACCTTAGCAGGCGGGAAACCGTTGAAGTAAGTCGATGAAGCTATGGAGTAAGCCCCGATATTTTCCGCATATACCAGGTCTCCGATCTCAAGCTCCGGAAGCTCTTCCGCAACCGAAATAGTATCAAGCGCGTCACAGGTAGGGCCGAATACAGCGCACACCTTCTTTTCATCGTCTTTGAATGCCTTCAAAGGATACGTGCAGTGATCGAAAATTATCCCGGAGAAGGTGTGGTAGACACCGTCATTGATGTAGTAGCATGTCTTGCCGTCTCTCAAGGCTTTTCCTATCACCTTCGCGACGAGCGTCCCGGCGTTCGCGACCATGAAACGTCCCGGCTCGGCGAGGATCTCGATCTCCTTGGGGAAGAGCCTGTTTATCTCGGTGTTAAGCTTTCGCGCGAGTGTCTTAAAAGACTTCACCTTGCTATTGTACCTGACCGGAAACCCGCCGCCGATATCGAGTATCTTTATCTTATGCCCGCGCGACTCTGCCTCCTTCATTATGGAGGATGAGAGCTGCAGCGCCTGCATGTAATTCTCGAAATTATTGCACTGGCTTCCTACATGGAAACTTATCCCTTCAACGACAAGGCCTGATTTAAACGCCTCGATTATCAGATCGACCGCTTCGCCCGGATGCGCTCCAAACTTGCTCGAGAGCTCGACCATCGAGCCGGTATTTGGAACGCGTATGCGAAGAACAAGCCCCGCGTGGGGCGCATGTTTTGCTATTTTTTTCAGTTCTTCCGGATTGTCGTAAGTGACGAGCGGCTTATATTGGTCGAGCTCACGCAGCGTCTCTATCTGTTTTATAGTATTCGCGTAGATTATCTTATCCCATATAAAATCCTGCCGTTCCTTTGCGGGCATGCCCTTGATATTCTCATAGGCAATGAGAAATTCCGGGAAGGATGCGACGTCGAAGCTGGCGCCAAGCTTGTACAGGGTCTTCACTATTTCGGGATCTGAGTTTGCCTTGACGGCGTAGTAGGCCTGTACTCTCGGGAGGGCTTCCCTGAATTCTTTATAATTCTCGCGGATCTTTGCGTGGTCCAGCACGAAAACCGGCGTGCCGTTTTTTTCAGCAATAGTAATCAAATTTTTCATTTTAGTCCCTGAACAGGAAATTTTTGAAGCACCAGATATTCTTTTCATCCAGCGCAGCCTTGGGATTCTCTTTAAAAAATATCTGATAATTTTTGAAAGGCGTCCAGTCGTAGGCCTGGGATACAAGCTTTCCGAGATACGGCTTTGCGATATCCAGTATATAATCGTGCGGCAGGTCGTCCGGGACGCATATGCCTTTATGCGGGTTCTCTACCATCCACATAATAGCGGAGACGACTCCTATGGCGACCTGCATCGTCGTGGCATTCTGATGAGGCACAAGCCTGCGCGACTCTTCTATGCCCAGGATCGAACCGGTCCACCAGGAATTGTACTTGTGGCCCATGATGAGCGCACCGAGTATGTCTTCGCCTCCGGTGATCTCGTCGGACATTATGCGTAAATTCGGTTGGAGATCGTAGTTGCGCGAGCGGAGTTCGTAAAGCGAAGAGATCGTTTCATGGCACGGCATGTATGCGTAATGAACCGTAGGTCTGTATATAGGCTTACCGTTTCTCCACACGGTCAGTTTCTCGGATATCGAGAACGCCTCTCCGTGCCTTATCACCATTCCTATGATTTCATAATCGGGGACCCACGAACGTACCCACGTGTTCATGCCCATCTGCGAAAGGAATATTTGGTTGCCCGGGCCGTAGGTGGCGACGTTTGCGAACGGCGGCAGTATCCTTTCATGCGTACCCCAGCCCATCTCCGCCGGAGAGACCCCCTCTTCACGCAATCCTTCGATCGACCACGTGCCGACGAACTCATCCACCTCTTTGGGCCTGTGCGTGATCTGCGTGTCGCGTTCGGAGCAGTGTATTGCCTTTACGCCGAGCCTCATCGAAAGCCGCGCGAAATCTCTCTGTCGCAGCAGGTCTTCAACGTCCTTGCGGTCCTTCTTAGGCACGGCCCTGTCGTGAATGAATTTCTTTGCAATATCTTCGAGCCCTTTCTTAGTGAAATGCGAAATGAGCCCCGGGTTCGCGCCGTGGTCCACGATGGCGGTTGTCGACGAATTGTCCCACTTTGATGTCACCTGCCGCAGCTCCATATGCCTGTAGTAAAGGGATTTCTCGAGAGGCGACTTTGAGTGAATATCCGCGTACGGATCCCATTCCTCGACGGATGTATTGACATAAAGGACGTGATTGTCATGACACCAGGTGAGGATATCGATGCAGGATATATTCCACGCCAGGTCTATGACAAGCCCGCCCGAGGATACGTATTTACCGAGGATGCGCGGGAGGTTCGTGGGCGTGATCTTCTCCTGATAATACTTCACGCCTTTGCGGGTCCAATCGCGGAGCTCCCTGCGCTTATCGGCGAAGTCTATGACCGTTACGTTTTTGTAAGGGATCCTGATGTGCTTGAAGAGAATAGGCAGCGTGCATTTGCATACCGAACCGTAACCTATGACCAGGACTTTATTTTTAAATTCCATTATAGCTCTCCAAGTTTATTAAGCCACAGTGTTGGCTAAGTGCCGAGGTCTCCGACCGAGGCCTTTCAAACGCTGTATTTTACACAATATTATCACTCATCGCGGGAATATGCAAATAGTTTATAACCGCCTTGACAAGAGAAGATGCGTAGTGTAACATCTTGTTGACGAAGGGAACTCATGGCGATGAAAAAGACAGAATCGGCCTCCAGATTAAGAGAGCTCGTTCCCGTCATCGTTTTCTGCATAGCCCTCGCAGTCATAATCTGCATTCCACTGAAAGTCATATCGTACGGATTCTTACCGATCGACGACGCGCTGCGCCATTCGGCCAAAGTAATTTCCGGCAAAGATTGGAGCCAGATACTAGTCCTGCGCGAAGGGTTCAGTATCGACAGCCACCCGGGGTGGCATTTCATACTCGGCGCTGTGCGTCAGCTGGCTTTATGCAGCCAGGACGCGCTCGTCACGTTCTCGATAACGGCGCTATTCCTCCTGTTCTGCCTGATACCGGTATTTTTCCTGGACCGTCCGGAAGCATGGCTCTTATCTTTGCTGGCGATAGTCGTCACGGCGCCGTACATGATGATCAGGTTATTTTTCGGCCGTCCGTATATTCTGACTATGTCTGTCATGCTCGCCGTATTTTTTATGTGGCCGCTATTGAAAGAGAAGAAGAAAAATCCGGCTGCCATGGCGGCGCTCACGGCGCTCGTGGCGCTATCCGTGTGGATACACGGAAGCTGGTACCTCTTTGCATTGCCGGCAGCGGCATTCTTTATCTCACGCGAAACCCGGGCCGGGATACGCTTTGTCATATGCGCCGCTATAGGCGTTCTCATAGGCGCGTCCTTGACGGGCCATCCGGCGCTATTTTTGAAACAGACGTTCGTTCATATGACGCTCGCCTTCGGAAGCAGCCCGGCCCAGCGGCTGCTTGTGAGCGAGTTCCAATCGTCGACAGGCGATGCGCTCATCGTCCTGCTTGCTCTGGGCATGCTCATCTGGCGAAAGCTTCGCGGGGAGTGGCATTCGCGGGCAGTCTACAATCCTGTATTTATCCTGGCTGTGCTGGGGTGGACGCTCGGATTCGTTTCATCGCGCTTCTGGACAGACTGGGGTCTTCCGGCGCTCGTCTTCTGGATGGCGGCAGAATTTAGCGACTACCTTGGCCGCTCAGTCGATTATGCTTCCTGGAAGAGGCTCTTTCTGGCGCTCGCCGTATCGGCGGCGCTGTTCCTGGGGATTACCGCAGACTCCAACAGCCGGTGGACATACAATCTTACGACGGAGTATTTGACGCAGGGCGATCCGAAACAGGCAGCGTGGCTGCCCGAACCCGGCGGTATAATTTACAGCGATGACATGGGCGTGTTTTACCAGACGTTCTTCAAAAATCCCAGGGCGCCGTGGCGTTATATCCTGGGGTTTGAACCGGCCATGATGCCCGCAGAAGACCTCGCGATATTGCGGAAGATACAATGGAATTTCGGGACGCCTGAGGCGTTCAAGCCCTGGGTTGCCAAGATGCGCGCCCAGGACCGCCTCATAATAAGGCGCGACCGCAGCACAAAGCCGGATATACCTGAGCTCGAATGGTATTACGCGGCTACCAACACCTGGATCGGCCGCCTTCCACGAAGGTAAGGTTTCGTATAAAATTTTTCCATTCCATAGAATGTGCTGTGTCGAGTGGTTTGTTCGGGACGCGAAAATTTTGACCATGCAAAATTTTCGCTCCGTAAAAGTTCTCGTACGCTGCCTCGAACTTTTAAGGCCCTCACAAACCACGTCGCCACATCACATTCTTGCAGATTGAAAAATTTCCAGCTGACGATTTTGCGAGGTACACTAAAATAACTTATCCACCAGTTGAGTAAGATTGACGGGTGATTAAATAGAATTAGACAGACTTTTTTAAATTAAGTGCCGTCACGAAGTTTCAGTCAGAATTGGCACAGATGTTAAAAAAATTATTTGAAAAAACCGCGTAGCTGGTAAATGGCCGTAGTAATATGGCGGGTGGCATAAAGCAGACTTTTTTCGATTATCGCCGCGAGGCATGGGATGGGGGTGTCCGCCGCTACAGGATTGATACTGTCATGGCGATACTGCCTGAGGCGTAAAGAACGTAGGTAATCCTGGCGGACATACAGATACCCGCATAGTTTAAGCTTTAATTGTAAACCCCATGCCGAGCGATAAAGAAAAAAGGATGCTTCATGACAGGACCCGCCTATCATTGGGCGGCCATTTACATAATCCGGTTGACACCCTCTTCAATATAATATAAAATATTACCCTCTAATACTATTATATATGATAGATAGATACTCGCTTCCCAGGATGTCCGCGATATGGAGTGACGCGAATCGCTTTCGCAAGATGCTCGACGTTGAGCTCTTCGCATGCGAAGCTCTAACCAGGCTTGGCGAGATACCCAAAAGCTCGCTATTCCAGATCCAGAAGCGCGCCCGGTTCGATGTTGAACGTATCCGCGAGATCGAGCGCGAGACTAACCACGACGTCATAGCTTTCATAAAAAATTTAAGCGAAAATATAGGCGAGGACTCCAAATACGTCCATATGGGCCTTACTTCGAGCGATGTCCTCGACACCGCGCTATCCGTCCAGATGCGGGAGGCCTGTGACATATTGATCGAGGATATCCGGAAGCTCCTTAAGATCATTGCTCGCAAGGCCCGTCTGCATAAAAAAACCCTTATGGCCGGCAGGACCCACTCCGTCCACGCCGAGCCTATGACGTTCGGACTGAAACTCGCGCTATACTACGATGAGCTCAAACGGGACCTTGAGCGCATAAAGCGCGCACGCGAGATCGTTTCTGTGGGTAAGATATCGGGCGCCGTGGGCACTTACGCCAATATCAATCCATTTGTCGAAGCTTACACCTGCAAAAAACTCGCTCTTCGTCCCGCGCGCATATCGAATCAGATACTCCAGCGCGACAGGCACGCCGAATTTCTTAATGCCATTGCCATAACGGCGACCTCGCTCGAGAAGTTCGCGACCGAATTCAGGAACCTGCAGCACACGGAGATAGGCGAAGTCGAAGAGCGCTTCGCGAAGGGGCAGAAGGGCTCGAGCGCCATGCCGCACAAGAAGAACCCGATCACTTGCGAGCGCATAGCAGGTCTCGCGAGGCTTTTGCGCGGAAACGCGATGGTGGCGATGGAGAATATGGTCCTGTGGCACGAGCGCGACATATCGCACTCGTCGGCGGAGAGGGTGATACTCCCCGATTCGACTATAGCGCTCGACTACATGCTGAACAAGTTCATGGATGTCGTCGGCCACCTCGTAGTGAACGAGGACAGGATGCTCGAGAACCTGAAAAGGTCCGGCGGCGCGGTTTTCTCCGGACGGCTCCTGGTGACGCTTATCGAGAAAGGATTAACGCGCAACGAGGCCTACGACAAAATACAGAAGTGCGCTTTTAACGCGAAAAAAGAGAGCGTTGAACTTAAGGACGCAATGCTTGCCGACGACGGCATGCGCTCGATCCTGACGAAAGAAGAGATAGATGAGGTCTTCGATATAAAGTATTACCTGAAAAACGTGGACAGGATATTCAAACATGTCGGAATCTAAACCAGGGGAGACGAAAGGAGACATGGAGAAGCTGAAACAAATTTACGAAGGCAAGGCCAAGAAACTGTATGAGACGAAAGACGCGGATCTCTTGATCCAGGAATTTAAAGATGACGCGACAGCTTTCGATGCGACCAAGCGCGGCACGATCGTAAATAAGGGCATAATAAATAATAAGCTTTCGGAGAAACTCTTCACGCTATTGACGAAGAAGGGCATACCGACGCACTTCGTAAAGCGGCTCAATGACAGGGACATGCTGGTAAAGAAGGTCCAAATAATTCCGGTAGAGGTTACGATAAGGAATATAGTTGCGGGCGGCATGGCAAAATTGTTAGGTCTCGAAGAAGGGATAGTCCTGAAGGAACCGGTCCTCGAATACCACTATAAAGAGGATAAGCTCCACGATCCGCTGATAAACGAGTATCACATAAGGGCGCTCGATATCGCGACGGACAGAGAGCTCGATACGATAAAGAAGTATTCTTTCATGGTCAATGAGGCGCTCAAATTTTTCTTCGGCTCCAAGGGTCTCACTCTCGTCGACTTCAAGCTCGAATTCGGGCGCTGCAAAAATAAGATAATCCTGGCCGACGAGATATCGCCCGATACATGCAGGCTCTGGGATAAAGAGACGAACGAGAAACTCGACAAAGACCGTTTTCGCAGAGATCTGGGCGGTGTCGAAGAGGCGTACCAGGAGGTCCTGCGCAGGGTGCTGGAATAGCGAATGAAACGAGTAACGTACAAATCCGCAGGCGTTGATATTGATAAGGCCAACAGGCTTGTGGATGACTATAAACGTTTTGCTCTGGCAACTAAGACGCGCGGTGTAATTAGCGACGTCGGAAGCTTCGGGGCGCTATTCAGGCCCAACTTAAAAAATTTAAAAGACCCCATACTTGTCTCGTCGACCGACGGCGTCGGGACAAAACTCAAGATAGCGTTTCTCGCCGATAAGCACGACACAGTAGGCATAGACTTAGTGGCTATGAGCACTAACGACATACTCTGCTCCGGCGCCGAAGGGCTCTTCTTCCTCGATTATATTTCCACAGGCTCGATAAAGTCTTATGTGTTGCGCGAACTTGTTAAAGGTATCGCCCGCGGCTGTAAGGAGGCCGGCTATGCGCTGGTGGGCGGGGAGACTGCCGAAATGCCGGGCCTGTACAAGGAAGGCGAGTACGACCTCGCAGGTTTCGGCGTCGGCCTGGTCGACAGGCACGACGTTATTGACGGCGGTTCGGTAAAAATCGGCGATATGGTACTGGGCCTCGAATCGAGCGGGCTGCACTCAAACGGATATTCGCTCGTCAGAAAAGTTTTCAGCCTCAAAGAACTGAAGGCAAACTGGAAAGAGCTGCTTCGGCCGACCAGATTATACAGCAAGCCGGTCCTGGCGCTAAAGAAAAAAATTAAGATCAAAGGAATAGCCAATATAACGGGCGGTGCGTTCTACGATAAGATCCCGCGCATAATCCCGGAAGGGATGGCGATCGAAATATATAAAGATTCGTGGGCGGTGCCGGAGATATTCGGGCGCATTCAGAAGCGGGGGCATATCGACGATAAAGAGATGTTCCGGACGCTCAATATGGGAATAGGGATGACACTCGTTTTATCACCGGGCTCTGTAGATAAAGCCATGGGCCTGCTCATGCAATTTGATGTAAGATCGCATGTTATAGGCAGAGTTGTGAAGGGGAGTATGGAAGTCAGGATGATCTAACCTGGTTAGATATTGAAGGGTTTATATGCGGATACTGGTGATCGGTTCGGGAGGACGGGAGCACGCGCTTTGCTGGAAGATCGCGCAAAGCACCAGATGCTCCAAGCTTTATTGCGCGCCGGGTAACGGCGGCATAAGTGAGGTTGCGGAACCGATCGACATACAGGCCGATGACATCGAATCTTTGGCCGCATTCGCCAAAGAAAAAAATATAGACTTTACCGTGGTTGGGCCGGAAGGGCCGCTCGTCAACGGCATCGTCGACAGGTTCGGGAAAGACGGATTGAAGATATTCGGACCCACCCGGGATGTCGCCGCGCTCGAGGGGTCGAAAGTCTTCGCGAAAAAGCTTATGAAGAAGTTCGGTGTGCCGACTGCCGACTTCCGGGTATTTGAAAATTTTGAAGACGCATTGAAATATGTCGAGACAAAAAAGATGCCTTTGGTGGTCAAGGCAGACGGGCTCGCCGCGGGAAAAGGCGTGGTCATCTGCACGACCCCGGGCGACGCTAGGGACGCTTTAAAAAGCATGATGGTGGACAAGGCCTTCGGCGCATCCGGCGATAAGGTTATAATCGAAGATTGCCTCGTGGGAGAAGAGGCGTCGATAATCGTTATATCAGACGGAAAGAATGTAGTGCCGCTTGCATCGAGCCAGGATCACAAGAGGATATTCGACAGTGATAAGGGTCCAAACACCGGCGGCATGGGCGCATATTCCCCCGCACCGGTGATAACGGACGAGCTTTTTAAAAAAATATTGAATAAAGTGATCTATCCGGTGATAAGCGGTCTGGCAGCCGCCGGCACTCCGTACAAAGGCGTTCTCTATGCCGGGATAATGGTTACAAAGGACGGCCCATCTGTCCTCGAGTTCAATACGCGTTTCGGCGACCCGGAGACGCAGGCGATATTACCCAGGATGAAGTCCGACCTCGTCGAGGCGATGGAGAAGGCCTCTTCCGGAGCCCTCGGCGGTTATTCGATGGAATGGGATCCGAGGCCGTGCGTCTCTGTCGTCATAGCGGCGGGCGGGTATCCGGGTAAATACGAGAAGGGGATGGAGATAAAAGGCCTGGACGAGGCAAAGAAGATGAAAGATGTGGTCGTATTCCACGCCGGCACGCGCCGCGGCAGGCGCGCGGTGGACCCGGCGGGACTTGTGATCACTATGGGCGGCAGGGTCCTTAATGTTACCGCGCTCGGGGACGACATGCGTAAGGCGATAGATAACTGTTACGGGGCGGTCAAAACAATACAGTTCGACAGGATGCATTACAGAAGAGATATCGGCGCCAGGGCGCTGGGGAGAGCGAAATAATGAAAAAGCCTAAAGTTGCGATTCTGATGGGGAGCGATTCCGACATGCCCGCGATGAGCGAGGCGGCAAAGATCCTGGACGATAACGGTATCCCGTACGAACTTAAAATACTATCGGCTCATCGCTCGCCTGATGATGTGGCAAAGTTCGCCCGGGCCGCGAGGGCCGGGGGTTTTAAAGTCATAATCGCGGGCGCGGGCGGCGCGGCGCACCTGGCGGGGGTCATAGCGAGCCATACGACGCTCCCGGTCATAGGCGTCCCGATTGAAACGAAAGAACTGAAGGGAATAGATTCGCTATTCTCGACGGTGCAGATGCCGTCGGGCGTACCTGTCGCGACGGTTACGATAGGAAGAACAGGCGCAAAAAACGCGGGCATACTGGCGATCCAAATACTCAGTCTGAGCGACAAGCGCCTCGAGAAGAGGCTCGCGCTTTTCAAGAAAGAGCTCGTCACGGCAGTAAGAGGTAAGAACCCGGCACCTTCTAGATAGGGTGAAGGGATCGGGAAGAAGGTGCTCAGGTGAAAACTATTATTCTGAAAGTCGATCCTGTCCGTCCGGACAGGAAGGCGATATCTTTTGCGGCTAAAAGATTGAAAGAAGGCGCCCTGGTGGCGTTCCCTACCGAGACGGTTTATGGCTTGGGCGCCAACATATTGAAAAAAAAGTCGGTCGAGCGGCTGTATAAAGTCAAGAAGAGATCCAGAAGTAAGCCGTTCACGATCCACATCTCTGATGAGTCGCTTATCGGGAGGCTTGGCTGCAAAGTCACGAAAGAGGCGAGACGGCTCATGGACCGGTATTGGCCCGGGCCGCTTACGATAATACTGGCCGGCAAAGGCAAAGATAAAATAGGTTTCAGGATGCCGGACAACATCGTGGCGCTCCGCCTTATAGAGGAGTCGGCATCGCCGATCGCGGCGCCGAGCGCCAATTTGAGCGGTAGGCGGGCACCGACGGATGCGGAAGATGTCCTTGAGGATCTGGGTGGGGAGATAGACGTCCTCATCGACGCAGGCCCGACGGACGCAGGTGTGGAGTCTACGATTGTGGACATGTCTTCCGAGACGCCGCGCGTCCTGAGAGAAGGCGCGATCAAAAAAGAAGAGATAGCGGAACTTATAAATTTAAATGGCTAAAATCAGATCTATCCTGTTTGTCTGCACCGGCAACTCCTGCCGGTCGGTCATGGCCGAAGGCCTGATGAAGAAATATTTAAAAGCGCTAGGCAAAAACGATATCATGGTGCGCTCGGCGGGCGTAAGGGCGCTGGAAGACTATCCTCCTACGGGCGAGACGGTCGAGGTCATGAACAAAGAAGGCGTTGATATGGGCGGTTTTAGGTCTTCAGCCCTGACGGAAGATGCGATAAAAAGCGCTGACCTGATACTGGTGATGGAGGCCATGCACAAGGACGAGGTGTTAAGGCGCGCCCCGGAGGCTTCTGCGAAGACTTTTCTATTGAAAGAATATGGCAGGACGGACAGGGGAGGAAGCGAAGGTCCGGGAATACCTGACCCGATCGGCCGGCCGTTAGCCGAGTACAAATCATGCCTTGAGATTATAAAGCGGGAGATAGAGAGGGTGGCGAAACTTTTATGATGAAGATAGCGATAGGAAGCGACCACGGCGGTTACGAATTAAAAGGCAGGATCGTAGAATTTTTGAAGGGCGAGAAATATACCGTAGAGGACATGGGGACTCATTCGAAGGATTCGTGCGACTATCCGATGATAGGTTTCGAAGTGGCAAATGCCGTTTCGCTCGGCAAGGCCGATAGGGGCGTTCTCATCTGTAAAACGGGTGTCGGCATGGCCATCATCGCAAATAAGCTGCGCGGAGTCAGGGCAGCGGCATGCTATGATAAAGAAATGGCTAAGTCGTCGAGAGAACATAATGATTGCAATATCATAGTACTTGCCGCCAGCTACACCGGCGCGAAGGACGCCAAGGATATACTTAAATTGTGGCTGAAGACCGAGCACTCGGGTGACCGTCACGAGCGGCGCGTGAAGCAGATAAAAGATATCGAGTCGAAACTGAAGCTATAATAAGGAGAAATTGTGTGGGCGATCTGAAGAAGAGCGATCCGGAAATATTTAAGGCCATCCTCGACGAAACGAAGAGGGAGAACGACAGCCTGGAACTTATAGCGAGCGAAAATTTCGTCTCTGAAGAGGTCATGGAAGCGACGGGGTCAACGCTTACGAATAAATATGCGGAAGGATACCCGGGTGCCCGCTGGTACAATGGCTGCCGTAATGCAGATACGGTAGAAGAGATCGCGATCGAGAGGGCGAAGAAACTTTTCGGCGCCGAGCATGTCAATGTCCAGCCTCATGCCGGCACGCCGGCCAACATGATCGTCTATTTTGCCATGTTAAATATAGGGGATACGGTGCTCGCGATGGACCTCGCTTGCGGCGGACATCTCTCGCATGGAAACCCTCATAACTTTTCCGGGAAATTCTACAATATAATTTCCTACGGCGTCGACCGCAAGACAGAGATGCTCGACTATGACCGCATAGGAGCCATCGCTAAGGAAAACAGGCCGAAGATGATAATCGCAGGCGCCTCTGCCTACCCCAGAGCCACAGACTTTAAGAAATTCAGGGAGATAGCCGATTCGGTCGGGGCGCTTCTATTGGTCGACATAGCTCATATAGCCGGTCTCGTCGCCGCAGGCGTCCACCAGAATCCTGTTCCGTATGCGGAATTCGTTACTTCGACTACTCATAAGACATTACGGGGTCCGCGCGGAGCCTTCATAATGTGCAAAAAAGAGTTCGCGAAGAAGATAGACACAGAGGTATTCCCGGGCGCCCAGGGCGGGCCGCTCGTGCATGTTATCGCCGCGAAGGCCGTATGTTTTAAGGAAGCGATGAAGCCCGGATTCAAAAGCTACCAGAAACAGATAGTGAAGAACGCGAAAGCCTTTGCGGATGAAATGCATGAGCTCAAATACAGGGTAGTGGCCGGCGGCACGGACACGCATCTCTTTTTAGTCGACCTTACGGATAAAGGCATCTCCGGTAAAGACGCCGCGCTTGCGCTCGAAAGGGCCGGCATCACGCTTAACAAGAACCTGATACCCTACGATCCGAAACCGCCGCTAGTTACAAGCGGCATACGCATAGGCACCCCTGCCGTTACGACGCGCGGGATGAAAGAGGCCGAGATGCGCCGGATCGCGCACATGATAGACGAGGTATTGGGCGATATATCGAACGAAAGGCGCGCGAAGAACGTTAGAGTAGAGGTCGCGCGGCTCGTAAAGAAATTTCCGCTGTACAAAGATCTGACTCGAAGACTGGAGAAAAAGTGAATAGACGGCCGTCTTGGGATGAATATTTTTTAAGTATTGCAAACCTGGTCTCCAAGCGTTCGACGTGCCTGCGCAGGAGCGTGGGGGCAGTGCTGGTCAAGGATAAGCGGATACTGGCGACCGGATATAACGGCGCGCCCAGCGGGATCAGGCATTGCAGTGTTACCGGATGCATCCGCGAAAAATTGAAAATACCTTCTGGGCAGAGGCACGAACTCTGTAGAGGGTTGCATGGGGAGCAAAATGCTTTCCTGCAGGCAGCTCTCCACGGCACGAGCCTGAAGGGCGCCAGCCTATATTCCACGACCCAGCCGTGCATTATCTGCGCCAAGATGATAATAAACGCCGGGATAAAAGAGATAGTGACCAAGGGCGACTATCCGGACAAGATGTCGAAGGATATATTGCGCGAAGCGAAGGTAAAAGTAAGAACTTTGAAATGAAAATACTCAAGCCGACGTTTTGCGTCGCCTTCGCCGCCGCATATATCTGCATGATTCTGGGCGGCTGTGCCAATATGCCGCTTAAAGAGGGCGGGCTTGCCATAGACAAGGATACGACCGCGGGGATAGACGATATCGGCGTGGGAAGGGTAAGCAGGCAGTTTTAAATGAACGAAGGAGAGCAGCGTGAAAATTAATGTAAATAATATACTCTTTCTCATATTTATCGGTCTTTTTTTAAATAGCTGTTCTCATGCCCCGATAGCGGAGAGCGGGCCTAAGGCAGGGGAAAATACGGCGGGGGGAACTTCGAATATGAGTAATAATACAGTAGTGCTGGAAACGACTCAGGGAAATATAAAGATTAAGCTTATGCCGGATGCGGCGCCGAAGGCATGCGAGAACTTTACGAAACTTGTCGGGAAAGGTTATTACAACGGCACGATATTCCACAGGGTGATAAAGGGCTTCATGATCCAGGGCGGAGACCCGACCGGCACCGGCCGCGGCGGAAGCTCGATATGGGGGAAACCATTCGAAGACGAATTTAAAACAAGCATTACCTTTAATAGGAAAGGCATCCTGGCCATGGCGAATGCCGGCCCCGGGACTAACGGCAGTCAGTTCTTCATTACCGTCGCGCCGACCGACTGGCTCAACATGCATCATACGATCTTCGGAGAGGTCGTTTCAGGCTATGATGTGGTCGAGAAGATCGAGGATACGCAGGTCGGCCCCGGCGACAAACCGGTGACTGATCAAAAAATCATCAAGGCGTACATAGAGTAAAATTTTCGTCTCACTAGAATGTGCTGTGTCGAGCGGTTCGCTTAAGGACGCGCAATTTTCAGCCATGTGAAAATTGCGCTCGATAAAATTTCTCGTACGCTGCCTCGAAATTTTAACGCCTTAAGCTCACCACATCGCCACATCACATTCCAACTAACGAAAATTTTACCAGCTGACAATTTTTTCGCCAGTAAAAAATAACTTCTCCACTATTCGAGTAAGATCGATGGGTGATTAAATAGAGTCAGATAAACTTTTTAAATTGGGTGCCGCCACGAGGTTTTAGTCAGTATTGGCACCAGTATATATAGTAGGCTCGAAATTTTTCGGGTGACGCGAAGCATGCTTTTTATACTATGGGCGAGTATGGGATGGGGGTGTCGCCGCTTAGGATTGCCACTGTCAAGGAGGCACTGCTTGAGGCGTAGGATATGGAGGCAATCCTGGCGACATACAGATACGCACCTGTTAGAAGTCCGCTTGTAAACCCCATACGAGCCCTAAAGCAAAAAGCATGCGAGCGGCAGGACCCGAAAAATTTAATAATAACTGAGGTGAGCTAGTGCGTTGCCCTTACTGCGGTTCTAGGAAAGACAGCGTGATCGATTCGAGGCGGTCGAAGAACGGATCGAGTGTCAGGCGCCGCAGGCAGTGCCTTAAATGCAAGAAGCGTTTCACGACCTATGAATACGTTGAACGCGTTCCGTTCATGGTAATAAAGAAAGACGGCAGGCGCGAAGCGTTCGACCGCGAAAAGCTCCTGAACGGTATTACGGTCGCCTGCGAGAAGAGGCCGATCAGCGTAAAACGGATCGAGAAACTTGTAGACGACATAGAAAGGAAACTCCAGAAGCACGATCTCGAGGTTGCCTCGAAAGAGATAGGCGAGCTCGTGATGCGAGGTCTTCATGAGATAGATGAGATAGCGTATGTCAGGTTCGCGTCGGTCTACAGGCAGTTCCGCGACGTGGGCCAGTTCATGAAGGAGTTAAAAACGTTCCTTAAGTGAGGGGGCTCATACGAAGGAAGCTCTCTACTACGAATCGCTCGACAAAAAACGGGTCCAATGCCACCTCTGTCCATACAACTGCATGATTGCAGAGGCCTCGCGGGGCTCCTGCGGCGTCAGGATAAATAGAGGCGGCATTTTATATACGGAAGTTTATAATCAAACTACCAGCATTGCCATAGACCCCATAGAAAAGAAACCGCTCTACCGCTACCACCCGGGTGAATTTATACTTTCGCTCGGCACAAAAGGATGCAACCTCCATTGCCTGTTCTGTCAGAACTGGCATATCTCTCAAGAGATCGATACGCCAACCCGGGAGATAACTTCTGAACAGATTATAGAGAGGGCGAAGTCATCCGGTTCTTTCGGGATAGCTTATACCTACAATGAGCCGTTCATCTGGTACGAATTTGTCCTCGAGACCGCGAAGCTGGCGAAGAAAAACAACCTCGAAAACGTCCTCGTAACGAACGGGTATGTGAACATGGAGCCGCTCGAGGAGATGCTCCCCTTTATCGACGCGATGAACATAGACCTGAAATCTTTTAACGAAGATTTTTATATAAAGATATGCAAAGGACGGCTTAAGCCGGTACTGGAAGTAATAAAGCGATCCGCCAGGGCGTGCCACATAGAGCTTACGAACCTGATAATTCCTACGTTGAATGATTCGGAAGACGAGTTAAGGAAGATGGTTGATTGGATCTATGATAATCTCGGGCCGGATGTGCCGCTCCATTTCTCCAGATACTTCCCGTGTTATAAGATGACGTTGCCGCCGACGCCCGTAGAGACATTAAAGATGGCGGAGAGAATAGCGAAGACGAAACTTAAGTATGTTTATCTGGGGAATGTATAAGTCTATCGATAATATTGATCGTAATCCTTCAAGTCTATCTTAAGGTCGGACTTCTTTTCCAGGTCCCTTAGCCAATTCTCGGTGTATGTGGTCTTCTTGTCGGCAAGAGTTTTCTTCGCGTACTCTTCTTTTACCTTCTCGAACTTCTCCTGATCGATCGGCTCGATCTCGGATACCTTGAAGATTATCACGCCTTTTCGGACTGCTACCGGTTTTGATACCTCACCGGTTTTCAGTTTGGCCGCCTCTTCATTCACCATCTCCGCCTCTCCGATGCCGTCGAGATAATCGGACTTAAAGAAGGGCTTGGTCTCCTGCGCCTTTAAGCCAAGTTTTGCGCACGCCGCCTCAAAAGATATCTTATCCTTATCCATGAGATCTGCTATCGACTTCCGCGTCTCTTCGGCATCCTTTAGCGCAAGCGGCCTCGCGTTCCTCTCTGCCAGGAAAGCGCTGAGGCCGTCCTTCACCTCTTCGAAAGTCGCAGGCCTATTGGCCTCTTCTTTTCCTTCCTTATTCTTCGGCTGGACCGTGAAATCCCCCCTGTGCTCTTCAAAATATTTTATCACTTCCTGGTCGGAAGGCTTTGTCTTATCCTTGAAGGTGTCGAGCGATATAAGAAAATAGGATATCTTGAACCTGGAGTTGTCCTTTTCGTAGTTACGCAAGACCTCATCGTCGGTGACCTTCACGTTCTTCGTGAGACGGTCTGTAACTTTCTGGATCGTCAGATTCTCCCTGACGACCTCTTCGAAATTCCTGGGATCGATGCCGAGGGAGTTCCTAAGAAAATAGTCGTAGCCGCGTTCGTCGAACCTGCCGTCGCGGAAGAAGAGGGGATGCGTGCTTATGAAATCGATGACCTCTTTGTCGGAAACTTTTATGCCGGCGCGCCGGGCTTCTTTCGTCATTATCAGGCGGTCCCACGCCAATTTTCCCACGAAGGCCTGGTTCCTGAGTATGGTATTCAATGTCTTTGACTGATTGAAATAGTTCAACACTATCTGGCAGCGCACGCCGGTCACGCTCTTTGCGAAATCGTCGAAAGAGACCGTCTTCCCCTCGATCGTCCCGGCGAATTTCGGACCCTTCTTTGAAGACGGGCCCACGCTTCCCGCCCCCCACCATATGAAGGCAGGCAGTATAAGTATCAGTATTCCCCACAGCACTGCCCTTGCAACATTCTTATTCCGGAAGACTTTTAACATATCGTTCCTTTTATTACTATAAGTATATTTGATAACGCTTTATAATTCAAGAGAAAAATTTACCGGCGAAAAACTTCACTAAACGCGGAATGCGGTAAATATTGTTAAGAGATAAAAAATTGTGATTTATGCCCTTGACTTAACTAAGTATATCAGTATACTTGATTTAGTACAGTGAAAGCATATCCGAAAAGGCAAACCAATCGAAAGGTTGGGGCGCAAAGCCAAAGGGTCTAAGGCAGTAAAATTTACTGCTATGATTGCCTGGCGCACCGATAACGAGGAATTTATCAATAGTGCGCTAAGGCTAAAGACAGCCGAGCTACCGAAGAAGGTAGCCCGGTATTTTTTTTGAGCGCAAAATAAATACATTTAAAAAGTTTTATAAAAAAAGGGGGAAAATAAAATGAAAATAAAAATATTAGCAATCATAGGTTTGGTAATGAGCGCTCTGTTAATAACCGGTACCTTATTTGCGCAGCAGAATACTATAGTTACGGCAACTTCTGTTATGACACGCACGGCAGATCTATTAAGAGGAAAGGGTATAACTGTTGATCCTTACAATGGATACGCGTTGGTTGCGGCAGTGCGACATAATAATTCGACTATATTAAAAGGGCTGGCTACGCCCGCGAATAGCTATAAGAGTACTTTTATAGATATAATACGGGCTGTGCGGGCAGCAAATACTGTAATGAGCAATACGTTTAATCCGGACGTTTTGAAGATAGGCAGTATTTACCTGAGAAACGGTGTGCTCGTTGTAACGTATGGAGTAGGGCAAAGAAAGTTGACCGTAAACGTCGATCTGATGACGTACAAGGCCGCATTTGATAAAAATTCACAGTGGCTCGGAGACGCGGCGCTGGCAACAAGGCAGGACACGGCCGCAAAGATGGGAATCAATATAAAGGAAGTGCATGTAAACGAAATCGGCCTCAGTTGGGAGAGCATATCTAAATATATATATGGTCCGGATGTGAAAGGATGCCAGGTAACTGCAAGGGTAGGCAGCTATACCCTTGGCCTAAGCTATGAAAAGAGTACGCAGCGGGGATGGATAATATATAAAGATGCGGCATCGAACGAACAATCCATCAGCATTGCCATTGACCCGATTTTGAAGCCTATTTTAAAACCTGCTATTTCATGGACCACGATTACCCTTACCTCTTTTGTCGACAATAATACAGGAAGGGACTATGTCAAAGATGCAAAGGCGCAGATCCTTAAGCTATTAAACCCGGAACGCTCTCTCGATGCTTATGTTCAGTATTGGAGTATGTCGGCTAAGGGTGCGCTTAATTTTTCTATAGGCCTTAAAGATATATGGATAGACGGTGAGACGCCGGGCGTCAAAAACAAATTTATCTTTAACTCAGGCATTTCCGTTCAAGTCGATCTTTCTACGGGACGGGTTTCGATAGACAAACATATAGTGGAAGCCGTTACCAAGACCCGCCGGGAAGTGTCGGAGAAACTCAATATTAAGATAGGCGATGTTCATGTAAATAGCATTGAACAGCCATATGTTGTCTATCTGAATACCGGTATCTATCCCATGCCGGGCCCTCTTTACATAATTCATGTCTCGACGCCGCAGTTTAACCTTACATTCAGTTATCGCGACGGCACCATTAAGCTAACCGCGCTGGTAAATAGAAAGACAGGCGCTGACCTGTATGCGAATGCCGCACGATATCTTGTAGCGGTATTGAATCCCGGTACAGTGAACCTCGATTCCTGGCAGGCCGACCCTGCGGGCACGATTTTATTTAATTTTAAGCTTCGGGACGGGTCCATTATAGGAATAGAGGTTAAGGTTGCGACGGGTGAGCCGTATAATGACTTACTGGAGATGGTAAAGCGCGTCAACGACCCCGCCTTTAATTTTGACTTTAACGGCGACGGGAAACTTGACTTGGAGGATTATACCCTATTCAAAGCGTTTGACGGTCAGATAGGCGGCCTGCCGGATCTGCAGGAATATCTTACGCCGGAAGCAAAAACAAAGCTGGATCTGAATCATGACGGCGTGGTAAGCCCTGACGATGTCGTGATGTTTGGCGGGATACTGGACATCGTTGAAAAGATCAATGAATTTGCCAGGATCATCGGCCAGGAGCCCGATCAAAGGCTTGACGTAAACGGCGACGGGGTTGTGGACGTAAATGATGTAACAGCTCTGAGAGAGGCGCTGAACAGCCTTGTCGATATAAACGGCGACGGCGCGGTGGATGAAAAAGACGCAGCCAGGATGCATGACATATTAAAGTATGTCTCCCTGGGCGTAACATATTACGATAGATATTACGCCGATATAAATTGGGACGGAGTGGTAGATGAGAAAGACATAGAATCGTTCAGGTCCTATTTTGACCTTAAATACGATCTAAACTCAGATGGAAGCATTGATTGGGAGGACAATAATCACCTTTACGGCGTAATTAGAGATCTAACCACTGTATATAGCGGGTACGCATATGGCGACACATACTATATCGGCATAGATACGTGGTATACGGTCGAGCAGAATGCCGACGGCACGTATAAATTCACGTCTTACTGGGGCGGAGGTCAGGTCTTTAACAGCTCCCCTGACGGCACCATAGTATTGTCGGGAAAGACATACACTATATATGTAGAAAACGGCGCGATCAAGATGAAGGCCGTAGTGCCGGCAGATGTTTTGAGCCGCATGGACCTGAACAATGACGGCGCTGTGGACGAGAAAGATGTCGAGGTATTGAATAGTACGCTGCAGCACCTTATAGATGTGAATAGGGATGGAAAAGTCGACGGCAATGATATAGAAAGGATCAAAATCATAATCGAGGCATTGAGCCTTAACGTGACGAATCAGGAATTGGCTTTAGCCGATATAAATAAAGACGGGATAGTGTCCGCGGATGACTTAACGTTGCTGGAGGGAGCTATCCATACTGCCCTGGACGTAAACGGAGACGGGAGGATCGATCAAAACGATGTCGATAATTTGCAGGATATCATCATATCGACTAACCTGAAAAGATACGACATAAACGGGGACGGCAGGATCAATGATGAAGATATCCTGCTCACCAGGGATAATTATGACCTTGCGATCAAATTCGCCAGGTACCTTCCCGAAGAAACCTTGAATATCCTCGACCAGAATAAGGACGGCGTCATCAGCGGAGTTGATGCAGATATCTTCACCGGCCACATCGATGAGGCAATGGCCGACATACGTATGGTGGAAGACTTTGCCAGGCTCCTGGCCGAAGACCCGCTTGATATTAACCGCGACGGCGCTATAAACGATGAAGATGTAACCATGGCCAACGACTATTGTATCCGAGCCGCCAAATATTCCGCGTACCTTACCCAGGAGGCCCTCAGTGTTCTCGATAAAGACGGTAATGGCGTGATAGACGCTCACGATGCCTCTATCATAGTAGGCCAGGTGAAAGAGGTAGTCGGTTTAATATATCAAGCCAGGGAGCAGGTCGATGGCATGGTATATGATCAAAACGAATACAAGGCCTGGCCGCCGTATTACCCGAACGTTGTCGAGGATTACATTAAATTCATAAGTATCAAGAAACTCGACAGCGGTAATTACAGTGTGCTTATAGAGGTAGATAACTTCCAGTTCGCGGTCGAGATGAGTAAATACAACTATTGGGGTCAGTCTTACTGGTATATCGTGAACATAAAAGTTACCGATGTAACCGGTAACTATCCGGAGAAGATAAAGGCTGAGGTAGCAGCCCTCTTTAATTGCGACAAAGATAATGTTGCTATATACGACGGCGATTCTCTCCGGTATTGGTTCACTTACAATAAGACCGACGGCACCGTTAACTGGAATGGTTACGTCATCCTGGGCGATAAGTCCGTATATTTGTATGGCCAGTATAACGTAAACACCCTCGATGCCGGGATAGACGACTATATTGAAAAACCCATACTCGCCGCAAAAGACGATATCATAAAACATCTTGGAGTTAACGAACAGGAGATCAAGATTACAGACATAGGATGGAGCTATGATCCCTTATCGCCTTACCAATACTATCAGTATGTAGAGGCTTGCGCAAAAGGGCTGAAGATACAGTATATTTATAAAATGAAAACTACTTACGATTCGAACGGCACCTATCATGTCGAAGCCTATATAGATTTAAAATCAGTAACAAATGAATCGGGGATCGACCTGTACAAAAATGCGGTCGATTATTTGAAGGATATAGTAAACCCGGAACAATTTAAATTAAGCGGCTGGGGAGTAAGTGATGAGGGGAATAATGCGATAGTGTTCGCATTCGAGATCCAAGATGGATCGACAGTAAAAATACAGGTAGATATAGGTACGGGTGAGCCTATTTTGGTGGGATTGAACGAGATCCTCGAAAAGATCAATGAATTTGCCAGGATCATCGGCCAGGAGCCCGATCAAAGGCTTGACGTAAACGGCGACGGGGTTGTGGACGTAAATGATGTAACAGCTCTGAGAGAGGCGCTGAACAGCCTTGTCGATATAAACGGCGACGGCGCGGTGGATGAAAAAGACGCAGCCAGGATGCATGACATATTAAAGTATGTCTCCCTGGGCGTAACATATTACGATAGATATTACGCCGATATAAATTGGGACGGAGTGGTAGATGAGAAAGACATAGAATCGTTCAGGTCCTATTTTGACCTTAAATACGATCTAAACTCAGATGGAAGCATTGATTGGGAGGACAATAATCACCTTTACGGCGTAATTAGAGATCTAACCACTGTATATAGCGGGTACGCATATGGCGACACATACTATATCGGCATAGATACGTGGTATACGGTCGAGCAGAATGCCGACGGCACGTATAAATTCACGTCTTACTGGGGCGGAGGTCAGGTCTTTAACAGCTCCCCTGACGGCACCATAGTATTGTCGGGAAAGACATACACTATATATGTAGAAAACGGCGCGATCAAGATGAAGGCCGTAGTGCCGGCAGATGTTTTGAGCCGCATGGACCTGAACAATGACGGCGCTGTGGACGAGAAAGATGTCGAGGTATTGAATAGTACGCTGCAGCACCTTATAGATGTGAATAGGGATGGAAAAGTCGACGGCAATGATATAGAAAGGATCAAAATCATAATCGAGGCATTGAGCCTTAACGTGACGAATCAGGAATTGGCTTTAGCCGATATAAATAAAGACGGGATAGTGTCCGCGGATGACTTAACGTTGCTGGAGGGAGCTATCCATACTGCCCTGGACGTAAACGGAGACGGGAGGATCGATCAAAACGATGTCGATAATTTGCAGGATATCATCATATCGACTAACCTGAAAAGATACGACATAAACGGGGACGGCAGGATCAATGATGAAGATATCCTGCTCACCAGGGATAATTATGACCTTGCGATCAAATTCGCCAGGTACCTTCCCGAAGAAACCTTGAATATCCTCGACCAGAATAAGGACGGCGTCATCAGCGGAGTTGATGCAGATATCTTCACCGGCCACATCGATGAGGCAATGGCCGACATACGTATGGTGGAAGACTTTGCCAGGCTCCTGGCCGAAGACCCGCTTGATATTAACCGCGACGGCGCTATAAACGATGAAGATGTAACCATGGCCAACGACTATTGTATCCGAGCCGCCAAATATTCCGCGTACCTTACCCAGGAGGCCCTCAGTGTTCTCGATAAAGACGGTAATGGCGTGATAGACGCTCACGATGCCTCTATCATAGTAGGCCAGGTGAAAGAGGTAGTCGGTTTAATATATCAAGCCAGGGAGCAGGTCGATGGCATGGTATATGATCAAAACGAATACAAGGCCTGGCCGCCGTATTACCCGAACGTTGTCGAGGATTACATTAAATTCATAAGTATCAAGAAACTCGACAGCGGTAATTACAGTGTGCTTATAGAGGTAGATAACTTCCAGTTCGCGGTCGAGATGAGTAAATACAACTATTGGGGTCAGTCTTACTGGTATATCGTGAACATAAAAGTTACCGATGTAACCGGTAACTATCCGGAGAAGATAAAGGCTGAGGTAGCAGCCCTCTTTAATTGCGACAAAGATAATGTTGCTATATACGACGGCGATTCTCTCCGGTATTGGTTCACTTACAATAAGACCGACGGCACCGTTAACTGGAATGGTTACGTCATCCTGGGCGATAAGTCCGTATATTTGTATGGCCAGTATAACGTAAACACCCTCGATGCCGGGATAGACGACTATATTGAAAAACCCATACTCGCCGCAAAAGACGATATCATAAAACATCTTGGGGTGGACGAGCAGGATATCAGGATCACGGATATGGGATATGATTACTATCCCTACTATTATTACCCGACCTTAGAGGCCTCTGTAAAAGGATTGAAGATCCAGTATAGGTATACATTGAACTATGCCTACAATCCGGACGGAAGTTACAATGTCGAAGCTTCCCTAGCTTTAAAATCTGTTATAAATGAATCGGGGATCGACCTGTACGCGAAGGCCGCCGAACAGCTGAAAGAACAATTCAATCCCGAAACGTTTAAGCTCGATGATTGGAAATTAGACGAAAACGACCTGGCGAAATTCAAATTCAGCGTTGATAATGACGCAAAGATTGAAATAAAAGTCGATATGAGAAGCGGTATTATTAAGGAAGCCGTATATAGCGAGGAATATATTGACTCTGAGGGCAACCTTGTCAAGTTCGATGCTGCCTATAAATATGATGAAGGTATCCTGAGAGAAGAGAAGTATCATGCCCAGACTCTTAAGGACGGCCGTCTTTTAGAAGAGTGTGAGTCCGATGTGAAATATGATGCCTATGGTAATATAACCGAAGGATACGAGCTCACATCCTCATACGGCGATGACGGCAAATTGACCCAGAAAAGCGCTGTCATAGGCACATTCCAGGATGGCTTCTTCAGGATGTACGCGGTCGCCTATGATGTAGACACCGCCGGCAATGTTACGTATACGCATGTATATGACGAAGCCGGCAATGAGATATCGGGCGGTGACGGCTTCATCCATCCCAGCGATATCCTTAATACGATATCACCGGGAACGGCGGAGATCAGGCAGAATGCCGAAGCGCCGGTTGTTGATGCCGACAATAATAGATTCAGCGAGATAGTGGCCAGGATGGCTGTCCAGGACGAAGTGCTGAAGCAGGCGAAAGATCACCGGTTCGTTAACGAAATAGCGAAGAAGGCAGGAGCGGCCGAGCAGCCGCAGCCATAGAATAAGTAATAGGACCAGATTAAAAAGGCATATATGAGACAGATGGCTTTTATGCTAATTCTGTGTTTCACTTTTTTGTCTTGCTTGTCCGTCAAAGCAGAAGAAGGTGTACGTCTGCCTCCGCAACGGCAAGTAGGGGGGCACAATAACAAAATCGCCGACCGCGGAACCTCGCTGCCTACCCGGCAGACGGATGTTTACAAGAATATGATCGAAGGCGAGATAGATAAAAAGAATACGGCTGAAGAAAAATATAGCCAGCCTGAGAATAAAAAAATAGGAACGTTGCTGGACAATTTGCCTGTCGAAATAAAAAAATCTGCGGATTTGCTGCGCAAAGAGCTTAAGGAAAATGAGCTTAATATCATCAATCAGAATGTGGCGAATATAAAATATAATAAAGACGGTACGATAAGCTCGCTAATCCTTGATGACGGAACGACAGTATCATACTCATACGAGCGCGACAGAAGCGGGAACCTGAAGGCCTGTTCGATGGAAAGCGGTGATGTGCGAATAGTGTTCAGGCTGAATGAATCAGTGAATATGAGCGGCATCAAAGAAACGCCTGATGCAGGGAAAGAGTATGTTGTTGAAATATACCTGGGCGGGAAGTATAGGGATCCGCCGCCGCCCGATAGCGGCGGCGATCATCCTCCCGATCCGAAGAAGCCCCTGCTGGACACGAAGCACGGTCCGGATAAGGCCAGTCCCCGCAGTCAGCCGGTGTTGGTATTTCATGGGAAGTCGAACATAGATCTTGAGGATATGGCGCGAAAGCCTGTAGTATTCGATTTCAAAAGCATCGGCAAAGCTATATCGCAGGCCGCAGGATTGAAGGACGCTGCTATTGGAGAGTATCAGAAGAGTGTTTCCGATTATTATCAAAGAGTCGAAAAAGTTCTAATAGAGAAAAAGCTTATTTCCGGTGAGCCGGCCGAGGCGTCCGGAAGAGGAAGGCGCGAAGCCGTAGATAGGGCGATTGCCGGTGCGTATAATGCCTCAGGGCAAGGCAGAGGTACCGAGGAGCTGAAAGAGTTCATAGCTAAAGAGAGGATGTTGCGTAATAAGATACTGATCCCGGCCGTGGCGGCTTATGAGGCCAGGCTAAAAGAAGCGCAAGCTGGCATAAATAAGATGATAGATGGCCTCATAGATTCAAAATTGGCCGTATGTATGGATGTCAAGAATGATAAAATAGACGCTATCATTAACCTTCCCGGTAAACAGAAGAAATAATCCTACGCCTTAACAACCCAACACAGCCCAACTCTATGCTTGTCTATTCTCTACCCGTCTGATATAATCCAAAAAAATGTGAAAATCCGGCCATTTTCCGTGTATTTATTAAAGGGACTTATATAATGATCGATAAGTCTTCCGATGAATTATTGGCAAGGCAGGCTAAAGAAGGCGACACAGCCGCTTTCGAGGAGCTTTTTAGCAGGTATAAGAAGCCGCTATTGAACTTTATATACCGTCTTATCGGCAACCGCCAGACGGCAGAAGAGGTTACTATAGAGGTATTTATGAAGGTCTATAATAATTTAGATATATTTGATCCTGATAAGAAGTTTTCCACATGGATCTATACCATAGCGAGGAACCTTTCGAAGAACTCTTTAAGGGATAAAAAGTATTTCCGCGATATCTCACTGGAGGGATCCGTCTTTGGAAAAGATGAGAATATAAAGCTGAAGGACGTAATAGCCGATCCCGGCGCCTCGCCGGAAATGATAGCGCAGGACGAGGAGCTGTCGTTAACTGCGCAGAAGATACTCGACCTGCTGCCGCTTAAATATAAAGAAGTTATAACCCTTTGCAGCGTCCAGGGCCTTTCTTATCAGGAGGCGGCGGCCATACTGGGCATCAGCGTGGCCGGTGTCTCGGTACGGCTTAACGCCGCGAAGAGATTATTCATGAAGAAACTGGGTGAGATCACATGAGACAAAATTACGACAGATTTGACATAGTCATGTCCAGCCTGAAAAAAGCGGAGCCTTCCGCTTCGCTTGAATCAAGATTCAGGGAGGCGCTTAAGTGTGCTATTGCCGGGAAGCATGAGGATACGTTTTTAGAAAAGGCGCTTAAGAGGATCGCCCTGGGCGCCAAGAATCTGAAGAACGCGCTGGTGCCCGAGCCGTTGGTTTTGGTTAGAGCAGCGGCCACTTTTATCATCGTCATATCGGCAGGCTTCTACGTATATACGATCCAGCCTTCCTGTCCTATGTTAACGGCAAAAGAAGGGGTGATCATGGTCCAGGGCATGAAGGGTGCGGCTCTAAAAGAAGTGGGGCGCGATTATAAATTCAGTATAGGCGATATTGTGACAGCGCAAAAAGCGAGCCAGGCAGATATTGTCCTAGCGAATAAATACGCAATAAGGCTGAAGGAAGGGTCCAGCCTAAAGGTGGCTAAATTGACACCCAGGCTCGGGAACGGCAGGGCAGATTTCCGGCTGATCGAAGGCAAGGTTCTTGTCAGCGTCGAACCGGGTTTTAAGGGGTCGAAGTTTATAGTTGATACAAAGACCGCGACAGCTACGGCTCTCGGCACCAGGTTCTCCGTGGACGTCTCCCGGCGCGACATGTCGAAGACCCAGGTTAACGTTGCCCAGGGCAAGGTGAAGGTGACGGGTAAATACAGGCCTGAAAATATAATCCTGGCGAAACTGGCCGTTACGGTAGATGCAGGGCAAAAGACGCAGGTGCTTTATGACGGCGTGCCGGCACCTCCGTCCAGGCTTCTTAAGAATGAATGGGAAGAGATGAATGAGCTTTATCAGATAGGAAGGAAGCCGCAGGTTATGCTCCTTTTAAAAAATTCCCCTGACAGGGCGGTGCAGCTGTTGGCGCCGTGCGCCGTATACATATCAGATGAAAAACCGAGAGAGATACCGACGCTTTTGGAGGATGCCGTATTGAAGACGGCGGAAGCCATCAAGACCGGCAATACTGCGGAGCATCTGGAGAGCATAAAACTTTTGGAGCGAATAGTCAAAGAATATCCTAATCCAAAGTACGACGTTCAATTCATGTTATATATCGGAGCCTATTACGAATACCTCTCATACCACAAAGAGGCGATCAAGACTTTCGAGAAGGTATTGCTTGAATACCCGGATTCTCCGCTTGCAAGCATGGCACAATGCGCTATAGGTATTATATATGATGAAAAGCTGGGCGATGCGAGGCGCGCGGGAAGGGCTTATGGTTTAGTTTTAAGAAAATACCCGAATAGCCTTGAGGCGATATGGGTAGAGAACAGGCTTGAGAAAGGTTCTTCTGGATTAACCGGCATGAGTGGTGTAAGGGGGTAATAAAAGATATTTTTTTTGTTACGTTAGTCATTAAAAAAGGTAGTAATAAAACTGAAATACCTTATTCGCTGTGTGTATGTAATAGTACTACGGAGGAATACCATGAAGCGAATAACACATGAAAGGTGCCTGTTTAACAAAGGTATTCTCATGCTTGTGCGGGAATTCAAGCGGTTAACTCTTGCAGCAAGGATCCGTCAAGATATTTTTTTTACAATGAACTTAAAGAATTTTAAAAAGTACAAAGGATAATAATAATGAAAAAAACATTCGAAATGATAAGATATATTTTTTTACCCGCTTTCTTAACGCTTTTATTAAGCGCTGTATTCTTCCCTTGCGTGTCGTTATCGGCCGCAGCAATAATTTCACCCGAGGTATCGACAAAGCTTACCGCAGATGTCGACGGCGATGGCGGCAATGAGACAATATACAGGCGCAAAAACCACATCTATATTATAGGTAAAGACGGCCAAAGTTTTTCTACAGCCTGGCCTAAATTTATCGAGGACGGGCTCCCGCCAGCCCTTGACGATGTCGATCGTATAGCCGTGGGGAACTTCGATAATGATAACGATCTGGAGACAGTTATAATCCAAAATGAGGGCTATGAAGATAACGCCAAGAACGGCCGTATAAATATTCACATCCTTAATATTGACGGCAGTTATGTTTATGGTTGGCCCATTACGCTGGAAAATTGCTATTTCGTCAACAGCATTCGTTGCGGCGATTTTAACGGCGATGGTTATGATGAGATCATATTGATAGTGATAACTAGAGATGCCTCTGGCGTCGAGAGTAAGGCTATATATTGTTTTGGACCAGATGGGTCCGAACTATTTAAAAGGCCGGACTCCAGCACAACAGAAATTATCCTGGCAGATCTGGACGGTGACGGATCATGCGAGATCATATCCGGAGACGATAAAGGAATAGATGCAGTATCGAAAGACGGCGCGAGCCTTAATGGTTGGCCGTTTCTTTCTTATGACCAAATCATGATTCCGCATCTTGCAGTAGATATCGACGGAGACGGCGAGATAGAAATAATTGCCGAATCGAACAATAACAAACGCCCTGTTGTGTTAAGTTGCGATGGTCAGGAGAAAAAAACCAATCCCATAAATAAAGTAATGCTTCCGCTGCATAAAAATAGGATGAGCTATGCGGATATAAACGGAGACGGGTTAGGAGAGGTCGTGATCGAAAGGCACCCGCGAGGCATGGCGTCAATTTATAAAACAAAAACATCCTTCGACGTTGAGCTCGCTCAGTGGGCCGCACCGCATCATGACAAAAATAATACGAACAGATGGGTAGGGCCTGTGCCCAAGGAAGATATCATTTCTATAGAGATCGCTAACATATCGTGGGTCGTGAACGATATAAGGCTGGGCGAGGAAAGAAGGAATCTTGATAGTTTCGGCTTCCCGGAACAGGTATTGAAGAATGTTGGTAATATTCCTGTGTATATAGGGGTTAGGTATTATTCAACCGCGTCCAATGCCCGGATATTGCCCGGCACAAAACAGGATAAGGACAGGTTTGTCACAACCGTGAATGGCGCGGTTATTCCGGAAAGAGGCGAAGCCGTATTGTCAGATGCGATAAAACCCGGTAAAAGCTTGCCGTTATGTTTGATTTACGGTGCGCCGACGGCGCTTTCCGGGAAGGCTTCGGGGATGAATGCGGCATACGAGATCCGGGCTTACAAGAGTGCGGGCGAAAAATAGATTTCGTTTTGGAAAGGAGATGAGGATAATCTTAAAGACGAAATTACATATAATGCAAATGCAAACAGTAGGGCACACTTAAGTGTGCCCTACAGGGGTTCGATAAAGAAAACAAAACTTGGAGGGTACTACGATGAAAAAGTTAATGATGTTTGTGATGGCGCTTGTCTTTGCCGCGGCATTTGCGTCAGGCGCATACGCGGCGGAATCGGCTCAGCTGGGCCTCAGCGTAACATTCGCGCCAAACAACCCGGTGACGATACGGACAGATCCGGAAGGCCCATTTAAGATCGAATCCGGGAAAGAGCTTGTTTTTACGGTAAACGCTGACAACGCTACGAGTTTAAAATGCGAGTCTCCCTTACCTTATGGGGCTACGTTCACCGTGGTGTATTTACACGCGGTCCCTATAGACGGGCAGGGAGGAAGCACGTCTGCAATAGGCACGTTCAAATGGACGCCGAAGAACTTGATTTATTCAGGCTCTGACGCGCTTACTCCTCCGATAGAGTTGACTTTCTGTGCAGGCAATTCTAGCAACGAGGTAGCGCGGCTGGTTGTCGAAATAACCGTGATAAGACCGGAACCGGTGATATCGATCGAGCTGAATGAGAGCGACTGGAAACTTGACGGCGTGAAGCTGGGTGAGAAAAGGAGTAATCTGAACGACCTGGGCCTTCCGATCCATATGGTCAGGAACACAGGAAATGTTCCCGTGCTGGTCGATATCGGATATGCGCCGGGCCTCATTTACCTGGAATGGGCGCCTAAGCCGGGATTGGAACAAGGGCCGGGCAGGTTTACCACAGAGACAGAAGGCGGGGTCATTCCTCCGGACGGCAGAATGAAAGTCGCGAAGATTGCGCCCGAAAGCGCCCGCGGTATCAGATTGACGTTTGGAGCTCCGACGTCGGTTGAATCGGTCGCGACAGGGGGCCCTGTAACACGCATGGGCACGGCGTATGAATTGAGAGCGTATCCGGCAATAGTGGTTGATCCTCCAATGACAACGAATGAGAATTAAAAATAAGCTGCGGTAGGGCAGGAAAACCTGCCCTACCAGTGGTTATTAAATCACTGAACGAGGAGGTGATTAAGATGAAGAAACTAATTATGGTAGTAATGGCATTGGCCATGGTAGCGGCTTTTCTACCGGTGGCGGAAGCAGCCGATACTGCCCAGCTGGGCCTTCAAGTGACATTCGCGGCTAATGAGCCGTTGACAATTTCCACATATCCGGAAGGACCATTTAAAGTGGAAGAAGGCAAGTATCTCTACTTTAGAGTAACAGCCAAGGCTCCGGATGCGACAATAACGGCACTTAGCTGTAAAAACTTGCCTGAAGGAGCCATGTTCGTGCTTGACAGGACGTTTGTCCCGAGTTCTACTATTTCGGGAACATTTAGCTGGACGCCGAAGATGGGTCAGTCGGAGGATAAGCCGTATAGCATTATATTTACGGCGCTGCGAGAGCTGAAGAATTCGGACGAAATGGTGACGATGGAAGAAACTCTGCTTGTGGTTGAGATTACGGTAACACGCGTAGAACCGGTGATCTCGATCGAGCTGAATCAGACTTCCTGGAACCTCGACGGCGTGAAACTGGGTGAGCTTAGGACCAATTACGGTTACTGGAACAGGCCGATGCATTATATAACAAACACCGGGAATGTTCAGGTGTTGGTTGATATCGGCTACGGACCGCAAATCTATCCGGCCGTCAGTGACGTCGAGCGTCCGGAGATAGTCAGTATTGTGCATCCGGGGCTCGTTCAGGGGTTGGATACATTCACCACAGCGGTAGGTGTGAATATCACGGACGGAAAAAATGTGATTATTCCACCGAGCGGGAGAGTAAAAGCAGCGAATATTGCTAAGGGCTCGTCAGAGGGATTATCGCTGACATACGGCGCGCCGACACAGTTGTCGAAAGGTATCAGCAGCATGGGTGCGACATATGAGCTCAGGGCGTATCCGGCAATAGTGGTTGATCCTCCAATGACAACGAATGAGAATTAAAAATAAGCTGCGGTAGGGCAGGTTTTAACCTGCCCTACCGTAGGCGATATTTATTGTAGCAATTAAAGGCGTAAGGTATAATTACTGTCCACAGGGAGACGTTATGTCAAAAGTTATCGGATCCTTATTACTTGCTTTATCGATCTCATTATTCTGTATTGGCAATCTTTACGCCGGGGGTTTAAGCTCGCATTTCGTGGAAGAGAAGATGGATGATCTCAAGCCCGGCAAGTCATACAGCGTAAAAGAAGTGACTAAGAGAGCGCTGTCCATTGAAAATACTACCACAGACGTAACGTTCGATATAGAGATAACTACGGAAAAACCTGTCGATTATAATCTCGTCCCCGGCTACGAACCGATACCCGACCTTTCGTGGGTGAAGATAGAGCGGAATTATTTTAAGGATATCGGCCCGGGTGGATCGGCCGAGACCGATATGACCATAACGATCCCGGATAGTAAAGAATATTACGGAAAGAAATACCAGGTCTATATCTATTCCCACACGGCCGGACAGGCAACGTTCAGGGTCGGGATCATGGGCAGGCTTTTATTAAACACAGCCCCCTCGTCCAAATAACCTCAGGTTTTCACCGCCATACTTGATTTTACGTGGTTTGGGAAGTATAATCTATATCGGATAGATAGCGAGGTGCGTGTGTCTCCAAAAGAATCCGACCTGATCGGCCAGATACTTATACAGAAGGGATTCATTACCGTAGAGGCGCTTGAGAGAGCCTTGTCCGAACAGGCGCATTCCCAGGAGCGCATAGGGGATATATTAATAAAATTAGGGCTTATAAACGAGGACGATTTCTTCAGGATACTTTCAGAGCAGTCCGGCGTCGAGTATGTAAAGCTCAAAAACATCCGGATAGACCCTTCGGTAATAGAAAAAATACCCGCAAAGTTCGCCTGTCACTACGAGTTGATCCCGATCGACATAACCGGCAGCACGATCACGGTCGCGATGTCGAATCCGCTCGATATCCATACCGTCGACGATATAAAGCTCCTGCTGAAGAAAGATATAAAGACGGTCCTTTCGTCAAGAGGGGACATCCTGGAAGCGATAAAAAAATATTACGGCGTCGGAGCCGCGACGATCGAGAAGATGGCGCCGGAGGCTGGAGGCGCGGAGAGGCTCGTTAGCGTCCAATCCCAGGAGACACAGGACCTGGTAGAGTCGGCCGAAGATGCCTCGATCATAAAATTCGTGAACCAGATACTGCTCGAGGCCTACCGCGACAGGGCGACCGACGTCCACATCGAGCCATACGGCGATGAGCTCACGGTAAGATACAGGATAGACGGCGTTCTTAACGAGACAAAGGTTCCGCCGTCGATAAAAAATTTCCAATCGGCCATAATATCGCGTATCAAGATAATGGCGAATCTCGACATCGCCGAACGCCGCCTGCCGCAGGACGGCAGGATGAAGATACGGATAGGCGAAGAAGAGGTCGATCTCAGGGTCTCGATACTCCCCACACCGTTCGGCGAATCGGTAGTAATAAGGCTCTTGTCCGGCAACATCAAGTTCGGCATGGAGAACCTGGGGCTTTTGAAGAAGGACCTCGCGATACTCGAGCATCTGATAAAGATGCCGCACGGCATCATATTCGTGACCGGCCCGACCGGAAGCGGGAAGACGACGACGCTCTATGCGGCGCTCAGTAAGATAAATACCGCGGACAAAAAGATAATCACGATAGAAGACCCGATAGAATATCAGCTTAAAGGCATTACGCAGATACAGGTCCAGCCGAAGATAAATCTCACTTTCGCGAACGCGCTCCGGTCGATGCTGCGCCACGATCCCGACGTCATGATGGTCGGGGAGGTGAGAGATTACGAGACGGCGGAGATAACGATCAGGGTCGCGCTCACGGGCCATCTCGTATTCTCGACGATCCATACCAATGATGCCGCCGGAGGCGTCACGAGGCTCATAGACATGGGCGTAGAGCCGTTCCTGGTGTCGTCGGCGGTCGAGTGTTTTATTGCCCAGCGCCTCGTCCGGGTTATATGCGGGAAATGCAAGACTGTGATCAAGCCTGATAAGGAACTGTTAAAAGAGCTCGGCGTATCGCGGCTCAATCTTTCGAAGGCGAAGATATACGAAGGCAAGGGCTGCGACGCATGCCGTTTTACGGGATACCGGGGGAGGACTGCCATATACGAAGTTCTCGTGATGAGCGAGCCTATAAAAGAGCTCGTCTTGAAGCGCGCCTCATCCGACCAGATAAAGAGAAAGGCGATATCGCTCGGCATGAGGACGCTCAGGCAGGACGGGTGGGAGAAGATACTCGCGGGGATAACGACGCCGAGCGAAGTCATAAGGGTTACACAGCAGGAAGAGCTCGACGAGATCGAGGAGTAGCAGGCGAAAGCTATGGCGCGATTTTTATACGAAGCGAAGAAGAGCCCGAAGGACATCATAAAGGGCGTTCTCTCGGCCGATAGCAGGGGCGCCGCCATCCAGAAGATAGGGCGGATGGGCTACTACGTAATATCCCTCAAAGAAGAGAGCGCGTCCGGCGCTTCGAGCGAAGGCGCCAGGGCGATTTTTTTCGGCAGGATCACCCTTAAAGATATAACCGATTTTACAAGACAGCTCGCCGACCTTCTGGAATCCGGGATCACGATCACAAAGACGCTCGATATCCTTTACAATCAGACGACAAATCGCAAATTAAAAACGGTCATAATGGACGTGCGCGACTTCTGCGTCTCGGGCAGCCCCTTGTCGGATGCCCTCGCGCGCCATCCGAAAGTATTCTCGAACCTCTACGTGAGCATGGTGCGTTCGGGCGAGACGGGCGGGGCGCTCGAGAAGATACTCAGGCGGCTCTCCGACTTCAGCGAAAAACAGCTGGAGATACAGACAAAGATACGGACGGCCCTGGCGTACCCGGTGCTGATGTCCGTCGTCGGCCTTGCGACGATAATAATCCTCATGACATTCGTCATACCGAAGATGATGGTCATGTTCTCAGACCTCGGGCAGGCGCTGCCGATCCCTACGCAGATACTTCTTGCGATAAGCGGAAGCATCAGGAATTACTGGTGGGTGATAATGGCGGTGATAGCAGGCCTTACGGCGGCGATCGTTAAAGCTTATAAGACGCGCGAAGGCCGCCTGTCGATAGACGCGATGCTTCTTAAGGCGCCCGTCTTCGGGCAATTGACGCTCAAAGTGGAAACGGCCCGGTTCGCGCGGACGCTCGCCACGCTCCTCGAGAACGGCGTGCCGATACTCGAATCGCTTAAAGTGACCTCCGACACGCTGGATAACGCCGTCATCAAAAAGGAAGTAGAAAACGCGTACGACGCAGTGAGGCAGGGCTCGTCTTTGGCGAACGGTTTTTATAACAGTAAGATCATTCCCCCGTCGGTGGTCAACATGATATCGATAGGCGAAGAGGGAGGCCATCTCGAGAGAGCGCTCTTGAAAGTAGCGCAAAGCTACGAAAGGGAGTCGGACGAAGCGGTAAAGATAATGATGTCGCTTCTGGAACCGATCTTGATATTGACTCTCGGAGTTGTCGTCGGATTCATCGTCATAGCGATGCTCCTGCCGATATTCGAGATCAATTTTATGATGCGGTAAAACTATAGGGGGGAGAATGATGAAAATAAATAGACGCGGTTTTACGCTCGTTGAGCTGATGCTCGTCGTCATTATAATAGGTACTCTCGTCGCGATGGTAATGCCCCGCCTTGCCGGCAGGACCGAACAGGCCAAGCGCGCGGCCGCGAAGGCAGACATAGAAGCGAATATTGCCTCCGCTCTCGATCTTTACGAAATAGACAACGGTTCTTATCCGGACAATCTGGACGTCCTTATGGAGAAGAAGGACGGAAAGGGCCCGTATCTTAAAAAACCGCCGATAGACCCGTGGGGCCGTCAATATAACTATACGTTTCCCGGGACTCACGGCGATTATGATCTATGGTCGAACGGTAAAGATAGTGTCAATAATAACGGCGAAGGCGACGACGTTGCCAACTGGCAGACTACCGCTAAAGGAGGGGAGCCGCAGCAGTAATGTATAAACGCTCCGGCTTTACCTTAATAGAACTGACGCTCGTAACGGTTATAATACTTGCCCTGGTAGGGCTTTCCGCCCCTCTCTTCCGGAAAACCTTCTCCGACCTCACCGCCAAAGACACGACTTTCAATATTTCTAAACTCATCAGCTACGCGCAGGAGAGGGCTGTCATCGACAGGAAAAACTTTAAGATAATATTTAATTTCACTTCCGGCTATTATCAATTATCGGAGTCTCAAGCCTCCGACGGCAGGATATTATATAAACAGATCAAGGGGCGGTTCGGCAAGGCCTTCCATTTGCCGCAGGGCCTCTCTTTTAAAGACAAGGACAGCGAAAACGCGCGGGCCAGGAAAGAAGAGTACAAGAAGGAGATCGTATTCTATCCGGACGGACGGTCCGATCCTCTCGTCATAGATATGCTTAATAAGGAGATGGTGGGATACAGGATAACTTCTAAAGGCTTTGGAACACTCGTTGGTATAAAAGAGGTCAAGGGTGAGAGGTAGAAGAGGTTTTTTACTGCTGGAGGTTATGGTCAGCGTCATCGTGATCACGGGGGGGCTTCTCTTTGTGATGCGGGTATATTCTACGGCTAAGGAGGCCCTCGATAGATCGCGGACGCTATTTAAGAATTCTCTGCTTTTGGAAGAGAAGATATTCGGCTTTGAGGAGAAGGGCATAATAGGAGAGGGGACCCAGGCCGGGCGATTCGACGAAATGAAAGACTGCTCATGGGAGGTGAAGGCCTATCCGCTATCACTCGATGATATTGACTTAAACGATCTGAATGTAGTCGAGTTGGACGTCTTCAATAACAAGGTCTCGCCCCCAAACAAGTATTATTTGGTCACTTACCTGTATAAGAAGAGGGGGCTATGAAGAGATTGCGGGCCTTCACATTCATCGAGCTCATAATCGCGGTGACGATATTCGCGATAGTGGCGGTCAGCATATATTCCACTTTCTCGGCGGGCATAAGGGTATGGCTCAAGACCTCTCCCATGATAGAAGCAAACCAGGCTATGAGAGTATTCTTCGCGACGGCTGCTATCGACTTAAAAAACATCATACCTTATTACGAAAAGACTCAAAACCCCCAGGGCTCCTCGTTTGCGCCGAGCTCTTTTTCGGTGAGTGAAGAAAAATTCAATTTTGAAGGCGGACCTGCCGGGATGTCGTTCATCACGGTGATCGCTGTTTCAGATCCTGTCTCCGGCCTGCGAGAGGAGCCCGCCAGGGTAACTTACCTTTATGATAAAACAGCGAAGACGGTGAAGCGTCTTGTAGCGACAAAGACCGAGGGCCTGAAGGAAGAGAATGCAAAAGAGTTCGAAATGCTCAAGTCCATAGAAGAGAAGGATTTTAAATTAGAATATTGCTATAAAGAGGCGCTTTCCCAGATCGATTACGAATATGAATGGAAAGATACGTGGGAGGGCAAAAAGAACGAACAGGAGATCCCGCGCGCCGTTCGTATAAAAGCGGGCGAATTTAAAAAGACGATATTTATTCCGACGGGCAAACTGGGCGAAGTCTTATGACAGGGAACAGGAAAGGCACGATACTCATAGCGTCCTTGTGGATACTCGCGATCCTTTCGATACTCGCCATGGGAATAGGTTTCAGGATATCGGTCGAGGCCAGGTTAGCCAAATACAATATCGACAGGATGAAGGCCCTGTACCTTGCCGATGCAGGTCTTTATAAAACGATGCAATTATTGGCAAAGAAGAACCCCGGGCCGGGCTATGACACGATACGCGAATGCGGCATCGTCCTGCGCGACAACATCAACCCGGACCTTGGGCCTGAAAAGATCTTTACCAATGTCCGGCTCGGCGAGGGGCGTTTTACGGTAGCTTACAATAATTACCCCGGGCCGTCGGACGAAGAGCGCAGGATAAACATAAATACCGCGGCCGACAATGTCATATTAAATCTTCTTAACTCGACGGTAAGCACTGCACTGGACCCTTCAAAGGCCTCGGCCAATCAGGAGATCGCGCGCTCTATTCTAGCGTGGACGAAAACAGGTGACGATCCGGACGATTCATATTATGACCAGTTCGGATATGAAAGGAAGAAGGGTAAGTACAGCGCTCCCGAGGAACTGCTGCTCGTTAAAGGCGTGACCCCGGAAGTCTTTAATTCCATAAAGGATTATGTTACTATATACGGTGACAGGGTAAATATAAATACGGCATCGGATAAGGTCCTCACCGCGCTCGGGCTCGACGCCGCTACGGCCGCGCAGATCATAAGATACCGTAACGGCCCGGACGGCATCCAGGGCACCAAAGACGACTCATGCCTTACCGATGCGGATATAGCGCATATAGACAATGTGCTTTTACGCCCCGCATCCGCGAATGAGGCGGTGATAATAAGCGGTCTTAAAACGAAGTCATCTTTCTTCAGGGTAGAATCTACCGGAGTGGTCGACAAGACCAAAGTAGCGAAAAAGATAACGGCAATAATCCAAAAAGACCAGGGGAAGAGCATATTAAAATCTTACCGGGAATATTAGAATATCTGGAAGGCGTCTTCGAGTCCGGGAAGAGCGCCGTTTCCGTAGAGATCGGCGACGGCTTCATGAAGCTCGCCGAGATGAACACTTCCCGGGGTAAGACAGTAGTCGCGCGCCTTATCAAAAGGCCTATAGCCATCCAGGATGAAGAGCTGTGCTCCCGCGAAATAAAAGGCATCTTCGAGTCGCTTAAGATAGAGCGCGCCCGGGTCAGATTGAATATACCCCGCCACCTGGTAACGGTGAGGTTCCTCAAGCTGCCTTCCGTAGACGAGTCCGAAATCGCCGGCATGGTGAAGACCGAATCGCTGAAACACATACCGTACGCCGACGAGGATGTCGTCTCCGGCTATCGCATTGTCGAAAAGTTCGGCGACGGATATTCGAACGTCCTCATAGCCATAACGCAGGCTGATGTCCTGCGTAAACTGATCGCGCTCCTGAAGCGCTCGGGGCTTACCGTAGAGTCGGCTCACCTGGGCTCGGAAACGCTTCTATTATGGTACCTAGCCTCGCGCGAGCCCGCCGGCAATATGACTTCAATGCTGGTCAACGTGGACAGCGACCACATCGATATCGATATAGTCTCGCAAGGCAGGCTTCTATTTACAAGAGGCGCCTTCTACGGCAGCGGCACGGAAGCTTTAGCCGAGAAAATTGCGGGTGAAATAAAGGTCTCGGCCTCTGCATACCATAAAGAGTCCGGCAACTCCATAGATAAGGTCGTATTGACCGGGTGCGGTGCGGTAACGGCTGAGCTTAAAGATCTCGTCGGTGAAAAGATGAAAGTGCCGGTGGAAGTGACCGACCAAATGGCAAATTTTGCTAAGAGCCCGGCCGCTTACCTGGAGACGGAAGACGCATCTTTCGCCGAACTTTTGGGGCTTTCGGCTAAATACGGCGAGGCCCGGATCCGGCTTCTTCCCGAAAATATAGAAGAGGAGAAGACGCTCGGCCTCGTCAAAAAGAATATCGCTTTGGCGTCCGCAGTCTTGTGCCTGATAGCTATAATGGCGTTCGGGTTGGTCGTCAAGAAACTGCACGACAAGAAAGTCTATATAGCAGCAATAGATTTGGAACTTGCAAAGATAGCTCCGAAGGTGAAGAAGGCGAAGCAGATGTCTAGGGAGGTAGATATTATTACCCAAAAGATGTCGGAGCGGCCGCTTGCGATAGACCTTGTTGCGGAGATATTCAGGATAACACCGACCGGTATTTCTTTAGCTATGATGGAGTATGAGTCCGGTAAGGCGGTTCTATTGAGAGGGGCCGCGCCAAGCTTAAGCGATGTATTTAAATACGTAGCGGTGCTTGAAAAGTCGCCGTATTTCGAAAACGTTAAGGTGAGATACGCAAATAAGAGATCGGGGACCGCATCGGCCGGGACGGCCGATTTCGAAATAGCCTGTCCAGCCTCAAAGGCAAAATAAATTATTCCCGGGCCGTAGGGCAGGTTTAAACCTGCCCTACGGACGGGGGAAATGAAAAAATAAGCGGGTGAAGATGTGATCCTGAAGAACCTGAGCCCCAGAGAGAGGAACGCCGCATTAGCGACGGCCGCTGTGCTGGCGGTAGCCATAGCGTACAATCTTGTCATCGATCCGATCGTGAGAGAATGGCAGTCGCTAAACTTTCAGATCTCCTCGAAGACGAAAACATTAAAGAAAGATCTCATCATACTTTCGATGGAGGAGGAGCTCGACAGAAATTACTCGAAGTTCTCGAAGTATATCAGATCCGCCAGAAGCCAGGACGAGGAGGTGGCGGATCTTCTCGCGTACCTGGAGAGCGTCTCGCGAAACGATTCGTGTCTCATCACGAATATAAAACCGGTAGGCGCAAAAGAGTACGCCGCGTATAAAGAGGTGCTTATCGACATATCGGCCGAAGCCGATGCAAGCCGCTTCTTAAAATTCCTATATGATATAGAAAATTCGAAGAACATGATACTTAAAGTAAGACGTCTCACCCTAACCTCTATGATGGGGCAGGCCAATGCCTTAAGAGGTTCCTTCATTATCAGTAAGACCATAATCGAATAACACAAATTAATTTAATCTGTATATATTGACAAATAATGGACTTATGGTATACTCTCTACTTAGAGAGTGATATATCGCTCTCTACATAGAGAGTAATATGGAAGAGAAGAACATCTACCTTATTAAAGACCTGTCCCGCCTTTCCGGACTTTCCGTCTACACTATAAAATACTATCTGAAACTTGGGCTTATAAAAGAGGTCGCGAGAAGCCAAGAGACGAACTTCAGATATTTCGACGATTCGACCGTCGAGGAGCTGAAAAAGATAATTGCCTTAAGGAAAGAAAAGGTCTCTTTAGGAAAGATAAAGGATATAGTAGGGCAGGTTTAAACCTGCCCTACTATTATTTATAATGGAAAGCGGTGTATGAGTTACTACGAAGCCCTCGGCCTTATCAAGGAACCGTTCTCGACGAGCCCCGACCCCGCGTTTTTCTACCGTTCGTCGGCCCACTCGACGGCGATACAGAGGCTCGAGATAATGATAAGACTTAAGCGGGGCTTAAGCGTAATACTGGGCGATGTCGGCATCGGCAAGACGACGATGTCTAGGGCGCTCCTGCAGACATTCGCGAACGACGATGATTACACATTCCACATCATACTCGACCCGTCATACAGCTCAGAGTTCCAATTCCTCTCATCGCTCGTCAAGATGTTCGGTATAAAGCCGAACTCGCGCACGACGCTCGACTACAAGGAGGAGATAGAAAAATACCTTTACAGAAAGGGCGTAGAAGAGAATAAGACCGTCGTCCTCCTGATAGACGAATGCCAGAAGCTTTCGACGCCGTTCCTCGAAATATTGAGGACCCTTCTTAACTACGAAACGAACGAATACAAGCTTTTACAGCTCGTGATGGTCTCGCAGATGGAGCTCTTACCCAGGATAAAGAAGGTGAAGAACTTCTACGACCGCATCGCGTTGAAATATATAATAAATCCCCTCGACGAAGAGGAGACGAAGGAGCTCATCGAGTTCCGGCTGCAGGAAGCAGGGATAATGCCTTCGAAAAAGATATTTACAGACGGGGCCATTAAGCGTATATTTGAATACGCTGAAGGATTTCCGCGAAAGACGGCGATCGTGTGCCACAATGCGCTTGAGACGCTTGTTATGCATGACAAGCTCATTGCCGATGAAGCGCTGATAGACGCGGTGATAAAAAGAGAAACGATATAAAATGCGCAAAGAAACGACGCCGGAAGAGAAACTTTTAAAGCTTATAAAGAAGAAGAAAGAGCCGCTCGCCGTCCCAACAACAGGAGAGATAAAGCCCGAAGGACAAGCGCCTGCGCGGCTGGACGGCGTCTTGAGGAGCGAGATCTTCAAGAGCAGGATGTTCGAGCCCGCGGTATTAAAGAATATAAACAGATACCTTATTATCGCGCTCGGCATAATTACATCATATTTCCTGGCCGATCTCATATTTGTGAGGCCGTACAGGAATATAGAGAAGATCGCGGAGAAAAGCGCCCTCGCTTCGCTCGGGAAACCCGGGGCCCTTGAGTCGAAGGGAGCGGTGATCGTCAAGGAATACGAGTCTTATTCGAGCGCCGTATCAAACAAGAACGTCTTCGGCCCATACTCCGAAAGAGCGCTTTCCGGCGCGGATAACGCGGCTGCATCCGGAGATATCTCCGAACGGCTGGGGCTGGTCGGAGTAGTTACCGGGAATAACCCTCAGGCGATAATAGAGGATAAAAAAAATCAGAAGACCTATTATCTTAATAAAGGGCAGTCTTTTGACGGTTATATAGTGGAGGAGATCTCGGAAGGCAAAGTGACATTGAATAATGGCGGTAACAGGATATCGTTATTCTTATAACTAAACAGTAGGAGTCTGTATGGGAAAAATAAAAATTTTTGTCAGCATAACTGTAATGGCCTTGTATATATTATCGCCGGCAGGCCTGTCTCCTGTGATGGCGGAACTGCAGGGCGAATCCGCTCCTATTTTAAATGCCGGCCCAAGGGATGTTGCGCCTCATGCTGCGGTGTCAGACAAGATATCGCTCGATCTTAAGGGCATGGATGTCGTCGAGGTCATAAAGATGCTTGCGACCAAAGGCAATCTCAACGTAGGGCTGTCCGCCGACGTTAAGGGGCGCGTTACCATATTCCTGAAGTCGGTCGAGGTAATGGACGCGCTCGATATCATACTTGCGGCTAACGGCCTTGCTTACGACAGGCGCGGCGATATCATATACGTGATGAGCCAGAGGGAGTACGAAGCGATCTATGGGGAAAAATACGCCGACAGGAAAGAGGCGAAGATATTCCAGCTCAAATATGCGAAGGCCTCGGACGCGGCGAAGGCGTTGAACCAGATGAGGACGAAGATCGGGAAAATAGTGACAGATGACGGATCGAATACCATAGTCGTGATCGATTCACCCCAGACGATCGCGCAGATAACCGCGGCGGTATCGAAGATGGATATGCCTACGGTGACGAAGGTATTTGAATTGAAATATGCCAAGGCTGCGGATTTAAAGACGAAAATAACCGAGACGATGACCAAGGGCATCGGCACGATGCAGATAGATGAGAGGACGAACAAGGTATCGGTTACCGACCTGGAAAAGAAGATGGGAGAGATAGAAAAACTCGTGGCCGCGTTCGACGATAAACTGCAGCAAGTCCTCATAGAGGCGAAGATCGTTCAGGTCACGCTCAGCGACCAGTATAAGCTCGGGGTCGACTGGACTTCGGTTATAACTAAGGTGGGCCAGATGGGCAATGACATAAATATATCGAGCATGTTCCAGATCGCCGCATCGAACGCGTTCGGCCCTCCGGGCGCCCAGATCCTGATAGGAGCCTTGAGCGACTCCGACTGGGCCACGATGATACAGGTGTTGAAGACCGTGGGCGACACCGATCTTCTTTCAAGTCCCAGGATAACGGCGTTAAATAACCAGGAGGCAAAGATACTGGTAGGCAAGTCCCAGCCATACGCTACCAACACCGTTACTCAGACGACCGGGCTTGCTACTACGGCGACGAACCTGGCATTTATCGATATCGGAGTCAAGCTTTTCGTCACCCCGACTATCAATAAGGACGGATTCATTACAATGAAGATAAAGCCCGAGGTAAGCTCGAGCACGACCTTTTATCACTACGGCACTCCCGATACCACAGTACCGATCGTAGAGACAACTCAGGCCGAGACGAGCGTTACGGTAAAAGACGGTACTACGATAATAATAGGCGGACTTATCAAGGACCAGAGGACGAACTCCGTCAGCAAAGTACCGTTTCTCGGAGATATCCCCATAATAGGACAGGCATTCAGGAAGACCGAAACGACGGTGGAGAAGCAGGAGTTGGTAGTATTTCTTACGCCCCACATCGTGACCGGCGAATACGACATGCTGGAACAGCCGAAGACATACCCGATAGGAGAAAAAGATTTTACGATGCCGGAGAAGCCTACCTTCGAAAGAAGGAGGCCCGAAGAGATGGACCCGGGCATGTTTAAAAAATCGAAACAGCCCGCCGTAAATAAAAATAAAGGCTCTTCGAAAAAAGTTGCGATAAATACTCCGGAGGATTATTTTTATGCGGTGCGGGAGAAGATATTGGGGAATATGAAGGTGCCGAGACCGAGCGGCGGATCTGCGAAGGGCAGCGTACGGGTGACTTTTATACTTTCGCCGAACGGCAGTATTGCGCTCATGCCTCAGGTTTTGGAGTCGACCAACCGCATGCTTGACGAGGCGGCGCTCTCCGCGGTGAAGAAGGCGGCGCCGTTCCCGGCCTTCCCGCAGTCGCTCGGAAGCGCGGCAAAACGTTTCAATATAGATATATCTACCGAATAGGCCTCGGTCTAAAGACCTCGGCACTTAGCTAACACTATGGCTTAATTAACTTGGGGGGCATCATGGTCAAAGACAATAAACTTGTTGTTATAGCTCTATCCATAATCTGTTTCATACTTTTATATGCGACTATAGCGTTCTATGTCATGGAGGAGGGCGAGAAGTCGAAGAAGAATGTTTTGCAAGCCCGCCTCGACGAGATGACCATAGTGAAGCAGGACCTGGAGACGAAGCTTAAGGATGCCGAGATGGTTACGGTAGAGCTGAAGACGAGGCTCTCTTCGCAGGAGGATACGATCGCATCGATGACACGGCACCTAGACGAGTTAAAGGCCGAGAATAACAGGAATATCATAACGATCAAGGACAGGGACGATGAAATAAGGTCCGTAAAAGCGAAACTTGAAGACGAGAAGACGGAGAAGGACAGCATATTGAAGAAGCTCGAGAAGATGAACGAGGACTACCTTGCCGCGAAGTTCCAGCTCGAGGGCCTATTGAAGACCAAGGAAGAGATGGATAAGAAAGCGAAAGAGCTGCTCGAGAAAGAAGGGGTATCGCTGGGGACCATCGTAGTGAACTAAAACTTGAATATGGTTCGATTGACTTTTAACGTTATATTATGTAAAATCATATGACGTGAAGGGAAAAAAGAAGGCGATAAAGATAAGAAAAAAGTGGCCCATAAATCCTGGGGTCCGCATAGAAGAGAGCGGGAAAATTTATAATAGACAGAAAGAGAAGAGGATAAAGTGAAAAAGAAGAACCAGAAGCTAAAACTTGGCATACCGAAAGGAAGCCTGCAGGAAGCCACCGTGAGGATGTTCAGGAAGGCGGGGTTCTATGTCGGCATAAACGAGAGGTCATACTTTCCGTCGATAGACGATGAAGAGATAGAGTGCATACTATTCCGGGCCCAGGAGATGTCGAGGTACGTCGAAGACGGCATCCTCGACGTCGGCATTACGGGTAACGACTGGATACTTGAAAATTCATCCAACGTCGTCAGGGCGGCGGAGCTCATATATGCGAAACAGAGCATGCGTCCGGTAAGATGGGTTCTCGCAGTCCCTGAAAGCTCCAGGGTCAAGAAGGTCAGGGACCTTCAAGGTAAGAGGATAGCGACCGAACTGGTCAATGTAACCAGGAATTATCTGAAGAAGAACAAGGTTACCGCAAATGTGGAGTTCAGCTGGGGCGCGACGGAGGTAAAGGCGGCCGTAGGCGTCGACGCTATAGTCGAAGTCACCGAGACAGGATCTTCTTTACGCGCAAATAACTTAAGAGAAGTAGCAACGGTATGCGAATCGACCACTCAGCTCATAGCGAACAGGAAGAGCTGGATGATGCCATGGAAGAGAGCGAAGATCGAAAATATGGCGCTCCTCCTGAAAGGCGCGATACTTGCCGAGGAGAAGGTCGGGTTGAAGATGAATGTCCTGAAGAAGGACCTCAAGGCGGTATTGGCGCTTTTGCCATCGATGAAGAAGCCGACGATATCGGACCTCTCCGATCCCGCATGGTCGGATGTCGACACGATAATAGACGAGAAGACGGTGAAGTACCTTATACCTCAGCTGAAGAGAGCCGGGGCTCAGGGGATAATCGAGTATCCGTTGAATAAAGTCATATACTAGTCTCAGTCAGGGGGTGATAATTCCATGCCTTGCGGACGAAAGCGTAAGCGCGCCAAGATGGCGAAGCACAAGAGAAAGAAAAGAATGAGAAGAGATCGCCACAAGAAGAAATAAGATGCGGAAAATTTTATTTCCCCTTGCAGTTTCTGTCTCCATTCTGATACTTTTGATCATGAGTTCATACGCGGTAATGGATATATCTGCAAGGGGCCGTATCTCAAGCGCGCGTGAAATATATATTGACCGTGCCCGCCCATCAGGCGCCCTTTCGAGATCTTTGGCCCATTACACGATGGGGATAATCTACGATAATGAAAAGAAATACGAAAGCGCCATACGCGAGTTCCGTGAGGCCGAAAGCTCCGAGCCTGACATAAGCTACCTGCACACGCGCCTCGCAATAGATTACATACTGACGAATAAAGAAAAAGAAGCGCTCGAGGAAGCGAATAAGGCTAAGGCGCTCGACCCCGACCCTCAATCAGTCTGGGGTTTAAGTTCTTTAGCAGACCTACTTGTCTTACAGCAGAAGATGAACGAAGCGGCCGCGATATATGAGAAGCTCATCGCGAACCGGGAGGATTCGGGCATCCTCTACTTCAATCTGGCTATCATTTATTCGCGCATGGGCAAGGCCGATGCCGCGATAGAGAAGCTGCAAAGTGCAGTAAAAATAAATCCGGACTACAAAGAGGCCTATGCAGGTTTAGGCATACTTTACGGATATGAAAAGAGATACGCTGAGGCAGTCAAAAACTTTGAAAAAGTCCTTGAGTTTGATGATGCGAATGCCGTAATATATTTTTATCTGGGCATATTATACGAAAAACAGAAGAAGAAGGACCTCGCGGTAAAGAATTTCAAGGAAGCGATAAGGTGCGATCCGGATTTCGCTGAAAGCTATAATTATCTGGGATACATGTTCGCGGAATCGGGCGCGAACCTCGACGAGGCAATGGGCCTGATAAGAAGAGCACTCGAGATCGAGCCGGATAACGGCGCCTACCTCGATTCTCTCGGATGGGTGTATTTCAAAAAGGGCATGTATAAAGAAGCGCTTGTAGAGATAGAGAAAGCGGTCAAGCTGGAACCTGATGAGCCCGAGATAAAAGGGCACCTGGAGACAGTGAGAAAGAAGATGAAGAGATGAAGAAGCCGGATATTCTGGAATTAAAGAAGAAAGCTATCGCGATACGCAAAGATATACTCAAGATGCTTATGATGGCCGGTTCGGGCCACACGGGAGGGTCCTTATCGATCGTCGAGATACTGGTGGCTTTGTATTATTATAAATTAAAACACGACCCGAAGAATCCGGCTCTCCTTGAGCGCGATAGGTTCCTTCTTTCAAAGGGGCACGCCTGCCCGGCGCTATACGCGGTCCTAGCCGACAGGGGTTATTTTCCTAAAGAGACACTGTGGGGACTGCGCAAGCTGGGAAACCCGCTGCAGGGCCACTCGCAGCTCGGCATACCGGGCGTCGAAATATCGTCCGGCTCGCTCGGCCAGGGGCTCTCCATTGCAAACGGCATGGCGCTCGCCTGCCGGCTCGATAAATTAAATTCGCGCATCTACTGCTTGATGGGCGACGGGGAGACGAACGAGGGTCAGGTCTGGGAAGCGGCGATGACGGCCGCGCATTACAAACTCGATAATATCTGCGCGATAATCGATTTCAATAAATTGCAGATCGACGGATTCTGCTGCGAAATAAAGGACATGGGGCCGTACGCCCATAAGTGGACCGATTTCGGCTGGAACGTGATAGAGGCCGACGGACACGATGTAGCGGTAATGATGGACGCATTTGATAAGGCGGACAATATGAAAGGTAAGCCGTCCCTTATAATAGCGCATACGATAAAAGGAAAAGGCGTATCTTTTGCCGAAAATAAGGTCGAATGGCACGGTATAGCTCCAAAGAAAGAGGAATATGAGCGCGCCGTTAAAGAACTTGATCTAGCATTATCAAAACTAACCTGATTATAATCGAAAGGGGATCCCATGGGAGCATTTTTGATCATCGAACTTCTGTTCTATATTATCCTGATACTTGCGGCGACGGCCGTTTACCTTTTTAACAGGCCGGCAAGGCTCTACATACAATCGCGCAAGATCATGCTGATCATAATCGCCGGTAGCTACGTGATCGTGAGGCTCGCGGTATGGGGGCTCATGTCGCTAGAGTCATTCTACCAGAAGATAACGCTGGCTACGATGCCTATACAGCTCATCATGGTCGCGTTGAACGCCACCATCTTCGTTCTCCTCTATACGATGTTCCTGCAGGGCGGGATGGCCAAGATATCGAAGGCGAAGATAAAGGGCGCGCTCGTCGACGTAAAATGGTCGGACGTCATCGGCATGGATAACGTTAAGGAAGAGGCTAAAGAAGTCGTTCAGCTTATACAAGACCGGGCGCGCGTCAAAAAAATAGGCGGAAAAATTTTGCGCGGCATCCTTATGTTCGGCCCTCCTGGATGTGGAAAGACTTACCTCGCGAAAGCGATCGCGACCGAGACAGGGCTGCCGTTCCTGGCGTTGTCGGGAAGCGAATTCGTAGAAGTCTTCGTCGGGGTTGGCGCTTCAAGAGTGAGAAAACTGTTTAAACAGGCTAGAGAGCTCGCGGCCGCGCACGGCGGCTGTATCGTGTTCATTGACGAGCTGGACGCCATAGCAAGGAAGAGGGTCTTCTCCGTATTCGGCGGGACGGAAGAGACGAACTCCACGCAGAACCAGCTTCTTGCGGCGATGGATGGCTTGTCAGAGGTAAAAGATAAAAAGGGTGAGCTGGATACCGCGCAGAACGTCATCGTGATAGGCGCGACCAACGCCCCCGAAGAGAATATAGATAGAGCTTTGTTGAGACCCGGCAGGTTCGACCGGAAACTTTATATCGATAGGCCCAGCCTCGAAGATAGAGAGAAACTCTTCGCATATTATCTGGGAAAGGTCCAGCACGATCCAACTATAGATGTGGGTAAGCTCGCTCGCAAGGCCGTTTACAAGACTCCGGCGGATATCGAGAACATCGTAAAGGAAGCGGCGCTCATTGCTACAAGGTCGTCGCGCGACGTCATCCGGCTCGACGATATATCAGAAGCGATCGAGCGGGTCGATATGGGCATGAAACATAAAAGGACCATGACTCCGAAAGAAAGAGAGATGACGGCATGGCATGAGACGGGGCATCTGATAGTGTTGTATCTCCTCCATCCGACGAAGGACGTATTTAAAGCCTCCATCATAGGAAGAAAGAGCGCCCTGGGCGTTGTTCACGAGAACCCCAGGGAAGAATGGTTTACCAGGAATAGGGAGATGATCATAGCAGATATTAAGACGTCGCTCGCCGGTTATGTGGCGGAGAAATTGAGGTTCAAGACCACCTCCGACGGCGTAGATTCCGATTTCAAACAGGCGATGAGCTTAGCGCATAACATGGTCTGGAGATGGGGCATGAACGATGTGGGGCTCGTCGGTGATTACACGCTCATCCCCGAATCGCAGATCTCCGAGAATACCAAGGAGATGCTGAATAAAGAGACGAACAGGATAATGAGCGAATGCCTGAAGGACGTCGAGGTGCTGTTGAAGAAAGAATGGCCGATCACCGAGAGGTTCGCCAAGGAGCTTTTGGAGAAAGAAGAGCTCGATTACGACGACATCGAAGCCATATTCAACGAATACGGCAAGACCCATTTTGAACAGCATGATGTTTAAGAAGTTTTTGATCCCGGCGCTCTTGTGCTCTTGCATAGCAGGCTGCGGTCCGACTTACCCAAAAGAAGGTCTCAAAGAGTCGATCGTAAAGGTCTGCAAGAAAGAGTATAAACTCGACGTGAAGGTCGAGGTCATCGGGAAGACGGTAGCGATATATTGCGCGCTTCAGGACCTATGGGACCTCACATTCGCGATGACGAAGAAGGCGAGTGAGGAACTTAACGACGTCATCCTGAGCGTTTCGAGGGTAACGCTCTCCACCGACTCGGACGTAGAGTTCTACGTCGTAATAGCGCATGATGTGCGCCTGCCGGAGATACAGATAATTATAGTCAAGCGTGTCGAAGACGTGAAGAGGTTCATGCTGAATGACATATCCCGCGGCGAGTTCTCCAAAAGGATGTTGATCGATAAACGCATCAACCCGCAGGCCAAGAAGGAACACGATATAAAGCAGGTTTTCGAGAAGATGGGGCTCGACAAGAAGTGGCAGGACGCCGTGATGAACGACTTCTTTAGAGCCCAACCCGCGGCGCTTGGGGATATCGGCTACTGGAACGACAGGTTCTATGTAAAAGATATTCAGATGCCGGAGTTCCTGGTCGAACAGATAGCCGGCCGCGTCAGAATGGAATTCTTTGAGAATAAGGACCTCGCCGCCGCTGTCCTTGTAAAATCGGCCAAAGGAAATTGCATAAATAAGGATGCCAAGCGGTATTTCGAGATAAGCGTCCTCGGAGAACCGAAGTCCCCGGGCGGTACTTTGCGGCCCGACGAGATCTCGAATATTATATTAAAAGAGACTCTCAAGATCGCCGCGCATGTAATCCACGGCTACGGCTTCACCGATGTCGATTATATAATCATAGTGGACGAAGCGAACTCGAAGTCGCTAAAGGTTGCTATTGCGGACGCGGAGAAGTTCAGGAAGAAGAAGATGAGCTTCGATGAAATAGCGAGCCAAACGGAAAATTGAGTTATCCACAATGTAGGGGACGTTTAAACGTCCCCTACTACAACTGAGGGGATCATGACTGCAGATAAACCGAAGATGGTTTCGACAAGGGATGGTTTCGGAGAGGCCTTAATCGAGCTGGGCAAGACCAATAAAAATGTCGTGGTCCTGTCGGCCGACCTGACCGATTCGACGCGCGCGGCATGGTTCAAGAGAGATTTCCCGGACAGGTTTTTCGGGCTCGGCGTGGCCGAACAGGATATGTTTGGCGTTGCGGCGGGTTTTGCCCTTATGGGAAAAATACCGTTTGCCTGCACGTTCGGCGTCTTTGCGTCGGGAAGGGCGTGGGACCAGATAAGGGTCTCGGTGGCTTACATGAACCTCGGTGTCAAGATCGCCGGGACGCACGGAGGCATCTCCGTGGGCCCCGACGGCGCGACGCACCAGGCGCTTGAAGAGATAGCGCTTATGCGGATAATCCCTAACATGACGGTGGTGGTGCCGTGTGATGCGATCGAGGCCAGGAGAGCTACTATCGAGGCCGCTGCCATAAAAGGGCCGGTCTATTTACGCTTGGGGAGATCCGGCGTTCCTGTTATTACAAAACCGGAAGACTCTTTTAAAATAGGGAAGGCCAATGTCTTGAGAGAAGGCCGAGACCTCGCAATATTTGCATGCGGCCAGATGGTTTCGGAAGCTTTAGCTGCCTGTGATACGCTCGCCAAAGAAGGCATAAAAGCGCGCGTGGTGAATCTCCACACACCGAAACCTATAGATAAGGATGTCGTAATAGCCGCAGCGCTCGAAACGGGCGCGATAGTTACGGCAGAAGAGCACACGGTGATGGGCGGGTTTGGCAGCGCGATAGCCGAGGTAGTGAGCCAATCATGTCCTGTCCCTATGAAGATGGTCGGCGTCCAGAACCGTTTCGGCCTTTCCGGCGAAGCCGATGAGCTCTTCAAGTATTTCGGCCTCACCGCGGGCGACATCGTCAAAGCGGCGCGTGAAGTGCTGTTGATGAAGAAATAGGTTTTCATGTAGCACCGCCGCGGTTGCACCGGTCTTAAGTAATGCATCCGCGGCGGTGGAATCAATATATCAAGGTTCATGCAGCAATAGAATGTGCTGTGTCGAGTGGCTCGCTCGGTAAAATTTCTCGTACGCTGCCTCGAACTTTTAAGGCCCTCACAAACCACGTCGCCACATCACATTCCTGCAGAGCGAAAAATTTATGGATAAATTTCCTCATGAACTCAATCACATTACTTGCACCTGCGAAAGTTAATCTCTTCCTCAAAGTCCTCAACAAACGTAAAGACGGCTACCATAATATCCTTACCCTTTTCGAGCGGATATCGCTTGCCGATAAGATAACAATATCAAAAATCCCGCGTGGTATAGTCGTGTCCTCGGATAAATTTATTACAGGAGACCCGAAGGATAATTTGGTCTATAAAGCTGCCGAGCTGATTTTAAAACATGGCAGCCGTAGGGGAGGTTTAAACCTCCCCTACGGCCGGAACGGCAAAAGGCGATCAGGCGTAAAGATAAGGATCGAGAAGCGCATACCAATTGCTGCAGGCCTGGGAGGCGGCAGTTCTGATGCGGCGAGCGCGCTCATTGGCATTAATAGATTGTTCAATTTGAAGCTCAAACAGAACGAACTGGCTCTACTGGGCCGAAAATTGGGCGCTGATGTGCCGTTCTTTCTTATGGATACGCCTTTCGCGATAGGCAAAGGGCGCGGAGATGAGCTCAAAAAGGCTGATATCGCGGCCATGCCATGGCATTTGATCATCAACCCAGGCTTTAGGTTACCCACAAAAGATATATATGAGGCATATGATAAGGCAGGCCCTAAGGGCTTGACAACAAACGGCGCGGATGATAGAATACATCGTTCTTTATGCGGATCCGTTAACTTCAAATCGCTGGAACAGGTGCTTTACAACGACTTGGGACTAATAGCGATAGCGAAAAGTGCGGTTTTGGGCAGTACCATAGAACGCTTGGCCTATCATCTTGGCAGGAAGGCTATTGTATCGGGAAGTGGGCCGAGCGTATTTTGTCTCTACAGGACCCGAAAGGAGGCTATGGCGGGAAAGAGAAAACTGTTTCGCAGTGTGCCGGCGCGGGAACGCAAGCTCTGGCAGGTATTCATCGCAAGAACGGAAGCATAAAAATTAGGAGAGCTTCAACACCATGGATATCAGTGAAGTCAAAATCTTTTTGAAAGAAGGACAGGATAAGAAGTTAAAGGCTTACGCGACGCTTACGTTCGATAACTGTTTTGTGGTAAGGAATGTCAAGGTCATAGAAGGCACGAAGGGCCTGTTTGTCGCGATGCCGTCGAGAAAAGTAAAAGACCCTTGCCCCAAGTGCGGCTTCAGGAATGCGGTCCGCTCGAAATTCTGCAACCAGTGCGGCTCAAACCTGCCGATGTCTGAACCGAAGCCGTTTCAACCGGGTGACGACGCAGCCAGGCAGTCCGATCATAAGGACATAGCCCATCCGATCACCGCAGAGTGCAGGGATTACATACAGAAAAAGGTTCTGGAGGCTTATAATAACGAAAAGAAGTCAACGCCCTCTCAAAGCGCCGCAAGCGCGGTCCATAGCGCTGCTCCGCAAATTCCACCGCGTCGGGAGATAGAGGAAGAAAACGATATAGAGTTATAACTCGGTTATGGCAAAGGTAACGAGGCCCGTATCGGTTAGGGTTAAGGTAACGTAGCTGTAACCGGAAAACGAAACGGGCATCGTAACCATAACCAAGTATTAAAACGTTGCCCGGTGGTGTAATGGCAGCACACCAGCCTTTGGAGCTGAGGGTCTAGGTTCGAATCCTAGCTGGGCAACCACTAAACGATTTTGCCTTCGGGGCCAAAAAGTGCGGTTTGTGCTTTTTGCCCCTTCGGCCGCTGGAGTAAGATAGGGGCGGGCTAATCGCCAAAATCGTTTTAAGGAAAACCTTTTTAGAAAAGGTTTTCCTTAATATTCCTTTCCAAAATAGGGTAGATGTAATGAAAAATATCATAGCAATCATACTAGCGGCAGGGCGGGGCACGCGGATGAAGTCCGAGACGCCTAAGATCCTGCACAAGATACTTGGTAAGACGATAATCGGATATGTCCTCGACTCGGTGAAGGAAGCGGGCGTATCGGAAATAATAGTTGTAGCGGGTTACGGCAGCGAGCTATTGAAGCTCGAGGTTAGGGGGGCAAAGGTCGTAATTCAGAAATCGCTTCTCGGCTCCGGCGATGCAGTTGCCACAGCAAAGAAAGTTTTAAAGAACTATTCGGGCGACATTCTCGTCGTATGCGGCGATACGCCGTTAATACGCCCTGAAACGATAAAGAAATTAATGGAGAAGCACTCTTCCTCCGGGGCCAGCGCCACGATCTTGACGGCAGAACTGAAAGATCCGTCAGGTTACGGCCGGATAGCAAGAAATGCCGACGGGAAAGTTTCCGGCATCGTCGAAGAGATTAATGCAAGCTTATACGAAGAGGTCATAAACGAAATAAATGTCGGTACGTATTGCTTCAAAGCCGGCGACCTGTTCGAGGCGCTCTCCTTGGTAAAGATCGATGGGAAGAAGAGAGAGGTCTTCCTGACCGATACGATAGCTGTATTGCGCGGCAAAGGGAAAGCAATAGAATCCGTATTAGCTGAAGATCCCGATGAGGCCATAGGCGTGAATACAAGAATTGACCTGGCGCTTTCTACAACACTATTGAAGAAGCGGACGATGTATGAGCTAATGCTGGGCGGTGTCACCATAGAGGATCCGGCATCGACGATAATCCACCCCGGTGTCAAAATAGGTAAGGACACAACGATATATTCAAATACAGTCATAGAATCAGGCGTCGAGATAGGCAGTAAGTGCCGCATAGGCCCGTTTTCGAGAATAAGGCCCGGTGTAGTTCTAGATGACGGGGTAGAAGTGGGTAATTTCGTAGAGCTTGTCAGGACGAAGATAGGCGCCGGCACAAAGGTAAAGCACCACACGTATTTAGGAGACAGCGTAGTCGGCAAAAAAGTCAATATAGGCGCCGGTACGATAACGGCAAATTACGACGGAAAATCCAAGAATAAGACGATCATAGAAGACGGTGCGTTCATAGGCGTGGGCGCCGTGCTTATAGCTCCTGTTCATATAGGCGCAGGAGCCCTGGTAGGCGCAGGATCGGTAGTGCCGAAGAATCACGATGTTCCGAAGCTCGCCACGGTAGTAGGCGTGCCCGCGAGGATATATAAAAGCCGGAAAATAACTGATAGACGCAAAAAATAGGGGATGAAGATGAAGAACAATCTACTGATCTTCAGCGGTAATGCCAATAAAAAATTGTCCGAGGACATCTGTAAATTTTTGAAAGTGAAACTGGCCGATGCCTCGCTCGACCGGTTTTCCGACGGGGAGATACGCGTCAAAATAAACGAGAACGTCCGCGGCCACGACGTATTCGTCGTGCAGCCCACATGCTCGCCTTCGAACGAAAATCTGATGGAACTTCTGATAATGATAGACGCGCTGAGGCGCGCATCGGCCCAGAGGATAACGGCGGTCCTGCCGTACTTCGGATATGCCAGGCAGGACAGAAAAGATCAGCCGAGAGTGCCGATCACGGCGAAACTTGTCGCGAACCTGCTTACCACAGCCGGGGCGGACAGGGTGCTTACAATAGACCTTCACGCAGGACAGATCCAGGGTTTCTTTGATATCCCGCTCGACCATTTATTCGCGTTCACGATACTTACGGAATATATAAAAAAATTGAAATTGAATAACGAACTTGTCATAGTTTCACCCGACGTCGGCGGCATCAAGACGGCAAGGGCATATGCGAAGAGGCTCAAATGCTCGCTCGCCATTGTGGACAAAAGGCGCGTGAACGATAAAGAGGCCGAAGTCATGCACATAATGGGCGACGTGAAAGGAAAGCACGCCGTCATAACCGACGACATGGTAGCCACGGCAGGCTCGCTCGTCGAAGCTGTCGAGGCGATAAAGAAGGCCGGAGCGAAGGACGTCTACGCTGCGATAACACATCCGGTCCTGTGCGGCCCCGCGATCGAAAGATTGAAGAAGTCGAAGCTGAAAGAGCTTGTCGTGACTGATACGATACCATTGTCAAAAGAGAAAAAGCTTAAGAATATAAAAGTGCTCTCCGTAGCGTCGTTACTGGGAGAGGCGATAAAGAGGATACACGAGGAAGCATCGATCAGCGTGTTGTTCAAGTAAAAAAATCAACCAAGGGGTGATGTTGCAATGGAAAAGATAATATTAAAAGCTGAAGTGAGGAAAGATACCGGCAAGAGAGTAGCAAAAGACTTAAGGATTAAAGGGCTCATCCCCGCGAACGTCTACAAGGCCGGCAAGGGCGCGACGAGCCTCCAGGTCGCGGTGGGCGATCTCTCCGGTGTGCTGCACACAAAAGCGGGTGAAAACGTAATCATAACGCTCAAAGTTTCCGGCGAGGGAAACCCGAAAGACAAGACGGTCGTAATAAAAGAGATACAGCGCGAACCGATAAAGAATCAGATACTTCACGTCGATTTCAACGAGATCTCTCTTACCGAAGCGATCAAGGTCAATGTGCCGCTCGTCTCTCACGGCGAGCCGGTAGGCGTGAAGATAGACGGCGGAGTGCTTGAGCACGTTATGCGCGAACTCCAGGTAGAGTGTCTGCCTACGGCGATCCCTGAAAAACTGGAAGTCGAGGTCTCTGAGCTCAAGATAGGAGATCCTGTATTTGTGAAGAACATAAAAGCGCCCGAAGGCGTCAAGATATTGAACGACGGCGAACTCATCGCGATGATCGTGAAGCCGCCCAAAGTCGAAGTACCGAAGGAAGAGGTCGCGGAAGGCGCTGTGGAGCCGGAGCTCATCAGGAAGAAAAAGGAAGAGGAAGCGGCTGAAGGTGAAGAAGCCGCGCCTAAGGAAGCGAAGGCTGAAGGCGCTAAGCCTGCCGCCGGCGGTAAAGAAGATAAGAAATAACATTCATACCCTTCTCGACTCGCCGGAATTTTTATACTTCGAGCTTGTCGAGAAGATAAAAATTCCGTCTCGCTCGAAGAATATTATGAAACTAATAGTTGGACTCGGCAACCCTGGTCTGGAATATAAAGGCACGAAACACAACATAGGTTTCGAAGTCGTAACGGCGCTTGCTAAAGAAAACAATATAAAGCTGAATAAGAGGGTACATTTTTCGCTCTCCGGCAAAGGCCGCATAGCGGGTGAAGAGGTTGTGCTTGCCCTGCCGCAGGCATATATGAATCTCTCCGGCAAAGCTGTCGGAGAGCTTGCCAGGCGCGATATAAAAGAGCTTAAGGACTTGATCGTAGTCTGCGATGATATAAATATAGAGCTGGGCAGGATACGGATCCGCTCCAGGGGCTCGTCCGGAGGGCATAAGGGGCTCGAGTCTATTATAAGGATATTGGGAAGCGGCGATTTTGCGCGCCTGAGAGTAGGCATTGCGACCGATATCCATAAAGGCGATATTACAAATTACGTGTTGAGCCCGTTCAAGCCGAAAGATAGGCGTAATGTCGCGCATGTGGTATCCATGGCGAAAGATGCCGTTACATGCATGATAGGTAAGGGCATCGAAGAGGCGATGACCAGGTTCAATAAGAGGAAGATAGGAACGTCGTAAAATTTTTCGATGCAGCGATAGAATGTGCTGTGTCGAGTGGCTCGCTCAGGACGCGCAATTTTCAGCCATGTGAAAATTGCGCTCGATAAAATTTCTCGTACGCTGCCTCGAAATTTTAACGCCTGAGCTCACCACATCGCCACATCACATTCCTACAGAATCGAAAAATTTTCTTCTCAGTGACGGGTAAAAGAAGTTTGCCCCCACATTAAGTGCCGCCACGCTATCCCAGCCAGCATTGGCACCGGTGTATATAGTAGATGGAAATTTTTCGGGTGACGCGAAGCATGCTTTTTATACTATGGGCGAGTATGGGATGGGGGTGTCGCCGCTTAGGATTGCTACTGTCATGGCGGTGCTGCTAGAGTACAAAATATCGTAGGCAATCCTGGCGACATACAGATACGCACCTGTCAATAAGTCCGCTTGTAAACCCCATACGAGCCCTAAAGCAAAAAGCATGCGAGCGGCAGGACCCGAAAAATTTCAGAGCGAAATATCCTTTGATTTGTCGATTATTATATGGTAATCTAATCAAAACCAGCGCGCGAAAAGGAGATCAATCAGTATGAATAATTACGAGATTCTGTTCATAATCAAGCCGGATCTTAAAGAAGAGGATCTGAAGAACGTAATCAAGGCCCTGAATGAAGCTGTGGCCAAGAACGGCGGTACAGTTAAGAAGGAAGAGGCCTGGGGCAAAAAACAGCTCGTCTACCCGGTAAAGAAGTTCAAAGAGGGCTATTATTACAAGTTAGATTTTACATCGCCTGCAGAGGCTGTCGAGAAGCTGGAAGCTGCCCACAGGCTGAATGACGATATATTACGGACGATGGTAACCAAGAGGTAACCTTAAGGAGCTATATGGCTGCGAACCTGAATAAAGTGCTTTTGATAGGCAACCTGACGAGAGACCCGGAACTGCGCTATATACCGAGCGGATCGGCCGTTGCTACGTTTACGGTTGCCATAAACAGGGTTTACAAGGACCAGGCCGGAGAGAAGAAGGAGCTCGTCTCTTTCATACGGGTAGTAGTCTGGGGACGCAGGGCGGAAGTCTGCGGTGAGTATCTTTCGAAGGGAAGCCCGGTATTTGTCGAAGGCAGGCTCCAGTCGAGGGACTGGGAGACGCAGGACGGGCAGAAGCGTTCCACCGTCGAAGTAGTCGCGGATAATATACAATTCTTAAGGGGCGCGGTCAAACAAGGCGCCGGCGCAGCTGCGCAAGCAGCCAGCCCAACCCAGGGCCAGCCTCCGGAAGATATAGAGACGATAAATTTAAGCGAAGAGCCGGCACTGCCGGGCAATAACACCAAGAAGAGCGCCGGAACAGGCGCGCAAAACACGGACGAAGAAGTACCGTTCTAGAGGAGAGTGTCGATGTTCATTAAGCCGTTCAATAAACCGTTTGGCAAGCCGGAAAGAAAGAAAATAAAGAAAGATCCGTCAAAGAAAAAAATATTCAAGAAGAGGCCGTGCAGGTTCTGTAACGATAAGGTCAAGTCCCTCGATTTCATAGAATACCTGAGGTTCCAGAAATTTCTGACCGAGAGAGGCAAGATCGTGCCGTCCAGGATTTCAGGCAATTGCGCGAAGCATCAGAGACAGCTTTCGAAGGCGATACATAAAGCGCGCATAATGGCGCTATTGCCGTTCGTCGCCGAATAATAGAGGACTAAAGATGAAAGTAATATTGCTTGCAACAATAGACAGGCTTGGAAAGACGGGCGATGTCATTACCGTGCGGTGCGGATTCGCCAGGAACTACCTGATCCCTAAGAATATGGCCAGGGAAGCCACGGCCGGGAATATGAAGATGCTGGATTCGCTGAAGCGAAAACATGCCGATGAGGACGCTAAGATACTGGACGCCGCTAAGGTTGTGGCGGGCAAACTCGCTGCGCTTTCTCTGACCATCTCCGCCGAAGCCGGAGAAGAAGAGAAGTTATTCGGTTCCGTCTCGAACGAGGCGATATCCGAGGCGCTTTCGCACGAAGGCATCACTGTCGATAAACGCAATATCGTTCTGGCAGAGCCTATAAAAAAACTCGGGCTCCATCAGGTGACGGTCAAGCTGCATCCGGACGTCAAGGCAGAGTTAAAGGTATCGGTCGTTAAAAAATAGCAGGCGTTAATGTCCGCACAAGAAATTATCGAGAAACTCCCGCCTCAAAGTAACGATGCCGAGATGGCAGTGCTAGGCTCTATGCTTCTCGACCGCGAGCCCATCATGCAGGCGGTGGAGATGCTGGACGCCTCGTATTTTTACAAAGACGCCCATAAGAGGATATACTCCGCCATTCTTAAGCTGTTCGACGAAAATAGAGGCGTCGATATAGTTACTTTAATAGAAGAGCTTAAAAAGACGGACTCTCTCGACGACGCCGGCGGCCCCACCTACATCACTACCATCTCTTCGAGCGTTCCCACGACGGCAAACTTCGTACATTATGCAAAGATAGTAAAAGAAAAGGCGCTTCTGCGCAACCTCATCAATACCGCCACTAATATCGTCTCCAGCTGTTACGATACCACCCAGGATATAGATACGATACTCGACAGGTCCGAGCAGCTAATTTTTGATGTCAGCTCCAGGAAGGTCGAGTCGCGCATATCGCCGCTTCGCGAAGTAATAAAGAGTTCGATAGAGACGATCGACAGTCTCTATCAGAGAAAAGAGAATATCACCGGACTCGGGACCGGTTTCCGGGACCTTGACATAAAGACGGCGGGCTTTCACCCGTCCGATCTTATAGTCATAGCCGGCCGTCCGTCGATGGGTAAAAGCGCACTCGCAACCTGCATCGTCGAACACGTCGGCGTAGTCGAGAAACAGCCGGTGGCATTCTTCTCGCTCGAAATGTCGAAAGAACAGCTTGTCCAGAGGATGCTCTGTTCGCACGCCAGGGTCGACGCGCATAAGGTGAGAACCGGCTTTCTCTCGCAGGCCGATTGGCCGAGGCTCGTTAACGCGGCCGGGAAACTTTCCGAAGCGCCTATATATATAGACGATGCGCCGGGCGCTACCGTCCTCGAGATACGCACAAAGGCGCGGCGCATGAAGGCGCAATTCGATATAAAGATGATAGTGCTCGACTACTTGCAGCTCATGCAGGGCCCCTTAAGGGCCGATAACAGGCAACAGGAGATATCGGAGATATCGAGGTCATTAAAGGCGCTTGCCAGGGAGTTGAACGTTCCGCTCATCGCTATAAGCCAGCTCTCGCGCGCCGTAGAACAGCGCTCAGACCACAGGCCGCAGCTTTCAGACTTAAGAGAGTCAGGGGCCATAGAGCAGGACGCCGACCTGGTGCTGCTGCTCTTGAGAGAAGAATATTACAATCCCACGGAAGAGAATAGAGGTATGGCGGAAGTTATCATAGCGAAGCAGAGAAACGGCCCTGTAGGAAGCCTGAACCTGGCGTTCCTGGGCGAGTATATGAGATTTGAGAACCTGGCGTCCAAGTCGGAAGAGTTCGTGGGCGTGGACATGGAGACGGCATGAGGCTCGTTAGCATCATTATAGCGTCTTTTTTCATCCTGAGCGCTGTGACAGGCGCATATTCCCAGACGCAAAGTACCGGCCAGCCCCAGTCGAATCAGGGAAAACCTATAAATGCCATAGGCGTAAAAAATAATAGGGCCATATCATCTGAGATCATCTTATCGAAGATAAGGACGAAGATAGGCGACAAGTTCAGCCAGGAGATATTGAACGACGACCTGAAGAAGCTGTACGCCACACAGTATTTCACCGACATCTCGATAGACGTCGAGGATTATAAGGATGGCGTTTCGGTGACATTCGTCGTCGAAGAGAAGCCGGTCGTAGAGGACATAGTCTTTAAAGGCAATAACGCCTTCAGGCCGCAGAAACTTAAATCTACCATTAAATCGAAATCGAACGAGATGCTGAATCTGGCCATACTGGCGCAGGACATGGCGGATATAAAAGCGCTTTATGTGAAGAAGGGATATCCGCAGGCCGAGGTGAAGTACTCGATCGATACCGATAAGGAGACAAATAAGGCGATAATCACGATAACGATCGATGAGCGGATAAGGGTAAAGGTGTCGGGCGTAAAGATAACCGGCAACAAAGCGATCAAGACGGACGTGATAAGGAAGATACTGGCGACGAAGCCGGCATGGCTTTTCAATCCCGGCATATTCTCAGACGAGACTTTGCAGGACGACATCGAAAAGATAAAGTCACTCTACGACGATATAGGCTTCCTTGACGTGGAGGTTACGCCTGAGCTTAAATACAAGGAAGCGGGCACGGTCCTCGACGTCGTTCTGGACATAAAAGAGGGCAAGCAGTACAAGGTAGGCGACATAATCCTGAAGGGCGATCTCATCTATACCGAGAAAGAAGTGAGGAAGAATATAAAGATGAAAAAGGCCGCGCCATTCTCGGCTCAAATTTTACGCGAAGACGTATTCGCGGTAAGGCAGTTCTACTATAAATACGGATATATGAACGTCATTGTCGATGTCGAAAAGGACCTGAACCCGCAGTCCGGCAATATCGACCTCGCCTACAATATAGAGCCGAAGGAGATAGTGTACATAGGCAAGATAGATATCCGCGGCAACCTGAAGACGCGGGACGTCGTCGTGCGCAGGGAGCTCAGAGTATTTCCCGGTGATAAATTTAACGGTGAAAAGATCAGGCGCTCCAAGGAGAGGATATATAACCTCGGCTTCTTCGAGAACGTCAGCTTCGATACCGAGCCTACAGATTCACCTGATGTCCAGAACCTGGTCGTCAGCGTCAAAGAGACCAAGACCGGCGAGTTCTCATTCGGCGGCGGCTACAGCTCCGTCGATATGTTGATGGGCTTCGTCGAGGTCACTCAGCGCAATTTTGATATAATAAACTTCCCAACCTTCACCGGCGGAGGCCAGAACCTCGTAATAAAGGCGGAGATAGGCATGGTCAGGAATAATTTCAATATAAGCTGGACCGACCCGTGGATCTTCGGCTTCCCGTATCTCTTCGGATTCGATGTATACAGGACGTCGCACGTAAGAAAAGAGGATGTGGGATGGGCGTATGATGAAACAAGGACCGGCGGCGACGCGCGTCTGGGCAAAGAATTTACCGACACGTTCAGGGGAGACATGTATTACAGGCTGGAAGACGTCAACATAGAGAACATCATCGACAACGCGTCGCAGGATTTTAAAGACGAGCAAGGCAGTAATTACATATCGAGCCTTACCCTGGAATTGACACAGGATACAAGGGACAACATATTTAACCCTATGAAAGGATATACCCTTAACGGATCGTTCTCGGATGCGGGAGGCATATTTGCCGGAGATAAAGAGTTCTGGAAAGGTACTTTTTCTGCCGCGTATTATCATTCATTCTTCGATAAGATAGTTATCGAGCTTAAAGGGCGGATGGGATTGGCGGATTCTTACGGCGACACCAAGAATGTCCCGATATATGAAAGGTTCTTCGCCGGCGGCGCCAATACGATACGCGGATATAAGGAACGATTTGTAGGCCCGCGCGATACGGGCTCAAATGTTCCGATAGGAGGCGACGCTATACTCATAGGTAATCTTGAGGTCACATTTCCTGTTTACGAAAAGATAATAAAAGGCGCAGTATTTTATGATGTAGGTAATGTATGGCCGAAGATAGATGATTTTTTGGATGAGGCGACGCAGTTTAAGTCCGGAGTGGGCGTAGGAATAAGGGTGAAGACGCCTGTTGGGCCGGTCAAGGTAGATTACGGATACCCTCTCACCAAGAATCATGAGGATAAGAGGGAAGGCCAGGTCTATTTCAGTATGAGCAGAGGATTTTAAAAACAAGGAGGAGTGGAATGAAGAAATTAGTAGTTTTAACGACGGCGATCTTATTTGCCGCGGGTATGTTTATAGGCTTGGCATGCGAGAAGGCCTATGCGAAGGAGCTGAAGGTCGCATACGTGGATCTCGCAAAGGTCTTTGATGAATACAAGAAGACCAAAGACGCGGAGAAGACGCTCGAAGAGAAGAGTAAGGTCAAAGAGGATGAGCGTAAAAAGATGGTGGATGAGCTCAGAAAATTGAAAGATGAGCAGGCGCTTCTTTCAGAAAAGGCTAAGGGCGAAAAGCAGACGACGATAGATGCGAAGATAAAGGTCCTGCAGGATTTCGACAACAAGGCTCGCAACGACCTCGTCAAGGAGAGGAACGACATGCTCGGCGGTATCATGAAAGACATCGAGGGCGTGGTCAACGAGTACGCCAAGGCTTCCGGATATGACATGGTGCTCAATTCGCGCATGCTTCTATATGGGTCGGAACAGTATGATGTTACCGCAGAGATTTTGGGTAAGCTCAACAAATAAAAATACCTCTGAAGGGCGTATAGATAATGCCGGCTAAAGTCAAAGAGATAGCTAAATTCATAAACGGCGAGCTTGCCGGCGACGGTGAAGTTTTGATAAAAGGTATTAACGGTGTCAATGAGGCTAATGACGGAGATCTCGCCTTCGTCCTTAGTGCTCAAGGCGCAGCTCTCATCGAATCGACAAAGGCGAGCTGCGTGGTTGTCCCTAAGAGCATTTCCGGTAATTTCAATAAGCCCCTCATAAAGGTTGAAAATCCTTCCATAGCGTTCTCGAGGATAATCGGGCTTTTAATGCCCGACAGGATCCCGCGCCCCAAAGGGATCCACCCGACGGCTGTTATTGCCCTGGGCGCTAGAATAGCAAAGACCGCAGCCATAGGTCCGTATGTAGTGATAGAAGAAGGCGCATCCATAGGCGAAGACACGGTCGTATATTCTTTCTGCTATATAGGGAAGAACACCAAAATAGGCAAAGACTGCACATTTTATCCTAATGTAACGATAAGAGAAGAAGTCACGATAGGAAACGGCGTTATTATACATCCGGGTTCCGTCGTCGGGTCGGACGGGTTCGGATACGATGTCCAGAAAGACGGTACGCAGGTAAAGATACCTCAGCTCGGCACGGTCGTCATAGAAGATGATGTGGAGCTTGGCTCCTGCGTAACGGTCGACAGGGCGAGATTCAATAAGACGGTTATCGGCAGGGGAACTAAGATAGACAACCTGGTCCAGATAGCGCATAATGTCATAATAGGCCCGAACTGCGTCATAGCGGCGCAGTCCGGCATATCTGGATCGAGTGAGCTCGGCAGAAATGTGGTATTCGGAGGGCAGGTGGGTGTCGTGGACCACGTAAAGATCGGGGACTTTGTAATAGCCGGCGGTAAAACCGGCATATTTAAATCATATCCCGCGAATACGGTACTTTTCGGTTATCCATCGAGGCAGGCCGACAAAGCTAAGAGGCAGATAGCGGCGATAGGGCTTCTCCCGAAACTCTTCAAACGTGTAAGGGAACTCGAAGAGAAGATAAAGAATTTAGAAAAGTGAGCCAAAGACAAAGGACTATCAAAGATCCGGTCTCGGTAGAAGGCATCGGCCTCCAGACCGGTAAAAAAGTACGGTTAAGTCTCAAGAGCTCCCCGGCAGGTTCGGGGATAAATTTTATACGGACAGATCTTCCGGATAAACCGCTTCTCAACCTGCAATCGATAGATCTTAATGATTCCGCATCGGCCGAACGCAGGACCGCTCTCGGGCTCGGGGTGCTTCAGATACAGACTACCGAACACCTTCTCTCGGCCTTGTCGGGCCTTTCGATAGATAATATTACAATAGAGCTCGACTCACCCGAGCTCCCGGGCCTCGACGGAAGCGCCAAAAATTTCTGTGAGCTTTTAAGGAAGGCCGGGATAGCCGAGCAGAGCGGACGAAGAAGAGCGCTTAAAGTCGACAGGCCTGTCTGGTGTAAATCCGCCGATAGCCTGATAGCCGTATTTCCCGACGATGAATTTAAGATATCATATACTTTATCGTACAAGAGCCCGGCGATCGGGGCGCAATTTTACAATATCACGGTCACCGAAAAAAGTTTTGAAAGCGAGATAGCTCCTGCGAGGACGTTTTGCCTGGAAGAAGAGGCTCATGCGCTTCTTCGACGGGGCCTTGGCAAGGGCGCGACTTGCGAAAATACGCTTGTAATGGGCAAATCCGGCCCGATAGATACCACCTTAAGGTTTCCGGACGAACCCGTCAGGCATAAGATACTGGACCTGATAGGGGATCTGTATATTTTAGGAATGCCCATAACCGGTCATGTGGTTGCGATAAAGAGCGGGCACGCGCTGAATATGGAGTTAGTCAGAAGGTTGAAAGAGCAATCATAAAGGAGATAAGCGATGGGTGATCAATCACTGGACATAATGGGCAAGGTTCTGGATATAAATACCATTCAGAAGATCCTGCCGCACAGGTATCCGTTCCTCTTAGTCGATAGGATAGTCGAATCTAGTGAGGGCAGGATCGTCGGGATAAAGAACGTAACGATAAATGAGCCGTTCTTTCAGGGCCATTTCCCGGGACATCCTATAATGCCCGGAGTCCTGATCATAGAGGCGATGGCGCAGGTGGGCGGCATAGGCGCATTAAATATGAAAGACAACCGCGGGAAACTCGCCTATTTCCTCAGTATAGACAATGCGAGATTCCGCAAGCCGGTGGTGCCCGGAGATGTATTGAGGATAGAGGTAGACCTTCTTAAAGTAAAACTTAGTGTGATGAAAGTTCGTGCCGTGGCAAAGGTCGAGGGCGAAGTGGTGTCTGAGGCCGACCTTATGTTTGCATTCATTAAAACCGAAGAGACGAAATAAACTAGGTAGCCGACGTTTAAACGTCGGCTACGCTGTGGATAACTATATGGCTAGAATAGGGCTTGTAGCAGGAGAGGGGAAGCTGCCGATAGTGTTTGCCCGCGTCGCTAAGTCAAAAGGCGATACCGTCGTGGCATTGGGACTTAAGGGCATCACCTCGCCCGAACTTGAAAAATACGTCGAGAAGATGCACTGGGTTCCATGGGGGCATCTCGAGCGAGCCATATTAATCGTAGCGACCGCGCGTATAAAGAAGATAACGATGCTGGGCAAGATCAAAAAGGATATACTGTTCAAGGACGAAAAGGACCTCGACGACAACGCTAAAAAGATCATGGGTAAGATAAAGGACAAGAAAGACTACGCGGTGCTTAACGAGGTGGCTAATATGTTGAAGAAATTCGGGATAGACGTGATGGATTCGACCGCATACCTGAAAGACCTCATACCCTCAAAGAGTATTCTGACCAGGAGAGTGCCTTCAGAAGCCGAACTCAGGGATATCGAATACGGCCGCGAAGTGGCAAAATCGCTTTCGGGTTTCGATATAGGGCAGACGATAGTGGTTAAAGACAAGACCGTCATAGCAGTCGAGGCGATGGAGGGTACCGACGAGACGATAGCCAGGTCAGGCACGATCGTTAACGGCGGTTTCGTCGTGGTCAAAGTGGCTAGACCCGATCAGGATATGCGTTTCGACGTGCCGCTGGTGGGGCTCGATACTGTGAAAACGCTTGTGCGCTCGCTCGGCAAGGTCATTGCCCTGGAAGCGGGTAAGACACTGCTCATGGACAAAGACGAAGTAATAAAGTTTGCAGACTTAAACGATATATCTATCGCGATAATATAACCTTGAGCGTTATTTTAGCGGCGCGCAAAGAAGCGCCGGGTTCACCCAGCGATTTCTTAACACCCTTCAGATCTTCCCGCATCTTTTCCATGATTTTACCGTCGGAGAGTATCGATATGGCTTTTCCGGCGATCTTTTCCGGCGTAGCCTCGTATTGCAGGAACTCGGGGGCTATTTCCCGCCCGGCTATTATATTGACTATCCCCAGGAATTTGATCGTCGCGACAAATTTATATACGATATAAGTGAGGAGGTTCGCCTTGTACATTATTATAAGAGGCGTGCCTATTATCGCGGTTTCGAGAGCCGCGGTCCCGGAAGCTACTATAGCGAAGTCCGAGGCGGCGAGGATGTTGTAAGTATCGCCTGAGCCTATCCTCACGTCAAGAACATAATCTTTTAGCGCGTTTTTGTAAAGACTCATGGGCAGGTCAGGATATTTGGCTATAATAAACTGGGTATCGCCGAGTTTTTCGTTTATGATCCCGGCGGCGCCGGCCATGGTGGGGAGCAGGCGCTTTACCTCTATGGCCCGCGAGCCGGGCAGGAGAGCTATCGTGCGTTTTCCCTTGGAAAGGCCGTAGACTTTAAACGTTTCATCTTTCGGGAGTCCGGCCTTTACCGTGTCAACTGACGGATGGCCTACAAATTCCGCGTCTATACCGCAGGCTTTATAGAGCTCTTCCTCGAACTTAAAGAAGACGAGCATCTTTTTGACGCAAGATTTTATTATATTGACCCTGTCGCGGCCCCACGCCCAGACCTGCGGGCTTATATAGTAGATGACCGGTATCGAGCGCTTCTTCAATTCTTTAGCCAGGCGAAGATTAAAGCCGGGATAGTCTACCAGTATCGCTATGTCAGGCTTTTCGGAGTCTATCCGCTTCAAGAGCCCTTTATATACCTTCCCGACGGTGAATATATTCTTCCATACCTCTACAAGGCCTACCAGGGCGAGTTTCGATATATCAAATGAGATATCGGCTCCCGCTCTCTTCAACAGGCTTCCGCCCATCCCGAAGAATCGCAGATCCGGATCCAATTGCTTTAAGTTATTTACAAGATTCGCGGCGTGAAGATCGCCTGAGGGTTCGCCCGCAACTATGAGGATCGACTTTGCCATTATTTCCGCACAGAAGGTTTGATCTTTTCCACTATCTCGAGCGCCACCTGGAGGGCCCGGCGCCCCTCGACGCCCGAGACGATCGGTTTCTTACCGGTCTTTACGCATTCGATGAAAGATTTAAGCTCTTTCTTTAGCGGGTCTTTCTTTCGTATCTTTATCTTTTCTTTGACTATTCTTTCTTCGGTCTTTTTGAATACCGCCGCTTCCTGAGTTACGTAATCGAGCGATACATACGAATCCTCCTGGAATATGCGCATCTTCCGCACGATATCCTTCGTAACACGGCTCGCGGTAATGTCGGCGATAGTGCCGTCCTGGAACGTCAGGCGGACATTCGCGACATCTTCGAAGTCGGATATGGTGCTTAAACCCACTGCTTCGATACTTGCAACGTCCTGTTTCATGAGGCCGAGCACTATGTCTATATCGTGGATCATCAGGTCCAGGACTACGCCTACGTCGTCGACCCTCTTGTAGAATGGGCCCAATCTTTGGCATTCTATGAACTTAGGTTTTTTCAAGAACGGCTCTATGGCAAGAACGGCGGAGTTGAAACGCTCGATATGCCCCACCTGGATGATGAGGCCGCGCTCTTCGGCTATTCGTATCAGCTCATCGGCCTCCGAGAGCGTCTTGGTGACCGGCTTCTCGATAAGGACATGTATGCCGTGGTTAAGGAAATCTTTGGCTATATTGTAATGGAGACTCGTGGGAACGGCTATAGATACGGCGTCGACCTTATCGAACAGGTCCTCATAGTCCGAATAGCTGGCCGTGCGGTATTTTTTGCCTATTTCGAGCGAGCGCTCGATATTGCAATCGCATACCCCTACGAACTTGACGTGCTTTTTCAGCCTGGAATATACCCTGGAATGGAATGATCCGAGCCTTCCGGCGCCGACCACACCTACCTTTACCTTTTCCATAGACGGCAATTATAGCATTTATGGCCTTGATTGACAAGGGTTTGGCGGTATGATAGGATAATGGGCATTCTATGGAAAATTATAAAAGACTCATAAGGTTCGTGTTCCCGCATATTTGGGTGCTCGTGCTGGCCGGATTGTGCATGATCGCTTCGTCTGCATTCGGCGGCGTCTCGATAGGCATGATAATCCCGCTCGTAGATAACATTATAACCGGTAAAAAGATAACCATACCGGCCGGGATCGTCCTGCCGGGACCGTTAAGGGGCATAGTGGACAGCGTCAATTCTTTAAGCCCCCTCCAGCTTTTGAACAACATGATCATTATTGTCATAGTCCTATGGCTTTTAAAGAGCTTCTTCGAATTCTGCCAGACCTACCTGATGAATGATGTATCCCAGCGGGTGGTGAGGGACGTGAAGAATATCATATATAAGAAGCTGCTCACCTTGTCTATGGACTTCTACTCCAGGAATGCGACGGGGAAGCTCATGTCCCGCATAACATACGATGCCGCAATAATAAGGGATGCCATATCGACCGGCCTTACAGACCTTATTTATCAACCGGTCCAGCTTATAGTCTACACAGGGCTTCTTCTTTTTGTAAAAATCTACTTTTCGATATCATGGGTTTTAATAGGGATAAGCCTGGTGCTTTTCGGCCTCGTCGTATATCCGGTATTGAAGATCGGAAAACGCCTTAAGTCGATATCGAGGCAGTCGCAGGAGAAGATGGGCGACATGACGACCACGCTTCACGAGACGATATCGGGTATCCGCGTCGTCAAGGCCTTCTCGATGGAGGATTATGAGGCGAAGAAGTTTGAGGGGCAGAACCAGAACCTCTACAGGCTTACGATGAAGCAGGTGAAGAGGATGACGGTGGTTAGCCCGATCACCGAGTTTGTCGGGATCGCCTGTGTTGCCATCATACTGTGGATCGCCGCAAAAGAGATCATCTCAGGAGCGCTCTCCGCAGGGGCATTCATAACATTCCTGGCAAGCCTGCTCTCGCTGATGAAGCCGATAAAACGGCTTACGAACGTCTATACCATAAACCAGCAGGCGATGGCCGCCGCCGAGAGGATATTCGAAACGCTCGACGAGAAACCGGCCGTATCGGATAAGAGGAGCGCTTCAGTGTTGCCCAGGATAGCCAGAAGCGTCAATCTTGAAAACGTGAAGTTTAAGTATGAAGATAAGGAAGTGCTTAAAGGGATAACATTAGAGGTGCGCGTAGGAGATGTGGCGGCATTCGTGGGCCCCAGCGGCGTAGGAAAGACGACCCTTGTCAATCTCATCCCGAGGTTTTACGATGTGACGGCGGGGCGCATCACTATAGACGGTACGGACATACGCGATTGCACGGTAAAATCGCTCATGGACCAGATAGGCATAGTGACGCAGGAGACGATCCTCTTCAACGATACTGTTGCAGCCAACATCGCCTATGGCTCGTCCGGCCATACAAAAGAAGACATAATTAAGTCAGCGCGCGTGGCCAATGCGCATGACTTTATAATTAAGATGCCGGCAGGTTACGATACGATAATAGGCGAACGCGGCTTCAGGCTGTCGGGAGGCGAGAAGCAGCGCCTTGCGATCGCGAGAGCCGTATTCAAGGACCCGCCCATCCTGATACTGGATGAGGCGACCTCCCAGCTCGATACGGAATCCGAGATGCTGGTCCAGGAGGCGATAGACAGGATGATGAAGGGCAGGACCGTATTTGTCATAGCCCATCGCCTCAGCACGATCAAGCGCGCAAGCACCATATACGTCCTCGATGCAGGCCGGATAGTCGATTCCGGCTCCCATGAAGAGCTGCTCCAAAAGGTTGGCCTCTACAAGCGCCTCTACGAGATGCAATTCAAGGACAGCCTGCTGAAATAAATTTTTCGCCGTAGCACCGCCGAGGTCGGACGGATCTTAAGTAATCCGTCCTCGGCGGTGGTTTTTTACGGTTCATGCAGGCCGTCTGCTACACGAACCATTAATAAAAGATTGCTTTCACCGCCGCGGAAGGACTACTTAGGCCGGTCCTACCGCGGCGGTGCTGAGGTATCGAAATTTTAACGCCCTGCTCACCACGTCGCCACATCACATTCTTACATAGCGAAAAATTTTATTGATGGGACTGGTTATTGGGTGCCGACACGAGTTTTTAGTCATAATTGGCACCGGTGTATAAAAGCCTTTTTGCAAAATCGTGTAGCTGGTAAATGGCTGTAGTAACAGGCGGGTGGCATGAAGCAGACTTTTTTCGATTATCGAGCGAGGCATGGGATGGGGGTGTCCGCCGATTAGGATTGATACTGTCATGGCGATACTGCATGAGGCGTTAATATCGTAGTCAATCCTGGCGGACATACAGATACCCGCATGGTTTAAGCGTTAATTGTAAACCCCATGCCGAGCGATAAAGAAAAAAGGATGCTTCATGACAGGACCCGCCATTAATGAATGGCCATTTATAGGAAATTTTGCCTTGCAAAAAGGCGGTCCAAAGTTTATAATATATTACTTCAAAAATCGGGTCCGGACCCTGGCAGAGCGGGATCCGGATCTATCAAATTGCAGGTTAAACTCAAAATTTCCTCTGAAAAATTTTGAGCCAAGGAAAGGGCGGCGGTAACTGTATGGTAGAGTCATCGGTGATGAAGAATTTGTTGGAGGCGGGGGTTCACTTCGGCCACGAGACGAAGCGATGGAATCCCAAGATGAAGAAGTATATCTTCGGGAGTAAGAACGGGATATATATCATCAATCTCGAGAAGACCGAAGAGGCGATAAACAAGGCATGTAATTTCCTGCAGGGTATCACGGGCTCCGGCGGTTATATCCTGTTCGTTGGGACGAAGAAACAGGCGCAGGACATAATCAGGGAAGAGGCGATGAAGTGCGGTATGTTCTTTGTGAACCATAGATGGCTCGGAGGCATGCTGACCAATTTCCAGACGATAAAGAAGAGTTTAAGGCGCCTGGAGGAGCTCGAGAGGATAAAAGAGGACGGCACGATGGCGAAACTCTCGAAGAAAGAAGCGTCGAAGCTCACCAAAGAGATGTACAAGCTCAACAAGAATCTGGAAGGCGTGAGGGCGATGGACAAACTGCCTAAAGCCATGTTCGTCATCGACGCGAAGAAAGAGGACATAGCCGTAAAAGAGGCGAATATTCTGGGCATCCCCGTCGTTGCGCTCGTCGATACTAATTCAGACCCGGACGTGATCAAGTATGTGATACCCGGCAATGACGACGCTATAAGGTCGATAAGGCTCATCACCGGCATAATATCCGGCTGTATCGCGAACGGCCGCCAGGCATTCATGGCCGGTGAAGCTAAGGCAAAAAAGGAAGCTGAAGAGGCCGCAGAAGATGCTGCCGAAGAAGGCGAAACGATAAAGGTGATTGACGAAAAGGTCGAAGAACTCGTCGCCGGCGACCTTAAGCTGAAAGAGGATGAGCTGCCTAAGGATGTTCCGATAAAGAAGAAGGTCCTTAAACCAACTAAGAAGATGAAATAAGCATATTGAAAGGAATATAAAATGTTAGATGCGATCAAAAAATTACGTGAAAAGACCAATGCCGGCGTTGTCGATTGCCAGAAGGCGCTTAAAGAGGCCGGCGGCGATACCGAAAAAGCCATCGAGATCTTAAGGAAGCGCGGCGTGGCCCTCGCTTCGAAAAAGGTCGGCAGGCAGACGAAAGAGGGAAGGATCGAAAGCTATATCCATCTGGGCGGCAAGATAGGCGTGCTCGTCGAAGTGGCCTGCGAATCCGATTTTGTAGCCCGTAACGACGACTTCAAGACATTCGTGAAGAACCTTGCGATGCAGGTGGCCGCGTCGAACCCTATTTACGTCAATAAAGAGGATGTCCCCGAGGCCGCTGTAGCGAAAGAGAAAGAGATAATAAAGGCGCAGTTAACGGGTAAGAGCGCCCAGACCGCGGAAAAGATCATAGAAGGAAAACTCGCGAAGTTCTTCGAAGACGCATGTCTCATGGAGCAGCCTTTCGTCAAAGATCCGGGCCAGAAGGTCAAAGACGTGGTGGCCGCGCGTATAGGCACGATCGGCGAGAATATAATAGTCCGAAGGTTTGTAAGGTTTCAAGTAGGCGAAGAGTTATAAAATAAGATGACAAAACCCGCATTTAAACGCGTAGTACTGAAACTAAGCGGCGAGGCGTTACAGGGCCGCTGGGGCTCGGGCATCGATTACGATGTCACCGCCTCTATCGCCAAGCAGATAAAAGAGATAAAGAAGCTCGGCGTCGATGTGGCTATCGTCATAGGCGGCGGCAACATATTCAGAGGCGAGGCGGCGAGCGCGCGCGGCATAGATCGTGTAAATGCCGACTACATGGGAATGCTTGCGACCGTTATAAACGGCCTAGCTTTGCAGGACGCACTCGAGAAGAACGGCGTATTCACGCGCGTCCAGACCGCCATAGCGATGCAGCAGCTTGCCGAACCATTTATCCGTAGAAGGGCCATCAGACATCTTGAAAAAGGCCGTGTCGTCATATTTGTCGGCGGCACCGGCAATCCTTATTTTACTACCGATACGACGGCAGCGCTCCGCGCGATCGAGATAGGGGCGGAGGTCATATTGAAGGCGACGAAGGTCGACGGCGTATATTCCGCCGACCCGATGAAGAATAAGAAGGCTAAGAAGTACGACAGCTTAAGGTATATCGACGTTCTCAAAAGGGGCTTAAAAGTCATGGACGCGACCGCAACTTCCTTGTGCATGGACAATGGCTTGCCGATCATAGTCTTCAACCTCCTGAAGGAGGGGAATATAAAGAGAGTCATTACAGGGGAAAAGATAGGGACCGTTGTAAAAGGGTGAGGTAAAAATTATGACAGTTAAAGAGATACTGCATGATACGGAAACGAAGATGAAGAAGACCGTCGAGGCCACGCAGAGAGAGTTCTCCACCATAAGGACAGGAAGGGCATCGAGCGCGATAGTCGAAGGCGTAAAAGTAGATTATTACGGCACGCCAACGCCCCTAAAACAGCTTGCCGCGGTATCGACACCCGACGCCCGGCTCATCGTCATACAGCCGTGGGATAAGAATGCGATGGGAGATGTCGAGAAAGCGATATTGAAGTCCGATATAGGCATAACTCCGACGAACGACGGCAAAGTCATCCGGCTCACCATACCGCCGCTCACGCAGGAGCGCCGCCTGGAGCTCGATAAGGTCTTAAAGAAGATAGCCGAGGACGGCCACGTATCGATCAGGTCGGCCCGCCATGCGTCGATCGAGAACGTGAGAAAGAGCGAGAAGGACAAGATCATCACCGAAGACGAGAAGTTCAAGACCCAGGAAGACATCCAGAAGCTCACCGATAAATATATAAAAGAGATCGATACTATACTGGCGGCGAAAGAGAAAGAGATCGCCGGCTGATTTTCCCCGGTACATATTTCATGGGCCTCTAGCTCATCTGGTAGAGCACCACACTTTTAATGTGGTTGTGGCTGGTTCGAGTCCAGCGAGGCTCACCAAAAATTAAAAGCCCGACGGTTCAACACCGAAGGGCTTTTAATTTTTTCATAGGGGGAAACGTAGTTTTCCCCTAATGACGTTCGCTCGCCCATCTCAAACAATAAGATAGCTCGCTCACTGTCACCCCTTTCCTATAAGTACCCTTATGGATTCTAAAGAACATTCTATATATTAAGAGAAGGAGAAATTTTCTCCTTCTCTTAATTATCTCAACCTCTTTATAGTTGTGTCACTTCGTGACCTGTATAGAGTTTAATAAATATGTGTCGCCTTCGGCGACGTCGAAGTTAGGCAAAATCGACGTGAGAGTCCAGCGTCCTTCTCTTATGGAGCTTATCCTTTTAAAAAGGTGTCACCTCCGCTAATTTCCTGTCGTGCGCTGGCAAAAAATGGTATAATCCAGGCCGGTAGAGCTATGAAGACCACTCCTAACTATTACGAAAATCCAAGAAGCGACATAACGGGACTTATACCCGCAAACGCCAGGCATATTCTGGATGTAGGATGCGGAACCGGTAATCTGGGCGCCGCTATAAAGAACTCCCGGGGCGGCTCCATCGAAGTTGTCGGGATCGAGATCAATTCCGAAGCCGCCTCTAAGGCAAAGGCGAAGCTCGACCGGGTGATCGAGGGCAACGTTGAAACGGCTGCGCTGCCGTTTTCCAACGGATATTTCGACGCGATAATATACGGCGATGTTCTCGAGCACCTGATAGACCCGTGGGGGACCTTGAAAAAACACCGCGAATTTTTGAAAGATGACGGCCTTGTCATAGCCAGCATACCCAATGTGGCGCACTACCGGGTCATAAAGATGCTGAAGCGCCGGGAGTGGCGCTACCAGGACGCAGGTATTCTCGATTCTACGCATATAAGGTTCTTCACCATAAAGAGTATATCGAGGATGTTCTCGGAGGCCGGATTCATGATAGAGTCCGTCTCCCATAATATTTGCGGTTCAAAGATAAAGAAGAAGTTAAACCAAATATTCAAAAACTGCCTAATCGATTCTCTCGCGGAACAATATATAATCGCCGCCCGGAAAATATGACGCTGACGATAACCTGGACACAATTATGCCAAATAGGAACTTACCAAAAATAGCGATCGTAGGACGCCCGAACGTAGGGAAGTCGTCCATTTTTAACAGGATCATCGGCTCGAGGAAGGCGATCGTGGAATCTGCAAGCGGCACGACGCGTGATAGGCTATACGCCGATATCGAGCGCGGCGGTAAACACTTTACCATAATCGATACCGGCGGCTTTGACGACGTGAAACGTGACGATATAGCGGTGCTCGTGTTAAAACAGCTCGAAACGGCGGTCAAAGAGGCCGATATCATATTTTTCGTCGTCGACGGAACCGCGGGAGTGGAACATCAGGACACCGAACTGGCCCTCCGCCTCAGGAAGACCTCAAAAAAAATATACCTAATCGTGAACAAAATCGATGACAAGACCAGGCAATCGAAGACGCTCGACTTTTTTGAACTGGGCCTGGGAGAGCCGTATGCAATATCTGCCGTGAACGGTCTAGGCATAGAAAAGCTTCTCGATGATGTTGCTCGATGTGCCGGAGGAGAGGCGCTAAAGCATGCCGCCGGCATCCAGACAATCAAGGTAGCTATCGTAGGGCGCCCGAACGTGGGTAAGTCATCGTATCTGAACACCATACTGAACGAAGAGCGCGCCATCGTCCATCCAATCGCCGGCACGACGAGGGATTCCGTCGACACGGACTTTGAATACCGCGGGAAGAACTACCGCCTCATCGATACCGCCGGGATGCGGCACAATACAAAGTTGACTGTCGCATCGGACTTTTACGGGAGCGTTCGATCGAGGGAAGCCATAGAGCGCTCGGACGTTGCTATTGTTATCATCGACGGCCTGGATGGCCTGCGGGAAGACGACGAGCGCGTTATAGACTTCTGTGTCGGCAAGGGGAAGGCGCTTGTCATAGCGGTGAATAAGTGGGACCTGGTAAAGGGCATCGATACGGAAAAGTATAAAGAGATGCTTTTAAAGAAGATGAACGCGATAAAGAATTTCACGGTCCTTTTTACCTCATGCAAGACCGGCAGGGAAGTAGTCAGATCGCTCGATATTATATCGCCATTATATGAAAAAACGAACAGGGTATTCGGTAAAAACGAGTTAGATGCGATGCTGGATAAATTGAATAATTCTCCCGAGATAAGAAATAGAAGGATAAAATTCGAATACCTGAATCAGGAAGGCGCCAGGCCTCCCAGGTTTACGCTGGGCATCAAAAACCCCAAACATACGAACGAGAACTTGAAAAGATACGTCGAAAACTTCTTTTACTCCGCATGCGCCCTCGAAGGCGTCCCCATAAGGGTAAAATTCGAAAAGAGAATCCTAAAAAAATGAAACAGGCATTCGCGATATTGCTGGCCGCCGCGTTGATATCTTTCTCAAGCAGCGCATTCGCGAAAGTCATAGACGAACGCATCTACCTGATACCTTCCGGGAAGATAGACAAAAAGGTGCTCGAAGGCCTTAAGGGGAGAATGCCGGCGCTCCTTCCGATAAGCGCCGGAGTGGCAATCGACCCCGGGCAGGAATTATCCTCGGACGGATACGATACCGCGCGCAAACAATACAGCGCTGAAATAGCGCTTGCCCATATTGCCGCCCGGACTACAATCGATACGTCGAACGAATGCGCGCTTGTCATCACCGACGCCGATCTTTATACGCAAGGCAGCGACTATGTCTTTGGCCTTGCCGATGCTAAGAAAGTGATGGGCGTGTTGTCATTGGCGCGCCTTAAGAACGAATTTTACGGTTCAAAACCTGACGATAGGTTATTTCATGACAGGGTCCTAAAAGAAGCGCTTTACGTGCTGGGTAAGTCATGGGGTCTAGGCGACTGTAAAAACCCAAGATGTGCGATGTATTTTTCGAAAGAGGTCGCGGATATAGACAAGAAACAGGACAGGCTCTGCGTCGAGTGCGACAAAAGCTTACGCCACCGGTACAGTAACTCGCTATTCGGTTCGCTTACATTGTGGTAAAAATGAAGAAAAGAGACGAAAAATTCCCATCTTACATTCCCGCATATTACAGGATATTCTGCAAATTAAGAAAGACTAAGCGCCAGGCCCTGGTGCGCATTAACGAAGCTAAGGCTAGGAGAGGCGGTCCGATAGACGTTTTGCCCGACGGTGTCAGCGCATTCACACCGCTTTCCGAAAAATCAAAGACGAATCCCGCAGGCGCCATCAATAAGAGCGGCCTATGGAGCGCGGAAGACCTGGCAGGCCCCGAAATAAAAAGCATTGCGGATAATATCGAGGCGCTTAAAATGGAACTGAAGGCCAAAAGATTGCGCTATACATCATCTACCGGGACATTCGTCGAGCGGCTCTATACGTCAAGATCGGAAAGAGATAAATCGTGGGAGAACGCATGGGTCATCCGCCATTCCGGAGTCACGCCCGGACAGAAGGTCCTGGAGATCGGCGGCGCATCAACGGCATTTGTATTCTATCTGGCAAGCCTCGGGTGCCGGGTGAAAGTCATTGATAATGACTGGGGCTGCTGCGGTATAATATACAATACGAATTATACAGCGAAAGCGATGGGCTGGGATATCGAAGCGCTCGACAGGGATATATCAAAACCCTTCCCCTTCCCTGACGGCAGTTTCGACAGGGTATTTTCGATATGCACGCTGGAACACCTCAAGTCTTGCGTGCGCCGCCGGATGATGCGGGAAGTCTCGCGTGTTCTGAAACCCGGGGGTATCGCAGGCCTTACTTTTGATTACGATCCGTCAAGAAAAGTGCTGATATCGGACAAGGGCTTGCGGTTCGGATACGCCGAGAAGTTGTTCGAAGAGGTTATCGATCCTTCCGGGCTTTCGCTCGTGGGAAACACTGAACTTGTCGACATCTACCCGGAAAAGAATTTTGTGGGAGCGATTTTTCTTAAAAAGTAAAACCATGGGAAAAGAAGACGGATACTATGGGCATAAAAGGACCGATATCCTGGAGCACATACCTCAGGATGCCAGGCGGATTTTCGACGTAGGTTGCGGCGCAGGGATCTTCGGTGCTGCCATTAAAGAGGAGAGAAGCGCTTCCGTCGAAGTCGCCGGTATCGAGATAGACGCTGAGGCCGCGCAAAAGGCCGCCTCGAAGATCGATCGAGTAATCACCGGCGACGTCGAGAAGACCGACCTGCCCTTCCCGGAAGGATATTTCGACGTAATAATCTACGGTGATATCTTAGAACATCTGATGGATCCATGGAATGTCCTTAAAAAACATAAGGATCTTTTAAGACCCGGCGGCCATGTGATAGCAAGCATCCCTAACATCGCGCATTATAAGATATTAAGGGACTTGCGCAATAAAGAATGGCGGTACGAAAAAGCCGGCCTTCTGGATGAGACTCATCTGAGGTTTTTTACGATAAAGAGCATAAAGAGGATGTTTATCGAAGCCGGTTACAGGATAGTTTCAATATCGAATATCGTGAGAGCTTCGCAGACCATGAAGAGGTTGAATAAACTTCTTTTAAACCGCATAATAGACTCTATCACGGAGCAATATATTATTGTTGCCCAAAAACCTTAAGGCCGGGGCCCATTGAGAGAATACTAATAATTTAATGGCATTTTTAAAGATTTTGTAGTATAATTTTCAAAAGATGAAAGGGAGGTGATTTTCAGTGAAGAAGATATTAGTAGCAGTAGTAGCAATCATCCTAGCGGCATCCTTCTCTTATGCTGCGGATGATCCGAAAGCGACCACCCCGATAGGCGCGGTAGTGGAGACGAGCGGAGCGATAATCGGTAAGTTTACATCGACTGTCGAGAAGAGTCTTGGCGGAGGCAAAAAAGCTAACTCTTTAGTGTTGGCCGAGGATAACGGCAACACAAAGATCGTTCCCCTGGACGATTCGGTAAAGGCTCTCGACGCAGGATTCAACGTCGTTACCTTGAATCAGCTTAAGGGTAAGAAGGTGTCGGTTACTTCAAATGCAGGTGCCACGACGGTGCAAGAGGTAAAATAGTTTTAGTTTTGTGAAAGTAGGGACACATCCCATTTCGGGATGTGTCCCTGTTTTTTTGTTTCAATTTTTATGGTTCTACTTCGCTCTTCGGTAGTCAAACACCGGTAGAGCTTCGTAGGAACCATTCCTGCGAAGCCATACCTCAGTCTTATTGCGAATGGCGTAGTAGAATGGTATACTATTCCACATGAAAGTCACGTTTTTAGGGACGAACGGATGGTACGATACACCGGACGGCAACACGCCGTCTGTATTTGTCGAAACTGATGATGTGTACGCGATCTTCGATGCGGGCTTCGGATTTTATAAAGCTAAAGAGCTTGTCAGGCCGGGGGAACAGGTCCTTCTATTCATAAGCCATTTCCACCTGGACCACATTATAGGCCTGCACACGCTTCCTCTCTTCAGATTTCCGCAAGGTATCGACGTATATCTTCCGCGCGGGGGAGAAAAGGCGCTCAGGGCATTTTTACGCAAACCTTTTACGACGCCGCCGTTATTCCTGCCGACGAAGCTCCGGTTCCATGAGATCTCAAAGAATACGAAACTGCCTGTATCTTTCGAGCGCGCGAGGCTTTTGCATTCAGTTCCCTGTTACGGGTTCCGCCTGACGGCGGACGGCGCCACGGTCGCTTATTGCACCGATACCGGTCTCTGCAATAACATGAAAATCCTGGCAAGGTCGGCCGACCTTCTTATAACCGAATGCGCGATGAGCCCGGGCGACAGGAGCCCGAACCTTTTCCATATTACTCCCGAGACGGCCGCGCGCGTGGCCAGGGCGGCGGAAGCAAAAAGATTAGCGCTATTTCATTTTGATCCGGAGAAGTATCCGCAGATGACCTGCCGCAAAGAGGCTGAAGACGCCGCGAGGCGCATATTCCATAATACAATTGCTGCAAGCGACGGAACAACGATCATCCTATAATGAAGAAGATGCTAAAGGGACCGGTAAGGAAATATTGGCGGTTGTTGCCGGCGGCAATAGCAGCGGGCGTCGTCCTTGCCGCGATCTTATTCTATGCAAAACAGCCCTATGTCGGTTCGTTCGAATATATAAGGAAGGGCGAGGACCTTTTTAACAAAGGCAAGGTCAAAGAGTCGATACGGTATTTTGAAAAAGCTTACGCCTCCTCTCCGGCGAATAAGGATATACGCTCGAGCATAGTATATGCCTATTCCGAATATGCGCTCCTGCTGGCTGAGGCCAAAGAGTACGGCGAGGCCATAAACTATCTCGTGAAAGCGCGCGATATAGAACCCAATTCAAGCACCGCCCGGAACCTGGCGATAATGTATTCTAAGAGGGCCGCCTCCCCGGCCCCGGGAAATGATTCTGCCGGCGCGAAAGCGGATTTCAAGCGTGCGCGTGAAACGGCCTCGGTCTCCGAAAGCGCGAGCAGGAATTTAAGCATATCTCTGTATAACGATGCCGTCGCGTCTTTCAAGGAAGGCAGGGATGCATTTGCGATAACGCTTCTAAAAGAGTCGCTCCTCGCATACGAGGACGCCTCTGCGCCGGAACTTCTGGGCGATATATACAATAAGAGAGCGGAATTCGAAAAGGCCCGTTTCTATTATAGCAAGGCCGCAGAGATCTCTCCCGGCAACGGGAAGGTCAGCGAAAAACTGGAGAAGGTTGCGAAGAAGATGACGCTTGCCGGAGCAGAGGAGTCGAGCCAGTCCCCGCATTTCGATCTCAGGTATGAGAAGGATATGCGGCTCGACGAAGCTCAGCTTCGAAAAATTCTGGAACTGTGTTATTTCGACGTGGGAAACGACCTCAAGTATTTTCCGGACTCGCGGACCATCATATTTTTTTACTCTTCAGGCAATTTTAAAAACATATTCAGGATGCCGTCGATGGTGAGGGCTTTTTACGACGGTAATATCCACATACCGCTGCCCGGCGCCATATCGAACGCGGAAGAGCTCACCAACTACATATATCATGAGTATACTCATGCCGCAGTTTCGGCGATGACGAACAATAACTGCCCCGTCTGGCTCTCCGAAGGGCTCGCGGTATGGGAAGAATATAAGGGGAAAGACGCTCTTATTTCGGATCTAGCCGGTAAAGCGATCGACGAAAACGCCGGGTTTTCGATAAACGCCCTCGATAAAGAGTTTAAGGATAAGTCCGGCGGCGAAAAGACGCAGCGCGCACGCTACCTTCTGGCTTATAGCATAGTAAAATACATGGTCGACAATTGGGGTATCGAAGGCGTGCGTAATATCCTGGCCGAGATAAAAGACGGCCGGCACGTGGTGAATGCCATAGAGGACGAATTCCTCCTGTCCGAAAAAGAGTTCGAGAAGAGATGGCAGCAGTATGTTTCGAAAAAATATCTCAAAGAAGCGTCAGCGGAGGTTATATTATGAAAGGGGGTATCATTGGATTTTAAAAAGATCTGGAATTATATGCTATCAGACAAGGTTTTCCTGTCGATCATGATCATATTTATCGTAACGATGGCGATAGTCACGTGCGTCAGGGAGGGGAAAGACTTAAAGGTAGGGTTATTCGGCGTTACGCAGGTACTCAAGGGCCAATCACCCTATGACAATCCTACCGATACTAACCGCCCGATATTCCGCTACGCGCCGGCCTTCACCATCCTCCAATCGCCTTTTCTTCTGACGAGCAAGCTCGTCGGGCCCTTTGAGTTTAAGGATATCCTGCCGTCGGTATTTTTATGGTATCTGGCTGAGATCATCGCGTTTTTGGGGAGCGTAATACTCATACTCAAACTCATACCGGCCCCGTCGCGTGAGACGGCGAAGCGCAACTTAAGGATAAGCATAATCCTGGCGATGCCGCTAGTCGCATATGAGCTCTCCAACTGCCAGAATAAACTTATGGCTCTCGCGTTAGTTCTCCTGGCCGTCTACATGTTCGAAAAAAACAGGCATTTCCTTTCAGCGATATTTTTATCCGTCGCGCTGACGATCTACATACCGCTCTCCTTTTTCGCATTCTATTTTTTAATCCGCTCTCGGGGAAAATATTTAATAAGCCTCGCGCTCGGCGGCCTTACGGTATTCTTCGTAGTACCGTCGATCATGTGGGGGATAGATTTCAATAATTTTCTGCTTAAAAGTTGGTACATCCGCTGCCTGAAACCGTTCTTTATGACGACGTCATATGCCACTTACATGGAACTCAGGGCATCCAGCCAGTCACTTCCGAGCGCCGTCGCAAGGTTATTCGTTTCGGGTAAGAGTATGCCGTATAAATACCTGATAACGCCTGAGGCCCTGCATATCTTAATAAGGGTGCTCTCGACAACGGTCCTCGCCATATCTCTTTTCGCCGTGTGGCGGCGCCTCAAGCCGAAATTGCTCGGCCTTTCATATGCGCTCTTTCTGCCGCTGGCCCTTATCATGCCGTCCTATTGCATATGGTACACGTGGGCGTGGCTCTTCGTCCTATACTTCGCGACGCTCAATTATTTAAGTTATCATGATATCGCAAAAAAAGACAGGAAGCTCCTCAGATGCGCATTTGTAATTCTTCTGGCCTCAAGCTATTCGATAGCGATCCCGGCGCTTAATCATATTTCGGTGATGTTCTGGGGTACCGTCTTTTATTGGGGGAGCGTAGCGGCCGTACTTATCAGGAACCGGGAGGCGGCGGCATGATAAACGAGAGTCTCTCGGTCGTATTGATCGCGCATAACGAGGAGGGCGTCATAGGCAAGGTCGTCGACGGTATAATTTCGAACTACCGCGATAAGATCTTCGAGGTGATCGTGGTCGACGATGCCTCTACCGACAGGACGGCCGCCATCGTCGAGGCGAAGGCAAAAGCCGACCCGAAGGTTAAGCTCATCACTCGGACGCCTCCCTGCGGCGTCGGGCGGGCGATAAAGACGGGATTTAAGTCTGTCGACCCCAGGGCTTCATACGTGTTGACGATGGACTCCGACTTCGTCGAGAGCATAGGAGACGTCGGTAAGCTGATAGCGAAGATGGAGGAGGGCGATTGCGACGGTGTGATAGGGTCGCGTTTTGTCCCGGGGAGCCGCCTCGAGGTATATCCGTTGACCAAAAAGATAATGAACCGCCTCTTCCATTGCGTCGTATGGGCTCTATTTCATATCAGGCAGAAAGATCTCTCCAACAACTTCAAGCTGTATAAACGCGAGGTGATCGGGAAGATGCCGTGGCGGAGCGACGATTTTTCGATAAACGCGGAGACGGGCATATTGCCCATACTTTCCGGATACAGGGTGTGCGAGGTGCCGGTCTCGTGGGTCGGCAGGAATAAGGGAGAGGGGCAGTCGAAGTTCAAGCTTTTCAAGGTGGGATGGGGATACATTAAGGTTATACCTTACGCATTGGCCTTCCGCCATAGGTTAAAGAAGGCCGCTGCCGCGCTGGATAAAAGATGAAGGACAGGACCGCCCTTTCGATTTTTATCCTCTTCGCGATAATTTATGCCCTTACCGCCAAAGGCCGCATCGAAGTTACCGATACGGTTTTTTCCTATAAAACGGCAAAAGCCATCGTTGAGAACCGTTCTTTCGCCATAGATTGCGGCACCGAACGCATGGGGTATTGTTTTACGGCAAAAGACGGTAAGGTATATTCAAAATACGGGCCGGGCGTGGCATTCATATTCGTACCTTTTGTAATAATCGGCAAATTCGCCGCTTCGTTTACACATCTGCCGGAAGATGTCGTAACGCCTTTTCTCATCTCTTTTTACAACATCTTTTTCGGAGCCGGCGCTTGCGCTGTCAGCTTTTTATTTGCGAAACGTTTAGGTTTTAATGAAAGGACCTCTTCGGCTGCGGCGTTAATCATGGGCCTTGCAACTATGTGCTGGTGCTATGCCGGCTGGGACTTCTCCGAAACGGCGCAGATGTTCTTCTTACTGGCGGGAGCATATTGCATGTTGAATAGCACCCGCCGGGATCTCCTGGCGGCATCGGCGGCCCTTTCATGCCTTATATTGATCAAGGCTGCGAATATTGCCTATCTGCCGTTTTTCTTATGGTATCTATTCTCGTCCGCCGGGAAAGGCACGCAGTATAAAAAGCTGGGATATCTTCTTTCCTTTATTGCGGTAACCATAGCTTTCATCCTATTTTTGAACTATATAAGATTCGGCAATATCTTTGAAACAGGCTACGGGGACGAGTCGCAAAGGTTCTCTATCAACGGGCTGTCAAATATAAAATATCTGCTCTTCTCATTAAATAAAGGCATCTTCGTATTTAATCCGGTGCTTTTATTGAGCGTATTTGGTTTTATCCCGTTCTTCAAGCGTAACAGGCGCGAGGCAATATTATTTCTTTCTTTAATCGCGGCAAACCTTTGCCTTACGGCCATGTGGTTTGGATGGGGAGGAGGATGGAGCTGGGGGCCGAGACTGCTTCTTCCGACCCTGCCGTTCTGGTTATTGCCTATAATTTTCTTTTTGGGAAGAACCGGGGCCGTCAGGATAGCGGCCGCCGTACTGGTAATGATATCTTTTTTAGTACAGCTGCCCGGAGTTCTGCAGTCCCCTTTTGAGTATCTCGATATAAAGTATAACCGCGTAAGTAAAGAGCTGCAGGAGAAGATGCCGCTTACCATGATGGGCTCATTCATTATATTGAAGCACAAGATATTTGAAAGAAACAGGATTTATCGATTATCGGAATTCGGGATCGACTCGGATAAGACTATTTAACTTGTCGCGTTTGAATATTTAGGGTATTATTTATGCGGATGAAGAAGAGAAGCCTGTCAATAGCCGTCGTTTTTATTCTCGCAAGCTCAAGCGCGGCGTTTTCCCAGGACGCAGGCCCCGAAGCCGGTAAGGACCAGGCGCCGGGCATAAGCGCTCATGATATGCAGAAGGCTTTTGAAAAGGCCATAAAGGATGTGGAGAAGGAGAAGGCTGAAAAAGAGAGACTGAAGGTCGAGAGCGTGAAGGCGAACTTCAGGGATGAGGCGCAAAAATGGCTCGCCGCGGCCGTCGAGAAAGAGGCCGCGGGCCTCAATGATTTTGTCGAACAGCAGTGGGAGTGGATCCAGGATTTCGGACCGTATGTCCATTACGATTATTATCTCAAGGACTTTGAGTTTATCGAGAATACAGCTGATATCATCAGGACGGATACGCTCATTTCGCCTTACAGGGGATATGTAAGCCTGATCGAGAAGAGATATGTCGAAAGATACCATACCCCGGATATATCCTACATAGATAATTTTTTATTTACCGTTACAACGCCTATGAAAGTGAATTTTGAGTATCGCAAAGACAGGTTCGTCTTTATCAATATCGAGAAAGGCAAAGAGACGATCGAAAATATATGGCCCCGGAGAGTCAAGGATAAATTTAAGATGAAATAATCTTGAAGAGACCAATCGCGTTCCTCATATCCGCAGTGTTTCTTTTGACCATTACCCCTGCAGCATCCGCTTTTTCCGCCGACGATGAAGAGTTCTTGAACAAGGTCCAGCACGATTCGTTCGGCTATTTTTTAAAAGAATATGACTCAAAGACGGGCCTTATAAAGGATTCATCCCGCCCCGGATCACCGTCGAGCCTGGCCGCCATGGGGTTCGGCATCACCGCTCTATGTATAGGCGAGTCGAAAGGGTGGATAGGCAGAAAAGAGGCGTACGACAGGATATTGAAGATACTATATACTTTTAAATATGGTGTTCCCCGGGAACATGGTTTCTACTACCGTTTCATAGATGCCCGGACCGGAGACAGATTCCTTGTCTCCGAGATCTCGTCGATAGATACTGCCATATTTCTGGCCGGCGCGCTCTTCGCAGGCGACTATTTCAAAGGAACGGATATCGAAAAGTTAGCGGGAGAACTATACGGCGATGTCGACTGGTCATGGATGATGAACGGCAGGAAGACGATAGGTAAGGGCTGGTTGCCGGAATACGGTTTCTTACCGGAGACCTGGGACTCGTACAGCGAAGCGATGATATTGTACGCTCTCGCCATAGGATCGGAAACGCACCCCATCCCCAAAGAATCATGGTTCGCATGGAAGAGGGACGTCGATTCCTATAAAGGCTACGAAGTCATATACGCGTCTTCCGGCAGCCTCTATACATACCAGTATTCACACGCCTGGATAGATTTCAAAGATCTTTATGATGCCGATATAAATTACTTCGATAATTCCGTAAACGCAACCAAAGCCAACAGGCAGTTCTGCATAGATAATTCGTCCGCTCATAATGCATATGGAGAGAACGGGTGGGGGTTGACCGCCTGCATAGGGCCGGAAGGATACCGCGACTATGGGGCAAAGCCGGGCGAAGGCTTAAACGACGGGACGATCGCGCCTTCAGGGATGGCGGGATCGATCGTATTTGACGGCGCGAATGCCGTTAAAGGCCTGAAGGAACTATACAAAAGATACGGGAATTTCCTATACGGCGAATATGGCTTTAAAGACGCCGTCAATCCGGGCAAGGAATGGTGGGCGGAAGAGTACCTGGCTTCGGATCTCGGCATAGCGCTGATCATGATCGAGAATTACAGGACCAGTATGGTGTGGCGCAAATTCATGGGCCTGGCCCCGATCCAAAGATGGGCCGCGTCATCTTTCTCTAAAAGGTAAATTTTTCAGGCATACATTTGACGGCCTATGGCCCATATGATATACTTAGTACGATTATGAGCTATTATAAGATACTAGGATTGGATAAAGAGCCCTTCTCGACAAGTCCGGATCCCGCGTTCTTCTACGAATCCCAGGAGCACCATGCCGCGCTCATGCGCCTTATGATAGAAATTCGCCTGAAGCGGGGTTTGAGCGTCATCCTGGGAGATGTCGGGACCGGGAAGACGACACTCTCCCGCAAGCTCTTCCATATGCTCAAAGAACGCGAGGATGTCATATTTCATATGATACTCGATCCCGGGTATGACTCCGAAGAACTATTTTTAGACTCGGTCATGCGGACTTTTATGATAACTCTAGACACAAGTTACCCTTCCATCCTGGATAGAAAAGAAGCGATAAAGCAATACCTGTTCCGGAAAGGCGTCGAAGAGAACAAGACCGTAGTCCTCCTGATAGACGAGGCTCAGAAGCTGAACGCGATTTCTCTCGAAGTCTTGAGGGTCCTTTTAAATTACGAGACAAATGAATTCAAGCTTTTACAGCTGGTGCTATTAGGGCAGCTTGAGCTTATGTCGCAATTACGGCCCATGAAGAACCTGTGCGACCGCATCAGCCTTAAATATGTTATCAATCCTCTCGATGAACCGGAAGTGAGAGAGCTCATAAAGTTCAGGCTAAAGGCCGCAGGCTACGATTCCGACATTCCGTTCTTTACAAAAGAGGCCATCACAGAAGTTTACAAACACACTCAGGGTTATCCGAGAAGGATAGCGATGGTGTGCCACAATGCCCTCAAGGCTCTCGTGATGGATAATAAGACCGTTATCGACGCCTCGATGATCCGCGATCTTATTGCCAGAGATATAAAAGTAGGCGTTTAATGGAATTATCTTATGGGTAAGGAAAATATCACCCCGGAGGAGAGGCTCCTTAAGATAATAGAAAATCCGGCCGGAGTAGAGAAAAAAACTTTACCGCGCCTCGATAAGACGGCAGGCGCGCTGGCAGATTGGCTTAAGCATCTGTGGTCAAGCGCCGGCGGAGAGCGCCCGCGTCTCGATATGCGGACTGTGAATAAGGCGCTTGTAATTATATGCGTGTGCGTTACGCTGTATGCCGTGATATACTTTATCAAAGAGAGTTCGGGCCTTGACCGCAAGTTTAATAAGATCATTTCAGGGCCTGCCGCGCCGGCAGTAAAAGAGAAAGAGGCCGTCGCCCTAAAGACCGAAGAGCCGCCGGCCCGGCTTGCGGCTCGCAACATCTTCACGCTGGTACCGAAAGAAAAACCGATAGTCCGCGCGGACCTGTCGGGCAAGGCCGTTGAGCTTAAGCTGGTAGGTATATTGTGGTCTGATAGCCCTCAAGCTATGATCGAGGATACCAGGGAGCAGAAGACGCTCCTTGTGAGCAAGGGTGATAAGATTGGCAGTGTCAGCGTGAAAGATATATTTATGAACAAGATCGTATTAACAAAAGACGGGCAAGATTGGGACTTAAGATGACGAGGATAAATTTCCAGAAAGCATTTATTCTGATTTTTCTTATCCTGTCCATCACCGTCTCTTTCTCTACGGCAGAGGAACCCGCCGTCTCATCCGAGCAGGCTCCACCTGAGGAAATCGGCCCTAAAGGCCCTCCTCCGTCCCCGGAACAGGATACGCAAGCCCCCGGCCAGGCTTCGCCTGAGGCGTCACCCTCGATCTTTTCCGGCCTCGCGCCGGCAGCAGCAGCAGCGCCTGAAGTTAAAAACGAGACTGAGAATAAACCCGCCGCAGATGAAGTCAAGAAGATATCATTGGACCTTAAAGGCATAGACATAACGGAACTCTTCAGGATACTTTCGCTGAAGATGGGGATTTCGATAGTCCCGTCGAAGAGCGTAGTAGGCCGCGTAAACATCTATCTGAATAATGTCAGTTTTGACGATGCCCTTGATATAGTCCTGGTAAGCCAGGATCTTGCCGCGGTGCGGAAAGGGACTATCCTGAATATAATGACGGCGGGCGAATACGAAAAGACTTACGGGAAAAAATATAATGAGAAGCGGGAGTACGTAAGCCTGAAGCTGACCTACGCAAAGCCATCAGCCGTTTTTAATGTTCTGGCGCAGATAAAATCCGACATAGGAAAGATCATAGTGGATGAATCGAGCGGTACCATACTACTGATCGATATCCCAGAAAAGATTGCTTTGGAAAAGAAGACCATTGCCGAACTCGACCAGCCGCTGGAGACGGCCATAATCGACCTCAAATACTCGAAATCCGCCGAGATGAAAAGTCACATTGCCACAGCCATAACGACCGGCCCCGGCGAACTGCTGGTCGATGAGAGATCGGGAAAGATGGCCATATCGGATTTGCCCGATAAGATATCGAAGATAAGGCGGATCGTAACCGCGTTCGATGCGCCTCCTTTGCAGGTATTTATCGACGCCGAGATAGTTCAGTTGTCGTTGGATAAAAAATTCCAGAGCGGCATTAACTGGGATAAGGTATTTAGCCAAGAACAGTGGATAAAGTGGGCGAAACTGACGGGCCTGCATCTCACCGGAACTTACGCGTTGTCGACGCTTACCGCCTCAACCGCAACGGCCCAGACTGTAAGTATCGGCCAGCTCGCGCCAAACGACTATACCGCGCTGATAAAATTTTTGCAGACATATGGAGACACCAAGATATTGGCGCAGCCAAGGATAGCTGTAATAAATAACCAGGAAGCGAGGATACTCGTTGGGACGAGAGAGGCATATATAGTCGGGACCCAGAGCCAGTCGCAGCTGACCACTATTACGGCCGACAACGTGCAGTTTATAGATGTCGGTATTAAGCTCAGTGTAGTACCGACCATAAACACCGAAGGCTTTATCACTATGAAGATAAAACCCGAAATAAGTTCGGTTACGAGCACGCTTACGACCGCGTCCGGGACAAATGTGCCTATAGTCGCTACATCAGAGGCCGAAACGGTTGTTAAAGTAAAAGACGGGACGATGATCATGATCGCAGGTCTCTTTAAAGAAACAAAGTCGGACAACACCAACGGCTTACCGTTCCTATCCAAGATCCCGTTCATCGGCCTGGCATTCAGTAATAAAGTAGCGCAAACAAAGAGAGAAGAACTGATCGTCTTCCTTACACCCCATATAATTACAGGAGAAGTTGCGCTGGTGGGGACAGAGCCCGAGGAGTATATCCCGCCGGACATGGTAAATAAAGCGCTTAAAAGGGATATTATCAGAAGGCGGGTCAATGAGATAAAGCCCGAAGGTTTAAACAAGTTAAAAGAATTGACCAAATCCGGGGTTATAGTGGAAAAAGGCCCGTCGGAAGTGAATGTCGAAGGCAAGATGAAGGGCCTTAAGGGGTATTGATATGAAGAGAGTTGCGATCATAACGATTATATTGATTTTTGGAAGCGCCAATCTATTTATTTCGGGCTGCGCATCCGGCGGGTTTAAAGATAAGAATAGATCCCTCAGGGCCGAGATCAGGGACATGGAAGCGGCTCAGAAGAAGGATAAGGCCGATATGTATATGGAGCTGGGCGCCGCTTATACAAAGGCCAGGGATTTTAAATCGGCCATAAACGCTTATAAAGAATCGCTCGAATTGGACCCGCATAACGCGGAAGCCCATTACAACCTTGGCCTTCTTTACCAGCGCTATCAGGAGAATACCAAAAAAGCGCTCTATCATTTTGACAGATTCCTTAAACTGAACCAGTCGCCTAAAGAGGAGCGGGAGGTTAAGTACCTGATACGCATGCTGAACTCCGGGCGGGACTGGGATAGCCTGTATTAAAGGTAAAACAAATTGACCAATACGCTAAAGACAATATTACTAAGCCTGCTGATATCGGTCCTTATCCTCGGCAATATTTTGCTCTTCTACAAAAAAAGCGCCGTTGAAAACCAGCTGGGCCAGGCGCGCATACTTACTGCGAGGATCCAGGCCGAAACGGAAACCCTGACCAAAGAGAAAGATCGGATCGCCGGAGAGAAGGAAAGGCTCCAGGCGGATATCACTTCATATCTGGCGGGCAGCGAAAAACTTCAAAACGAAAAAGAGATGCTTAGGGCCGGCCTGGAAAAGGCCCAGAAGGAGCTTGACACCAGGGAAGCCGACCTGGCGCGGCTAAAAGATAACCTGGAGAGGATGGAGAAGAAAACCGCCGCCGAACGCGCGGGGAAAGAATCCGATGCGGTAAAAGAAGCCAGGGGGCTGAAGAAAAAGATATATTTGATGGATAAGAAGGTGAAGAGAGACCAGGCGCTGCTTCACTATAACATGGGTGTAGCCTTTACCCAGGCCAGGCGCTATGATGAAGCGATATCGGAATATAATAAATCTCTGTACATAGATCCCGCCAATGCCGACGCGCATTACAATCTTGGCATTATATATGACAATGTAATGGATGATGGAGCAAAGGCTGTTTATCATTACCGCACTTATCTTATGCTTAAGCCAAAGGCCGCGGACAGGGACGATATAGAACAGGCTATAAGCAATCTAAAAAGCTAAAAGAATGAGCGTAAATGAAGATAGGGATAATTTTAGCTATTACGATATTGCTGGCCGCGGGAACGGCCTTATTTTTTAGAAATGTAAAATTAGAGAGTAGTTTAAGCGGCGAGATAAAGAAAAGGGTAGAGGTGTTTAATAACAATATATTTAAAGAGCGAGAAAGGATTTCGCAGGAGTTTCAGGAACGGCATAAGTCTGAAATGGATATGCTGGAAGATGCCGGGAAAAAAATAGAGGAGGAAAGGACGAGAAAAAGTTTACCCGCAGAGAAGACCGGAAAGCGGAGTAAAAAATAAAAAAGTTAGATTAAAGCTATTGACATTTGAGAAACATGTGGTAATCTTATAGTGGGAGAAAATTCCACTATTTTTTTTGGCAATTTTTTGAAAGTGCCACGCACGAAAGGGGAAAAATGAGCAGGATGCCACGCATAAATATCGAAAATGCCCTTTATTTCATAATTTCGAAGGGCGATCGTGATGAAGATATATTCAGGGAAGGAAGTGACTACAACATGTATCTGGAACTGCTGAAGAAAAATAAGGAGCAGCATAAATTCAAATTGTTCGGATATTGCCTTACGCCAAACCAGATAAATCTGCTCATAGAGCTTTCCGGCGACGCGACAATATCCCAGATAATGCACGGCCTCAATTCGACATATACCAAATACTTCGGCAGTAAGTACGGCAGGGGAGGTCATCTATTTCAGGAAAGGTATAAGATGGTTCTTGTGGAGAAAGAGCCCAATATCCTGGGGATGTCGGCCTATATAAATCTTTTGCCGGAGCTATTAAAGATTCATCAAGGCCCCGGCGCTTACCGGTACTCAAGCGCCGCCTCTTACTTGTATAAAGGTTCAGGCAGGAGAGCTCAGCCGATCAACATAGAATCTGAGGTTGCGGAAACAACAGGCCGCCTTAAGGACAAGACATATGAAGAATTTGTTTCCGGGCTGAAAGCGGAGGATATTGCAAAGATCGAAAACGAGCTGAATAAGAAGCCTATAATAGGAACGCCTGAATTTATAGAATCGGTAAAGGCAAAGGTCGAAGGCGAAAAGAAGAAGGCGGAAGAGTCGGCGCGAACGGGCAATATGCTGCGAAATAAAAAATTCCTCGCCATAGGCCTGACCGCAGTGCTGGCTCTCGGGGTGTTGGTCATATACCTGTATGTACGGGCCATCGGGATAAAAGAGAACTTCAAAAAAGAGATCGAGCGGAAGGACGTAGAGTTGAATAACAGGCTCCGCGAAGAAAAAGAGATCATATATAAAGGGCTCGATGAAAAGTATCGCGCCGACATGGTGACGCTCGACGCGCTCACAAAACGTCTTGAGGCGGAAAAGAAGAGGGCGAAAGAAGGCGATTAAGATGAAGGTAAAAAGTACAATTATTGCAAGTCTGGCGGCCTTTTCCATATTGGCCGTATGGGCGCATCTTAGCAGCGGCCTGCCGGGTTATTTCCAGTGGAAGCAGACGAGCTGGGCAGGCGGGGCAAACACATCTGCTAACGCATCGCACGCCTCTAACCGGACAAACTGGACCAGATATAATTCCGCGGACCCTAACATAGTGATTTCAGACAATAAGGTAACGCTCTCGCCGCTAACGATACAGGTACCCGGTTTTAATAGTTTTAACGATGCCAGCGCGGTTCTTAATAATGTCGAAGTTACAAGCGGCGGCTCTGTTAAACTAAGAGCTGTCAAGAGTGACGGATTTGCGAAAAACCTGCGTGAGTGGAGGAGCCAGCCTGCGATACCTGCTTTTGGTCCATATTCGTCTTATGCGAGGATGGATACGATGGTGAACTCTACCCTTGTAGGGTTTATATATATACTTACAGGGTCAGGCGACGGCAGGCAATTTGGCAGGATAAAGATAAGAGATGCATCCGATCCCAACATGTTGGCGCCGATGTCCGCCCCTAAGTGGGAGTTTTTGGCGCCTTTACCGGTGCCTGCAGCCGCAGGCTGTGTTATAGCTGGTGACGGAGAATATATATATGCTCTGCGCGGGGGCGGGTCAAAACAGGTATACCGTTATCAACCTTCAGCCGACGGCACAGGTGAAGGCACATGGACTAAACTGCCCGATATTTCACAATCAGTCCTTTATGGGGCCAGGATGGTAGCGACAGGGCCGTTATCGTCCGGCGGAACGCTTTATGCCGTGACCGGCGGCAGTACTTATGGTTTTTATTGCTACAAGAACGCCGGGGTATCGTGGAATACGGTTTCGTCTACTAACGACCTGTCGCTTTTTGGTAAAGCGGTTTATCACGGTTCAGGAATGGCCTATTATCCGGGCAATGCGGGACTCAGTATAAAGGCATGTCTGTATCTTGCGCCCGGAAGCTATGAACCGACGCTGTTGAAATTCGAACTTCCCGTAGGCGGTACACCGGGGAATTGGAGCATAGCAAGCGCCTCCGTAGACGGCGTAACAAGCACATCTCCTTATTTTGCCGGCACTAGATGCGGTGTGTGGTATCCGGGAGGTAAATACCTGTACGCGATATTGGGCCGCACCTACCTAAGGCCCTTTACCGTCTTTCAACTCGACCGCGGATTTTACCGTTACGGGCCTATAGACGGCTCTGCCACAGCTATCTGGACGAGGCTGGATGATCTGCCCGGCGCTCCCGATACAGGCATAATTTATGATCCATATCCGTATGTCGATAACCATACCGAACCGGGCGGGCCTTCAGGCTACGTTACCATTCTTCATTATCTGAATACCTCGAACTATACAAGGGCCTGGAAATTTGATATAACCAGTCTGCCCGCCACCTCGCACTGGAAAACATTAAGCCAGAGGCCATACTCTACCGCTTACAGTGCGGGCAGGGGATACTGTTATTGGGGCACCTATATGTATTACGTATCCGGTAACAATACCAAAAGGTTTTTCCGGTATAGTATAGACGGTAATACATGGGAACAATTGCCGGATGTCCCATCCGCCATAAATTATTCGGGCAACAAGCTGGCCAGGATAGCCTCCGCCTATCTTTTCTGCCTGCCCGGGAACAAGTCTTCTAAATTTTACAAATACCGGGTAACCCAGAACCCGGCCACCGCAAGCTGGGACACGGACCTTCCTGATTTTCCGTGGAAGGATAGTAACGGTGACGGGTTTAACGATTTGGGTAACGGCGCAGGGATAGTCGGAGTAGAGAATAATTCTAAAGATTATATATATGCGCTGAGAGGCACGGGCACCAAGGATTTTTACAAATATTCCGGCGCAGACGGATGGGTGGCCATGCCGGATGCGCCGGCAAATATTAACAATTCCTGTATGTATTATACGGGTTATCAGGAACAGCAGGAATTAGACCCGGATGGAATTACGGTTAAAAAACCCGCCGGTAGTTATGTCTATGTTATGGCTTATACAACAACCACGAAGTTTTATAAATATGGGCCAATGGAGTACGATACCGACGATTTTCCAAGTACAAATGCCGCGTGGTTTGACACGGGTACCCCCCCTCCGTGCGGTATGGACTCCGGTTCGTATACCAGCTCCATGGCGGCGGCTGGAGCATCAGCTGCCTCCAGGAATGTGCTCTATTATACTCCGGGCTGGGAGGGAGCGTCTTTTTATAAATATGAGGTAGATACCAATACATGGACCAGGATTGATTCCACGCCTTTTACCCAATATCACAACGAGGGTCTTGTCGGGACTGATAAAGCAATATACATGCTGACCTATTATGAGTATACCAACACATTTTGGAAATATGATCCTGAAACCAATAAATGGAACGATCCCGTTCTCGACCAATACTTTACCTCTGGCGGCAATCTTACCCAAGACAGCAATAAGAATATTTATTTGATAGGCGCAACCGCTTCATACGGGACGGGTTATTCGCACTTTTGGGTCTATTCGCCGGATAAGAAGAGATGGACCGGCCTTTTCCGGGCTCCTTTTGTCTTGCAAAACGGGACTAAAGGCGCATATTTAGCCGCCGATAATGCCATTTATCTGGCAAGAGGGTTTTTTACGAAGCAGATTTATAAGTATGACATAGGCCAATCGAAGTGGTACTATTTTTCGGATGGGCCGGAACTATTCCGCCCCGGAAACCAGCTTGTGGCCGGCCCGAACAGCACCTTATACTGCAGTACCGCCTCGAGCGGCAATATATACGTAAACGACACAACTAACCCCGGGGCCTGGAGCACATTATTTACAAGATCTTCCAGCTGGTTTAGCGACAATTGCGATGCTATGGCATACAAAGACGGCTTCCTGTATATTATAAGGCCCACTACCAGCGAGTTTTACAGGCTAAACACCGCGGACCCGGCGGGGCTGGACGGCCTGAAAAAAGTAGGCGACGAGGTCGGGGATGGAAGTAGTTTTATAAATACTACAGCCACCGCACTCTCTTTGTCCTACCCGGGCTCAGGCAGCTATCTTTACTGCATACCGGCTTTAAATGAAGCTTATTTTCTGCGCTACAACATAGATTCGGGGTTATGGGAACGCCTTACCAAGCTGCCGATCATTGCGAGTTCTAATATGAGCGGCGTAGTTTCAGGCGGGGCAGGCGACCCGTTTTTGTATGCATTTAATGCCGGCTTCGATGCGCATTTTTTGCGGTACGACTCGGATCCTACAGGCAATACATGGGACGAGTCCTCCTATCTGCCGGTGCCCATGACAGCTTACTCTTCGGTCTGCGGTTATAAAGGATATGTCTATTATATACCGGGCGGGACGACGAACTTTTATCGTTATTGTGTCCAGTCCGGGATATGGGAAAATCTCTCTACATCTATTTCCAGTTTCAGCGCGGAAGGGGTATCGATGCTGCCGATCGAATATAACGGTAAGGCTTATATATATGCCACCGGCGGATCGGGTTCAACCGGTTTTTACAGGTATAGCATATATGACGACGCCTGGGAAAGCATGACAGGCCCGCATGCGGCGTATTATTTTACCAGCAGTTCATGCATGACAAGATCGGGAGACTTTATCTATGTATTACGCGCAGGAGGCACCAACGTCTTGATGAAATACGCCTTAAGTGAATCGCCGGCAGCCTGGGTATATGACGATACTTTTACGCCGGCGCCGGTCGGTAGAGGATCGAGCATATCTTGTGTCGAGAATTATCTCTACTTCCTCCTGGGCGGGCATTCGCAGTTTTTATACAAATATAATCTTAGCAACAGCACATGGTCTTCATCGACGTGTCCCGTAGCTGTTAATAACGGCCAATCGGAATTGCTATATCCGGGATTCGGCGACTACCTTTATTACATGCAGGGATCGGCGTGGGACACGGGTGACCCGGCTTACACCTTCCTTAGATATGACATAAAGGGCGCCGGAGGATGGCAGGAGCTTACACCGTCGCCGTTTGGTATATATTCACCCGGTAAGATGGTATACCCGGGCGGTGACAATATGTACATTGTAAGAGGAAGCGGCAAATCCGTATTTACACGCTACTACGCATTCTGTTTCGGTGATTACACATCCGCGGTGAAAGAGATAGGCACCCACTGTTCGTGGGGGCCCGTTAACTGGACCGATAACGGTATCCCGTCACTGCAGGTAGCGATAAGAACGGGCAACGACGCTAATATGAAAGATGCCGCTGACTGGAGCGCGGCAGTAAATCTCAAAAAAGGAGACGACCTTGGGAGCTTAAGCATCTCTTCCATAAATCCCAAGCATAAATATATCCAATACAGGGCATCTTTGTCTACGGATGACTTCAATAACCTTCCGGCGTTAAACGACATATCTTTGTATTATAAGAAATATCCGGCCGAAAGCGCCTTGACATCTTCCCCTTACAATACGGGCTTTGCTATAAACAGGCTTAGGGCGATATCCTGGGGCCTGGATCCGAGCGCCGGAGGCGCTGCCGTGCGTTTTCAATTGCGCTCCACTAAAGACGCAGGCGGCTCGCCTGATGCCGGTGGCTGGACCGGATGGCAGGGCCCGACAGGCACAAGGACGACCGACTACAATTTTGATTACGCCCAGGATTATGCATACGCGTCAGAGGTAAAAGTAGATGCCGCTTCAGGGCGCGTTACCCTATTAAGAGAGCTTGAAGATTTCGCGTATGCCAGGGCCATTACGATACAAAACACATCCGCGACGCTTACCACTCCGGTTAACGATGTATGCCTTATAAATATTACCAGCGCAGATGCCCACTTCTGGGATAATACCACGACAAAAGGAAACGATATAAGATTCTATTATGAGAACTCGTCTACCACGCCTGCCAGCGACAAGCAGAAGCTGAAATACAGGATAGTTTCGTTCGATAGGCAGGCCAAGACCGCGTCCATAGCTGTAAGACTTCCGATCAGCATCTCGCCCGGAGGTTCTTCCGCCATATACATGATATACGGCAACGCGAAGGCTTTTTCTGAAAGCGATAGCACGGTAAGGAGTGACTATAAGTTTAAAAACGATACGAGCCTGTCTCTTAAAGGGTGGTGGGATCTTAATACGTTGGACCTTACAGCCAAGACATCGCCCGATGCATCTACGCTTAACAATCCTATGATCTTAAGATATTTCACATCCGCGAATGTTACGACCGGCCCTTTTGGCGATAACGCAGTATATCTTGAAGGCGCAAGGAGTTATCTATACGCGAACCAGCGATATGATTACAGGTATACCGGCGGGGACAGGACCATGTCAATATGGCTAAAACCCGATAACGATCCGGACGGCGGTTATTTAATGGGGGCTGGTTCGCCATATAATTTTAGAACTAACTATAACCCTGCGGGAGGCATCTACACATACTTTTATAATAACAATGATTACAGCCCTCCGAGCGCCTGGGGCTATACGGCAACAAAAGCCGTGCCGCAGGACGGCAAGTGGCACAATGTCGTTATCGTAATGAAATCGGACAGGTCAGTGCAGTATTACATCGATGGCGTGCCGGCAGGCCTAGCGTATTGCTCTATCACCGACTGGGCCGCCGTGCCCTCGCCATGGATCGTGCTTGGTAATGTTCACCCAAATGATTACACTTACAGGGGCTACTATTTTAAGGGCTCCATAGATATGATGTCGATCTTTAACAGCGCTTTTACCGGATCACAGGTTAAATATTTCTATTCTGGGGCGAACACAGATCTTGCGGCCTCATATACTACATCCGTTTCAACACCACCACCTGCCAATACCTATAATACGGGTAAATACTACACCACCAATTCTGTGATCATGCCGATCTTCGGCTTCTTCTATAATAGCAGTGACGCATTAAGCTCATTCACCGCCGCGAGCACAACCGCTCCCGAAGCGACAAATATTAAATATCAGGTCTCCCCTAACGGCTATAATTGGTATTATCACAACGGCACTTCGTGGCAGCTTGTTTCGGGCGGCTACACGGATGGCCAGGTGAATACGTTTACGGACATAAGGAATAGATTATCCACCTTTACTTCTATAGTGCTTCCGAGCGGGACCACGGCCGCCTCAGGCGATTTTTACTGGCGGGCGTACCTGCATTCCGACGGTAGCGGCACGCCGGAGCTAAGACAGGTGAGCGTTACGGCCACAAGCGGCGTTAGTTACTATACCGATAAGGCGGGAGCTCAAAAGATAAATATCCAGAACGAGGATTGCCAGCAGGACCAGTGGATCCAATACAAGGCTACGTTGTATTCCGACGGAGAGAACGCGCCGGTACTTAACAGTGTGATGCTCGATTATGTCGAGTCTAAGATTACAGTCACACGCCCGGCGGGAGGAGAAGAGTTCGTAATAGGAGCTGATGAAGACATAACCTGGACCTCTCAGGGGTTGGAAGATCTGCCGAACAACACTGTCAGGATAGAATACTGGTCGGATAAGAATAACGGCTGGGAGACGGTTGTAGCCGGCACGACAAACTCCGGTACCTACAGATGGATCGGCATACCGAGTGATCCGTCGGTAGCGGCTAAGATCAGGATAACGTCCGTCGACAGGCCCGTAGTATTGGCCGAGTCGAATAATTTTAAGATAATGGGAATACGGGTCCTTTCTCCTAATAACAGACAGGTGTGGGAGATAGGGGCGAGCCATGACATAGATTGGAAGACTTACGGCTACCCGTCGCGAAGCTCCGGGCTTGTATTACAGTGGTCTGTAGATGAAGGCGCCACGTGGACTACGGAAGCCACCGGCCAGGAAGACAGCCCCGTCTACCCGTGGGAGGTGAACGCTCCCGCTTCGAACAAAGCGAGGATAAAGATATATGACGCGACCCCCGCATACTGTTATAACAATAATCCCGCCACACCTAAGATAATAGATATCTCGGATGTAAATTTCAGCATCATTCCGAAGCCGGAGATATTTATAGACGCGATAACCAACATTAACGCCTCGGGCGACGAGACGACCATTACGGACGGGAGATTGATAGCGGGAGAAAGATACAGGGTATACTGGCAAACGAACGGCCAATATTTTGCGCCGCAGTTTAAACTGCAATATTCGAAAGACGGTTTCAAGGCCGACATAAATGATGTGGGCCTGTGCGATTCCGGAGCTCCCGACGGATACCCTGAGCCTACCGCGCCTCTGGCGGGTGGTTACTGCGAGTGGAATGGCGTAGCGTATGACATAGCGCCGGTGCAGTTGAGGCTCGTCGAAACATCCGTCCCTCCGAATAGAGACACAAATATTCCGGTAAAGTCGGCGCCGCTCGCCATGACCATAATAGAGCCGTACTTCGTGATCGATCTGCCCGCGGCCGGCGAGACGTGGGTTTCGGGCGACTCGGAGGATGTCGCGTGGACTTCTTACGGTACTATCCAGGGGCCGTTTAAGCTGGAATATTGTTTGAATTATAACGATGCCGATCCGGATTCCTCGGACTGGCAGACCATAACGGAATCGATACCGGCCGATGCCGCATCGTATCCATGGACGATACCGGCAGTCTCCGGAGAGATGCCGCAGTGCAGGCTCAGGATAACGGATGCAGTTGGTATCGCCGGAACCTCGGCGGCCAATTTCAATATATGGCCGACGGAAAAAATTATTATAAATAAGCCCGGCGAAGGCGAAGACCTGACCATGGGTGTGCCGTATAGGATTATGTGGACGCCATATGGTAAAGCCGCGAGGGACTCGACCAATGTCCTGAAGGGGAGATTGTACTACTCGTTAGATAACGGCGCGACTTATACGGTCATACCTCAGTCGGGATTACAGCCTATATATAGAGGATATTACGATTGGACGCCAAACTTCCCGAATTCCACCACCGAGGCAAAATTGAAGCTGGAATCTAATGATGCGGAGCACCCTAACCTGAAAGGCGAAACGCCGTATGTGTTTACCATAAAAGATCCTGTTTTCACAAATATATGGTTAGAATATGGCGCTGCGCAGGCGAGCGCTATTTACGCTACAGGCAATTACAATATAAGATGGGAAACGTATGGCGTTGTCAGCGCAAATATAATGATAGAGTATAGGATCGGCGGAGGAATGTGGCAGGTCGTCACCGCCGCTACTACGCCGGCCGAAGGCGTCGCTAAATCGAAGCAATTTACCATCCCGGACAGTCCGGCGTCTACTTTAGAGCTCAGGCTGACAGATAATGACAGGCCGACGGTCGTGAAGATTTCGGATCCTAGCACTATCCTTGCGCCAAAGATCAACTCTATAAGCTCTCCTGCCGTCGCGACAGTATGGGTAGAAGGCGATAAGCACGACATCACATGGGCCATGGAGGGCGGCGCATTCGAAGCGATACGAAGTATAAGCGTAGATTGTATAGTAAACGGCAAGACGATACATGTAGGAGACGTGACGAATGCGGATGACCTTAAGATAGCCGCGGGTACCATTAAAGACTGGGTAGTCCCCGGAGAGATCTCTCAAAGCGCCGTTATAAAGGTATACGATCCCACCCGGGCGGGGACAGAGTTGTCGCAGACATTTACCATAGCGCTTCCTTCTATTGCCGTGAATGATCCGAAGGCAGGCTCCATATGGAGGATAGGAAGCTCCGGCCACGAAATTAAATGGACGCCATACGGGGGCATAAAGTATCCGCTCAAGATTTACTATATAACCAGCGACGGTACGGAATATCAAATAGCCGAGATCGCAGCCGATAGCCAGGATGCCCTCAACTATTCTCATCCATGGGATGTATATAATGATATCGGCGGTAACGGAGTCGTGACGCCGGGTGCGGCGAAGATCGTAATAAGGGATGATCATACGCCGCCGATAGAAGGAACGATAAGGAACGCCGCCGGCAATCCTTCCTCGTTTAATATTACAGTGCCCGTTATAAATGTAAACGGCCCGCAGGCAGGAGAAAAGTGGACGGAGAGCCAGAATAAGGACGTCACATGGGAATACGACGGCAGGCCCAAGGGTTCCTTGAAGATAGAGTGGATAAAGATGGACGCGAACAATGCCATTATAGACGGCGGCGTGATAGCGGACGGCCTCTCTACCGATTTTAAGTCGGCAAGCTGGATGAATATCCCGAATAGCGCCGTAGGCACAAGGACCCGTGTACGTATTACAGACGGGTGGAATGCGCCGAATGATTCTACCGTATTTACGATATTCCCGATACCCGAGATATATTTCGACGCCCCTGTTACCGAAAGCTCGCCGGGTGTAAATACCGTGTGGCGCATCGGAAATACCTGTGAGCTTAAGTGGCACGATAACGGAGGAGCTATAAGTAACGCGCTTAACATAGAATATTCGACGAACGGCGGTGCGACATGGAATTTTATACAGGATGAATCGGGGAGCGCTGTGTCCGTGCCGAATTCAGGAAGCTATTTGTGGACGATCCCTCCGAAAACAAGCACGGCGGCGTCCAATAACGCGAAACTAAGGATAACCGACACTGCCCGTTGGCGCGATGACCTGCCCGCGACACAGGCATTGTCCGAAAAGTTTGAAATAGGCCTTCCTGTTATAGATATAATTAGCCCGGCGGAAGATGCTTATATAGCTTTAGGCGAAGTGCCTTCGATAACGTGGACATCGGATGGATTTATAAACGACAACCTGTTCATATCCTTGGTGCCGTCGGGCGGCGGTAAAATATCGATCCCGCCTCCGGAACCCCCTGGGTACCACATAAATTCTCATCTATTCACCGGATGGGCTATACCCGCCACCGCGCCGATAGGCAAGGCTGAGTTCGAGATCATGGACGCGGATTCCAACTATAACGGCCAAAACGTCATCGGGACGTCCAAGAAATTCAATATAATCAATACTCCGACAGTAACTGTCGCCAGGCCGAATGGCGGCGAAGATTACGTCATCGATTCGAGCACGATCCCGGTAGAGTGGTCGTCAAAAGGCCTTACGGTGACGAATGTGAAGATCGAGATGTCAGCTGATAACTTTGCGAGCGCGCCATATGTGGTAGTAGCCTCCACACCCAATACAGGCGCGTACAATTGGTATATAAAACCCGACGCCGACGTGCCGGTAGGAACGAACGTTAGATTAAGGGTAACGCGCCTTGACACTGTGCCGGATTACGGAGGGCCTATATCCGATTCTTCAGATGCGCCCTTCACGATAAGGAGCGGATTTGTGATCCAGTCACCTCCGGTGCCGCCCGCGGAAAAGGCGAGCTGGGTGACCAATGAGACCAAAGAGATAAGGTGGATAACGAAAGGCACGATATCCAAAGTGAAATTATTCTATTCTGTTGACGGTGGAGCTACTTTTAATCCGATCACTGCCGCCCAGGGCGCCGACGGAAACGGCATAGCGAATACGGGATCGTTCATGTGGGAGGTGCCGAACGAGAGGACCGAGAACGCTGTAATAAGGATCACCGATGCTTCGGATACGGCCGGGATCATCCAGAACGACTCTGCGCCCTTTAAGATAACATGGTACACGATCAGGTTCTATATAATTGATAAGGATACGTTCGATAATCTGCGCGGGCTATCGGTAGGCGACGACCAGTCCGACGGGCCGTGGGCGGGCTGGATTAAATGGAGCGTGCCGACGCCGGAACTTAATTCGCCGGTCACGCATGAATACCCATACGGTAAATATTATGTAACGTGGAATACGAAAGTAAATGAAAAAACGGGCATAAGCGATTACTTTGAACGAACGGTTGAATTTACAGCCGACGAGACGACTGCTACAAAAGGGTTTGTCGTAGAAATGGAAAATAGGATCTCCGCCCAGATAGAGTGGCACGTCATACTTTCGGCGGCATATTCCGCCGGGACGGATTCTGTGGAGGCCCAGGCCTGGCTTGAACGCCGGGGAATATTGCAGGAGCCGAGGTTCCTCGATACCAACAATGACACCATACCCGATACCTATAATTACGATGATTTCAAGAGCATATCGATAGCCGTATATGATTATGATAATCCCGACGGCGCTCCTCTATATGAGTACACAGGCCAGAACCCGGATGTCTTACCGGACACAAAAGGCGTATATAGGTTCAAATGGGAGCATACGGGCCTTCAGGGCGGCAAGACATATTTTATCAAGGCCGTTATAAAATATGGCGAAGGCCTTTATAAATCAGGAGTGTCCCTGGATGTCAGTGTTCCTATCGAGCACGCGGAGCAGACCCAGAAACTCGCTACCGTCGAGAACGCGGTTGTTACGGCGATACCGGCCCAGATCGAACAGGCCGCGGCTACGATAACGAGCAAGATCGACGCCGCGAGGACGAGTATCGAGACAAAGGTCGACACATCTACCGCCGCGATAAAGAGCGAGACATCGAAGATACTGACGGCTACCGGCACCGAATCCCTGCCGGATAAGATAGAGGCGGCGAAAGAGCATCTTACCAACATAGCCAAGTCCGAGATACTGAACCGCGAGAATACGGTAAGGAGCGGGCAGGATCTCATGATACGCTACAGGACGCCGGGCGGCAGCGCTGCCATCGATGTCTACGACGCGAAGAATATACAGCGGGTGAATAAGATGCCCATGTTTGCCGTACCCGGCACCGAAAGCGTATATGAATATAAGTTGAAATTCGACGCTAACTGGGGCAGGGGAGACTTCACGATAGTATGCTCCGACGCCAACGGTAATATGGACGCCATGATAATATCCGTCCTGACGACTTCGCTGGAGGATATCTATAGCACCGTATCGGCTGTGCTGGGGTCGACCGCAGGTATGAGCAACTTTAAGACATTGGCGGAGAGCCTGAACAGCCAGTTCAGCGTCATCGAATCCGCCCTGAACAAGGCGAGCAAGAGCTTTATAAATGAAGGCAAGGGCGCCGCCGGTATGAATACGGCGCTTGAGCCCGTCTTTAATCAGCTGGCGGCCATGGCTAAACAGATGAAGGATATGTCGGGAGACACAAACATCAACCTGTCAAAGCTATATGACCTGACCAAAGAGAAGAAATCGGACCTGACGTATCTTAAGAACAAGACCCAGCAGTTGAGGGCCGCTATGGAGATGAGCAAGAAGATGGTCGATAATATAGCGAATAAACCGGTGACGCAGACGTGGTATGAGTATAAATAAAAGGACGGAAAATATATGAAGCAAAAAATTCTCTGTTTTTTTATCCTGCTTTTATTTTTTACAGCCAATGTCCACGCAAATATAATTCTCAAAGTCATGAGCGCCAATCCTTCCAAAGAACAGACCCAGAAAGTCGTCGTTAAAGCCTATCTGCCGAAAGAGGCAAAGCCCGAAGATGTCATAGATAAAGGCGATCTCGACATAGGTTACGATTCACAGCAGGGAAGCCATTATGTTTACGGCGAGTATGACTTAAAGCCCGGCGAGGTTGTCGAGCGCGAAGTGGAGCTGAGGGACATATGGAGCGTCTCCTCGTCGGAGATAGAGGCGATCCGCGCGGATTCGGCGAAGATATCCGGCATGCTGAAGTCCAGCGAATTTTCCGAGAGGGCCGCATTCCTGCATAACAGCGTCGAAGCAAAGATGAACCAGATAATCGAAAACCAGAAGGCCGCGCCTGCGAACCCGGAGCACCATATATCCGAATATAGAGAAAACCTGAAAGTCCTCGAATCGGCGAAAGCGGATATCGCGCTGATGAGGAGCCTGCTTGCGCAGGTAAAGCCGTTCCCGACAGCGGTGGTCTGGAAGGTTATAATAGCCATAATAGCTTTCCTCGGGCTTTTGGGAAGCGTATTCTTCATAATATGGCAGAAGCAGGTCAAGGTGATAACCCACGATACCTTCTACATCCCTAAAGAGGAAATAGACCTGCCCGGGTCGAAGCCGGTCAGCCATAAAGAAGAGGAAAAAGAGAAGAAGACTATGCCCGATATTGATAAGATTATCGAAAAAGACGATGAAGCATAAGGGCTTCGCCATAGCGGCAGTATCCGCATTATTATTACTCGAGGCTGCTTTTGCCGGGGGTCTCGAGGATCCGTCCTGGAATATCAAAAAGAGCGAACATTTCATAATCTATTATCATGAAGCGCCGGCGGAATATATCGAAGATGTCATAAACGCTGCCGAAAAATATTATAACAGTATCACCGCGGAGCTCGGCTTCACCCGGTTCGATTCGTTCTGGACGTGGGATAAGAGGGCGAAGATATATCTATACAAAGACGCCAAAGAATACCGCGATATGTCGAAACAGCCGGGCTGGTCGGGCGCAGGCGTAAATATATATTCGCGCGAGATCAAGACGTTCGTCAATATGAGGCACTTCTTCGACACCATACTTCCGCATGAGCTCGGGCATATAATATTCCGTGAATTCGTAGGATTCGATAAATCTCTTCCGCTCTGGATGGATGAAGGAGTGGTATCGTATCTTGAAAAAGATTACAGGGGCTCAAGAAGCGCCATGGTAAGATCGATCGTGGACTCCAAATATTTTATGCCGCTCGAGGAACTCGACAGGATAAGAAGCCTCAACAAGTTCATATCGCCGGATATATTTTACGCCGAATCCGCCAGCGTAATAGAATTTTTAATGACCGTTTACGGGCAGGAAAAATTCATAAATTTCTGCCGCCATCTGCGCGGACTGCGAAGCCATGATACGTGGGATAAGGCGGCCGAGGAAGTATACGGGTTCAGGGACATATCCGAGATGAATCAAAAATGGATGGAGTTTTTGAATAGATAAGCGTATAATTTACATATATACATAATATACAATAATGAGAGTAACTATCCACAACGCGATAAAGAAACTGGTAGACTCTGACGCCCGCGAAGTCGTGCTTCCCGGAGAAGACGGCGAGTTGTCTGTCTGGGATTTTCACCAAAGCTGCCTCTATAGCCTGAGGGCGGGGCAAATCAAATTGCTCCCTGCCGGCTCTTCAAATAACGAAGAGATCAAAAGATTCCCGTTAAAAAAAGGTTTAGCCATAATCAGAAGCGACATGGTCTCTGTCCTGATAGAGGATTGATCCAAAGATGAGAAACCTTACAATAATACTGATAATGCTTCTAAGTACGCTTGGCCCCGCGGCGATAGTGGGATTGGTGGGCTTTGCCGCGGTCAGGGCTGTGGGGAGAAATCCGTCGGCAGCGGCGAGAATACTTTTGGCGATGATAGTCTCTTTTATATTCGCGGAGGCGATCGCTATAATAGCGATACTTATGGTCTTCAGCCTGTTTAAATAAGTCAATGTAGGGCAGGTTTAAACCTGCCCTACAGCAGCGAGTGAGGGGTAAGGCATGACGATGCAATTGGTCATCATACAGGTAGTAACCTTTGTAGGTCTGATAATCGTCTTAAGGATACTATTTTACGGACAGGTAAATTCAGCGCTTGCAAGGTTAAAGAAGTTGTACCAGGAGAATCTTCTTAAGGAAGAAGAGCTGAAGCGCTCTCTCGATGACGTAAAGCTGGAGAAAGAAAAAGAATTGGCCGCCGCAAAAGAAGAAGCGAAAGAAATAGTAAAAGAAGCGCGCTCGCGCGCCGAGCGGACAGCCCTTGAGACCGAATCCAGGGCGAAGGCCGAAGCGCTCCGGCAGCTCGAGCTGGCAAAGGGCGAAATAGAAAAGTCCAGGGACGATGTATTGGCGCGTTCCCACGAAAAGGCTATCGAGTTATCGGTGGAGATGCTGAAGATGACGTTTACCGGGCGGGGGAGAGAGGCGCTCCAGCATCAGCTTATTTCGGAATTGATAGACGAGATAGACGGTATAAATAAAGCCCGGTTTACGATAAAGGCCGGCGACGTCAAAATTTCTTCGGCGGAACCTCTGCATGCGGAAGAGCGCGGCAAGCTGTCCAAAATATTGAAAGATAAGATCGGCACCGCGGTCCATATAGAGGAATCCGTCGATAAGGGGATGATAGCGGGCTTTATTATCAGGATAGGGGCCCTGACCGTAGACGGCAGCCTGAAGAACAGGCTGCGCAAAACGATACCTTATTTGAAATAAGCCACGCCGTAGGGGAGGTTTAAACCTCCCCTACGGCAGCAGCAGCGCACACTTAAGTGTGCGCTGCAATGAGAAATTTATGGATAGAAACGAAAGAGCCGGCGCGAAGATACCTCTGGTGGATGTCCAGGAGGTCGGTATAGTAAAGGAAGTCAGGCGCGGCATCGCCAAGGTGTCGGGCCTTCCTTCATGCATATACGGCCAGCTCGTTGAGTTCTCGAGCGGGACGAAGGGTCTGGTGACGGGATTTAACCCCCACGAGGTCCTTGTCATAGTCCTGGGCGACGAGGGTAATGTGTCGATAGGCGATACCACTGCCGCTATCAGCGAACTATTGTCGATACCCGTCGGTAATGGCTATCTGGGGCGCATAGTGAATAGCCTGGGTGAACCCATAGACGGCAAAGGGCCTATCCATTCGGATGTTAACATGCCTGTTTTCCGGGAAGCGCCGGGCGTAATGGAGCGGGAGCCGATATGCGACCAGCTTTTGACGGGCAATAAGATCATAGATCTCACCATACCCATCGGCAAAGGGCAGAGGGAGCTCATAATAGGCGATCGCCAGACGGGTAAATCCAGTATAGCGATAGATACGATAATCAACCAAAAAGACAAGAACGTCATCTGTATATATTGCTGGATAGGCGGGCCGCAGAGCGCTCTCAAAAAGGTCCTGCACGCATTGAATAATAAAGGCGCTCTTGACTACACTATAATCGTCGCTTCGCCGGCCGACAGATCGGCGGCCGAACAGTACCTGGCGCCATATACGGCCGCGGTACTGGGCGAATATTTTATGAATTCCAGACGGGACGTCTTTGTCGTATTCGACGACCTTACAAAGCATGCATGGATGTACCGCCAGATGTCGCTTCTATTGGAGCGGTCCCCGGGGCGCGAAGCGTATCCCGGCGATATATTTTACATCCACTCGTCTCTCCTTGAGCGCGCGGGAAAAATGAAGGCGGAGAAAGGCGGGGGGTCGATGACATTCTTCCCGATCGTCGAGACCCTGCAGGGAGATATAACCGGCTATATACAGACGAACCTTATATCCATTACCGACGGGCAGATATATATCAATAGCGCACTTTTCCGCGAAGGCTTCAAGCCCGCCATAGATATGGGGCTGTCCGTTTCGCGTATAGGAAATAAGGTCCAGTGCGAGGCGATAAAAGAAGTTTCTAAGGGCCTGCGCCTTGAGTACGCCAGATATCGCGAAATGCTGCGGCTGACCAGGCTCAGGACGAGGCTATCGGACGAGGCGCTCGTGCAGATGCGCAGAGGTGAGACGCTCCAGGAGCTCCTGAAGCAGCCGAATAACCAGCCCATTTGCCTGGAAGAAGAGATAATGCTCTTTTATGTATTCAGACGAAAGATCCTCGAACAGTTCCCGCACGACTTGCAGAAAGAATTCAGCGCCGGATTTTTCAAATACGTGTCGGATAATGACCCGGCCCTTATAGGCATGCTCAAAGGAAGACATGAGCTGACCAGGGAGATTAAGGCGAGCCTGGATAAGAGCGCCGTCTATTTTTTAAAGCAGTTGAGCGCGAAAAAAGAAGTTCGCCAATGATAACGATACCGAAGCTAAAAAAAGATATGGAGCTTAATAAATCGCTCGGGAACATCATAGACATCCTGAAGACGACGGCGATAATGCGTTTCCACTCTTTCCAGTTTAAAAAGAAACCCAATCCATTATTTGTCTCGGAATTGGAAAAGGTGTTTGTGATGCTGAAGGCCAGGGGCGTGAAGCATCCTTACCTTTTTGACAGGAAGAGCTTACCGTCGGCTATACTGGTGATAACATCCGACGAAGGCTTTCTCGGAGGGCTGAACGCTCTGTTGGTAAACGCTGCCATGGAACATAAGAGCTCCGATAAAGACGAAGTTATCGTAGTCGGAGAAAGGGGCGTCAGGTATCTCGAGGAGATGAAAGAAAATTTCGTATCCTTCCCAGGCATATCGGACGACGTAAAGTATGAAGAGTCGGAATCTGTGGCAGGTTATCTCCTGAAAAGTTATAAAAAAAGGTTCGGCAGGATATTTGTAAGCTATCCCAGGTTCATATCGTTAACCACCCAGAAGATAGAGGTCTCGCGGCTTCTGCCGTACGCTTTCGGTAAAGAGACCTATTCCGAGGAGTATCTGGCGCGCGCGGCGGAAGACCTGCTTATGGAGCCCTCCGCGGAAAAAGTCGCGGAGGCCGCTATCGAGATGTGGACTAAGTTCAGCCTGTATAAAATATTCTGGATGTCAAAACAGTCGGAGGAGGCGGCGAGGATAGTGCATCTGGAAGGGAGCACCCAGGCTATCTCCGGCATAAACCAGGAACTGCGTTTTAACTATTTCAGGCGTATCCATGCCTTGAGCGATAAGACCATAAGGGAAATATCCGCGGCAAGGCTGTTATTGGGCCAGAAAAGATAATATTACGGTGAGGATGCGATGGTTTACGAAGGCAGGGTAGTCGCTGTATACGGTTCGGTCGTCGACGTCCGGTTTAAGGAAGGGGCCCTGCCCTGGATATACGAGATCATTACGACCAAGACATTCACCGGCGAAGAGGTGGTCCTCGAGACGCTGGAACATCATGCTCCGGATATATGCAGGTGCATCGCGCTTACGCCTACTTACGGCCTCAGGCGCGACACTGTATGCGTCGCGGCAGGTAAGAGCCTTTATGTGCCTTCCGGGAATAGCATGTACGGCCGGGTCGTGAACGTGCTTGGCCGCCCAATCGACGGGAAAGGGGATATTGTCGTAAAAGAGACCGTGCCTATAAGGAGTAAGAAAGACAGGCTCAAAGAAGAGATCACTATAGGCAGTGAGGTCAAACTTGAATTCAAGATCATGGAGACCGGCATAAAGGCGATAGATCTTTTGTGCCCTCTGTTAAAAGGATCCAAGACCGGTATCCCGGGCGGAGCCGCGCTGGGGAAGACCATCCTTATACTGGAGATAATCCACAATATCATAACCAAGGCCCGGGGCACCTGCGTATTTGCCGGAGTCGGCGAACGTATAAGGGAAGGAAACGAACTTTACCACGAATTTGTGCGCACCGGCCTTCTCGACCGCTCGATAATGGTCTTCGGCCAGATGAACGAATCTTCAGGCGCCCGTTTCGAGACGGCACAGACAGGGATCGCCATAGCGGAATCGATACAGAGGACCGGCGAAGAGGTCCTATTCTTCATAGATAATATCTTCAGGTTCGCGCAGGCAGGTTCGGAGCTTTCGGCTTTATTCGGCAGGATACCGTCGGAGACCGGGTATCAGCCGTCTCTTACAAGCGAGATAAGCGAATTCCATGAGAGGATACAGTCTACGGAACGGGCGGCCATAACGAGCGTGGAAGCGGTTTACGTCCCGGCCGATGACTTAAGCGACCCGGCGGTGGTGACTATATTTTCTCACCTGGATTCCATACTTGTACTTTCCAGGGACTTAGTCCAGCGCGGCATCTATCCTGCCATCGACGTCCTGCAGACAACGAGCTCTTTTATCGATCCGAATATACTGGGTAAACGTCATTTTGATGCGGCCCAGGACCTCATACGCCACTTCCAGAAATACGACGAGCTCCAGCGTATAGTCGCGATCGTCGGGAAGGAAGAACTCAACAAAGAGGAGCGCGTAGTATACGAGCGGGCAATAAAACTGCAGAATTTCATGACGCAGCCGTTTTTTACGGCCGAACTCTATACCGGCCAGGCGGGCGCTTACGTATCGCTCGAAGAGACATTATACGGATGCGAAAAGATCATGTCCGGCGCGCTGGATTCGGTGAACGACGAAAAACTTTATATGATAGGAGCGATTCCTAAGGAATCGGTTTAGTCATGGCAAAGATCGGTAGCCTTTTAATACAGAGGGGCCTTATAAGCCAGGAGCAGTTCGACATTGCCATGAAAGAGAGCCAGAAGACCGGCGAGGTTATAGGCAAGACGCTCCTGAGACTTAAATTCATTACCCAGGAGCAGCTCCTCGAAATGCTGTCCGAGCAGCTGGGATTGAAATTTTATCACAGCTTAAAAGAGATCGAGATCTCGCCCGAACTTATAAAGGCGATCCCGGCCAAGCTCGTCCTGCATTATAAATTTATGCCGCTCTCTTTAAAAGGCAAACAGCTTACGATCGCCGTGTCGAACCCTCTCGATATATGGCCGGTCGAGGACCTGAAGCTCCATTTCGGATATGACGTCGAAAGGGTGCTCGCGCCGGACACCGAGATAGCCAAGCTCGTCAAACACTACTACGGCATAGGCGCCGACACCGTAGATAAACTTATGACCGAGGGCGGAGCCTCCGTAGTCCACCAGAAGGTGAAGTATGACGAGATAGAGGACCTGGAAAGGAGCGCGCAGGACGCGTCCGTAATAAAGCTCGTTAATCAAATATTGTCGGAATCTGTAAACGCCAGGGCCACCGACATCCACCTTGAGCAGTTCCGTAGTAATGTCCGCGTCAGATATCGTATAGACGGCATCCTCTACAACATGCAGCTTCCCGAGCAGATAAAATACCTGTACCAGGCGATAATCTCGCGGATCAAGATCATATCGAACCTTGACGTCGTCGAGCGCCGGCTCCCGCAGGACGGGCGGGCGATCATAAAAGTGCAGGATAAGCAGGTCGACCTCAGGATATCGGTAATACCCGCGCTTTACGGGGAGAATGTAGTTATCAGGATACTGCCGGTGAACCTGCTCTTCAAGCTTGAGGATCTCGGGTTCGACCCGGAATATATGAAGCTTCTTGAGGAACTCATCCAGAAGCCGCACGGTATCATATTCCTTACGGGCCCGACGGGATCGGGAAAGACGACGACCCTCTACGCGTGTCTTACGAAACTGAATAAAGAGGGCGTGAAGATAATCACGATCGAAGACCCGATCGAATACGAGATGATGGGCATAATGCAGATACAGGTCAAGCCGGAGATAGGCTTTACTTTCGCAAACGCCCTGCGCAGTATACTGCGCCACGACCCGGACATAATGATGGTCGGAGAAGTCCGCGATCTCGAGACGGCGGAGTTATCCATAAGGACGGCGCTCACGGGACACCTGATATTCTCGACGCTCCATACAAACGATGCCTGCAGCGGCGCGACAAGGCTCATGGATATCGGCATAGAACCGTACCTGGTATCATCCTCGGTAAACGCTTTTATATCGCAAAGGCTGGTCAGGATAATATGTCCGAACTGCAAAGAAGAGCGTAAAGACAAAGACGGCCTTCCGCCGTATTTTAAAAATATGAAGATGTACCGCGGCCGGGGCTGTGAGCAATGTAAGCAGATAGGGTATAAGGATCGGACGGCCATATATGAGATACTGAAGATCGACGACAATATAAAAGACCTTATAATAAGCAAGGCCACATCGAGCCAGATAGAGAAAAAGGCAAAAGAGGCGGGATTTAAGACGCTTCTTGACTCCGGCATAGAGAAGATAAAGAGAGGGCTGACCACCCCCGAAGAGGTCCTGCGCGTTGCGGAGCTGGTCGATTAATGAGAGGTAAGGGTGCCGACTTTTTTTTACAAAGCGAAAAAAGGTTTAAGCGAAACCGTAGAGGGGAGGATAGACGCCGAGAGCCAGGATGATGCCGTAAACGCTCTCGCCGCCCGGGGGCTCTTTCCCATAACGCTCGAAGAAGCCAAAAAAAGCCTTCCAAAATCCTCCTCCACAGAAGGCGCGCCGAAGGCAAAAGTAAAAATCGGCCTTCCTGGCGCCCGCCGGAAAGTTTCAGGAAAAGATATCCTGTCGTTCAGCCAGAAGCTCGCTACGCTGACCCGCGCGAGAGTAGAACTGCTCTCGTCGTTAAAGATACTTTATGAACAGACGGAAGAGTCGGGCCTGAAAGAGATAACGCTCGAGCTGTACAACCGCGTTAAGGAGGGTAAGACATTTTCCGAAGCCCTTAAAGATTTTCCCGCCGCCTTCCCGGCGATTTACGCCAATATAGTGGCCGCGGGCGAGGCAAGCGGAAATCTCGACAAGGCGCTCGAACAGCTCACAGAGTTCATGGCGCGCGAGGAGAACCTTAAAAATAAGATAATGGTCGCTTTAGCCTACCCGGCCGTTCTTCTGTCGGTGGGTTTGGCCAGCATATTTGTACTGATAAATTTTGTTGTGCCCCGCCTCAAACCGATATTCCAGGGGCTCGGTAAAGATATCCCGTTAATAACAAAATTTGTCCTTTCTTTAAGCGAGGCTTCGCGAAAAGGATGGATATGGATCGCCGCCGTTATAGCGGCTATATCGTTTGTCCTGTATTTCCGGAAGGGGAGCCGGTTCTTCGGCAGCATGTTAAATAAGGCCGCAGCGGCGCTTCCGATAGTAAAAAGGCTTAAAGAGGACCAGGAACTGACCCACTTTGCGCGGTCGCTCAATCTGCTTTTAAACGGCGGGGTCGCGGCCTTAAGGGCGCTTGAGATAGCCGCCCCGACGGTGGATAATCCGAAGCTCCGCGCGGAATTAAAACAGGTGTGCGTTAAGGTAGCTGCCGGACAGCGGATTTCGAAGAGCATGGAAGAGACCGCGAGCCTTCCGGGGTTTTTTATTAAGATGATCGCGGTCGGCGAAGAGTCCGGCCGGCTGAATGAAGTGTTGGATGATATTACAATATCATACACCCGGCAGATAGAGTCGGACATAGCGCTCTTGAGTTCGCTCCTTGAGCCTCTCCTGATACTCGGCCTCGGGTTGATATTGGGGACGATAGTTCTGGCGATACTTCTGCCGACGTTCCAGGTTACGCAGCTTGTGCATTAATTTCAGGCGGTTTAATATGCTGTTACATGAGGTAGATAGATGAAGCCGCAGCTGGCTATAGAGATAAGCGAAAAATATCTTAAGATGGCCGCTCTTAAACCTTCTCCCGGGCCCCAAAAAGAGAAGGATGCATTAGAGATCATAGTCGAACCGATAACGCATTTTACCGATAAGCAGATCACGGAAGCGATATCCGCCGCGCTTACGAAGGCAAAGCTCAGGCCCAAGACAGCGGTGCTCTCCATCCCGAGGAATATGGCTACGGTGAAAAACCTGCGGCTTCCGTCTCAAAACGCGAAAGAGGTCGAACAGATGATAGGCCTGCATATAGGCCGCCTCGTGCCGTATAAAAAAGAAGAGATCCTGTTCGCCCACGAATTCCTGGGCGTCGATACCACGGGATATTCCGACGAACTTCTGGCGATCGTCCGCCGTGACAATGTGCGCCGGTTCTACGATATAGTCGAAGCCGCCGGCATATCGGTGGACAGGATAGCTCTCGGCTCCCACGGCTCATGGCATTGGGCGCTCGATAATTTCAAGGCCGCGATATCAAAAAAAGACCTCTACCTTCTCCTGGACGTCGATTGGGCGTTCACCGATCTTATAATATTCAGCTCCGACTATCTGATATTCAGCCGCAGCATAGTCGCGGAGATAGGCGAGGAAGGTTTTAAGCAGGCAGAGATAGCGAAGCTTATTAATGAAGTAAAGCAGTCCCTTATAATATTTTATAACGAGGCCCTTAATAAGAAACCCATGGCGATCTATCTGTCAGGGGCTCAGGCTGTCTCCGAGCTTAAGGACAGGATGGAAAGCGAGTTCGATATACCCGTTAAATATGTTCCTGCTCCTTATTCAAACCCGCCCGGGCTTCCGGCGCCGGGCCTGCCGAAGAACGTTTCTATGAGCGCTGTCTCCGAGCTGGTCACGGCCGGCAAGGGCGAGGACATATCGTTCACGCTGCCCGAGATGCAGCTGAGAACGGCTTTTAGACAGAAGGCCCGCGAGATGGTGGCGCTCGGCACTATGTGCATATACCTGTGCGCGGCGATATTCGCCGTTTTTCTTGGCAGCATATACCTGAGGCAGGGGTACCTGAAGAAGCTTAACTATCAGAATTCCCTTATCAGGGACAGCGTAGGAGCGATTATGGATAAGGCCAAGAAGGTCGAGATAGCTAAGGAAGTTGTGCGTTCGCGAAAAGCGCCGTTTGCGATACTGCATTCCCTGCAAGCCCTCACCCCGCAGAAGATAGCGCTGACATATATAAATATCGAGCCCGACGGTAAAATAATTTTACGCGGCCAGGGCGCCCAGCTCTCCGACGTATTTGAATTCATAGGGGCGCTGGAAAAGTCGGATTCTTTTAAAGGCGCGGCAGCCAAATATACGCGCACAAAAAAGGTTAAGGATAAAGAGGTGACCGATTTTGAAATAGAGGTAACCTCTAACCTGTAAATAGAGCCGGGGAAAATGTTTAAAATAAAGACAAATTTCAAACTCAGCAAAAAAGAAAAAATTCTCGCAGGTGTCGTGGGCGTCGTCATAGCCGTATTTATCTTTCAGAAGCTGGTCATTTCCGGCTCTATGGCAAAAGTGAAGAAGCTGAACCAGGAGACGAAGAAAGCGGAGGCCGAATTATTATTAGCCATGAACGTCGAGAAGAGGAAGAGCTCTATAGAGGAAGACAGCAAGACCTACGAATCGTTCATTGCCACGGAGAAGGTCTCCGACGTCAAGGCAGTTACGGATTTCTTAAAAGAGATAGAGGATATCGCGCGGAAATCCGGCGTATCCATCTCCAACTTAAGCCCCGAATCCCAGGCTAAGGGCGAGTCCGGCTGCAAAAAATTTTACGCGGTCCTCAGGTTTGAATCGAGTCCCGACCAGTTATTCACTTTTTTAAATGAAGTGCAGAATAGCAGGCTCCTTATCGAGGTGGATAAGCTTGTCATATTGGCAAGAGATGAAAACGCCGCGAGCTTGAGAACGGACACTACCATCAGCCTGACTGCTTTTTAACGGGGCCTATGAAAATCTTGCGCAAAAACGGTTTTCTTCTCATAGAACTTATAGTCGCCGTCTCGATACTATCGATAGGGCTTGTGCTTGTATTGCGGTCATTCCTCTCAGGGTCTTCGGCCGCGGGCATCATATCGGACAAGATATCCTCGCTGGAGCTTATAGAGACGAGGATGGCTCAGGCCGAAGAACTTGCCGAACTCGGGCTTCTCAAAGACGGGGGGGACTCTATCGACGTTTTGGTGGGCCCGCGCAAAGGTCAATTAAGCATGCGCGTGTCGCGGTACTCGGGCACTGAATCCGGCGATATAAAGAATGTGCGGATAAATGTTTCGTGGAAGTCCGGCGGAAAAGACCGGGACGAAACGATGGAAGCTTATATTAAAAATAAGGCAGCCGGTGATCAAAGTCTCAAGGATGCGCAGGGGTAGAGGTTTTACGCTTATAGAGGTCATGGTGGCCCTGACCATATTTTCGGCCATAGCAGTATCTATAGGCGCATGCGTAATGTCCGGACTAAGGATATGGAACAATATCAAGAACGTAAATTTTGCCAAAGCAAATTTTATCTTAGACATGGACAGGGTGGCCGGCGAATTGCGCCGCACGATCGACATCCCCGAGATAGGATTCGAGGGCAAATCGCTTGAGGTCTCGTTTCCGTTTGTGGACGGCAAGAATGCCGTCGTAAGACTGGCATACCTGTACGACCCGGAAAAGAAGGCGCTCTTCCGGAAGGTCACCACGCTCCGGGCGATACTGGACAAAAAGGATGATAAGGAATATTCCGAGGAAGAGTTTATGCAGCTCGAAGACTTCCTTGTGACATATTTTGATTTCGATAAAGAAAAGGAAGCGTACCTGTGGGACAAAGAATGGACGAAGGATCAGGGGCCGTTCAGGGCCGTTAAGCTGGAGGGTAAATTTAAGGGTGAGAGTTTTGTCAAGACGGTCTTTATACCCATATCATCGTAATAGGGGCAGCGTTCTCATCATAGTGATATGGGCGATGGTATTTTTTGCGATATTGAGCGTAAGTATGTATTCTATAGTCTCCGCCTACGCCGCCATCGCGAGGCGGCTGGAAAGTAATCTCCTGGGGCCGTACCTGGCCGGGGCAGCGTACATGGAAGTGGTTTCCGGGGCGCGGATTAAGCAAGAGGAGGGGGAATTGCCTATCTGGGCCGGAAAGAGTTTATCGTCCGAGCTCGGCAAAGGTAAATTTATATGTAAAGTCACCGGCGAGGACGGCAAGATAAATATAAATACCGCATCCTCGGAGGTCTTATCGCGCCTTACCGGTCTGGATAAAAGAGAGTGCGGCAAGATAACGGGCTCTATCTTGAAGCCGTTCCGGGTGAAGGAAGAGATCTTGATGGTCGAAGGCGTTACGGACGAGATATATAATAATATAAAGGATTGCATCACGGTTTATGGTGATGGTAAGGTCAATATCAATGTAGCGTCAGATAAGGTGCTTGAATCGCTCGGCATGGACAGTGAGCTTATCGAAATGGTTAGGGAGCTGCGCCTTGGTCCCGACGGAAAGTCGGGCACGGAAGATGACGATATCTTCAAAAGCACCGCCGAGATAACGTCATCGATGAAGTGGTTCTCCGAGGAGGAGAAGACGACCCTCCTCAATCTGACGTCGAGCGGAACGGTATCGGCCGAGTCGAAAGTTTTATTACTCGAAATCGATACGGAGGTTGCGGGCAAGCCGGCTGATAAATATCAGATCGTGACAGACGGCGAAAAAATATTGAGATGGATGGATCGAAGATAAAATGAGGAGACAGGAAATGAAAAGAAAAAAGGCCTTCACGCTCATAGAGCTGATGCTTGTAGTAATAATCATATCCGTGCTCGTCGCCATGATAGTGCCCAGGATGGCGGGCAGGTCCGAGGAAGCGAGGGTGGCTGTTTCCAAAGCTGATATCGAAGTGAATATCGCCACAGCCCTCAAGCTTTACGAGCTGGACAACGGAGCGTATCCTACGACCGAAGAAGGGTTAGCGGCGCTTCAGAATGCCCCGCCGTCGGCAAAACATTGGAAGGGGCCGTATCTCGAGAAAGAGCCGATAGACCCGTGGGACAATAAATATAACTATAAATCTCCCGGCTCCCACAGGCATGATTATGATCTCTATTCTTTGGGGAAAGACGGTGTCGAAAGTGCTGACGATGTCGCGAATTGGAGCGCTTCCAAATAAGCCCGGCAGCTTAAAAATAAAAATGGTGCCCCGCGCTGTTTTTTCTCTGTCTATTTTTGCGGTTTTTTTCTTCACGACTCCCGTTTTTTCTTCGGAGATCAGGGATCCCATAATAGAACTTTCGCTGAAAGACTCCATCCAGACAGCTTTTTTAAACAACAAGTCCATACAGATACAAATCGAAGAGATCGATATCGCGAAGGCCAATATCCTGGGAGCGCGGAGCGCCTTCTGGCCGAAGCTTTCGGCTAATTACGGATACACGGTCAGCGGCGCCGCATTCGACTTGAGAAAACTGGCTATCCAGGGCGGATCCAAGAAGGACGTAGGCATCTTTACCGGCTACACCAATGACAACAATATAGGCATCTCCGTTACCGATACGGTATATAACGGCGGAGCGAATATCGCCGCTTTAAGGGAATCCCAATTAGGCCTGAAAGTCCAGGAAGAGACTCTGCGCGCCAGGAAACTCGACGTCGCGTTCGAGACGAAGCGCCTGTATTACGGCATCCTCCTCGCCTATGAAACCGAGCGCATAACGCAGGCGCTCTTCAACGAAGCGAAGGCGCACTACGATGACGTTAAGGCCAAGTTCGAGCAGGGCACCTCCTCAAGGTTCGACCTTCTGCAGTCGAGCGTCCAGGTCTCGAAAATAGTCCCCGAGGTAGTCAAGGCCGGCAATGCGATACAGGTCATAACCGCAGAGTTCAAAAAATTACTCAGCTTCGAACAGGAAGAACCTGTCGGTATAACCGGCCGGCTCGATTTTTCTCCGGTAGAGATAAAAGAGGAAGAATTTTTAAAAGGCGCCTACAAAAATAATCCGGAGATGATATTGAAACTTTTTGGCATCGACATCAGCAAGTGGGAGATAGAGTATGCGAAATCCGGTTACTATCCCCAGGTCGATGCGAATTTCGGATACGATTACAGGTCCAATAATCTTAACACTATCTTTAACTACCAGCATTCCAACTGGGCGTTAGGAGTAACCGTAGGATTCTCGATATTTGACGGCATGTCCACGAAGGCGAAGGTTGACGCCGCAAAGGCCAAATATGCCCAGGCGTTTTTATCCAGGGAAGACGTTACGGACCGGCTGGCCGTCGATGTCAAGAGGGCCTGCCTCGACATGAAGCAGTCTGAGGCGATAATACGGTCGCAGAGAGACGCCATAGTCGAGGCGAAGGATGCGCTAAGAATAGCTATAATAGGCTATGATAACGGTGTTACGACGAACCTTGACGTCCTCGATACCCAGGTCTCTTTGAGCCAGGTCGAAAAGAATCTTTCCGAGGGTATCTACGATTACTTAATGGCAAAGGCCCAGCTCGACAGGGTAATGGGCAGGGAGACTTACGGGGAGGAAAAGTAAGTTTAAATCCGAAATTCGAACCATGTTTGACCGGGTCGGTGGGACCGGGTCGGTCGATATGGTCAACTTAGAAACTGAGTATGCCTATAATTAAAAATGCAAGGAGAGAGTAAATGGCTAAGAAGATAAAAAGATTGATTCCCGTAGTAGCTATAATTATAGCCGCTACAGCGGCAGGGATATTTATTCTACAGAAGGAAACGCATAACAACAAGGCGATCAAAGTTTCCGGCAACATCGAGGGCGACGATGTCCGCATATCATTCAGGGTCGAAGGGCAGATAACAGAGCTCCTGACCGACGAGGGTATGGTGATAAAGATAGGAGACGTCGTGGCAAAGCTCAATACGGATGAATTGTCCAAGATCAAGGCAGAGGCCGTGGCGGCGTTAAAGAAGGCCGAATCCCAGTACGAACTTGATAAAATAGATTACGTGAGAGCCGAGAACATGTTCCAGGCAGGGGCCATATCTGCCCAGAGACGCGACACGGCCAAAACGCAGATGGATACAGACAAGGCCGCCACAGAACAATTGCGCGCGCAAGCAGAACTAGCGGATACAAGGCTCGGTTTTGCGGATCTCGCCGCGCCTTTAAATGGGTACGTACTTGTAAAGAGCGCTTTAGCCGGTGAGGTCGTGCAGGTCGGTGCGCCTGTCTTCACGGCCATCGACCTGGACAATATATGGGTCACAGCCTATATTAATGAAAAAGACCTCGGCCGTGTCAAGTTAAGCCAGGAGGCCTATGTTACGACAGACAGTTACAAGAATAAAAAATATAAAGGATGGGTCTCTTTCATATCGTCGCAGACGGAATTTACCCCGAAATATATTCAGACCACTGAAGAGCGCGTCAAATATGTCTACAGGATAAAGGTGAGGGTGGACAATTCATCACTCGACCTGAAGCCCGGCATGCCCGCCGACGCGTATATAAAGGTCAACTAAATGTTCTGCTTCGCTCTTCAGAGTGAAGGCGAGGTAGAGCTTCGCAGGAACTATTCCTGCGAAGCCACACCGCAGTCTAACCGTAGGATGGCGTAGCAGAATGGCCAATATAGAGGCGGTCGGTCTCACCAGGAAATTCGGCAGCATTACTGCGGTGGACGGCCTTTCGTTCGAGGTCCGAGAGGGCGAGATATTCGGCCTGGTCGGACCAGACGGCGCAGGTAAGACCACGACGATGCGGCTTCTGACCGGCATCCTCGATCCCACCTCAGGCCGAGGAAGCGTCTATGGAAAAGATATAGTGAAAGAAGCCGAGAACCTTAAAGACTATATCGGCTACATGTCCCAAAAATTCGGCCTGTACGAAGACCTTACTGTGATGGAAAATATCAATTTCTACGCCGACATCTATTGCGTTTCAGGTAAAGAGCGCGCCGCAAAGATAGACCACCTGCTCGGCTTTAGCGGCCTTACCCCGTTCAAGGAGAGGCTCGCCGGGAAACTTTCCGGTGGTATGAAACAGAAGCTGGGCCTCGCCTGTGCCCTTATCCATACGCCGAAAGTCTTATTTCTCGACGAGCCGACTAACGGCGTCGATCCCGTATCCCGCAGAGATTTCTGGAATATACTCTACGACCTCTTGAAAGAGAAGGTCTCGATACTCTTCTCTACGTCATACCTCGATGAGGCGGAGCGTTGCAAGCGGGTCGGGTTGATCCATAAGGGAAAGCTCCTGAAGTGCGATACGCCGGACGTGATAAAGAAAGGTTGCGGCGCAAAGACGCTCGAGCAGGCTTTTATTTCGATAATCAATGAAGCGGAGAAGTAAAATTTTTCAATTCAGTCAGGCGGTTACTTTTGTGGCCGCCTTCAGCGGACGCAAATCGCATTAGGCATGCGATTTGCTCGGTAAAATTTCGATGGCCGTCCAACCTGCAAGCAGTAAAAGCTCTTGAGCAGTTTGTCCGGCCTTGCTAAATCGCCATAAGGTATCGAAATTTTAAACGCCGCTTCCGGCGGCGCACAAAAGTTCCGCCATTTCAAGGTGGTGAAAAATTTTACTGGTTATTAGGTGCCGCCACGAGGCCTTACTCAGTATTGGCACCAGTGGTTAAAAAATTTCTTCGCAAAATTGAGTAGCTGGTAAATGGCTGTAGCAATATGGCGGGTGGCATGAAGCAGACTTTTTTCGATTATCGAGCGAGGCATGGGATGGGGGTGTCCGCCGATTAGGATTGATATTGTCAGGACGATACTGCTTGAGGCGTTAATATCGTAGTCAATCCTGGCGGACATACAGATACCCGCATATTTTAAGCGTTAATTGTAAACCCCATGCCGAGCGATAAAGAAAAAAGGATGCTTCATGACAGGACCCGCCAACATTGGGTGGCCATTTTGGGAATAACAAATTTATGAGTGACATTGCTGTAAGTGTACAGAGTCTCGAGAAAAAATTCGGAGCCTTCACCGCCGTCAATAAGATCAATTTCGAAGTGAAGCGCGGCGAGATATTCGGATTTCTGGGCCCCAACGGCGCCGGGAAGTCGACGACGATACGCATGCTCTGCGGCATCATAACGCCCACTTCCGGCCAGGGCCGGGTCGGCGGATTCGATATCAATCGCGAACAGGAAGAGATAAAACAGCATATCGGGTATATGTCGCAGAAGTTCTCGCTCTACGACGACCTCACAGTCGAAGAGAATATAAATTTCTACGGCGGCATATATAAGATCCCGCAGGCGAAATTAAAAATCCGCAAAGAAGAGATAATCAAGCTTGCCGACATCGAACCGTTCCGCAACCGTCTCACAAAGACCCTCTCCGGCGGATGGAAACAGCGCCTGGCGCTGGGATGCGCTATCATCCACGAGCCGCAGATAATATTCTTAGACGAGCCGACGTCCGGCGTCGACCCGATCACGAGAAATAATTTTTGGGCGATTATCAAGGAGATGGCCTCCAAAGGCGTGACCGTATTCGTCACAACTCACTACATGGACGAGGCCGAGAATTGCAACCGAATGACGCTGATATACAAAGGTAATATCATAGCGATGGGTACGCCGCAGGAGATGAAGACCGATTTCATGAAGGGCGATGTCCTAGAGATAACGATACCGGAATCTGAAACCTGGATGGAGAGGTTAGAGTCGCTTAGCATTGTAAAAGAAGCGGCGCTATTCGGAAATTCGATCCATGCGGTTGTTCCGGATTCTAAGGAAGCGATCCCGGTGATAAAAACACTCTTCACCCGAGGCAAGGTCAGGGATTCTTCGGTCGTCCGTATCGAGCCGTCGCTCGAGGACGTATTCGTTTCGTTGATAGAAAATTACGACGAAGATAATAAAAATGAACCTAAGAAGAGTTAACGCCGTAGCGAAGAAAGAATTTATCCAGATATGGCGCGACCCGCGCTCGCTTGGGCTCGCCCTCGTCATTCCTATAATCCTGATCATACTCTTCGGCTACGGCCTGTCACTCGATATCCAGAACATACCTATGGCCATATGGGACCGCGACAATACAAGGCTTTCCACCGACTTCATCCGTAATTTTAAGAATTCGGCTTATTTTAAGATAATCGGCTACTATGACAACTATAATGATATACAACGACTCATCGATAAAGGCGACGTCATGATGGGCCTTATCATAGATAAAGATTTCTCACAACAGCTTCTTTCGCACCAGCCGGCTTTAGTCCAGCTCTTGCTCGACGGAAGCGATTCCAATACCGCGCAGATCGCTTCGGGATATGCCGAGTCTGTCGTGATGACATACAATACGAAGATACTTGTCGAGACAATCGAAAATACCGGCAACATCGTAAATTCGACGCCCATAGATTTGAGGCCGAGGGTCTGGTTCAACCAGGGCTTTGAAAGCAAATATTTCATCGTCCCGGGTCTTATCGCCATCATAATGATGATCATAGCGGCCCTCCTGACATCTCTTACCGTCGCCAAAGAATGGGAGAGGGGCACGATGGAGCAGCTGATAGCAACTCCGGTGCGCAGGGCAGAGCTGATATCCGGGAAGTTCGTGCCGTACTTCGTGATAGGCATGTTCGATCTCCTCGTCGCGGTACTTATGGGCCGCTTCCTCTTCGAGGTTCCGTTGAAGGGAAGCATCATCCTGCTATTCGCCTTGAGCGGCATCTTCCTCGCGGGCGCGCTAGCGCTCGGCATATATATTTCCATCGCGGCCAAGAACCAGCTGATGGCGAGCCAGATGGCTATGTTGGTATCATTCCTGCCGACATTTCTGCTCTCCGGCTTTACCTATGAGATATTTAACATGCCGAAATTCGTGCAGGCTGTCACTTACTTTATACCGGCGCGCTACTTCATAGTGATATTGCGCGGAATATATTTGAAGAAGGTGGGGTTGGAGACGCTCTGGCCCCAGGCGTTATGTCTTTTGATATTCGCATTCGTGAGCATAATGCTCGCGGTGAAGAAGTTTAAAAAGAAGATACTGTAAAATGTTTGAGCGGATAAAGACAATTCTTATAAAAGAGTTCCTGCAGGTATTCCGTGACCCCAGGATGAGGTTTACCATCTTTGCCCCGCCCATAGTACAGGTCCTCATCTTCGGCTATGCCGCGACTATGGACATCACGCACGTGCCGACGGCCGTATACGACCAGGACAATACCAAACAGTCCCGCGAGGTCATTAGAGATTTTGGCTATTCAAAATATTTCGATATCGATTATTACCTCTCTGAAGAGGATCAGGTTCGCGAGATTATTGATAAGTCTAAGGTGATCTCGGTCATCAAGATGGACAGGCACTTTGCCAGAGACTTGATCGGCAACAGGTCCGCCGAACTTCAGCTTATACTGGACGGCACCGATTCTAATGCCGCATCGATCGTATTGGGCTACGCCGGCCAGATCATAGGGAATTATAATTACAAAGCTCTTAAGGAGCGCGCGATCACACTGCTGAAGCCCGGCGCTACGACTGCTTATGCGGACCTGCGGGAAAGGCGGTGGTTTAACGAAAATCTGGAGTCGAAGAACTATTATCTGCCCGGAGTCATTGCGCTCATCGTCACGATAATGTCGCTCTTACTATCATCGATGGCTATCGTGCGCGAAAAAGAGATAGGCACGATGGAACAGCTCATAGTCAGCCCGATAAAACCTATAGAGCTTATCCTCGGCAAAATAACGCCGTTCGTCATAATAGCGTGTGTGCAGGTCATATTGATATCGCTCGTCGGAGTCCTATGGTTCAAGGTCCCGATCCGGGGGAGCCTGCCGCTTCTTCTCGGCTGTACTTTCATATACTTATTGACTTCGCTTGGCTGCGGATTATTGATCTCGACCGTCTCCTCGACCCAGCAGGAGGCGATGATGTCCGTATTTTTATTCTTCTTTCCGGCGACGCTCCTTTCGGGGTTCGCCTATCCCATTGCCAATATGCCCGAGATAATCCAGTACATAACATATATCAATCCTCTACGTTATTACCTCGTCATACTAAGAAGCATATTCCTGAAAGGGGTAGGCATCGATATCCTATGGCCCGAGATACTTGCCCTGCTGGTAATAGGCGTAGGCATTATAACTTTCAGCACCTTGCGGTTCCATAAACAGCTCGGCTGATAAGGTAGGGGTATGGAAGAATATGTAGTGTCCGATAAAAAACGGCAGATCCAGATTATTTTTGCAGTCGTCGCATCTGTCTTTATCTTCTCCGTCGATTTCAGCATGCTCAATATATCGCTTCCCACGATCGCCAAATATTTCCACGCCACATTGGGAGCCGCGGCCTTCCTCCCGATGGCCTATATACTGGTCGTCACGAGTTCCCTCCTCGGCTTCGGGAAGCTCGGCGACCTGAGGGGATACAGAAAGGTCTTTATCGGAGGGCTTGCCGTATTCATGGCCGGTTCGCTGCTCTGCAGCATGGCGCCGAACATAAATACGCTGCTCGGTTTCAGGATGTTCCAGGCATTGGGCGAGGCGATGATGAGCCCCATGGGGATCGCCATCCTCACCACATTTTTACCAGTCCGCTCAAGAGGCCTTTCGCTCGGCCTCGTAGCGCTGGCGCAAGGCCTGGGTTTCGCCGCAGGCAATCTCTTCGGCGGATTTATAAACGACCATTTTGTCTGGCGCGGTATATTTTTTATAAATATACCCGTAGCTATTTTTACGATCCTGCTGTCGTTAAAGGCCCTTCCGGTGAAACAGAAGATATCGAGCGAGAGGCGCTTCGACGTTATCGGCGCCGTACTTATATTCATAGCCCTGGCCGGGCTCGTCTATGGCCTGAACTTGCTCGAGAAGCTCGCAAGTTCAGCTCAGGCGATCCTTATAAGTTTTGCCGTTTTTGCCGCAGGCTTCATATTATTTTTCCTGCAGGAGAAGAGAATAAAATACCCGATACTCGACTTTGCCCTTTTCAGAAATATCAATTTCACCTATTCCAATATAGCCGCCTTCATGGCCATCGCCGTTATTATGGGGTGCGTATTCATAATGCCGTTCTATCTCGAGATAACGAGGGGAATGTCGGTGATGAATGCCGGGTTCCTTCTGATGATAGCCCCGCTTACAATGCTTTTTATCGCTCCTTTTTCGGGCAAGCTCTCCGATCTTATAGGCTCGAGGGCCATATGCTCGACGGGCGCTCTGCTGGAGGCCGTTGCATTTATGGTATTTGCTTTCGTCAGACACGATTCGCGCATTTCGCTGATCGCCGCAGCGCTATTCATATTGGGCGTGGCGGCGGGAATGTTTATGGCCCCGAATAATAAGCTCGTCATGTCTCACGCGCCCGAAGACAAACAGGGCGTTGCATCCGGCGTATATAAGATAGGCTTAAGCGTCGGCGGCGTATTCGGCATGGCGGTCTTTCCGATCGTCATACTGCAGACGCTGATCGCCGGGGCAGGGCGGGCGAATGTCAACATGGCCGAGCTGAAAAACTCTCCCGGCCTTCTTCAGGCCGGATTTCATAATATGTTCATAGCGGGCGTTATCATAGCGATGCTGGCATTCATATTCTCGATTTTAGCGAAAGATGAAAAATAGGGACAGGGCGGGAAATTTATGTTAGAATCCTCTTCGAGGGTATATGGAAAAGCGATATGAGCAATTTCCGCATACGGCTGATATAGGTATCCGCGTATTTGGCAGGGACCTGAGAGAGCTGTTTGAGAACGCGGCCTATGGCATGTTCGATACGATAGCCGACCTCGAAGGCATCACTACATCGATAGAAGAAATAATTGAGGCCGACGGCGAAACCGGGGAGGAGCTTTTAGTCGCCTGGCTTGACGAGCTTCTCTACAGGTTCTACACGAAAGAGATCATCTACTCTAAATTCGAGATCCTGGAGCTGTCGGAAAACAGGGTCAAGGCTAAGGTCTTTGGCCGGCCTGCGGCGGCTAACAGGAACCGCCTTAAACTCGAAGTGAAGGCGATCACCTATGCCGATCTTAAGATACAGAAATCCGGCGGCGGCTATCAGGTGGAGATAATATTCGACGTATGACAGTATCGCTCGGTCAGCTTGAAAAAATAGACGAGTTCAGGTGGCGCATCCCGAAGAACTATAAGCCCGGCATGCGCGTCGACGGCGTGATCTATGCCTCCGAGGATATGCTCGGGGCAATACTTTCGGACAAGGCCGTCGATCAGGTCGCGAACGTTGCAATGCTTCCCGGGATCGTGAAGCATTCGTTCGCGATGCCTGATATCCACTGGGGGTATGGTTTTTGCATAGGCGGCGTTGCCGCGACGGATGTTGATGCGGGCGGCGTTATCTCTCCGGGCGGCGTGGGTTTCGATATCAATTGCTTATCTAACTCATTTATTTTAAATGAGCTAGGTTACATGAGAAAAATGGCTGATTATGAAAGCGATTTTCATAATAGCAGTTTAACTTGCATGGATTTTTCCAAAGGAATGTCTAACAGCACGAAAATATTGGCATTCATGAAAGAGAAGCCAAACACTACAGTTCTTAATGTTGTTACAGAGACCGGAAGACAGGTCGAAGCGACAAAAAACCATCCTTTTTACACAAAAGACGGGATGAAAGAACTCGGCAAGCTAAAGACGGGTGACGAAATTGCTATCTATCCTTTTGAAGGCGTTTGCTATGAAGAACCCCACGCTGATATTATAGTTGATGAGGGAGCAATAAAACATATCTCTGCCTATCTAAAACTGCCTTCCGGCGGCAATGCCTTAAAACAAATACTCAATCATCTCGACAAGGCGGGCATCTTGCCCATTCGTTACAATTCACCGCGATTACCGTATCTTATAAAGATGCTGGGATATTGCCTGGGCGACGGATTACTATATTTTGCCGGCGCCAAAAAGAGAGGCACCGTCTGTTTCTACGGAAAGGAATCGGATCTCAAAAATATAAAAAATGACCTGGAAAGAATAGGTTTCAAGAGCGGTGCTATCTATTCAAGGGAGCGCCACCATAAAATAAAGACAGCATATGATACATGCGAATTTGACCGTAAAGAATTCTGGCTTAAGATGCCGTCGAGCGCTTTTGCGCTGATAATGGCGGCGCTCGGTATGCCGGTGGGGAATAAATGTCGACAGTCCTATGAATTTCCTCAGTGGTTATTGAAAGCGCCCTTATGGCAGAAGAGATTATTTCTTGCCTCATTTTTCGGCGCTGAGATGTCGAAGCCGAAGACGCTGACCGGCCATGGCTATAATTTTTATTGTCCCACGGTCTCGATGAACAAAACGCTCCCGAATCTTGACAACGGCAAGAAATTTTTGAAGACAGTAGCCAGGGTGCTTTTAGAATTAGATATTGCGGTACACGAGATAACCACAAGAAGAGAATGTGTGAATAAAGACGGACTCGTTTCATATAGATTAAGGTTGATGGTTTCCGGTATCCCGTCCAATCTGATAAAACTTTACAGTAAAGTAGGATTTGAATATAACGACGATCGAAAATTTCTTGCAAATGTTGCTGCCGGATATCTCAGGCTGAAAGAAACAGTCTCCGGGAACAAGAAGGAGATAGCCGGATTGGCGCCTGCGTTTGCGGCTTCCGGAAACTGGGATCGAAGCCAGATATATGATTATTTAAAATCTCCTTATACTACAGAACGGTTTATTAGGCGATCCATATATGAAACGAGAAAGACAGATCCTAGGATGTGGGGCGAGTTCCCGACCTTTGAAGAATTTTTAAAGACAGCGACAGAAGGCCTGGAACATTCAGGGATGATCTGGGAAAGAATTAGATCGATCTCAGATGTAGAAAACTATTCCGGCTACGTTTACGACTTTACCGTCGAGCATTCTCACCATAATTTTGTTGCAAATAATTTTGTAGTTTCAAATTGCGGGGTGCGGCTCGTCAGGACCAGGTTGTTTGAGAAAGACGTCAGGCCGAAGTTAAGAGATCTCGTCTATGCGCTGCATAACGAAGTGCCTGCCGGTGTCGGCTCCAAAGGCGATATTAAAGTAAGCGCGCACGATGAAAGGTCGCTTCTCGCCGAAGGGTCCCGATGGGTAGTTGAGCATGGCTATGGAAGGCAAGAGGACCTCGAATATACCGAAGAGCACGGCGAGATAAAAGGGGCCGATCCCGACGGAGTCTCTCCGCGAGCCTATGAGCGCGGGAAGAGCCAGTCGGGCACGCTAGGGAGCGGCAACCATTTCCTCGAGATACAGGTCGTCGATACGATTTACGACAACGAACTTGCGAACGCGTTTGGCATCGAAAAAGACCAGGTTACGCTCATGATCCATTCAGGTTCAAGGGGCCTGGGCTATCAGGTCTGTGATGAGTATGCAAAAGAGTTCATCCACACTCTCTCTAAATACGGGATAGATGTGCCGGACAAGCAGCTTGCATGCGCGCCGGTGAATTCGCCTGAGGGCAAGGCATACCTTGGCGCCATGAGATGCGCGGCTAACTACGCATGGGCTAACCGCCAGTGTTTGATGCATCTTGCTCGCGGCGTATTCGAAAAAGTTTTCAAGTCCTCGCCTAAGGACCTGGGCATGGACCTTATATATGACGTCGCCCATAATATAGCGAAGATCGAAAAATATAATATCGACGGAAAAGAAAGGACGCTCTGCGTTCATAGGAAGGGCGCGACGCGGGCTTTCCCTCCGGGCCACCCCGACCTCCCCGCCAAATATCAGAAGACGGGACAGCCGGTGATAATCCCCGGGGATATGGGCAGGAACTCATATCTTCTGGTCGGCACCGAGAGCGCAAAAGAAACATTTTATAGTGCCTGTCACGGAGCAGGGAGGCTCATGTCACGCTCCGCGGCCATCAGGGCCGGCAGAGGCCGCTCGATCGCAAGAGAGCTTGAGAATAAAGGCATAATAGTGAAGTCGTCCGGCAGGGAGACGCTTGCCGAAGAGATGCCGGATGCGTATAAAGATGTTAACCAGGTAGTGAACGTCGTCCACGGCGCCGGTATTTCGAAACGCGTCTGCCGGATGAGGCCGATCGGCGTTATAAAAGGATAAAACTTTATAGTTCGAGCGAGCCATTGCTAAAGTCTAGCGAGTCGAGAACTTCTCGACTCGGCCTTCGGCCTCGCTCGAAGAGTACATGAGGAGATTTATGTTAGATCTAAAGTTCATACGAGATAATCCACAAGCAGTAAAAGATGCGCTTAAAGCGCGAAACTTAAAACTTAATATTGACGAACTGCTCTCGTTCGACGAAGAACGCCGCAAACTGCTTGTAGAAGTCGAAGCTCTTAAGGCTGATAGGAACAAGGCCAACGATGAAATATCGACTGCGATGAAGGCAAAAAGGAACCCCAAAGAGATAATCGATAAAATGAAGGTAGTTTCCCAAAAAATAGCCGAATTAGACAAAAAAGTGGGTGAAGTTGACCAAAAATTGACCAATATGCTATATGTAATCCCAAATATACCCGATAAATCGGTCCCGGTAGGCGGTCCGGATTGCAACAAAATCGTCAGGTCTTGGGGCAAAACCCCCACCTTTGACTTCAATCCGAGGAACCATATTGAGCTTGCCGAGATGCTTGGTATAATAAGTTTTGGAATTGCCTCCAAGATATCGGGCTCAAACTTCGTCCTTTACATGGGCCAGGGCGCGCGCCTGGAACGGGCGCTCATAAATTTCATGCTAGATCTTCATACGAAGAAGCACGGCTATAAAGAGGTCTTCCCGCCATTTCTCGTAAACAGGAGATCGATGACGGGCACCGGGCAATTGCCTAAGCTCGAAGAGGATATGTATAAATTGAAAGACGACGATCTCTTCTTGATACCGACAGCTGAGGTCCCGGTCACGAACATACATTCGGGGGATGTGATAGACGAAGAGAAACTTCCTATATATTATACCGCATATACCGCATGTTTTAGACGCGAGGCCGGCTCTTACGGTAAGGATACGAAAGGCCTTATAAGGGTGCATCAATTCGACAAGGTGGAGCTCGTGAAATTCGTGAAGCCGGACACTTCGGCGGAAGAACACGAAAAACTCCTGAAGGACGCCGAAGAGGTACTGCAGATGCTCGGACTTCCGTATCGCGTGATACTCTTAGCGACAGGCGACATATCGTTCGCCGCCGCTAAATGTTACGACATCGAACTTTACGCCCCCGGTATGGACGCTTATCTCGAGGTCTCGAGTTGTTCTAACTTCACCGATTTCCAGGCCCGGCGCGCGAATATTAAATATAGACCGAAGACCGTAGACCAAAGACCAAAGACCGAATATGTGCACACGCTGAACGGTTCCGGCGTCGCGCTGGCCAGGCTCGTTGTCGCCATCCTGGAGAATTATCAGAATAAAGACGGCAGCGTCCGGGTCCCGGAGGCGCTCGTACCTTACATGGACGGAGTTACTGCGATAAAACCATGCTGAAAATTTTGGTCAAATCTATAATAGGCGTCATGGCGCTGCCTATAGCTGCCGGCGTTACGATCGCGTTTTACCAGAACCTGATATTGATAAATGCGCTTGCCTCCAATCTCAAATACTTTTTATGGGGGATCGCCAGCTACGCCGTGCTCCACCTTTTATTCTATAAGCCGACATACCTGTATGTGCTGGGCCATGAAGCTGTGCATGCCGGCGTCGCCTGGATATTCGGCGGCAAGATCAAGTCTTTTAAAGCCTCGAAAGACGGGGGCTCTGTCGGGACAGACAAATCGAACGCCGTGATCGAACTCAGCCCTTATTTTATCCCGGTATATGCTATACTAATCACGGTAATATATTTCGTCGTGGCTTCTTCATACAATATCAACGGGTCGCTCTTCGTATTCCTGATAGGATTTGCGCTCGCGTTCCACATGGTCTTGACGATAGAAGTGATGAAGACAAGGCAGCCCGACATAATGAAGTCGGGTTACATATTTTCGATAGTGCTCGTCTATATGCTTAATATAGTGGTAATATCGCTCATATTCAGTCTTATGTTCCCGGCATTCTCGGCAAAGAAATTTTTCATCGATTCGTGGGCTGTATCTAAAGGCGCGTATGTAGCGGTAGTGAGGCAGCTGTTCTTTTAAGAGTCAGCAGAAATAACTGCAAGTGGAGAGGTGGCAGAGCGGTTTATCGCGACAGCCTTGAAAGCTGTTGTGGGTGTAAGCCCACCGGGGGTTCAAATCCCTCCCTCTCCGCCAGTTTTGATAGGGGGCGCTTGATAGATAATGTCGGAAGGTTCCTTCCGACGAAAAATTTAGCCGGCGCTCTTTTAATATAAAGTTCGAACCGATTTTCTCGAGAATTTCACGCTGTGACTCGAGATTTCCGTCTCGAAGCGCGTAACTAACTCTATTTAAATCGGTTACGAAATCTTTCGCCCGTTCGAACCAATTATCGCCCCCAGCAGCAAAATCCTTTAGCCTCTCCTGTAAATCCTTCTTTTCGTTGATAAAAGCTTCCTTCTTCCGCTGATACTCTTCGAGTGAAAGACTACCCTCAAGATATATGTCTATGAGCTTATTTATCTTTCCGTCCATAGCGGCTATTTGTGCCTCAAGATTTTGCTGTTGGGGGCGTGATGATTGGACATCGCTTTGCTTATCCTTTTCAAGCTCTCTTAAAATCGTAGTAGTCCAATCATCACACAAAGAAACTTTTTGAAGAATAGACTGTATTTGAGTGGCGAGCTCTTCCTCTCTGACATATTTCTGCATGCAGTTGGTTCGGCGCTTAGTGCAGTGGTAGTATGTATGGCCTTTCTGTGTCTCTGCTGTGACCATCCGTCCGCACTCGCCGCACTTCATCAGTCCCCTAAGGACAAACTGCCTTACTACTTTCTTTGGCTTACCTCGACGAGCCATGACGGCCTGACACTGGTCAAAAAGTTTCTTTGTGATAATTGGTTCGTGAGTTCCTTCGTAGCTCTCTCCATTGTAGCGGAATACTCCATAGTAAACGGGATTCTGTAGGATTCGTTGATATTGGCTGGCTGAGAGTGGACGGCCTTTCTTGGAACGCCCTGCCATGCCGAGCGAGTTTATTTTGTCTCTGACTTCAGCAAGCGTATAGCGTCCTGTAGAGTATAGGGCGAAAGATTTCGTTATGAAAGGAGCTTTGCCCTCGTCTTTGATGATACCGCGCGTCTTGGGATCATTGAGGTACCCTATCGGCGCCCACTGCGGCCAGATACCTTTCGAGAGTTTGAGCCTGATACCTCGCTTGATATTCTCAGATAGTGCGTCTATATAGTATTTACTCTGCCCGAAAGCTATCGAGAGCATGAACTTACCTTGCGCATTATCATCAAAACGATAGGTGGGGAAGAGGAGGCTCTTGATTATGCCCTGGTCTACAGAGTAGATGATCTTGCCGCCGTCTACACTATTGCGGGCGAGTCTATCGGGGTGCCATGCGAGGATACCGTCAGCAACTCCTCGCCCTATCTGTAGCAACATATCATTGAATATAGGTCGTCCGGGCTTCTTGGCTGTCCTTGCCTCGACAAGCTCCTTAACTACATGGATCTTCTCACGTGCAGCTAACTGTCGTAACTCAACAAGTTGAGCCTCAATAGACAGTATCTGTCTATCCTCATCATCAGTAGACTTGCGAGCGTATAGAAAATACCTCATAGGGCAAAGCTCCTTTCATCGAACTTTATATTAAAAGAGCGCCGGCTAAATTTTTCGTCGGAAGGAACCTTCCGACATTATCTATCAAGCGCCCCCTATCAAAACTGGCGGTGTGTGCTCGACTCAGTTCGAACATATTTTAGGGGGTTCCCCCTAAAATAACCGCCTAAAAGTTTTCAACCCTGCTCGGCTTCGCGCCTGCCTGCACGAACAACTACAGCAGGCGCTTTTGCGTCCTCGCCCTACAAGCTACAACAGGAAAATCGCCCGCTTCTCCAGGCTCGTCCGCACCCGCCTGCTACAACCTAAAATGATCTCGTGGACGGCGTGTGCCGAGCCCCCACGACAAAAGACTCGAGGGCGAAAGGCAAATTTTGGGGCGCGGCAAAATTTGCCTTTCGCCCAATGACTTGAAAATATCAAAAATGCCTCAATGGGTAGATTTTGGTTAAAAATTGACGTATTAGGTGTATAATATACACAGCTGATTAAACTATCATAATAATGCTATCAGAATAATGATATATAGTCAAGGAGATTTATGCTGGGTGAAAATATCAGGAAAATAAGGAAAAAGAGGAATTTAACACAGGATAAGCTCGCCCGATTAGCGGACATACCCTACACTAGCATTACCAAAATAGAGACAGGCGTTATAAAAAGTCCATCTATTCAAACAGTCGCAAAAATAGCGAAAGCGTTGGATATTTCACTGGATGAATTAACGAAGGAGCTTTAATCAATGACAAAAGAACAAAAGTTTTATAGCATCTTACAAGATTTGTTTGTCGGAGCAAAGCTGGAAGGCGATAGCGGGTATGTTAATTTGATGAATATCAAAACCGACTATTTTAACAATATAAGAGAACGGATAAAAAAAGAAGTTGATGCAAAATTTAAAGGAGGCGAACCGGAAGATTTGTTTGATCGCCTTTATACCTTCTTCGATTCCTATTTTAGTGATGGTGGGGCGATTTTCTTTTCATCTACACCTGCGTATAAGAACATCTACGCCAAAGTATATTCCGATCGTAAAGATACGGCGCTATTTTGGAAAACCTCCAAATTATACTATGTAAAGTCAGAAGCCAATTACAAATCAATCAAAAACTTGTCTATCAACGCAGACCCAGAAGTCGCTTTTGATTTTGACTTTGATGCCTCGCTTTTAAAGCACAAACAGTCAAACGAGAAAAAAGAACTGGAATTTTATTTTACCGGCACACAAAAAAGAAAAGATAAGAAGATTATCAAATTTCATGTGCTTTATAAAAATGACAATAAATATTCACGGCTGGAGGCAATTTTAAAAATCAAAGGCAGAGATAAAATTATAAAATATCTTTTAGAAAAGATTGAAACTTTAAAAAATTCTAAAATTACAATATCCAATGAAGGCTTGGAGTATGCAAAGCTAAGCGATAAGGGCGCGAAAGATAAGGCCAAAGCCGAGTTTATCGTTTCGGAAAATAAGGATCTTCACGACAGTTTAACAATCGTGCCAACAATTTCTGAAACCAAGGAAATTGAAAAATACTTGAAATTGAAAGGTATCGTTTTGGGTGAAGAGGAAATAATAATGGCATTCAAAATATACAAAAAACAAACAGAGATAGATTACTTTATACATAGAGACGCCAAAGGATTTTTACGCGAGCAGTTTGACCTATATATGTATCAGCATTTGGCACACAACATGGATACCGTTTTTGACCAAGAGGCTTTGGATAGGGAGAAAAAGATAAAGGAAGTTGCCTATCTAGCAATTGAATTTATAGGCAATTTTGAAGATGAACTAAAGAAGATCTGGCTCAAGCCGAAATTTGCCCGTAATTCAAACTATGTCGTTACTTTAAACAGAGTAGCGCACAAAAGTAATGGAATCGAGATTATAAAAGAAATTATAAGGCACGCAGGTATAGATGCGCAGATTGCCGAATGGCGGGAACTTGGAATAGTTGATAAAAAATTTGATAAGAAAATGATCATTAAAGACGGCAAGCTGAACAAAGATTTTCAATATTTGCCAGTTGACACCAAATATTTTAAGAATTTAGAAATTGTAATTTTAGGGCTATTCGATAACCTGGACGAAGAAATAGATGGACGATTGATCAAGTCGGAAAATTTTCAAGCACTTAATACTCTTTTACCAAAATATAAAGAGCAAGTTCAGGCAATCTATATTGACCCACCATTTAATACAGGTGATGATTTTGCTTATGTGGATAGATTTCAAGATAGCACATGGCTAACTTTAATAGAAAATAGGCTTGAATTGGCAAGAGATTTCCTAAAGGCGGATGGAAGCTTCTATATAAATCTTGACGAAAATGCTGATTTTCTTGGAAGAATTTTACTGGAAAAATTGGATTTGGAGGAAATTAAAAAAATTACTTTTGATACAAATGCTACGAAGGACGAAGAAGCAGATTTGTTCGGGTATAAAAGTTTTGGCAATAATTTTGCTTTAAAATCATCTACCATTTATTTTTGTAAGCATAAAAACAGTAAATTTTATAAATTATGGAAACCAAATCGAAACAAAACCAATCTCGGCATAGCATGGTTGGATTTAATTGCTTTACCAAAGGAAGATAGGAGCAAACATAATAAAATTGAGGATTTCAATTACTTCGTGGAAAAGTACAATCAGGGTATTTTAGAACATTGTCAGATCAATATAGATGAGAAGATATACCCGATAGGTGATATCTGGAATGACATTTATTCTTTTACTCAATCAGAAATGAGAATTAGTGAGAATTTATCTTTTTTGACGCAAAAACCCGAGAATTTTTTACGAAGAATTATTCAAGCTTCATCTAGTCAGAAAGACATTATTTTGGATTTTTTTGGAGGGAGCGGTACAACTTATGCCGTAAGCCATAAGTTAAATAGAAAATGGCTCGGCGTTGAAATGGGATGTCATTTCTATGAATTTTTTCAGGATTGGGACAAGAGTCAAAAAAAATTTATAACAAAATTAGGAATTCTTGGAAGATTAAAAAATGTTCTTTTTGGCGATAAGAATTTTCAAGCTGTAGATAAAGAAAGAAGAAGTCATCTCTCAAAAGACATAGATTGGAATGGTGGCGGGTTCTTCAAATATTATGAACTTGAGCAGTACGAAGATACCCTGAAAAGAGCTGTATATAACCCAACTGAAAAAGAGTTGGAAAACATTGATTTTTCTTTTTCAGAAAAACAAGCGGCTTTGGGCCTTGAGATAGATCTTAAAAACGAAAAGGCGCGGTTTGTGTTTGAAAAACTTTATCCAGATGTGGATATCGCTGAAACTATCTCAAACATGTTTGGCAAAAAAATCAAAAAAATAGCCAAAGACAAAGTCGTTTTTGAAGATGGCTTCGAAGTTGATTTAAACAGTCTTGATTTTGAAAAATATAAGTCACTCAAAGATTTAATCTACTGGTAAAGTATGATAATCCTCCAAAAAATCGTAGATAATAAGCGCGAAAGCTTAGATATTCCTATAGAGTGGCTTTATCGCGATCTTAAGAGTTTCGGTCTGAAGTGGGAGCTTTTTCCCTATCAAATAGAGGCGCTAAAAAATATTATCTCTACTTTGTATCTTTTCTACAAAAAAGGCGGTGTGGTTGAATTATATCGGCTTTATCAGGAAGAAGGATTGAGTCGCGAAATAGAAGAAAACTTAGCAATTAAAGAAGAAGACGAAAATTTTAAATTTTTGTCGCGATATTTTTCAGGTAGCCCGCGGATTTCTTTTCAAAGTTTTATCAATCGTGCGGCTTTTTGGATGGCAACTGGTAGCGGAAAAACTTTAGTTATGGTAAAGCTTCTGGCGATTTTGGCCGATTTGATGAATAAAAAACTCATACCCCAAAAAGATATTTTGATTCTTGCCCCTAAAGACGAAATTTTAGCACAGATTAAGGGGCATATTGATGTGTTCAACAAGGGCGCAGAAATCAAAATTATGCTTAGAAATTTAAAAGAATGGGAAAGGATAAGAAATCAGCAGAACCTTTTTAGCCAGAGCGAAATGAATGTGTTCTATTACCGCGCGGATAATATTGGCGATAAAGAAACGATTGCCAAAAAGAGAGACGGTCAGAGAATAGACTATGAAAGTATCTACAATAAGGGTAACTGGTATTTGATTTTGGACGAAGCCCACAAGGGTGAGAAAGAAACCTCCAAGCGGCAGCAGTATTTTATGGCGCTGACACAGAATGGATTTTTGTTTAATTTTTCCGCGACTTTTACGGATGAATTGGATATCGTTACGACCGTTTTTGATTATAAATTGGACACATTCTTGAAAGAAGGCTACGGAAAAAAACTATATATCTCCGATTCCGATTTTAGGCATTTTAATGAGCAAAGAGATAAGGAATTTTCGGACAATGAAAAAAAAGATATTATTGCGCAGACTTTGATTACACTTGCTTTAGCGAAAATCCATTTTAATAAACTGAAGAGCATTAATAAAAATCTCTATCATGCACCGCTTTTGATAACTCTCGCCAACAGCGTTAATACTGAAGAATCCGATTTAAAAATATTTTATAGACTTTTAGCAGAAATAGCCAGGGGCAGGTTTGATTTTGAAAGAACGAAAAGGAATTTGGTTGATAAACTAGAGAATGAAAGAGACTATTTATTTGGGTTGGGCGAAATAGACGAAAGAATTATAGGGGAGATTAGAAATTTAGAAAAAAAAGATTTTTTCCAATCCGTATTTAATACGAAAAATAGAGGGAACATTGAAGTAGTTAAGTTCAAAGATAACACTAGAGAACTTGCTTTTAAGCTGGCTGGTGCAAGCAAATATTTTATGCTCATTGTAGCTAGTGATATTATCAAGTGGGAAGAAAATGTTTTGGAAGGATATGAGTTCGGCAGAGCAATAGATGAGAGCTTCTTCGAAGATATTAACAGAAGAAATGATATAAACATCCTTCTTGGTAGCAGAATTTTCTTTGAAGGATGGGACACTAATCGACCCAACGTAATCAATTTCATAAATATAGGCGTGAGCGAAGATGCAAAAAAGTTTGTTTTACAGTCTATCGGTCGAGGCGTAAGGATTGAACCGATATTAAATCAACGAAAAAGGTTTGAATATCTGAATAAAGTTTCTTTTTCCGCTTCTGATATTCAAAAAATAGCAAGGGAAAATAAACTTTTAGAAAGCCTGTTTGTTTTTGCTACTAACAAAGAGGTGGTAAAAAGTATTCTGGAAGGACTTGAAAAACAAGCCAATCCGGAGTGGATAAAGGTTCAGGGAGTAAAAAAGAACGAAAAGATCAATGAAGCGGAGCTGCCTATTTTTATTCCTGTGTTTAAGGATGGTAGTTTGAATGATAAGCCGTTTTGGATCGGGAAGAATGAATATCAAGAATTATCAGAATTCGTCCGAAAATCAGGCCCCAAAGTCCTCCTTTTAAAAAACGGAATTAAGCTAAGGACATTTAAAAAAATAAGCGAAGAAAACGGTTTTAAGGTCGTTGAAAGAAGAAGACGAAGAACGGCAGAAAACATTCTTTTTGTCGCTGATAACTATTTTAATGAAAAAACACAGAAGCTTGAAGGAATAAAAGTATTAGGCGGAGAGATCTCGCATTTTAAAGAAATAAAGACTAACCTATGCAAGGAAGAGGTAGAGAAGCTGGAGAAGGATATTCTAAAAATTATTAAGCGAGGGTCACCGGGCAAAGAGATTGATAGGATACTGGAGAATGGTAATATTAATAAAGACGAATTAAAAAAGCTAATTAAAGATTTAGCTGATAGAGGGAAGTTAGATATTTTAAATAATTATTTAGATTTTGAAGTTTTAGAAGAGCATTATTATTCGCCGATATTATTCAAGAAAGATTCAAGCCATTTTCAGCATATTATAAAAACTGAAAGTGAGATTAAGTTTTTGAATTACTTAAAAAAATACTCAACGGAAGAAAAAAACAAGTTAAAGAACTACGAATGGTGGTATTTTTCAAAGATTGATGAGAAAGTAGATAAGGTGGGGATACCGTATTTTGACGAAGATAAAGGTGAATATAGATCCTTTTTCCCGGACTTTATTTTCTGGCTTAAAAAGAAAGGCAAATATTATTTAATATTTGTAGATCCGAAGGGAGTCGAATTTACATCTAATTCTGCTAGTAAAATAGATGGGTTTAATGATTTCTTAGAAGACTATGCTAATCTAAAAGATAAAAAATTTGAAAAAATAGAACTATTTTATTTCAACGATAAAGAAACTCATAAGGACGTAAAAGAGGAATATAGGAAATATTGGACAGATGATTTTAATAAAATATTTTCTATATAGCTGAGAAAATAATGGATGCGTCAAAAGGAGACACGCATTTTTGTGGAGTGTCCTAAAGTGACGCGTTCCCGAGACCCGGAAAATGCCGAGATAATTAGATGAACTGGTATAAAAGAAATAGACATAAAATCATAGAGAAAATTGCGTATCGGAGATATAGGGGAAGAGGGCATATCCACGGTAAGGACAAAGAGGATTATTATGAGACTAGGCGCGCCTGGCTTCTTAAGTGGATATGGCCACCAATCAAAAGTAACTTTGCATTAATCGCAGCTATGATTACAACAGTAATCCTAATTATACAAATAATTATTACATCCTCAAATTTTACATCCCTTAATAGACCATTTGTTGAACTAGAAATTGTTAATATGCTACCTGACCCAGAAGGCAAGGGAGAAGACAGATCTCAGGTTTGGTGCGAGTTAATGTATCGTATAAAAAATTTTGGCCCTGTTCCTGCCTATAATGTGCATATTCCAAAGAAAGGTCTGAGGATTAGATCGCGAGAACGTGGTGAATTTAACGAGAATGACATTCCTGGTCTACAGGATTTTAAAATTGGATGGCTAGCACCTAATTCTACGCGAACTTTTTGGAAAGCAATAAAATATACTGATGCGAAAGCAAGCGTAGAAAAGTATATAAATGGTACCATGCCCTTGGAAATTACTTTTCGAGTAGATTATGATGGGCCGAGTGGAATGTTACTGCCAAGGCACTATTGGTATCAATCAGATGTTTTATATCTTAAAAGAGGCATCGTAGTTTTGAACACAGATGGAAAATAGGCTGAGAAGGGGTAGTGTGCAAGCCCATAAAATTATAGGGTGGTACCAAAAGCACCGAAAGAAGACAGTTAATTCGTACTTGCCATCTAAGGATGAGGTGAATAAATGAAATATCCAAAAGGATCAGAATGGAGAAGGTGGGATTTGCATGTTCACACACCGGCTTCTGCTGGTTATAGCGGTACTTACGATCAAGTGATTACTCAGATTAAAAGTAGTGATGTAGCCGTTGTTGGCATAAATGACTATTTTACGATAGAGGGATACAAGGAAGTTGTATCTCGTCTTGGAGATACTTCTGACAAAGTTATTTTACCTGTAGTAGAAATGCGGATGCATAATGTTTTAGCAAACCGTCATAGTGACGATTCAGGGGTTAGAATTAATTTCCATGTTATTTTTAATTCTTTTGATATGGGAAGGAATATCGATCTCGTGCCTTTTATCGAGAATTTTTTAAAATCGATTAAATACACAAAAGCTTCTGCACAAGAAGGACGCATAGGCGATATTTATAGTGACAAAAACGCCTTGTTAAATGATGTTACAGTTGATTATAACATTGTTCTTGATGACTTGGAAAAATCAGAAGATTTGGCAGGCAATTATTTAATATGGTTACCTTATGACGAATACGGTGGCGTAGATGGCATTAAGTCAACCAATTTCCCGTTTAAGCCAGCACTAATTAATAGGGCTCATATAATAGGGTCATCAAACCCAAGCGAAATTAATTATTTTTTAGACAACTCTGATGATTATCTTACCTATTTTGAAAAAGAAAAACCATGTATAAAAGGAAGTGATTCCAAAAGTCATGAATATCCATTAGGCAAGCTAAAAGATCCCGATTCAAATCCAGTTAATAAATATTGTTGGATCAAGGCCGATCCGACATTTGAAGGTCTTAAACAGATTGTACGCGAACCTAAGTATAGAGTATATATAGGAGAAATGCCAAGCAAGCTGGCACTAATTGCGAAAAATAAAACTAGGTATATTCAGTCGGTTTCTATTAATAAAGTTGCGGCCTCGCATAATAAAGATACATGGTTTAACAATGATATTGAATTCAATTCAGGACTTATTGCAATTATTGGCAATAAAGGCAAAGGTAAAAGCGCGCTAGCAGAGATATTGGGCCTTTTAGGTAATTCTAAAAATCATGAACATTTTTCTTTTTTGAAAGATGAAAAATTTAAAAAGAATAAATTGGCAAGTCATTTTGAGGCTAGAATTAAGTGGCTTGAAGATGCCGACCAATACTCAATGAATTTAATGGATACTCCAGACCCATCGAAGGTTGAAAGAGTTAAGTGTATTCCTCAAAACTACTTGGAAATATTGTGTAATAGTCTAGACAAAAAATTTCAAGAGGAAATCGATAGCGTAATATTCTCACATATCGATGACACTGAAAAGATTGAAAAACCAAACCTTAACGATTTAATAGCATACAAAACGCAAATTATAGAGAATAAAATTAGTAAAATTCAGGATGACATAGCCAAGATCAATGAAAATATAATTGCATTGGAAGATCAATTAAAATCAGAATATTTGACACAATTGGAAGAACAGCTTAAATTAATTACGAATGAACTAAAATCTCATTGTGGTATTAGACCGGAACGAATGGCACGCCCAGAAGGTGATAAAGCCACTGAGAAAAAACAGCAAGAATTATATAGCATCCTGACAAAATTAAATGATGAGGTCAGGTGCATAGAGGAAACGATAAAAAATAAGAAAAAAGAACTCTTAGAAATAAATAAGAAAATTGAACGCTTAAACATTGTTAAAGGAAAAATCGAAAAATTTGAAAATAGTTATAGTGATTTAGAGAAAGAACTCAAATTTGATTTGAATGATCTTTTGGGCATAGCCTTACCAGATATAATCGATCTCAAGATAAGCTACAAAAAGATTAATGAAAAATTATCAGCGCTAGATTTTGAGAAAAAAGATTTAATTAGGGTATTAATTATTCGTTATGAACAAGGTAGCGAAAAAGACATGAAGGATAATTTATTTAAAAAATTGAAAGAAAAACAGGAGTTAAGGCAAAAGGCACAAGCCCAAGTTGACGAGCCTTCTAAAAAATATCAAAAGTATTTAGAAAACCTTGAGGAATGGAGACAATTATTCCATGATAAAAGTGCAAAGCGAAAAGAATTTAAGAAGGAGTTAAAACGAATTACCCATGAAGCTCCTTTACTTCTAGCGAGCGAACAATCTGATCGAGAAAAACAGATCGGCGTTTTATTCAGCCTCTTAGAGCAAAAGGTAATAGTTTATGAGACATTATATAAACGCGTAATAGATTTTATCAAAGATGAGCGTAGCAAGAATCAATTTATGGAATTAAATTTTTCTGCAGAGATTATGCTGTCATCCGATTTTGATGAGAAATTTCTTTCTTATATAGATCGTGGCAAAAAAGGTAGTTTTCAAGGGGTTAAAGAAAGCTATGCTTTAATTAAGGAGATAAAACAAAAATATGATGTCTCTAAAGTTACCGATGTAATATCTTTTATAAAAGATATCTTTGAAAAATTACGTGAAGAAACAGATAATGGCAAAAAAATAATAAGGGTTTTGGAAAATCAACTTGTTCATGGGAAAACAATAGGATCATTATATGCATATTTTTATTTGCTACGATTTTTAAAAATTGACTACTGCTTGAAATGGGGAGAAAAATTATTAGAAGATTTATCGCCTGGTGAAAGAGGCGCAGTTCTTTTGATATTTTACCTTTTAATTGATAGAAAAGATTCCCCATTGATCATAGATCAGCCCGAAGAGAATCTAGATAATGAGTCTATTTATTATCTTTTGGTTAGATATATTAAAGAGGCAAAAAACCGTAGGCAAATATTTATTGTAACTCATAATCCGAATTTAGCCGTTGTTTGTGATGCAGAACAAGTTATTTATTGTAGTCTCGATAAGAAGAATAAATACGAGGTAAGTTACGAAATGGGTAGCATAGAAAATAATGTAATCAAGCAACGAATTATAAATATTTTAGAGGGCACAAAACCAGCATTTACTAATCGACAAGATAAATACGAACTTTAGAGGGGATAATTAAGGAATTAGGAGACGCGTCAAAAGGGACACACTAATATGGGCGTATACGTTTACTGCATAAAAGAAGATTACCCTTATAAATCCTCGATTATCGGACGGAAATTTGAAAATGAATGGTTCAAACTGAATTTGGACGGAACAATCACTGTCAAGGGCACAAACAGTCGTGGCTACGCCTGGGATGGCTGCAGCCCGAAGATACTGAAGATAAGAGACATGTATTTTGGGACGCCCGAAGGAGTGCTGAATTATGATACGGGGCAGGCAAAGACCTATTACGCTTCGCTTATTCATGATCTATTTTATCAATTCAGTAAAGACTTAAAACACCTGGTCAGGCGTGAAGAGATCGACAGAGAGTTTTATGTTATTTTGAAAAGGGACGGATTCGGGGCAGCCAAAGTTTATCATTGGGGAGTTAGAATGCTCGGATGGTTTTGGTGGGGTAGGCGGTGATAATATACACAATCAAGCAAAAAATATTGTATAATATTACCAAAATCTACCCATTGAGGCATTTTTGATATTTTCAAGTCATTGGGCGAAAGGCAAATTTTGCCGCGCCCCAAAATTTGCCTTTCGCTCTCGAGCCTTTTGTCGTAGGGGCTCGGCAACCCGCCGTCCACGAGATCATTTTGGCTTGTAGCAGGCGGGTGCGGACGAGCCTGTAGAGGCGTGCCGTTTCAGTTGGGTAGCAGGTAGGGCGAGGACGCAGAAGCGCCTGCTGTAGTTGTTCGTGCAGGCAGGCGCGAAGCCGAGCAGGGTTGAAAACTTTTAGGCGGTTATTTTAGGGGGAACCCCCTAAAATATGTTCGAACTGAGTCGAGCACACACCGCCATCTTTTTCTCATGAAAAAGATGGCGGATGTCGGAGCTTCCAGCTCCGACGCCGCCACCCGTTTCTCATGAAAAAGATGGCGGATGTCGGAGCTTCCAGCTCCGACGCCGCTACGTTTTAATATAGAAAGGGGGAAGCGATGAAGAAGGTTTTGTTGGGTGTCGGTATTATCGTTTTATGCCTTGCAACGGTTATTCCTGTTGCGCTTGCACAGGAAGAAATGGTAGATGACAGGCAGGCTATAAAAGACGCTAGGCAGGATATTAAAGAAGATGCCTCCGTAGCAAGGCAGGAGGAGAAACAGCTCAGAGATCAGATTCACGCTGCCATACAGGCGGGTGACATGGAAACGGCAAAGAATATCAAAGAACAGCTTAAAACGGTGCATCAAGAAAATATCCGGCAGATGCAGCAGGATAAACAAGAGGTGAGAAAGGCGCAGCAGGAATTAAAACAGGATATCAAGGAAGCCCGCAAAGAAGGCGATCTTCCTCCGAGAAGAGACAGGGATAATAATCCTCCAGGGCCTGTGGGCGGCCCGGGAACCAATTGGGAAAACCAGCCCGGACCTCAAGGTGGGCCGGGAGCAAGTCCTGATAGACACCGTCGTATAGACAAGGATAATAATCCGCCAGGTCCACGAGGTGGACGCGGCACGAACTGGGAGAATCCGCCTGGTCCAAAGGGTGGCCCTGGGACAAGCCCTAACAGACACCATCGGATAGACAGAGACAATAACCCGCCCGGCCCAAGGGGCGGACGCGGCACGAACTGGGAAAACCCGCCTGGTGCAAAGGGCGGCCCGGGAGCGAGCCCTAATAGAAGACCGCGGCGATAATGGCAACGGTAATTATTTAGCATGTGAATTATCCGGAGAGGTACCGAAGTGGTCATAACGGGCCGGTCTCGAAAGCCGGTTGAGGCCTTGTGCCTCACGAGAGTTCGAATCTCTCCCTCTCCGCCATCTTTTTCTCTTGAAAAAGATGGCGGATGTCGGAGCTTCCAGCTCCGACGCCGCCACACGTTTCTCATGAAAAAGATGACATTTAAAAATATGTAATTTAGCTTTTTTTATTGCATTTGCATAAAGAAAGTGACAGCATGAATATACTGATTGCCGATGACGAAGAAGAGTTTATAGATTTCATGAAAGAGCGGCTCACAGCCCAGGGCCACCGCGTAGATGCGGCGAGTGACGGCGCCCAGGCGCTCGAGCTGCTGAAGACCGATAAATACGATCTCGCTTTTTTCGACCATAGCATGCCGGAGTTGAGCGGCCTTGAACTGGCGAAATACAGCAAAGAAAACAATATCGGGCTAAAGGTAGTGATGGTAACCGGCTATGAGGAGATGAGCGGCCCCTTCGCTAAGGCCGTCGGCGTGGACGAATACCTTACAAAGCCGGTCAGGATAAAGGATCTCGAGGATATCATAAAAAAATACAGCAAAGGAAAGCGCTGATGTTCGAGAGCATGGCAAAGCCGAAGAAAAGCCTAAGGCGTAAAGTAATAAAAGTCATATGCATGACTACGCTCATAGTCATGGTCCTGGGCGTTGGGTTGGGGTATATAGCGGGCCTCAACCTCCTGCGTGAAATTGCCGGGGATGTCCATCGTAAGCTTTCCCAGTTATTAGCCGCGAATGTTACTCAGGCATTCGATGATGAGATGGCAAAGCTGAAGGGCTACGCCTCTGAGGCGATTTTTACGCAAGCAGCCGCGGCCGGCAATCTCAGATATGAAACAGCCGGAGATGAGGATTTAAAGATCCGGTTTTCCGGCATGAACGATAAGTGGCACGGGTATGCTAAAGACAGCGCGCCGGTCAGAGAATATACGAATAACGACACTGCGGCGAGGATGCAGGCGATCTGCAAAACGGATCCTGATGTGGCCCAGATGGCTTTATTTAACAGGTTCGGTTCTCTTGTCGCGGCTTCCAGCAAGACAGATATCTTCTATATTTCGAATGAAAAATGGCGCCGCGACCTTTTCTCGGGCAAACCCGGGAAGATTCTCGTAGGCAATATAGAATTTGCCGAAACGCCGAGGGCGTGGATAGCGCCGGTATCGATTGCCATAAAAGACGCCGAAGGCAGCCCCGTGGGCATACTGACGACGAAGCTGAATATTGAAAAATTATTTTCTTTCCTCGGTAATTTCAAGATCGATAAAAGCGGCCATGCCGTGCTGGTCGATGGCAAGGGCAATATCATATACCATCCGGGAGCTGCGCAGATCAACTCGAAGGTTTACGGGGATGAGGACTATAGCCGGCTCGTGATGAGCAAGGGCAGGTACGCCAGCATATATGATATGAATATACACAAGAGATCCATATTCGTCTCGTTTTTCGAAGTCACACCCCAGGCCCTTCTGGACAGCGGCAAGGCCTGGAGGATATTGATAGAGCAGAACGCGGAAGAGGTCTTCAAGCCGCTCAATAAGATGGTGGGGTGGATGGTGATCGGCATTGCCTTCCTGCTCCTCGTCCTGGTCGCCGTGGGATTCGTCTTCAGCGCCGTCCTGATACAGCCGATCCAGGCCCTTTACGCGGCCGCCGTAGAGATAAGTAACGGAAACTGGGATCACCCTATAAATATCAGGACAGGCGATGAGATAGAGGCCTTCGCCGATGCTTTCAAAGATATGATAGCGAATATAAAAAGCAAGCAGGCGGAGATAATCAAGGCGAAGAATGAGCTCATAGACCAATCGAAATCGCTCGAAGAGAAGGTCCGCGCGCGTACCGTAGACCTCACGGCGGCCAGGGACAAGCTCGATGCCTACGCGAAAGAGCTTGAAAAAGCGCTCATGGTTAAGTCGGACTTCGTATCGATGGCGTCGCACGAACTCAGGACGCCGCTTGCCGCCATCAAAGAGGGCATAGGTATAGTCCTCGATGGAAAAACAGGTGAAGTCACGGGCCAGCAGAAAGAGTTCCTCCACATGGCCAAGAGGAACGTCGACAGGCTTGCCCGCATTATAAACGACATACTCGACTTCCAGAAGCTCGAGTACGGCAAGATGGTGATGAGGCTAAAGGAGAATGATATAAACGAGATAGTGAAGGAAGCGTGCAGCATGATGGCGCACATGGCGAGGGACAAGCACATCGAGCTTGTTATATCACCCGGCAGGGATATCCCGAAGATACATTGCGATAAAGATAAAATAACCCAGGTGCTGACCAACCTGATCTCGAACGCCGTTAAGTTTACCGAGAAGGGAACGATAACGGTCTCTACATGCAGGGACGCCAACGTGGCCATGGTCTCGGTCTCCGATACCGGCATAGGCGTAAAAGAAGAGGATATGCCTGACCTCTTCCAGAAATTTTCGCAGATCGAAAAAGGCCTTGAGAGAAAGCCGGGCGGGACCGGTCTCGGCCTTATCATATCTAAAGAGATAGTCGAAAGGCATAAAGGGAAGATCTGGGTGGAGTCGAAGTTCGGAGAGGGCACGGTCTTCTATTTCGTCCTGCCGATAAAAGAGCGCAGGACCTATATTAAAGGAGTTTAAACGATGAAGAAGAAGATACTTCTGGTCGATGACGAGAGGGATCTTGTAACGGCCGTTACGTTCAGATTGAATGCGGAGGGCTATGACGTCATATCGGCTCTGGATGGACAGGCAGCTCTCGATATGGCGAAGAAAGAGAAGCCCGACCTTATCATACTGGATCTCATGCTCCCGAAGTTGAACGGATATAAGGTTTGCAGCCTTCTTAAGGCCGATATGCGTTATAGAAGAATACCTATCATCATGTTCACAGCCCGCGTGCAGGAGGCGGACAAGAAGATGGGGCTGGAGGCCGGCGCCGATGCTTACATAACCAAGCCATTCGAGGCGTCCATTCTATTGGCCAAAGTAAAAGAATTTCTGGGCGAAGAGGCCGGAGCTTAATGACTATGGCAAAGCTGCCATTTCTAAAGAAAAGAGATGCTTCTATAGTAGACGAAAAAGGGTCGCCGGTCCGCCTGAGAGGCGTCAATCTGGGCGGCTGGCTCATGATGGAAGGTTACATGATGGCCGGGCGCAATATCCCTGAAAGGGCCTTCAGGGAAGGTTTCGAAAAAGCGCTCGGGCGTCCTTCGCTCGAAGAATTTACGCGCTCTTTTCGCGACACGTTCATTCAGGAAGAGGATATAAAGACCATAAAGGGTTGGGGTGCGAATTGCGTCAGGATACCTTTTAATTACAGGTTGATAGAGTTCGAGGATCGGCCTTTCAGCCTGAACGAAGAAGGCCTGGGCTATCTGAATAGGGCGGTCGGGTGGTGCCAAAAGCACGGCCTCTATTGTATATTGGACATGCATGCCGCGCCCGGCTCACAAAATTCCGGATGGCATTCGGACTCTTCCGGCAAGCCGGAACTATTTACCAGCGATTTTAATATCGACCGGTATTTGCGTCTCTGGCATTTTTTGGCAGAGCTTTACAAGGACTCGAGCGCCGTTGCAGGCTACGACGTATTGAACGAAGCGGTAGTGCCGTTCCTGAAGGAGTCGTCGCTTAAGGACCTGTATATCAAGGTGACCAAAGAGATACGCGACGCCGATAAGAAACATATAATATTTCTAGAGGGAAATTTCTGGGCTCAGAGGATCGGTTTTTTGGGCAAACCGGAAGATCTAAACACGGTTTACAGCATCCATACCTACGCGCCGCTCGATTTTACGCATAATTACAAACCCGGATTATATTATCCGGGGAAAATTTATAATATGACCTGGAACAAGGAGCGGTTTCGGCTGCTCGCCAAGCCCTATCTATTATTTGCGAAAAATAACAATGTGCCGTTATTCATGGGAGAGTTCGGCGTTAATGCGCGCGACGGCCATTACGGCGAGATAAAATGGGTATCGGACATGCTCGAAATATTCAAAGGGAACAATATACACTGGACATACTGGACATACAAGACGGTTGCGAACTATTCCTGCCCCGACGGAGTTTACAGGTATCTCGACAACCCGCCGTGGGTGAACCGTCAGGGGCCTGTTTCCGGTCTGGAAACTTTTAGTTCTCTGTGGCCCAGGGAGAAGGGGAGGATGATCTCCTCCTGGCGGACCGATAAATTTACTCTGAATGAAAAGCTTTGCAACGTGTTAAAGAAGGGTTTCAAGCAGTAGTGCAGCAGGGACTGTACCCGAATGGAACTATTGCAAATCGGAGAGGTCGCCTAGTCCGGTTTATGGCGCACGCTTGGAAAGCGTGTGTACCGAAAGGTACCGAGAGTTCAAATCTCTCCCTCTCCGCCATCTTTTTCTCATGAAAAAGATGGCGGATGTCGGAGCCACAGGCTCCGACATCCGCCACCCGTTTCTCATGAAAAAGATGATTGGAGCATGCCCATGAAGATGATCTCAAAATTCTTATTTATCTTCTTGATCCTGTCCCAGGCGATCTTGCTTTATGCAGACGACCTGAGGGTCGTGGTGAACATGTTTGAAAGCAAGGATCCTGACAAGGACCTTGGCAGGAGAATGGCGATAGTCTGTTCCGAAGAGGTCATCCGGGCAAAAGGGTTCAGTTACATATCGCCGACGAAATGCGTCAAAATCGCGACTGAGAACGAAAAGATAGTGATAGATAAAACCGTGGATCTCGAGAAGGAGTATAGCGATAAGAATGCAGAATACCTTCAGAAGATGTCAGAGCCGTATAAAGATAAGTCTTTTGACAATTTTTTCAGGGCGCTTGGGTCGACCGATATTATAATCGGCGGCATTGTTCAACGGAATGGCCCGCTGGTCAAGGTCGAGTTGATAATGAATAACGGAAGGAACCAGAAGCAGTATGACGTTACGGTTGAATGCGAGGAAGGCCGCCTAGATGTCGAGATGCGTAAAAAGGTAAGGGATCTCCTGAAAAAGATCTCGAGGCCGGTAAAGATATACGCTGACAAGCTCATAGATGCTAAGAAGTCCATGGCGGCATACCTCGTCGAGGCCGCGGACAATACCGACATAACAATAGAGATGGATTACACCGGCGACAGGCCGGATCCGCAGATTCAAAACGTGAGTATCCTGCCCCCGGAAGGCATAAACAAAAACGGTATGACTGCGTATCAGGTGAAGTCTGACGAAGGCAGGATGATAGATATAGAGTTCACTTTTAAAAGCGGGAAGCTGGACTCCGTAAGGGTGGATACACCTGTCCCGGATCCGTCAAAAAATACGGCGCAGTCCGAAATACTGACCATGAAGAGCAGGGCCGGCTATGCGCTAAAGTTTGAATTTGTGTGGGACAAAGGCGAAATGCAAAACGCGAAGTTATATCCGGTCCTGAACCCGTTCGGAGATTATGACGAGTAAATTTTCGGCGGATCGGGACGATTTGTCTAAAGTAAGGTAACAACAAAGCGGAGGTTGACAGTGGGAATTTATAAAGATTGGTGCGGATTCGGCAAAAGGAAAAAGAGCGTAACGGAGACGAAGTTGCTCAAGCGAAAGATGGTCCAGGCGATAGTCAAAAAACTTAAGGCTGACGGCAAGCCGATCGACCGGCAGGCTATCAACAAAGAAGTATTTGACAAAGTCCGCAGGAGACATCAAACCCAACGGAAAAAGCATAAATAAACTCTTCGTGAAAGTCCTTATATCGGTCTTGATATGGGTGGCGGGTGTTATCATTACCATGGCCGCGTTTCTCGCGAGCCTGGTTTTGAAGATAATGCCCTTTCCGATCCCCAACAGGGAAAGGCTGGTCCACGCCCAGTGCTTCTGGTGGTCGGACTCGCTCGTAGCTCTGAACCCATACTGGAAGCTTAAGGTTGAGGGGCTGGAGAATATCGACCGCAACCAGACATATGTAATAGTGGCCAACCATGAAAGTTTTGCCGACATAATATTAGTATACAGGACGCATATGTATTTCAAATGGGTCGCTAAGAAGGACCTTCTGAAAGTTCCTTTTATAGGCGGACTGCTCTGGGTCAATGATCATGTTATTCTTGCCAGAGGTGAATTCGGCAGCATAAAGGCCGTATATCGCCAGGCCGCTGAATGGCTCAGGAAGGGCGTTTCTATGCTATTTTTTCCCGAAGGCACGCGCAGCCACACCGACGAGATGAATGAATTCCAGAATGGCGCCTTCAAGCTTGCGATAAAAGAAGGCAGGCCGGTGCTTCCCGTATTTATCGGCGGTACGAGAGAGGCCATCCCGAAGGGCGGCTGGATCTTTAAGACAAAAGTATCCGGCAGGCTGGTGGTCCTGCCGCCTATAGACACGACTAAGTATAAGATGGCCGATTATGCGGCCTTGAGGGACCTTGTGCGCGGGAAATTGCAGGCCCTCGCTTCACCTTAATGATAAAATAGGACAGTGGCTGTGCTAAGGAGATATTCAAAGTGGCGCGTTCTGAAGAATACAAAACAGGCAATAAAGCTATCGACGCCCTTATAAGCGAACTTGCCGCCAAAGTCGCTTCTGCCGAGGGCGAATGCTTATTGCACGAGATACTTACCACTGCCGTTAAGCTGGGACAGGAATCGAGCGATAAAGGGGATCTTAAACTTGTAAGTAATGCGCTGAAGGAGCTGCGATATTCGTTCAAGATATTCGCGCCTTACAGGGACGTTAAAAAGGTGATAATCTTCGGATCGGCGAGATCCAGGTCTGCATCCGCCGAATATAAAATGGCTGAAGAGTTCGCGAGGTCGCTGACAAATAAGGGCTACATGATCGTGACCGGCGGCGGCCCCGGGATCATGGAGGCAGGCAATAAAGGCGCGAGGGCGGGGAAAGAGTTCGCGCTGAATATCCGGCTTCCTTTCGAACAAAAGCCCAATCCGTATATAGACGAAAAAGATAAAATAATCAATTTTAAGTACTTTTTTACCAGGAAGCTCATCTTTGTAAAAGAGACCGATGCGACCGCTCTTTTTCCCGGCGGATTCGGCACGCACGACGAGGGATTCGAGGTGCTCACCCTGGTCCAGACCGGCAAGGCCAGGCCCCGGCCTATCGTCTTTATGGCGCCGGAGGGATCGCCATACTGGCAGACGTGGAAGCATTTTGTAAATAATGAATTGCTCAAGAACGGATTCATCGACAAAGAGGATCTCGGCCTTTTTTATGTTGCGAAGAATGTCAGTGATGCGGTTAAATATATAGACGATTTTTACAAGGTATACCATTCGATAAGGTATGTCGCAAGATTGACGGTCTTGCGGCTTAACAAAAATATTTCCTCCAGGACATTGAAGCGTCTTAATCAAGATTTTAAAGATATTTTAAGGGACGGTGAGATAAAGATGTCGGGCCCGCTCAAAGAAGAGATGATTAAAGAAGAGTATCCCGGCCTGCCGCGCCTTGTCATGAATTTCAATATGCATGATTACGGCAGGCTTTACGAAATGATAAGCGTTATAAATAAGGATAAATGAAACCGTAACTTTTTAAGAGGAGAATCGCATATGTATGAATCATTTTTTTACCATCCCGAGAGAGGGTCGAAGACCGACCTGACCGCGCAGGAGATATCCGAAGAGCTCAAAGACGAGCGCTCGCTTGTCTGGATAGACATGCTTGAGATGGACGATTCGGATATCGATTTTCTTACATCGGTATTCAATCTTCACCAGCTCACGATCGAAGACTTTATAATGCCGAACGCCCGCCCCAAGATCGAAAAGTTCAAAGACTACCTTTTCCTTATAATGTTCTCCCTTGAGCCGATGAGCACCAACGGGGAAAATAAGGCAAAAACCGCGGAGCTCGACTGCTGCCTCGGTAAGAATTTCCTCATCACTTTCCATAACTGCCCGCTCAATTCCATAGAGGTTTGCAAAGGCAGGAGCAAGAAACAGTCGCCCATGATGACGCAGGGTGCCGGCATGCTGCTCTATTCCATCCTCGATTCATGCGTCGAGAGCTATTTCCCGGCGATACAGAAATTCGACAATTTCGTGGACGAGATGAGTGACGAGCTGTTTAAGGAGCCGAACCAGGATACACTCAAGAAGATATATCATCTCAAGAACGAGATCATGTACTTAAGGCGCACCGTGGGTCCGCAGGCCGATATCATATCTAGCGTTGCGCGCGGCGATTTTGAGCTCATCACGCCGGCGAACGTCATATACTTCAGGAATATATATGATAACCTAGTGAGGATGAATGATATCATCGGTACATCGCGCGACGTCATCGCCGGCGCCCTGGAAGCGTATACATCGATCGTATCCAACCGCCTTAACGAGGTAATGAAGACACTCACCATGATAGCCACCATCATGATGCCGCTCACCCTGGTAGCGAGCATTTACGGGATGAACTTCAAGCACATGCCGGAATTGAATAGTAAATTCGGCTATCCCATTGTAATTGCCATTATGATGACGATCACCGTCGGGATGTTGTTTTATTTTAAGCGAAGAAAATGGCTCTGACCGGAAATAAGCATTGATCCACACAGGCCGGACATGAAGAAAAAGACTATCAGGAAGATGATCTATTTTCTCGCGGTTTTTATGGTGGCGGTCCCTCTCTTTGCGTGGGTATATGCAAACTACTTTATTGTGCTCGATACGGCGGAGGTCGATGGCTACTACGACCTGTTATCGAAATACGAAAAGCCGGGCAGCGATCTGGTCCTGGACCTGGGGGTAAGAGAGAATGACTCACTCCAGCTCGCCGCGAACCGCCTGAAGAGCGTAATGGGCCTGGGGATGTGCAGCGTGTCGCTTTCGTATAATGACATCGAAAAGCCTCCGGCGTATATAACGGATGACGGTAAATACAGCTTAAAGATATCTCTTTCGAACAGGTTGAAGGGGAAGAAGGAACAGATAGGCGTGCTGGTGCATGAGCTTAGCCATGCTTATGTTACGAGGCTCGACAATCCCGCCTTCGCTAAATGCGACCAGGAACGGCTCGTCGACTGTGCGGGAGTATTCTTAGGCTTAAGCGCCCTCACCCTGAACGGCCTCACGGACGATTTTCTCTTCACCCCCGGAGGGTACGAGACGGAGAGGAAATTTTTCGGGTATATCAAGCCGGAGCAGTTCGGATATCTCTTTGCGCGATATGCTGTCGAGAATGGCGTTCCGCCCGGCCGTATAATATCGTACCTTAAATGGGCGGGCAGAAAATATTTCATGATCGGCCTTAATTATTTGAAGAGAAAAGGCGGCGCTTTGGCGCTGTCCGGGCGCACCGTCGGCGCCGCTTACTGGTGCCGGCAGTGCGGGTCTCTCATCAGGTCTTCGTTCGATGACAGGATAAAAGGCGCGAAGTGCCCCAAATGCGGCGCCCGTTTCAACATTATGTGATATACTATTGTAATTATTGGACGCTAACTCATAATATCCGGATGGAGGAGAAGAAATGAAGAGACCGGGCATAGTCGGATTCGCGGCTTTGTTATACGGTCTTTTCTTTATTATTTTTTTATCAGGATGCGCTACGATACGCCATCCCGTTCCGCCGGATCTTGTCGACAGAGTCCGCGTCGGCAACATGGATGAAGTCCGCGTTATGACCGGCGAACATAACACGATGCTTCAGGAGAGCCTGCTCGTCTCGGTAAAGCAGGAGGCCCCGGAGGATTTTCCGGCCGGGCCGGGCGGCATCAAGGTCTATCCGATACTCGCCATTTCCGGAGGCGGCGCCAATGGGGCATACGGCGCAGGCTTATTGAAAGGCTGGTCCGAGGAGGGTTCCCGCCCCGTATTCAAGGTCATTACGGGGGTTAGTACGGGGGCCATCATCGCGCCGCTCGCATTTTTGGGTAAAGATTACGATGACGAGCTCGAAAAGTGCTACACCTCCATGGCCACAAAGAATGTCCTGGCCTATAAATTCCCACTCACCACTTTATTTGGAGATTCGCTGGCCAGCAACTCGCCTCTTGCCAGGACTATCGCCGGCATGATGAATAAAGATATCCTCGAGAAGATAGCCGTCGAGCATAAACGCGGCCGAAGACTTCTTGTAGGTACCGCGAACCTCGATGCCCAGAGATTCGTAGTATGGGACATGGGCGCCATCGCGTGCAGGGGCGATATCGAACTCTTCCGGAAAGTGATCCTGGCATCTGCCGCGATACCGATGATATTCCCGCCTTCCATTTTTCACGTAGAGGCTGACGGCAAGACTTATGACGAGCTGCACGCCGATGGCGGGACGATAACGCAGGTCTTCACTACCGCTAAACTCCTGGATGGCATGCAGGGCGCGGCTAAGGACCTGAATATAGACCCTTCGAAGATAAAGGCAAAACTTTACGTGATACGTAACGGTTACATGTCCCCGGTCTACAAGAAGGTGAAGGACAGCCTCCCGGCGCTCGCCGAGCGGTCCTTCGACATGATAATAGACTCTCAAGGGATAGGCGACGCTTACAGGATATACACGTTTACCAAAGAGAGAGGCAATGACTACAACCTCGCGTTCATTCCGCCGGATTTCAAAGACGAGTCTAAGGAGATGTTCGATCCTGCAGCCATGAAGCGGCTGTTCCAGAGAGGATATGCCGATGCCGTAATCGGTTATAAGTGGCACAAGGAGCCGCCGGGCTTAGAGATAAAAGAAAAATACGAGATGAACTGAAGGGGCGGGGTATGGCATTGGATGTCCTGGCGCCGGTAAAAAAGATACTGAGAGAACGGATAATCCGGGAGTTTTTCAGGACAGTCCCGCATCCCAGGAAAAACCTCATCGATAATATTTTTACAGGATCCCCTTTCGATTTTTCTCATCCCTGGAAGGATAAATTCCTGGATGCCATGAAGTGGAGCTTTCGCCACCATTACGCAAATTCCGGATTTTACAGGAAACTTTGCATCGAGAAAGGTTTCGACGGGAGCCGCATCAATTCTTTCGACGATATCTGGGATATACCGTTTGTGCTTAGCGATGTCTTTAAGATGTATACGATCGAGACGCGCACACCCGGCCTCCTGCGCGACGAGATGTCGTCGAGCGGGACCTCGGGCCGCAAATCGAAGATATGGCTCGATAAGATATCCAGGCAGCGGCTCATGTACTCCCTCTACCATGTAAATAATGCGCTCGGGCTCGTCGGGCAAAAGAGATCCAATTATTTTCTGATGGCCTATAATCCGGCGCTGGACGAGACCCTCGGCACCACGACGTCGAGCGTTATCATGTCGTATCTGGCGCCAAAGAAGAGCGTATTCTACGGCCTCGACCTGGACAAGGAAGGCCGGGTGGGATTTTTAAAGGACCTGTCCGTCGAAAAATTGAAAAAGTTCATCGATGAAGGCCTCCCGATACGGATGCTCGGATTCGTCCATCACATTTGCGAAGTAATAAAAAGCTATTCCGAGCGTTATGGCAGAGCAATCTTCCCGAAGGACAGTTACATAATATCCGGCGGCGGATGGAAGAACGCCGTTAACCCGTACGGCGCGTCTTTTGATTTATATAGATTTCTGGCGGAGCGCACCACTTTAGATCTAAAGAATGTCCGCGATCTATATACGCTGGTCGAACATGAAATATTTTATATGGAATGCGAAAATCACAATAAACACATACCCAGCGTAGCGATTGCCTGTACCCGCGATCCGCGCACGATGCGTAGGCTGGGTTACGGGGAGCGCGGGCTCATACACCTCTATTCACCTTTGATAGAAAGCTCTCCGGCGCTTTCGCTCCTTACGACCGATTATGGATATATAGGAGAATCCTGCAATTGCCCGATAGGCGGGTCTTACCTGAAGATATCCGGACGGGCGGGTGTTACAAAGAAGGTCACCTGCGCCTTTACGGCTGACCAGTATGTAAGAGACAGGGCCAGGATATGATATTAAGGAAAGAGCCTTTCAGGCAATTTATTTTTGGTGAAACAATAATCTCGAACGATCCCCTCCCGCAGCCCGAGATCGAGAAGATGACATTGAAGGCAAGAGAGCTTACCGGGTCGGACGAAATCCCGTCGCAGGACGAGATCCTGGCGGTCTTTTCCAGGCTTTCGAAAGCCTGGGCCGATCCGATGTACGAGAAGAGGCAGGAGGCGCTCGAATGCTTGAGCAGGAATTCAGAGCTCAGCGGGGAATTTATAAAAGCGATACTGGAAGAATTCTCGAAGATAATAGACCCCGGGTATCTTCTCGCCAAGATAGAGGGCGACCTCTCGAGCGCCGCGATCCAGGATGATCTGGTAACGCACGGAAAAGAAGAGGGGATACGCCTGATAGCAAGGCCGGCAGGGCTGGTACTGCACGTCGCGTCCGGCAACGTATTCTTGGCGTGCATCGAAAGCCTCATAAATGGCATCATCACGAAGAATATCAATTTCCTGAAGATGTCGACCGACGACAGGGACTTCCCGGTAATATTCGCCGAAAGTATCAGAGAGTTCGACAAATCCGGTGTCATATCGCGCAGGCTTTCCGTCCTGTGGTGGCGCGGCGGGGACGATGGGACCGAAGACATCTTTAAGCGGCACATGGACAGGATAATATTCTGGGGAGGGATAGAGGCCCTGAAGAGCTGGGAGAGAAATCTCGGGCCTTCCGCCGTTCTTATAAGGCACGGGCACAAGATAAGTTTCGGCGTAATATCCCGGTGCGGGTTAGAGTCGGCCGAACTGCCTGACCTGACCGACAATATCGCGATAGATATCGCAATGTGGGAACAGAAAGCCTGTAACTGCCCGCAGATGCTATTTTTAGAAGACGAGATCCACGATATAGACGTGAAACGTTTTATCGACTCGCTTTCGGGCTCTCTCGAAAGGGTAAACGCTCTTTTTCCGCCCGGGCGCAGGTCGGACGACGAATATGTCGAGGTGCTGAAAGCAAGAGAGCTTGCCCGGGCGAGCGCCTTCGTTACCGGCAAACCGATATCGGTCCTGGGCCCTAAGACTTTCGACTGGACGATCATATTTGAGGAGGATCCGGACAGGCAGGGATTTGAGCCCTCGCCGCTAAATCGTACGATCATCATAAGGCGCTATGCTTCCCTGAAGGCGCTCGCCGGCCTATTCAAGAATTATTCGCTCTATATGCAGACCGCGGGCTACTGCCTCGCCGATCCGGAGGTCCGGGAATACGCCATGAAGCTCTCCTCGATAGGCATTACGAGGCTCTGCCCGTTCGGCATAATGGCCATCCCGACGGCCGGTACGCCGCACGACGGCAGTTTCGCCCTGCGCGACCTGACCCGGTTCACCGTTATCGAAAAGTAGTGTTGGCAAAGGATGCCTATGAAAGAGTTCGTGATCAAAAACAGCATTAAAGTCAAAATATTGGGCGTAATACTATTTTGCCTGTTCCTGATCACTTTCGCCCTCGGTTATTTTTCTTTCCAGTTCAGTAAATTCCGCATCGTAACGATGCTCGGCGATTCTATCAAAGGGATCTCGAGCGCTATAGCGAGCTTTACCTCTCCGGAGGATGTCTCTGTCATCCTGCAAAACGCGGAAATTATCAAACGCGATACGACTTCCGAAGAGCTGAAATCGCTATATGAGAAATATTCCGCGCTTCTGCGCCGCATACAGAAGATAAATAATATAGACAGCCCCATAAATATATATGTCGCATCGGGGCATCGTTTTTTGTTGACCGTGTCAAGCGAGCCGACCTTTTTGGCCGGCGCTGTTTACGCCATGAGACCGGAGGCCAGAGACGCTATCAAATCGGGTACGGCGTGTGCGACGGGTATTTACAGGGACAAAGACGGGGTCTGGATATCGGCGTATGCGCCGGGCGAATATCTCCCGTCCCAAAACGAGCGCATCGTAGTCGAAATAAATTACAAGGTCGATTCATACATAAGGATGCTGCATGAGGAGCTCGGCGTCATAATACTGATATGCATATTAGGATTTTTAACAGTGGCCTTTATAAGTTATCATCTTGTCACGGCCCTGTTATCCGCGATAAAGAAACTGAACGATGCTGTAGTTGATCTCGAGCGAGAGCGTTACGACAAACCGATCGACATAAAGACGGATGACGAAATAGGGCATCTCGCCGCGGCGTTTGAGCTGCTGCGCCTTTCCATTAAGAAAAAGATCGACGAACTGCGGCTCTCGCTTACAAGGGAAAGGAAGGCGCACCTGGAGTCGATCGTGGCTCTCACGAACGCTATCGAGGCGAGGGATCCTTACACAAAGCAGCACGTGAGCAGGGTCCAGGAGTATGCCCTCTTGATCGCAAAAGCCATGCGGCTTCCCCACGAGGATATAGTGCAATTGCGCTACAGCTGCTTCCTGCACGATATAGGCAAGATCTATATAGAGGGGGCGCTTCTAAAAAAAGGCAAGCTCAGCCATGAAGATTTTGAGGAGATCAAAAAACATTCCGAGAGAGGCGCCAAGATAATAGAAGGCATCGAGTTTTTAACCGATGTGAAAGAAGCGGTCTTGTATCATCAGGAAAAGTACGACGGGACCGGCTACCCGAAAGGGTTGAAAGGCAGCGCGATACCTCTTCTGGCCAGGATAGTGTCTGTTGCCGATGCTTTCGATGCCATGACTACCGACAGGCCGTACAGGCCGAAGATGAGTTTCGCCGCGGCGATAAAAGAGATCGAAAATAACTCCGGGACCCAGTTCGACCCGGACGTCTGCGCCGCTTTCCTGAAATATAAAGATACCATCGAACAGATGGTGCGAAAACGGTCTGCCGATAATGCGTAGAACGCAGATACGATACGAAGTCGATCCGTACAATCGGCTTGTGGCCGATGACTCCAAAAATCCGAGCCTCACCCTGCCGCGATTCCGCAAAGTCCTCGACGGCAGATTCGGCGCAGATGAACATAATAATCTGACCTACAATATAAAATCTCCGCTTTCCGAAGATGAATCGATACCTAACCAGATCAGGCTAAGGGGAAGCTGGTCTTTGACAGACGATCACGACTTGCGCCTTACTCTCGATAAGGAATACCGCAAAACGTTTGGCGATAAGATTATCCTTGAGGGTGAGATACTGGGCGCGGATAAGGATTCGCTGGCCTTTGCGCTAACGACTAAAACTAAAGAAGGGGCTCTTTCTACCTATATCCTCGACCTCGGAGGCGTGTGGCAGGCCGATGAGTTTAACAGGCTGTCATTTCATGTAAAGAAAGAAGAGGGCGTAAGCCGCGATATATTGACTTTTAACGGCGCCTGGGAGGTCGATAAAGATCACCGGCTCGTCTACCGGTATGAAAAGGCGCGCCTTCGAAGAAAAAAGCGCGAAGTCCATGCGCTCACATTCAACGGTTTCTGGGACATAAAGGACGCGCTTCGCATATCGTATCTGCTGAGCGCGGGCACCGATTCCAAATTTGAGTTCCGCTCGAGCGCCGGATTTTTCAAAGGAAGGACGATTCGATATGAGCTGGGAGCAGCTCTTGCAAACCGGAAAGTTCCGGCCTCGCGCGTCATTACACTCTTCGGGAAGTGGACCCTTAAAAGGGATATCGGCCTGGCCTTCGAGGTCGAGTATGAAGACGGCAGAAAACACGACATAATTTTCGGGGCGGACATGAAACTTTCCGGGAAAGATACTGTGTCGTTCAGGCTGAAGAGTGATCGGGATAACAGGGATATGGGTGTGGAGCTCAAGCTTTCACGAGGGATATTGGCCGGCGACGGCGAGGCCTTCTTGAATGCGCTTGCCGGGCGCGGGGAATCGGCCATTTACGCAGGCGCCGCGTGGAGATGGTGAGATGAGAAAATTCATATTGATAGCGGTAGCGATAATTCTTGCAATCGGCGCATGGCTCTACTTTGTCAAGGGGTATGTGGGGGTGAGGAAGCGCGAGGCCGTCCCGGTAGAGCTTACATATAAAGCTCAGGTCCCGGGCATGAAGAATGTCCGCATGATAACCGATCCGTTCAAGGCGAAGTCCATGAGGCTGCGTGATGAGATGAAGATGTCCGGATTCGCTAACGCTAAGTTTTCAAACCCTGAAATAAACGTCCTCGCCATATCCGGCGGCGGCGCGAATGGCGCTTATGGAGCAGGTGTGATATGCGGCTGGACCGGGACAGGTAAAAGACCGCAATTCGATATAGTGACGGGTGTAAGTACGGGGGCATTGATCGCGCCCGCCGCATTCATCGGGCCGTCTTATGATAAAGTCATAAAGGAGATATACACCAATATCTCCGACACAGATATTGCGCAGCAGAATATTGCCGAGTTTTTATTTGAGGGCCGGCCGTCACTTTTAGATACACGGCCGCTTCGCAATGTATTGCGCAGGGCGGTAACCAAAGAACTGCTGGACGGGATAGCGCGTGAGCATGCCAAGGGTCGTCGGCTATATATTGCCACTACGAACCTGGATGCCAGGCGCCTGGTCATATGGGACATGGGGGCCGTGGCATCCTCGGGAACCGAGGGAGCGATGGAGTTATTTCGAAATATCATGCTTGCCTCTGCGGCCATACCGGTAGCGTTCCCGCCCGTCTTTATAACGGTAGAGGCGGACGGCCATTTTTACGATGAGATGCATGTCGACGGCAGCGTCACGACACAGCTCTTCGGGGCAATGCTGGTAGTCGGATACGATGAGATAAAGATGCGTAAGACCAATATATATCTTATCAGGAACGGCAAGCTGGCCGACGTGCCGGAGGAGGTTTCGTATAAAGTGTGGAATATAGCATCCGCCGCATTTTCGACCCTGATGACATGGCAGTCTTACGGGGATATCTACCGGTTCTTTACTCTCGCCAGATACCAGCATATACGCTGTTACTTTACCTGCATACCTTATGAATTTAATGAACCGCGAAAAGGCGAATTCGACCTTTCATATATGCGCAAACTATTCTATCGCGGATACCGCGCAAGCGTCTCCGGCGGAAATTGGATGACGCAGATAGGGCGCAATATAGTAATGGGCAAGTGAATTTTGTAGCCGACGTTTAAACGTCGGCTACATTGTGGACAACCTTAAAGGATATATTTTTGATAGTATCGAAACGCCGCAAGAGGCCGAGCCTTAGGACGAGAGTCGTAAATAAGATAACGGATATACCGATCGACGATTGGAATAAGGTCTTTCCGGACGTCTTTGGAGGGTATAACCTTTCGAGGACCCTCGACGAATCGAAGATAGAGCAATTCGCCTTCTATTATATAATGGTCTATGACCGCAAAACCCCGGTCGGCGCCGCCCCGTGTTTTCTGATGGACTATTCTCTGGATACCAGCGTCAGCGGGGCGTTAAAACGCGTTACGATAGCCGTAAAAAGGCTCAAGCCTAACATCTTTAGTTTGAGGACGCTTATCTGCGGTACGCCGCTCACGCCCGGAGCTATCGGAATAAAGGGTGATGCGGATAAAGTAGTAAAGGCGGTCCTCCGGCGCATGGAGCAGATAGCGAAAAAGAAAAGAGCCCGCATAATTGCCTTTAAGGATTTTGACCATAGCTATACGCCGGCGCTTGAGTCCCTGCAGCGGTGCGGTTTCGCAAAGCTTGACGGCCTGCCGATGGCCGAGATGAATGTATGGTTCAAGGATTTCGAGGAGTATGCCGCGAGCCTTTCGAGCGAGAGCCGGTACGGGCTAAGAAGAAAGTTTAAAAATAAGCATGGCCATGGCCCGATCATTATGGAGGTCAAGGATTCCATAGAAGGCAGTGAACTCGAAGACGCTTACAGGCTTTACCTTGAGGTGCAGGCGAAACACGGTATGAATTTTGAGATAATGCCGATAGATTTTTTCAAGAACATATCCAAACATATGCCGGGGCCCGCTAAATTTTTCCTGTGGAGGATCGACGGTAAGCTTGTCATGTTCCTTTTTTGCCTTATCTCGAAAGAGATCTTCTCCGATTGCCAGGTCGGCTTCGATTATTCGATCGCGTATAAGTACAATCTCTACTTTGTCCAGTTCCGCGATACGATGAACTGGTGCATAAAGCACGGTATAAAGAGATATGAGATGGGGGTCTCCGGATACGAGGCCAAGCGGAGGCTCGGCTTCGAATTTGTGCCGCATTATCTTTATGTGAAGCTCCGTAATAGAATTCTGCGGCCGGTCTTCGATCTGGCATGCCGGTTTTTAAAATTCGAAAACTTCGATCCGGCCCTGAAAAGAGTCAATTCGCCCGTCCCCTTTTAGCTTGACACGCATCTCTTGCAGGCGTATGCTGAAATTAAAGATACAGCGTATTTCTCCGCCGGTTTAATGGGGAGGGCGCATGCATAGAGCGAGGTTAAGGCACCTGTAAGCGAGCTACTCAAGACCCAGCTCCTGTCGGCCAAGACAGGGCCTGGGTTTTTATATTTAGAGGCGCATAAAGATGAACGAAGCGAAGAAAAGTAAGGGACGTTTTAAGCCGACGCCCGCTTTTTATGAAGCGATCATAATAGTCATAATCAGCATCCTGACTTTTGCGTATGCATCGCTTTTTAATATACACGCCTTTTTTGATAAATTGCTTAAGAAAGTCAGGGTGGGCCCGATCAGTGGAGAAGCGACGCCGATCGTCTTCGCTATCCTTACGCTATGCCTTAGCATGTTCTCTATCCGCAGATGGCTTGAGATAAGGCATGAAGTCCGCCGGCGCATGATAGCGGAAGAAGGCCTGAGAAAGCATAAGGACCAGCTGGAGGACCTCGTCATAGAGCGCACACGCGAGACGCTCGGCCTGCACAAGCAGGTCGAATTTATTTTAGCCGCCACCAAAACAGGCCTCGACATAATCGATTCCGGATATAATATGGTCTATGTGGACAAGGGTTGGCAGAAGGTATATGGCGATCCCGGGGGGAGAAAATGCTACGAATACTTCATGGGGCGCGACAGTATATGCCCGGGTTGCGGCGTAACTAAAGCGCTTGAGACCAGGAAAATGGTTGTTACCGAAGAGGTGCTGGTAAAGGAGGGGAATAGGCCGGTCCAGGTTACCACGATTCCGTACCAGAACGAAAAAGGCGAATGGCTCGTGGCGGAGGTGAATGTCGACATCTCCGAGCGAAAGAAGCTCGAGGAAGAGCTTGTGAAGCACCGCGACCGCCTGGAAGATCTTATCAAAGAACGCACGGGACAACTTATCGATAACGAGCTTAGGTTCCGGCTTATTTTTAATGAAGCGGTGGACGGTTTGATCCTGGCCGACATAGATACCAGGCGGTTTTTCATGGTCAACAAATCGATCTGTGATATGCTCGGATATTCCGAAGAGGAGATGAAAGGCTTAAGCGTCAGCGACATACACCCGGAAAATGAGCTTCCGCATATTTTGGAACAGTTTAACGCCAGGCCAGGGGAGAGCTTAAGATCTCGGAATCGCTGCCCATCAAACGTAAAGACGGCAGCGTATTTTATGCGGACATTACCGCTTCGCCGGTCATCTTCTCCGGCAAAAAATATCTCATAGGAAGCTTCCGGGACGTTACCGAGCGCATAGAGGCCGAGGAGGCGCTAAAGATGTCCGAGGAAAGTTATCGCGCCATATTTGAGTCTATAAATGACGCCATAGTGGTCAGAGACATAGATACGTATTGTATAGCGGACGTTAACGACAAGGCATGCGAAATGTTTTGCTATTCCAGGGCTGAGATGGAAGGCCTGGCGCCTGAAGCTATGAGCGTGAATTCCGCCGAACATCCTATCGAAAATTTCAGGCAATTTCTGGATAAGGCGGCTAAAGACGAACCGCAGTTGTTTGAATGGCCCGCCAGAGATAAGTTCGGCAGGGAATTTTGGGTCGAGATAAATATAAGGCGGGCGGTCGTAAGGGGCCGGTACCGTATCCTGTCCGTGGTGCGCGATATCACCGAGCGCAAAGCTTTATCGGAAGAGAGAGATAATTTTGTGAATATGGTATCTCACGAACTGCGAACGCCTTTGGGCGCGATCAAGGAGAGCATTGCCCTGATCGCGGAAGGCAAGACAGGGCCTGTGGACGGAAAGCAGATAGAGGTGATAGATGTAGCTAAAAGAAACGTCGACAGGCTGAAAAGATTGATCGACCAGGTCCTGGACCTTCAAAAAATAGACGCCGGCAGGATGGAGCTGAAGATAGAAGAAAACAATATCAATGAGATTATAGAAGAGGTCTACAGGACGATGGTCTCTTTGGCGTCGAAGGAAGGCCTTGGTTTTACATTGAAACTCGATGAAACACTGCCTGCCGTAAAATGCGACAGGGACAGAATAATTGAAGTGCTGATAAATCTTATAAATAATGCGATCAAATTTACGCAAGAAGGCGGTATCACCATAACTTCGAGACGGGGGAATAATACCGTCCGGGTCTCCGTCGCGGATACGGGCCGCGGTGTAAATGCGGAAAATATGCCGAAATTATTTCAGCGGTTCGCCCAGCTGGAGAAAAAGATGGGCGGGACGGGCCTGGGCCTTGCCATCTCTAAAGAGATAGTAGAGATGCATAAAGGGAAGATATGGGCCGAATCGGAACCCGGCAACGGGACTATAATCCATTTTGTTTTACCGATAAAAGAACGGAGGGTGTGACATGGCAAAAAAGATACTGGTGATCGACGATGAACCGGATATCCTGAAACTGGCCATAATCAGGCTTGAGGCGTCCGGTTATGAAGTCCTTATGGCCGAAGACAGCGAAGAGGCGCTTGAAAAACTTAAGACCACCGTGCCGGACCTGATACTCCTGGACCTTCTTTTACCGAAGATGCAAGGCGATGTCTTATGCAAAAAAATAAAATCGGACCCGGAGTTAAAACACATACCGATCATCATCTTCACCGCGAGCGCCATCCGAGTCCCCGCGAAAGTCGGAGAGATGGGAGCGGACGATTACATAGTCAAGCCCTTCGAACCCGACAACCTGCTCTTCAAGATCAAAAAATTTATCGGTTAAAATCCTGCATATTAAAAATAGTTGGCCTCGGTCGGAGACCTCGGCACTTAGCAAACGCCGTGGCTTAATTAACTTGGCCTCGGTCTAAAGACCTCGGCACTTAGCCGGCGCCGTGGCTTAATAAACTTGAATACCAGTTGAATACCATAGGGGGGTATGGTATACTTTTGTCGTAAAACAGGGTGGAAAAGAAAAACAGGAAGGAACTAAAAATGGACCATACGGAAGTATTATCATACTTAAGAAAGATAGAAGGCCAGGTCCGCGGTGTTCAAAAAATGATAGAAGAAAGGAGGTACTGTATAAACATCCTTACACAATTACATGCTATTACCGGCGCGATAGGAAATGTAGAAGACAAAATTCTTAGGAAGCATTTTGAGAATTGCGTCATTTCCGCGTTCAGAGGTGATCCAAAAAAAGACAGGGAAAAAAAGATGGAAGAGATCCTTAGCCTCATATCAAAATTTCGAAAGTAAAAAGGTAAGATGAAAGGACAAAATGAATAAAATAAAAATGCTTTTGATCGTATCGTTAATTCTATGCGGAAGCGGTTATGGCGAGGCGCGCGCCGAGACCACAGAAAAGGGTTCGGCAGTAAATGTCGGCAATAAGATATGCCCTGTAGGCGGTGAGGCGGTTGACGGCATGACGACCTATGAATATCAAGGTAAAGTCTATAACTTCTGCTGCCCGATGTGCATAGATAAATTTAAGAAGAATCCGAAAGAATATAGCGCAAAGGCAGAGCAGGCCGCTATCAGCGAACATTCAATGCAGGAAGGCGGTCACGCAGGGCATCATCACTAAGATCAAAAGGCTTGTCAAAATATATTTGCGAGCTATTGCAAATATAATATTATATGGTAATCTTATTCAAAGGATGCTTATGAAGAAAAGCCGCTTATCTATTGCTATATCTATCTGTATATTCGGGCTCTCGATCGTTGGGGGAGGCCTAGCGCTCGCGCAGGAGGTATTCTCGGTAAAAACTGCGATAGCGGAAGCGCTTCGGTTAAACCCCGAGATCCTGTCGGCGAAAAGGGCTTACGAGGCGGCTTCCGCGAGAATTTGGCAGGCATCAAGTTTAAGCGATCCCATGCTGGGATTTGAATACGATAAGATCGATGCCGACCGTATGCTGACCGGCCAACCGATGAAGATGTATTCCATTTCTCAGGACGTGCCGTTTCCGACGAAACTTTATCTTCGCGCCAAGATCGCCTCAAAAATAGCCAAAATGACCTATGAGAGCTATAAGGCAAAGGAAAAAGAGATAATCGCCCGGACGAAGAGCGCGTATGCCGAACTATTTTTTATTTACAGGTCGATCGAGATAAATAAAGAGAACAAAGGTATCCTTGACCAGCTTTCGCAAAGCGCTACGGCGCGATATTCAAAAGGGCTTGGAACTCAAGGCGATGCTCTCAAGGCGCAGGTCGAGCTTGCCGCAGTCGATACCGAACTTATCATGCTGGAGCAGAAACGCGTTACTGCTCAAGGACGATTAAATGTGCTTCTTAACAGGGACCCCAAAGAAGAACTGGGCATTCCGGCTCCCGAAGAGCCCATGAAATTCGACCGCACACTGGACGAATACTATTCCCTGGCCGACAAAAATAATCCCGAACTTAAAACATACCGTTACGGCATCGAAAGAGGCAAGGCCGCTTATGACCTGTCTTTGAATGAATTCATGCCCGACTTCAGCGTCAGATTCAGGCAGATGGTGGGAAGGGACCGCATAGACAAGAAATCATGGGCGGGGATGCTGGGTGTGACAATACCTTTATGGTTTTTTCAAAAGCAGGCCTTTGGCGTAAAAGAGATGAAGTCGGAACTTGAAATGTTAAAGGCCGAGTACGCGGCAAAAGAGAAAGCGATACTTTTCGATGTGCGGGATGCCTATGCCAGGGTAGAGGCAAATAAAAAGCTGGTAGAGCTTTACGAGACAGCGTTCCTGCCGCAGGCGGAGGAGACGCTCAATGCCTCGATGAAGGGATACGAGTCCGATAAGACCGATTTTCTTACTTTGTTAGACTCGAGAAGGATGCTCGTAGACTTTAAGCTCAAGCATTATAACGCGATCCTTGAACTGAAAATAGCGCTTGCGGACCTTGAAAGAACGATAGGCGCCGATGTCGATTCGGTTTCAGTTAAAGAGGTGAAAAATGCAAAGAAATAGATATATAGTCATGTTTATCATGTGCGCCCTTTTGGCAGGCGGAGTTTTATTTACAATTTCGGGATGCGGCAAAAAAACTGATGAAGGCTCGGCGGCCCAGGGAAAAGCAATGTACAATTGCCCGATGCATCCGCAATACACCTCCGATAAACCGGGCGATTGTCCTATATGCGGAATGAAGCTGGTGAAGATGGATAAGCCCGTTGAGGCGCCTCAGCAAAAGACAGTAGCTGTAACGCAAGCCGAAGAGAAGTCTCTGGAGGAGGTCTGCGTAGAACACAAATGCACCATGAATAATTGTGCGATGGATGTGAAGACGCATATAAAACCGGGTGAAAAGATCTCCTGCCCTATCTGCGGGGAAGTCATATCGACGGCAAGCGGCAAGGTGGTGGAACGCAAGATCTTATATTACCGGAATCCTATGAACCCTGAAGCGACATCCCCGGTGCCCATGAAAGATTCGATGGGGATGGACTACATACCCGTATATGATGAGGAGAAAGGCGCGCCGGCCGGCCCGACTGTCACGATAAGCCCGGAGAAACAACAGCTTATCGGCCTCCAGGTCAGCGCTGTCGCTAAAAGAGATTTGGTAAAAGTGGTCCGCGCGTCCGGCAAGATCGCCTATGACCCGGAACTTGTAGTTACTCAGGAAGAATTTATCCAGGCTCTTAAGAACGAGGAGAATGTCAAAGATTCCCCTCTCCAGGATGTGATAGAGCGGGCAAGATCGATGACCGCGGCCGCGCGAAGCAAGTTAAGACTTTTAGGAATGGGCGATGACCAGATAGCCGAACTCGAAAAGACAAAAAAGGCCCAGACGAACCTCTATCTTCCCGTAAAAGGAGAGAGTGTGTGGGCTTATGTATCGATCTATGAATATGAAATAGGGCTCGTCAATCCCGGAGATGCGGTGGAGATAGAAGCGGTCGCGTATCCCGGCGAAAATTTTTCAGGCAAAGTAGTCTCCATCAATCCCGTGCTGGATGCCGCCACGAGGACGAATCAGGTACGGGTGGAAGTCGCGAATCCTGAAAATAAACTAAAACCCGAGATGTTCATAAACGCGAAGATCAAAGCGGATCTCGGAGAAAAGCTGGCGGTGCCGGAATCAGCCGTCTTAGATACGGGGTTAAGAAAGATAGTGTATGTGCAGAAAAGCGGTGATGTCCTGGAGTCTACCGAGATAACGCTGGGACAGAAGGCCGAGGGTAAGACAATTCTGCCGTCAGGTGGCAATATGCCGAGGCCTCCGGCCGAGGCTTTTTATGAAGTGCTGGGCGGGCTTAAGGAAGGAGACCTCGTAGTAGTAAGCGGAAATTTCCTGGTCGATTCAGAAAGTAAATTGAAATCCGCAGGGACCTAAATGGTTACAAGGATAATAGAATTTTCCGCTAAGAATAAATATATAGTTATCATTTTTACTCTCGCCGCGATGATCGCGGCGGTCTACTGCATTAAGAATATACCTCTCGACGCTATCCCCGACCTTTCCGATACCCAGGTAATCATCTATTCGCGGTGGGACCGCTCACCCGATATCATCGAAGACCAGGTTACGTATCCTATAGTTAGCGCCCTCCTTGGAGCGCCGCACGTTAAGGCGGTACGCGGGTTTTCCGACTTCGGATTTTCGTATGTCTACGTTATCTTCAAAGACGGCACCGACATATACTGGGCGCGCAGCCGTGTCCTCGAATACTTGAGCAAGATCATTCCGAAATTACCCGAAGGCGTGAAGACGGAGCTCGGGCCCGATGCGACCGGTGTCGGGTGGGTTTATCAATACGCCCTTGTCGACAAGACTGGAAAAAATGACCTCGCCAAGCTTCGCAGCTTTCAGGATTGGTACCTGCGTTATTGGCTGCAGTCTGTCCCCGGCGTAGCCGAGGTCGCTTCCGTGGGCGGCTTCCAGAAACAGTACCAGGTTAACGTCGATCCTAATGCCCTCACGGCATATAAGATACCGCTTTCTAAAATAGTCGATGCCATCCGGGACGGCAATAATGATGTAGGCGGCCGCCTCGTGGAGTTCTCCGGCAAAGAGTACATGGTGAGAGGCAGGGGGTATGCCAGGTCGACTAAAGATATAGAAGATATTGTAATAGGCGCTGATATGTCCGGGGTGCCTATTTTAGTAAAGAATGTGGCCCAGGTTGTGCTGGGGCCTGAGATCCGGCGCGGCGTCGCGGATCTCGACGGCGAAGGCGATACTGTGGGCGGCATTGTAGTGATGCGGCAGGGCGAAAACGCGCTCAACGTCATAAATCGCGTCAAAGAAAAGCTTGCCGATGTCAAATCGTCCCTGCCGGAAGGCGTCGAAATCATTACGACATACGACCGCTCGGAACTTATCAAGCATTCTATCGACACATTGAAGCATCAGCTCATAGAAGAGATGATAATTGTGAGCATTGTCATCTTGATCTTCTTATGGCATTTCCCGTCGGCCGTAATCCCCATTGTTACCATACCCGTGGCTGTATTCCTATCCTTCATACCTATGTATGGAATGCGGCTGACTTCGAATATCATGTCGCTCTCCGGTATCGCGATCTCGATAGGTGTTCTTGTAGACGGCGCCATCGTGGAAGTCGAGAACGCGTATAAGAAATTACAGCTATGGGAAGCGGGGGGGCGTATAGGCGATTACCACGAGGTGAGATTGCAGGCGTTAAAGGAAGTAGGCCCTTCGGTATTTTTCTCGCTTCTTGTAATAGCGGTCGCGTTCATACCCGTATTTACCCTCGTCGACCAGGAAGGAAGGCTCTTCAGGCCGCTCGCATTCTCTAAGAACCTGGCGATGGCGATCGCCGCGCTCCTGGCGATCACCCTCGATCCGGCGATGAGGATGTTATTTACGAGGATGGACTATAAGCATTTTAAGCCGAAGTGGCTGTCGAATATTACCAATACTATAACGGTCGGCAAGTATTATCCCGAAGAGAAACATCCGGTGAGCAAGGTCCTGTTCCGTATTTATGAACCGGCCTGCGAATTTGTTCTCAAACATAAGAAGGCGACGATCATAGCCGCCTGCATCCTGATGCTATCCACCATACCTGTATATTTACAACTGGGCTCGGAATTCATGCCGCCTTTAAACGAAGGCACTATTCTTTATATGCCTACGACGCTGCCGGGTATCTCCGTAACGGAAACGCAGAAGCTGCTGCAGACGATGGATAAAGTCATAAAGACCGTGCCGGAGGTCGAGAGGGTATTCGGCAAGGCAGGCCGCGCCGAAACCTCGACAGACCCCGCGCCTTTTTCCATGATGGAGACAACGGTCGTATTAAAACCGGAAAGCCAGTGGCGAAAGGTCCACCGCTGGTATTCGTGGATGCCCGGAATACTGCAGGCGCCGCTTCGGCCCATCTGGCGGGATCGCATTACATGGGAAGATATAATAACAGAACTCGACGGAAAATTACAACTGCCCGGCGTAAGCAATGCCTGGACGATGCCGATAAAGGCGAGGATAGATATGCTATCCACCGGCATCAGGACGCCGGTAGGCATAAAGATATTCGGCGCGGACTTAAAAGATATAGAAAAGATCGGGACATCGATAGAGACGATCCTTAAAGACGTGAAGGGCACGCGCTCTATATATGCCGAACGCGTCACGGGAGGATATTTTGTAGATTTTGATATCAAGCGCGCGGAGCTCGCCAGGTATGGGCTGACGGTAAAAGACGCGGAAATGGTTATAATGTCCGCAATAGGCGGGGAACCGGTCACTACCACCATAGAAGGCAGAGAACGCTACACGGTCAATGTCCGATATGCCCGCGAACTGCGCGACGATCTCGATAAATTACGCAGGGTCTTGGTCACGACCATGAGCGGCGCGCAGATACCCCTGGGCCAATTGGCGGATGTCAGGCTTACTCAAGGCCCTGCCATGATAAGAGACGAGAACGGCATGCTCTCCGGTTATGTATATGTCGATATCGCGGGCCGTGATGTGGGCAGTTACGTGACGGAGGCAAAAAAGATCGTCTCCAAAAATCTTAAAATACCCACCGGATACTCTCTTCAGTGGAGCGGCCAGTATGAGAACATGATGAGAGTCAGAGAGAGGCTGAAGCTGGTAATACCTCTTACGATATTCATAATCTTTATCCTTCTCTACATGAATACGAAATCGCCGGTCAAGGCATCGATCGTCATGCTGGCAGTGCCGTTTTCACTCGTCGGAGCTATTTGGTTCTTGTTTATTCTAAAATATAATATTTCCATCGCTGTCTGGGTAGGGATGATAGCATTGATGGGACTCGACGCTGAGACGGGCGTCTTCATGCTTCTATTCCTGGATCTCTCCTATTATGATATGGTAAGGCGGGGGAAGATGAAAACCTACGAAGATTTAAAAGAAGCCATTATACATGGCGCGGTTAAACGCATAAGGCCTAAAATGATGACGGTCATGGCGATGTTCATGGGCCTCGTCCCGATAATGTGGTCAATGGGCGCAGGCGCAGACATGATGAAGCGGATCGCAGCCCCCATGATAGGAGGCGTATTTACAAGTTTTATAATGGAGCTATTGGTATATCCGCCGATATACGCGATCTGGAAATGGCGGTATGAAATGAAATACGGAACGGTAGATGTCGGCAAGCTTCCGATACCTGAATTGCAAAAACATTAAAAACTATATCAAGAAGATAATAGAGGAAGCAAAGTGAAAGAATAAAGATGGCTGATGTTGAGGGCGAGGCGATAGAATACAAGCAATGGGCTCATCCCTCGCCCAGGGCCGTCTTCTTACTTGTCCACGGCCTCGGCGCTCATGCGGGAAGATGGGATACGGCGGGGGATTTTTTCGCGCAAAAAGGTATTTCGTCTTACGCCATTGAACTTAAAAACTTTAATTCTACGGACGACAGGCCGTACTTTTTCCGGGATATTTACGCAAAGATCCTGCGCCTTCATCAGATCGTAACTAAAGAACATCCCGGTAAGCCGGTATTTCTGGTCGGCGAAAGCATGGGGGCCATCAGTGCTCTTCTGGTAATTTCCCGTGAGCAGGGCCTCTTTAGCGGCCTCATCTGTCTTTCGCCCGCGTTCGCAAGCCATATCAAGCCTATACCTATCAAGCAGTTGAAGATAGCCCCAACCCCGTTCTACAAGCCAAATAAACAGTTTAAACTGCCGTTCGATTCCGCGATGTGCACGCGCGATGCGGATTACATAAAAAAGATGGACGAGGACCCGCGGGAATATCGCACGGTCTCAGCAAAACTGATTCTGGATCTATTGCTGGCCCAGACGCGCTCCAGGAATCTGAAAGCTAAGATAAAGCTGCCGGTCTTATTTCTTCTAGCGGGAGAGGACAAGCTGGTAGATCCAGGCGCGGCCAGAAAAATATTTAACAGTATGAAGGTAAAAGACAAGAAGCTGGTGGAATTTCCCGGCATGTATCATGCGCTTTCGATAGATTTGGGCAAGGAGAAGGTGTTTGAGGAGATGTCGAGGTGGGTTGAGGAAAGGATATGAGCTACGATGAAGGGAAAGGATGCATATGCAGTATATCTTAGCCATAGACCAGGGCACGACGGGCAGCCGTGCGGTTGTATATGATAAGCGCGGTAGATCGGTTGCCGCCGCCTACCGGGAGTTTCCGCAGCACTTTCCTAAACCAGGGTGGGTGGAGCACGACCCGCATGATCTATGGAATAGCGTCAATGATTCGGTCCAGCGGGTGCTTCGCAAGGTACCGCCTGAGTCGATAGCCGCTATAGGGATCACTAATCAGCGCGAGACTACGGTATTATGGGATTCGGCGACCGGTAAACCGCTCCATAACGCGATAGTCTGGCAGTGCCGGCGGACTGCCGGCCGCTGTGACGAGCTTAAGAGAAGAGGGTTGTCCTCTTTCTTCAAAAAGAAAACGGGATTACCCGTCGATGCATATTTTTCGGCTACAAAGATCGAATGGCTTCTTAATAACGTGCCGGGTATCCGCGAAAAAGCTAAAAAGGGACAGGTATGTTTTGGCACTACCGACTCATGGACATTGTGGAAATTGACGGGCGGACGCGTGCATGCGACGGATTACACGAATGCTTCGAGGACTATGTGCTTTAATATCGAGCGCCTCGAGTGGGATAGCGATATACTGAAGAAACTCAACATTCCCAGATCGATCCTTCCCGAAGTAAAAAGATCGTCAGGTCTTTTCGGCCGCACCGTCCGTATAGGCCGGCTTCCTGCCGGGATCCCGATAGCGGGCATAGCGGGCGACCAGCAGGCGGCGCTATTCGGGCAAGCCTGTTTTGAGCCGGGGACAATGAAGAATACCTACGGCACGGGATCTTTTGTCCTGATGAATACAGGGTCTAAACGGCCGGTCTCGAAGCACGGGCTCATCACTACTTTGGCATGTGGTGCTCACGGCGAGCCGGTATATGCGCTCGAAGGGGCGATCTTTATTGCGGGGGCTGCGATCCAGTGGCTGCGTGACGGCCTCAAGATCCTAAAAGGCGCCTCGCAGTCTGAAGTTTTGGCCGGCTCCGTCGACGACAACGCGGGCGTCTACTTCGTGCCTGCGCTCGTGGGCTTAGGCGCACCTTACTGGGACAGCCACGCGCGCGGCGCCATATTTGGCATTACACGCGGCACGCATGCAAGCCACATCGTAAGGGCGGCATTGGAGGCGATGTGTTACCAGACAAAGGACGTGGTAGATGCGATGCAGAAAGATTCGAAATTGAAGATAAAGTCCTTAAAAGTAGACGGCGGCGCGGCGACGAATAATTTTCTCTGCCGGTTCCAGGCCGGCATTCTCGGCATAGACGTCGTCAGGCCGAAGGTGGTAGAGATAACGTCGCTCGGGGCAGGCTTTCTCGCGGGGCTCGCGGTCGGCTACTGGAAGAACTCGGATGAGATAAAGAAGTGCTGGATGGCTGACAAGGTCTTCAAGCCGGACCTGCGGCGGAAACTGGCAGTCGAACTGTACAAGGGCTGGCAGGACGCGGTAGAGAGAACGCTTAGCCGATGAGTATATACAATGTAGTGATAATAGGCGGAGGTGTAGTTGGGACTGCGATAGCCAGAGAGCTATCGCGCTATCGGCTCCGCACCGCAGTGTTGGAAAAAGAGGCGGAGCTCGCATTCGGCGTATCAAAATCGAATAGCGGCATCATACACCCCGGCACGCAACATTCTCCCGGCACGCTTAAGGGCAAACTTTGTGTCGAGGGAAATATTTTAACGAAGAAGCTGGCCAAAGAACTTGGCATCGACTTTAAGCGGGTGGGGGAGCTTATTGTCGTGTTTAATGATGAAGAATACAAGCGCCTTTTAGAGCTGAAGAAAGAAGGAGGCATACTCGGAGTTCCAGGATTAAGAATAGTAAAGAGCTCATGGCTTAAGAAACACGAACCTAACCTGTCAAGAGAAGCGGTTGCAGCGCTATATGCTCCGACTGCAGGAATAATAAGCCCTTACCGCTGGGTATACGATTTTGCAGAGAATGCCAGGCGAAATGGCGTTCATATCCATACCGGCGTAAAGGTTGAGCGTATCCGCTATACAAAACCCGGCTTTGAAATAACTTCCTCGAAATGGACCTTCTACGCACAGCATGTCGTGAATGCTGCAGGGCTTTATGCCGATGAGGTGGCGCGTATGGTTGGCGTCGACGATTTTCACATACGTCCCCGCAAAGGTGAAGAGTTTCTTCTTGATAAAAAGAGAGAGAACCTGACCAAGCACTTATTATTTCCGCTTCCATCAAAAACCTCGAAGGGTATCCTCGTTACGAGGACGTCCGACGGTAATCCCATGATAGGCCCCACAGCCGAAGATGTAGATAATAAGGAAGACCTATCGACTACGAACGAAGGGCTTAGGAAAGTCCTCGACGGAGCAAAAAGGCTCGTCCCGTCAGTGGACGAAAACGACATTATTGCGTACTTCGCAGGGCTTAGGCCCGTAGCGGGAGACGATTTTATAATAAGGTGCGAAGAAAAAGCGCCGGGGTTTATAACTGTGGCAGGTATCCAGTCGCCGGGCCTGACGGCCGCGCCTGCGATCGCGCTCATGGTAGTTGACATGCTTAAAAAAGACGGCCTGAAGATGAAGAAAAAAATGCTCTTCTACAAACACAGGAAGAGGGAGGTCCACCTCTTCGCGATCCCGCTAGAGAAGACAAAGGAATTTATCAAAAAAGACGCTTCTTACGGCGACATTGTATGCAGGTGCGAAATGGTCTCCGCCAAAGAGGTGCGCGACGCGATAGAGCGCGGCGCGAGGACGATGGACGGGATAAAGTTCAGGACGCGCGCCCAAGCCGGGCGATGCCACGGCAGTTTTTGCACCACGCGGATAATGAAGATACTCTCGGAAGGGACTGCCCGCCCGATCCTGGAAGTGACTAAACGCGGGACCGGCTCGGAGATAGTCAAAGGAGATAAGGAGCAAATGTAGGGGAGGTTTAAACCTCCCCTACATTGTGGATAAGTTATATGATTGAAAGAGATCTCGTCATAGTAGGAGGAGGGCCTGCCGGCATGGCAGCGGCTATCTCCGCGTCTGAAAATGGAGTTAAGGATATACTCCTTTTAGAGCGCGATCAGTATCTGGGCGGGATATTAAACCAGTGTATACACACAGGTTTCGGGCTCGAATATTTTAAAGAGGTCCTGACCGGGCCGGAATATGCCGACAGGTTTATAAAAAAGATAAAGAAAGCGCCTGACATAGAAGTATCTTTAAAGTCATTCGTAGTACGCCTCGTAAAAGACAGGACGCTCACCTATTTAAAGCCCGGCGGGATGTATACCGTTAGGCCGAGGGCTCTCATTATGGCGACCGGCTGCCGCGAGAAGACGCGCGAGATGATACATATTCCGGGGACGAGGCCCGCGGGGGTATTCTCGGCAGGCCTCGCGCAGAAGCTGATAAATATCGAAGGGTTATTGCCGGGTAAAGAGGTAGTTATAATCGGCTCGGGCGATATCGGGCTCATCATGGCCAGGCGTTTTACGCTTGAAGGCGCGAAGGTAAAAGCGATACTCGAGATACAGCCGAATACGCGCGGGCTCATCCGGAACGTCGTCCAATGCGTCGAGGATTTTGATATACCCATCTATTTTAATCATAAAGTACTGCGTGTAGATGGAAAAGACAGGGTCGAAAAGGTGACCGTGGCCAGGACCGATGAAAAGATGAATGAAGTGCCAGGGACCAGCTTTTCGATAGGATGTGACACGGTCCTCATATCGGTCGGCCTCATACCTGAAAACGAAATGATCGAGATGGCTGGAGTTGCCATCGACAAGAGGACAAATTCTCCCGTATCGAAAGAAGTGAATAGGACATCCATGCCGGGCGTATTTGTCTGCGGGAACTCTTTCAAGGTCTATGATGTAGTCGACCGCGTAACGTCCGATAGCGAATTAGCCGGGAAGATGGCCGCGGAGTATTTAAGGGTTTGATCACCATATCGACCGACCCGGTCCTACCGACCCGGTCGACCGGGTTGGTCATATCAACATATCAAGGTTACTCTATGAACAAGATGATGATCTGCATAGAATGCCCCAAGGGATGCTCTCTCTCGGTAGATTACGAGAACTGCAAGGTTGTGAAAGTAGAGGGCGCGAAATGCCCAAAGGGTACCGGATACGCTATATCGGAGATCGAGTGCCCTTCGAGGATATTGACGGCAACGGTAGTTGCAAAAGGGCTCGACCTTAAACTCATCCCCGTCCGGACGAACAAGCCGATACCAAAGAAAGATATATTCAGGGCGATGGAAGAGATCGCTAAACTGAAGGTTACGGAACCTCTGCAGGCAGGGGATACGGTCGTAGAGAACTTTCTCGGCCTCGGCGTAAAATTAATAGCGACTAGAGAAGCGACGTGTTAAGCTAAAGGATAAGATGAAAGAGAAGATCCTGATCGTAGAAGACGAAAAAGATATAGTAAAGATGCTGGAGTATAACCTTAAGAAAGAGGGGTACACCACTCTTTCCGCGCGCAACGGAGAGGCGGCGATAGAGCTAGCGAATAAAGAGCATCCGAACCTTGTCTTATTAGACCTTATGCTGCCCGGCCTCGATGGCCTCGAAGTCTGTAAGGCGCTTAAAGGTGATCCGAAGACCGCAGCTATTCCTGTAATAATGCTGACTGCGAAATCCCAGGAATCCGATAAGGTCGTGGGCCTGGAATTGGGCGCGGACGATTACGTGACGAAGCCGTTCAGCCCCAGGGAATTGATCGCGCGTATAAAGGCGGTCTTGAGGCGCGTGAAAGATAAGGGGAAATTGCCGGATGCGTTGAAGATAGGAGATCTCGAAATAGACTTTTCCAAGATCAAGGTATCGGTTAAAAATAAGCCCATCGAGCTTACCGCAAAAGAGTTTGAGTTATTAAAGACGCTCCTGAAAGCGAAAGGGAGAGTTCTTTCCCGGGATTACCTATTGGATTCTATCTGGGGCTTCGACCAGGCCGCGGAGATCCAGACCCGCACCGTGGATGTGCATATCAGGACATTGCGGAAAAAATTAAAAAGCGAAGCAAAATATATCATTACCGTAAAAAATTACGGATACAGGTTCGAAGATGAGGATTAAAAGTTTTAAATTAAAACTGATCCTTTCATATGCGTTCGTCCTTTTAATTTCCTTCGCACTCGTCGGCTTCTTCCTGGATAAAAGCCTTGAGAAAAATTCACTCCGCAATGTCGAATCTTCCCTCATCACGCAAGCCCGCCTGATAGAGGGCGAGGTCCCTCTCATAGATCTGGCAAGAGGAGACACCTTCCGCCTCGAGACCTTTGTCATGGACTTAAGAGCGAAGACGAAATGCCGTATTACCATAATCGATAACGACGGGAAAGTCCTTGCCGATTCAGAAAAGACCGAAGCCGGCGTCCTTGGAATGGAGAACCATAAAGAGAGAGCCGAAGTTAAAGCCGCTTACGCAGGCGGTGTAGGTGTAGATATCAGGCGCTCCCCGACGCTTGCGATAGACATGCTGTATGTCGCCTTGCCCATACAGGATAACGGCAGGACGAAAGGCGTATTGAGGCTTGCCCTTACCCTCGAGAGCGTTCAAAAAGAATTGTTTTCTATTAGAAGAATAGTCGTCCTGGGCCTGGCCTTCGCGCTCGTCTTCGCTTTTATCCTCGGTTCCCTTCTGGCTGCGGGGACGATCGAACCGGTTAACAGGATGATACAGATATCCCGTAAATTCGCGGAAGGAGATTTCACTAAAAGGGTATTTCAAAGTTCGAAGGATGAGATAGGCGAGCTTGCGGCCACGCTGAACAAGATGGCGGAGGATATAGAGGATAAAGTAAGAGAGATAAGAACGCAGAACCAGAAGCTCACGGCTATCTTTAACAGCATGATAGAGGGTATCATAGTAGTCGATAATGGCCATCGTCTCGTTTCTATCAATCCGGCGGTCGAGAGGATATTCGGCGTTTCCGCCGAAGAAGCGGAAGGAAAACTCTTCCTGGAAGCGATACGTAATAACGACATCTACGAAGTGATAGATAAAGCGCTAACGAAAGGAGAGAATATATCCGGCGAGATAGCGCTTATCTATCCGGCGCGGAAGACTTTTGAAGTCAGCGCCACTCCGATCTTTGACGGTGATGAAGTGGGCGGATGCCTGGCGGTTATCCACGATATAACCGAGATAAGAAGGCTGGAAACGATACGCAGCGATTTTGTAGCAAATGTCTCGCACGAGCTGAAGACTCCTCTTACCTCAATAAAAGGTTTTGTCGAGACCCTTCTCGAAGGCGCCATGGACGACAAGGAGAACGCCAGGAGCTTCCTTAATATAATACAGGACCACGCTAACCGGCTCGATACGCTGGTGAGCGACCTCCTCGTCCTGTCGAATCTTGAATCGAAGGAGATAACCCTCGAAAAGAGTGATTTGGATTTGAGAGAGCATGTTGAAGAAGTAATCCTGGCTTTTAAGGCACAGTTGAACAAAAGGCGCATAGCGGTCGATAATGAAATACCGCCCGGCGTTAAAATAAGAGCCGACAAGAACAGGGTCGAGCAAGTCTTTACAAATCTTATCGATAATGCGATAAAATTCAATAATGACGGAGGTTCGGTCAGGATTCATAGTAAGGATGCCGGCGGCGGGATAAAAGTCATAATCGAAGATTCCGGGATAGGAATACCCGAAAAAAACGTTCCCCGCATCTTTGAACGCTTCTACCGTGTCGATAAAGCGCGTTCACGAGAACTTGGCGGGACGGGCTTAGGCCTTTCCATAGTCAAGCATATCATCGAACTTCATGGCGGCGCTGTCGGCGTTGAAACCGCCGAGGGGCACGGCTCGAAGTTCTGGTTTACACTTCCCGCATAATCTAACCAGGTTAGGATTTAACCCGAATTTTACATTCCCTTGAAACGGATTTAATATGAGTCGTCTATACTCTTGTTATAAAAAGAAAGGGGGGTCATGTGTTTAAGAGTATGGGAAGATTAGCGGTATTGGTTTTATGTTTATTATTGTCGGGCGCCAGTCTGTATGCCTATCAAGACGGCGATTTCCAGATCTGGGATACGAATGCCCAGGATGTGAAGATAGGTAAGGCGACGCGGTTTACATTGGAAGAGGAGTTCAGGTTTGCCGAGAGCGCAACCGAGTTCTTCTATCAGCATTATGATTGGGGTTTTGCCTGGGCCTTCGACAAGAGGTTCGAGCTTGCGTTGGGATACCGCCTCGTATACGAAAGGGCTAAGCATAAGTGGATGGAATCGGACGAGCCGTATATCAATCTCACCTGGAAACAGGATATATGGAAATTCAAATTCGACGATCGTAACCGCATAGAGTACAGGCACTTCAGGTTTGCTCCGGACCAGGTGAGATACCGCAACAAGTTTACGTTCAAATATCCTTTTGAGTTTAAAGGGATGAAGATCGCGCCCTATACGTCGGACGAAATATTCGTAGTCTCTAATGGCCGTGGTTTTAACCAGAACAGGTTCCAGTCAGGCCTTGAGATAGAACTTACCAAGTATGTGAAATTCGACGTTTCGTATATGCTCCAGTCAGTCAGGGGCAAAGGTGACAAGTGGTACGAGGCGAACGTTCTATGGTTGAAGAATAAGATATCATTCTAAAAAACAAAGGGGATAACATGTTCAAGAGATGGTTTTTGTTCTTTATCGTGACGACCTTTGTGTCTTCTGTATATGCGGCGTCAGCGAAAAATTCGATACAGGTTAAAGGTTCCGACACCATGGTAAATCTCGGCCAGGCATGGGCTGAAAAATACATGGAGGAGAACCCGGGCGCTTTCGTGGCAGTTACCGGCGGCGGCTCAGGCACCGGCCTTTCCAGCTTAATAAGCGGAACATGCGATGTAGCTATGAGCTCGCGCAATATTAAGGAAAAAGAGATCGCCCTTGCAAACGGCAAGGGCATAAACCCGAACGAGATAAAAGTAGCCTTGGACGGCCTGGCGGTAGTGGTGAGCCCGAAAAACCCGATCGCGAAACTCACCATAGCGCAGCTCGCCGATATATTTACAGGCAGGGTAAAAAACTGGAAGGAGCTGGGCGGTAATAGCGGAAAGATAGTTCTCCTGTCGCGTGAAGTGAACTCCGGCACACACGTCTATTTTAAAGAGCATGTTTTAAGAAAAAATGATCCGAATTCTAAAGAGGAGTTTGCGCCAACAGCACTCATGCTCTCATCTTCGCAGGCCATTGCCGACGAAGTGGCGGGAAACCCGGACGCTATAGGATATTACGGCATGGGCTACGTTTCCTCAAAACAGAAGCCCGTCTGGATAGCCAAAGATGAAAAATCGGAATATGAATCCCCGACGATAGAGAATGTAGTGAGCGGTAAGTACCCTATATCGCGCCCATTATTCATATACACAAACGGCGAGCCTAAGGGTTTGGTGAAAAAGTTTGTCGATTTCTGTCTTTCGAAGGAAGGGCAGAATATAGTGCTTGCTACCGATTTCGTGCCGGTTAGTAGATAGTTATCCACAGCGTAGCCGACGTTTAAACGTCGGCTACTGGAGTATTAGAATGCGAAAGCTGAAAGAGTTCATAATAGAAAAACTGATACTCATCTGCGGCGTAGCGTCGATATTCTTCGTCGTCCTCATCTTTCTATTTCTTCTCAAGGAAGGGCTCGCGTTATTTAAATTCATAAAACCGCTCGAATTTCTGCTGGGCAAGAGCTGGTATCCTATCTCCGAACCGCCTCAGCTCGGGATACTGCCGCTTATACTCGGGTCTCTTCTCGTAACTCTTGGTGCCGCTATAATATCTATCCCGATAGGTGTGGGTTGCGCTATCTACATAGCCGAAATCGCTCCCGCGAAGCTGAAAGAAGTTTTGAAGGCCGGGATAGAGCTATTGGCTGCGATACCAAGCGTTGTCCTGGGATTTATAGGGATGGTTACACTCGTCCCGCTCGTCAAAAACTTATTTCATCTGCCGACGGGCCTTACCGCTTTATCTGGCTCAATAATGTTGGCCTTCATGGCGATGCCGACGATCGTATCGATCGCCGAGGACGCTCTTTATTCCGTGCCGAAGAGTTATAAAGAGGGCGCTTTTGCCCTCGGGGCGACGCATTGGCAGACGATACGAAGGGTGTTGCTTCCTGCCGCATCGAGCGGGATACTGGCGGCCATCATGCTCGGTATAGGACGTGTTATAGGCGAGACGATGGCGGTCATGATGATCACGGGTAACGCCGCTGTGATCCCGCAGAGTATCCTTGCGCCTGTCAGGACGCTCACCGCCACGATCGCCGCGGAGATGGGCGAGGCGGTAGTGGGCAGCGAACATTATTTTGCGTTATTTGCTATAGGAATAGTGTTGTTCATAATCAGTTTTGCGATCAACGTGACCGCGGACCTGTTCCTGCACAAGAGAAAGTAAGTCATTGTAGGGGAGGTTTAAACCTCCCCTACAAACAGAGAATTAATAATGGCAAGAAATCCATACAGATCACAGAAAATAGCCTTCGCGCTTCTATTCCTGGCGACACTTCTGATAGTCGTGCCGGTGGGGCTAATCGTAGTAATTATTATCCAGAAGGGCTCACCGGCGATAAACTGGCAGTTCTTATCGGATATTCCCCGCCAGGGAATGCGCGCCGGCGGGATATTTCCCGCGATAGTGGGTACGCTGTATCTTGTCTCGGGCGCTATACTTTTTGCGCTTCCCATAGGCCTTCTGGCGGCGATATATTTGAGCGAATATTCAAAAGAAAATTCCATAAGCCGGATAATAAAGCTCGCCATAGTCAACCTGGCGGGTGTGCCGTCGGTGGTCTACGGACTTTTTGGTCTTGCGCTTTTCGTAGTATTCTTTAAATTTGGATCCTCGATACTTTCGGGCTCGCTTACGCTCGGAATAATGATACTGCCCATCATCATCACTACATCGCGCGAAGCGCTCGAGAGCGTGCCGTATTCTTTCCGCGAGGTAAGCCTGTCGCTTGGCGCAAGCAAATGGCAGACGATCCGGCATATAGTGCTGCCTAACGCTATCCCGGGCGTCCTGACGGGCACGATCCTGGGTCTCGGCCGCGCGGCGGGCGAGACGGCGCCTATACTATTTACCGTAGCGGCATTCTATCTGCCGCAGCTTCCCACTTCAATATTCGATCAGGCGATGGCTTTGCCGTACCACTTATATGTAATCTCGACCCAGGTGCCCAATGTCGATGAAAAGGTAAGATACGGGACGGCGCTTGTGCTGTTGACATTAGTCCTATTCATGAACTTAGTCGCGATAATCATCCGTTACAAATTCAGGAAGAAAAAGAAATGGTAGCTCTGCAGGTAAAATTCGAGCTTCATAATTTAAATATATGGTTCGGGCCGCTGCTCGTCTTAAAAGACGTGAATATGGAAATCAATTCAAACGAAATTTTGAGTGTCATCGGGCCGTCGAATAGCGGCAAGACAACTTTTTTGCGCGCGTTGAACCGCATGAACGATTTGAGCGCAAATTGTAAAATGACGGGCTCGGTAGAGCTTGAGAGGCAGGATGTCCGCGGTATCGACGTAGAGCTCCTGCGCCGCAGGGTAGGTATGGTATTCGCGCTCCCGCTTCCTCTTCCTCTTTCTATATTCGATAATGTAGCGTACGGGATAAGAATGCACAGTAAGATTAAGGGCCGAGCCATAGAAACGCAGGTTGAGGAAGCGCTCCGGCAGGCCTATCTCTGGGAAGAGGTTAAGGACAGGCTCGATGAGTCGGCGTTTAAATTGTCCGGCGGGCAGCAGCAGCGTCTTTGTATAGCCAGGACGCTGGCCGTAGGCCCGGAGGTGATACTTTTCGACGAGCCATGCTCGGGGCTCGACCCTATTTCGACGGCTAAGGTGGAAGACGCGATGCTTAAATTGAAAGAAAAATATACGATAGTGCTCGTGACGAATAATGTAAAACAGGCCGCGAGGGTCGGGGACAGGACAGCGTTCTTCTTAAGCGGAGAACTGGTCGAGCTTGATAAGACAGATAAGATATTCACCGCCCCGCGCGATAATCGCACGGATGGTTATATCAGGGGAAAATTCGGTTGATGAGTAAAATAATCACGAAAAAGCTGAATCTATGGTACGGCGCCTTTCACGCGCTTAAGGATGTGAGCTCGAGTTTCGAGGCGAACAGGATCACCGCGATAATAGGGCCCTCAGGCTGCGGGAAGTCGACGCTCCTGCGCGTTTTTAACCGCATGAACGACCTCATCGAAGGTGTCCGGCAGGAGGGCGAGGTCTTGATAGACAGCGCGAACGCATTGAGCCAGGATACCGACCTTGTTGTTTTACGCAAAAAAGTCGGGATGGTCTTTCAGCGCCCGAATCCTTTTCCGTTATCGATTTACGAAAACATAGTTTTTGGCGAGAGAGTGCATTCCGAAAACGTGAAGCGGCATCTTCTGGACGAGATCGTCGAAAAGAGCCTTAAGAGCGTGCTCTTGTGGGACGAATTAAAAGATGAGCTGAACAGATCGGCGTTATCACTCTCGCTGGAACAGAAGCAGAGATTATGCATAGCCAGGCTCATTGCGGTCAAGCCGGACGTGCTGTTGATGGACGAACCCTGCTCTACGCTCGATCCCCAGGCAACGGCCCGCATCGAAGAATTGATGCGCGAATTGAAGTCGAAGTATACTATAATAATAGTGACGCACAATATGCAGCAGGCCGCGCGTGTTTCCGACGATACCGGATTCATGCTATTGGGTGAATTGATAGAATTCGGAAAGACCGATAAGATTTTTACCGCGCCGCAGGATAAACGCACAGAAGACTACATAACCGGGAGGTATGGATAACATGGAAAGACATCTGGACCAGGAGCTGAAAGAGTTGAACAATGATATTTTGAAGATGGGCGCCTATGCAGAAGATGCGATCTGTAAATCTGTGGAAGCGTTAAAAGTGCGCGACAAGGAGCTGGCGAAGAGCGTTATAGCCAATGATGCCAATATCGATAGATTGGAATTGGAGATAGACGAAAAGTGCATAGACCTGATCGCGCGCTACCAGCCTATGGCAAAAGACCTGCGGTTTATCACTACCGGCATGAAATTAAATACCGAGCTGGAACGCATTGCCGATATCGCGGTCGACATAGCGCAGAGAGTGCTGGAGCTGGCAGATATGCCTCTGCTGAAGCCGCTCGTAGACATACCGAAGCTTATGATGGTTGCGCAGAATATGGTAAAGATGTCAGTCGATGCATTTATTAAAGGCGATGTTGATCTGGCCAAAAAAGTTATACTATCCGACGGAGAAGCTGATAAACTGCGGAATTTGATATCAAAGGAACTGGTAGAAGACTACATGGTCAAGGAGAGCGCTACGGCTCCGAGAGCTGTACAGCTTTTACTTATCACGCGCTTCTTAGAGCGCATATGCGACCACGCCACAAATATCGCCGAGGACGTGATCTACATGGTCCAGGCCGAGGTTGTTAAACATCATCCTGAAAAATTAAAGTAGTAGCGCTACTAATGCCTTGACACTCATATCCCTGCTCCTTATAATAGGTATGTTTTTATAACTATAAGGCCTCGGTCGGAGACCTCGGCACTTAGCCGACCCCGTGGCTTAATAAACTTGGAGTAAGTCATGATATTCCGCTTTCTTCCGAAAGATTTCAACTTTTTTGACCTGTTTGAAAAACAAGCCCAGTATGCCGTAGACGCGGCGGACTGCTTTACAGAGCTGGTATCAAAAAAAGTTTTAGATGACGCGTCTCTTTCGCGGATGCACGATATAGAACACCAGGGGGACGAAGTCGCTCACACTATCCTCGATAATTTAAATAAGACTTTTATCACGCCGTTCGACCGGGAAGATATACATGCCCTTGCAAAAGAACTCGATGATATAACCGACATGCTCTATACGATAGTTAATAGGATGAAGGTCTATAAAGTAGAAGGGGGAAATAAGAATTTAATAGAGTTCGCTTCCGTCATCAACGAATCAACCCGCGCAGTATTGCGCGCAGTTAAAGGCCTTCGCGACCAGAAGAGGTCGTGTGATGTCGCAAAGGCCTGTGTCGAGGTCAACCGCCTGGAAAACCTGGGCGATACGATGAGGGACAATGTCCTCGCCGAACTTTTTGAGACGGAAAAAGACCCGGTTACCGTTATAAAACTTAAAGAGATCTACCAGGATTCAGAGACCGTTCTCGATATATGTGAGGACGTTGCCCACGTGGTCCAGTCCATTCTTGTAAAGCAGGCTTAATCCATGATATTAGCCGTCCTTTTTTTAATTGCCCTCGCGCTCCTTTTTGATTTTTTAAACGGTTTCCACGACTCGGCCAATTCCATAGCCACGATCGTATCTACGCGCGTCCTCTCGCCCAAGCTGGCCGTTATATGGGCTGCATTCTTCAACTTTATAGCTTTTCTATTTTTTGGGCTGCACGTTGCTAATACTATAGGTAAGGGCATCGTCGACATAGCTACGGTCGATAATATGACTATCTTCGGAACGCTCGTCGGGGCATGCGGGTGGAATATCATCACGTGGTATTTGGGCCTTCCCACAAGTTCATCGCACGCGCTCATCGGAGGACTGATAGGAGCCGCTCTCGTGAAGGCCGGATCGGGCTCGCTTGTATGGAGCGGCATTATGAAGACGGTCATATTCATATTTGTATCGCCTATCCTGGGGCTATTCTTAGGGCTTGGTTTTGGGATAGCGGTATATTGGACGTTCCGCAAAAGTGCCCCGCTCCAGGTCGACCACATATTCCGCAAAGGACAGCTTGTATCCGCCGCGTTGTACAGTCTGGGCCACGGAGGCAACGACGCGCAGAAGACGATGGGCATTATCGCGAGCCTTCTATTTTCGGCAGGCCTTTTGGGCGCTAAATTCCACATCCCATTCTGGGTCGTCATAATATGCCATGCCGCGATCGCTCTCGGAACGATGTTCGGCGGATGGCGCATAGTGAAGACTATGGGGCAGAAAGTGGCAAAACTGAAACCGGTCGACGGTTTCTGCGCTGAAGCAGGGGCTGCTGTTACTCTCTTCATTTCATCCGGGTTTGGTATACCTGTAAGCACGACCCATACCATAACCGGCGCTATCATGGGTATCGGCTCTCTCAGGCGCCTGAGCGCCGTTAAATGGGGCGTTGCCGGCAGGATCATCTGGGCATGGATATTGACGATACCGTGCTCGGCGATCATATCGGCATTGTCCTACACGCTCATACGCTCGATAATACGATAAAAGTTAAAATAGTGATGGACAAGCGCAGGTTGATAATGGTACAATAAACCAATGTTTGGATAGATTAGATATCTTTGGCCGCGAGGATCTAGCCTTGCGGCATTTTTATTCTACTTCGCTCTTCTACTATTAAATCGAGGTAGAGCTTCGTAGGAACCATTCCTGCGAAGCCGCACCTCGGTTTGACTATTGAACGGCGAAGCAGAAAGGAAAGATATGGCAAAAAAGATAAAGACGAGCAAAAAGAACAGGATATGCAGGATCAATGGCTGTAAACACATTTTGAGCATATACAACGCGGAAACATCCTGCCATGTCCACAGGCGTATCGCCTCAGGAAGGGAAGTTGTCCTAAAATAGCCATGCCTCAATCACATCAACAACCACTGCATCAGCAGCCGCCTCAAGCCCCGAACAGTTCATTTTATGGCCTCGGCATAGCGCCGAAGATACTGGAGACGCTCGACCGCATGCGCTTTACCGTGCCGACGCCTATCCAGCACAAAGCCATACCCGTCGGGATAGCGGGAACGGATATAATAGGGGTTGCTCAGACCGGAACAGGGAAGACGCTTGCCTTCGCAATACCGGTTATCCAGCGCCTTTCGCAGGTTAAGGGCAAATGCTTGGTTCTCGTTCCTACGAGGGAACTCGCTATACAGGTAGATGAGACATTCCAGAAGCTCGCTCCGCTATTCGGCATAAAGACCACCGTCCTTATAGGCGGAGCATCGATGGGCCTGCAGCTGCAGGCACTAAGGCGTAACCCGCGTGTTATCATAGCGACGCCCGGGCGGCTTGTCGATCACATGACCCAGCGCACCATCATGCTGGCAGATGTAAATATACTTATTTTAGACGAAGCCGACCGCATGCTCGACATGGGTTTCCTGCCGCAGATCGAGCGTATATTAAGGAGTATCCCAAAGGCACGCCAGACCATGCTATTTTCGGCTACGATACCCGCCGAGATAGTAAAGATAGCGGCTTCCTACATGAAATTGCCCGTCCACGTCGAGGTCGCGCCGTCCGGCACTATGGCCGAAGGGATAGTCCAGGAGCTTTATATAGTGAAGAGGGAGGCTAAGAAAGATCTACTCGGGAGGATCCTTAGGCAATATAACGGTTCAGTGCTCTTGTTTTCCAGGACGAAGATCGGCGCTTATAAAATAACGCGGCTATTAAAAAGTATGGGTCACAGCGTAGCCGAGATACATTCAGACCGCTCGCTCAGCCAGAGGAGGGAGGCGCTCGACGGGTTCAAGAACGGTAAATACAGGGTGCTCGTCGCGACGGATATCGCGGCCAGAGGCATCGATGTCACCGGCATAGAGCTCGTATTGAATTACGATCTGCCTGAAGATGCCGAGAATTATGTTCATCGTATCGGAAGGACCGCCCGCGCCGGCCATGAAGGACGGGCGATCTCTTTCGCAACGCCCGACCAGGGTGACGACGTCCGCAATATCGAGAAACTGATCAAGACAGCTTTACCCATATCGGAACATCCGGAATTCCCCAAAGAAAAGTTCATCCCGTCAAGCTCTAACCGCAGTTACCAGCCTCGCGGAAGGGGCCAGCCCAGCCGGCATGGCCGCGACTTAAGCCGCCCTTCATGGAGATTCTCATCGAGCAGTAAGAGATACAGATAAATAATAGGAAATGGGATATTTAATAAGCAATATATTTTCGTTGCCGTTTGACCTATTATCAGCCTTCTTTCTGGCTGTCATAGCTGTCGTGTCCCTACCTTCCGCGGTCTACGCCTCCGGTTACCTCAAGGGCCGCTATTCAAGACAGAAGATAACGATCGGGTGGGTTCTATTTACCCTATTTGTCCTCTCCATGTCTTTAGTCGTTACGGTCAGGAACGCTTTCTCATTCATAGTCGTATGGGAATTGATGTCACTCGTTTCGTACTTCCTGGTGATTTTCGACAGCGAGCATGAACGTTCTATACAGGCCGGCACGATCTATATCGTCATGACGCATATCGGGACCGCATTTATCATAACGGCCATACTTATAATGTTTAAATATGCGCATTCATTTGACTTTGCCGCGATGAAAGATGCCTGTCTGGCGATGCCCGCCAACATAAAGAACCTCGTCTTTATACTTTTCCTGATCGGATTCGGCACGAAGGCCGGCATAGTGCCTCTGCATGTATGGCTGCCGTACGCTCATCCTCAGGCGCCGAGTCACATATCGAGCCTGATGTCCGGCGTCATGATAAAGACAGCGATATACGGCATTATACGGTTTGTAATAATAATACTCGGCGTGGAAAACGTATGGTGGGGAAGCGCGATATTGGTAGTAGCCGCGATATCGTGCCTCGTCGGTGTTATCTACGCCCTCATGGAGCACGATATCAAAAAACTTCTCGCGTATCATAGCGTGGAGAATATAGGTATAATCCTTTTAGGCGTCGGAGCGGCGATGGTATTCATAAAGCTTAACATGCCTGTCCTCGCCGTATTTGCAATGGCGGCAGGATTATACCATCTCATAAACCATGCGATCTTCAAGGCCCTCCTATTCCTCGGTGCCGGCAGCGTCTACAAGGCTACCGGAAAACGCGATATGGAGAAGATGGGCGGGCTTATCAAGGTAATGCCGTGGACGGCCGCGACGTTTCTAGTTGGTTCGATGGCAATATCCGCGCTCCCGCCCCTTAACGGGTTCGTGAGCGAGTGGCTGACATTCCAGGCATTCTTTGCAGGTGTCGTGAACGCGCCCGTCGCCATAAAGATATTCATGGGCGTAGCCGCGGGCGTTCTCGCTTTAACGAGCGGCCTTGCCGCAGCCTGTTTCGTGAAGGCGTTCGGAGTAACATTCCTTGCCCTTCCCAGGTCTAAAAATGCAAGAGAAGCTAAGGAGTCGCCCTTCTCCATGAAGATCGCGATGGCATTTCTCGCCGCGCTCACCGTCATATTCGGCCTGGCCGCGCCGATAATCCTGAAATTTTTGATCAAGGTATCCGGCGGTGTAATAGCTGTCGATACGACAAATATCGGTTTCACCTTTAACAATTTCATCATTGCCCCGCAAGAAGTCGGCAATATCTATTTCTCTCCGGCCCTGATTGCGCTCACACTTCTTACCGTCATCGGTATGACCGTTGCAGTAATATATCTGGTACTCGGCAAGCCAAAGGTAGCTAGAGGCACGACCTGGGACTGCGGTTATTATAAACTCGATTCGCGAAACGAGTACACGGCTACGGCATTTTCAAAACCTTTCAGGATAGCGTTCGATTTCTTCCTCCTGCCGTACAAGAAGACTGAAAAAATACGGGAATCTTTTTACCATATAAAGTCTTTCAAGTATGAATTATATACGACCTCGATCTTTAAACGGTACATATACTTACCCGCGATAGCGGCGATATTTAAGATATCGGATAATTTGAAGAAGATGCAGTCAGGGAGCATACATCTATATATCGCCTACATCTTCATTACGATGGTAGCGCTCATAATCTTTATGTCGAGATTCTAAATATGGAAACTTTGATCATAATACTTCAGGCCCTGTTCTTTATCGCGATATCACCACTGGTAAGCGGCGTGATACGGAAGATAAAGAACAACATCAGGATGAGAAAAGGGCCGGGGATCTTCCAGCCATATTATAATCTGGCAAAATTATTCTCTAAAAACGAGGTTGTCTCAGGATGCTCTTCCTGGATATTTAAGGTAACGCCTTTCATCGTATTCGGCTCTTCTGTCTCGGCCCTGCTATTCGTGCCGTTCTCAAGAGCGGCGAATCCGTTCAATTATATCGGCGACCTATTAGTGATAATATTCCTCATGGCCTTGGGACGATTTTTCCTCGCCCTTGCAGGCCTTGATGCGGGAAGCGCTTTCGGCGGGATGGGTTCATCGCGCGAGATGTTCATATCGAGTCTGGTTGAACCGGTCGTGCTCGTATCGATATTTGCTGTCGCGGCTAATTTTAATTCCACGAATCCTTCCATGATGGCCGCGGGGCAATCTATCCATTTCTCATCCATTATCGCTTCGATTGCGCTCGCCATGGCGATAATAGCAGAGACATCGAGGGTGCCGATCGACAACCAGGAGACGCATCTTGAGCTCACGATGATCCACGAAGCGATGGTCCTCGAATATTCCGGGAGGTCACTCGCATTGATAGAGTTCGCATCTTACATTAAGCAGATGGTCCTATTCCTGATCCTTATAAATGTCGTCCTCCCCGGGGGAATACTCCTGATAAAAATATTGGCAGTATCGGTCATGGTCGGAGTTATCGAAATATCGGTGGCGAAGATGCGCTTATTCAGGGCCGTAGATTACCTTACTTTTGCTCTAGTCCTTTCGATAGCGGCGCTCGTTATATCGGCGGTGGGCCTATGACTATCATGCAAGTGCTTTTGGCAGGCGTTCTTCTTATGACATTCGTGATGGTGATATCCAAAAGGATAACCGCCATGATACATGCTTTCCGGGCGCAGTCATTTTTCCTGTTTCTGGCTACGCTTTATCTGGCCATGGCCGGAAAAGATATCGAGATATATATAGTCGCGAGCCTCCTGTTCTTTGTGAAAGTCATAGCCATACCTTACCTGTTGCTGCGGATGGTAAAGAGGGTGAGGGCTGAAGGCCCTGCCGGCTTATTTGTGAATCCGACGATATCGGTCTTCATGTCGGTGCTCCTGGCGTATCTTTCATATCTATTTACCATGCGCGTCATGCCTCTAGCCGGCAATATGCAGGGCCAGGCTGTCATCATATCGCTTTCGGTCACTTTGATAGGGTTATTCATAATGATCTCGAGGATGAAGGCCATATCGCAGATAATAGGCCTCCTCGTCATGGAGAACGGGCTCTTTCTCATAGCGTCATCGGTGTCAGGCGGCATGCCGTTCTTCGTCGAGATAGCCATATTCTTCGATATATTCGTCTGCGTCATAATACTGGGCATGTTCGTATACAAGATCAATAAGGTATTCACGCATATAGATGTAAGTAAGATGCAGGAACTAAAAGGGTAGCTATGGAAATATTATTTATACTCGGAATAACTTTATGCCTGGCAACTCTTGCGTCATTCATTAATAAAGGAAGGGCCTTAGGGCTTACCAATTTTATAGGGCATGCCATCATAGCGTTATTCGCCCTTAAGGTAGTCCACTCTATCCTCACCGCAAAATCTGTTATTGTCATAGGAAGCTTTTTTTACGTGGATGCCTTAAGCGCTTTCTTTATTCTCACGATATCCGTACTTAATATCGCGGCATCATTATATTCTATAAATTACATGGGTAAAGACCTGGAAGAAGCTCATATCTCTTTAAGAAAATTCAAGATCTACTACGTCCTGTTCAATCTATTCGCGTTTTCGATGTACCTCGTAACGGTCCTGAACAATATGGGCCTGGTATGGGTCGCGGTCGAGATGACGACGCTCGTCTCCGCATTTCTGGTGGGATTCCATAACGATAAGACATCTATCGAGGCCGCGTGGAAATATATAATAATCTGTTCTGTCGGCATTACGCTGGCTCTTTTTGGCACGATACTATTCTATTACGCTATGTCGACACAGGGGGTTTTAAGCCTGAACTGGACGGATATGATATCGGTCGCATCGAAACTCGATCCGCGGGTAGTCAAGACGGCATTTTTATTTATACTAGTCGGATATGGAACAAAGGCAGGGTTGGCGCCCATGCACACGTGGTTACCTGACGCGCACAGCCAGGCCCTCTCGCCCGTAAGCGCGCTCCTTTCGGGAGTATTGCTGAAGACGGCTATATATGCGATCTTAAGGTTCGTCGTCATCGTAAACAGATGCGCGAGTTCCTCATACACAAGCTCGCTTCTGATATTCTTCGGAATTTTGTCGCTCGCCATATCGGCCGGATTCATCCTGGCCCAGAAGGATTTGAAGCGGCTCCTGGCCTACAGCAGTATAGAGCATGTCGGGATAATATGCATCGGCTTAGGTATAGGCGGCATCATGGGATTATACGGCGCGCTCCTGCACGTCTTTAACCACGCCATGACCAAATCGGTCATGTTCTTCGGCGCAGGCAATATAGTGAAAAAGTACAAGACGAATAATATGAACATGATACGGGGCGTCATCGAATCGATGCCTTTTACAGGAGTAGTCCTTATAATAGCCACCTTTGCCCTTGTAGGCTCGCCGCCATTTTCCATATTTTTAAGTGAAATAATCATCATCATTTCGGCATTTACCAAAGGCGCATATTTCACGTCGATAGTGCTTCTATTATTCATCGCAGCCATATTCGCCGGGGTAATATTTCATATAAGTAAGGTCATATTCGGCCGTCGGCCCGAGAATATGGCGGTAGAGCCTGAAAGCTTAAGCGGCAAGGCGGCCTTTATCCTCTTACTCGTATTCATATGTATCATGGGGTTCAAAGTGCCGTTCCTTATTAACGGTATAATCGTTTCCGCGATAGAGATATTAAAAGGCTAGATAGCATGGATTGTAAACTCATTATTAAAGACGTATTGGAGAAGATCAATATACGCACCTCTAATATAGAAGAGCGTTATGGCGACGAGATACATGTAGCCGCGGCCCATGATAATTTCAAAAATATATGCCTGGAGTTGCATAAGGCCCTCAAGTCGCCTGTAATGATGTTATGTGCAAGTGACGAGAGGGCGCTGCGGGGAGTGTTTGTTGTAACCTGCGTCTTTATGAGCGCCAAATACAGGCGATGGATATTTGTAAACCTTGATATCGATGGCAATAATCCTAAATTCGATTCCCTGTCGAAGGAGATGTACTCGGCAAGCCTTTTTGAAAGAGAAATGCGAGAGATGTTCGGGATAGAGGCTATAGGGAGCCCGGACAGCCGGCGTTTACGGCTTCACAATGAAGTATGGCCGGAAGGTTTTTATCCGCTAAGGAAAGATTTTGATAAAAACTCAGTAAGGGCAGTCCAGGCAGGTGAGTATAAATTCAGGAGGATCGAGGGCGAGGGAGTATTCGAAGTCCCGGTTGGGCCGGTCCATGCCGGGATCATAGGGCCGGGCCATTTCAGGTTCAGCGTCGCGGGCGAGCCTATCATAAATCTTGAGACGCGCCTCGGCTTTACACACAGAGGCATCGAAAAATTGATGGAAGGCAAGGCGGTTAGCGAAGCTTTAAGGATCACTGAATGCGTGACCGGTGACTCATGCTTCGGCCATAGCCTGGCCTTTTCACATGCGGTCGAAAAGATATGCGCTATGACAGTCCCGGAAGGAGCTCAAATGTTGCGGGCAATATTCTTAGAGCTCGAGAGGATGTATAATCATGCCGCGGATATCGGCGGCATGGCGCTCGACGTAGGTTTTAGCTATCCTTCAGCGCTGGCGTCTATAATCAAAGAGAATATATTAGCGCTTAACGGAAAACTGACCGGCTCCAGGTATTTAAAAAATGTAAATAGACTAGGCGGGTTGGGTAAAAACTTAACAGCGGAAGATGTGAGCTCTCTTAAAGAGGCGCTTAAAAGTATCGCAGAAGACCTTTGTGAGTTAAGGGCGATCGTTTATGACAGTGTATCGTTCATGGACAGAGTAGACTCGACGGGAATACTAAAGAAGACTACCGCCGAGGATTTAGGCATAGTCGGTCTCGCGGCAAGGGCAAGCGGCATACCCATGGACCTTCGTAAGGATTTTCCCGGCATCTATGGTAAAGTTAAATTTAACCTTATAAAGCAGGCGTCGGGCGATGCGCTCGCGAGATTGAATGTCAGGGTAGCTGAATTCGAAGAGTCTGTCAGCATCATAATGCAGCTACTTGAGAAGATGAGTAAGCATAATGCAAACTTGACCAGCGCCGAGATAAAATTTAAAGCAGGTTCCGCCCTTGGTTACGCAGAAGGATGGAGAGGGGCGATACTTTATTGGGTGAAACTTAACGATGCCGGCGTAATCGAGAGGTGCAAGATCGTTGACCCGTCTTTTCATAATTGGGAGGGCTTGTCGTTTGCGGTCCTGGGGAATATAATACCCGATTTTCCGTTATGCAATAAAAGCTTTGACCTCTCTTATCCGGGGAATGATCTATGAGCGTACTAAGGATAATCAAGAATAGGCTGCATAAGGGCGTAGTGACGAGGCCATTGGGAATAGAATCGCTCGGCCGGGAACTTAAAAGCGAGATCTATAAGAGGTTCGGCAGGTCTTTCCATATCCGCGAGGTTGACACTGGCTCCTGCGGCGGCTGTGAGTCAGAGATAATCGCGACGACCAATCCTATCTATGATATACAGAGATTCGGAGTTGATTTTGTTGCTTCACCAAGGCATGCGGATGCGCTTTTAGTTGCAGGGCCGGTCTCCAAGAATATGGCGCTTGCGCTTAAGAAAACGTATGATGCGATGCCTGAACCAAAATATGTCATAACTCTGGGCGAGTGCGCACTCGAAGGCGGAAGTTTTAAGGATTCCTATTATGTAGAGAATGGTGTTAAAAGCATTATCCCTGTATCATTGCACATACCGGGATGCCCTCCCGATCCTGCCGCGATAATAAGACACCTGCTAAGTTTCCTCCGAGGATTATCAATAAAAATTTAAGAAATTTTTCGTTATAACAATAGAATGTGCTGTGGCTCGTGGTTCGCAGGATCGTTCGGCCGCTCCAGCGGCGGCCTCACTCTTGAAATTTTTTGTAACGTCGCCTTCGGCGCCGTACCAAGCTACAAAAAATTTCAAAGTCCTACTCACCACATCGCCACATCACATTCCAATCGAAGCGAAAAATTTTCAACCGACGAAACTTGCGATACACACTAAAGTAGCCTGACCGCAAAGGATTTTTCACAAAATTGCGTAGTTTGTAAATGGTTGTAGCAACAAGCGGGTGGCATGAAGCAGACTTTTTTCGATTATCGCCGCGAGGCATGGGATGGGGGTGTCCGCCGCTTAGGATTGATACTGTCATGGCGATACTGTTTGAGGCGTTAATATCGTAGTCAATCCTGGCGGACATACAGATACCCGCATAATTTAAGCGTTAATTGTAAACCCCATGCCGAGCGATAAAGAAAAAAGGATGCTTCATGACAGGACCCGCCATTATTGGGCGGCCATTTGCTACCTTGAGGGTGCAGAGGAAATAATACGGTATATTTTTTTGAGTGCTTCGAATGTGATTACGATGACGAGGATTATCATGACGGCCGAAAGCGCGGCATTCAGGTTTCCCTGGAACGTGTGCTTCGGAAGGTAATTGTCCGTTATATTCATTATGCCGGCGGCGATCGTAGTGACGAACATGAAGACCGCGGGCAGGAATGTTATGAGAGCGTAATACTGCTTCTTAGAGTTTTTCAATATATATACTGTGCCGATCAGGAGCGCGATCGTTGCTAAGAGCTGGTTCGCCACACCGAACATCGGCCAGATCGTAGATATATCCCCGTTGTAGACTAAGTACCCCCACATGAAACTTATCAATATGCCGCTCCCCAGCACCATGGGAAACTTCTTACTCATACCGAGCCGCGGGTTTACATGCGCCGTCAACTCCTGCAATATGTAGCGCGCGACCCTCGTCCCCGTATCGACGGTGGTTAATATGAAGAGCGCCTCGAACATTATAGCGAAGTGATACCAGTAGCCTACCAGATGTTTCATTCCCGGGATCGAAGAGAGGATGAGCGACATGCCGGCCGCGAGCGATACCGCGCCGCCGGCGCGGCCTGAGAGAGTCTCGCCGGTCATCTGTTCAATGTGGGCGAGTTCGGTAGTGTGCAGGCCCATCTTTTGGAATAGCTCGACGGGTATATTTATTGCAAAATAGTCTCCGGGCAATAGTACGCATGCCGCTATCAGCGCCATTATGGAAACAACCGACTCTGTAAGCATTGCACCAAACCCGATCAGACGGATATCCGACTCTTTATCTATCATCTTAGGTGTAGTGCCGGAACTGACGAGAGCATGAAATCCGCTTATTGCGCCACAGGCGATCGTTATGCAGACGAAAGGCCAGACCTTTCCGGGGATTATAGGACCGCCGCCGTGTATGTATGGTGTTATCGCAGGAATCTTTAGGTGAGGATTGACCACAAATATACCGATGGCAAGAAGAAGTATCGTTCCTATCTTCATGTATGAAGACAGGTAATCCCGCGGACAGAGCAAAAGCCAGACCGGAAGTGTGGATGCCACGAGGCCGTATATAGGAAGGATTATAGATAACGTGGGTTTTGAGAATAAAAAAAAGTGGCCGAATGCCGTCTTCGATAAAGGCTCGCCCAGGACTACGCCGGCCACGACTATTATGACTCCCACCAGAGACGCTTCTACGATCTTTCCCGGCCTGAATTTATACATGTAGAATGCTACTACGAGAGCGGCCGGAATAGTCATGGCTATGGTGAATGTAGCCCAGGAGCTTTCGCTTAAGGCGTTTACGACTACGAGCGCCAGGCCTGCGAGCGCGGTGATTATTATGAATAAGACGGCGAAGCCGGTGGTGAGGCCTGCGCCCTTACCGACGTTCTTTCGCGCAAGGCGCGTAAGAGAAAGCCCTTTCGTCCTGACGGATGCGAAGAGTATAACTATGTCGTGTACGGCGCCGCCTAAGACAGCTCCTATCAGGAGCCACAGGAAGCCGGGAAGAAAACCGAACTGCGCGGCGAGGACAGGCCCGACCAGGGGACCCGCGCCCGATATCGCCGCGAAGTGATGGCCGAATAGTACAAATTTATTCGTCGGGTGGTAGTCGCGGCCATCCTTAAACGTGTGAGCAGGCGTAGGGCGCTTATCGTCAGTCACCAGGATCTTTGCTATTATGAATTTAGCGTAGAACCTGTAGGCGAGCGCGAATACGAGCAATGCTACTATAAGGAGCGTAAGCGCATGCATGGATAGTACAATAATAAAGAAGTGGGCGATTGTCAAGAATGATATTCTGTGCTATATATGGTGTATAACGAAAGGAATAGCCATGAAGAAGATAATATCTATTTCTGTGCTGGCAGTACTTTTGGCGGTATCGGCACCGCTCTTTGCGGCTGATGGCCAGGCAAATAACAACTCCAATGCTCAAACGCCGAAGAAGACATTCTTTAATCGATGTTCGGAATTTTTCTCCACGTTCGACAGGCCTTTCACCAGGCCCGGTAATAAACAGAACTTCTGGAACGCGACATCGGATTGGCTTAAGAACATTAATAAATATTAATCCCGCCACGCGAGTTATGTAGGGCAGGTTTAAACCTGCCCTACAATTGTATCGGGTATAGAATGATCAATATAGTTTCGCATAGCGATGAACCGTTCAAGAACAGGAAAGAGGCCGGTTCGCTTCTCGCCGAAGCGCTAAAGGGCCTCGGCGCCGCCGAAACCGTAGTCCTGGGCATACCGCGCGGCGGAGTAGTCGTCGCGAAAGAACTTAGCCGCATTTTGAATGCAAGACTTGACATCGTACTCTCCCACAAACTTGGAGCCCCCCATAATCCAGAACTCGCAGTAGGCGCCATAAGCGAAAGCGGCAAAGTTTTTCTCGATGGCAGGATCACCTCGCTTACAGGCTCGGACGAGGCCTATATTAAGGCTGAGGCAAAGCGCCAGGGTCTCGAAATAAAGCGAAGAACTGAAATTTTCCGGAAAATCCTCCCGAAGGCGGATCTTAAAGATAAGCCAGTGATTATTACCGACGATGGCGTGGCCACCGGCGCTACGATGCAGGCCGCTCTTTGGGCTGCGCGCCAGGAGAAACCGAAGCGCTTAATAGCCGCGTGTCCGGTCGCTTCAAGCGATGCCGTCGAGCGCATAGAAGGATATTGCGATGAAGTGATCGTCTATCGCATCCCCGACTTCTTCGGCGCTGTAGGACAATTCTATAGAGACTTTGGCCAGACGACAGACGAAGAGGTTATGGCGATACTAAAAGAAGAAGCGAATAAAGAGTGATCTCATGATATAATAATAAATATGAAGCTCACAACAAGAGTAGCGCGCAAGATCGAAGATATCCCGCAAGGCGATTGGGATAAGGTATTTCCCGACACCCTCGAAGGCTACAACTTCTCAAAATCCCTCGATGCATCGAAGTTTGGCCAATTCTCATTTTATTATATTACCGTATATGACGGCGACGTAATAGTGGGCGCCGCGCCGTGCTTTTTACTCAACTATTCTCTCGATACCAGCATGAATGGTCCGGCCCGGCGCATCTTCAATCTCATAAAGAAGGCATTTCCTGAATTCTTAAGCATAAAGGCGCTCGTCTGCGGCATGCCGATGGGGAGAGGCCACATAGGCATGGCCAGGCAGGATAGGAGGATAGTTAAGGCTATAGTACACAAGATGGAAGAGGTGGCAAAACATGAAAAGGCCCGCATAGTCGCATTTAAAGATTTTTCGCACGGATACAAAGATACGCTCGGATTCCTGCTCAAGAAAAGATTCTTCAAGGTGGACAGCCTGCCTTATGCCGAGATGGACCTCGACTTCAAGGATTTTGACGATTATCTAAAGAAGCGGCTCTCCGGCGCATCGAGATATGATCTTAAAAGAAAATTTAAAAAGGTGGACGCGGATGTTAGTATAAAGATGGAGATGGTAGACGAGCCTAAGGCCGAGGATCTCAAGCGTATCTATGAACTTTACATGCAGATGGTGGATAAACACGAGATGGGTTTCGAGATCGTGCCGCAGGAATTTTTCAAAAACATTCCGAAATATATGCCGGGCCAGGCCAAATTCTTTTTGTGGAAGGTGAACGATAAGGTGGTAGCATTTTTGTTTTGCCTGATATCGGGCGATGTGATGATAGATTATTACCTGGGCCTCGACTATTCTGTGGCCTACAAATACCACCTCTTCTTCATAAAGCACCGCGATATGATGAAATGGTGCATCGAGAAGGGCATAAAGAGATACGAGATAGGCATATCGGGATATGAGCCGAAGCGGAGACTCGGTTTCGATTTTACTCCTCTGGATATATATGCAAAGCACCGGAGCCGGGCGATAAACCCGCTCCTCAAAATATTGACGCATTTTTTAAAGTTCGAAAATTTTGACCGGGACTTAAAAAAAGTGATAAGGAGCATGCGTGAAAAGGGGCAAGTCTCTCACCCTAAAGGTGTTCGCGCTACTCATCCTGAACGACGTGCTGGAAAGCATAGCCCAGGTTTGCATGAAGAAGGGGCTCTCTCAGGGCGGGATTAGTTCGATCGGTTTCAATAATCTATTTGAGTTTGCATTCACCGCGCTATCATCATGGCTTATATGGGCGGGGATACTCATATATATTATAAACTTCGTCCTGTGGCTTATAATTTTATACCGCATAGATTTAAGCATCGCGGTGCCCGTCGGTTCTACCGTCTACATATTCGTTCCCATCCTGGCCATAATATTCTTACATGAACATGTGAACCCTTTAAGGTGGGTCGGCATAGCCCTGATAATCCTGGGCATCCATTTTACGTCCCAGAGCAAGTCGGAGGCCGCATAAGATGCCTTCCATAGCCAGGGTTATACTGCTTATACTGTTGTCGGAGATCATCAATACGGCCGGCCATATACTTTTCAAGAAGAGCACCAATACGATAAATTCCGGCAGTCTCAGGGGTGTAAGCGGACATGCCGGCTATATAAAAACGATGCTTTCAAAATATCATATATGGGCCGGGTTCTCCTGCCAGGTCCTTTCAGTCGCAATATGGATACTGGCTCTCGCCCAGGCAGACTTAAGCTTAGTATTCCCGGTGGGGAGCATGCAGTATATCTTTATACTCTTCGGCGCGCATATTTTCCTGGGTGAAAAGATCGATAAGATGAAGCTATTGGGGACATTTCTGGTCGTAGCGGGCATTGTGCTGATATCGGTGAGTTAAAGAAGGGGAAAGGCGAAGATGTTTTTTAAGTCGATAAGATTTAAAGTGCTCGTCTGGTACATGCTCCTTTTGGCCGTGACCCTTCTTATATTTTCCGCAGCGCTTTACGGGAGCTTCGACAAGATACTTATCAATAATCTCGACGACCTTTTGAGCTCGCGCGCCGAAGGTATCGCTGACGCGATCCATACTTACTGGCATGCCAAAGAGGCGGGCCTTTTGGAGGCGGGTAAAACACCGGGCGGCAGCGAGGACAAGAAACTTTCTCATTTTATCGAGATAGCCAAGGAGTGGGTGGAGGAGAAGCGGAAAGATCCCGAGCTTTTAAAAGTATTTGCGCAGATACTGGACGCAAAAGGCGAAAGACTGGTGGCCACAAAGACCATGCCTTTCGTAGCACCCATTCCAAAAGAGTATTTTGAGGATGTCCTCGCCGGCGAAGACAGTTTCGATACGGTCAATGGTATGCCGGACAATACGCGTAAGACCAGGTTCAGGATGTACACCAAGCCGGTCATAGAGGACAGTAAGGTCGCATATGTGGTGCAGGTGGCCGGCCCCATCGATTTAGTTTCACTGGCTTTACATAATCTCATCTTCATATTGTTTTTATTACTGCCATTGACCATAATTCTGGCAGGGATACCGGGCGTACTATTGGCCGGCCTCACCCTTAAACCGGTCGATAAGATGGTGGATACATTGAAACAGATAACGGCAGAGAACCTGAAGCTCAGGATACATATACCCGATACGAAGGATGAGATAAAGAGGCTTGCCGAAACATTCAACGACATGATAGAGCGGCTTGACAGATCGTTCTCGTCCCAGCAGAACTTTATCCAGGATATCTCCTATGAGTTAAAGATGCCGCTGGTTGCATTAAAAGAAGATCTGCGCGGCGCGGCAGACAAGGAGCTTTCGCGCTCTGAATATGAGACGATCCTGCGTAACGGGCTGGAGGAGCTCGGCAAGTTCTCCGGCATAATAGACAGCCTGCTCGTCCTGGCGCAGTTCGATAATAGCCAGATGCCTCTAGAGATAAAAAGGGTGAGTTTAAACCGTATTCTCGAAGAGACTTTGAGCGGAGTCAAGGATCGGGCCCGGGACAAGGATATCGCGCTTTCATCGTTTCTACAGGATCGCATAGTGCTGGACGCCGACGAGGGGAAGCTGAAACGCCTCTTTACAAATTTGCTCGATAACGCGGTAAAGTATAATCTCAGGAAAGGAAAGATATCGGTTTCAGCGCATAAGGACAAAAAATTTGCGAAAGTGGTCATCAGCGATACGGGCGTCGGCATGCCCGCGGACGAGATCCCATACATATTCGACAGGTTCTACCAGATAAATAAATCGCGTGTCTCGAAGCAAAGCTTCGGGTTGGGCCTCAGCATCGCCAAATCGATCATAGAGTCGCATAAAGGCAGGATATCGGCGGAGAGCCAGCCGGGCAAAGGCGCCGTCTTCACCGTCTCTCTGCCGTTATCTTATCCCGGTTAGGTGCAGAAATTTTCGCTTCCTGACGTAGGGGAGGTTTAAACCTCCCCTACGTCAGGGGGGGATTTTTAGGAGCTACTGCAAGAAATGGCAGTAAAATTTTCGCTCGATCGCAGGCATTTTAAAAAACACAAACCGGTCAATGATTCATCGAACGGTAAGGGCCTCTTCTTAGAAGGAGATAACGGCTCTACCGTAGTCCTGATCCACGGGCTCACCGGGACGCCGAATGAGATGAAGACTCTCGCCAATTATCTTAATAGGCGGGGATATACCGTTATCTGTCCGCGCATGGCAAGGCATGGCGAGTCGATATGGGTATTGAAGGGCGTAACCTGGCAGGAGATATACGCCTCGCTTCGGCAGGTGCTCCTTACGGGCGAGGCCGCCCGCGTCACAGGGCCCATTTTCGTTTCCGGGCTTTCGATGGGCGCTCTATTTGCGCTCCTTCTGGCCGATGAATTCAGAGATAGGATCGGCGGTGTAAGCTGTCTTGCTCCGACCTTATTCTACGACGGATGGAATACTCCGCTGTCAAAATTATTCTTTCCGCTCGCGTATACCCCGGTAAGATACATCGCGTATTTTAAGGAGGAGCTTCCTTACGGGATCAAGAACGAGACGATCCAGCAGAGGATACATAAATATTACAGCACCGCGCGGCTTGACGATGTTGAAGACGCGGAGCAGTACGGCTACCCGTATTTTCCCGTGACGCTTCTTCACCAGCTTCAGCTGATGGTCAAATACATGAATAAGAGATTCTCCGGCATGAATTTCCCGATACAGCTTATCCAGGCTAAGGACGACGACGTGGCGAGTGTAAAGAATTCGAAATTTATTTACGACAGGGTCAGTTCGGAGATAAAAGAGATGGTGCTTCTCTATAATTCCTACCATGTGATCACGGCCGATCAGGAGAGGGATATGGTAGCCGAAAAGGTGACTAACTTTTTCGACCGCCTCAGGGCGGCTTCGCATATTTAATATAACATGAGCATATTCAGAGAGATCCCGCCCACAGCCGGCATGAGAGTATACCCTAAGGAGTTCCTGGGTGCCTTTAGCGCAGCTTCCGGACCGGCAAATCCGCTGGAAGACGATTTCAAAAAATATCTAAAAACCGATTTTGCTAAAGTGACCGGCTCCGGGGCAGGCGCGTTATACCTTATACTGGAAGCGCTTAAGGGCATATCCGCAAAAAAAACGGTCATCATCCCTTCATATATATGTACGCTTGTACCGATCGCCATCCACAAGGCGGGGCTCAAGGTAGAGGTGTGCGACATAACCGGCAAAGATTTTAATTACGATCCGATCGAACTGGAACGGCTGTGTGCAGCCGATAAAGATATCCTCGCTGTGATAGCGGCGCACATAGGCGGCATCCCGGTGGACCTGGATACGATCGGCCGCATTACCGCGAAACACGGCATCTTCATGATAGAAGACTGTGCGCAATCTCTCGGTGCTCAATATAAGGCGAGGCCCGTGGGAAGATCCGGAGATTTTTCATTTTTCAGCCTGTGCAGGGGCAAGGGGTTGACCACCTATGAGGGCGGAGTCCTCGTAGTAAATAAAGAAGAATTTATCGCCCCCGTCAATGCCGCGATCGACAGGTTGGTGAAAGAGAGACCGTTTTTAGAATGGTTTAAAACGCTCGAACTATTCGGCTACTGGTTATTTTACAGGCCGCAGCTCTTCTGGTTCGTATTCAATCTGCCGCGGGATCTTTGGCTGGCGAAGGGCGATAAGGTCAGGGCCTTTCAGGATTATCATACGGCGGACTTTCCGGTTCACGGGGTGTCGGGGGCCAGGCAGGGAATCGCTCATGCCGCATTCGGCCGCCTGGGGCAAGAGATAGCCGCTCAGAGGAATAAGGCGCTCCGCCTGATCGGATCTATTGAAAAAATTGACGGCGTCGTTGTAGTCAAAGAATCGCCGGGCGATGTAGCGACATATCCGTTATTAACGGTAATTTTTAAAGACCCGGAAAGCCGGGATCGCGCACTTTCGGTTTTGCAAAGAGCCCGCCTCGGCGCTTCGATCATGTATCTTCACGCGATAACCGATTACGAATATCTCGAAGGTATCGTGCCGCGTAAGAGATCGGAGAAGGGCAGGTCCCTGGCTGCAAGAGCGATGACGCTGTCTACGAGCGCCTACCTTAAAAGAGAAGACCTGGATAGGATTATAAAATTATTATGACAATATTGCGCGCGCTTAAATACAGGAACTTCCGGCTGTTCTTCGCAGGCCAGAGTGTTTCGCTCATCGGCACATGGATGCAGGCGGTAGCCATGAGCTGGCTCGTCTACAGGATGACGGACTCGGCCCTCATGCTCGGCATCGTCGGGTTCTCGAGCCAGATCCCGACATTTATAATCAGCCCTTTTGCAGGTCTCATAGCCGACAGATTCAACCGCCGCCGAATACTGATCATTACTCAAGGTTTGTCGATGGCTCAGGCATTATTATTGGCGGCGCTCACCATCAGCGGCGCAATAGAAGTCTGGCATATAATTGTCCTGGGCGCATTTTTAGGATGCATCAATGCGCTCGATATCCCTGCGCGGCAGTCCTTCGTAGTCGAGATGGTGGAGAAGAAGGAGAATATGGCTAATGCTATCGCGCTCAACTCCATGCTGTTCAACGCCGCGCGGCTCGTCGGCCCGGCGGCAGCCGGCATACTGATAGCCGCGGTAGGCGAGGGCGTCTGTTTCCTTATTAACGGTGTAAGTTTTCTTACTGTCATCTGGTCGCTCTTTGCAATGAGGATCGAAAGGCGCGAAGTAGAGAAACTCCCAACTGACATGCTGCACGAGCTGAAGGAGGGGTTCTCTTACACGTTCGGTTTTCCTCCGATAAGGTTTATCCTGTCGTTACTTGCCGTTATCAGCCTTACAGGCGCTTCGTATGCGGTCCTCATGCCCGTATTCGCGAGGGATGTCCTGGGCGGCGGCCCGGAGACGCTCGGGCTTCTGATGGCCGGGGGCGGTGTGGGCGCAATGGCCGCTACGATATATCTTGCTTCCCGCCGGAGCATAATCGGATTGAGCAGGCTCATACCCATATCTTCTGCGTTCTTTTCGGTCGGGATCATATTTTTTTCACTGTCGCATAATACGGCCCTATCGGTGCTGCTTCTTGCCTTTGCCGGATTCGGTTTCATGACGCACATGGCCGCGAGTAATACCATCGTGCAAACGATAACCGATGACGACAAGCGGGGGAGGGTGATGAGTTTCTACACGGTGGCGTTCATGGGCATGATGCCTATCGGGAGCCTCCTCGCCGGCCTTCTGGCAGGCAGGATGGGCGCGGCTAATACGCTGATGCTCGGCGCCGCATGCTGCATCCTGGCGTCGGCCGTATTTGCCGCGAGGCTGCCGCTCATAAAGAAGCTCGTTCATCCGATATACAGGAAGATCGGCATCATCCCCGAAGTCGCCGACGGCATTTCCACTGCCGCCCGTCTCACAGTCCCGCCAGAGGACTGAGCTGAAAATTTTTCGGGTCCTGCCGCTCGCATGCTTTTTGCTTTAGGGCTCGTATGGGGTTTACAAGCGGACTCTTAACTGGTGCGTATCTGTATGTCCGCAGGATTACCTCCATATCCTACGCGTTAAAACCCTATCGCCATGACAGTGGTAATCCTAAGCGCGGACACCCCCATCCCATACTCGCCCATAGTATAAAAAGCATGCTTCGCGTCACCCGAAAAATTTTCAGCCGACGGTTTTATGATGCACACAAAAGTAACTATTCCACTATTCGAGTAAGATTGACGGGTGATTAAATAGAGTTAGACAGACTTTTTTATATTAAGTACCACCAGAAGACTGAGCAACATGTAGCACCGCCGAGGTAGCACCAGTCTAAGTAATGCTTCCTCGGCGGTGGTTTTTTTACGGTTCATGCAGGCCGTTTTCTACATGAACCATTGATAAAAGATTGATTTTCACCGCCGCGGAAGGACTACTTAAAACTCATCCTACCGCGGCGGTGCTAAAGACCCGAAAAATTTTGAGCAAAAATTTCCATCTTGAATTACTGCGCTAGGTATGCTATTTTAGCCTGTATGAGTTATCTTGCCTTTGCCAGGAAGTACCGGCCGCAGACGTTTGACGATATTGCAGGCCAATCCCACGTAACTACCACACTCAAGAACGCCATATCCCAGGACAGGGTCGCGCATGCTTATATCTTTGCGGGTCCGCGCGGGGTTGGGAAGACGACCGCCGCGCGCATACTCGCGAAAGCCCTGAACTGCGAAAAAAGTCCGCGGCCTTTGCCGTGCAACGCGTGCAATTCATGCAAAGAGATAACTCAAGGGTCTAACCTTGATGTAATAGAGATAGACGGCGCCTCCAATAGAGGCATAGACGAGATACGAAGTTTAAGGGAGAACGTCAAGTTCGCGCCCTCCGGGGGAAGATTCAAGATATATATAATAGATGAAGTCCACATGCTCACCGCGGAGGCGTTCAACGCGCTTTTAAAGACCCTCGAAGAACCGCCGAAACATGTCAAGTTCATATTCGCCACAACGCAGGCCCACAAAGTACCGCCGACAATACTCTCCAGGTGCCAGAGGTTCGATTTCAGGCGCATCGCGTCCAGGGAGATTGCCGAGAACCTGAAAAGAATCGCTAAAGCTGAAAAGTTGAACATAGGCGACGACGCGATAATGCTGATCGCAAAGCATTCGGACGGCGGCATGAGGGATGCCCAGGTAGTGCTCGACCAGATAGCGTCGTGGGCGTCGGGAAAGATAGACGCCGGGGATGTTACGAAGATGCTTGGGCTTGTGGAAGACGAAGCGTTCTTCGAGCTGTCCGGCAGCATAAATAAGAAGGACGCAAGTTCTGCCCTGGGCATATTGGACCGGCTCATAAACGAAGGTAAAGACACGCTGCAGATCATTCTAGGCTTGATAGAACATTTCAGGAATATTTCGATAGCTAAGATAGCCGCCGAGCCCGATAGATTGATAGATACGGTCCCCGATAAGATAAAGCGCTACAAAGACGAGGCGCACCATTTTACGATAGAAGATATCCTGTATTGCATATATACGCTTTCCAACGCCATAGATTTTATAAAACGCGCATCTCTTTCCAGGATACCGCTTGAAGCGGCGCTGGTCAAGCTTACGCTCAAAGGCTCGGTCGTACCGCTGGATGAGCTTATGAATAGGATAGAAGCGATGGGGAAGGGACAAGTTATCAATAATGGTAGGGGAGGTTTAAACCTCCCCTACCATGTGGATAAGTCAACCATGCCGGCTAAACCAACCACTGATTCTATCGAGGCGTCACAGCCTGTGGTAAAAGAAACAAAATCGGGTGGGGGCCTGGATGAGGTTCTTGGTGCATGGTCAAAAATAGTCAATAACCTTATGGAGAATAAGATATCGGTTGCCACATACCTGCAGGAAGGATATCCCGCAAGCATGGAGGGCAAGACCCTCTCGATAAGTTTTCCGAAGGATCTGCGGTTCCACAAAGAGGTTCTCGAGTCTGCGGATAACAGACGATTGATCGAAGATGCCGTAAAGACAGTAACGGGCCTGGAGCTGAAGGTAGCGTTCACGCTCGTAGAACGCGCGGCGGCTCAGCGCAAAAATCCTTCATATTCCGATAATGACGATGCGTCCGGCGTATCTTCCGCCGAAGGCGGATCGGTTGGGAAGGAAGTGGACCCGATATTGAAGTCGGCGCTTGAGATATTCGGCGGCAATATGTCCGAGGGCGACTCGCAAAGGAGAAGGGCCAGATGACGGGTTTCCCCGCCTCGATGAGATCGCTTATCGAGGAGTTCCGAAAGATGCCCGGCGTAGGTATAAAGACCGCGCAGAGGCTCGCCTTCTACATATTGCGCTCGCAGAGAGCCGAGGCCGAGGCATTGGCGAACGCCGTCATAAAGGTGAAAGAGTCGGTCAGGTTCTGCAGGCTCTGCAACAATCTGAGCGATGAAGACACCTGCGGGGTCTGCAAAAGTCCATCCAGGGACAGAAGCCTCCTGTGCGTCGTCGAAGAACCGAACGACATAGTCGCTATAGAAAAGGCCGGTAATTTTAATGGGATATACCACGTGCTCCTGGGATCGCTATCGCCGCTGGACGGCATCGGGCCGGATGACCTTAAGATAAAAGAACTGCTCGATAGGGTTAAAAAAGAGAAGTTCAGGGAAATAATCCTGGCCACCGACTTCAACACCGAAGGCGAGGCTACGGCGCTGTACCTATTAAAGGTGCTGAAGAACTCAGGCGCCAGGCTGACCAGGGTGGCATATGGCATTCCCGTGGGAGGAGACCTGGAGTACGCCGACCAGGCGACTATTGTAAAGGCGTTCGAGGGCAGGAGAGAGCTGTAAGGCGAGAAGGGCGGATAAAGGCCCTTGACATTCCGTTATTTATCTGCTATAGTCTATACAATTCCACAAAAAAGGCCTCGGTCGGAGACCTCGGCACTTAGCCGACGCCGTGGCTTAATAAACTTGGGGGGTACATATGGGTGTATTTAATGCGCTTAAGAACGGCTTTTCGGTCGCAGCGAAGAATCTCAAGTTGTGGGGAGTCCTGGTTGTTATCAACGTGATCCTTTTCATCCTGGCGATAATTTCCATGGTAGCCATAATGGGGCCGGCGATGGTAAATCCTGCGAATGCGGCAAACCCGCCTCAACCGACCACTTCTCAGATAGTAGGAATGATAATAGTAGTAATTATAGGCTTTCTTATACAGCTATTCATTAATGCCGGCGTAGTCGGATCCGTACGCGATGCGGTAAAGGCCGGCGCCGTGAAACTGGGAGATTTTTTCAAATACGCCAATAAGTATTTCGTCCGGTTCGTGCTATTTTCGCTTTTGATGCTTGCGGTGGTGATAGTGTTCGGCATAATTGCCGCGCTTATAATAGGGCTGATATCAGCGCTCGCGAAGAGCGCCGCGGCCGTTGCGGCGATAATCGGTATAATTCTCGGCATAGTGGGCCTGATAATTTTGGTTATCCTCGGCCTTTACGGATCGCTCGTGCCGGTCATAATAGTTTCCGAAGAGAAGAATGTGGGCGGCTCTATAAGCAATGCGGCCAAGTTTCTCGGAAAGAAATTCTGGGCGACGCTGGGCCTTGCCCTTCTATACTGGATAATGTTCTTATTGCTCGCATTCGTAAATTATATATCCAATCTGGGCGGGGTGGTCGCTGTCTCCATAGCGAGCCAGATCGTAGTAAGCCTGCTCAATATATTCCTGTCGTTGGCGTTCATAGGAAGCTTCATGAAGTACTATTTAGCCGGTGCAGGAGTCGCCGAGAAAGTAAGCTGATAGTATATAATAATCGTAGGGGAGGTTTAAACCTCCCCTACGATTGTGGATAACTGTAAATTACAATGAAAGAGTTGACAGAGATTCGCTGGCATGGCAGGGGCGGCCAGGGAGCAAAGACGGCCGCCCTTTTATTTGCAGACGCTTGCCTCGCGCAGGGATTATACATACAGGCATTCCCCGAATACGGCCCGGAACGTATGGGCGCACCCGTCGCTGCATTTAACCGTATATCATCAAAACCTATCCTTCTTCATTCAGGCGTTAATAATCCTGATATAGTGATGGTGCTCGACCCTACCTTAATAGAGTCGGTCGATGTGACCGAGGGCATTCCGGATAACGGCGTACTTCTGGTCAATACCGAAAAATCACCGGCAGATATAAAGAAAGAACTCGGCGTGTCAGGCGCGATAAAGGTCTTTACCGTGGATGCTTCGAAGATATCAAAAGAGACGATAGGACGCGAAATACCGAATACGCCTATGCTCGGAGCGCTTCTGAAGGCCACGGCGATAATCGATTATAAAGAGATGCTGGAAGATACGCGTAAAAAGCTTGAGAAGAAGTTCAAATCAAAGCCGGAAGTGATCGAAGGCAATGTTAAAGCTATCGAGAGAGCATATAGCGAGGTAAAATCGTAGTGCGTTGTGTATTGAGCGTTGAGCAAAAAAATATGGCGAAAAAAAATATCGAAAAAAAACCCGGCTGGAAAGAGCTGCCCGAAGGCGACCTGATCAAAGGCGGCGGCACTGCCAGAGAGTTCAAGACGGGCGGATGGCGTTCTAAAAGGCCCATCCTCATTCCGGAAAAGTGCATAAGCTGCATGACATGCTGGATGTATTGTCCGGATTCGGCCGTAATAGTGAAGGACGGCAAGGTTGTGGGTTTCGACTATGAACATTGTAAAGGCTGCGGCATCTGTGAGCACGAGTGTCCGGTAAAGGGTAAGGCGATAAAGATGGTTTCCGAGAAAGAAGCTAAAGCGAGCGAAAAGAAATAGATGGCAAAGTCCAATATTATAGCGAGAACGGGCAATGAGGCTATGGCCGAGGCGATGAGGCAGATCGATCCCGACGTCGTCGCGGCTTACCCCATTACGCCCGCTACCGAGATAGTCCAGATATTTGCAGGCTATGTCGCGGACGGGGTCGTAAAGACTGAGTTCGTACCGGTTGAGAGCGAGCATTCCGCGATGTCGGCGTGTATCGGCGCATCTGCTGCCGGCGGCAGGGCGATGACCGGAACCTCGAGCCAGGGGCTGGCGCTCATGGCCGAGATGCTCTATATTGCGGCGGGCTTGCGGCTTCCGATAGTGCTGGCAGACGTGAACCGCGCGCTGTCGAGCCCGATCAACATCCACTGCGACCATTCCGACACGATGATGCTGAAGGATTCCGGCTGGATACAGATATTCTCGGAGAATGCGCAGGAAGGTTATGACAACATGATCCAGGCAGTCAGGATCGCCGAGAAGGCAAAACTGCCGGTTATGGTCACGACCGACGGATTTATCATAAGCCATGGCATGGAACGAATAGAGATCCTATCCGATGAGGATGTTAAGAAGTTCATAGGCGAATACAAGCCGGAACATTATCTATTGAAGGTAGAAGAGCCTATTACAATAGGCGCGCTCGACCTGCCGGACTATTATTTTGAGCACAGGCGCCAGACGGCGCAGGCGATGATAGATTCAAAGTCAGTGATCGTAAATGTCGGTAAAGATTTTACCGCGAAGACGGGGCGCTCGTACGAATTGTTCGAGAAATATAAATTGGACGACGCGGAATTTGCGATAGTGGCAATGGGTTCGACCGCCGGCACGACGAAGGTCGTCGTAGATTCGCTTAGGGCAAAGGGTATGAAGGCCGGATTGCTGAAACCGAGAGTATTCAGGCCGTTCCCGAAGGAAGAGATTGCGGAGGCCTTGAAAAACCTGAAGGCGATAGCCGTGATGGACAGGTCAGACTCGATGAACGGCCACGAAGGGCCGGTATGCCTTGAAGTTAAGGCGGCATTGTACGACAAGGGCCTGAATAAACCCGTGGTAGATTATATCTATGGCCTGGGCGGAAGAGAGATAAGGGTCCAGGATATAGAAGATGTATATAAAGAAATTTCAGGCCTTTCCAGGACGAAGGCCGTCAGTGAAGTAAAATATCTGGGCGTGAGAGAATAGGATAATGGCAAACATAAAAGAATTGGTAAAACAAAAAGAGTTATTCACCGGCGGGCACCGCGGATGCGCGGGCTGCGGCGCGGTCATGATAGCCCGTCAGGTATTGATGGTTGCAGGGCCGGATACTGTAGTCGTCAGCGCTACCGGATGCCTCGAAGTCGTGTCGACCATATTTCCGTATACGGCATGGAATGTGCCGTTCCTGCACAGCGCATTCGAAAATGCCGGCGCCACCATAAGCGGAGTGGAGGCATTATATAAATCATTTACCAGGCAGGGCAAGATAAATAAGAAGATAAATTTCATCGCTTTCGGCGGAGACGGCGGCACGTACGATATAGGTCTGCAGTCGCTTTCAGGCGCGGTAGAGCGCGGACATAATATACTGTACGTTTGCTATAACAATGAGGCATACATGAATACCGGCGTCCAGCGTTCGGGCGCTACGCCAAAAGGCGCTGATACTACGACTGCGCCGGTCGGTAAAGTTAAAAAGGGCAAAGAGCAGTACCGCAAAGACCTCACAGCGATAATGGTAGCCCATGGGATCCCTTACGCCGCTCAGGCGGTAGCCGGGAACTGGCGGGATCTCACCTCGAAGGTCGAGAAGGCGCTTTCGATCGAGGGGCCTAAGTTTATCAACGTCTTCCAGCCGTGCCGCTTGGGTTGGGCGTACGAACCGGAACTTACCTGCGAGATGGGCCGCCTTGCCGCAGATACCTGCGCGTGGCCTTTATATGAAGTATTGAACGGTCAATACAAGATAACCTACAGGCCGAAAGAGAAGAAGCCGGTGGCCGAGTGGATAAAGCTTCAGGGACGTTTCAGGCACTTGATGAAGCCGGAGAGTAAAGCTCTCTTGGACGAGATCCAGGCATTGACCGATAAGAGCTGGGAAGACCTGCGTAAGAAAGAAACTGCATCCACGCCTGCAAAGGCCGTTTAGTCACTCCTGCGGTAATCGCAAACTTTCATATTACACAAAGCACAGGGGGATTTTGCGTTCAAAAATAGCTCTTTGGGCCCTATTCCTACAACAGCCGATATCGATTTCTTGGGCACCATCATGAAACTAGAGGTGAGCGTTACGCCTATTTTACGAAAATCTATGATTCGGGCGAGCTTGGATTGTTCTTCGATTCCCCAGTCGCAATAACCCGGGCTGAAACGCATAGATACGCTTAAATTCTCAAGGCTAAGCTTACGCCTTAAAACATCTTCCGCATTTTTTGCCATCGATTCCGCCGCGAAAGAGCCGATCCGGTCCAAAAGATACCCGAGCAAATGTTCGCCGGAGTTCATCTGCGAACTTGCGGCATCTTCAATGCCTTTTCCGACGGTGACCAGATATACGTAGATGCAGCTCGCGCCCTTGATATGGGAGGCGAGCTCCGAGCCTGAAAGCGTTATGCCGCACTCGAGCTCCAGCGTCCCCGCATTTGCGGCGGCGATGATCGATTTGGCGAATAACGATTTGGGCGCGGCTTCGGATCTTGCTATCCCGAGAGCCGTTTTCAACTCTTCAAGAACCGCTTTCTTCGTCGACCCCTCGCTTATGCGTTCGAGCCGTTCCTTCGCCGTCAGGTGGGCCTCGACCCATTTCCAGTCGATCGTGACAGCCTCTGCTATATTGTCCATGCGGTATATTATAGTCTCATCCCGGAGCCTTGTAAATGTCCTTATTTATGTGATATACTTGTGAAATGAATTTCGCTTTCATAAAAGATATCCGCGAGTTTTTTTATCAGCGGACGTTCAAGTACAAATACCGCATCAGGTGGGTGCTCGCCGTGACTGTGGCGATGATAGTCATCCTGCTATATCAGATCAACGCGTTTGAACGATTAGAGCTATTGACACTCGATTACCGCTTCATCCTTAGAGTTCCGAAACAGCTTGGGCAGGAGATAGTCTTCATCGATATGGGCGAAGACAGCATAAAGGCGATCGGCAGGTGGCCGTGGCCCAGGAGCTGGCACGCAACGCTTATAAAAGCGCTCTCCGGATATAACCCGAAAGCGATAATATTCGATGTCCTATTCTCGGAACCGCAGGATACGGCCGATGACGTAGCGCTTGAGGAAGCGATGAGGTTGTCCGGTAAAGTCTATCTGCCGCTCTTATTCGATCTTAAAGACCAGACTTCGGCCTATCTCTACAAGGGCGGCGGAGTTCTCTCGATGATAACGCCGCTTCCGCAATTTTCCAGGCATGCGAAAGGGGAGGGGCACATAAACGCGATGCCGGATGTCGACGGCATAATAAGGAGGGTGCCTCCTCTGATATCGTTTAAAGATGTGTCCGCGTATCAATTGGGTCTTAAAAGCGGATTCGACGCTTTGGGCATAAAAGATATAAACTTCGATCCGGACCGGCATCTCTTTCAATGCGCCTCACCGTCCGGGAAAATTATAGAGATACCACTCGACGACAAAAATCAATTCATAATAAACTGGAAGGCGAGGTGGGGAAACGAATTCAGGCACTTTTCATACATAGACGTCATCAAGTCATACGCTTTATTGAAAAAAGGCCAGGCCGCCCCCATAGATTTTAACGGATTCCGGGACAAGATATGCATAGTGGGGCTTACCGCCGCGGGGCTTATCGATGTAAAACCGGTCCCGATGGAAAATGTATACCCGGCGGTCGGCATAAACGCAATGGTGATAAACGGCGTAATCAATAACGATTTTATCCGCGAGGTCCCCCGGGAATACAACATCGCCCTGATAGTGCTCATCTCGATACTGGTAACGCTTTATCTGTCGAATCTGCGGCTTGTGGGAGGCATGGTGCTTGCGACGATAAGCATCGTCTGCTACGCGGTATTTTCAGCGCTTCTCTTCAACATATTCAATATTGCCGTGGCTACATTCTATCCGATACTCGCGATAGCGTTATCATACAGCCTGGCGTCGTTCTATTCCCAGATACTCCAGTCGATCGAGCGCACGCGCCTCTTCAGGCAGGCGACGAGGGACGGCCTGACAGGCCTGTACAATATCCGCCATTTCAACCTTCTCTTCGAGGCCGAGTTCAGGAATGTCTCTATGTATAAGTCGCGCCGCCTTGCTATAATCATGGCGGATATAGATAATTTCAAGAGCATGAACGATACCTACGGCCACCAGGCGGGCGACACTATCTTGAAAGAGTTTGCGAAGATAATCCAGTCGAAGTGCAGGCAGACCGATGTCGTCGCGCGCTATGGAGGAGAGGAGTTCATAGTCATGCTTTCGGGCGCCGGCGAGAAGGAAGCCCTGGATATCGCCCGGAAGATACGCGAGGCGGTAGAAGATAAAAAGTTCAAGGTTAAGAACGACCTTTACGGCACTACGATAAGCGTGGGTGTGGCCGAATTCTCGAATGAGCGCGAAAAAGAAGAACTCGCCGAGAAGGCGGACAAGGCGTTATACAAAGCAAAGCACGAAGGAAAGAACCGCGTCATTTTATACCAGCCCTGATAGCCAATCAGAATATAAGCCCAAACCTTGTTCCCACCACGTATGCGTTCTTCCTGTCCTTCCAGCCGTTTGGATTGATGATATACTGCATATCCGGCTGAAGGTACATCCAGGGCGTTATCGCAACCTTGTGGTTGAAATCGAATGCCAGTTCATAAGTCTGGACCGCCGTCACGGAGCCGTTGTAGTCGATGTTATCACGCTGATTGTTCTGCAGGGACTGGCTATATTTCGCATAGGAGATGCCCGCCGAGGTGATATCCGAATTTCTGGTCGGTATCAATCCCTGATATACCATTCCGCCATCGATAAAGAACGGGAACTTATTCATATTGTCCGGCCCGATCGCTATGACGAAGAACGGGGTGAGCCCTGCCTGGCTTTGCGGAGGACCCGGCCTATATACCATCTGGTCGGCGTGAAAATAGATAGCATAATTTCCGATATGTTTCTTTGCGCTCAGCCCCGACACCGCGAAAGATGCGCCGCTTACATCTGATGACAGGTCTCTAAACGTGCTGCCATTGTAAAAAAATCCGACTTTATAATGACCGGGCAGCCCTTTTGAATCGGGCGCGGTATTCGGCGCATACGCCACTTCCTGCGCGAATAGTATTCCCCTTTTCAGCCGGAGAGTGAAGTCGAGGCCGTACGCCGCGAGCCTTCCGACCCTCGGGTCGCCGTTATATATGCCGCTTATCGTGTATATATCCCCGGTTATATTGCAGATAGCGCGCGCGCCCCACACAGCTGTGGGATAAGTGGGGAAGAAGAGGTTTATCGGGATAGATATAGGGTTCCCGTCTATGGCATTTGTTACGAAGTTCCAGTATATGGGGGATGCGGCAAAATCATCGCCTGTAGATATCCTGCCGATCTGTATATTTATTTTGTTCTTCAGAAATGTCTTTTGAAGATATAAAGCGTACAGCCTGAACTGCTCGCTTCCGAAGATACTGCTCGCGACGAGGGCGTTTCCTATGACTGCGGACGAGAGGTTCTGTCCGGCGCGCCACAGGCCTGATATGTGGAACTGGGTGCCTTTGTGGCCGGCGAATTTTTCTAGGTCAAAATTTACGTCCCAGCCCATCGAGCTGTCGAATCTGGCGCCCGTCTCCATTCCGCCGCGGACATTGCCGAGAATATCGAGTACATAAGAACTGCAAAATGTCACGCCCTTTTGCTCGAGCTCGGTCCGCGTCCCGCCCCATGTGCCTGTCATGTGGTCTTTATCGGGCGGGCAAACTATCCTGGCGGTGCATTGTTCATCCGGGTCTTCTGATGCAAAAGACGGCGATGCCGCAAATAAAAGGAGGAGCGCGAAAAATATTCCGCGCCTCATCTATGCTTCCTCCGCGGCGCCGAGCGAACCGATCCTCTTGCCGGATTTTAAATAGGCCTCGATCTGTTCGAGCGTGTGTCCTTTAGTTTCCGGAACATAGAAGTAGCAGAATACTATGCCGATGATGCAGACCGCTCCGTAGAACCAGAATGCGCCTGCCTTGCCGAGCTTGTCTATGAGCGTGAGGAACGTCGCGGCGACGACCATATTACAACCCCAGTTCGACAGCGTGGCTATGCTCATCGCGCGTCCGCGTATCTTTAGAGGATATATCTCGGATATCATGAGCCAGAAGATGGGGCCCAGGCTGATAGCGAAAGAAGCTATGTATCCGACTACGCTTAAGACCGCGATCCATTTAAGGGAGCCGGATATGGACTGAGAGTGGAAGGCGAATCCGAGCACACCGAGCGATATGGCCATGCCGGCCATTCCTATATACAGGAGGGGCTTTCTGCCCAAACGATCGATGAACCATATTGCCACGAGCGTCATCAGGACATTCACGACCCCTACACCTACCGTGGCGAGTATAGAGACCTTATGAGATTCGAATCCCGCGAATTCAAATATGGTAGGTGCGTAGTAGATTATGGTATTGATGCCCGTAACCTGCTGGAAGAATGCAAGGAGTACGCCTACGACGAGAGCAGGCCTTACCCACGGCTCTAATAAGTCTTTCCAGCCCCCGGCTTTTACGGTCAAGGAACTGCGGATCATGAGTATCTCTTTTTCCACGTCCTGGCTCGGCAACACATGCGACAGTACGTTACGAGCTTCCGCATCCCGGTTCTTGCTTACGAGCCAGCGCGGGCTTTCGGAAAGAGCTATCATGCCTATTATGAGTATAATGGCAGGTATTGCACCCAGGCCGAACATCCATCTCCATTCCGACTGCCCTGCAGATAACGCATAGTCTACCAGATAGGAGACCACAATGCCGCATGTTATCATCAGCTGATTCAGCGATACAAGCGCCCCTCGAGCGTGCGGGGGAGATATTTCGGAAATATACAGGGGGGCAGTGTACGAAGCAACGCCGATCGCGATGCCTATCATGAGACGAAAAGCTATTATTACGGGAACGCTTGGAGCAAAGGCAGCGCCTATAGCGCCTGCTGCGAAAAGGATGGCGGTCACGATTATGACCTTGCGCCGTCCGAAATAGTCTGCCAGGGCGCCGCTTATACCTGCGCCTATTACCGCTCCCAACAGGACTGCGCTTACCACGTTCTGTATTGCGCGTGAACCGAGAGCAAACTGATCTTTTATGAACAGGATCGCGCCGGATATTACGCCCGTATCGTATCCGAAGAGAAGTCCGGCCAGGGCCGCTATTGCCGCAGTGAGATAGATGAAAAGCTTTGCCTGGTTTTCAGCCGAAGGCGGATTCTTATGCTCCATCAGATCCCTCCTTTTGGTTTTCAGCTATTTTATCAGGGCCTCGACGCCTTCCGGCAGAGTATCAGACTTTTTGATGAAAGCCACGCCCACATCGTAAGAGCCGTCGCCGTTATCTTCTATCCTGACTACCTTGCCGAGCAATCTGTTATTAAGGATGAGGGCGTTCTCTTCTATCTCTTCACATATCCTGGTAGTGCGGTAGTCTATGTCGAGGACTATGATGCTGGAGAGATCGGGAGGGTGCTGACAGGCGAAGAGCATGCCCGAGACGCTCAAATTTTTTGAAGCCGCAGCAGATAACCTGGGGTTAATATTTTTATTCTTGGAACAAAAAACCTCTTTGAACCGGACCGGCTCTTCATGCCTGTATCTAAAAAATTCCCTGCATTCTTTTCCCTTAAAATCATTTGGCATAAGCCTCTCCCTTTTTAAACTATTCTATCGTGACGTCCGTTACTATGTTGTTGGATATCGTAATCTTTAGATATCTTGTATTTTGCGGATGCATGTTTAAGAGGAGGTCTCTTTCCCCGAGATTTGTCTTGTAGGTCCACGTCTCCGCGCGGATCCCGTCGATGGAGGAGACCGTCTTCGAATCCGGCGGGCCGAAAGTATTTACGACAAAAGTCCTGTTGTAGCTTATAAGGGTCAACTTGCCGTTTATGGCGTTTATCATGTTTGCGTGCTGTTTCATCGAATGGGCGCATCCCGTTAGAAAAAGGCAGCAAAATATAGCGGCAAGAAGGCGTAACCTCATCCGTTCTCCTTATAATGGTATTATTTTGTTAATTAAGTATAACATATAAAACCGCATATGCAAGTTCAGATTAACCTTGCTTTTGATATATGAGGGAGTATAATTTTATTGGTGACTCTATAGGAGGGAATAGCGATGAAAAAAGCGATTGTAGTATTAATTCTGACGGTATTCTGCGTCTTTGTCATATCATTTGCCTGGAAGACATTTTTCCCTAAAGAAGAAGCAGCGCTGGACCAGACGAATAATACTTTCGTGGTGAAGGGGGATGTGAATGTAAGGAAAGCCGGGGCGGATGCGCCCTGGCAGAAGATGACGCCTTCCACCGTTCTTGAGAAAGGCGACATAGTCGAGACCGGCAAGGATTCGGCGGTAACCGTAGTGATCGGCGCTAACACTGAAAAGACTGTCAGGGTCGGGGAGAAGAGCCGCGTGGAATTTCAGGGAGTAAATCCTACGAAACTGAACATCCCTGAGGGGAAGCTGCTCGTCGCTTTAAAGAAGCTGGAGCCCAAGAGTTCGTTCGTAGTAAAGACTCCGACCGCCATATGCGGCGCGAGAGGAACGGCCTGGCTCGAGGAAGTGAGCCCCGAGAAGACAAGGGTCTCGGTCTTCGAAAGCGAGATCTTTGCGCGCGAACTTAACGCGAAAGGTGAACCGAAATCCGGGGAGCATATTATAAATATCGGGATTCAGAGGATTCTGGAGAGAGGCAAGCCAATAAGCGAGGCCGAGCCTGTATGGGAGAGCGATCTTGCGGAATGGAAATATTGGGACAAGAGCGTAGAATTCTTGAGGGAAGGCAAGATCCTGGTAAACAGTTTTGACAGAAAAGAGAATTTCAATAACCTGGGCGGGGATTTCGGCTGCTGGAATATGTTCTATTCCGATCCGACGCAGTCCTGCAGGGATGAATTCAGCGACATTGAGAAGATGGGCGATACGGGATATAGCTTAAAAGTGATCTATGACGTCGATTCGCAGTTCTCCGCCTATAACGGGTTCTTCACAAAATTGATGGATATAGACATTTCAAACTATCGATATCTCATATTCTACATAAAGGGTGATGCGGCAGCAGGTTTCAGTACCAGGGTGAAACTCGAGCTCAAGAACAGGCTCGAGATAGGCAGGACGACTCTCGAGGGCATAACCGACCAATGGAAGAAGATGGTCATACCGCTGAACAGGTTTGCCGGGATAAGAGAGCTTAAAGAGATGAAGGAATTCGTGATTATATTCAGCGACAACACCGTCACCAAAAAAGAAGGCGCCGTATACCTGGACGATATCTACTTTGCGAAAGAAGAGCCGGCTGGATCAGAATGACCAGTTAGCAAGGACCATGAACTCCATCGGTTTCTTGTTGCCGTTGTAGTTGCCGAGGCCTATCTGAAGGCCGTCTAAAGATTTGGCGTAGTTTACGATCCCCAGCTGGAATCCGCGCATCTGCCCTGCATAATTCACAAATCCGCCCTGGAAACCCTTGAAAGACCCTTCGCTGTAATTGACCACGCCCAGATCTACGCCGACAGATTCGCCTTTTGAAATATTCACTACGCCGGCTTGTATGCCATGCATGAATCCGGTCGTCCAGTTCACGAGACCCCACTGTAAACCGCTCAGATCGCCTTCCGTAACGTTAACCATGCCGTATTGCAGGCCGACGAAACGTTTCCCAACGTGATTGACAACGCCGATCTGAGCGCCATAGCTAGAGCCCTCGACCCAGTTTCCTAGGCCGATCTCGACGCCATTTACATCACCCTCGGCCTTATTTACGCCTAGCCAGACGAGGCTCAATCCGGAGACATCTTTATTGACGGTGTAAAACATGCTGAGACGCAGCCCCCCGATAGAATCCTCTTTAGGGACTAACTGCACCGGATCGAATACCGCCAGCTGAATAGGCTTAGTCTCTTCGGCTTTCGCGAACTGCGGCAATACTGCCAAACTCAACAAAACCAAAACCAGGATCCTCTTTGCCATGAACGCCTCCATTTTTATAAATCAATAGTAGCATAAAAGCAGGATGTCTGTTAATTATTGCCGGATATTTCGTTAATAGCGCGCCTTAGTGTTTTGACGTCGATGCCAAATCTCTCACTCAGGTCTTTCCGCGTAAACGAATCGAGCGTCTTGCCTTCTTTTTCGAGCAGCGCCTTTATGAAGATGACGAACTTAGCTGACGCGCTGTATCTCGATAAATATTCCGGATTTAGAAACTTGCCTTGAACACCGAAGGTATCGGCGGAGAGGCCCTTTAGCGTTACCCAGGCGTCCTCCCCGTGCTTGAAATTAACCTTTATCAGTTTATACCTGTCCTGAAGCTTCTCCAGCACCTTTATCACCTGCCGCCTGAGAGCCGAATCGCTATAATCGGACGGCATGCCGAGATCCAGGGCCGCCTGCTCCAGGGAAATGAAGTATTCATCCGATTCCTGTTCAACGGCATATGCTTTTAGCAGGATATAGGTGTCCATGGCGCGTGCGTCACTATCTGTAACCATGCGGGGAAATAGCGCTTTATCGGTCAATAGGCCGCTGTCAAAAGGTACGACGCGCTTCTCATCCAGGATTACGCTATTTTTTGCTCTCGGCTCCTTCCGCGGTTTACCCGGCTCTTCGCCCTTCAGGGTATGCCGGCTGACCCGAATAAACATCTCTTTGGCAAACCCGGGGGAATCTACCAATGTCGTTGATTCATAGTTATTTTTCAGGGCCGATATGCTCCAATTGGCGCTCCCTATTACCACGTAACGGTTATCCACTATGATAAGCTTATCGTGCATGCGCGCGGAAGGAGTCACACCGAATACCCTGCCGCCTTTTTTCTTCAATATATCGTATGCCTCGTCATTCTCCGTGTTAAGCGGCCGTCCATCCTGAAAATAAGTATTGAGATATATGTCTACCGATACGCCTCGATCAAGCGCCTCCTCCAGATCTCTTAAGAGCAACTTCACGGGCCCGCTTCCATTGGACTGTATTATATACATCGAAATGGCGATCGATTCTTTGGCGTTATCCAGGAGCTCTATCACGGCAGGCTCGTATTTCCTGTCGGAGATGTCTTTTACTTGCGCGGGATAATATTGATTTTCGCTCTGAGCGTAGGATGCGGGATGGAAAGAGATGAGAAATAGCGCGAATAGGGTTACAGCTATGAATAGATTTTTCTTCTGCATGAATATTAGACGCTTAAGAGAAGTATATTATTTTTTCTTTGACATTAATATAGAAATATCAACGCTATCCTGCTTGCGCCCGGATTTTTTCTTATTTTTTATCAATTCCTTAAGCCCTATGAAAATAACTTTTTGTTTTCCGTAGGTACCAACGGCTCTGTTTTTCCATGCCTCTTGAAAATCACAGCCCTCTATAGATGTTATTAAATCAACCCGTACAGGCTCATAGCCAAGCTGAATAATTTTTCCTTTTTGAATGAAATCTTTTTCTTCCAAACCTAAACTTTTAAACCCAAATTCTGCAAGTGATTTTACTATTCTATGAGCGTTATCTTTTTCTGGCTCCACCAAAATATCCATATCCTTTGTATATCTTGGCTCTGCATAAAAAGCAACGGCATAAGCACCGACGATACAATATTTTACCTTGTTTTTGTTAAATAATTTTAATAACTCTTCGAAGTCTTTTTCCGTTTTCAATTTTCGAAGCCCTCAGTTTATGATAAACTTCTCGCAAAAACTGCATAGTACCTATTCGTTCGGCTTTCGACATCTTAGCATAATAAGCGGAATCAAATTCCGACGCTTTTTTAAACGAGCTTGCCTTATTCACCCATATCTTTTTCATAAATACATTATATCATATTTATAGGGGAAAGAAAACGCCTACCAATAAGATAGGCGTTTTTATTGCCGCGATTGTGATATTTTGTTGCCGAAAATAACATTACTTCTTCTTCATTGTCTGACCACAGCAGCTCTTGACCTGCTCACCTTCTTTAGCTTCCCGGACTTCTTCTCTTCCGCATTTCGTGCATATATATGTGGCTTTCTTTGTTGGTCCGCAATGACCGCATGCCATATATCTCACCTCCTTAAATTATCGATTGCATTAAATAAATTACTCAACGCAGGCATATTATAAAAGTTTATCACTTATCATTTTCAGGGTCTCTTCCGCACTTATTATTTCAGGCAGATTTGAGGTCATTTGTAATAAGTATACCACAGAGGGTCAGGAAAGCAATGCCGGGAGGCGCTCCCGCCTCCCGGCATTGCTTAACCTAGCAGCATCCGCAGAAATCATGCAAGCCTTTTACAAAAGCTTTCAACGATTCTGTTTTAGAGGCGTCTTTCGGCGTTATCTCGACCTGAACTCCTTTTTTCGTTTCCGAAAACTTGAATTCAAGCTGCTCGTGAAGATCCTCCAGCTTTTTTTCGCAGCAGCTAAACATTGCAATCACCTCCTTTCCAGTCTATTGTTCTACAACTATCGAACTATATGGGCAAAAAAATTACCTCAGGAAATCCTTAATGAAATTAACCGTATCTTCGTTAATGGTGCAGCTGTACATCTGGCCCTCTCTTTTGCAGGTAATGAGGCCTGCGTTTTGAAGCTCTTTAAAATGATGAGAGATCGTTGACCGCGAGAGTTTAATGCACTTACACATCTTGGTAAAAGCCTTCTCGATCGGACAACAGAGCGATTTCTCCACCGGGAAATCTGATCCTTTTTTTGACCCCTTCATAGACTGCTCATGAATAGTCATAAAGATCTTAAGCCTTTGTTCATTCGACAGGGCCTTGAATATTTTGGAATAGTTCGATAGTTCCATAACAATAAGTATATAGCTCTGCCGGCAATTTGTCAATAATTTATTTTAGCGAGCTCTTAACCCGATACATTATTGACATAGGTCGCGTTAATGAAATTAATAACGTTATAAATAGTAGTATCTAATATTCTTTTTATCGCTTCTTTTGAATAAAAACCTATATGCGGCGTAAAAACGACATTTTCTCTCTGCAGTAAAAAACAGTTTCTTAAAGTTAACTGCAACTTTTGCGGATCATACAATTCTTTCTTCCTTCTTAGCAAAAGCTGTTTTTCTTCCAAAATTATCTCCTCGCCTTCCAGGACATCCAGCCCGGCTCCTGCTAATATCCCATCGTCAAGCGCCTTGGTAAGGGCAATGGTATCGACCAGGCTGCCCCTGGCGGTATTGATCAGTATTGCGCCTTTCTTGATCAGATTGATATTATTCTCATTTATCAAATGATGGGTTTTCTTATTATAAGGCGCATGCAATGTTATTATGTCGGATTCCTTAAGAAGTGTTTCAAAATCCACGTATTTAAACCCCAGGACTTCTGATAAAAAAGTGTTCTGCGTGGGGTCAAAGGCAAGCACATTCATGCTAAAACCGACGGCCATTTTTATTACCCTTAAACCGATATGCCCTGTTCCTACCACGCCTATGGTCTTTCCCCTAAGATCAAATCCCATAAGGCCTTTGATAAGGAAATCGCCTTCGCTGGCCTTAAAATGCGCCTTTTTCAAATTTCTCGCAATAGATAGAATAAGAGCAAACGTGTGTTCTGCCACTGTATTCTCCCCATAGGTCGGGACGTTTGAGACAGGGATACCTTTCGATTTGGCATATTCTATATCTATATGATCGAAGCCTGTGGAACGTGTAGTTATATATTTAAGATTTGGCAGGGAATCTATCACAGATTTATCTATTTTCGAATTAATAAATGGTGAGAGTATCGTGGTATCTTTGATCTCTTTGGCAGCCAAATCTGCAGTTTCTGCAAAACTCCTCACTGAAGCGGATTTGCTTAATGCATTTCGCAAGTATTCGGCTTCCCAGGATTCCTCGACATCCACAAAAGATACTACATGTTTCATTTTTTTTGTTTTTCTATTTCTTCTTTTATTATTTGGTCTATGTATTTATCTGCCCCGGGGATATCGTCCAATATATCTATCATCGGCAGGATCTTCATAACATCGAAAACCTTTTTGATTTGCGGCTGAAGATTCACCATCGCAAAATTTGCATTCTTTTGCTGTAAAGACTTTTTTATATACATAACAACACCTATGCCGACACTGCTTATATAATCGACTCCGCCCATATCCAGGATCATGGCTTTTGTGTTATCGTCGATGATTTTACTTAATTTTTCCTTCAGCTCATCGGATGTGTCGCTATCTACCGGGCCCCTCAATTCTATGAAATAAACATAGTCCTTTTTTTTGTCAATTTTTATTTTAAGATCCATTTTTAACCTTTCTGTTTATGCTGATGATCGCCAATCCGATCTATTTCTTTCTTGGTCATCGCCTCCAGTATCATCTCTTTATAAGAGATCGGCTGGAAGGGGATTATATCCCTGACAGAATTTTCCAGACAGATAGTTTCATTTTGCAGGCTTTCAAAAAGGCACCTGATCAATGTATAGTGAACCGAGCTGATGAGGCTGGCTATATAGGAATACAACGAAACAGCGTTAAACGGCGAATCTATAAAGAGCATTTTTTTATTTATTATTTTAGCGAAATCTTTCAGCATTTCTTCATACGTCAAAATATCTCTACCGCCTACGTCATAATAACCTCCTGATGTTTCCGGCACTTCTAATACACCGATAAGATATTTGATAAGATCGCTCAGCGCAATAGGCTGACATTTGTTTTTTGCCCAAGGTGGAAGCAGCAAAATGGGCAGCTTCTTCACAAGATGATGGATGATCTCATAGGAAGAACCTCCCGAACCAAAGATAACGGCTGCCCTCAAAGTCGTTACAGAAACCTTTCCCATGATGAGGTTAATCGCCGTATCGATCCGGCTTCCCAGGTGGTGCGAAAGGTGGGAGCTGATATCTCCAAGGCCGCCCAAGTAAATTATACGCTTGACCTGATTTTCTTCAGCCGCGTTCTTAAAATTTACCGCGGCTTGATTGTCGGCTGATTCGAAATGATTATGGCCAAGATTTAATGAATGTATAAGGTAGTAGGCAACGGCGATGCCGCGTAGAGCCGCCTTAAGCTGAGCGGGGTCGAATGCGTCAGCGACAACTATTTCCGCATCAGGCCAACGCCTTTTATATGTCTCTACGTTCCCTCTGACCATTAACCTCACCTGGTAGCCGCGAGCCAAAAGTTCGGTAACCAGGTGACTGCCGACATACCCGGAAGCCCCGGTCACTAATATTTTTCCAATCCCCGGGATCGGCTTTGTGGGCAAGTTTTTGCAAAAAAGTTTATCGGTATTTTCTTGTGATATCATGGACCTATGTCTCAAACGAAATTATACTCCCATCCCCGCATAGCATCTTAGACCCGTCCCTATAAATTTTCAAGATATTTTTCTATACTATGCGAGGACTCGGTCTTTCGGTCCGCATAGCGGACCTTCGGACCAGCCAAATTTGGCTGCACAAACAAAAAGGCCCTAGATTTCTCTAGGGCCAATTTTGGCTCCCCTTCGTTCAGGAATATCGTAACGCTTTATTCAATTTAAGAGAGCACGAATCCGTCGGAGCGTTACTAAATTTATTAAAGTAACTCTAGTTAGGGGGAGGGTTTCAATTCGCTAATAAATTAACTAACGAACTAATAAGCCGACTGTATCTTTGTTTGGCTGGAAAAATTTATGTATTTCGTTATGTGGCAAGAAGTACTAGCTCGATTAATATATTTTCTAGATTCTTATATCTGGTAGTATAATAGTCTTATACTAGCATAAGGGGCAAATATTTTATGGAGACATTTCCGCAGGAATTACAGGATTATATAACGCATGGTAAAGAAGAGACCAATCTCGAATATAAAGCATCTATGAAATGGTCATCGAGACCACGAACTGATAGGGACAAAGGTATTAATTATAAAATAATTAAAGCTATGCTTGCCATGTCTAATAATGCTGATGGTGGACTTATTGTTATAGGTGCAAAAGAGAAACGAAATGGCGAATTTAAACCTACTGGTATAAGTAAAAGAAATTATGATTCGTTTAAGTATGATGCGATTTCGCAAGCATTAAAAAATATTTGTTCTCCTCTATTACAATTTAAAATTAGCAGAGGTGGTATGACGATAGACGGGAAAGAAAAAAGATTCGTTGTAATACAAGTGGCAGAGGCTATAGAATTTCCTGTGGTATGCACTGCTTTAGCAAAATACAATAACTCTGAACCAGCCTATCCACAAAATATTTTATTAAGAGAAAACGCTATCTACATACGGTCTAAAGCTCCTATAGAATCCAGAGAAATAGCTAATTTGCATGAATGGCAAGATTTGATTTATAGAATAATAGAGAGAAGCAAAAAAGAACTTTTGAAAAGAATGCCTTGCTCTGAATTCATAGCTACCGAAGTTACAAAAAAGGAAACTCAAAAAGCTGATAAAATAGAATCGCAGGATAGCAAAAAATTTGACGAGCAACAAAAAAAGGATAATTTATGAGGGAGTTAATCGAAAAAATTAAGAAAAAGGGTTATTGGAAGGTAACGATTCGCCCTATAGAGTTTAAAAATGATTATATCTCGACTGTTGATGAATGTAAGAAAATAATCGAAACATGCCAAGTTTCGCTTAGAGGTTGGAATTATCCACATATAGCTAAAGAAGGAATTAAGATAAGCGGCAATGATAGCGTAGAATCATACTGTGATTGGGATAAAGGCGGCTATTTTGAATATTGGCGCTTATATCAAAGTGGTCAATTTGTTCATTATTTTTCAATGAGAGAAGATTATAGAGTTAGCGAAGATAAGATAAGACAGATTCAGGAGTGGCATGATACTCAGTCTGTAAGATTTTTGGCTATTATTTCCACGCTTTACTCGGTAACTGAAATTTTCGAATTTAGCCAAAGATTGGCATCGAAAAATGCTCTGGGCAATAATGTGGAGATAATAATAGAGTTGGGCAATTGCGACGGAAGAGAATTATTCTTCTGGGATGAACTTTCAAGACATTTGAGTATGAATTATATATGCACTTTTAGAGATGAAAATATTTTAATAAAAAGAGTTATCCCAAAGGACGAATTAGTTTCGAGTTCTGATAAAATTGCCTTGGGTGCCACGATAGAGATATTTAAGAAATTCAATTGGAATAATCCTCCAGAAAAAGTATTTGCGGAAGACCAGAATAAATTTCTACAGAGACGTTTATAAAAATATACTTTTAAAGAAAACGTTTAATTTCATAAAAATGATAGAAGTGATTTAGGGACGGTCCATTTGGTGCCACCCCATAAATTTTGATTATAGCTCCTAAAATGATATTTATCAACTAGTAACGGTGCTTTTTGTAAGGACTTAACTACAGCTCCCGCGCGAGGGTCGCTCGTATGAGTCAAACTACTACTCGCTCCTTAAAAGGAAAACCTGATGTTTTCCTTTTAATATTTTCTTTTCTTCCGCATAGAAGAGAAGGACGCCGATAGGAGGAAAAATTCTTTTTCCTCCTAAAACCTCCTTTTTGTCATCGCGGGGGAGCCCTAAAGAAAAATGCCCATCTATAAAAGATGGGCATTTTTCACATTGGCTCCCCCGCGAGGACTCGGCTACTTCGGCGCCGGAGGCGCCTGCGTAGCCAGCCGGCTCGCTGTCGGCCGGAGGCCTTTTCCTCCTATTCGTCGGCGCTCGCCGGCTTCGAGTCCTTCAACAGGAGCCAACAAAAGAAAAAGCCCACTGATAAACAATGGGCTTTTTCCTACATTGGCTCCCCCGCGAGGACTCGAACCTCGGACACTGTGGTTACGATCTGACTCCGATTACTCGGAGAGTCGGACTTTCTCTTCATCCTCATGGGATGGCGGGTGTAAAGTCTCTGCACTCGGACCTATTAAGTCCTAGCTCAGGATTGCCGCCGGCTTTACGGTACGGTTTCCCTGACTTAGCCCGCTTCTCACTCTAGCGTTGCCGTTAGAGGCTGCTAACTTTAGGCGCTGCGCACCGAGTTTTGCACTCGGCGCTTCGCGCCTCGTGCACAGCCACATGCTCTACCGACTGAGCTACAGGGGAGTGTATTTTTAAAGAGCTAAAGGAAGTGTAGCACAGCTTTGAGCCTTTTTCAACAATTTCCCTATTTTTCTTGCGGAGGGTTTTTCTTTAAAGTAGAATGAAGCAATGGACCCCAAAAAGACCCTTAGCAATTTACTGCTCCTGCTGGCCTCAGTTTCTATAGGACTTATCGTCTCGGAGGCGATATTGAGGGCGCTGCCCGATGAATTTTACTATTACAGGCCGCACGAAATATTGAGCGCATACGATGAAGGCTTCCGGATGGCCACATACAAGAAGAACTCAAAAGTGACGATGACGATGCCTTACGGGGATCTCGTAGCGATGGACAAACACGCCGACAAATCTATAGCGGAGCCGCGCAAGGTTACCTTCACAATCGACTCTTACGGATTCAGGAATAACTCAGACTATCGCGGCCAAAGATATATCCTGGTCGGCGACTCTTTTATCGTTGCGAACGGTGATAGCCAGGAGGATATGCTCAGCTCGCAGCTAGAGCGCGACTACGGCATAGATGCATATAATCTGGCCTCGCCGGGCGGCCTTACAGAATACTCGAAACTTATAAAAAAATTCTGTAAAGATCATGAAGGCAGCTTCAGGATACTGCTGTTCTTCTTCGAGGGTAACGATTTCCCGGCGCCGGGAGAAGAGGCCTCCGACGCAGGCTCTCCCGATAAAAAAATCGAACCGGACAAACCGTCTTTATATAGGAAGATATATAGAAAGATACGGGATATTTTGAAGCGATCATATATCCGCAGGATTTTCATCCGCATCCGCAAGGGCATAAAGAGTGAAGCCAAATACAAGAAGACGCTCGAGCGTGTAACCAGGGTCTATAAGATAAGAGGTAAGGACGCCAGGATGGGTTTCTATGATAACTATATCAATACCGCCTCCAGGCCGGGATATGACGGCGGGGCGCCGTTTCTGGAAGATTTAAAATCGATAAGCGATAAGATAGCCTGCATATTCTTCATACCTGCAAAATACAGGGTCTACCAAAACCTTATCGAAGGCGCTCGCGGCGCGCCGCTTCCGGATGCTCAATGGGAATATCTGAATGCCGTTGCGAATAGATTGAATATAAGATGTGTAAATCTGACGCAGCCGTTAATAGACGAATCGAAGAAACTGCTTGATGAAGGCAAATATACGTATTGGAGGGACGATACTCATTGGAATAAATATGGAATTCAAGCGGCGGCAATGGTAGTATATGAAACACTGAAAGAGGGAAGAAGATAATTCATGCGTGTCGCGGTATATTACAGCAATAACGATATCCGTATCGAGGATAAGCCTAAGCCTAGAATAGGCGACGGCGAACTCCTCGTGAAGATAGAGGCGAGCGGGATCTGCGGGACGGACTGCCTTGAGTGGTACCGCATCCACAGGGTGCCGCTGGTCCTCGGCCACGAGATCGCCGGAACAGTTGTAGAAGTCGGCAAAGGCGCCAGGGGCTATAGGCCCGGCGACAGGGTCTCGGTTTCGCATCACGTGCCGTGCGGACAATGCCGGTTCTGCCGCGACGGCCACGAGACTACATGCGACACGCTCCGCAAGACCAATTTCGACCCGGGCGGATTTTCTGAATTTGTCAGGATACCGAAGATAAACGTCGAGAAGGGCACCTACAGGATCCCGATGGACGTGTCATTCGAAGATGCTACGTTCATCGAACCGCTCGCCTGCGTCCTGCGCGGCCAGCGCCTCGCCAATTTACGCAAAGGTAAAAACGTTCTCGTAATCGGAAGCGGTATATCGGGACTTTTGCATATTAAACTTGCGCGTTCGCTCGGCGCGAAGCATATATTTGCTACAGATATAGCCGATGCCAGGCTGACTGCCGCGAAAAAATTCGGCGCCAACCATGCGATCAACGCTAAAGACTACACCCCGGAGATCTTGAAGAGCTTGAATGACGGCTACCTGGCGGATTTCGTCATAATATGCGCAGGCACGAAATCTGCTTTCGAGCAAGGGCTCCGTTCGGTCGAGCGCGGAGGCACGGTATTGATATTCGCCGCGGCAGGGAAGGACGAACTATTGCCGGTCCCGACAAACGACATATTCTGGCGCAGCGAAGTTACGATTTTGAGTTCCTATGCGGGTTCGCCCGACGACCACAGGGAGGCATTGGCAAAAATTTCCTCGCATAAAATCAATGTTCGTGATATGATAACGCACCGTTTTGGATTGAAGGATACGGGCCTCGGATTTAAACTTGTATCTGAGGCAAAAGATTCCATTAAAGTAATAATAAAACCGCAGGAATAATATGGCTACACCGCTTGAAAGATGGGTCGAAGAGCAGGCAAAGCTTACGAAGCCGGATAGGGTCTATTGGTGTGACGGCTCCGAAGAGGAGGCGCGCAGGCTTGTCGAGATCGGCATCAGAGAAGAGAAGATAGACGGCCATCCGGTATTTTCCGAACTTAATCAGAAGACCTATCCCAGGTCCTACTATCATCGCAGTCATCCTACGGATGTCGCGAGAACAGAACATCTCACATATATCTGCCATCCGGATAAAGAGACAGCCGGGCCGACTAATAACTGGATGGCCCCGGACGAGGCTAAGGAGAAGATGCTGGCCCTCTCTGAAGGCTGCATGAAGGCCAAGACGATGTATGTGCTTCCTTACATGATGGGCCATCCCGATTCTCCTTACGCCAAGGCATGCATACAGCTTACGGATTCCGTCTATGTGGCGATAAGCATGCGCATAATGACGCGCATGACCAAAAAGGTCATAGATAAAATAGGCAACAGTAAAGATTTTGTGAAGGGCCTGCATTCGGTGGGGGATCTTGATCCCCAAAAACGTTTTATAATGCATTTTCCAGACGAGCACTTTGTGTGGTCGATAGGGTCGGGCTACGGCGGCAACGCGCTTTTGGGGAAAAAATGCTTTTCGCTCCGGATAGCGTCGTATCTTGGCCTGCAGGAAGGGTGGCTTGCCGAACACATGGTTATACTCGGCGCCCAGGACCCGAGCGGTGATACCACATATATCGCGGCGGCATTACCGAGCGCGTGCGGCAAGACGAACCTCGCGATGATGGAATCGGTCCTGCCCGGGTACAAAATATGGACTGTCGGTGACGATATCGCGTGGATGAACGTCGGCGAGGACGGGAGGCTCTGGGCGATAAATCCGGAGACAGGATTTTTCGGCGTAGCGCCGGGCACATCGAAGAAGACGAACCCCAACATGATGAAGACCCTGACGAAGGGCACCTTCTATCCGACACTTTTTACAAATACCGCTATAAACTCCGACACCAATGAGCCGTGGTGGGAGGGCTCCGACGACGTAATGCCTAAAAATGTTATAGACTGGAATGGCAATATTTGTGTTCCAGCCTCCGGCACAAAGTGCGCGCATCCTAATTCGAGATTTACGGTCTCTGCGTACCAGTGTCCGACGCTTTCCCCGCTATTCGAAAATCCGCAGGGCGTCCCGATATCCGCGATCCTTTTCGGCTCAAGGCGCAGGCATTTGAATCCTCTAATAGTCGAAGGCATGAACTGGCAGCATAATGTATTCCTGGGCGCGCGGATGGGGTCCGAGACGACCGCGGCGGCAAGCCACGAGGAAGGCGTTATAAGGCGCGATCCCATGGCAATGCTTCCTTTCTGCGGCTACAACATGGCCGATTATTTCAAACATTGGCTCGGCATAGAGAAGAAGCTTGTATATAAACCGAGGGTCTTTTCCATAAACTGGTTCAGGACTGACGAAGACGGCAAATACTTATGGCCGGGGTTCGGTCATAATATCCGCGTCCTCAAATGGGTGATAGACAGGGTACACGGGAGAGTCGGCGCTCATGAAACGCCTATAGGTCTTATCCCTAGACTCGAAGACCTCGATATGTCGGGCCTGGATATCCCCAGAGGTAATCTTAAAGAATTATTCGCGATCGACAAAGACGGCTGGCTGCGTGAGGCTGCCGACATAGAAATCTTCTTCGAAAAGTTCGGAAACCGCATGCCTGCGGAGATGCGGGAAGAGTTGAATAAGATGAAAAAGAAATTAGGAGAGTGATCATGGACTGGGGAATGAAGAATAGACTAGCGCGTTTAATAAAACCGGATGACAAGAGGGCCGTATGGCTCGCTATTGATCACGGCTATTTTCTGGGGCCGATATCCAAACTCGAAGAGCCGGCCAAGACGGTAAGTGCGCTTCTGGCCTTTACCGACGCGCTCATGCTGACGCGCGGTGTTTTAAGGAGCTGCATCAATGCGGGCCTCGATATGCCGTTTATACTCAGGGTCTCCGGAGGGAACAGCATAGCCGGCCCGGCGTTGTCGAACGAGAGTACGCAAGTTTCGATGGAAGACGCGATACGGCTTAACGCCTCCGCTGTGGCGTTCTCGATATATGTCGGAAGCGAGCATGAGCACCAGACCTTGACGGCCCTGAGCGGGCTCGTGAATGAAGGCCAGAGATACGGGATGCCGGTCCTTGCCGTCACTGCCGTCGGCAAAGAGCTCGAGAAGAGAGATGCGCGTTATCTCGGTCTCTGCTGCAGGATCGCCGCGGAGCTGGGAGCGAATGTCGTGAAGACGTACTACTGCGCGGATTTCGGGAAGGTCGTGAAATCCTGCCCGGTCCCGCTCGTGATAGCCGGCGGCCCGAAACTTAAGACTGAGCTCGATGCGTTGAAGTTGGCCCGCAGCGCTATGGATGAAGGCGCCGCAGGAGTCGACATGGGCAGGAATATATGGCAATCCGAAAACGCGGCCGGCATGATAAAGGCGATACGCGCGATCGTCCATGAAGACGCATCCGTGAAAGAGGCCTCAGAGCTTTTGCACAGCGCCAAAAACAAAAAATAGTGTTTGCTTTTAACATCTTTATTGCATATAATCGTTAAATAGAATTTAAGGGAGGGTTTCGATGGGAAGAAAAATTTTGTTATTTGCGGTTGTAGCGGTATCGGTGGCATTCCTTGCGTCCGGATGCAGTACCGTGCCGAAAAAAGTGAGAGAGGAAGTCTCCGGCATAAAATCTAAAGTCGATACACTGGAATCCAGGGTCGAATCTGTCGAGACGAAGCAGGCCGAAGCCGAACGCATGGTAAGCCAGCAGAGCCAGACGATAGATGAGCTGAGGAGCGCCAGGGAAAGAGCGGTCACCACCAATATAACTACCAGAGAAAGACCTGTCAAATCGAGAGAGCGCACCAAAGACATTCAGACATGTCTTAAAAACGCCGGCTTCTATAAGGGTAAGATAGACGGGGTGAAAGGCAGCGGCACCAAGAGGGCCATAAAGGAATTCCAGGCGGCGAACGGCCTTAAAGCCGATGGCGTCGTCGGCCCCAGGACCTGGGAGATATTGAGTAAATACGCGTCCGCTTCCGATGCGGGCCCAATGGAAGAGGGAGCGACTAAATAGTCGTAAGTCGTAAGTTATAAGTTGTAAGGGGCTGCTCTCTAATAAAGGGCGGCCCTTTTTAACAGGAGGTTTTTATGAATGAGATACTAGAAATCCTGGAGAAGAACGCGAGGACTACTCCGGAAGATATGGCTAAAATGCTGGGCATGAAGGTCGCCGCAGTCAAGAGCGCGGTGAAGAAGCTCGAGAAGGACGGCGTGATATTGAAATATAAGGCCGTAGTGAACAAGGAACTGCTCAGGGAAGAGGATTCCGGGGTCCGCGCGCTTATAGAGGTGCGCGTTACGCCGCAGAAGAATCTCGGCTTCGACCATATAGCCGAGAGGATATACATGTTCCCGGAGGTGACGAGCTGCTACCTCATGTCGGGCACTTATGACCTGCTTGTGGTCGTCGAGGGCAAAAGCATACATACTGTGTCGAGTTTCGTTGCCGAGAAACTTTCGCCGATGGAGAACGTGCGCGGCACGGTGACGCATTTCATATTGAAGAAGTATAAAGAGGATGGGGACATATTGAAACAGCCGGAGCGCAGTAAAAGGCCGGCTATCACATTGTAAAATAAAAAATGAAGATATCAAAACTTGTACAACAGATCCCCCCGTCGGGCATCAGGGTGTTTTTCGAACTCGTGCTCGGCATGAAGGACGTCATATCCCTGGGCGTCGGCGAGCCCGACTTTGTCACGCCGTGGAATATCAGGGAGAAGGCGATATTTTCCCTGGAGGAAGGATACACTTCCTATACTTCGAATAAAGGGATGATAGAGCTCCGCCGCGAGATATCGCGTTACCTTAAGAACAGATACTCGCTCGAATATGATCCCGAGGAAGAGATACTGGTTACCGTCGGGGTGAGTGAAGGTTACGATCTTGCGGTCAGGGCGATAGTCGACAGGGGCGATAAGGTATTGGTGCAGGAGCCGGCATACGTATCTTACGGTCCGGTAGTGACGATCTGCGGAGGCAAAGCGGTTCCTATAAAAACGAAGCCTGATAACGGTTTTAAGATAACCCCATCCGACATACGGAAGAATTACGGCAAAAAGACGAAGGCCATTGTCCTAAGTTATCCGAATAATCCTACGGGCAATTCCTATTCCAGGAAAGAGTTGAAAGGTATCGCAAAAGTTGTCCGCGGTAAGAATCTCATCGTCATAAGCGACGAGATATATTGCGACCTGACGTATGATTTTGAGCATACGCCGTTTCCGGCACTCCCCGGCATGAAGGAGAGGACGATATACTTAAACGGCTTTTCGAAGGCCTTCGCGATGACCGGCTGGCGCATAGGTTATGCATGCGGCAATAAAGATGTGATCGCCGCTATGACAAAGATACACCAGTATACGATGATGTGCGTTCCCATAATGTCTCAGATGGCAGCCATAGAGGCGCTGAAAAACGGCGCCAGGTCCGTGGCGGAGATGAAACGTGAATACGCCCGCAGGCGGGGATTTGTCATCCAGCGGTTGAACGAAATAGGCCTGGCATGTCACAGGCCTGAGGGCGCGTTTTACGCTTTCCCGTCTATAAAGAGGTCCGGACTCTCCGCGCTCGAATTTTCGAGCCGGCTCTTGAAGGAAGAGAAGGTGGCTTTGGTTCCCGGCACCGCATTCGGCGCTTCAGGCGAAGGATATGTCAGGATATCTTATGCCACATCGATGGAGCGGCTTAAAGAAGCTCTCGACAGGATAGAGAGATTTATGCTCCGCACTCCAGGTAAAGCTTTACCTGGACCTAGATATAGCTTGACAAACGGGCGCTAAGAGTTATAATTTTAATTACGTAAATAGAGCATTCATTTTCCAATAATGTAAGAAAGGGGGCTTTAGATGAATAGAAGATTTTTGGCGGCAGCTTTGGCGGCGCTCGTGGTCCTGCCGATAGTGTTTTTTGGCTGCAAGGGCAAGGTTGAGAATACGGCTCCGGATACCAGCGTAACGATGCCGGAAGCACTGGCTCCGAGCACGGAAACCGTGGCCATGACTGAGCCATCACAGATAGTGGCGACAGAAACGATACCTCCGTCGGCAGCTCCGGGATTGATAGAAAAACCGGCAGCGCAGCAGGCGGTCCGGGAGACGGACTCAAGAAGCAGGGACATACAGACGGCGCTCAAGAATGCCGGATTTTATACCGGCGCTATTGACGGAAAGATAGGGCCTAAGACTAAAAGGGCGGTCGAAGAGTTCCAAAAGGCAAAGGGCCTTAAGGTTGACGGTAAGGTAGGACCCAGGACATGGGCGGAACTGGAAACATACCTTATACAGCAGTAACGTAGCCAGTTAAATCAAAAGGAGTATCTTAATGAAGTACATGAAGTTTGCAGTTTTATTTATTATAGCGGTTTCTATGATTTCTCTGGCAGGCTGCGGAGTTCCGAAAGATAAATATGAGGCGCTTTTGAACGAGAAGATAACGCTCGAAGAGAAAGTGACGATCCTTACGGCTTCGAAAGATGCGCTAAAGAAGGAGTATGATAATCTTTTGCAGGAAAAGATGGATCTCGCGACAAAATTTGAAGTGATCAATAACGAAAAGACTGCGCTAAAAGGTGAATACGATAAATTACTCGACGAGAAGATAACCCTCAAGGCCTCTTACGATAAGCTTTTGGCGGACAGTAAAGAGCTGCAGGATAAACTCAGTAAACCGTAAGTTGTTGGCGAAAAAAAAGGGGGATGTAATGAAACGGTATCTATTGGCGATAGCGATGATCGGGTTAGCTGCAATTTCGGCTTTCGCTCAGGAACAGCAAGTTCCGGCCGAAGCCGCGGCTCCCGAAGCGGTTCAAACTGCTCCAGCCCAGTCTCAGGAAATTTCTATTTACGGAGAAGTCAAGAACGTCAATATGGCGGCTAATTCCATAACCATCCAGTATTATGATTACGATAGCGATGAAGAAAAGTCGATAGACATAATGGCCGACGCTGCCACGAAGATTGAGAATGCAAAAGAGATCGTGGACATAAAACCGGGCAATTGGGCCGATGTAATTTACTCGGTAAAAGACGGGAAGAACCTCGCGAAGTCGATCATAGTAGAAAAAGAGGAAGAGGCGCCGCTTGAGCCTGCTAAGATAGAAGAGGGCCTCACGCAAGCGCCAAAACAGTAAGGCCTCACGAGTATTTAGGAGGGCACATCTCATGGCACACGACTCGTCCGGATCTTTGAAAATAAGGGAGCGGAAAGAATTCAGGTTTCCTCAGGGCTACGGTGACAACAGGATAGTGCTTCTTGTCAGGGACCCCTGGTGGGCCTTCGCATACTGGGAGATCAGGAAAGACAAAGAGGACGAGGCCGTACGCAAGCTGGAATCGGCCGGCGAAAAAATCCAGAAGTCGGTCCTGCGCGTCTACGACATTACGGATGTAAATTTCAACGGAAAGAACGCCCATTCATTTTTCGATATAGATCTAAAAGGCCTTGCCAACAACTGGTACATAAACGTTAATATGCCGGACAGGGCCTGGATAGTCGATATAGGCATAGTTTCGGACAAAGGCAATTTCTACCTACTGGCCCGTTCGAACACTGTCAGGACGCCGCGCTTCGGGATGTCCGACAAGCTCGACGCCGAATGGATGGTGCCCGAAGAGGAATACTGGAAGATGTTCGGCCTCTCCGGCGGGATGGGCATCGGTAAGGGTTCGCTCGAAGTAAGGGAGATGATCAAGAAGCGGCTCGAGGAGCAGATCACGTCCGGCGGCATATCTAGCGGCGCGTCTTTCTACCGGAAGCCGGGCGAGAGAAAATTTTGGCTCGTTGTAAATACGGAACTAATAGTATACGGGGCCACTGAGCCCGACGCCAAGCTTACAGTGCAGGGCAGGCCGATAAGCTTGCGAGAGGACGGCACCTTCACTCTCAGGTTCGCGCTTCCGGACGGGAAACAGGTTATACCGGTGGAAGCTCACTCGAGTGACGGCGTCGACCGTCGGCGTATAACTCCCATAGTGACGAGAAAGACAGAATAGCCCCATATGCTTAAAGGTTATCTTGCGATAGTCCTGCACGCGCACCTGCCGTTTATACGCCATCCCGAATTCGAGGATTTTCTCGAAGAGGATTGGCTCTTCGAAGCCATTACCGAAACTTACATACCGTTCATTAAAGTCTTGGACGGCCTGGCCAGAGACAAAGTAGATTACAAACTCACCATATCGCTCTCACCGACGCTGATGTCCATGCTTATGGACGCGCACCTCCAGTCAAAATATATAAAGCATATCGATAAGCTGATAGAGCTCTCCGCCAAAGAGATCGACCGGACGAAATGGCAGGGGCAGTTTAACAACCTGGCCCGGATGTATCACGACTCGTTCCGCGAAGCGAGACACATATTTGTCGACGTCTATCACTCGAATCTCGTGAACGCGTTCAAGCATTTCCAGGATCTCGGAAATTTGGAAGTGATCACCTGCTGTGCTACGCACGGCTACCTGCCTCTAATGGAAGTCGAACGAAAGGCATCGGTCAGGGCCCAGGTCAAGACGGGCGTCGACATGTACACCAAGGTATTCGGTAAGAAGCCCGCCGGCATCTGGCTGCCCGAATGCGGATATAATCCGGGCGATGAAGAAATTATCAAAAAGGAAGGCGTCCGGTATTTTCTCGTGGACACCCACGGTATACTCTTTGGATCTCCGCGTCCGAGATTCGGCGTCTTCAGCCCTTACCTCACTAAGAGCGGGGCCGCTGTATATGGGCGCGACACGGAATCTTCTAAGGCCGTCTGGAGCGCCGTCGAAGGTTATCCCGGCGATTATAATTACAGGGAGTTCTACAGAGATATCGGATTCGATCTCGACTACGACTATATACGCCCGTACATTAATGCCGACGGAGTGAGGATCAATACGGGCATAAAATATTATCGCATAACAGGCCCTGGAGGCCATAAAGAACCGTACATGCCGGAGTGGGCGCGCGACAAAGCAGCCGAGCAGGCCGGCAACTTCATGTTCAACAGGGAAAAGCAGGTCGAGCATCTGGCCGGACAGATGAGCGGGAGACTGCCGGTGATAGTCGCCCCCTACGACGCCGAGCTTTACGGACATTGGTGGTACGAAGGGCCGCAATGGCTCGACTTCCTCATGAGAAAGATACGGTATGACCAGGATACGATAGCGCTTACCACTCCCGGTGAGTATCTAAAACTTTACAAGAATTATCAGGTCCTGGCGCCGGCCGCGTCCAGCTGGGGCTGGAAGGGCTATAGCGAAGTCTGGCTCGAGGGTTCGAACGACTGGATCTACAGGCACATGCATAAGATGGCCGAGCGCATGGTCGAGGTTGCGACGAGTAACAGAAATGCAAAGGGGCTCTTGGCCAGGGCTCTAAATCAGATGGCGAGGGAACTGCTCCTGGCGCAATCGAGCGATTGGGCCTTTATAATGAAGACCGGCTCGCACGTGCCTTACGCGGTAGAACGCTTCCGCCAGCACGCGGAATATTTTACCGAGCTTTACGACCAGGTAAAGTCCAATTCCCTCGACGAAGAATATATACGGAAGCTTGAAGATAAAAATAACATATTCCCCGATATAGACTACTCGGTTTATAGCGCTTAAACCTAAGTATGACCGACCCGGTCGCACCGACCCGGTCGCACCGGGTCGGTCGACAAGGTTATCATGGATCCTAAAAAGAGGCTGGGCGTTGCCTTTCTCTGGCACATGCACCAGCCATTCTACAAAGACCCGCTCACAAGTTCGTACCAGATGCCATGGGTGCGCCTGCACGGCGTGAAGGATTACTTCCCGATGGCCGCCCTCATCGACAGATCCGTGAAGATGAAGGCCACATTTAATCTTGTCCCGTCTTTAGTCGAGCAGATAAACGATTACGTCCGGAATTCTGCGAGCGATACATTCCTCGATCTCACCGTAAAGCGGGCTCGCTCTCTTGAACAGAAAGAGAAGATGATGCTCCTCGAGCACTTCTTCAAAGTGAACTTCAAACGGTTTATCGAGCCTAATGCCAGATACTCGGAGCTTCTGATAAAGAAGGGGATAAGGCCTCTTTCGGGTTCCGCGCTTAAGAACGTTTTGAAAAGCTTTTCCGACCAGGACTTTCTCGACCTGCAGGTGTTATTCAATATGGCGTGGTTCCATTCTATAACGGTGGACGGCGATGTAAATCTGCAGAAGCTCGTTCAGAAGAAAGAAGGTTACTCGGAGGAGGATAAGGAATATGTGGTGTCGATCCAGCGCCGGGTTATGGCCGAGATCCTTCCCCTGTATAAGAAGCTCCAGGAGGAAGGGAAGATAGAGATAACGACGACGCCCTTTTATCATCCGATACTGCCGCTTCTGTGCGACACATCCATAGCGCGCGTCTCAAGCGCCGCTATGCCGCTGCCGAAAAAGTTCTCGCATTCTGAAGATGCCGGGTGGCAGATAGCCGAAGCGGTTAAGTATCATGCCGGGCAATTCGGCTCACCCCCTAAAGGTATGTGGCCGTCTGAAGGGAGCGTGTCGGACGAGGCTATAGACCTCATGATCTCGAAAGGCATAAAATGGATAGCCACCGACGAGGATATATTATTCCGCACCCTCTCTTCTTATGACAGGAAATATAAAGGGGTAGAACTTTTCGACAGGAGGATCATATACCGCCCGTATAAGATGAAGAGGGACCGAGGCTCCCTTACGATGATATTCAGGGATAAGAACCTCTCGGACATGATAAGTTTCAGCTATAACTCATGGAACCCCGATGATGCGGCCCGGGATCTCTTAGGGCATTGCAAGAGGGTCGAGGAGAACCTGAGGCGCGATACCGATAGAGGGATGTTAACGATCGTTATGGACGGCGAGAACGCCTGGGATTTCTACGAAGATAACGGCAGGCGTTTTTTCGAAACGGTATATTCCGCTATAGACGAACAGGACGGCCTTTGCTCCACGACGATATCTGACTTTTTGGATCAAGAGCCGGCAAGGAGAAGCCTGTCGAATATATTCCCGGGCTCATGGATCAACCACAACTTCGAAATATGGATAGGCCAGGAACAGGATAACGTGTCGTGGGACTACCTGAGCCGTGTCAGGAAAGACCTGGTCAAATTTACGAAAGCATATCAAAAGTCCGGCAGATCGCTCGAAGATCCGGCTCTCGAAGAAGCGTGGAGAGAGCTCTATATTGCGGAGGGAAGCGACTGGAACTGGTGGTATGCAGGCAAGGCGCATGCCGGCGGAGACAACCCGTTCGATAAATTATATCTGACGCATCTCAAGAACATATATAAATTGCTGAAAAAACCGGTTCCGGAATTTTTGAAGATTTCTATTGCATAATGTTAGGAATTATGTATAATAAGAAACTCAACCATTTTATTTGAAAGGGGGGAGCATCATGGCAAGAACAGGTTTTAAGTTAGGGAAGTCCTCGAATCCAAGCTTGACGAAAGAGGACGTAACGAAGCTCGTCGAGAAGAAGGCCTATGAACTCTACGAAAAGAGGGGCCGCAAGTCGGGATACTCGATGGACGACTGGCTGGAAGCAGAGAGAATCATAAAGGGTAAGCTCAGCTTCAGTAAGTAATTCCGGCAGACTTTCCAGGACTTATTTTTAAGGCAGGGTGATGGTGTGTGCTTGCAGCCGCCAACCCTGCCTTTGTGTTGTTTATAGCATAATTATATGATATAATTTTTTAATTAGCTTAGGCAACATTACCGAAGGAGGAGCTATGAAAGAGTTCCTGCTATGTTTCATACCTATATTGGTAGCCATGGACGCCATCGGCATTATGCCTATGTTCATGGGTTTTACGGAGCATCTCAAGAAGCGCGAAAAGCATAGGATCATAACGCAGTCGATAATAACGGCCTTTCTGATAGGCATACTCTTCTTGTTCCTGGGCCAATGGATATTCAAGATCCTCGGCGTGAATGTGGCGGACTTCAAGATAGCGGGAGGACTCGTCCTCTTGACCATATCCTTAAGGGATCTTTTGCAGTATGAAAAGGTCCACAGGCTGTCGGCGGAGACCATGGGCGCGGTGCCGATCGGCACGCCGTTAATTACCGGCCCGGCCGTTCTTACGACGATTATAATCCTGCTCGATACGCACGGCACCTATCTTACCATAGCGGCATTTTTAGCAAACCTGACCATCGTCTGGATCACATTCCTCTTCGCAGACACCATTTCAGGTTTTCTCGGCAAGGCCGGCTCGAAGGCCATATCCAAGATAGCGCATCTTCTCCTGGCGGCCATCGCGGTCATGATGATGCGTAAAGGTATCGTGGATACCGTAGCCTATTTCTTGACGCAAAAACCCGGATAAATATGAATTTCCTATTCGCCCTTATTGCAAGTGTCACGGTAAGCCTGATTTCTTTAATAGGGATTTTTGCCTTATTAATAAAAGACCGGGCATTACAAAAGATCATGATATACCTGGTTGCCTTTGCGGCGGGCGGTTTGATAGGCGGGGCTTTTTTCGATCTCATACCGGAGGCGGCAGAGTACACAAAAGATATCACCCGATTATTCCTTTACGTCATATCGGGCTACATGCTCTTTTTTATATTAGAGAAGTATCTTCACTGGCGCCACTGTCATGCCCCGGAATGTAAACTGCATCAGTTTACATATCTGAATATCGTAGGCGATATAGTGCATAATTTTAGCGACGGCCTTATCATAGGAGCCGTTTTCTTGACGGATATAAAGGTCGGCATCGCGGCTACGCTGGCGATAGTCTTCCATGAAATCCCGCATGAGATAGGTAATTTCACCGTTTTGATATACGGAGGATTTTCCAGGTATAGGGCTTTACTTTTCAATTTCTTATCATCTTTATTTGCCATAGCCGGGACTGTGACAGGCTATTATCTTGCCGGTAATATCAGCGGCTTTTCCCGTTTCCTGCTGCCTGCGGCAGCCGGCGGATTTATTTATATAGCATCCTGTGACCTGATACCCGAATTGCATAAAGAAACGGACGGCAAAAAATCCGCTTTTATAATGGTAGCTTTTTCCGTCGGACTCATCCTTATGTATTTTTTAAAGATGGCGGAATAAATCTAAGGAGATGACAGTAATGTTTTGGGTGATAGCTAAGGGCGGCCCGGTGATGATACCGATAATACTCGCCTCCATATTGGGGCTTGCCATAATAATAGATAAGTTGTGGATGCTCGTAAGGATCAGGATCGATTACCAGAAATTCACCGGTGATATAGCCGCCAGGATCCGCGAAGGCAATTATGATAAGGCGCTCGATCTATGTCTTAAGAATGCGCACTCGCCCCTCGCCGCGACCTTGAGGGCCGGACTCGAAAAACGGGATATGGAGCTGCATCAGATAGAGAATGCGCTCGAACGTGCCGGCAATAATCAGGTGAAGAACCTGGAAAAATATATAGGCGGCCTTATATCGATAATAGGCATAGAGCCGCTCCTCGGCTTCCTGGGAACGATCACGGGACTTATAAAAGCATTCATGGCGTGGGAGAGGGCCGGTTCCAATATAACGGTCTCGGCCCTGGCATCAGGTATATACGAGGCCATGATAACAACGGCCGCGGGACTGATAATAGCGGTCCCGTATTATCTCGTATGCAATTTTATAATCTCGAGAATCAAATATATATCCTACGAGCTTAGTGATTCATCGATGCAGATTGCCGAGGCGCTGTCGAAGGCAAAGGCTAAAAGATGATCAATATAAGAGCGAAAAAAGATTACCTCGTGGCGCTGGAATCCGTAGCTATGACGGACATAGTCCTCAATATGTTCATATTCTTCTTCATCTCTTTCAGTCTTCTTTATACCTTCAATCCCGGCAAAGTATCGAAGATAGATGTCAGGCTGCCTAAGGCATCGAGCGCCATATCGATCGAGGGTGGCGGAAGGGCGATCATCGCCGTGAATAAGCGCGGCGAATATTTTATTAACGATGACAGGATAGGTCCGGCGAAACTAAAGAGTGCGCTCGAAGCGAAATTAAAAGAGAACCCTTCTCTCGGAATTATCCTTAAAGTAGACAGCGTAGCGAGATTTGACAGCGTTGTAAAAGTGCTCGATGCGGTGAACGCGCTTAATATAAAGAAAGTCAGTATAGCCGCTTTTAAGAAAGAACCTTAAGAAAGGCCTTGGTCCATATATGTGGATATCGATAGTATTTATCTTTATCCTGCTCGTCATAGCAGCGCTTACTGCAGCATCCGAAATATCGATAATCGCTGTTTCGCGCATCAAGCTGCGTAAACTCGCGGCTTCGGGTTCGAAATCGGCCCGCATAATACTTAAAATGCTCGAAGCTCCGGAAAAGTTTTTCAGCACGATCCTGGTCGTGAACAATATCGTCGACACGCTGATCGCCGCGATAGTGACGGTCACAATGGTCGCGGTCTTCGGAGACAGCAATAAAGGTATAATAGTCGCGACGATCCTCGCCTCGCTCATTATCATAGTTTTCGAAGTCGTGGCGAAGTCGCTCGCGGCAACCCATTCCGAACGGCTCTCCATCATGTTCGCGAAACCCGTAAATACTCTCATAGTAATATTCTCTCCCATAGTAAAGGGACTTGTCTATGTAACAAACTTTATACTTAAAGTAGTCAGCAGCCAGGTCCCGCCGAAGCCCACACTTGTTACCGAAGAGGAGCTCAGGGCGCTTATCAAGATAAGCGCCGAAGAAAATATTCCGCATAAAGATAAATATAAGATGCTTTCGAAGGTATTTGACTTTAGCGATGCGGTCGTCAAAGATGTGATGACGCCCAAGAAGGATATAGTATCTATAGATGTAGACTCGAAATTTGACGATATTCTCGATAAGGTCCTGGAATCGGGCTATTCAAGATTACCCGTATATAAAGGAAACCCCGACAATATCGTCGGCATAATAAATATGAAAGACCTTTTGAACCTTTCTTTTAATAAAGAGCTGTTCGTCCTTCAGGATATAATATATCCTACCGTCTTCTTCCCCGAGACGAAAAAGGTCTCGGAGCTTTTAAAGGAATTCCAGAAGGGGCATACTCACATAGCGCTGGTCAGGGATACAAAAGATAGGATCACCGGCCTCATAACGCTCGAAGACCTGCTCGAAGAGATCGTCGGAGAGATAGAAGACGAACACGATACCCGCGCCAATTATTACAAAAACCCTACATAGCGATGATCAAGACCCCAGGAGCCTTTAAAGGCATCCGCAAGAATGTATTTGTGCTGGGCCTGGCGAGTTTCTTCACCGACATCTCCAGCGAAATGCTCTATCCGATCATACCCATCTTCCTGACGGCCGTTTTAGGCGCTCCTATGTCTATACTCGGCCTCATCGAGGGAATAGCGGAATCTACGGCGAGCATCCTTAAAGGTATTTCCGGGTGGCTGTCCGACAGGACAGGGAGAAGGCGGCCGTTCGTAGTCTGGGGCTACTCTCTGTCTTCTTTCGCAAAACCGCTCCTCTTCTTTGCCATGGGTTGGCCGCTCGTATTAGTCAGCCGCTTCATGGACCGGTTCGGCAAGGGCTTGAGAACGTCCGCCCGAGACGCAATGATCGCAGATTCCACGGACGCGCCTTATAGGGGTAAGGCATTCGGATTCCACCGGTCGATGGATAGCATAGGCGCCATTATAGGGCCGCTTCTGGCACTTTTCTTTTTAACGGTATTAAAAGAGAATATGCGGATAGTATTCCTGATCGCTTTTATTCCAGCGGCTCTGGCGGTCTTAACCCTGGCATTTTTCCTGAAAGAGGCGTCGAGCGGGCGCGCAGATTTAAAAAGTGGTAGGGCAGGTTTAAACCTGCCCTACCATATGTTCAGTCCGAAATTTAAACTATTTCTCTTTGCCACTTCCATCTTTGCGATCGGAAATTCCAGCGACGCCTTTTTGATCATGCGCTCAAAAGGGCTGGGCCTGTCGGTAACGATGGTCGTCCTGGCGTATGTCATCTATAACATATCATATGCGGTTTTTTCTACACCGTTTGGCGTGCTTTCCGACAGGATCCCCCGCAAGTATGTAATGATAGGGGGATACGCCATATTCACATTGGTCTATCTGGGTTTCGCGAGGATCTCCGGGTCATTCATGATCTGGCCGCTATTTTTTATATACGGATTTTACATAGCGATGACCGACGGCGTGGGAAAAGCGCTTGTGTCGGATATGGTGCCTAAGGAATACGTGGGGACGGCCATGGGCCTTTACCATTTCGTCCTGGGCATATTTGCTTTTTTTGCAAGTGTTATTGCCGGGCTTCTTTGGACATATGTAGGTATCCCTGCGCCGTTTTATTACGGGGCCGCCATGTCAGCATTATCGGCAGTTTTATTATTGGTCCTTATGTAGGGGACGTTTAAACGTCCCCTACATTGTGGATAACTTTGTAAAAGGATAACATGCACATTCCCGACGGATATTTAAGCCCTCAGACAGGAGGATTTTTCTATCTCGTGATGATGCCATTGTGGTATTCTGCATCCCGCATTTTGAAGAATACGCTTAAGTCCAAACAGGTGCCGTACCTTGCCTTCAGCGCATGTTTTGTATTTGTCATCATGATGTTTAATATCCCGATACCCGGAGGTTCTACCGGACATGCGGTGGGGGGGACATTGGCTGCGATAATCCTCGGCCCATGGGCGGCGTTGGTGGCAATCACGGTAGCGTTAATTGTCCAGGCTCTCTTGTTCGGAGACGGAGGGATAACTGCTTTAGGAGCCAACTGTTTTAACCTGGCGTTCGTATTGCCGTTCGTCGGCTATTTCAGTTATAAGCTGATAAGCCTGGGCAGTAAAAAAGATTCTGTCAGGAGAGCCGCGGCAGCCGGCATAGGCGCATATCTCGGCATAATTGCCGCATCGTTATGCACAGGCATAGAATTCGGTATCCAGCCCATTTTATATCATACAGGAACAGGCCGGCCTCTCTATTGTCCGTATGGGCTTAATATAGCTGTGCCGGTTATGCTGGGCGAGCATCTATTGGTTTTTGGGTGGGTAGAGGCCATCGTTACATTTTTAGTTATCAGGTATTTGCAGAAAGAGGACCTAAGCCTTATTCGATGAAGACCATCAATAAATTGTGGATATTGGTCATGGTATTGGCGATTATCAGTCCTTTAGGGATTATTATTCCTAGATACTTCAAGTCAGGCCCGGCATGGGGTGAAGCCAGGCTTTCGTCTTTGTGGAATGCTCCGATGCAGGATTACGGGAGCGGGAATGCCGGATATATCTTTTCTGCAATTGTAGGCATCGCACTGATCGCCGGGGTAATACTAATTATTGGAAAATTATTTAAATGAAAAAAAATATATTTATTGAACGGTCGCTTAAAGGAGCTCTCGACTTTTTTGTAGATGCAATATTCTCAGAAGAGGTTGCCAGATCGCGCGGCCTGCTTCAATCGATCGCTCCCAAGATCAAGATAGCCTTACTATGCGCACTTCTTCTAACCACGATATTTGCAAAAACTATCGCCGGCCTCGCCGCGCTTTATATTTTATCTCTGGCGCTGGCAGTCTTCTCAGGTATCCGCATCATGTATTACTTAAAAAGAGTGTGGCTGTTTATCCCGATTTTCACTTTATTCATAGCGATCCCGGCGGTATTCACGCATGGTCTATCGACGGCGGTCCTTTTTGTATTAAGGGTGGCCGATTGCGTCTCTTTCGTCGTACTTATTACTATAACGACGAAGCATAGCGAGCTGCTTAAATCTTTGCGGTCGCTGGGAATTCCTGTTATATTTGTGAGCACGCTTGACATGATGTACCGGTATGTATACATGTTCATACGCATATTCGAACAGATGCACCTGGGCCTTAAAGGCCGTCTCATCAGGAGTCTTGAAGCGAGGCTTGCGCGGTATTGGATCGCGTCGAGAATAGCATTCATGTTCAAGAGGTCGCTCAAGATGAGCGAAGATGTCTACATGGCGATGGTTGCAAGAGGATACCTGAATGACGGAAAATAATGCTGTCTATGATCTGAGCGGCGTTTCTTATTCTTACGCAGGGAGCGTTAATGCTTTAAATGGCGTTGACCTATCTATCGACAGGAGAGATCGGATAGCGCTGATAGGCGCAAACGGCTCCGGTAAATCGACGCTTTTATTAATCCTGGCAGGGCTTTTCTTTCCGCAGGCAGGCAGAGTTAAATTTTTCGGAGAAGATCTTAAGGAGGAGAACCTGGATTCGCCGCTATTTCAAAAAAAATTCAGGAGCCGTGTCGGGATAGTATTTCAAAACTCGGATATCCAGCTTTTCAATTCAAGCGTTGAAGATGAGCTTATGTTCGGGCTGATACAGCTCGCACTTTCGAAAGATGAGGCCGAGCGCCGGGTGAAAGAATATGCGGACTTGATGAGCATAAGCCACCTCATGCACAGACATCCTCAAAATTTAAGCATAGGCGAGAAGAAAAGGGTCGCGATCGCTTCTGTTTTTGTGATGGAGCCCGAGATAATCCTTCTGGACGAGCCGACGTCCGGCCTCGATCCGCGGACTACGAGACATTTAATGGATGCGATATTCAAGTTCGGCGAAAAAGGCTGCACGATAGTGACTTCCACGCAGGATATTCACATAGTCCGGGAGATAGCCGACAGGGTGGTGGTGATGGGCGAGGATAAGCGGAAAGTGAGGGACGGCAAGGCCGATGATGTCATGAAAGACCTGGATTTTCTAGAAACGCATAACCTTGTGCATAGCCACGTCCACAAGCACAAAGATCTTGCCCATATCCATCCTCATGGCCATCCGAGCCACGACCATACCCATCCATCCGCCTAGAGACTTCAGTATCAATATATTGACACTATATATATTTTATAGTAACCTAAACTGACATGAACAGAATAATCGAAAGACCAGCCCTGGCGATGTCGGCGCTTTTCGTATTATGCGCATTCCTATTTTTCTTCAAGCTTGGCGGCATGGCGCTGACCGATCCCGATGAGACATTTTACGCCCAGACGGCGAAAGAGATGCTGAATAAGGGGGAATGGCATACCCCCTACCTTTACGGCGAGCCGCAATTCGAAAAACCGATCATGATATACTGGCTGATCGAGGCCTCTTATAAGCTCCTCGGCGTGAACGAGACCGCCGCGCGCCTGCCGTCGGCGGTCATGGGGCTCCTCGGTGTCATCGGGATGTACCTCATCGGCAAGCTCGCCTTCGATGCGAGGACGGGATTCCTGTCGGCCCTGATACTTGCTACAAATGTCGAATACGTGATACTTTCAAGGGCATGTATTACGGACATGACGCTGACCGTATTCATGCTTTTCGGGATCCTTTTCTTTCTTTACGGCTACATAAAAGAGAAGGGCTACTTTTATATACTATCATCCGCCATGCTTGGCCTCGCGGTCCTTACAAAAGGGCCGATAGCGATAATATTGCCGGCTATAGTCTTTGTATTCTTCTTTGTGCTTGCCGGCGGCGGCATAGAGAAATTGAAGAAGATACCCTTCGGGCTTGTTTTTATGACATTTATGTTTGTGGCAGGCCCGTGGTACTTTCTGGCATATAAGCTGCACGGTAAAGAATTCATAGACGCCTTCTTTGGGTTCCAGAACGTGACAAGGTTCATGCAGTCGGAACACAGGATAGGCTCCCAGATCTACTATAACATCCCCGTGATCTTAGCCGGATTCTTCCCGTGGAGCGTATTCTTGCCGTTCGGTTTTTGGCATGTGTTCAAAAAAATACACAATACACAATACACAATACGCAATACTAGAAATGGCTGCGTCTTTGCGCTGATATGGTTTTTAACGTTCTTCCTCTTCTTTACGGCGTCGAGCACCAAGCTCCCTACGTATGTCTTTCCGTGCTTCATTTCTCTGGCTCTAATCGTCGGGGTCTTGTGGAACGACTTTTTGGAAAGGGCAAAAGTAGCGCGCTCAATCGATATCGGGATGAAGATCTCGTATTACCTGCTTGCGCTTGCTGTTCTGTGCGGAGCGATAGGCGTTTCTGCGTATTTAAAATACCACAAGGACATGCCGGGAATATTATTTGGAACCGTCGTCTCGGGCGTTTCCTTGGCGCTAGGATTCGTCATAACGACCATTGCGTTTATAAGGAAGAGATACGCTGCCGCATTCTTTTTGATAGTAGTGTCACTCGCGGTATTTCTTGTGCCGCTCGATCTTCTCGTATTGCCGCAGGTAGAGCGTTATGAGACAAGCAAGGATGTAGCGCAAAGGTTGAATATGCTGATGAAACCGGGCGAGAGGCTCGGCGCGCAGAGTAATTATCTGCCCGGATTGGCATTTTACGCTGACAAATTTGCCGTGAATATGGATCCGCATCATGTCTTTATCAATTTCCTGAATTCGGATAAGCGCGTGTGGTGTGTCGTAAAAGAGAAGAACCATAACGGTGTATATGATCCGCTCATCAATGATGAATACGTCAAGCCGTCCTACCTTGTTTACAAAGTAGGGAAGAGGTCGGTCATAACTAATGAAATGCCGGAAGACGGCGTTTACATTCTTAAGAAGGCGAGGCCTGAGGGTGAAACGAGATAGCGTATCCTTCGTATTCCCGATGTTCAATGAGGCCGAAAATATCCCGGAAACGGTAAGGAGGATAACGGCCCTGGCCGGAACTATATGCGATGATTACGAGATCGTCATAGCCGATGATGCTTCGACGGACGGGAGCGCTGATGTCGTAGCGGGATTGGCCGCCAAAGACAGCCGCATAAAACTTATCCGGCTTAAAATTAATACAAAATTCGGAGGAGCATTAAAAGCAGGCCTTGGCGCCGCATCGAAAGATATAGTTGTATATACGGATTCGGACCTTCCGGCCAAGGAAGAGGACATAAAGAACGCGATTCTCTCTATGGATGGAGCGGATATCATAACCGCATATAGCCTGGTCCTTAAAGACGCCAGTCTTAAGCGTATCATCATGTCGAAAGTTTATAACTTTCTGGTCCGGCTATTTTTTGGGCTTAAGATACGGGATATCAATTCGGGCTTGAAGATCTATAAGAAGGAAGTGCTGCAAGGCCTGGATTTGAAGTCGCGCAGTCCGTTCATAGATGTTGAGATATTTGCCGAAGCCTCAAGGAGAGGTTTCAGGATAAAGCAGTACGGCCTCATCTTTGACCTTCGCACGCGGGGAGAGTCGACGATATCGCGCATGAGCGTAGTATTGCGGACCTTCTGGGATATGCTCAAATACAGGTTGTTTAGATGAAGTATCTCATAGTCAGTGCGGATGATTTCGGGTTATCCGAGAGTATCGATAATGGCATACTGAAGGCCTGCGAAGAAGGTATAGTGACGTCTGTCCATGTAATACCTTCCGGCGCAGCGTACTTTGGCGCAGCCGCGTCATTGAAGACGGCGGCCTTAAAAGAGATCGGCGCGCACCTGGCTCTTACCGAGACCGCACCGGTAACTGAGCTTAGCAGGATTCCCACCCTCGTCGGACCGGATGGCAATTTCCATAAAAGTTATACAGGGCTGTTCGCGCATCTTCTTTTGAAAAGAATAGACCGCGCCCAGATATATTTAGAGCTCAAGAATCAGCTCGACCGGCTAAAAGCAACCGGCATTCCGATAACAAACTTGTCGAGCCACCAGCATGTGCATATCTTTCCAGATATCCTAGAGATATTCATAAGGTTGGCCAAAGAATACGGTATACCGTCCATAAGATATCTCGGTAAAGACAAATTCCTACCGCCTTTCAGGATAAGCAAGGTTTATAAGAAGATAATCCTTGGATACTTTAATCCAAAAGATAAGCGACTATTGGAAGAATCAGGGCTTAGCTATACAGATAATTTTTTGGGATTTCTGGATTCGGGTCAGATAAACGAAGACATATTGATAAGGATGTTAAATAAGTTGCCGGACGGGACAACGGAGCTTGTAACCCATCCCGGGTTCATAAGCGCTGAAGTTCTATATAAATGTGTATTCCACAAAAACTGCGAAACCGACCTGGCCGCCCTTACGAGCCGCCGCGTAAAACAGGCGATCGCCGATAAAGGCATTAAGCTGATTCCGTTCAGCTCTTCTTACCGTGCTTCAACCACCCGATCACGATAAATAGTATCAGGCCCCCGAGGAGCGACGCGAATCTTACAGATATCGGCAAGTCCGACCAGTATGTAAAATATCCATACATTAATATCAGGAGGCCGCCGAACATGAAGCCCGATCCGATGCCGGGAATCGAAACCATGAGTCCTACAGCAATTGATAGTATACCGGTAGGAACTGCCACGAAGAAGAGGTGCCTGTTGAATCTTTCGATGCCGGCGTCATATTCTTTCTCCAGAGCCTCTTTCCTGATCGCGTCCGGCTTTGTCTTATCGGGTTCAATTTCTAAATGCGCCTTTACAAAAGCTTCCTTCGAATATCCCTGATATTCCGCGGCAGGGCTGAAAGTTATAACCCCGTAATGTATTACGAATGGCAGCATAATAGCGATAGCGAACCCTATGGCAAAATTTTTCACGCCCATCTGTTTCCCTCCTTTAACGTGGTGCGGAAGGAGGGATTTGAACCCTCAAGTCTTGCGACACAGGCTTCTGAGACCTGCGCGTATGCCAGTTCCGCCACTTCCGCACGAAAAATTACGGCATCGAATTCCTTAGTATACCGTAAAACCATATAGCTGGCAAGGTTGATTTAAGGCTAAAACTGTGCTATATTAAGGCTCAAAATGGCCGATACTATTGTTGCCACTAACAGGCGGGCAAGGTTCGAATACAACATACTCGAAAGCTTTGAGGTCGGTATCGAACTTAAGGGAACCGAGGTCAAAAGCTTGCGTACCGCCAAGGCCAGCCTGGCGAACAGCTTTGCGAGAATTGAGGGCAACCAGATATTTTTGCATGGGATGCATATCGCGCCTTACGCTTTCGGCAACTACGCAAATCCTGACCCGATAAGGTCAAGAAGGCTTCTTTTGCATCGAAAAGAGATAAATCGGCTTATGTCTGAGATCTCGTCCAAAAAACTGACGCTGATCCCACTTAAGGCGTACTTCAAAGAAGGGCTTGTGAAGATCGAATTGGCCGTCGCTAAAGGTAAGAAGATATATGATAAACGCGAGGCGATCAAGAAGCGAGACTCCGACAGAGAATTAAAAAGAATTTCAAGGATGAAAAGGTAATATTGTTCTTTAATATAGCTCTACGGGGGTGAAAGGTTTCGACCCAGATAAGCAGAGCACGGGCAGCATGTAGAGGTTGCTGGGAGGCCTCTTTAAACACCTGGCAAAAAATCAAATGCTGAAAACTTCACAGTTCCAGCAACGGTAAACGAACTCCTAAGCACCATGCAAGTGGTGCCGGGGCCAGTTCTACCGGTCGCGTTACCTTTATAAGGTAACCCGTCAACCGATCCTTCTCCTGCGGGGATCGGATTGGCGACACACAGCAGGATGGTCCGGATTTTTAGCCTTTGGGGATCCGGACGAGATTGACAAAGGATACTCACCTGAAATTCCTCCTATTGAAGTTCAGGCGGGGAAATTAAAGATTAGGATAAACATGTAGCGGCTCATGTTTTGATGTCAGGGGACGCGGGTTCAAATCCCGCCACCTCCACCACTGAACGATTTTGCCTTCGGGGCCAAAAAGTGTGGTGTGAGCTTTTTGCCCCTTCGGCCGCTGGACTAAGAATAAGGCGGGCTAATCGCCAAAATCGTTTTAAGGAAAACCTTTTTATGAAAAAGGTTTTCCTTAATGTTCCTTTCCAAAAATGACTCATAAAATGAAATTATATAAACTTATCATAATTTTAGCAGCGGTCACCTTCCTTGCCGGATGCGCGACTCGAAGCGCGTATTTTAAGCTCGATTCGTCGCTGCAGAAGGACATAAGAACCCTCGGCGGGACGGAGTATCTGCCGCTTGCTAAAGTATGCGGTTTTTACGGGCTGGATTATAAATGGGACACTATAGTAAGGACGGCCACGATCCAGAAAGGGAATGACAAAGTCATCCTGAGGGCTGATGGCGGAAGAGCGCTTGTTAACGGCGAGATGGTGAAGCTCGACAGGCCGGCTGCGATGTCAGGCGGCGCATTGCTGGTCCCGGTATCTTTCGTAAAGTCAAATCTCGGCCGCATGGCCGGTTATGTCAGGCCCGAGAAGATACCGCAGATAGAGGGGCCGAAGAGATTTACTATTAAAGCTATAGTGATAGACGCCGGCCACGGCGGGAAGGACCCCGGCGCTATCGGCAGGAGAAGCCGGTCGAAGGAAAAGGACCTGACCCTGCGGGTGGCGAGGAAGCTTAGGGACATATTGCAGGACGCCGGGATAAAGGTTACCATGACGCGCGATAGCGACGTCTTTATACCGCTTCAGAGGCGCTCCAGGATAGCGAATGAAAGCGGCGCGGACCTTTTCGTCAGCGTCCATATAAATGCGTCGCGGACGCGCTCTCTTAGCGGCTTCGAGTGCTACTATCTTTCGAACGCTACCGACGATAATGCGCGCGCCATCGAGGCGTTCGAGAACTCTAGCTTGCGAATGAACGAATCGGCATCGGCAGAACATTCAAAACTGCTGGACAAGACGCTCTGGGACATGGCCCTTACCGAGAACAGGATCGAGTCTGCGGAGCTGGCCAGCTATATATGCGATGCGGTAGATTCGAGTTTTGTAATGGGCAACAGGGGCATACGCTCCGCCAGATTCTATGTGCTTAAGTATACGAACATCCCGGCAGTCCTCGTCGAGGCCGGATATCTAAGCAATAAATACGAAGAGTTGAAGCTCAAAGATCCGGAGTTTTTGGAGAGGATCGCGGAATCGGTAGCTGATGGAATATTGAAATATAAAATAGAATATGAAAGAACGGAAGGTTTTACGCAGGCATGACAGATTCCAGGCCGATAGGCATATTTGATTCAGGTGTAGGCGGGCTTACCGTCGTCGGGAAGATGGGAGAGATACTGCCTTCCGAGGACCTGGTCTATTTCGGCGATACGGCCAGGGTGCCGTATGGAACGAAATCTAAAGAAACGGTGACCAAGTTCTCCGTAGAAAATGTAGAATTTTTGATGGGGCATAACGTGAAGCTTGTGATAGTGGCGTGCAACACCGCGTCGTCTTTAAGCCTCGAATTCCTGAAGAGATGTTTCAGGGTCCCGATCATCGGCGTGATAGAGCCGGGCGCCCGCCAGGCGGTGAGCTCGACGCGCAATAACCGCATAGGCGTTATCGGTACTCACGCGACGGTCTCTTCGGGCTCTTACGAAAAAGCCGTAAAGAAGATGAACATGAGAAATTCTGTATTTACACAGGCCTGTCCGCTGTTCGTGCCGCTGGTGGAGGAAGGCTGGGTCGATAAGCCGGTGACTCGAACCATAGCGGAGATCTATTTAAAGCCTTTTAAGGCAAGATCGATCGATACGCTCATACTGGGGTGCACCCATTACCCGATACTTAAGGACGTGATAAGGAAAGTCGTCGGGCCTTCGGTAGTGCTGATAGACTCTGCGAAAGAGGTCGCCAGGGAAGCGAAGGGCATCCTGGATGCGAGCGGGCTGTTGAACAATGCCGGGAGAAAGGGAGAGCATAAATTTTTTGTGAGCGACGAACCGAACCGTTTTATAAAGATAGGCGGGAGATTCCTGAAGCGGCGGATAAAGTGCGTTAAGAGGCATAATTAAATGTATGAGATAAAAGTAAAGACGGATTTCAGCGCGGCGCACAACCTAAAGGGTTACGAAGGCAAGTGCGAAAACCTGCACGGCCATAACTGGATAGTCGAGGCAGTCTTCAGGTATGAAGGGCTCGACCGGGCGGGGATGGCTGTCGATTTCAAGATAGCGAGAAGCGCTTTGGAAGATATTGTAGAATCGCTCGACCATGCGTATCTTAACGAGAATAAGTTTTTTAAAATTACTAATCCGACGTCCGAGAATATAGCGAAATATATTTATGATAATATGAAGAAAAAGATCAAGAATATATATTCAGTCGCAGTCTGGGAAAATGAGAGGTCCTGTGCGATCTATAGTGAATAAAAAAGCGGTGGTGCTTGTTTCGGGAGGGCTCGATTCTGCCGTCACCCTGTATGCGGCGAAGAGGGACGGCTACGAATGCCATTGCCTCGCATTCGATTATGGCCAGAGGCATAGGGTCGAGCTTGAGATGGCAAAAAAAATAGCCGCGAGTGCCGGATCAAACCTGGAGATCGTAAAACTTTCACTACCCTGGGGCGGGTCGAGTCTTTTGGATACGAATGACAGCATACCGACGCTCAGGAGCCCGGCGGCGATAAAGAATTCAGGGATACCGTCTACATATGTGCCGGCGCGTAATACCATATTTTTGAGCATTGCGGCGTCATATGCTGAGGCGATAGACGCCAGCGCTATTTTCATAGGCGCTCATTCCGAAGACTCCAGCGGATACCCGGATTGCCGCAAAAATTACTTGGAATCTTTTGACCGCGTCTTAAAGACCGGCACAAAACGCGGCCTTGAGGGAAGGCTCGTATTAAAATTTCCTTTGATAGGCATGGGGAAGAGAGATATCATAAGTTTGGGCGTATCGATGGGGGTGCCTTTTCAATACACGTGGTCATGTTATGCAGGCGGAGACCGGCCTTGCGGAGAGTGTGATTCCTGCATATTGCGCGGCAAAGGTTTTAAAGAGGCCTGGATTGAAGACCCGGCTTGGATGACGAAATGCACACGGTAAAGGCGGATATATCGGAGATATTCTCTTCCATCCAGGGTGAAGGGATATTCCTGGGTGCGAAGCAGGTCTTCGTGCGGTTCGAAGACTGTAATCTCGATTGCCTGTTCTGCGATGAGAAGGCGCTTGTGAAGACGAAGGAATACAGCCCCATCGAGCTTATGAAGGAAGTCAGGTCTTTGGAAGAAGCGGGCGGCCCGCACCATTCCGTATCGCTGACCGGCGGAGAGCCGCTTCTCTATTGGGATTTTTTAAGAGCGTTCCTGAAAATATTGAGGAGAGGCAGGATCTTAAGATCATATCTTGAAACGAACGGCACGCTTCCGCACGAGCTGTCGAAGGTTATAGAGCTCGTCGATATAATTGCGATGGACTTTAAGCTCCCGTCATCGACCGCCGCCAGGCCGTTCTGGGACGAGCATGCTGAATTTTTGAAGATAGCGTCGAAGAAGAGAGTGTTCGTAAAGGCTGTAATAACCGCAGATACCATAAAGGAGGATGTCGAAAAGGCTATAGATATAGTTAAAAAGCTCGATAGGAATATACCTTTTATCATACAGCCGGCGTCTGTTGTAAACAAGGATGACAAACCGGTCGCAAGCTCGCGGCTCCTCTCTTTCATGGAGATGGGGCTTGAGAAAGATCTCGGTAATGTAAGGATAATCCCGCAGGTACATAAATTGCTTAAGGTGAAATGATATATGGCACGATCATTATACGAAGGATTGCAGAAGAATGTCAGGAAATTGAAGACCCCGGCGATAGAGACGTGGCGTAATCAGTATCCCGATAAGGATTATGTAATAAAGATCGCTATCCCGGAATTTACCTGTATATGCCCTAAGACGAAATTGCCCGACTTCGCCGCTATCATCATAAGATATGCGCCGGATAGGAAATGTATTGAGCTGAAATCGCTCAAGTACTACACGATATTCTACCGGAATATAGGAATCTTCAATGAAAATGTCGTGAACAAGATGCTCGACGATCTTGTGCGCGCGTGCGAGCCGCGGTGGATGGAGGTTGTCGGAGAGTTTAATGCGAGGGGCGGGATCAAAACCACGGTGAGCGCGGAGTACGGAAAACCGGGAAGCGAAATATGCGTAAAGTAGACGTTTCGAAAATAAGGGACACGATCCGCGATCTCTGCCTGAAAGCCAATTTCGAGCTCAGGAAGGATATATTGAGAGCGCTGAAATCGAGCCTTTCTAAAGAGAGGAAGCCCCGCGCGAGGAAGGTCTTAAAGTCGCTGATAGAGAACGCAAAGCTGGCCAGAAAGCATCGCATCGCGATCTGTCAGGATACCGGTATTTTAGTAGTGCATCTTGAGATCGGCCAGGATGTTGCGCTGGTCGGCGGCAGCCTTGCAAGCATGATAGACGAAGGCGTCGAAGAGGCATACCGTAAAGGGTATTTACGCAAGTCCGTTGTAGGCGACGCTCTTTTGCGAAAAAATACCGGGACTAATACTCCCGCCATTTCTTACATCGACATGGTCGATGGCGACAGGGTCAAGATAACGGTATCGCCGAAGGGATTCGGCAGTGAAAATAAGAGCATGATAAAGATGTTCAGGCCAACCGATCCGGTCGAAAAGATAAAAGAGTTCATCATCGATACCGTAAAGATGGCCGGCGCTGACGCATGCCCGCCGCTCGTTCTCGGGGTCGGCATCGGCGGAACATTCGAAAACGCGGCATATCTTTCAAAAAAGGCTCTTCTTAGGCCGATAGATAAAAGAAATCCAAAAAAACATATCGCCAAACTGGAACGCGGACTGATCAAGGATATAAACTCGCTCGGGATCGGGCCCATGGGGCTGGGCGGCAGGACGACCGTCCTCGGAGTCAACATACTCGAAGCCCATACCCACATCGCGGGGCTGCCGGTCGCCGTGAATGTGAGCTGCCACGCCACGAGAAGCGCGGAAAAAGTATTGTAGTGCTATGTAGGGGAGGTTTAAACCTCCCCTACAATTGTGGATAACTTATGGGTATAAAAAAGCTGAACACACCTCTTACGAAAGACGTTGTTGCCCGCCTTCGCGCAGGCGATGAGGTGCTGTTGAGCGGGACAATATTTACAGCAAGAGACGCCGCTCATAAACGTTTAAACGATATGATAAAAAACGGTAAACCCATACCGATAAACCTTAAGGATGCTTGTATATATTATGCAGGCCCGGCGCCCGCGTCTCCGAGGAGGGTCATAGGCTCATGCGGCCCGACTACGAGCTCGAGGATGGACTTGTTCACGCCGCCGCTTCTAAAGCTGGGGCTTAGCGGAATGATAGGCAAGGGCGAAAGGTCCGAAGAAGTCAGGCGGGCTATAAAGAAGTATCGATGCGTATATTTCCTGGCCATAGGAGGCATAGGGGCGCTGCTCTCGACAAAGGTGAAGATGGCGAAGCCTATCCTTTTCAACGAGCTCGGGCCGGAGGCGGTCTACGAAATGGAAGTGAAAGATTTTCCGCTCATCGTAGGGATAGACTCGAAAGGGAACGATATTTATGACAAGGCATGACGGAAGACGAAGCGACGAGCTGAGGAAACTTAAGATAACAAAAGATTATATCAAATATGCCGAGGGATCGTGCCTGATAGAGCTTGGCGATACCAAGGTCATAACGACTGCGACGGTCGAAGAGACGGTACCGCCATTTCTAAGGGGCAAGGGAAAGGGGTGGGTGACCGCCGAATACGGCATGATACCGAGATCGTGTAAATCGCGCGTCCAGAGAGAGGCGTCGAAGGGAAGGTTGGGCGGCAGGACGATGGAGATACAGCGCCTTATAGGCCGCTCGATGAGGACCGTGATGGATACCTCGAAGATAGGTGAGCGGACTATATGGATGGACTGTGACGTCATCCAGGCCGACGGCGGAACGAGGTGCGCGAGCATTACCGGGAGTTTCATATCGCTTGTTCTTGCGCTGGAAAAGATGCGGAAAGACGGGCTCCTCGAAGATATCCCAATCTCAGATTACGTTGCCGCCGTGAGCGTCGGGATGCTGGACGGGAAGCCGGCCCTTGACCTCAATTACGATGAGGATTCTACCGCCGAAGTCGACATGAATGTTATTATGACTGGCGGCGGTAGATTTATCGAGATACAGGGCACCGCCGAGAGAGAGCCTTTCACAAAAGAGGACATGAATAAACTTCTTGCGTTGGCAGGTAAAGGGATAGACGAATTGGCGGCTGCGCAGAAAAAAGTCTTAAAAAGGCTCGCCGGAAAATGAGGACCCTTGTTATAGCAACGAAGAATGAGAAGAAGCTTCACGAACTCAAACGATATCTTAAGGAAGTCAGGGCCCGCGTCGTTTCATTAAAAGAGTTCAAGCGTGTTCCGCGGATAGTGGAGAATGGCAAGACCTTTAAGGCCAATGCGGTCAAGAAGGCCATGGTGATATCGAAATTCGCCGGAGCCTTGACGCTGGCGGACGACTCGGGGCTTTCGGTAAGGGCTCTGGGCGGACGGCCGGGCGTCAGGTCGTCGAGATTTGCCGGTCCGAGGAAGAGCGATAGGCAGAATAACAAGAGACTGCTGGAGCTTCTTGCAAAGGTGCCGCCCGCTAAGCGGCAGGCGAAATTTATATGCGCCGTCGCGATATGCGATAACGGCAAAATCGTAAAGGTGATAGAAGAATCCTGCTCAGGCCTTATAGCTTTCTCGGAAAAAGGCGGATACGGATTCGGCTACGATCCGCTATTCCTGATACCGAAATATAAAGAGACGTTCGGTGAACTTGGCCTTAAAGTCAAGGACAGGATGAGCCACCGCTCGAAGGCGCTTAAAAAAGCGCGTGAATTTTTGAAGAGGTATTTATAGAAAGCCGGGGCGTAGCGCAGCTGGCTAGCGCGCTTGCTTTGGGAGCAAGAAGTCGACAGTTCGAATCTGTCCGCCCCGACCAGTTATAAAATTTTATGAGTCCCTGTAGCTCAGTTGGATAGAGCATCTGCCTTCTAAGCAGAGGGTCGCCTGTTCGAATCAGGCCAGGGACGCCAATTTTTGAAAGCTCATTATAGGGCGGACCATGATAAAGATCACAGACGGCCTGATCAAGTCGGTTTCTGACAAGGCCAAAGCTTCCCCGCGGAAGCGTATAAACTACAATTTTCACCAGTCATACGATGAGCCGCTGCAGCGGCTGCTTAATGCCGCCGAGCTCGGCACATACATACAGCCGCATAAACATGAAGATCCCGGCAAGACGGAGGTCTTTATCATTTTGAAAGGGAGCGTTGTCGTGGTGGAATTCGACGATGCCGGCAATATTATCGACCATGTTATCCTGGACAGCGAAAAGTCCGCCGCCAACATCGCCAGGGCGGTGGAGATACCTCCGGGAGCCTGGCACACATTCATAACGCTCGAGCCGGGCTCTGTTCTCTATGAGGCCAAGGACGGCCCGTACAATAAAGCCATTGACAAGAACTTTGCGCCATGGGCTCCGCGGGAGGGGGACGAAAGGTGCGCAGGATTTAACGACAGGATCCTCGCAAAACTTGATCTGCGTTTTTCAAAATAAAGAATATCCGTTATAACAAAATTTTATGAATAAACCATTTGCCATATTCAGAAGTTTCCGCGCGCAGATAATGGCAATATTCATACTCTTAATCTGTTTTTCCGCAGTAGTCGGCAACCTCCTTATATACGAATACTCGCTCAAGGCCAATATGGATCAGGCCAGAGAGAAACTCGTAATCATCGCCCAGACAGTGGCCATGACGATAGATCCCGATACGCTTTCGAAGATACCGCTCGACAAGGCGGGCATGGAGAGTGAGGCATATAGGGCGATCGAGGCTAAGTTGTTGAGGGTAAGGGATGTCGCGCCTTCGCTTGCTTATATATACATCCTGAAGAGAACCGATAAAAATAATATCCTGCAATTCATGATCGATATACACCCGGGGTCGTATAAGGCTAATGAAGCGCCTGCAGTTCCCGGAGAAAAATACGATGCAGGCAATATGCCGGATCTGCGCAGGGCCTTTCTTGTCCCGTCCGCTGACAGGAAGATCACAGCCGACAAATGGGGAGCATTCCTTTCCGGGTATGCGCCTATATATAACACCATGGGTGCGCCGATGGCTGTTCTCGGCATAGACATGGATGCCGGCGATGTATATCAGATAGAAGCGGAGACGCGGAGGAGGGTGCTGCTGGTATTTTTGGCGAGCATCATAATATCGGTGCTCGTAGGAATACTGGTCGCCGGCGAAGTTGTTTCGCCGATAAAGCGATTGGTAGAAGGCACCCGCCATATATCTTCCGGAGATCTTCGCTATAAAGTCGACGCCAGAGGGTCGAATGAGATAGTAGAGTTAGGGGCGTCATTTAACAGGATGGGTGCCAATCTTTTCAAGGCCAGGGAAGCGCTGTTAAGCTATTTTTACCGGGCCGTTCAATCACTCATCCGCGTACTGGAAGCGCGTGACCCTTACACGAAGGGACATTCGGACAGGGTGGCCGATTATGCCGAAAAAATTGCTGCAGAGATGGGCCTGGCAAAAGAGAAGATGCAGCTTTTGCACGATGCATCCCTCCTGCATGATATAGGTAAATTGGGCATACATGATATCGTGTTGAGTAAGAAGGTCGGACTGACGCCTGAGGACTGGCACACGATCCGGAAACATCCGGAGATAGGCGCGGAGATACTGAAGCCCATCTCGCTTGACAAAGAACTTCTCGCCGTAGTCAGGGAGCATCACGAGCGGTATGACGGGACAGGTTATCCGGATGGCCTCATTGGCAGCAGGATAGACCCGCTTGCCGCGATCGTAGCAGTCGCAGATTCATACGACGCGATGACTTCGCATAGAGGGTACAAGAAAGAACTTACTAAGCTTGAGGCGATCGAACAGTTGAAGGCAAACTCCGGCACGCAGTTCGATCCGAAAACGGTCGAAGCATTCGTACGGGTTCTTGAAAGAGGATAAAAATAGGAGACGGTTCGCTTTTTATGAGAATGACGATCGCGTTATTGGCGATAATTTTGATGAGTACGACGGCATATGCCGAGACTTATATGGACGCAGGCGGCAAGTTGAAGATGCGTATTGGAAAGAAAGACGCGGCCTCGATATCGGAAGTGCCTGAATACAGCAATCATAAAGATACGATCCAGACCGAATCGGCTCAGGTATTTATTATTGCGCTCGATTCGAACAGGACGACCGGTTACGAATGGCAGATCGAACAGCCGTTCGATAACCTGGCGCTCGAATCGGTGGGCGTAGAGTACGTGAAAGGGCCGAACAACATGCCGGGCGCCGGCGGTAAAGAGAAATGGACTTTCAGGGCTTTGGTATCCAGGAGGGAGGCCGTGCCTATATCCTTTAAGTATGTCCGGCCGTGGGAAAAGGACGCTAAGCCCGATAAAGAGGTTACGTTTAAGGTCATGATAAATAAGGGGCCGGTCGAGCGGCAGTTGGATTCGATGCAAAAAGAGTTGGACAGGATGCGAAACAGTTCGTGGACGGAACATTTGGGGCAGTAGCGCGAAAAATTATAGTTTAAGATTCTCAGGCCGCCCTCTTGCAAAAGTCAGATTATGTGGTAGACTTTCTTTAGCATCGTAGGCCGGGTTTAAACCCGGCCTACGAACAGAGCGAGGCCTTGTGAGGAAGAGCAGTACGCTTCTAATAGCGGCAGTTTTCTTTCCGGTCCAGGTGTTCCTGCAATCGAGCCCGAGCGCCCACGCTGAAAATAGCATTCTTAACCCGCCTTCAGAAATAGCCATAGCCAAAACCGGTTCATCTTTAAAGTCAGAGTGGAGCGCCATCCGCGCAGCGCTGTCGATATACGAATTGGATGCCGTCAGGAAGCTGTCTAAGGATAAGCTTATCGAAGAATGCGTATCGCTTCTCAGCGGCTCTGATGTCCGCTTCGAAGTCGATCGTATCGATATGATGAGAAAGGGATGGACGCGTTACTATCCTTTTTATATAGGAGATAGGGCCTTTATCGCAAGAATATTCCTGACGAAAGAAGCGTCCTTTCAGGCCAGGGTCCCGGTCATAACCGAGCTTTATATAAGAAGTCCGGCAGTGACGCTCCAGATATTGCCGGGCGCAAGCGAGATCCTCAACGACTGCAAGATAAAGCCGCACAGTATTTATTCATCTTCCCTCGCAGACAAAAGCGCCTAGTTTTTCGCCTCATCAGTAATCGAAAAATTTTGATGATAATTTAAGGAGGTAGTGTTATAATAAATAAAATATGAGAACCCCGCTTATTAAGTTCCTTGCTGTAATTGTGATGGTTGCGCTGCTGCCCGGCTGCGCGGTATTGTTCGGTACGAATGTCAGGGCCTTGAGCGAGATCAAAGAAGGGCACGTAAAAGTCTTTGATAAGGACGTATCTTACTGTTACGAGCGCACGAGGTTCCTGCTCACGAAGTGGGACGCGGTCGCTTATGACAAGATCAGGAACGAATATATCGTAGTGATGGAGCTTGAAAATATCTTCCCGAGCTGTATCAATACGACCGAGCTCGGCATATTCTTTACCGAGATAGAGCCGCACAAGACCGAAGTGAAAGTAACCTCCCTTAATTATAATCTTTCGAAGTACGTCTCCAACAAACTCTTCTATTACCTGGAACACGGCGAGAAGAGGCCTCCTGTCGTGAGCACGCCCGCAGCGTGGAAACCTGATTACTGATGCAGGACCTGAAAGATAAACTCAATCCATCCCAGCTATCGGCAGTGTCGGCTATAGACGGCCCTGTCCTCGTGATAGCCGGTGCGGGAAGCGGCAAGACCCGCGCCATCGAATACCGGGTCCTAAATCTGGTCAATAAAGGCGTTAAGCCTGAATCGATACTCCTTCTCACGTTCACCAGAAAAGCCGCGCACGAGATGCTCTCGCGCGCTGCCCGGCATGACCACAGGTGTAAGCACGTCGACGGCGGGACTTTCCATTCGTTCGCATTCAGGACCCTCAAGCGCTATTCTAAAGCTCTCGGTATCTCAAACCAATTCTCGATATTAGACGAGAGCGATAGCTCTGATGCGGTTCACAGGTGCGCGTCAAAGCTCGGATACTTCGACAAGATAGAAAAATTCCCCCGCAAAGATACCTTAAAGTCTGTTTTGAGCATGTCGGTCAATAAGGGCAAATCTATATCCGCGATACTTGAGTTTGAATACCCGCACTTCCTGCAGCATGTAAAAGAGATAGAGAGGCTGAAAAAAGAGTACGCCTCCTATAAGCTGGAGAAGGGGTATCTTGACTACGACGATCTGCTGGTATATCTGAAGCTCCTTCTGGAGATAGAAGATATGCGCAAGGCGATAGCGTCACGGTATAAATACGTGATGGTAGACGAATATCAGGACACTAACGCCATCCAGGGCGATATCGCGTATCTTTTGGCGCTCGACCATAAGAACATAATGGCAGTGGGAGACGATGCGCAGTCGATATACGCTTTTCGCGGCGCATCCCATAAAAACATAATGGAATTCCCGAATAAATTTTCGGACTGCAGGATAATAAAGCTGGAGGAAAACTACCGTTCCGCCCAGGCGATACTCGACGTGGCTAACTCGGCCCTGGAAAACATGAATAATAAATATTCCAAATGCCTTGTATCGACGAGAGAAGATCCCGGCGAAAAACCGAAACTCAACTTCTTCAAAAATCAGTATGATGAAGCAGAATGGATAGTAGATAGGGTAAGGAGCCTGGAGTCGGAGGGCGTAGGACTGGAGCACCAGGCGGTCTTATTTCGCTCCGCCTTCGTTTCGATAGCGCTGCAGGCGGAGCTCTCGAAAAACGGAATACCTTACCAGGTATTCGGCGGCCTTAAATTTTACGAAACCGCGCACGTAAAGGACATCCTTTCGTGTCTAAAGGTCGTGATGAATCCGAAAGACGAGATCGCCTGGCACAGGATCCTGACGATGATAGACGGCGTGGGCGATAAGACCGCCGGCGCTCTCACGGAAGATATGATGACCAGGACGTCGCTGGAAGACATCCTGGAAAAAGCCTTGAGCGGAAAGATGGTCCCTAAAAAAGCTTTATCCGGGATCGCGAGATTGAAAAAGTTCCTCAAGAGCACGCGCGGTACGGACGGCGAAATTCCACCCGGCATTATCTACGACCTTGCATTCGACTACTATTCTCCGTTATTTAAGTTGAAGTTTGATGATTGGAACGTGAGGGCCAATGACCTCGAAGCGCTAAGGCAAATAGCCGCTAGGTACGATTCGATCGGGGAGCTCCTGGCCGATTTTGCGATCGAGCCGCCCGATAGAGGAGTATTACGCGTCGAGCCTAAGGCTGGCGGTGCGGATGCGCCGATTACGCTTTCCACGATACATTCCGCTAAGGGGCTCGAATGGGATACCGTCTTCATGATAGGGCTTGTCGAAGGTGTTCTGCCGTCGAGCTTCGCGCTCGATAACGCCGAAGAGATAGAAGAGGAGTCGAGGCTATTTTACGTCGGCATAACGCGCTCGCGGAACAGGTTATTTCTTTCGCTGAACCACGAAGGCGGCCGCGGCGGTATAATGCAATTTAACAAAGTTTCGCGTTTTCTAGACATGCCGAATATAATGGCCGGGCTCGATCAGAAATTTGCTTTTGAAAAAGATTCCGAAGGCGAAATAGAGCTGGACGACGATGACGGCATAACGCCGTTTTATAATAAAGAGTCGCTTCTGGATAAGATAATCGGCCGCAGGCCAAAGCATCCCAGGTGGAATCCTGAGGACCTGCCGGACGAATAAGGGACTGTGTCCCCGTAGCTCAATTGGATAGAGTACTGGCCTCCGAAGCCAGCCGAGGCGGTTCGAATCCGCCCGGGGACGCCATCCGCCTATGACTGACGATAAATTATACACAAAGAAACAGGACGAGTGGCGCGCAGAGTTCGAAGCGCTGTGTAAAAGATGCGGGAAGTGCTGCGGCATAGAACAGGATCCTTGCTCCAATCTTGTCATAAGCCCGGATGGCAGATATACTTGTAAAATATACGAAGATAGGTTGGGCCCTCAGAAAACCGTGTCGGGTAAGGCCTTTACGTGCGTTCCGATAAACGAAGTCATAAATAAAGGCATGCCTCACTCCTCTTGCGGCTATATGACTTTAAACGACAGGTGAAGATGCGTAAACATCCCGTCTTTTTTTTATTTTTTGTCCTGCTGTTCTTGTCGGCGGGCCCGGCATGCTGCGGCGAGATGGCCATTTCGCAGGAGGACCTGGACTACAGGAAATTTAAGCTCGACAACGAGACGTGCGACGTAGCCGTCCTTTACCGCGATACGAAGGACGGAGCCGACGTAGCCATATCGGCGATCGCTATGGGCAAGGGCGCCAACTTCAGGAAATGGCTGGTCACCGACGTGCGGCTGCGTTCGGGCGAGGACAGGATCAGGCCCGATGACTACGGGAAGTTCTACGTCAGGCAGGAGTCGTTCTTTCGTCTTCCGGCGGCAGTCCTCTTCGCGGCCCTGGGTACGCAGATTAATGTTTCCGGTTCTTCGCTCAACCAGGGCATCGGTAAGGCGGGCGCCGCGATAGGCTTGGGGCTTCTGGCGTGGGCGGCAAAGGGCGATATAGAGGGCTACAAGTGCCTGTTCCGCCTTAATAAAGATATAGCCGACAGGATAAAGGCGGGAAGGGTTTTTGCAGAAATAAAAGTGGAAAATCAGGACGAGCACCTGCAGGATACGATAAAGATTGGTATTGCAAAACAGGCTTCCAGGGCGGATAATAAAGCGAAGTACGAGAAGATGGGCCAGGACGAGCTGGCAAAACTTATAGCGCATCTCGGATGGCGCGCGAAGACGCTGGAAGAGGAGCAATCTTCATACAAGTATGGCGTCGATCCCAAATATGACGAGATCCAGTCCAGGATAGAGGATATCGAGACCCAGAGAGCGGTCGCGCACGAGATATGGTTCGAAAAACTGGAGAAGAAATGATGAGGTTAAAACATCTATTATCGTTAATACTGATGATCGCCGTACTCGCGGTATCGTTCACAGCCTCGTTCGCGGAGAGCGCGCGTATGACGCCGGTCGTAAAAGTCGTGAAAGAGTGGTCAGGAGCTGTAGTCAATATAAGTACGGAGAGGGTGCTTCTATTGCGCACGCATCCTTTCTGGGGACAATTCGGCGGGATGATCGGCGATCCTTCGGCGCAAAATATGCAGACGGTGGGGACGATGCAGGCCAAGAGCATCGGTTCCGGCGTTATAATCTCTAAGGACGGGTTGATACTGACCAATGCGCACGTCGTCCAGATGGCCAATAAAATATTTGTAACATTAAGTAACGGAAAACAGGCGGAAGCCGCTATAACAGCCTTAAGTCCGGAGAACGATCTGGCCTTGATGAAGATTTCGCCGCCCGAAGATATCAAGCCTGTCCGTATCGCGGACGATGCAATGATAGGCGAGACGGTGATAGCCGTGGGCAATCCTTTAGGCCTTGAGAATTCGATATCCGTCGGGGTGATAAGCGGGCTGAACAGGAATATAGTCGTTAATAACCAGGTGAACCCGGCTCTCTCGGGGCTCGTTCAGACCGATGCTTCGATCAATCAGGGAAGTTCAGGCGGTGCGCTCTTTAATCTGGACGGAGAGCTTGTCGGGATAAATCTCGCCGTCATCCAGGGTGCGAACAGTATAGCTTTTGCCATACCGTATACGAAGATAGACAATGTGCTGAAAGAATATCAGGAAGCCAAAAAGGTTCCCGTGTCGGTAGTGAATGTTATAAAAATTCCAGGGCAATAAAAGGAGAAACGATGGACGCGTTATTGAAGAAGATATTGGAAGCAGGCGGAATCCCGGGATACGAGAGTGAAATCGCGAAGATAATGCAGGCCGAATTAAAGAAAAGCTGCAGTGCCGTCGAGATCGATAACTTCGGGAATGTTATCGCGCGGAAGGGTAAGGGTAAGACGAAGATCATGGTAGCCGCGCACATGGATGAAGTCGGCTTTATGGTGAAACATATAACGAAAGAAGGTTATCTCAACTTCATAAAGGTAGGCGGCATAGACGATAGAGTCCTTCCGGCCCAGAGGGTGGTCGTAAAGTCAAAGAAAGGAGATTCGCTCGGAATAATAGGGACGAAACCGCCGCATCTTCAGAAAGAAGAGGACAAAAAACATCCGCTCAAATATGAAGATATGTTTATCGATATCGGCTGTAATAACAAGGAAGAGGCCGAGAAGCGCGCAGGCGTAGGCGATGTCGTGATATTCGAGCCGAACTCCGGCGTCTTGAACGGGAAACTTTTTTACGGTAAAGCGGTTGATGACAGGATCGGATGTTATGCCCTCATTAAGATCATGGAAAAATTGAAAGCTAATGCAGAAGCCTATGCCGTTGCGACCGTACAGGAAGAGGTGGGTTTAAAAGGCGCGAGGACATCGGCTTTCAGGATAGATCCGGATTTTGCGATAGTGTTAGATACGACGATAGCAGGCGATACGCCGCAGATCACGGAGCGGGAGTCGTCATTGAAACTCGGGCTTGGCGTGGCGATAACGATCATTGAAGCATCCGGCAGGGGCATCATAGTCAATGAGAAGATCAAAGACCTGCTCATTGATACAGCGAAGAAGAATAAGATAAAGTACCAGGTGGACGTGATAGAGGGCGGGATGACCGACGGCGCGATGATATACATGAATAGAGAGGGCGTGCCGACCGGGGTCTTAAGCATCCCTACCAGATACATACATTCGTCCACGGGCGTATTCAATATCGACGATGTGAATTCAGCCGTAGAGTTGGCCGTAAAAGCGGTTGAACGGCTTGCTAAAGAATGAAAAGCGCAAGCAAAGTATATTTCGTAAAGGTCGGCGAATCGGATCCCGTGGATACCGTAAAGGCAAAGCTCGATAAACTTATTGATGGAAGCCGCGTTCTCGACCCTGTTGTAAAGAGCGACAGGGTGGCCGTGAAGATGCACTTCGGCGAAGAGGGCAACGTCGGCCATGTCGATCCTGCGTACGCCGGTGTTGTATGCCGTGAGATAACCAGGCGCGGCGGCAGGCCGTTCCTGGCCGAGACGAATACGCTATATAGAGGAAGACGCACCAACTCTGCGGATCATTTGAAGCTGGCCTGCGAGCACGGTTTTTCGGAAGAGGCCTGCGGCGCGGAGATCGTGATCCCGGACGACACCCGAAAAGAAAATGTCTCGGAGGTAAAAGCAGCGGGGCGCTTCTTCAAGTCTATGAAAGTTGCATCGGTATTTTTAAAGGCTGACGCGATCGTCAGCCTTGCCCATTTCAAAGGACATATAATGACCGGTTTTGGCGGCTCGCTTAAGAATATAGGGATGGGATGCGCTTCGAGAGAAGGTAAGCTCGCCCAGCATTCGGACGTGACGCCCATAGTTGTGATTAAAAAATGCACAGCATGCGAAACCTGCATTAAGGAATGCCCTGCCGATGCGATCTTCCTTCGGGAAGACAAAGCCGTCATAGATCCCGCGAAATGTATAGGCTGCGCTACCTGCATAGCAGTGTGTGCACAGGGTGCCATTGAAATAGACTGGGAATCGGGCGGTTCTAATATCCAGGAGAAGATGATAGAATATGCCTCCGCCGTCCTCTTGAAGAAAAAAGGAAAACTCGCGTTCATAAATTTCGCCACAAAGATAACGAAAGAATGCGACTGCCTGGCCAAGGACGACCCGCGCATCGTTCCGGATATCGGGATATTCGCATCTATTGACCCGGTTAGCATCGATAGGGCCTGTTATGATGCCTGCATAAAGGCGGCCGGTAAAGATATATTCAAGGAAGTCCATCCCGATAGGGACGGGTCCGAACAGCTTAAATGCGCTGATACCCTCGGCCTGGGTAGTCCAGACTATGAGCTGATAGAATTGTGAAGAAGATCGTCATAATAGCCGCCGCAGTTATCCTGGCAATCTCAGCCTGGATATTTTATTTAAATGAGAAGGTCCTGCCGGTAAAGATAAAATCCCGCATCATAAACGACCTCGAGGGTATCACCGGAAAAAAAGTCCTTATCGGTTCCGTTAAATTCAATATATTTAAAGGACTCGTCCTGAGCGATCTCATAATACGCGACGAAGAGACCGCCGTAATAAACGTAAAAGAGGCATCGTGCCCCGTCTTTATCCTTCCGCTCTTAAAGAAACAGGTGATCATGCCGCGCCTTACTCTGGAATCGCCCGAGATATTCGTCGAGCGAAGGCCGGACGGCTCTTTTAATATTGTCGAGTTATTTTCGCACTACCACGAAATGAAAAAGGACTTCAGTTTTATCCTGCGAAGGGTCGTCATAAAGAAAGGAGATGTGAATTTTCACGACCTGACGCTCGAGCCGGTATTCAAAAAAGAGTTGAAGGGCGTGGATGCCGACATATATCTCGATATCCCGGCAAAAGTCCGGTTTGCCGTGAAATTTAATATTCAATCGGACGCTCCGTCTGCCCTGGCCGCGAAGGGAGAATATCTGCTGCCGGGAAAAGAGTTTAGCGCGGATATAAGGCTCAGCGCTATTCTTCCGAAGGATTTTGAGCAATATTACAAAAAAGGCGGATTCTATTTTCCCGAAGGTCAGGTCGACTCCGCGATCGGCCTTGAGTACAAGAACGGCATTCTTAAGGCCGGTATAGAGTCCGACGCGAAGGCGCTCGCGTTTTCTAAAGAAGCATTGTACGCAAAGTTCGACGCAAAGATACTCGCGGAACTGTATTATGGTTTCAGCGACAATAAATTAAGTTATTCCGGTACCGCCGACATCCTGGACGGCCGCGTATCGGGCATCGAGACGATAAAAAATATTGATGATGTAAAAGGAAGAGTCGAGTTTAGCAATCTTGGGCTTTCTTCCGGGAATATGCGGGCCACGATCCTTGGCCTGCCGATGGAAGCGAAGCTCGGCATAGGCGACTTCAATAATCCTGTATTAAATATCGATGCCGTTTCCGACGTTACGCTGGAAACGTTCCAGGGTACGCTCAAAGATGCGTTCGGGATAGAAATCCCTGCAGATCTTAAAGGACCCGGGAAGCTCGGCCTCGTTATCCGTTACAAGCTTTCATCTCCGGCTGAATTCCAGATCAAAGGCACCTTGTCCGCGTCCGACGCTTCGATATCGGCCAATAAAGGGAAAGACATTTTGGATAAAGTGACAGGCATTTTCCAGTTCACGCCCAGCCAGCTTAGCTGGGAAGAGGCTGCCTTCGGCTATAAAGGCGTCAGTTACCGTACGTCGGGCACGTTGACCAATTTTAAAACACCCGGGGTGCAGATGAAGCTGACCTCCGACAATCTCGAGATCGATGCCTTATTTGCCATAAACGACAAACTCTTCAACTTTTCGAAATTTTCAGGGCGGTATCTGAATTCAACCTTTTCCCTTAATGGCTCGCTGGATCTTTCCGGCAGCCAGAGGAAAGAATCCGTCCTGGCGGACATGGCAGGCATTATCAATCTCGACCCGGAGGATCTCAAGGAGCCTCTCAAAAAATTTAAAGAGAAGTTCGAGAAGATAAAACCGAGAGGCGACGTCCGCGCCGAACTTGGCATCAAAGGAAATATCAAAGATCTTAAAACATGCGCGATAGACGCCAAACTTTCTAGCGATAATCTATCGCTTTATGACCTGAAGATGCAGAATACGACGCTGAATTATAGCCAGAAGAACGGTGCAGGCGACATACTATTCATGCGCTCATTCCTTTACGGCGGTTCGATGAGATTGACGGGGAAGATAGGGTGGGCCTCTAAAGATGTTCCATATTCTATCGACGCCAATATGGAAGGGGTTAGGATCGAGAAGTTTAAAACCGATACCGCCTTCAAGGACAAGGATATTGCCGGCTCGATAAATGTCCATGTGCGCCTGAACGGCGTACTGGGCGACCTCGCGCGGCTTAAAGGTCAGGGAAGGGCCGTCGTATCGGACGGGAAGCTATGGCAATTGAACCTCTTCCGCGGCCTGGGCATATTACTTTTTTCGAGCGATTTCAGTAACGTTATATTTAAAGAAGGGCACGGCGACCTCGTCATAGAGGATAGCGCTGTCTTTGTAGATAACTTTGACCTGAAGAGCGGCCTGGTAGATCTTTATGGATCGATGAAATTCGGTTTTGATAAATCGGTGAGCGGCTCGGTCAAAGCGGAATTTTCGGATGAAGCGCTTGGTACCGATGCCCAGAAAAATATTGTAACGGCGCTTGGTAATTACAGCATGATACAGCTCTCCGGGACCTTGAAAGACCCGCAATATAAGGTAAGGCCCGATGTGGGCAGCATAATAGAGGATGTCAGCGAGCGCATTTTCAGTCCATAAAATGGCTTGACACATATTATGGTGCAACGTTATAATCCGGCTGAAGAGGGATAGCATGAAGAAAACCGCAGTATCGGTAATCTGCCTCATTTTCATTCTTCAAGGCATTTCCTATTCCCAGACACCCCCGCCATCACAGACCGGCGGCGGCATAGAGCAGCAGCAGGACCAGATCCAGAGAGAGCGCGCCCTCCAAAAACGCATAACCACAGAAAAGAAGAAGGAAGAAGGCATTACCGAAGAGAAGGCTGCATCCGCCGAAGGGGGGAAGCCGGTCCTTATTACGAAGATAGAGGTAGAAGACGTCACGCTCATTCCCAAAGATGTTATCGATAAGATAATCTCTTCCTATGAAGGCAAAGAACTATCCTTAAGGGAGATGCAGAAGGCCTGCGACCTTATCACCGATGAATACAGGAAACGCGGGCGTGTCACTTCGCGCGCCTATCTCCCCCCGCAGACCATCAGGGGAGGCATACTCGTCATAGCGATCGTAGAAGGCAAGGTGGGAAATGTTGAGGTGAGGGGTAACAGGTATTTCGGTTCCCAGCTTATTAAAAAAAAATTAAAGTTGAAGCCCGGTAAACACCTGGATTATCAGGCCATGCAGAAAGGCCTGACCAAACTGAATGAAAATCCGGATAGATTCGTAAAGCTTGTACTAATTCCAGGCAGGGAAGCGGGTACGACCGATATTGTGCTTGAGGTCGAGGACAAACTCCCGTTCCATTACGGTTACGAATTTGACAATTTCGGATCCAGGTACATAGAGCACGACAGGCATACGGGCACGGTCGAACATAATAATCTGCTGGGCCTTGATGATAAATTATCTTTCAAATATCAAAAGGGCCAGGGCAACTTCTACGACCTCTATAGTTTTCAGTATACCGTGCCGGCGACGAACACCCTCGATATCGGCGCCTACACCCTCTGGAGCGATACCCGCCTTGCCAAAGAATTTAAAGCCCAGAACATAACGGGCAGCGCCCAATTGGCCGGCGCCTTCCTGAACTTTGTCATTATAAATCTTTCGAGCGTCGATCTCGGGCTTACCGGCGGTTTCGATTATAAATCCGTATTGAACTATGTAAATGGGAATAAAAATTCACGCGATGAGGACAGGGTTATCAAGGTCGGTTTTGACCTTGACATGCAAGACAGGTGGGGCAGGACGATCGTTACGTTCGAAGAGGATATCGGCCTCCTGATAGGCAATCTTCACAAGAAAGACCCGCTCGCTACGCGGCAAGGGGCAGGAGCGGTCTTTAACAAATTGGTCGGTAACCTATACAGGCTCCAACCGATGCCGTTCGGTTCCACCATATTATGGAAGAACCAGTTCCAGGCTACCGCTTACAACATGCTTGCCATCGAGCAGTTACAGGTGGGAGGGATAGCGAATGTGCGCGGATATTCCCCTGGTGAATATAGCGGCGACTCGGGGTTGACAAGTACTGTCGAGTGGGCATTCCCGCCGTATTTTATGCCGAAAAATCTAAGGGTGCCGCTTTCAAAGAGCACATTTTATGACGCGACCCGGTTCGTCGCATTCTATGACCTGGGTTACCTGCATACCAAGACGATCCAATTTGCGGGCGACAAAACAAACCGTACTGTTCAAGGCTGGGGCGGCGGGGTGCGCTTTAATCTGCCGGAAGAACTTTATGCCCGCATTGAGTTCGCTTACAGGTTTAATAGCGACGTGCAGTTCGGTGACGCCAACATGTATATGGATTTCAGCAAGAGGTTTTAGTAGGGCACGTTTTAACGTGCCCTACTGGATAGAAATGAAAAAGTCAGCTTTTTTGCTTGTGTTCTTAAGCGAAAAAGAGTAGGATTTTGTTAATGAAAAGAGCCTCGACCATCCTGACAATCTCCTGTATCCTGCTCGTCATAAATCTATCCACCTTCTCTTCGGTTGCCAGCGCGTTTGACGGTACTGTCGACGGCGGTACGATGACAGAGACTACTACGGGCGTGAGGATAGACGGGCCTGGAAACATCGAATTCAGGGGCAACCTTTCTACGCCGGCCGGTTTCACAGTCGATATCTACGCGCTCAACGCTTTATTGAGAGACATAACCGGTTCTGCTACCATCGCTAACGGGATATATACTCTATATGGTCCCGGCACATTGGCAATGATAAACCCCGCCGGATTCATCTTCGGTTCTACGGCACAGGTCAACGCCGCAAATATAATCGTTTCCACGCTGAATATATCAACCAACGACTTCTTTGACGGCTGCGGGACCGGCACATTCCGTTTCACAGGCCAGGGCGCTTATATCATTAACCACGGCAAACTTATTTCTCAGCCGGGCGGATATGTTTGCTTATTGTCTCAAGCAATAAAAAATACAGGCACGATCCAGGCTGCATTAGGTAAAATAATCCTGGCTTCAGGCGAAAAGATGACACTTGCGCTCGATGACCTGGGCACTATTTCAGTAGTAGTGGATGAGGCGGTTAAGAGCGAGATATTTGGGCCTGATGGCCAGAAGATAAAGAGCGGTATAGAAAATACAGAAGACGGCGTAATCTCAGCGAACGGCGGCACTGTAACCCTTACCGCGAAATCGCTAAATAGGGTGTTCGACTACGCTATTAATAATTCCGGCATTATCGAAGCAAAATCGCTTAACGAGGTAAATGGCGAGATCGTGCTAAGCGGCGAAGGCGCGCCGATCATTAACACGGACACCATAAAGGCAAATAAAGTCGATATAGACGCCATAAACTCCGATTTCTTCAATTACGGCAGTGTAATAGCCGAGGGCTCCCGGGCCGGCGCAGGTGAAGTATTTATTAATGCCGTTAATATATGGCAGGGCGGGCTTATTGCTGCGGACAGGTCCGTCAATATCGATGCCGATGGCCTATTCGCAGATCCTAAGATCATTCTTCCTATAGAGCCCGACTCCATAGGACCGATAATAGTACTTAACCCTGATCCGCCGTTTACCATCCCTGAAGCAATAATTCCGGTTATTCGCGCCCCGATAGTGAATATAAGGGCCAATACGATAGGCATCTATGAATATCCGGTAAATATCAATGCCGGCCTTACCTATATATATAAGATGGCAGGGAATATCGATATTTTGGAAAGCTTAGGTATTGGGACGAGCATATTACTGCGCGGTCCCCCCGGCAGCGGCTTCTCGATAATCTACTCCGAAGACTCAGACCTTACCTTAGATTCTGCCGGCAGTGTTAATATTATCGGTACAGATCCTATATATCTGTACGGCAATATAACATTCTACGATTTTACCTGTACAATCCCTAATAAAACCATATACTTCGAAGCCGGGAAGGCTTACACATTTATAGGCACCTTTAAGATACAGGGCGCCTATGCCCAGCATGTAAAATTACTTTCATCGCAAAAAGGGACGCAGTGGTATATAGATCCTCGAGGCGGAAGGGATATCACCTACGCGTGGATCGAGGATTCGTATAACATGAACCCTAGCGAAATTGTAATGACCGAATCCACCAACAGGGGGAACTCTTTCAATTGGGATCCGACCGGTACATGGACAGGCGCGATTTCATCCCTTTGGTCGGTGGCTGGCAATTGGAGCGGTTTGGGCGGCGCTACTCCCGGTGCCGGCGACGATGTCCTGTTTAACGGCGGCAGCGTAGTAGACTCGACAGTGGATGCCGCTTTTGGCGGCACGATACGCGATATAACGATAGCCGCAGGGTATACGGGGACCATCACCCTCGCTCGTTCGCTTTCGGCGAGAGATTTTAGCCAGGCCGCGGGGACCTTCAATGCCGGCGCACAGACTCTTACCGTAACCCGCGATTTCGCGCTTTCCGGCGGAATATTCAACGCCGGTTCCGGCTCTCTTTCTGTAGCCGACGATTTCACGATTTCAGGCACGGGCGTATTTAATGAGGGGACCGGCACCGTTAAATTCACCGGAGGCGCTGCGACCATCAATGTCTTAGTTACCGAGACCTTCTATAATCTGGTATTCGCGCCGACTACGGCAGGCGCAAACAAAACCATATCAAATAACGACACGTTGATAGTAAGCGGCACCCTTACGCTTACCGAAGGCAATATTAATCAGGGAACGACTCCTTCGAGCGGGACGATATCGGCACAGGGCGATATCGTACAAGAGTCTACTTTTGACGGAGGCACGGGGCTCATAATTATTACCGGCACCGCCAATCAGACTTTTACAGGCAACGCCACCGCGAGCGCGGGCGATCTTCCCGACCTTACCATCAACAAAACAGGCGGCACACTGGTTCTCGCGGGGATTATCCGTATCAATGGTCAAGGGGCAGGGGCATGGACTTATATCGCGGGTACGGTAGACGCGACCACCAATGATTCCACCGTAATATTTAATAATGCTAACACCATAGATGGACAGGGAACGTCTTCTACGATGGCATTTGATAATATCGAGTTTAGGGGAGGAACGGCGAAGCTGGCAGGGGATCTCAATGTGGACGGCAACCTAACTATAGTTTCAGGGGCAACCCTTGACGTCAGCACGAGTAACTACGGAGTCGCGGTAGGCGGCAACTGGGTAAATAACGGCACATTTACTGAGAGATCTGGAACAGTTACATTTGACGGTACAGGTACCCAGACCTTAGATTCAGGCGGTACGGGTGCCAGCAAAAGATTCAATAATATAGTCTGTTCAGGTTCAGGTACTTTGCAGATAATAACGAACGATGTTACGCTTAATGGCGACCTCACCGTCTTATCCGGCACCCTTGATCCAAACGGCCGCGTTATTACAGGTAACGGCACAAATACGTTAATCGTTACCGGCACGATACTGGTAGATGCTGCCGTTTTTGCCGGCAGCTACGCAAGCTTTGAGACTAGGACCTTCAACGCCGGCTCCACCGTAAATTACAGTAGAAGCGGCGCCCAGACCATAGATAATACGCTCACCTATTCGAATCTAACCACATCCGGCAGTGGTACGAAGACGCTGGGCGGCGCTATAGCCGTTAATAATAACCTCACTATCGGCGCGGGAACTACTCTCGATGTCAGTACAAGCAATTACGGAATCGATTTAAGCGGTAATTGGACGAATAACGGTACATTTGTTCCGAGGTCCGGCACAGTTACATTTAACGACAACACAAAGACATCCAGCATATCAGGTTCGACGACGTTCAATAACTTTACATGCGTGACGGCAGGCAAGATCTTAAGTTTCGCGGCGGGTTCGACGCAGACGATGACCGGGACCCTTACATTGACGGGAGCGGCAGGTAATCTGGTAGTGCTGAAGAGCTCTGCGGCCGGGACACGATGGAATATAGATCCGCAAGGCACAAGGAACGTTTCATTCGTGGACGCGCAGGATTCAAATAATATTAACGCCGCCCAAATCCCGGCGCCGAATTCGAAAGATTCCGGCAATGATGCTAATTGGAACCTTGTAGATCATTTTACCGTAACAGGGATAACCAGTCCGCAGGCTGCCGGCGCGCTCAGTTCGCCGGTCATCACGGCTATAGACGGCGTAGGCGGCATCTCTACTTCTTATACAGGCACGATCCATTTTACCTCTAACGATGCCGCGGCTATATTGCCCGCTGACTATACCTTTACTTCAGGAGCAGGCCAGGATAACGGCACGCGCACCTTCGCTAATGGCGTAACGCTTAACACTATTACCGCGACAGGTTCGGTCACAGTGACCGACACAGTATCGCTCGCGACAGGCGCCCAGGCGGGCATAATAGTCAATGCTGTTCCCGCCGCTCCCGCGACGCCCGGCGGCACGACCTTCACCGACCCCGCATTACTCGTCGAGGAGCTTACCAGGAGAATAGGGCAAGATACGTTTACCGTATTCAATAATTATCGCCTTGTGTCGGTAAACATCAACCACCCATTCTTCTATTTCTACCATCCATTAACCCCGATCGACCAATCTCTCTTTACCGACATCGCTCTGGATGCAGACGCCTATGAGTTTATCGAGAATTCTATCGAACTCAAAAAACATGCGGCGCCTTATTACGGCATCTAAAAAAGATTGTCCTTTTTCCCGCCGCTGTACTATAATAATCTCAAAACAGGGGGTTTTATGCCAATCAGAATCATTCCAATTTTTATATCTATTTGCCTGATCTGCGGATGCGATACTGCCAATAAGGGCGAACCCGCCGCTATCAAGATCGACAATATCAATATCACCGCCGCCGAATACGATGAAGCATTTAAGGATTCGCCGTATGCCTCGTCCGGAAGCCCTGAGGCCCGGAAAGAGTTCCTCAATAATTATGTAGTGAGGATGCTCATGCTCAGAGAGGCGGAAAGGACCGGTGTGGACAAGAACCCGGAGTTCCTGAAGAATGTTCAGCTCTTCTGGCAGCAGTCTCTTGTCAAGATGATGCTCGACAGGAAGATAAAAGAGATCGCTTCGCATGTTGCGGTAAGCGATAGCGAGGTGAAGGACTATTATCAGACCAATAAAGATACTCTCTTTAAGGAGAAGGACCTCCCTGCGGCATACGGTGAGATAAAATGGCTCATATTGAACGGGAAACAGCAGGCGCTCCTGGATGACTGGCTCAATTCGCTGCGCAGCTCCTCAGAAATCGACATAGATTACAAAGTATTAAAAATAGAAGAATAGGGGGAATGAATGGAAAAATTCAGAAGAAGGAATTATTTCATAGACAAGAATTTTCAGACCAGGTTCATAATAAAATTTTGCGTCATCGTCATGCTTTCCTCCCTGGTCATAGGCGTCTCCCTGTTCTACCTTTCCAGGAATTTTACTACGGTGGCTATAGAGAATGCGCATGTAACGGTCAAGAGCACATCGGATTTCATGCTGCCGATAGTTGCCCAGACCCTTATTCTGGTAACTCTCTTATCGGCAGTATCGGTCGCGCTTCTCACCATGTTCACCTCGCACAAGATAGCCGGCCCCCTATACCGCCTGAAGAAAGAGATAGAAGAATTCAAGAACGGACAGTTAAACTTAAGCTTCAGGACGAGGAGCACGGACCAGCTCAAAGACCTATCCGACTCCCTGGCTGATATGAGCAAGACTTTAAGCGAGAAGCATCTGGCGCTTAAGGGCAAAATGACGGAGCTGAAAGATTCTCTGCAAAAGCCGGGCGTAGCTCGCGATACCATAATGAGTAAGCTCTGCGAATTAGAGTCGATCATAAACTACTTCAAAATTTAATGCCGAAACTCTGTAAAATTTTTTTGCTGAGCACGGCTGTCCTGGCCGCCGTCCTGGTATCAGGAAACGGTTTTGCGCAAGATACCGTGAACAGCAAATATTTCAGCCTGACCGTTCGCGACGGGGTAAGCAAGGCGGAGCTTCTCAAAAAACTCCGCGCGGATTATTTTCTGCAGATGGGCCCGGCGTTATTTGCGGGCGAGTCTAAGGACAAAGACATAGACGCTCTCCTGGCGAGGACATTGGATGCCATATACTTGAGCGTGTCCGACGTTCTAGATATTCACATGTACAGTTTCTCCGTGAACCTGGAGATCTTCCCGGACAGGAGTGCTTTGTCTCTCGAGCTGTGGCCGTATCTTAATAAAAAGATCGACGTTCCTTCGTTCTATTTTTATGATAAGAATAAAATATACATATCATACGCCGATTTGACTCTCGGCATGTTGTCCCACGAAGTGGCCCATTCTATAATCTCGCACTACTTCGTCGTCCAGCCGCCGGCCAAGGTCCAGGAAGTCCTAGCCGGATATGTTGAATACAGCTTGCAGAAAATGGTAAAATAGTCTTAATTTTTGGGGTGAATGGTTTCGTGGTGGCTATAGTGTAAAGGTTAGCACGACAGACTGTGGCTCTGTCCGCACGGGTTCGAATCCCGTTAGCCACCCCACTAAACGATTTGGGCTTCGGGGGAGAAAAATGTGGAGTTGTTTTTCGCCCTTCGCCCGCCAATGCTTAAATCAAGGCGGCCTTGCGGCCAAATCGTTTTAAGGAAAACCTAAATCGGTTTTCCTTAATATTCCTTTCCCTTATGTTGAATAGCTATATTCTGACGGTTAGACGTGCTGGCTAGGAGCCGAGCTCTGCGAGGCGGATAGCCGAATCCCGTTAGCCACCCCAATTTCACTCCTCGGCCATCTGCGAGGATTTTAGTTGCCGAAAATACCTATCGAACCTATGATCAAAGCATGCGGTCATAGGTTTTTTATTTACTCCCAAAAAAATGCTTGACAATATATAGGTTGCATAGTAAACTAGTTTCGAAATAAATAAACTATGAAAATAATTATAAAGGAGAAGGGTAATGGATAAGAATATGGAAGAGCGAATGTTTCAAATGCATGCCGAGGTTTGTAAAAGTATGGCCAACCCGACACGGTTAAAGATTATAAACCTATTGGGTGAAGGAGAAAAAAGCGTTGAAGAATTAAGAAAAAAGCTCCAATTACCAAAAGCGAATCTTTCTCAACATCTGAGCATACTGCGCCAACGTAAAATTGTCGCTGCAAGACGAGAGGGCCTTAATGTTTACTATAAGTGCGCAAACCCAAAAATGCTCAAGGCCTGCGCGATTCTACGGGAAGTGTTGATGGAACAGCTTGCAGATGGCGGCCGCTTGGGTAAATGGATAGATAAGGGAGAGAGATGAAACTCGAACGCCTAACACAAATTGTCCTGGACCGTCCCAAGCTTATTGTTGGACTCGTAGTTGCCATTAGCCTTTTCTTCATGGCACAGTTTCCGAAGATTACAATCGATACCGATCCCAAGCATATGCTGCCTGCGGATTCTCCTGTCCGCCAGTATAATGATAAGGTGGAAAAAGACTTCGTCCTTCATCCCGATGTGATTGTATTGGGGATCGTCAATACCGATGGAATCTTTAACCCGCAGACACTTACCTATATTAAGGATCTGACGAATGCCGTTCGACAGATCCCCGGCGTAATCGTACGGGATGTAGATAGTCTAACTACTGTAGAAAATGTATTCTCTAATGAAGGCGAGCTCGTGGTCAGGCCTGCTTTAGGCGATATTCCGCAGACTGAAAGTAGCTTATCAGCTTTACGCAAAAGCATTTTAGATAATTCGCTCTTTGTAGGCCGCTTTATTTCTTCGGATGGAAAAGCCGTAGCGATCTTCATCCCTATAGAGCCGACCGCCAATGGCAAGGAAATCGCAGACAAGATTCGCGCGATACTGCCAAAGAATTCAGGCCAGAACCATTTTTATCTTGCAGGAGATCCGGTTGCCCGCGACACATTCGGAACGGAGATGTTTCGCCAGATGGCCCTTTTTTCTCCCATAGCAGGCTTTGTGATGTGCATCGCGTTATGGTTTATGTTTCGCAATGTTACCGTGATTATCGCTAACATGGCTGTTGCAATGATCAGCATCATCTGGAGCATGGGAGGGATGATCGGCTTAGGGCTTCCTGTTCACATCATGAGCTCTATGAGTCCGGTCTTTTTAATGGCGATCGCGACCGATGCGGTCCATATTTTTAATGAGTTCGCATTCCGGCTAGGTGAAGGGCACGATAAACGAAAAGCCATTCTGGAAACAATGAAAGTTGTTGCTCATCCGGTCTTTTATTCGGATGTCACCACAGCCGCAGGCTTCGCCGCGCTTGCGACAGTCACCATCGTCCCGGTCAAGATTTTCGGGCTTGTAGTCGCGTTCGGGACCCTGGTTATCCTTCTCATGAGCTATACCTTTGTTCCAGCTCTTCTCATGCTTATTCCCGAAAAGCATATTTTAAAGCTTGCATCGCACGGAAAAGGGGAAAAACTTCCCCCTTCACTTTTACGTCTGGGACGTTTTTGCGTAGAAAAGGCCAAACCAATTATACTCGTGGGCATAGTGCTGTTTATAGTAGCAATGGCAGGCCTTGTACGCATTCATGTTAATAACAATATGGTCCATTGGTTTAAATTCAATAGTGAAGTCAGGTCCGCAGACCGTGTTATGAATAAATATCTTGGCGGAACTTCCACAGCCTATTTGGTCGTTCAGGCCAAAGATGATGGCGCTGTAGGGGATCCCGCGTTTTTACGTCAAATAGAAGGCCTTCAACGCGAGTTGGAAAAAGACCCTCTTGTCGGGAAAACGTTTTCCCTGGCGGACTATATTAAACGCGCGAATCTGGTTATGCATGATAACGCGCCGCTATTCGATCGTATCCCGGATTCTAAACAAGAGGTAGGGCAATACCTGTTTCTTTTACAATCAGCGGCAAAACCCAGGCATCTTGATAACGTTGCCGACTTTTCCCTTAAAACTGCCAATATAATTATTCAATTGAAGAGCTGGGATGCTGATACGATGAAGTCGGTAATTAGCCGGGCGAATAGTTTCTTCACTTCGCATCCGTTGCCGGAAGGAGAGAGTTTCAAACCAGCCGGGATCGCGTACTTTAATATGATATGGAACCATGAGGTGCTTTGGGGGATGGTTAACAGCTTCCTCTGGGGGCTCGTTCTGGTATTGATACTCCTTGTCTTCCAGACCCGTTCGTTTCTATGGGGGATTTTGAGTTTTCTACCGCTTCTTTTCACAATAGCTTTGATATATGGCATAGTGGGATTGATAGGAAAAGACTTTGATATGCCGGTCGCCGTGTTATCCACGCTTTCCCTGGGCATGGCTATCGATTTTGCCATCCATTTCGTTGGCCGGTTCCATCAGCGGTATAAAGAAGACCCCCGCCTGAAAGAGGCGCTTATTTGGACGGTAGCCCGGCCCGGCAAAGGGATTTTTCTCAACGCCATTCTTTTTGCCATGGGGTTTGCGGTAATGGCTTTTGCGGCCTTAACCCCGTATATTACCGTTGGAGTTTTTATGGCGGCGATTATGGTTCTTTCATCGGTAATGAGTGTTATTTATCTACCAGCCCTTATTCAATCAGGGCATCGAAAACTAATCAAGGAGGATGGCGCATGAAAAGAATATTCCCTATTTTAGTTTTTCTGTTATTTTTGATTGGATGTTGGGCTAGTAATGTCTATGCTGAGGATACGCAAAGCGGTAAGACAGCGATGAGTGAAATGCTTTTGGCTTATTATTATCCTCAGACGGATGCCAAAAGCGAGATATCTATGCGCATCGTGAATCGTCAGGGCCAAATTCGCCAGCGGCGCCTAACCATGCTTCGTATTAATGAAGCACCCGGCGGCGACCAGTCTTATTATATATATTTTCACGAACCTGCAGATGTTAAAGGGATGAGTTTTCTAGTCTTAAAGCACCTTGGCCGCGATGATGATCGCTGGATGTATTTACCCGCGATTGATCTGGTCAAGCGTATTGCTACAAGTGACAAGCGTACGAGCTTTGCGGGGTCAGATTTCACTTATGAGGATGTTTCCGGACGCGCTCTTCTAGAGGATACTCATGAGCTGATAGGCGAAGAAGGCCTTAACGCGCAGCCCTGCCTTGTAATTAAAAGCACGCCGAAACGTCCGGACGAAGCAGGATTTAGCTATCGAAAATTCTGGATCGATAAAGCGACGCATCTTCCGCTTAAAGTAGAGCACTATGATCTTAAGGGAAAGCTTTACAAGGTTTATGAAACCCAGGAGATTAAAACTCTTCAAGATACACCGACAATCACGAAAGCGGTGATGAAGGATCTTGAGGGCGAGCGGTATACTGAGATTACCATGAAAGAGGTCTCCTATAATGTGGGAATTACTTCAGATATTTTCCAGGAAAGACTATTACGCAGACCTCCCAGACAGTGGATTGGAGATTAAGAAGAATCGAGATGAATATTAATAAAATATTGATAATCCTGGCGGCTGTAAGCATGTGCGCGTTCACCGCGAGCGCCACTGCCGCCGAAGCGCCAAAGCTGCACGGTTTTGTAGAGGCCGACATGGGCTTAAAAGTTAATGATGATAAGCTGGCATCGAAGAACGGCTACAATATGGCCGAGCAGCGCTTAGAGTTCAAACTGCGGTATTTTCCCGATGAGCTCGCCATCCTTAAAAAGTGGAGCACCGAAATATTCTTCAAGACCGATCTCCTAATGGATGAGTATACGGAACAGCCAAAGTGGTGGGGGCCGCGGGAACTCTACATAGCTTTTACGCCCTTCAGTTTTGCGGATGTCAAGATCGGCGAACAGATACTGACATGGGGGACGGGGGACTACATATTCATAAACGATCAGTTTCCAAAAGATTACGTGTCGTTCATCATAGGAAGAGACGACGAATACCTTAAGCTGCCGTCGTATGCGGGACGCCTTACGCTCTCAAGTTCGCTCGCATCTTTAGACCTTGTGGCCATACCGGCATTTACGCCTAATAATGTGCCGAATGGAAGGAGGATCTCCTTCTTTGATCCATTGCTTAACCGGATAGTTGGAACGCAGTCTAACCGATACTTTGTCGAGCCTCCCATGAAGATAAACAACACCGAAGTGGCGGCGCGGCTTTATGGGACAATGAATAGTTACGAATGGGTCCTCTATTATAACCACGGTTATTATAAGAGTCCTGTAGGTTACAAGAACCAGCAGACAGGATTACTCTATTATCCCGAGCTCGATGTCTACGGCGCAAGCATCCAGGGGCCCGTTCCGGTCGCTGGCGGCATAGCGAATTTTGAAACAGGCCTCTTAAATTCAAAGGAAGACGATTACGCCAAGAACCGGTTGGTGCAAGATTCGACCGCGCAGTATCTCGTTGGCTATAAGCGTGGATTCAAGAACGACTTTGAAGTGGGTCTCCAATACTACATCATCCAGATGCTTCATTATACTGCTTATAAGAACAGCCTTCTAGCCGGTGACATCCAGGATGACAAGGTATATCAGCAGCTCACTTTGCGGCTTACGAAACTATTCGCAAACCAGACGGTTAACGCATCCGTCTTTGTATTTTATAGTCCCATAGACCACGATACATACCTCAGGCCTTCACTCTCATGGAAGGCTACAGATGCGTGGAGTCTTGTCATTGGCGGTAATATATTTCTCGGAAACCAGGATAATGCGGATTGGGGCCAGTATAAGGGTGATTCCAATATTTACAGCCGTTTACGTTACAGCTATTAAGGAGATATATCATGATGGATAGAATGTTGCGCGGCATCGCGGGTTCATTCATACTTATAAGTCTCGCGCTGGCTTATTACATAAGTCCGATATGGCTATGGTTTACCGCCTTTGTCGGATTTAATCTTTTTCAATCCGCATTTACCAACTGGTGTCCGATGATGTGGGTTTTGAAAAAGTGCGGGGTCGAATAAAACACGTTTCAAAAAGGAGGCGGCCAAGATGTACGATATTTTAAAGTTTTTGCATATTATGGGTTTTGTATTTATGTCGGTACCGCTGTTTAATCTTATTGTTGTGAATGAGCGGGTATTATTGGGGCCAAAATTCATTTATTCCGTCGATCGATACATGGAGAATCTTATAAAGGGCGGGGCCAAGCGCTGTTTTGTTTTTCAATCGACTGTGCTCGTAACGGGTGTGCTGTTATTGGTTTATGGGCCTTTGGGCATCGGGGCGTTGTGGCAAAACTGGGTAATGCTTGCCAAGACACTGATTTTGTTTACCTTGATGGGGCTGCTTTCCTACGTCCATTTTCAAATACAACCAAAGATCGAGGCGCTTCTCGCCGGTCTCAATGCCGATTCCGCTGTGCCGGAAAGTTTGATGGATAAATTAAAGCCCTGCAGGATGCTGCGAAAGAAACTTGCTACCTTTTGCTTATTTTTAGTCATCACAGCCATTATCTTGGGGATGCAGGTCTACAACACCTTCCATCCGCTTTTAACGTTGGTCCTTATTGCCCTGGCTGGCCTTTTCGCCGCGAGGGTAAATAAAACACTAATTCGTTTTGGATGGCTATAAAGGGGAGGCGATTATGAAGATAGGAGTCATTATTTCAAGTAATGATGCTGAAACGTGCTGGAATGCTTTGCGATACGCGAATTTTGCTATCGGTCAGAAAGACGAAGTGAAGGTGTTTTTGACCGGCAAAGGTGTTGAATACCAGAACATAAGCACTGAAAAGTTTAATACGGTCGACCAGGCGGATAAGTTATTAAAGTCAGGCGGTAAGATCCTTGCCTGCGGAACATGCATAAAATCGCGCAATCAGGAAGGAACCGAGATGTGTCCTATCAACGCAATGAAAGACATGTACGAAATCGTCAAGGAAAGCGATAGGGTGGTGACGTTCTAGTAAAGAAAGGCGTATAAAATGAAAAACTTTGTAAAAAAAGTTTATGGCGATATCGCCAGGAAGAAAAAGAGCTGTTGCTGCGGTTCTAATAACACCGATGTTTCAGAGAAAGTTGGTTATACAAAAGAAGATTTAAGTTCAATTCCTGATGAAGCAAATATGGGATTAGGGTGCGGTAACCCTGTTGCGCTTGCTTCATTGAAAGAAGGGGAGACGGTTGTTGACCTGGGCTGCGGTGGGGGCATAGATGTATTTCTTGCTGCAAAGAGGGTAGGGGATAAGGGCAAAGTAATCGGAATAGATATGACAGAGGACATGCTCAATAAAGCGAAAGCCAATGCCAGGAAGGCAGGTTTTAAAAACGTTGAGTTTAAATTAGGTGAAATTGAAAACATGCCTTTAGATAGCAACATAGCCGACTGTATTATAAGCAATTGCGTGATCAATCTCTCCGAAGATAAGCAAAAAGTATTTAACGAAGCTTTCAGGGTATTAAAACCAGGCGGACGGCTTATGGTTTCAGATATGGTGCTTCTTGCAGATTTACCGGATGAGGTTTTGAAATCGCCCGAGCTGCATGCCGGTTGTATAGCAGGAGCATTACGCAAAGAAGACTACATTAATAAAATAAAAAAAGCAGGATTTAAAGAAGTGCGCGTTATAAAAGAAGATCCTGTGTCACTTACCGATTATATAGGAACGGATAAGATTATTAGTGATCTTGTGAAAAATATGAGTGACTCAGAGAAAAATAAGATCAATAAGGCAGTCGCGAGTATTAAGGTTTCGGCAAAGAAGTAAAGATATCTCCGATGTTCGGACAAATATATGGTGAGAGGTTTCCACGCGTTAAAAAAGCGGCGCGAAATGTTGCGGAATGGTATAAAAAAACCGGCCGTCTATCTTTTTGACTATCCCGCCATGTTGATGTATACTTACATTAGTTGATTTAACAGATATGGGCAATTAACATCATTAAAGAGGATGCGATGAAAAAAGCCAAATATATATCGGAGTCAGAGACGGTATTATCCGAAGTTATGATGCCGACGCATGCTAATCATTATGGCAGCGTGCACGGCGGAACGATCTTGAAATTAGTGGATGAAGCCGCCTTTGTAGTCGCCACCAAACATGCGAGGAAGAATGTCGTATTGGCATCGATGGACCACATGGTCTTCAAACATCCCGTCAATATAGGGGATATGCTTAATATAAGAGCCCGTCTTTGTTACGCGGGCCGCAGTTCCATGGATATCGAGGCTGAAATCGAAGCAGAAAAACTGAAAGAAGGCAGGGTGCTCAAAATAGGCTCGGCCCATCTTACGATGGTGGCTTTGGATGAACGCGGCAAGCCTGCCAGGATCCCGAAGATCATCCTGAAGACGGCCGAGGAAAGGAAGAAGAGCGCCCAGGCCTTCGCCAGAAGAAAAGCAAGACTGTTAGAGAAAATGTCCTAAACCTATAAAAAGTGGATAACATCCTATTCCGGCCATGGAAAGAACTTAAAGACCTGCAGAATAGATCGCTGCATCGTTTTATTACCAGGCATCTCTATCCTTTCAGCCCCTACTATCGAAAGCTTTTCGACAAAAATAAAATAAAGCCGGACAGTATTAAAACGGTCGCGGATCTTAAGATATTGCCTTTCAGTTCCAAGAATAGCTTTGTAGACGCGCTCAACGAAGATCCCGTTAAAGGGACCCTCGCCTTTTGTCTCCAGCCCAGCGAAGAGGCGATCAGAAATAATCTCCCGAAAGGGGAGCTGATAAAATTCATGTTTTTAAATATATTAAAAGGAAAAGATCGCGTGAGGAGTGCGTTGGAGAAAGAATACAAACCCATATTTTTGACGGCTACGGCGGGGACCACAAATAAACCGGTATCTTTTCTATATACAAAGCGTGATATCGATAACCTTTACATATACGGTAAAAGGCTTCTGGATATAATGGGTATAAAGAAAGAGAAGACCGCCGTAAGCGTGTTTCCATACGCCCCGCACCTTGCCTTCTGGCAGACAGTCTTTGGCGGCATTGCGGCGGATGTCTTTATCCTTAGCACCGGCGGAGGCAAGACCCTCGGCACAGAAGGGAACATCCGCTCCATCCTTAAAGTAAAACCGCAATTCTTGATCGGCGTACCGAGTTACGTATATCATATTTTGAAGACGGCGCGCGCGGAAAACCTGGATATGAGTTTCTTGAACAGGATCGTGCTCGGCGCGGGGAGGGTCCCAACGGGCTTTAAACTGAAAATATGCAACCTCCTTAATGAGATGGGCTCTTCCGAAGTGAGGGTCATGGGCACATACGGTTTTACGGAAGCGCGCGCGGCATGGTCCGAATGTTCTACGGCCATAAATGTCTCAAGCGGCTATCATACATATCCCGATAAAGAGATCTTCGAGGTGATAGACCCCGATACGCTCGAGGTCAAGGCCGAGGGCGAAGAGGGAGAGCTGGTATATACATGCATAGACGGCCGGGGAAGCTGTGTCCTGCGTTATCGCACAGGGGATTTTGTCAAAGGCGGAATAATATATTCCCCCTGCCCGCATTGCGGCAGGACGGTCCCCAGGATCTCCAGCGACATCACCCGGACCTCTAATATAAAAAGCCTTCAGCTCTCCAAGATAAAAGGCTCACTGATAAATATGAATGACCTTGAATACATCCTGGATAACAAAAAAGAGATAAACGAATGGCAGATCGAGATCGTTAAAAAAGATAACGATCCTTACGAGGTCGACGAATTGATCCTCTATGTCTGTCCTTTCGGGGATGTGGATAAGGAGGCGTTCGCGCGGGTCCTGAATGAAGACGCGCTTTCGGCTACAGACGTTTCTTTTAATAAAATCGAGTTTGTTTCATGCGATGTGATCCACCGCAGGATAGAGATAGAAGCGGCGGTTAAAGCGAAGAAGATTGTCGATAGGCGCGTTGAAGAATAAATAACCCTTGGGGGGTCTTGGACGCATGGGAAGAATAGCTATAGTTGAGGGCATCAGGACGCCGTTTGTAAAAGCATGGACGCTTTTTGAAGACATACCCGCCCAGAAACTGGGCTTACTTTGCGTCCGGGAACTGCTGGAGATAACTCATCTCGATCCTGACCTTGTGGATGAGGTCATATTCGGCTCCGTCGCGCAGCCCGTAGAGGCATCCAACGTTGCGCGCGTAATAAGCCTCTATGCAGGCATACCGAAAACTAAACGCGCATATACGCTTAGCAGGAATTGCGCATCAGGCCTCGAATCCATAACGAGCGCGCTTGAGAAGATACGATGCGGTTTGGATGAGGTGGTGATTGCCGGCGGGACAGAATCGATGAGTAATATCCCGCTTATTTTCGGAAAAGAGATAACGCGGATACTTACAAGGCTTAATAGGGCGAAGGGCTTAGTCGAGAAGCTTAAGCTCTTTTCTCAAGTTAAGCCGCGCTATCTTAAACCGGTTATAGGGCTTGCCCTCGGGCTCACCGACCCTGTTTGCGGACTTAATATGGGTCAGACCGCGGAGATCCTGGCTAAAGAGTTCGGCATAACAAGACAAGAGCAGGATCGGTTTGCGCTCTCAAGCCACGAGAAAGCGATCGCGAGCCGGATGAAGCTGCGGGAAGAGATAGTGCCGGTCATGGTCGGGCCGGATTACAATATAGTAGTCGAGGATGATAACGGCCCGCGGGAGAACCAGAGCGTGGAGGCATTGCGCAATCTTAAACCTTATTTCGATAAACATACGGGCACGGTTACGGTAGGCAACTCCTGCCAGGTTACCGATGGCGCGTGCGCGGTGCTGGTCATGGAAGAAGAGAAAGCGAAAGCGATGGGTTATGATCCGTTAGGGTATATACGCGCATATACTTATGTAGGACTTGAGCCGCGCAAAATGGGGCTCGGGCCGGCCTATGCCATACCGGTTGTATTGAAAAAGGCAGGGCTTAGGCTGGGAGATATGGATCTGGTTGAGATCAACGAGGCATTTGCCGTCCAGGTCCTCGCCTGCGTAAAGGCGCTAGCCTCAAAAAAATTCGCCGAAGAAAATTTTTCCACTCGAGAGGCATTCGGAGAGGTCAGCATGGATAAGCTCAATGTGAACGGGGGCGCGATAGCCCTCGGCCATCCTGTGGGTACGTCGGGTGCGAGGCTGGTCCTGACGCTCTTGAAAGAGATGAAGCGGCGTAACGCACATCTGGGGCTGGCCTCTATGTGTGTCGGCGGGGGACAGGGCGGAGCAGCCATACTGGAGCGGTGAGCGATATGAAGACATTAAATTTACGGGTAGAGAAAGATGTAGCGATAATCGAATTCGACCAGCCGGATTCCAGGGTCAATGTGTTAAACAGCGATACGATGCGGGAATTGGACGAGAGTCTCGATACGGTCCACGGCAAACCGGAGATCAAAGCGCTTCTTATCGTGAGCAAAAAAGAAGGAATATTTATCGCCGGCGCCGACATAAGAGAGATCGAACATATAACTTCTCCCGGCGAGGCAGTAGAGAAGGCGGAAAAAGGCAAGGCGATCTTAGATAAGATACATAATTCAAACCTGGTCACCATTGCCGTCATAAATGGCGTCTGTCTCGGAGGCGGGTTAGAACTCGCGCTCAGTTGTAAATACAGGGTCGCGAGTTCCAGCGATAAGGTCAGGCTTGGGCTTCCCGAGGTGAAGCTGGGCATCATCCCAGGTTTCGGCGGCACCCAGCGGCTTCCAAGAATAATAGGCCTGGCGGCAGGCCTTAACATGATACTGTCCGGAGAGACGGTGGCGGGGAAGGACGCGCTGAAACGCGGGCTGGTCGATAAGCTGTTTTCGGAAGTCCGGCTCGTGGAGGATTCTATCGGATTTGCCCGCGATATTTTACAAAAGCCCATACGTGCCGGAAGAAGAGGGAAGAGAAAACTTATTTTTGCGCTGTTAGAGGATACGCCGTTCGGAAGGGGCATCCTTTTTGATCAAGCCAAAAAGAACGTATTGAAAAAGACCAAAGGATTTTATCCCGCGCCCCTTAAAGCGATAGATGTGATAAGGCGCACTTACGGCAAGGATTTTAAATCGGGATCCCGCGCAGAGTCTGAGGCGTTCGGTGAATTGGCCGTCACAGACATATCAAAAAACCTGATAAAGGTATTTTATTTAAACGAGGAATTCAAAAAACTGCCGTGGGTAGCCGCAGATATAAAACCCTCCGGCATAAACAAATGCGGGATAGTGGGCGCAGGCGTCATGGGCGGGGGCATAGCGCAGCTGGTAAGTTTTTACGATATACCGTCGAGGCTGAAAGATATCAATTACGAAGCGCTGAAAGCGGCTTTGAAGACCGCGAAAGGGCTTTTCGATTATGCCGTGAAAAAAAGGATACTAAAGGCTGATCAGGCGGACTATAAGATGGGCCTCATCTCACCCACTACTGCTTACGGGGGTTTTGAAAACGCCGGTATAGTCATTGAGGCGGTGGTGGAGGATATAAAAGTTAAGCAAAAGGTATTCGGGGAATTAAGCCGGATAGTTTCTCCGCAGGCGATACTGGCATCGAACACCTCATCACTGCCTATAATCAATATAGCCGAGACTGCCCTGCATCCGGAGAGGGCGGTGGGACTCCATTTCTTCAACCCTGTGCACAGGATGCCGCTTGTCGAGGTGATAAGGTCGGAAAAGTCGAGCGACGAGGCTGTGGCGGGCACAATAGCATTCGCAAGACGAATAGGCAAGGTCGTGATAGTGGTAAAAGATGTGCCGGGATTTTTAATAAACAGGATACTCCTTTCATACATGAATGAGGCCGGATTTTTATTCGAAGAGGGAGTGAGCATAGGACGCATCGACGGGATAGCCAGGGATTTTGGCATGCCGATGGGGCCGGTAGAGCTTATCGACGAAGTGGGCATCGACGTGGGCTACAAGGTGGCTAAGATACTGGAAAGTTCTTACGGCCCGAGGATGCGTGTCGCTCCCATACTCGAGAAGGTAAAGCATGAAGGCTTGTTGGGTAAAAAGGCAAAGGCCGGTTTCTATATTTATAAAGGCAAAGAGAAGAAGCCCAATCCGGGTATCGGTGGTTTGGCCGGATCATCCGGGCGGGGAGAGCGCGTCTCCGATGAGACCGCGCTTAAAAGGATGATATATATAATGGTGAACGAAGCGGCAAGATGCCTTGAGGAGAAGGTCGCGGACAGGCCGCAAACGGTGGACATAGGCATGATCATGGGCACGGGCTTTCCTCCTTTCCGCGCCGGATTATTACGGTACGCGGATTCGGTGGGTGTCGGCAGCATAGTCAAAGACCTGGAGAGTTTTGAAAAAGAATTGAAGAGCCCGCGTTTCAAGCCCTGCGGCTACCTCGTCGATATCGGAAATAAAGGAGGAAGGTTCTATGGAGCTGTTTGATAAGCGTATGGGTAAGGAGAAGGTGGAGTCCCTGGAGCTTGCTGAAGCGTCGCGCCAGCAGGAATGGAAATGCCCGAGCTTTGTAGCCTGCCTCTTCCAGGGCAAGGCGCCGCTGGGCATCATTCACCCTTTCCCGGAACAGTCGAAAGAGGACAAGGCGATAGGGGATGATTTTCTAAAAAAAGCGGAAAACTTCCTGAAAGCGAACCTGGACCCGGACGATGTCGATATAACGCGCGAGATACCCAAGAAGGTCATCGAAGGGCTCTTCGAGATGGGAGCGTTTGCCGTAAAGATCCCGAAAGAATACGGCGGCCTGGGATTCGGGCAGGTGAATTACAGCCGGTTTATACATCTGCTCGGAAGTTATTGCGGCTCTACCGCGGCCCTCATTTCGGCGCATCAGTCCATAGGCGTCCCGCAGCCACTTATACTTTTCGGGACCAAAGAGCAGAAGGAGAAGTATCTGCCGGGATTCAGGAAAGGGGCCATCTCGGGGTTTGCCCTCACCGAGCCGGATGCAGGATCCGATCCGCGTAACATAAAGACCACCGCAACGCCCACAGAAGACGGTAAGCACTATTTGCTGAACGGCGAAAAGCTGTGGTGCACGAACGGCAACATAGCCGACGTATTGGTCGTGATGGCCGTTACGCCTCCGAAGATGGTCCGCGGTAAAGAGAAGAAACAGATAACGGCTTTTATCGTAGAGACCAAATCCGAAGGGTTTGAAGTGACCTATCGCTGTAAATTCATGGGCCTGAATGCGATCCAGAACGGTTTGATAAAATTTAATAATGTGAAGGTGCCGAAAGAAAATATCATTCTGGGCGAAGGGCAGGGTTTGAAACTGGCGCTGCTCACGCTGAATTCCGGCCGCCTGAGCCTGCCGGCGGCAGTTACCGGCATGAGTAAGTGGTGCCTGTGGGTGGCGAGGACATGGGCCAAAGAGAGAAGGCAGTGGGGCGCGCCTATCGGCGAGCATGAGGCTGTCGCGTCAAAGATATCCTCGATATCGAGCTCTGTCTTTGCCATGGATGCGATGACCCGCATGGTATCGCATATGAATGATGATAAACGGTGCGATATGCGCATAGAAGCCGCCATGGCGAAACTTTTCTGTACGGAAGAGAGCTGGAAGGTCGTGGACAGCACCCTTCAGGTCAGGGCGGGCAGGGGCTACGAAACCGGGCCTTCGCTGAAAGGCAGAGGCGACGCCGCTTTCCCAGTAGAAAGGGCGATGCGCGACTCAAGAATAAATACTATCCTTGAAGGATCCAGCGAGATAATGCATCTCTTTATAGCTAGGGAGGCGTTAGATTTTCATTTGAGCAAAGTCCAGTATTTCATGGATCCGCGGGTTTCCGTATTCCGGAAAGCATTGGCAGCCGTTTCCGTGCCTTTCGGTTACATGATCTGGTATCTGAAATTATGGCTTCCGTCTTTTGGCGTCAACTTTAAACTTGTAAAGCCCCTGGATAAGCATATGCGCTTTGTCCAGGCAGGCGCCAAACGCCTCGCCAGGGAACTATTCCACCAGATGGCGCTCAATCAACAGAAGCTCGTCCAGAAACAGAATATATTGAACAGGTTCGTAGACATAGGAACAGACCTTTTTGCCGTCTCCTGCGCATGCTCTTATGCGGATAGCCTCCATAGAAAGCAAGAGTCGAAGACGGCCGTGGGCTTAGCGGACCTCTTCTGCCGTCAGACTAAAAGGCGCATACTAAAGAACTTCAAGGACGTTTGCAATAATGACGACAGGGCTTCTTATTCAATAGCAAGGAAACTCCTGGGAGGCGATTATGGATGGCTCGAGGACGATATCATTAAAGGATGAAGGCATGACTAAGAAAAAGATGATAAAAGCGATACTTGTCGCCGGTCTGTTTTTTCTTGCTTCCGGCGGATGGCTTTTACATCTCAGGATCCATCCTATAGTAAAAGATGCGGATAACGTTATCCCTTTAATTTCGGGCATAATAAGTGTTTTTTGTCTTCCGCTTCTTTTTTGGTTCGAATCCACGATTACCCCGGCCTATATGATAAATGGTTTTTTGGCCATAATCGGCACGATAATCATGACGCAATTTTCCATCGTAAATTTTAAGGGGCCCGCCACGCTGGGAAATATCATTTTGAATTCGACGCTCGCCGATATCTCAATTTTATGGGGCAAATTTGCGCTGGGCAAGGCACTATTTGACCTTCACCTTTTAAAGTCCGATAAGGATATGGCCGCTAAGGGGCGTTTTTTCAGATATCCGAATATGGGTTGGTGGTGGGTCCATCTTCTTGCTTTGGCGGCGGTATATTCTTTAGGGAACATTCTCTGGAAGTAAGGGGGGAGAGGGGGCGTTATGCGCTGGATCCTGTTATTCAAGCCCGGTTGGTGGGTTATTCATATTATTGCCATAGCGTTTATATTATGGCTCGGCCACGTTGTCCGGTTTTAGATTCCAGTCATAATCAAAGCGTATGGAAAATCAAATTATTGAAACGGATATTCTAATTATCGGCGGCGGCCCGGCAGGCTTAGCCGCTGCGATTCATTTTGCCGATCTTGTATGCCGGCATAATGAGGCTGTCGAAAGCAAGTCGTTAGACGCAGCATTACTGCCCTTGAATGTTGTGCTCCTTGAAAAAGCCCATGCCGTGGGAAATCACACACTTTCAGGCGCTGTGATCAATCCCGTTTCGCTTCGCCAGCTTTTACCCGGTATTGCAGATAAAGACATGCCATTTGAAAGCCCGGTTCTTAAAGAAGATATCCTGTTTTTTACCAAAAATAAATCTTTTGCGCTTCCTTTCCAACCTCCTTATATGTCCAACAGAGGAAATTATGTCTCATGCCTGGGCAGGGTGGTGCGTTGGCTTGCCGGGATCGCGGAAAAAAAAGGCGCTCAAATATTCGCCGGGATTAGCGGCTGTGAGCTTCTTTTTGAAAATGGCAAAGTTGCAGGCGTACGGACCGGCGCTTCAGGTATTGATAAACACGGCGTCCCGCTGCCGAATTATCAGCCTCCCACAGATGTCCGGGCCAAGATCACCATTCTGGCCGAAGGGGTGAGGGGATACCTTGCGAAGGCATTGATCAAGCAGCTGGACTTAGCGAAAGATCGCAATCCGCAAGTTTATTCCTTAGGCGTCAAAGAGGTTTGGAAAATACCGGAAGGCGTATTTCAGCCCGGCCGTGTCATTCACACGCTTGGTTACCCGGTAGATTTTAATCAATTTGGAGGCGGTTTCGTTTACGGCTTAGGCAGGGATCTCGTAGCTGTCGGCCTCGCCGTCGGCTTGGATTATGACGATCCTACTTTTGATATACATCATGCGCTTCAAATATATAAAAAGCATCCCTTTATTCTTCGGATTCTTAAAGACGGGAAGATAGTGCATTATGGAGCCAAAACTATACCCGAAGGCGGCTTCTTTTCTATGCCTCAACTCTACCATGATAATGTGATGATCACCGGCGATTCTGCCGGTTTTACGATTATGCCCAGCCTGAAAGGCGTCCATCCGGCAATTCAGTCCGGGATGCTTGCAGCGAAAACGGCGTTCGATGCTATAAAAAATAATAACACCTCCGGGGATCAGCTTGCCGTTTACGAAGAGTTATTTAAAAAAAGCGCTGCTTATAAGGAGCTTTATGCAGTCAGGAATTTCCGTCAAAGCTTTAAAACAAATTTATTCTTCGGCATGTTGCAGTTCGGCTCGCAAATTTTAACCGGCGGCCGTGGTTTGTCTTTGAGCGGGAGACTTACCGTAAAGGAGGATTATAAGCATTGCCGGCCGATCAAAGAGCTGTCGGGGAGGACGTTTTTGGAACGGAATAAAGACAGGCTGGTTTTCGATAATAGAATAACGTTTGATAAAGAAGCGGATCTTTTTTATTCCGGGACCAAGCATAATGAAGAACAGCCCTCTCATATTGTGGTGCCGAGCGCCGATCTTTGCCGGGAGTGCATCGGGAAATACGATGCGCCATGTCAGAGATTTTGCCCATCAAAGGTTTTTGAGATCGTCGCCGATCCGAATACCGGCAAAAAGGAGTTGTTGCTCCATCCGTCTAATTGCCTGCACTGTAAGACATGCGATATCAAAGACCCTTTTGAAAATGCCATATGGCAGCCGCCCTACGGCGGTGACGGCCCGAAATATGAGAACATGTAATGAAATCACGATAATTATTGGACGAAGAAGGACTGCGAGGCCCTGATCCAGCTTAAGAAAGGAGCCGGGTAAAGCCCGGCTATCAATACACCCGCCATTATGATCACCAGGGCTATCTGGAGAGGCGCTTGTTTCGGCCCGGCGGTGATCACCTTCGGCTCATCGAGATACATGTATTTAATAATCCGCATATAATAAAATGCCGCTATAACGCTGTTTATAACGCCTGCTACGGCCAGGAGAATAAATCGCGATTGTATCGCGGCGGCGAATACGAGAAATTTCCCCAGGAATCCGGCCAGCGGCGGAACCCCCGCAAGAGATAACAAAAAGACGGTCAGCATGAATGCCGGGGCGGGGTATCTTTTGGATAATCCGGCATAGTCCTCGATCGCGTCGCTTTTTATGAAATTCGAAACAAGGATAACGCATCCGAAAGCGCCCAGGTTCATGAGCGCGTAAGCAAGGATATAGTATAATACGCCCTCCATGCCGGAAGCGGTTCCCACGACAAAACCGATTAAAATGTAACCCGCCTGCGCGATGGATGAATAGGCGAGCATGCGCTTTATGTTGTCCTGAGAGATCGCGATGATATTCCCGACGGTCATCGTGAATATCGATATGATCATGATGAGGCCTGACCAGTCCGCGTATAGGGGGAAGAAATTTTTTGTGAATATACGAAGCAGCACGGCAAAACCGACAGCCTTCGGGCCGGCAGAGATGAATGCCGTGACCGCTGTCGGAGCGCCCTGGTAGGCGTCAGGCGCCCACATGTGGAACGGGACGAGAGAGCATTTGAAACTCAGGCCCGCCAGTATCAATAGAAGCAGGATAAGGCCTGCGATGGCGTTTACCTGGCCCTGGGCCATTACTTTCGAGATTGTAGATAGGTCCACGGTGCCGAATAACCCATAGACCAAAGAGATGCCGTAAAGCATTATGCCGGTTGAAAGGGCGCCGAAGAGGAAGTATTTCAAGGCGCCTTCGCTCGACAGAGGATCATGCTTTAAAAAAGCTACCAGTATATACGAAACGAGTGAAAGCATTTCGAGCGAGAGGTAGATCATGAGCAGGTTGTCGGATGATACGGCCAGCAGCATGGCGATGCCTGCATTAAGGAGGAGAAAGTAGTATTCCCCCATGGTGTCCTCGTTTAATGCTTTATAACTCATAGATATCAGGATCACGATACCTGTTATGAAGAGACATATCTCCTTAAAGAAGAGAGAGAACGAATCTCCTGTGAGCATATTGAAGAAGAGAGCAGGATTTGTTTTTTGGGTTTGCGGCAGATAGAGCGCCGCGGCCACAACCGCGGCCAGCGCGAGTAAGCCCGGCAGGTTCCCCATCCGCAAGCCGTAGGGGACATTTAAATGTCCCCTACGGCCGATGAATAGCGAAGATATAAGTATCGTGAGCGCGAAACCAAGCAGTATTATCTCCGGTATGATAAACCTTATGCTTTCAATGATGTTCAAAACGGCAGTCCTCCGACCTTCTGTACAAGCGCGCTAATGCTCGCGAGCTGGTATTTAAGCGCCGATAAAGGATAGACGCCGATCAATATCACGATTATCAAAAGAGGGATCAGCGTGAAGAGCTCGCGCTTATTTATATCAAGGATATTAACCCATCTTTCATTCAGAGGGCCCAGCAGGATTCGCTGAAGCATATATAAGAAATATCCCGCGGTTACGATCAATCCTAAAACGGAGATCATGGTTATTAATTTGAAAACAGGATACGTTCCCAGGAGGGACATGAACTCGCTTATGAATCCGCTAAGGCCCGGAAGACCCAGGGAGGCGAGCGCAAAAACGGTTAAGACGCCGGCATAGACAGGCATTTTAACGCCAAGGCCGCCGAATTTATCAAGTTCTCTCGTATGCGCGCGGTCGTAAAGAACGCCGACAAGAAAGAACATCCCGCCGGTGATTATCCCATGGTTGAACATTTCCAGGAGAGCGCCGTTAAATCCCGTGGCGGTCATGCTTGCCAAACCAAGCATCACAAATCCCATATGGCTCACGGATGAATAGGCTACCATCTTTTTGAAATCTGTTTGAGCCATCGCTACAAGGGCCCCGTAGACTATGTTGATAGCGCCTAAAATAGCGAATGGCAGGACAAAATAATGCGCCGCGTCTTTTAATAAAGGGAAGCTTATCCTGAAGAAACCGTATCCTCCCATCTTAAGCAAAACCCCTGCCAGTAAAACGCTTATAGGGGTCGGCGCTTCAACGTGCGCGTCGGGAAGCCATGTATGGAACGGGAAGACGGGGACCTTTACGGCGAATCCAAGATAGAAGGCTATGAAGATCAGGATCTGCGAGCCGAGCGTAAGAGCGCCTGCCGTATTGCCGAGTTCCAATATGCTGAATGTATGCGGTGTGGATGTGAAGTATAGCGCCAATATCCCCAGCAGCATGAAGACCGAGCCGGCAAGAGTATATATGAAGAACTTGATAGCCGCGTATTCTTTTCTCGCGCCCCCCCAGATGCCTATCAAAAAATACATGGGGACGAGCACGATCTCCCAGAGGACGTAAAACAATACAAGGTCGAGGGCGCAAAAAGTGCCGAGCATTCCGGTTGACAGCAGGAGATATAAAAAGAAATATTCTTTTTGCCGGGTCCCTATACCATAAGACCCTATGCATGCCAGGAAGCTTAAGAGAGTCGTTAAAAATATGAGGCCGACACTCAGGCCGTCTATGCCCAGGTGATAGAAGACATTTATTGAAGGGATCCAGCTTAAGACCTCCTCGAACTGCATCGAAGAGCTTGCGTAGTTGAATTTCGCCAATAGCAGGATAGAGAGTATGAGGCCGATCCCGGTAACGGCAGTGGCGATAGCTTTTATCAAGGTTATATTTTTTTTGGGAGTGAAGAGTATAAGCAAGCCGCCTGCCAGCGGCAAAAATACGATATAAGACAGAATTGGAAAATTCATCATTAAACCCCCTTATATTAATTTTACGAAGAGAATAACCACTAAACCAAGAAACGCTATCAGTAAATAAGTCTGGATGTAGCCTGTTTGCATCCGGCGCAGCACGGATGAAAATAATCCGACAGTCTTTGCCGTCATATTTACCGCGCCATCCACTATATAACGGTCTATCCAGGCCTTAACCTCGCTCAAAACCACAACTGCTTTAGCGCATCCGTTGACCGCGCCGTCTATTATCCCTAGGTCGAATCTGGCCGCCAGACGCGACAGTCCGGCAACCGGCTTAATGAACATAAAGTCATATATCTCGTCGACATAATATTTGTTGGACAGAAGATTATATAAAAACGCGAATTTACTGCGTATCGCTTGCGGCAGTATCTTGTTGTTCAAGATGTAGAATAGGTAAGCCATGCCGATCCCGGATAGCGCCACGACGGTCGAGATCGCCATGACGAGATAATTCGGATTTGCGTTTTCGGCCGCTTCGCCCGCCTGGCCGATATGGATAAATGCCTGAAAAGCATTATGCATAAAAGGCGAACCTAAGAAGCCTATGAATATCGCGAAGAGCGCCAATATTCCTAAAGGTATCGTCATGACCTTGGGAGATTCGTGCGGATGAAGTTCAGTTCGAGATTTACCGAATAGGACCAGGAATATGAGCCTGAACATGTAGAAGGCGGTCAGGAGGCTCGTCGCGATCGCTATAGCGAACAGGAACGGATGACCATTATGCAAAGTCTCGGATATGATCTCATCTTTTGACCAGAATCCGGAGAAGGGGGGAACGCCGGAGATCGCAAGACTCGCTATTACAAAAGTCGCGCCCGTTATCTTCATCTTTTGAAAGATACCGCCCATTTCCCTGATATCCTGCGTATGGATCGAATGGATTACGCTGCCTGCGCACAAGAAGAGAAGAGCTTTAAAAAACGCATGCGTCATGAGGTGGAAAGTTCCTGCGGAATATCCGCCGACGCCGAGACCTATCATCATGAATCCCAGCTGGCTTATAGTAGAATACGCGAGTATCCTTTTAATATCATTATTGACCGTCGCGATCGTGGCGGCGAAGAAAGCGGTGATAGCTCCGATGTAAGCGACCCAGATCAATGCCGGCTGATGCGCGAAGAATAGGCCGAAGCATCTGGCTACCAGGTATACGCCTGCCGCGACCATCGTTGCCGCGTGGATAAGCGCCGAGACGGGCGTCGGGCCTTCCATGGCGTCCGGCAGCCACACATGAAGCGGAAATTGCGCAGATTTTCCTATGGCGCCGCAGAATATCAATAGCGCCGCTGCGATAAATAGCGGTTCGGTACTGCTAAGGCCGGCAAGGTCCCGGAAATAAACGGTATGAGCGGCGAAGAAGAGAACGAAGACGCCGATCAAAAGTCCGGTATCCCCGATCCTCGTCGTTATGAATGCTTTCATGCCGGCCTTTGCCGCTGCGGGGCGCTCGAACCAGAACGAGATCAAGAGATATGAACAGAGGCCGACGCCTTCCCAGAAGATGAGGAGCACGATAAAATTATCGGCTAATAGAAGCCCGAGCATGGAACTCATGAAGAGAGACATATATGCGAAAAATCTCGAGAAGCGCGGATCATTCTTCATGTAGCCGATAGAATAGATCTGGATCAGCGTTCCGATGATAGTTACGACAAGGAGCATCATGCAGGTCAGAGGGTCCACTATTACTCCGATATCCAGTGAGGCCTTCCCGAAGACAAGCCACTTGCATAACGTATATGACCCATGGCCGCTTAGAAATAATATCAGGGTGTATATGGACAGGCCGAGCGATATGGTAGAGGCCGCTATAGATAGAAGCGCGCTCGATAATTTTAGTTTTCGGCCGAATAAGATATTTGCCGTAAACGCCAGGAACGGAAAAAGCGGAATTAAGTGCGCCAAATTTACCATTTCATCAGGTCCATTTTATTTACGAGTATGGTCTTTGCGCTCCTGTATATTGCGATCACAAGCCCAAGGCCCACCACGGCTGAAGCGGCCGCGATGGCGATCACGAAGAGCGCGAATATTTGGCCCAGGCCGTCAGGAGATCCTAAAAATTTGTTGAACGTTATCAGGTTTATGTTCGCCGCGTTCAATATCAATTCGATAGATATCAAAATCCCGATAGCATTCTTTCGTGTTAATATACCGAATATGCCTATCGCAAATAGGCAGGCGCTTAAAGCCAAATAATGGCTTTGCGGAATCATCTCTTCTGCCCCTTTCCTATAACTATGGCCCCGACAATTGCCGCGAGCGATATGAGCGATATGACTTCGAAAGGCAAAACGTATTTCGACATTAAGGACCTTCCCAATCCTTCCAGGCTTATTGCCGGGGCGTTTTGAGCCGCGGCCTGCCAGGTGGTCCTGGCAATCACCCTGATAAGGATAAAAAGGATTGCAAGCGACGCGAACGCGCCTCCCAGTACACGCCGGATCATTCCGCGGATCGGCCCTGTGTTGATGTCAGCAGTCAACATTATCGTGAATATAAATAAGGTTACGATAGCGCCTACATATATCAGGACCTGGACGATGGCCAGGAATTCCGCGTCGAGGTATAGATAGACGCACGCTACCCCCATCAGCACAAAAGCAAGATAGAGCGCACTGTGAAATATATTGCGGCTTAGCACGACGAGAAGAGCAAATACCAATATCAGGCAGGCGATCGGATAGAAGGTCGCTTTTATCACAATCTCCTGAGGGAGCCCAACGCTATTTAACAGTTGGATTAATCCACTCACTATATCTCTCCGGGTTTAGCAGGTTTATATGCAATTTTTTGCGGTCATATACACTTATCTCGTATATTTTATTCATATATATCGCGCTTGTTGGGCATACCTGTTGGCATAACCCGCAAAAGCAGCAGAGTTCCATATTATATTTGAACGTCTCAAGCGTCTTTTTCTTGTCAGCCTCTTTATGGGTTATGCCGAGACAGGCAGTCGGGCATATCTTGACGCATTGATAACAGGTGATGCACTTCTCCCGACGCAGGTCGACCAACCCCCTGAAGCGTTCGGTCATCGGCAGTTTCTGGGTAGGATATTGGACCGTAGTAGTGGGCTTGAAAAAATATTTTATCGTAATGAAGAGCCCCTTTGCGAGGCTCCATGCGCCAACCATAATGCCTTTTGTGCCCTTTATCGTTTTAATAATAACCACCCCACTATAGCCAGGTTAACGAGCGCGACCGGCGTCAATATCTTCCACGCGAAGGCCATCAATTGGTCTACTCTTACCCTGGGGAATGTCCACCTGACCCACATCCAGACGAATACGAGAGCGTATGTCTTTATCAGGAACCATACCACCGGCGGTAATATCGGCCCATGCCAGCCTCCGAAAAACAGAGTGGCCGCGATAGCGGCTACGATGAAGAGGTTGGTGTATTCTCCGACGAAGAACATCGCGAACTTCATGCCCGAATATTCGGTATGGAACCCCGCCACCAGTTCCGATTCGGCCTCCGGTATGTCAAAAGGCGTGCGGTTCACCTCGGCGGTGGCGGATATCATGTATATAAGACAGACGAGCATCATGTCCGGGTGGAATATGTTCCAGCATGCGCCTTGCGATGCGACTATTTTTTGCATGGAGAGCGAGCCCGCGCGCATGGCTACGGCGATGATCGACAGCACGAGCGGAATTTCGTAACTTATTATCTGGGCCCCGGCTCTCATCCCGCCCAGGAGCGAGTATTTATTATTTGAGCCCCAACCCGCCATGAAGACGCCGATGACGCATACCGAAGAGATCGCCATGATATAAAGGATGCCGATATTCAGGTCCCTCGGGATGAGCGTCCTGCCGAATGGTATAGCTACGAAGACCATGACCGACGGGACTACGGCAAAGAAAGGGGCGAGCCACCATACGAGCTTATCCGCCTGGGCAGGCCGTATGTCTTCCTTTAATAATAGCTTCACAGCATCAGCTATCGATTGCAGTACGCCGTGCCAGCCCACACGCATTGGGCCGAACCTTGATTGTATGTGCGCCGAGACTTTCCGCTCCCACCAGATGAGGAACATGGCCGATATGGCGATGAATCCCAGCACGATGAAGCCCGCCGTCAGTATAAATATAAATGTGAGCGCGGTAAGCATTATCTATCTATCTCTCCCATCAGGACATCGAGTGAGCCCAAGACACAGATGACATCTGCTACTTTCAAGCCTCTTACAAGTTCAGGAAGGACAGCCAGGTTCGAGAACGAGGGGCCTCTTATTTTCAGCCTGTACGGATATGATGAACCGTCGCTAACGACGTAAAATCCCAGTTCACCCCTCGGGTTCTCCGTCCTCATATATGCCTCTCCCGGCGCCGGCTTATGGATGCGGCTGGCCTTAACGGTGGGATCGCCTTCCGGAAGGGCGCCTAAAGCCTGTTCTACTATCTTAAGGCTTTGCCGCATCTCTTCGACCCTTACCATATATCTATCCCACGCGTCGCCGTTTTCGCCGACAGGTACATCGAACTTGAATTTATCGTAGACGAGGTATGGCTCGTCTTTTCTTATATCCCACTTGACGCCGGAACCGCGCAGGTTTGGGCCGCTTACACTGTAATCTATCGCCAGGCTTTTCGATAATACGCCTATGCCTTTCGATCTTGCCAGGAATATCGCGTTAGATGTCAATAACCAGTCGTAATCGTCCAGCTTCGGTCTCATGTAGGCGATGAATTGTTTTATCGTTTCATCGATGCCTTTCGGAAGGTCGAACTGCACGCCGCCTATCCGCATATAATTATAGGTAAGGCGGTTTCCGCATATCCGGTCGAATATCTCTATTATCTTCTCGCGTTCGCGGAAACAGTAGAAGAGGGGGGTGGCGAATGCGCCGAGGTCCTGCGCGAACGTGCCGATAGCGATCAAGTGGCTCGCTATCCTGTTCAACTCGGCTACTATCACGCGTATGTATTTCGCGCGCTCAGGGACTTCCAAATTCATCAGCTTTTCGACAGCCATCACGTATCCAAGGTTATTGTTCATTGACGCGACATAGTCGAGCCTGTCGGTAAACGGGATGAACTGCGTATATGTGCGGTTTTCGGCTATCTTTTCCATCGAACGGTGCAGGTAGCCGATATGCGTAGTGCAGTCGACCACGATCTCGCCGTCCAGTTTTACTTCAAGGAAAAGGACGCCGTGCGTGGAAGGGTGCTGAGGTCCCATGTTGATGAGGAACTCTTCGGTTCGTATGTCTTTTGTCTCGCTCATATTCATAAAGTTATCCACAATGTAGCCGACGTTTAAACGTCGGCTACATTGTTATAGTCTAGGTTTAAGTATGAACTCTGGATGAGTATAATCCTTTCGCAAAGGATATCCCTTCCAGTCATATGGGTTCAATATCCGGCGCATGTCAGGATGTCCTGAAAAGTTGACGCCGAACATGTCGTAGGTCTCGCGCTCCAGCCAATCCGCAGATCTCCATATGGATGCTAGGCTCGCTATATTCAGATCGTCCGGCGATAAATATACCTTCATGGTCAGCGCGCGGTGCTTAAGAAGAGAGTATAGGATGTAGACCAGTTCTATCTTGTCAATTCTATCTATTGCGGTTATGCAATGAAGGTTATCGAAAGAAAGCGGCCCGTTTTTCAAATTTCGAGCTGTCTCTAAAAGCGAATCTTTAGGGACTACCAATAATTCATCGGGCTGCATCTTTTTCATTCCTTATCTTTTCCTGCAATTTCATCAATCCGAAAAGCAGATTCTCCGGACGGGGAGGGCAGCCCGGCACGAAGACATCCACCGGTATGCCGAGCGATTCCGTTCCCTTCACGACCGAATATGTATCGTGATAGAATATACCTCCGGATACTGCGCAATTTCCCATGGCTATCACGTATTTAGGCTCAGGCATCTGCGCATAGAGGCGCCGGATACAGTCGCCCATCTTTACGCAGATCGTGCCGGAGACGATCATGACATCGCACTGCCTGGGGCTCGCGCGGAAGACGCCCGCGCCGAACCTGTCGATATCGAAGCGGGAAGCGCCTGCGGCTATCATCTCGAATGCGCAGCAGGCGAGCCCGAACGTCATGGGCCATAATGAGGACGCCTTTCCCCATTTCAGAATGCTTTCGCCCGTTGTAAGGATGAGGCCGCCGCCGGGGAATTTCCCTATAAATTTAGCAGCCGGTATTTTCTCTATTACCGCCATTCGAAGATTCCTTTCTTACATGCGTATACAAGGCCAAATACGAGGATAGCTATGAAGATCATCATCTCGATGTACGAAACCATCCCAAGCTCACGGAATACGACCGCCCACGGGACTAGGAAGAGGACTTCGATATCGAAGATCACGAAGAGAAGCGCTACGAGATAGTAGCTGATATTGAATTGCACCATGGCGCGGCCCTTAGGTATCTCGCCGCATTCGTAGACGGAGGTCTTGACGGGATTCGGGTCGCGCGGCCGTAAACACCACGAAACGGCTAATGCGCCCCCAACGAAGAGGATCCCCAGCACGAAAAATAAACCTACAAATCCATAGTCCTGAATAATCATTTTAATCCAATGAAATCCGTTTTTAGACGCACATTATAACATAAGGAATTAGTTCATACAATTATATATTTCCACATGGTATAATATTTTGCATGGCCCGGCACACGAAAGCGGTCAGCGCAGGTCTCTTTCTCGCCTTATTCATCGCCCTGGCGTTGTTTTCTTTTATCTCGGCAGGCGGCGACCGGCCGATTCTTTTTGCCAAGCTCTTATGGTCTCTGGTTGTGGCTTATATAGGGCTGTGCATATACCGGTACGGCGCGATTTCAAAATTCCGCTCTATACTATTCATCCTGATCGCCTTTTTCTTCTTTATTGAATTCAAGCTCTTCCGTTTTTTGTCGATCGAGAATTGCGTCCCGCCGTATTGCCATATCGCGCAGGCCTCGACGCTTTTTAATTTCATCCACAGTCAATACCTGGCCCTGGCCAGCGGCGAATGGCGGACATGGGGCGTACTGACGCTGGGTTTTCTCTGGCTCCTGATAATGTTCACGATCGGGCAGGGGATATGTTCATGGGTCTGTTTTTACGGGGGATGGGATGAGGCATGCTCAAAACTCTCAAGAAGGCCGCTCGTACGATTGAAGGTCTCAAAGTCATGGCGCGATTTTCCAATTGCCTTTTTAATATTCCTTCTGATAATCTCTTTTCTGCAGGGGCTTCCTTTTTTTTGTAACTGGTTTTGCCCTCTTAAACTTACAGAAGCTTTCTGGGACACCCATCCGTCTATCAGGATCGTTCAGGCCGTATTATTCTGGTCAATTTTAGCAGGGCTCGTAATCGTCCTTCCGGTCCTGACTAAAAAAAGAACATTCTGTTCTATGATATGCCCTTTTGGCGCGCTTGCAAGTATCTGCGGCAAGGCCAGTCCCTATAAAGTGACTATAGACAGGCATAAGTGCGTCTCTTGCGGGAAGTGTGGTGAAGTTTGTCCCGTATTTGCGGTAGAGAATAAGAATCCGGATGAATATAAGATATCGGATTTTTGCAACAGATGCGGTAGGTGTATCGATGTCTGCCCTGCAGACGCGATACATATATTATCCGGACCTGCCGGAGGACAGATCGATACGCGGGATATCTTTATATTTCTGGCCCTGTTGACGACAGGGGTTATTTCGGGCACGTTTGTCCCGCGCGCGATGCTGCAATTGATAGGTTTAAAATGATCCGTATAATTTTTGAAGGTGTGATGCTCGGGGTATCGGCCGGAGTCTATTGCGCGGGGACCTGTCTTGTGTTTTTCATGCCGTATCTTTTGGCTGAAGGCGAACAAAGGATGTCGGGTAACCTGAAGAAGATATCACTCTTCATGCTGGGCAGGCTGATAGCCTATATCGGCTTTGCCCTGATAGTGGGCCTTGTAATGTCCGCGAACCGGAGCATCTTTACGGCAAGGTTCTCCCACATCGCTCTCATCATGGCCTCATCGGTAATGCTCGTCTACGCACTGGCCCATAATTTCTCCGGTTCGCAAGCTTGTGTATCATTTCTTCGCAAGGCTCGCCTGATGCGTATACCGTTTTTCCTAGGGCTCTTCACAGGCTTAAACCCGTGCCCGCCGTTTCTGGTGGGCGCCGCCCGTCTCTGGACGATAAACGATATATTTGGAGGCGTGGTATTATTTTCGGCGTTTTTTCTTGGGACTTCGGTTTACATGATCCCTCTGGCCTTCGTCTCATACCTGAATCGTTCAGAAAGGGTGAGGCGTATAGGCGTGATCATGGCCATGCTTTCCGGCGTATGGTTTCTATTTATAGGGATATCCGGGCTGATAAGGTCGTAGGGGACATTTAAATGTCCCCTACGGCAGGAGTTTTTCCATGATCAGATACAATTTAATATTCTTCTATTACGGTTTGGCGGCGATGCTGGCACAATTGGCGCTTTTCAGGGAGCTGTCGGTCCTGTTTTACGCGAACGAACTCTTCCTGGGCACCTTTTTGTCGTCATGGCTATTCTGGGTCGGCCTGGGCAGTTTACTGGCGAAGCGGCTGCCGAAAGTGCGGCAATTTCCCAAAAAGTATTTTTCATCCGCATTCTTTATCATTTCGTTATTGCTGCCTTTCACTATCCTGTTGATAAGGATAAGTAAGAGCGTATTCAGCTTCGGAGAGTTCATAGGCCCGCTTGGGGCGACTATATTTACGTTCGTCGTCATGAGCGTCTTGTGTTTCGTATTCGGCGCTCAGTTCAGTCTGGCCTGCGCTATAGCAAGCGATAAGATGAAGAAAAAGACCGCACTTGGCCGGGTCTATCTGTTTGAGGCGCTGGGGTCGGTTGCCGGGGGCGCGCTATTCACCTATATGCTTATCGGAAAAGTGCCGATCTTCTTTGTCGTCTTGATACTCTCTTTCGGTTGTATCCTTGCAGGCCGGTGTATATCGGCAAACAGGATGAAAAGGGACAAAGTTCTGCGAAGGGGACTGTCCCTAACACTGGTGGCAGCGGCGCTCGTCGCCTGGCTCTTTATTAATCTCATGATCGAACCTGCGGTCAATAAGGCCCAGTGGAGGAAGTATCAATTCATCCGGCAGAAGGAAACCCGCAACGAAACCCTATCTTTGGTAAAAATGGGAAGCATCAAGAACGTCTTTGTTGACGGGATACTTTCGGCGAGCTTCCCGGGTGAGGAAAATTATGAGCCGGCCGCCCACTGGCCCCTTCTGGCAACTGCTTCCCCCGAAAGGATATTGGTCATAGGAGATGCATCATTAGGGGTGCTTAAGGAGGCGCTTAAGCATGACCCGAAATCGGTAGACTATGCGATCCTGGACGGATCATTTCTTGAGCTGGTCAAACCTTTCCTTCTGCCTGAAGACATACGGGCTTTGAACGACCCGCGAGTCAGCATCCATTTCGGAGACCCGCGGCTTTTCGTAAATAAGGCGGAGAAGAACAGGTATGACTGTGTGATAATAAATATACAGGAAGTCCCCAATCTCAGGCTCAACAGGTTTTACACGCGGGAGTTTTATTGGCGGATAAAGTCGATGCTGAAGCCTGAGGGGGTCCTGGGGCTAGGTATCGTGTCTTCGGAAAACTACCTCTCCGAGCGCACGCGTAAATTCAATTCTTCCGTTTACAAGACTTTAAAGTCCGTCTTTGGTGAAGTGGAAGTGGTGCCGGGAGACAGCCTTATTTTGCTATGCGGTCCTTCGGCGATAGATATGCGAAAAAATACCATCCTGGGGCGCTTCAATGACAGGAAGATAGCCAATCGCTATTTTATCCCTTCTTACATTGAATACAGGCTCGAGGTAAAACGCCGCGCGGAATTAAAAAGCCTGCTGGAGGGGACGAGGCGCATCGGGATCAATATAGATTTTAGCCCTACAACCTGTTATTATTTCACCGGTTTCTGGCTGGATAAATTCACATCTGCTTATATATATCTCGCGGGGGGTGTTTTGCTGTCCATTGTCATTTTAGCTGCGATCAGGAAAAGGGGGTCTCTGTCGCGCTTCGCGCGGAAGAAGGAATGGGTGATCCTATTCACTTTCGGATTCGTCGGCATATTGCTGGAAGTAGTTCTTTTACTCTCTTTCCAGGTTATCTCCGGATATGTATATTGGCAGATCGGCGCCCTCTTTGCCTCTTTCATGTCAGGGCTATTCCTGGGCGCCGCCCTGGCCGCGCTTTCCAAGGATACTTCAGAACGAAATAGGGCAATATCTATCGTTATCCTGTCTCTGGCTGTTATCGGGCTGTCCGCAGGCGCGGGCCATTTATTGCCGGGCCTCGCAAGCCTGCCGACGGCCCTTAACATTATAATCTTTTTGGCGCTCCTCGTCTGTGTGGGAACGGCATCGGGCGCTGTATTCATAATATCCGGATTTCTTGATAAAGGTGATGAGATAATGGCAAAGGCCGGCGGCCTTTATGCTTCAGATCTTTGGGGCGCAGGTCTGGGAGCTATCCTATCAACAAATCTTATAGTGCCGTTTTTCGGCCTGTTGGGGTCATTCTATTTTGCGGCTGTCGCGGCTGCCGCGGGGCTGGGTCTCTTCTTGATCTTATCTAAGGATTTAAGGTGCTCATGAAGAATATAAAGCCTTATTTATTCTTATCGTTGAATATCATCTTTTGCGTGGGCATTCTTTCCCTCATTGCGATATATCCGCCTCCCCAGACGGTTAGCGGTATATTTCCTGCCGACGGGACAAGGATCAGGCAGGCGGAGTGGAGCAAGATGGACTGCCTGGGAGTGCAGTGCACACTCTGTCCGTTTCGCTGTTTCCTGCCGGAGGGGGCCCGCGGCATATGCCGTGTGAGGATAAATGTGGCGGGGCGCTTAAAGACGCTCGTTTACGCCCAGCCTGTTAGCGTGCATATCGATCCGATCGAGAAGAAGCCCGTCTATCACATGCTGCCGGGAAGCAGGATATTCTCCATAGCCACCGTCGGCTGTAATTTGAGATGCAGTTTTTGCCAGAACTGGGAGATCTCCCAATCCTATCCGGAAGAGGCAAAAGGCGAAGGGCGGGAGATCATGACTCCCAGGCAGGTGGTGGACGCGGCGATAGAGAGCGGGTGCAATTCCATAGCATATACATATTCAGAGCCTGTGGTGTTTTACGAATACGTGATCGACACAGCGAAGTTAGCCAAAGAGAAGGGCTTAAGGAACGTAATGGTGAGCGCGGGGTATATAAATCCGGAACCGCTGGAGAAGCTTGCCCCTTATTTCGATGTTATCAAGATAGACCTGAAAGGCTTCAATGAAAGGTTTTATCGGAAGACCGTAGGCGGTGATCTTCGGTATGTCCTGGATACCCTGAAGGAGCTAAAGAAGCTCGGTGTCATGACGGAAGTGGTGAACCTGATAGTGCCGGGCCTGAACGACGATATGGCTGAGATTAAAAGGATGTGCGAGTGGATATATAGCAATATGGGCCCGGATACGCCGGTATTTTTCTCCAGATTTACCCCCCAATACAGATTGGGCAATCTGCCGGCCACGCCGATCGAGACATTGGAAAAGGCAAGAGAGATCGCGCTTGGAACAGGGCTTAGGTATGTGTACCTTGGCAACGTCCCGGGCCATCCCGGCGAGAATACCTATTGCCCGGGTTGCGGCAGGGTCCTGATACGGAGGTACGGTTACGCGATATTGGAAAATAACATAAGAGACGGCAGGTGCGTCTTTTGCGCTGAAAAGATACCCGGGATCTGGGGCAGGTGACAATCTCTTCTTTTTTAGTTGAAAAAATGGCTCTGGAGGTATAAACTACTAAGTTCGTTATGAGTTGGAACAAGAACGCGCTATTCTGCAACGATCTGCCCACGAGATTTCAGCCGCAGCTAGGCAGGATCTTAGTAACCGGCGCCTCCGGCTATATCGGCGGCAGGCTGGTCCCGGAACTTTTAGCGAGAGGATATAGGGTCCGCGCGATGGTGCGGACATCCGGTTACGATACGCTTTGGCCCGGCGCAGAAGTCGCGATAGCCGATGCGTTGAATACGGGTGAATTGCGCTCGGCCCTCGACGGGATCGACACGGCCTATTACCTGATACACTCTCTGCGCCTGGGTCCGCAGAAGTTTGCGTCGGCGGACAGCCGGGCTGCCAGGAATTTTGCAAAAGTCGCAGGAGATGCGGGCGTTAAGCGGATAATCTATCTGGGCGGGCTCGGCGATATCCGAGGGCCGCTCTCATCTCATCTGCGCAGCCGCGCCGAGGTGGCATCTGAGCTTACCGCCGGGAAAGTTCCGGTGACCATCCTGAGGGCCGCCGTTATCATCGGGAGCGGCAGCGCCTCATATGAGATAATGCAGCATCTGGCGCGAAGGCTTAATATCGTCTTGATCCCGCGCTGGGCGAGGAATAGGTGCCAGCCGATAGCCGTGCGCGATGTGATCAAGTACCTGGTCGGAGCGTTGGAGACGCCGGCAACGATAGGCCGGTCTTTTGATATAGGCGGAAAGGATGTCATCACATATGAAAAGATACTCAAAACCCTGGCGCGATTGTACCACAAGAGGAGCGTCTTCATACCCGTTCCGTTCTCGAATATACGGTTCTATGCTTATTTTGCTAGCCTGCTTACTCCTGTGCCGGAATCGATCACCGAGTGTCTGATGGAAGGGCTGAAGAACGAGGTCATCTGCCAGGACGAGAAGATCAAGGGCCTTATACCGTTCGAGCCGCTTTCATTTAAAAGGGCCATTATAAGGGCCGCGTCCAGGGAAGAGCAGGACAAGATAGACACGAGATGGTCGGATGCTTTTCGTCCGGATTATGATTCATCGCTGAAGTTTCACGAACTTAAGAAAAAGCCCGCGTATATGGTGCGCTACTCGATCATGACCGGGAAAGATGCCTCCAAGCTTTTCGGATCAATATGTAAGGTCGGCGGCAGGGAAGGGTGGTTTCATTCAAACTGGCTCTGGCGTCTTAGGGGAGGCATAGACCGCGTACTGCTTGGAGTGGGGTCTATGCGCGGAAGAAAGAGCTATTCCAGCCTGAAGGTCAACGACGTGATAGACTTCTGGCGGATAGAGGACATACAGAAAAATAAACGGTTGCTCTTGCGCGCCGAAATGCGGCTGCCCGGCAGGGCATGGCTGGAGTTCGATATAGCGGAAGAAGACGGCAGGCGTCGCCTGAGCGTCACCGCTTACTATGATACTCAAGGTCTCCTGGGCAAGGCATACTGGTACCTGTGCCTGCCGTTGCACCATTTTATTTTTCATAATCTGATCAAGGAAATAGAAAAGAGGGGTTAGGGTCACCCATGAAAGTGTTTATCTCGCAGGAGACCATAAGATCGCGCCTCCAGGACGTCCTGGAGAAGGAGTGCGGCCAAAAGGTGAGGCAGTGCTACCAATGCGGGAAGTGTTCGGCAGGTTGTCCCATATCCTTTGAGATGGATTATCTCCCGAATCAGATAATAAGGATGATACAGCTGGGCATGGAAAAAAAAGTATTGTCCAGCCGGACGATCTGGTTATGCGCTTCATGCCAGGTCTGCACCGCCAGGTGTCCGCGGGAGATCGACATTGCCGAGATAATGGATTTCCTGAGAAGGCGCGCATATAAGAAGCAAATCCTGCCCAAAGGTGAGATCGGGATACCTCTCTTTAATAAGATATTTTTAAAGAATATCGAATCATTCGGCAGGCTCTACGAAATGGGCCTTATTGCCATGTTCAACCTGTTGAGCGGAAAATTTTTTAAAGATTTTTCTATCGCGCCTAAAATGTTCCTTAAGCAAAAGATAGGAATATTACCTCCCAAAGTCAAAAATAAAAATGAAGTGAAAAAGATTTTTAAAAAGTCAGGTTTTTAAAATGAGATACGCATATTATCCGGGATGTTCTCTTCATTCCACGGCGAAGGAATACGACCTGTCCGCAAAAGAAGTGGCGCGCTCTCTAGGCATAGAGCTTATGGAGATCCCGGATTGGATATGCTGCGGGGCGACGCCGGCGCATATAACCATGAATCTATTATCCATAGCGCTTCCCGTAAAGAATCTTCTTAAGGCAAAGTCGATGGGATCGTATGAAGTCGTCGCTTGTTGCGCCGCCTGCTTCAATCGTCTTAAGGTAGCCAACGCCTTTATGGAAACCAGGGACGAGGATAGAAGAAAAGTCGAAGATATAGTGGGAGAGCCTTATCGCGGCGAGGTCAAGGTAAGGCATTTCCTGGATGTGCTGGCCAATCAATTCGGGTTAAAAAACTTAAAGGAAAAAGTCGCTAGGCAGTTGACGGGCTTAAAGGTGGCCTGTTACTACGGCTGTCTCCTGACGCGCCCCAAAGACATCACAGGGTTTGACGACCTTGAAGAACCGCATCTGATGGACGACATGATGAAGGCGATCGGCGTCGAGCCGGTGAACTGGCCGTACAAGACCGAATGCTGCGGGGCGAGTTTCTCCCTGTCGAGGACCGATATCGTTCTCAGATTGTCCCGTGACATATTACAGATGGCTTCGGACGAAGGCGCGCAGGCGATCGTCGTGGCATGCCCGTTATGCCAGTCGAATCTGGACCTGAGACAGGGTATGGTAAACAAAAAATATAATACAAATTTCAATATCCCGATTCTTTATTTTACGCAAGTTCTGGGATTGGCACTCGGTATAGAAGCCAAAAAACTGGGATTCGAAAAACATATTGTGAGCCCGCTTTCTTTATTAAAGGAATGTAGCCGACGTTTAAACGTCGGCTACATTCCTACTAAGAGAGAACCATGAAGATAGGTGTTTTTGTCTGTCACTGCGGAACGAACATTTCTGCCACGGTGGATGTGGAAGAGGCGGCCGCGGCTATAGGTAAGCTCCAGAATGTCAAACTCTCTGTCACATATCGGTATATGTGTTCGGCCCCCGGCCAGGAATTGATAAAGAAAGCTGTCAGGGAAGAGTCCCTGGATAGGATTGTGATCGCTTCCTGCAGCCCCGCCCTTCACGAGAAGACGTTCAGGAAGTGTGCGGAGGAAGCCGGGATAAACCCGTACTTGATAGAGATAGCGAATATCCGCGAGCACTGCTCGTGGGTGCATAAGGAAAAGAAAGAGGCTACGCGCAAAGCCATTGAACTGGTAAAGATCGCCGTTGCGAAAGTGGCGCGCAATAAACCGCTCAAAAAGACGTATGTCCCGATAGAAAAGAAGGTCCTTATCATCGGAGGCGGCATCTCGGGTGTCCAGTCGGCCATAGATATTTCCTTTGCAAAATATCCGGCCGTGATCGTGGAGAGAGAGCCGTCGATCGGCGGAAAGATGGCGCAGTTCGATAAGACTTTCCCCACCCTGGATTGCGCGGCCTGCATTCTTACACCGAAGATGGTAACGGTCTCGCAAAATAAATACGTGACCATTCACACCTATTCGGAGATAGAGTCGGTCACCGGGCACGTGGGTGATTTTACGGTAAAGATAAGAAAAAAAGCCCGTTCGGTAGACCTGGATAAATGCACCGGCTGCGGCGCCTGTTTTGCGAAGTGCCCCGTTAAGGTCGATTCCGAATTCGATATGAGATTGGGCAAGCGCAAAGCCATTTATGTCCCGTTCCCGCAGGCAGTTCCCAATGTTCCTGTTATTGACAGAGAGCATTGCCTTTGGTTTCAGAAGCAGACATGCGGGGCCTGTAAGAAGATCTGCCCCTTCGGCGCCATAAACTATGAGATGCCCGATGAGATCATAGAAGAGAAGTTCGGCGCCATAATAGTCGCTACGGGGTTTACCCAGTTCGACCATTCCGTATACGGCGAATACGGATACGGAAAATATAAAGACGTCATCACCGGGCTGCACTTCGAGCGGATGGCGAACTCGTCGGGCCCTACGGGAGGCAGGATCATAAGGCCGTCGGACGGGAAAGAGGCGCAGGATGTGGTCTTTATCCAGTGCGTCGGTTCGCGCGATGAGCAGAAGGGGGTGCCGTATTGTTCAAGGGTGTGCTGTATGTATACAGCGAAACACGCGCTTCTCCTGAAGGAGCATAATAAAGATGCCCAGGCATATGTCTTTTACATCGATATCAGGGCGGCCGGAAAGAATTATGAAGAGTTCGTGAAGAAGGTGCAGGATGAATACGGCGCCATCTATCTCAGGGGCAGGGTCTCCAGGATTTTTGAAAAGAAAGGGAAGCTCATCGTAAGAGGGGCAGATACTTTGAGCGGCTCGCAGATCGAGATAAAGGCGGATCTGGTCGTCCTGGCGACGGGGCTTATAGCTCAAGGCGACGCTGTAGAGCTTGCGCAGATGCTGCATATTCCTTATGATCAGAATAAATTGTTTACCGAGGCGCACCCAAAACTTGCCCCTGCGGAGACGATCACGAGCGGGATATTTTTGACCGGCGCCTGCCAATCGCCGAAAGATATTCCGGACACTGTGGCTACGGCTTCGGCCGCGTCAGTCAAAGCGTTAGGGCTTTTAATTCAGGGCGAACTGGAAAGAGAGCCGCTTATAGCAAAGGTCAATACAGACCTTTGCTCCGGCTGCAAAGCGTGCGTCATTGCCTGCCCGTTCCGCGCTATAGAGATGAAGGAGATAGAGGATAAAAAGCTCAAGAGGAAGAGGAACGCGGCCCAGGTCATCGAAGGAGTGTGTACCGGCTGCGGCAATTGTACGGCGGTATGCCGGATGGCGGCAATAGATTTAGAGGGATTCTCCGATAAGCAGATCATGGGAGAGATAGAAGCGCTATGACGGATTTTGAGCCGAAGATAGTAGCATTCTTGTGCAACTGGTGCAGTTATGCCGGCGCCGACCTTGCGGGCACATCCCGCATGGAGTATCCTTCGAATGTAACGATCATCAGGGTTCCGTGCTCAGGCAGGATGAATCCGATCTTTGTCTTAAAGTGTCTCATGAACGGATCGGACGGCGTGTTGATCTCGGGCTGCCACACAGGAGATTGCCATTATTCGGAAGGGAATTTCTATGCCCGCAGGAGATTCGCCGTCTTAAAGAGCTTTTTGGGATATCTAGGGATCGATCCGAGACGGTTCCAGATGTCCTGGGTATCTGCGTCAGAAGGCGATAAATGGGCAAAATTGATCCACGAACTGGTCGCGGAGATAAAAGAAGCCGGCCCTAATAAAATGGGGAAAGAGTAGGAGATGCTCAAAGAATTAAAAGCTATTTCGAAAGAGTTGTTAAAGACCAAACGCGTCGATGTAATCCTCGCATATAAAAGAGCTTCGGACGGCGTATCGGCAATGCCATGTTTCATCTTCGAAGAAAAAGATATTGATAAGATGATCCTGGATTCTTACTGCGTATACAACCTATCGAACTATATAAAGGATTTCCCGGATAAAAAAATCGGTATTGTGGCCAAGGCATGCGATATAAAGTCGATAATCGTATTACTGCAGGAGAATCAGTTAAAAAGAGCGGACGTCGTTATCATGGGCATAGAGTGCCATGGCGTAATCGATGAGAAGAGGCTGTGCCCGGGCGAAAGACCGGTTCAGGATATAGGTTTCAACGAAAAATGCAGAAGCTGTAAATCGCCCCTCCCTGCCTTTTGCGACTATCTGCTGAAAGAGGAAGAAGAAAGAGGAAAGACAGGTCGTGCGTCGGAAGGCGACGGGTACGCGTCCATACGTAAACTGGAGGCAAAATCTCCCGCCGAGCGGCTCAAATTCTGGGAAGAGGAGTTCTCGAGATGTATCCGCTGTTATGCCTGCAGGCAGGTTTGCCCATTATGCTACTGCCCGAAATGCGTGGCGGACCAGACTGACCTCGCGTGGTTTTCCCGGGCAAGTAATTTGAAGGGAAACATGAGCTGGAATGTGGTGCGGGCCATTCATATGGCGGGCCGGTGCGTGGCTTGCGGCGAATGCGAAAGGGCATGTCCTGTCGGGATACCCCTCATGGAATTAAATAAGAAGATAGAGAAGGATGTAAAAGAATTATTCGGTTATGAAGCAGGGGCTGATGCCGAACAGAAACCGCTGTTTACCTGCTTCGATAAAAAAGATCCGGAAGATTTCGTAAAATGATAAGGTAATAATCATGTTTAAAGCTGTCGGTAAAAAAGCGTTCATGAAACTGATGGACTCGCTTTCAAAGGGATATGAGATAGCCGCTCCGAGAAAATTCTCCAACAAAGGCGTTTTCTATTCTGCGATAACGGATGCGGGAGATATCTACCTGGGGGCCGAGTTTACCGTAGAGCCGGTAAAGAAATTATTTTTAATGCCTTCGGAATGGCTTTTTGAAAACAGATTTAATGACGGGAAGATCTCTTTGCAAGGAGGGGTGCCGCCGCAGGAAGCGCGAAAAAGGATAATCATCGGGGTGAGGCCGTGTGAAGCAAGGGGGTTAGAGTTATTGGACAAAGTCTTTTGTTCGGACTTTAAAGACAGCTCCTATAGCAAGAATCGCGAAAGGTCTATTATCGTCGGCCTTGCATGCTCGAAACCGGACAAGACCTGTTTTTGTACTTCGCTGGGGTCCTCGCCTGCGGAGACCAGGGGGATGGATGCCATTATCTTTGCCGGCGAAGAGAGCGATGAAATGATGCTGGAGATCATTACCGATAAAGCGCGAGAGATCTTCGCGCCCCTGGAAGACGCCGCTTGCGAAGAGCATAGAAAAAAGCTGGAATCAGAAAAGAAAAAAATAAAAGATCCGGTCAGGAAGATAAATATACCCGATGCCTTAAGCGCGAGTTTCGAGAGCGGCTACTGGAAAGAGGTTTCGTCCCCTTGCGTAAGCTGCGGTGTGTGCACGTATCTTTGCCCCACATGCCACTGTTTCGACCTGGTAGACGAAGAGCGAAAACGCCTCAGGTGTTATGACGGATGCTGTTTTAAGGACTTTACGCAGCAGGCTTCCGGCGAGAATCCGCGCCCGACAAAAAGAGAGCGGTACCGGCAGAGGGTATTCCATAAATTTGATTATTTCAGAAAGAATTTCGGAGAGCATCTTTGCGTCGGATGCGGCAGATGCATCAGGCACTGTCCCATGAAAATAGATATTTCCGAGATCGCCGCCAATGCACCCAAAAATAAATAAGGGGCTCCCTTTAAAACATGGAAAACATTTATTTACCAAAGATAGCTAAGATCGCGGATATCAGGCAGGAAACGCCGGATGTGAAGACATTCGTGTTAAGGTTTGAGGACGAGGCGGCCGGGAGATCCTTCGACTATAAACCGGGCCAATTCGTTGAATTTTCCGTATTCAATGAAGGTGAGGCGCCATTCTGCATATCCAACTCTCCCACGCGTAAATCAGGCATAGAGTGCACTGTCAAAAATACCGGCAAGGTCACCCGGGCCGTGCACGAGCTTGATATAGGAGATGCGGTCGGGATCAGGGGCCCTTACGGAAATGGATTTCCGCTCGAAGAGCTGAAGCATAAAAGCCTTCTATTTGTGGCGGGCGGGATCGGGCTTGCCCCTTTGAGATCCATGATTAATTATTGCCTGGATAATAGAAATGATTTTGGGAAGATAACCATCGTGAACGGCGCGCGGACATCGAAAGACCTCGTATATAAGGAAGAATACAAGATATGGGAAAAGGCAAAGGATACGAAGCTTTACCTGACGGTCGATTGCGAGGAAAACAACTGGACCTGCATGGTGGGCGTTGTGCCAAAGGTCCTGGAGCAGCTGAAACCGACGTGCGAGGGCGCAGTGGCGATAGTCTGCGGACCACCCGTAATGATCAAATATACGATCCCCGTCCTTCTCAAGATTGGTTTCTGCCCGGAAGCGATAATCACGACATTGGAGATGAAGATGAAGTGCGGGCTTGGAAAGTGCGGAAGATGCAATATCCAGCATTTATATATATGCAAGGATGGCCCTGTCTTCACTTACTCTCAACTGGAGGGGCTTCAATATGAACTTTAAGATATGGTTAAAGGCCGTACGCGTTCCATTTTTTACCGCGACGATAATCCCGGTGCTTTTCGGGTATTTATTGGCATGGCATGACGGGTCCGGCTTTGTGTGGCAGCGGTTTTTCATTATGTTATTCGGGGCGGTATTCGTTCATGCCGGAACAAATCTGGCAAACGATTATTTTGACCATCTTACAGGATGCGATGAAGCGAATCCCACGCCGACGCCGTTCAGCGGCGGATCGAGGGTGATCCAGGACGGCCGGATCCCGCCCCGAAAGATCCTGTATGCTTCTTTGATATTTTTCATCCTCGGCTCCGGCATCGGCCTGTATCTGAATTATGTGTGCGGCAAGAACGTCATTCTTATATTGGGTATCATAGGTGTTTCCCTGGGATTTTTTTACAGCGCCGGGCCTTTCAGGATAGGATATGGAGGTTTGGGGGAATTTGCTACGGGGATAGGGTTTGGCCCGCTCATGGTAATGGGCGCGTATTACGTAGGTGCCGGGACGTTGAGTTTCGAGGTATTCCTGGCCTCCATACCGATAGGGATCCTGATAGCGCTTGTATTGTTTATAAACGAATTTCCGGACTATACGGGAGACAGGGCTGTGGGGAAACGTACATTGGTCGTGATATTAGGCAAGAAAAATGCGGTGATCCTCTACTATATACTGATCGCGGCCGTATATGCTATAATAACGGGATTAGCGTCGGTTAAATTTTTACCCTACGCCTGCCTTATTGTGTTCCTTAGTCTGCCGGTAGCATTCAAGGCATTCAATATAGCCAAAAAAAATTACGAAAAAGTATATGAATTACTGCCTGTCAACGCGGCTACGATAGCTCTCCATTCGATGATAGGGTTGTTGCTATGCGGCGCTATCGTGATGGATAAAGTCTTTATGCTCTGGAGGTAAGGGTATGCAGTTAAGAGAAATTTATCGGCCTATCAGCAAAGAACTGACCGAAGTTGAGCGGATGATGGGCTCCAGCATCAAATCGAGCGGAAATACATCCATATTGACGCTGGGCAGCTATCTGCTCCATTCCGGCGGTAAAAGGCTGAGGCCGGCCCTGGTGACACTGTCTGCCAGGGCTGCCATGGGCGATAAGCCGGCGGAAATGCTGGACCAGGTGATAAAAGTCGCTTCCGCCGTCGAGCTGATCCATATGGCGTCATTGATACATGACGATGTCGTAGATCATTCCGCGATGCGCCACAATAAGCCTACGATAAACGCGAAGTGGGGCCAGGACGTATCGCTCATACTGGGAGATTATCTTTATTCGCTGGGGTTCGGCCTGATCTCGTCGTGCAATAATCCGGATATCCTGGACTGCATCAGCCGGGCGGCGCGCACGATGTGCGAAGGAGAGCTGATCCAGGTTTGCGAGAGAGACAACCTGGACCTGCTAAAGAAGCACTATATTACGATAGTCAAAAATAAGACGGCCCATCTCTTTGCCGCTTCATGCCAGGCGGGAGTCCTGGCGGTCGACCGCAGGCCGAATTTAAGAGATATGTTTAAAGATTACGGATTGAACTTCGGCATCGCCTTTCAGATAGCCGACGATTCGATGGATCTTATCGGCAGCCAAAAAGAGTTGGGCAAATCCCCCGGCGCGGACTTTAAGATGGGAGAATTGACCCTGCCGTTCCTGAACCTTATTTCTGTGCATAAAAATAAGGATAAGATATACAAATTGATCGCTCAAAAAAACAGCAGGAAAGCATTCAGCCAGATAAGGGAGATATTCGTCAATTCCGGCGCGCTTGCGAAGACAAAAAATGACGTAGCCTTTTATGCCGAAAAAGCCAAGAGAAGCCTGCGCCCCCTGAAAGAATCCGCATTTAAAGACAGCCTCTTTGCCCTGGCGGACTACATGGTAGAAAGAATAAAGATATAACAGATGCCGAAATATTATCCCGTAAATCTGCTGTTGAAGAATAAAAGATGCCTGGTCGCCGGCGCGGGCACAGTCGCGCAGCGTAAGGTGCGCCGGCTCCTGGAGTGCGGGGCGCGCGTCCTGGTGATAAGTCCGGCGATAACGCCGGGCTTGAGATCCATGGCAAAAAACGGGCGGATCGTATTTAAACGAAAGAATATAAATTTAAAAGATCTTAAAGGGGCATATCTTGTAATCGCCGCAACAACCGATAGATCGGTAAATTCCAAAATCTCCTCTTATTGCCGCAAGGCAAATATCCTGGTAAATATTGTAGACTCTCCCGGAGAATGCAGCTTTATCCTGCCTTCCATAATAAGAAGAGGCGCTTTGACCATAAGCATATCTACGCAAGGCATAAGTCCGGGCCTATCGAAGAAGATCCGCCGGGATCTCGAGGGAGCCTTCGGGAGCGGATATGCCGGATTATTGAGTATGATGAAAAGGGTCCGGCCATTGGTGCTGAAAAAGATGAAGAACGCGCGATCGAGAAAGAAGTTTTTTAATAAAATTCTGGAAGAGATTTAATAAAATGGCCGCATATCTCAAGATCCATGGCATAACCATCTATTTGAGCTATATCGCTTTTTTTGTTGCCTCGGCGGCTGCAGTCTTGTATCTGATCCAGGATAACGCCCTCAAGAAGAAGCGCTCAGGAGTTATCTCAAGCCGGCTGCCCAGCCTCTCTTTGTTAGATAAGCTCAACTACAGGTCGATAAGCCTGGGTTTCCCCATGCTGACGATCTCTATCATCAGCGGTCTCTTCTGGGCCAAAAATGTCTATGGTATCTATTGGTGGGGTTATAACTCCCGCCAGTTTTATTCCCTCGTCGTTTGGCTCGTCTATGCGGTTATCCTGCATATAAGGTTATCCGCGCGCTTACGCGGGAGAAAAGTGGCTTTATTGTCTATAGCAGCTTTTTTTGTGATCATCCTCACTCTTTTCGGTACCTGCCCTTAGGAGGGCGCGGCTTAAAATGGATATAGCAGTTATAGGTATTAATCATAAAACAGCGCCGGTCCAGATAAGGGAGAAACTCTCGTTCTCTCCGAAAAAAGCTGTTGAGGCAAATCGACTGCTTAAAGAGAGCCTTTCCCTGGAGGAGAACCTGATCCTGTCTACCTGCAACCGCGTGGAGATATACGTGGTCTCGGACCGGAATAAAGATTATGTCTCCGGCATAAAGGATTTCTTAAGCCGATACCATGGCCTGGACCTGTCGGAATACGAAGAGAGTATATACGTTCGTAAAGACAAAGAGGCTGTCGAGCATCTCTTCGGCGTTGTCGCAGGCCTCGATTCTATGGTTATAGGAGAGATGGAGATATCGGGCCAGGTAAAGAAGGCTTATCAGGATGCGCGAGAAAGCCTGGTCACAGGGAAGGTATTGAACCGGTTATTCGAAAAAGCGCTTAACACCTCGAAGAAGATAAGGACGAAGACTCTGATCAGCCAGGGGGCTGTTTCGGTGAGCTCTGTAGCGGTAAGGCTGGCGGAAAAGATCCTGGGCCGCCTCGATGACAAGAGGGCGTTGATCATAGGCACGGGCGCTATCGGTGAGCAACTATTGATGTATTTAAGGAAGAACAATGTAAAGTCCATACTGGTCGCAAACCGGACCATGGAAAAGGCGCAAGGCCTGGCCGGCAGGTTCTCAGCCACCGCGGTGCCATTTGAAGTTTTTTTGGATAAGCTGGCCGACGTCGATATAGTCATCGCATCTACCGGCGCTCCTCACCACATCATTCACAGTAACGATATCCTGTCTCTGATGCCCAGGAGAAAACAGCGGCCGCTTTTTATTATCGATCTCGCGGTACCGCGCAACGTAGAAGAGGAAATCAACAGGATAGATAACGTATACCTTTATAATATAGATGATTTAGAAAAGATCGTTAACGAAAATATAAAGTTCAGAAAAGGGGAATTGGACAACTGCTTCGAGATCATTAAGACTTCGGCAGGCAATTTTATGGATTGGCTGGTAAGCGAGAAGATAAAGAATGAAAATTGATCAACTCGTTATAGGGTCGCGCCGAAGCAAGCTGGCCATGGTCCAGGCGCAATATGTGCGCGGCGAACTAAAAAAAAATTATCCGGCGCTTGATATCGAAATCAAGGCCATAAAAACTACCGGTGACAAGATCACGGATGTGGCTTTAAGTAAGATCGGGGATAAGGGGTTATTCACGAAAGAGATCGAAGAGGCATTGTTACGCCGCGAGATCGACCTCGCGGTACATAGCATGAAGGACTTGCCTACGGAGCTGCCGAAAGGCCTCGATATAGCGGCGGTGACAAAGAGGGAAGATCCCCGCGATGTATTGGTCTCTAAACGGGGGTTTACGATAAAGACATTACCGAAAAATTCCAGGGTAGGGACGAGCAGTCTGCGTCGTCGTGCCCAGATACTGCATTTAAGAAAAGACCTTGACGTTATGGATCTGAGGGGAAATTTAGATACGCGCCTCAGAAAATTGAATGAGGGGCTATATGACGCAATAGTGCTCGCCTACGCCGGAATAAAACGCCTGGGATTAACATTAAATCTTTCGGCGATATCAACAGACAATGTTCTTCCTCAAGCCGGTCAGGGTGCCCTGGGTATCGAAGTGCGCAAAGATAACCGGGGAGTTATTGATATGGTAAGAGAGCTCGATGACGCCGATTGCCATCTCTCCATCGATGCGGAAAGGGCGTTACTCTCCGGGTTAGAAGGCGGCTGCCAGGTGCCTATAGGAGTATACGCGAAAGTGACAGGGAGCAAGATCTCTGTAAAAGCAGGAGTATTCTCCTTGGACGGCAGCAATGCAATAAGAGATGAGGTCGAAGGCGGCAAAGAAGATGCCGTGAAGTTAGGGCGGGCGTTAGCTGAAAAAATCCTTAAAGATGATAGGGCCAGGCATATCCTGGATGAGGTTAAGAAAGAGGCGAGGCGGTCTTCATGACAAAATCGACCGTATATCTGGTTGGCGCAGGGCCGGGTGATAGTAAATTGATCAGCGTGAAGGGATACGAGCTGATAAAGAAGGCAGACTGCATTATCTATGATTATCTGGTCAATGCGGAGCTTCTAAAATTTGCAAGATCGAATTGCAAACTCATCTATGTGGGTAAGAAAGCGGGCGCGCATACTTTATCGCAAGGTGGTATAAACAAGCTCCTGGTGAAAGAGGCAAGATCGCATAACAATGTAGTCCGGCTTAAAGGCGGAGACCCTTTCATATTCGGCAGGGGCGCGGAAGAAGCATCTTATCTAAAGAAAAATAGAATAGATTTTGAGATCGTGCCGGGCATTACGAGCGCTATTGCGGTGCCGGCGTATGCAGGCATACCTCTTACGGAAAGGTCGCGGACCTCCACCGTGGGATTCATAACAGGCCATGAAGACCCCGCTAAGGCGACTTCCGGGATCGATTGGCGCGCGTTGGCAGATGCGCTCGGGACGATGGTCTTTTTAATGGGGGTAGAAAATCTGGAGCTGATCGCAAAGAGATTAGTCGCCTGCGGCAAACCGGAGAATACGCCTGTCGCTGTAATAAGGCGGGGAACGACGGCAAGACAAAAGACTGTTATCGGGACATTGGGAAATATAGCAGGGCTCTCGCGCAAACATAAGATGACTCCTCCGGCGATAATAGTTGTGGGCGAGACTGTAAGTTTACGAAAAGAATTGAACTGGTTCGAGAATAAGCCTCTCTTTGCGAAGAGGGTGATAGTCACGCGTACGAGGGCCCAGGCGAGCGTATTATCGGAGAAGCTTAATGCTCTGGGAGCCGAGGTTATCGAAATACCTACGATCGAAATAGTACCCGCGAAGGCCGATGGAAAATTAATGGAAGCATTTTCACAACATCCCGACTGGGTATTCTTTACAAGCCAGAATGGCGTGGATGAATTTGCCGCATTTTTGGAAAGAGCAAAGAAGGACTGCCGCATATTCGGCCGTGCCAAGGTTTGCGCTATCGGCTCTGAAACAGCGAAGGCAGTCTTGCGCTCTTTAGGCATAAGGCCCGATTATGTCCCGCCGCGATTTGTCGCCGAGGCGGTAGTAAAGCATTTTGTAACAGTTCGAGATCGTAGGGGACATTTAAATGTCCCCTACGACATGGCGCCAAAAGCCCTAATCTTAAGGGCTAAGAGAGCGCGTGACATATTACCTGAAGGTTTAAGAAAGGCGGGATTTAAAGTGACGGTGATAGATCTATATGATACGGTCCTGCCGAAAGAGAGCGCATCCATCCTGAAACAGGCGCTCGCCGGACGCGTAGATATTGTTACATTTACCAGCTCATCGACAGTTGAGAATTTTATCAAACTTATCGGCAGGGATTATCGCCGTAAGCTTTCCGGGGTAAAACTTGCTTCCATCGGTCCGGTGACATCCGGCACGTTAAGAAGTTTCGGCCTGAAAGCGGGTGTGGAGGCTAGGGTCTATACGATAGACGGGCTGGTAAATGCGATAAGCGCGGACGTAGGGGAGGTTTAAACCTCCCCTACGTCTGGTAGATGCAAGGGAAAAATATGATCAACTGCACTAGGCTACTCTCGGGAAAGTCCGGTTTTTACGACGAGATCCGTTATGTGAAGGGTAAACCCGCCGATACCAACCGTCCGATCGTGGTGTGGAATTCCACCAAGAGCTGTAATCTGCGATGCGTGCATTGTTATTTCGATGCTCACGCAGAGAAAGATAAAGGCGAACTTACGACTGAGGAGGCCCGGGCGATGATCGACGACCTCGCGACATTCGGCGCGCCGGTATTGTTATTTTCCGGCGGTGAACCTTTCATGCGCGAGGACCTGTTCGATCTTGGGAAATACGCCAAGTCGAAGGGCTTACGCACGGTGATCTCGACCAACGGCACATTGATTACAAGAGAAACGGCCGAGAAGATAAAGGATGCGGGATTTTCTTACGTAGGTATAAGTCTCGATGGACTGGAAGAGGTCAACGATAAATTCCGAAAGATGAACGGCGCTTTCAAAAAAACACTGGAGGGAATAAGGAATTGCCACGCCTCAGGTGTGCGCGCAGGCCTGCGCTTTACGATAAATAAGCATAACTTCCGCGACATAGCCGGTATATTCGACCTCCTGGAGAACGAGGGGATAAAACGCGCCTGTTTCTATCACCTGGTATATTCCGGTAGAGGCAGCGCCATGATAAAGGAAGACCTGACCAAGGATGAGGCGCGCGATACGATGGACCTCATCTTCGATAGGACTATGGCTTTGAGCCGGAAAAGCGGAGACGCTGAAATTTTGACGGTGGACAATCACACGGACGGGGTTTATCTATATTTACGCCTCAAAAAAGAAGACGGGAAGAAGGCGGAAGAGGCGCTTTCGCTTCTTAAGATAAACGGCGGCAACAAATCAGGCATCGGTATTGCGGATATCGATAACCTGGGTTTCGTCCACCCGGATCAGTTCTGGAGGCACTATTCGCTTGGTAACGTTAAGGCAAGAAGTTTTAGCGATATATGGTCCGATGAGAGCGATTACCTGCTGAAAGGTTTAAGGAACAGGCTTCCTCTATTAAAAGGAAAATGCGGCCGCTGCCACTTTCAGGATATATGCGCCGGAAATTTTCGTGTCAGGGCAGAGGCCTTTTACGGCGACGTCTGGCAGGAGGACCCGGCCTGTTATTTGAGCGAAGAAGAGATATTGAGCCAAAGAGAGGATCTGAATGGCATTCCCGAAAACAAGAATGCGTGAAAGAAGAAAAGACGAGGCGGCGCGCATAAAATACCGCGAGACCCCCTGCGTATCGGCCAAGGATATGATAATGCCCATATTTGTCAAAGAGGGCATGGCCGTAAAAAAAGAGATCGGGTCTATGCCGGGGATATTCCAGCTTCCTATTAATAAAGCAACCGAAGAGGCCGGGAAGATCTATGGGCTGGGGATCCCTGCCATAATTTTATTCGGCATCCCAAAGCGCAAGGATGGGGCGGGTTCGTCTGCCTATGACGTAAATGGAGTTGTCCAGCAGGCGATCCGCGCCATAAAGAAGAAGGTGCCGGGGCTTTCGGTAATCGCGGACGTGTGCCTGTGCGAATATACCTCGCATGGACATTGCGGCATCATAAAAAGTCAAAATTATATCGTTGATAACGATGAGACTATAAAAGTATTGGCAAGGATAGCCGTTTCTTATGCTGAGGCCGGCGCCGATGTTGTCGCGCCCAGCGCTATGATGGACGGCCAGGTGAAGGCGATAAAAGAGGCGCTCATTAGAAATGACTATACCAAAACAAAGATAATGGCATATTCCGCGAAGTATGCCTCTAATCTTTACGGACCGTTCAGGGACGCTGCTGAGTCTCCTCCACGATTCGGGGATAGGAAGACTTACCAGATGGATTATTATAATTCCGATGAAGCAGTCCTTGAGTCAAAGCTTGATATCGAAGAAGGCGCGGATATCATTATGGTCAAGCCCGCATTGGGCTATGAGGATATAATCTACAGGGTAAAAAAAGAGCTCAAGTTTCCGCTGGCCTGTTATTCGGTAAGCGGCGAATACTCCATGATCAAGGCTGCGGCTGCAAAGGGATATATAGATGAAAGGAAGACGGTCTTAGAGATCCTGACCGGCTTTAAACGCGCCGGCGCGGATCGGATCATTACTTATTATGCCAAAGAGGCGGCAGGATGGCTGAAAAGTTAGTCCCGAGCAAAGTCGAGGGACAAAAAGCAGATTTAAAGTTAATCGCATGGGAATTGACACGCAGCTGTAATCTTGCCTGCAGCCATTGCCGCGCGTCAAGTAAGCATGGGCCGTATTCTAATGAATTGACGACCGCTGAGTGTTTCAAGCTCATCGATGATATCGTTTCATTCAGCAAGCCTATCATTATACTCACCGGCGGCGAACCGTTACTACGAAAAGACCTTTTCGATATCATCGGCTATGGGAAGAAGAAAGGCCTTGTAATGGTGATGGCGCCTAACGGCACGCTGCTCGACGACGCGAATATTAAGAAGATCATCGCATCGGGCATAAAAAGAATTTCCGTAAGCCTGGACGGCCCGGATGCCGTCTCTCATGACAGCTTAAGGCAGGTAGCCGGTGCATTTGAACAGGCCTGCGGCGGCATACGAAGAGCGAAAAGCTCAGGCCTGGAATTTCAAATAAATACTACTGTTACGAAAAGGAACATAGGGCTTCTTCCTCAAATAATAAAATTGGCAAAATCACTCGGCGCAAAGGCGCATCATATATTTTTGCTTGTTCCTACCGGCCGCGCCAAAGAGATGACGAGCGAAGAGTTGTCGGCGTCAGAATATGAAGAAGCGCTTAAATTTTTGGCCCGGGAAAGGAAGGATCCGTCTCTTGAGATAAAGGTAACGTGCGCTCCTCATTTTAATCGCATCCTTCTCCAGGATCACTCTGCCACCGCATCTTCTTTGACGGGGAGAGGATGCATGGGAGGGGTGGGGTTTTGCTTTGTTTCACATGTGGGCGATGTGCAGCCGTGCGGTTATCTTGAACTTAAGTGCGGCAATATCCGCAAAGAGGGATTAAAGAAGATATGGTTCGAGTCAGAGATCTTCAATAATATACGCGATTGGTCTACATATATAGGTAAGTGCGGCATATGCGAGTTTAAAGCCGTCTGCGGAGGCTGCCGCGCCCGCGCGTATGCCAAATATGGTGATTACTTAAGGGAGGAGCCCTATTGCACTTACACCCCGGGGTGTAAAATAAAGGCTAAGAATGAAATTAACAGCCCTAGATAAGCGCATCCTGAACCGCCTCCAGGAGGATATCCCATTTGTAACCAGGCCATGGGCGGCCGTGGCGCGGGAACTATATATAGAGGAAGGCCTCCTCATCAAAAGAATAAGTTTTTTAAATAAAAAAGGCATCATCCGCAGGATAAGTGCGGTCTTCTCTCCGCGCAAAGTCAATTTCGCATCTACGTTGGCCGCGGTGAAGGCCGTTCCTGGGAATGTCGGCAGAATAGCAAAAAAGATAAATTCCTATCCTGAAGTCACACATAATTATAGAAGAGGCGGTCCTTACGATCTTTGGTTTACACTGGTTGCCAGAAACAGGGGGCGGATTATGCATATAATGCGCCAGCTTAAGAAGGACAGAGATATCGAAGAGATATCGGAGTTCCCGACCGTAAAATTATTCAAGATCAATGTAAAGTTCCCTGTCTGAAGAGTAAGGTAGGGGAGGTTTAAACCTCCCCTGCAATAGCGAGATGAAGATGCTGTCAAAACTTGATAAGAAGATAATCGGTTTAATCTACAAAGACATTCCGTTAACAAAAAAACCATTTAGGGATCTGGCCGACGAGCTTGGTATAGAAGAGCGTCTTCTTCTTGAGCGGATACGGTTCTTTAAGAAGAGCGGCCTCATGCGTAAATTTGCGGCGAGCCTTAACCACAAAAAAATAGGATTCCGGTATAACGCGATGGTGGTCTGGAATATTCCTGGAAGGTTCGTCGATAAGGCGGGTAATATAATGGCCTCTTTTGACGAAGTGAGCCATTGTTACGAGAGAAAGCCGCGGCCCGGCTGGAAGTATAATCTATATTCGATGGTACATGGCAGGACGAGGGGGGATTGCTTTGATGTGGTCAGGAAGATAAGTAAAACGCTTGGCGGGAATGTCGATCACAAGGCCCTGTTTTCATTTAAAGAAGAGAAAAAAACGGGGGCGAAATTTTAATGAGACGCGCAGATTCTACAAGATTATTCAAGCTGGCCAAAAAATTTATTCCCGGGGGAGTAAATAGCCCGGTACGCGCATTTAAAGCTGTCGGTAGACCTCCTGTCTTTATCTCCAGGGCCAAAGGCGCTTATATTTACGACGTGGACGGGAATAGGTATATTGATTATGTCATGTCTTGGGGCCCGATGATCTTGGGGCATGCCGACGAGAGAGTGATCAGGCCCGTAGCCAAAATTTTAAAAAGAGGCACAAGTTTCGGCGCTCCCACAAAAAGAGAGGTCGAACTGGCGCGGCTTATAACTGAAATATATCCTTCCATTGAAAAGGTCAGGCTTACTTCTTCAGGCACCGAGGCTGCAATGAGTGCTATAAGGCTTGCTCGCGGGTTTACCGGCCGGGAGAAGATAATAAAATTTGAGGGTTGTTATCATGGACATGCGGACAGTCTTTTAGTTAAAGCGGGTTCGGGCTCCGCCACTTTTGGAGTTCCTTCCTCCTCCGGCGTAAATAAAAGTATTGCTCAGGATACGATTGCACTGCCTTTTAATAATATAGAAAAAGTTAAAGCTGTGATCGAAAAGAATAGGGGCAAGATCGCGTGCATCATAGTCGAGCCCATCCCTGCCAATATGGGCGTTGTGTTGCCAAAGCCGGGATTCCTTAAAGAATTAAGGCAGGTCACGAAAGAGAATGGTATCGTTTTAATATTCGATGAGGTGATCACAGGTTTCCGCGTGGCCCTGGGAGGGGCACAGGAACTCTACGGGATTACCCCTGACCTCACTATACTGGGCAAGATCCTGGGCGGCGGCCTTCCCATAGGCGCTTTCGGCGGGAGGCCTGAGATCATGGACCAACTCTCTCCGAACGGTCCTGTATACCAGGCAGGCACGTTATCCGGTAATCCTGTGGCGGTGGAGGCAGGCATCAATACAATACGAATATTAAGGAAGGGCAGGGTCTATAGCAGGTTGGAATCTTTAGGCCAAAGATTTGAATGCGGTTTCAAACAAATTATTAAACGTACAGGCCTCAGCGTGACGATCGGCAGAAGCGGCTCGCTATTTACATTATTTTTTACGGATAAGAAAGAGATCGGGGATTATGGCGATGTATCCGCATGTGATATAGATAGATTTGCCCGGTTTTTCCGCGGGATGTTAGATCAAGGTGTGTATATTGCCCCTTCGCAGTTTGAGGCGAATTTTATCTCCACCAAACACACAGGCATCCATATTGACCATACGTTGAAAGCGATAGAGCGTGTTTTAGGAAGAGAGTAACTCGGCCCGGATTCTAGGAAGGTATTGTCAGAAGTTCAAGGAAAAATTTGCTGCCCACACCAACTTCAGATTCTACCCAGATCCTTCCGTTGTGCAACCCTACGATGCTTTTAGTTATGGCCAATCCAAGCCCGCAGCCCTTATACTTGCGCTTTCCGGAAGAATCTGCCTGATAAAATTTGTCAAAAATTCTCGCTAATTTATCGCTGGGTATGCCTATGCCCGTATCCGAAATAGAGAATATTATCTTCGCGCTCGGCCGGCCGGCCGCGGCTATCACCACCTTACCGCCTCTCTTGTTAAACTTAATAGCATTTTCAAGGATATTGATAATCACCTGCAGGATCCGTTCTCTATCCGCCCGTATCAACGGTAAATCACGGGGGAGGTTATTTTCTAAGGTCACCTCCTGGTTATCGGCGAATAATTGGCGTGAGAGTATCGCCTTATCCATTATCTTTGTCATATCTACGGCAGCCAGATTGACCTTGAACTCACCTGACTCTATCTTTGACAGGTCCAGGATGTCTTCGATCAGACGGTCAAGGAGATCGGCGGTCTCAGCAGAGATTTCAAGGCATTCTCTCTGCGTCTTGTTTATAGCGCCGGCCTTTTCCGTCATTAAGAAAGTTATATAACCCTTGATGGTGGTGAGGGGGGTACGCAACTCATGAGAGATCATGGATAAAAAATTGGATTTGAGCCTGTTGAGCTCCTGTATCTTCTGCTCCTTATTATACCTTACCGTTCCCATCGCACCGAAAACTATCCCGAAAAATATGGGATGTAAGAGGAAGAGGAAATGAAAAGGATTGGAGATTACCGCCTGAATAATGTTTGGCAGAGTTACAGGGAGAGCCGATGAATGCAGGTCGATTCCTATGGTAACGATGGGTATAGGCATTCCCCACAAAATTCCGAACAGACAGTACCAGTTTTCGAATATATTATAAGTCCGTCTTTTCCGGAGCGCGCCTACAAATTCCCTTACCACCTGATAGAATGTCTTAAGATTTACGGATGATTTGCCCATACTATTCTACAGATAGATGCTTTTTGATCTTTTCCACCAGCTCTTCGCTCTTAAAAGGTTTGGAGATATAATCGGTTATGCCGCAGGAACGCATCTTCTTGATTTCCTCGGCTTCCTTGACGGCCGTCAACGCGATAATAGGGATATCTTTTGTCCTTTCATCCGCTCTCAAGCGGCGGCATACTTCGAATCCGTCCACATCCGGCATAAGGAAGTCCAGGAGTATTATGTCCGGCAGCCAGGAGGAGATTAAAAGGCCCGCATGGAAAGCGCTGTCTGCGGTAGATACCTCCAGCTCTTCTTGAGAAAGGATCGTCTGCATCATCCGGAGTATTTTAGGGTCGTCGTCTATAACCAATACCCTGTCCTTATCAGTCCTCTTCAATTCCTCGGGTATAGGCATATTGTTATTTTGCATTAGTTTCAGGACGTCCGCTCTTTTGATCCGGCGGTGTCCTCCGGGCGTAGTATGCGCGGGCAATATCCCTTCCTTTACCCAATTGATAACGGTAGTCGGGTATACATTGCAGAATTTGCTGACCTCATGCGTGGTATAAAAATTTTTAATCATAGCTATCTCCAGGAAGAAATCTTACTACATTATCCTGACCTTGTCAACATAGTGAAAAAAAAGTGGAAAAATACTTGACAAAAACTACACAAAATAGTATAAATATCAAATCAAGCATTTTTTAAGCGCCGTTTGTAAATGCTGTTTGTAGATGCCTTATAAAAAATATTTATATCAAGAAGGTTTTCATGCCGCTTGCTTCTAATACGTTAAATTCGGATAATAAACCCCTTTACACTATCGGTATTACGGCCAATCTTTTGGGAGTCTGCCAGGCGACACTGCGTCTCTGGGAGAAGCGGGGATTGGTACAGCCTGATCGAATAGGCAGGAACCGTTTCTATTCCAAATACAATCTCGAAAGGCTCCGGGAGATAAAACACTTGCTGCGCGACAAGCGGATAAATGTCGTAGGCGCCAAACAGATTATGGAAAAATCATTTTGCTGGGAGATTAAAAATTGCCTGCCCGAAGAGAGGCGGATCTGCCCGGTCTATCGGCAGAATAAACCCGAAGCATGAGAGAGGGAATATGAAAAGATTAAAATGGTATCTTCTTATTTTTTGTATATTAATAGCCGGCACGGGCTATTGTAAAACCGAGCCTCAAGGAGATGGCGTTGTCCCGCCCGCAAAGGCCGCCCAGGCAGAATATGCGGGCATGGATACCTGCGCAATGTGCCACGAAAAGATAACGAAAGCTTTTAAGAGATCCGGGCACGCGCGCATAGTCGCAGTCCGCTCCAAAGGCAAAAAGGACCAGGTCCAGGCCTGCGAGACTTGTCACGGGCCGGGGAGTTTACATGCTGATGCCCAGGGCAAGGCGGAGAAACATGCGACCATAATCAATCCCAAAAAGAAGTCCGAGACTTGTTATCAATGCCATCTGGATAAAAGAGGCGATTTTAGCCTGCAGTACCACCATCCCGTCCCGGAAGGCAAGATGGGTTGCGTAGATTGCCACAATCCGCACGGAGAAGACGGTGTCAAGCCGGGGACGCTTTCATCTGTTCACGGTAAGAATGAGACATGCTTCAAGTGCCACAAGGATCAGGCGGGGCCTTTTGTTTACGAACATGAAGCATTGAGAGAGGGCTGCACGTCATGCCACGCCGTGCACGGCTCGATAAACGATAAGATGCTTATACAGAGAGATCTCAACCTCTGTTTAAAGTGCCACTTTCAGGCGAATTTTACTTCAATAGGCAGGATAGGCGATGTAGGTCATGCGGCTTTTGTAAATCAGGGTCCTTGCTGGAGCGGCGGCTGTCATACAGCTCCGCATGGTTCAAATTACAATGACCACCTCAGGATATAATAGGAGATCGGTATGAAAGAAAGAATAGCAACGATCGTTGGCTTGAATTTAGTGTTGCCGTTATTATTCGGCAGTTTTTATGTTTACGCGCAAGAGGGAAGCGCTGGAAGCGGCGAGATCACTCCATCGATCGTATATATAGATTTGACAGGCGATAAGGAAAAATTTGCGGAGGACCACTGGATCCGGGATGGCGCTACGGGCGGCGTATCCGGGTATAGTTATATCAATGAAAATAGACTGGGAGATTCTATTGTGGCCGAGGGGAGGGGCCTGGCGGGCAACGGAGACTATCAATTTAATTTCGATCTGAAAAAAGAGGGATTCGGCAACCTTATCTTTGAATTCAAGCAGTTCAACAAGTATTATGACGGCACGGGAGGATATTATTCACCTTTCGGCAGTTCAATATCCTTCCCGAATTATCTGCTAGAAACGGGCAGGGATCTTTCGCTGGACATAGGAAATTTAAAGGTCGAAGCGATATTTTCAAAAGAAGAGGAGACTAAATGCATCCTATCGTATGAGAGGGAATATAGGAAGGGGGCGAAGTCTCTGACAAGCTGGGGCAGTGTAACCGGCACCGTAAATAATGCGGCCACGACACGGAAGATCCTGCCCACCTTTCTCGAGATCGATGAGATGGTGAACAAGCTTGAACTGAAGATCGAGCACACGGTAAACGGCATAGATATATCCGCCGAACAGGCATGGGAGGGGGTAAAGGTCCAGACTCAAAAAGTCAACAACCGGACTTTGTCTTTGGCCAACGGCGCATTCTCAACCGTAAGGTATAAATACGAGGACCTGGACGCCGATCTCTATACTACGGTGGTCCGCGTCGCAAAAGACTTTAATGAAAAGGTAAATTTATCCATGGCGGTTCTCTATGAGTTTGCCCGCGACCATACAAACGAGAGGATAACGGATACGAGCGTTGCGGCCACTAACGAGAACCACCCCGTCAATCCCGCAAATGTCTATCAGGGTACGGTTACGCTACTTCCCAAAATTTCTATTCTCCTGATGGAACATTTGTTTATGGAAGCGGGGTTCAGGTGGGAATGGATAGACAAGAACGGCTCCTCGACTTATAACCGGGATAGGACAAATCCGCCGGATAATATAGCGGATGAGTTATTGAATATCGATGATGAGATAAAGGACAATCACCTGGGAGAGACTTTCAGTATTAAATTCGACGGCATCAGGGATGTGGTATTTTATGCGGACGGTGAATTTGAGCAGCAGGTAAGACGCGAAGTTAATACGCAGAACTCTTTCGGCCGCTTACCGACTGCCACTAATAATTTTTTACGGGATACGAATACCCTTACCTATGACTACGAGTGTACGCTGGGTTCCAAGTTTTATCCCATGCCAAAAGTCGATGTCACGGCGGAGTTTAAATATAAATATGGCCTCAGGGATTATAAACGCGGCGGCGCTGGAAATGCTATTCAAACAGGCGATATAACGAACGGATACAGGGGATTCCTTAATAGCGTTTCTTACACCACGGTCAAACCTATCGCTATGTTCAATTTTAAACCTTACAGGTGGTTAGCCTGTAATTTTCGCTATGCTTACGACTCTACTGCCTACGGGGTCGAGACGCGGCTTGCCGATGCCACCGAGATTTCCGAATACAAGGCGAATATCTATTCTACTGGCGCTACGCTCATGCCAAACGATACTTTGTATCTGACATTCTTTTATCAGTATAAAGAGGCCATGACCGAAACGCCGGCTAACGGCACCGGCGGCGGCCCGACCAATGTGCCCACATATAACGCTAATGTTAGGGCATTGAGCGCTTCGTGCAGTTATGCACCCGTTAAAAATGTTACGGTCAGGGGCAGCTACACATTCTCAAGAGCAGATAACTTCAATGATTTCTCGAACATTGGATTGCCGCTTGGGCTGGATAATCTTTCGCAAGATGCTTCCATCGGCATCGAAAGCAAAATATGCTCCGGCGGTATTTTGGAGTTTAAATATGACTTTGCGGCGTACGATGAAACTTCTAACAGCGGTATGGATGATTATGAAGCGCACCTGTTCTACACTGCTTTAAAAATGGTATTTTAGCAAGATCCGCCCGCGGCAAAAAATATTTCAATAATTCCGCAGCATATATCCTCGTATATTTTTTAAAAGCGGCGAAAGAGCGTTTTCAAAATAATAAAATAGACGGCGTCAGCCGTCATGGTATAATATAAAATTATAAACAAAGGAGACGGGAAATGCGTAAAGCGATTCTTTGGTTGGCGGTGGTATCTGTTTTATGCGTAAGCAGTTATCTCTTAGCAGAGGGAGCTCATAAGTATGTGGGGGTAAAGAAGTGCGCTATGTGTCATAAGTCGGAAGCAAAAGGAAACCAGCATGGCCAGTGGCTTTCTTCGGCGCATGCCAAGGCCTATGAACGTCTTGCAAGCCCTGAGGCGCAGGAATCGGCTAAAAAGAGAGGCGTTACAGGTAATCCGCAGGAAGCCCCTCAATGCTTGAAATGCCATGTTACCGGCTACGGCGAGGACGCCAGTCTATTCAGCGAAGGTTTTGTAACGGCGGACGGTGTGCAGTGCGAGACTTGCCACGGCGCCGGAAGCGATTACCTTGCTTTAAGCGTCATGAAGGACAGGGCAAAGGCGGTGCAGGGAGGCCTTATCATTCCGACGAAAGAGCTGTGCGTCAAATGCCATAATCCGGAGAGCCCGAATTACAAGGAATTCAACTTTGATGAATATGTTAAAAAGATAGCTCACCCCAGGCCTGAATAGTAAAAGATGCTTATAAAAAAGACCAGGATCTGGAATTTCTTTTCCTCTATAAAGCTGGCCATATGGCTGCTCGCCATAATCGCCGTGCTATCCTTATTGGGCACGCTTATCCCGCAGAACCAGGACGCCCAGCTTTATATCGACAGGTTCGGTCGTTCGGGATACCAGGCGATTGAGAAGACAGCCTTAAATGATGTCTACGCCTCCCCGTTGTTTATATTTTTAATAATCCTGTTTGCTATAAATCTAACAGTATGCCTTTTGAACAGGATCTCTCTTAAGGCCCGCATGCTGGGCTCCCTCCTCTCGCATGTCAGCATCCTCATCATATTAATAGGCGCGCTCGCAGGGATGTTCTTTGGCCATAAAGGGCTTATAAAGATCGGTGAGAAGGAAGAGGTGTGTTGTTTCACCTCCAAGGATAAACAGCGTATCGAAATGGAATTCTCGATAAGGCTTGATAAGTTTATCTACAGTGAACATATCGATCCGAAAGAAAAATTATTGATCTTTTCTGTGAAAAATGACGCGATCATCGCTGAGATCCCTACCGAAATAGGCGTAGAGTCGGATATCGCACTCACCGGTTACAAGATCAAAATCCTGCGTTACCTGCCCGATTTTGTGATGGACACCAGCACTAAAGTGGCTGCCAGCCGCTCGGCCGTACCAGACAATCCTGCGATAGAAGCGCGGCTTAAAGATAAGGCAGGCCAGGTCAGCACCTTCTGGGTATTCGCGCGTTTTCCCGATATGCATCAGAAGATGGATCCTAATTTTAAATTCGTATATCACTGGGTCGGCCGGCGGCCGAAAGACTTTATCAGCAAAGTCACTGTATTGAAGGGGGGCAAAGAGGTTAAAGTTGCGGATATACGCGTGAATGAACCGCTTCGTTTCGACGGGTATACATTTTTTCAGTCCACTTATGATCCCGAAGCTTTAAGCTGGTCAGGCCTTCAGGTAGTTAAAGACCCTGGTGTGCCGATAGTTTACGCCGGCTTTATCCTGCTCATAATAGGCCTTGTGGTAATATTCTACGTCAACCCTTTAATCCGAAGGAGATAAGAGATGTCTTCTCTATGCCTAAACTTAAGCTTCGGTAGTTATTTTGCGGCCATGGTTCTCTATACCGGCGGCCTATTCTTCGCGAAAAAGATTTTCCCGGCCGCGGCAAGATCCTTTATGATCCTGGGCATCTTGAGCCTTTCATATTATATAGGCATGCGCTGGCAGATCGCGGCCAGGCCGCCATTCAGCAATATGTTCGAATCTCTCATCCTGTTCAGCTGGGCGATAGCCATAGCTTCTGTTTTCATTGATATAAAATACAAAATTAAAAATATTGCCGCATTGACGGCCTTGATGAGCCTGTTGGCGATAGGATACGCATCGCTTCTGGACAAAGATATAACCCCTCTCCTGCCCGCCTTAAAAAGTAATTGGCTGACCATCCATGTGTTGACCTGTTTTCTTGGGTATGCGGCTTTGACCGCAGCCTTTGTTTCCAGCGCCGTTCTTTTGTGCAGGAAAAAAGAGGACGAGAAGCTCGATATCATAAGTTACAAGATGATATCGTTCGGTTTTCTATTCCTTACGCTGGGTATTGTCAGCGGCGCCGTGTGGGCAAATTCCGCCTGGGGCACTTACTGGAGCTGGGACCCTAAAGAGACCTGGTCTTTGATCACCTGGTTTGTTTATGCCATCTATCTGCATATCAGATTCAGAAAGGGATGGAAGGGGAAGAGGGCGGCCTGGATATCGGTCATAGGCTTTTTGGCAATGATCTTTACCTATTTCGGCGTTAATTATTTATTGTCAGGGTTACATAGTTACGCTAACTGATATATGGCACAGAAGAAGATAACCAGACGTCAATTTATAAATTATATTTTAAGCGGATCCCTGCTGGGCCTGGCGGCAAGTGCCGCATACTCGATACTCCGTTATATAACGCCTCCGGAAGGCACCGAAACCGCGGTTTCGAGCGTAGTCGCCGCCAGGAAAGGGGAGCTGGTCCTGAATTCCGGCAAGATATTCAGGTTCGGGGATAAGCCCGGGATATTGATAAATACGGCCGGCGGCGAATTGGTGGCCTTCAACGCCGTTTGCACTCATTTGAACTGTACGGTCCAATATGATCCGCAGGGCAGGTATATCCTGTGCGCGTGCCATAACGGGCATTTCGATCTCACCGGCAAGGTCATCTCCGGCCCGCCGCCACGGCCCTTGGAACAGTATAAAGTAAATACGAGGGGAGATGAGATAATTGTTTCAAAAAATATATAACTGGTTCGATGAAAGATACCAGATCACGTCTTCCAGGGATTTCTTCGCGAAGAAGACCGTGCCCGTGCATAAGCACTTCGTGTGGTATTATTTTGGCGGGATAACGCTATTTCTATTTATTGTTCAGGTCGTTACGGGGATCCTCCTCCTCTTTTATTACAAGCCGAGCGCGGCCGAAGCGTTCGAGTCGGTAAAATTCATAATGACCAGGGTTGAGTTTGGATGGCTTATCCGTTCCATACATTCCTGGAGCGCCAACCTGATGGTATTTTCGGCATTCGTGCATCTCTTTTCGGCATTCTTCCTTAAGTCGTACAGGCCGCCGCGCGAGGCGACCTGGATCACAGGCTCATTCTTGTTTTTCATCGTAATGGGGCTGGGTTTTACCGGGTATCTCCTGCCGTGGAACGAACTATCGTTTTTTGCCACGAAGGTCGGGACCCAGATAGCGGGCGCGGTGCCGGTGGTGGGCTCATATATTCGAACTATACTTCGCGGCGGCGAAGAGATATCGGACGCCACCATAACCCGGTTTTTCGCGCTGCATGTAATGGTGCTTCCTATCGCCGCCGCTGCGTTTATGGGGCTGCACCTCATAATGGTCCAGCTTCAGGGGATGAGCGAACCGCTTTCGCAAATCTCAAATCCCGACAAAAAAAGCATGAAATTCTTTCCCAATTTCCTTTTGAGGGACGTTATCGTCTGGCTTATAATATTTGCCGGGCTTCTGGCTTTAAGCGTGATCTTCCCGTGGGAGCTGGGTAAGAAAGCGGACCCGTTTAGCCCCACACCGCTTGGGATAAAACCTGAGTGGTATTTTGTATGGATGTTCCAGACTTTAAAGATAATCCCGGCCAAAATACTTTTATTTGACGGTGAGGTGCTCGGTATATTAGGTTTTGGCGCGGCCGGGCTTGCATTGGTTATGCTCCCATTTATAGATATCTGGGCGAGAAAAGAGAAGCGCAATCCTCTACTATCTATCCTCGGCATTTGTGTTATATTGTATATATTGTTAATGACGTATCTGGCATACTTCGGTCCACAAAAGTAAGAAGTCCCAATGCGGACGTAGGGGAGGTTTAAACCTCCCCTACGTCTGGAGGTTTTGTAACGCAGAGGTATCAATGCATAGTAAATTTATATTTATATTTATCATCGTTTTAGCGGCCGGGTTTACTGCGAATCTTGAGGCGGCCGAAAAGGATTACTGCATAGAATGCCACAAGACATTGGATGGAAGCGCTAAAGAGCCGACAGAAAGAATAGAGGGCGATGTCCATTTTAAGCGCGGCCTTTCCTGCTCTGACTGCCACGGAGGCGACCCCACAAAAGAAGATTTCACCGAGGCAAAAGATCCCGCCAAGGGATTTATCGGAAAGCCCAAGAGAGGCGATATCCCTTCCTTTTGCGGCAGGTGTCATGCCGACCCGGCGTATATGCGAAAGTACAATCCAAATATCCCGACAGATCAACTGGCAAAATATCATGAAAGCCAGCACGGGAAACTGAACATGCAGGGCGATCAGAAGGTGGCGGTCTGTATCAGCTGTCACGGCGTCCACGGGATCAGGGAAGCGAATGACCCTCAAGCTCCCGTTTTTATAAGCAACATACCCAGGACGTGCGCATCCTGCCACGCCGATAAAGAATACATGAAGGAATACTCTATCCCGACGAACCAGATGGAAGAATTCGAGAAAAGCGTCCATGGAGAAGCGCTGCTGAATAAGGGCGATCGCGGCGCGCCTGCCTGCACCAGCTGCCACGGCTCCCACGACGCGGCGCTGCCGCGGGCGATAGCTGTCGGCAATATCTGTGCCCAGTGCCATTCACTGACGAGGGATCTCTTCACGAAAAGCCCGCACAAGGCGGCTCACGATTCACTCGGGATACCGGAATGCGAAGCATGCCACGGAAACCATAATATCATGCGCACATCGGATGAAATGCTGGGGAACACAGGCCAGGCGGTATGTATAAAATGCCACACTGCGGATTCAAAAGGTTATGCGCAGGCCTCCTCGATGAAGAACGCGATAGAGGCGCTGAAGGGCGATATAAAAGAATCGGAAAACGCGGTTGAAATGGCCGAAAATATCGGGATGGAGATGTCTGACGCCAGGTTCGATCTGGATGAGGCAAAGAATTCGTTGACGAAATCGCGTACCTATATTCACACCTTTTCGAAAGAGGCCGTTGAAGAGATCACGAAGGCCGGTATCGGCTTAGCCGATAAAGCAAAAGATAAAGGCAGGAAGGCTGTAGCTGAGTTCGATTTCAGGCGTAAGTGGCTTGCGGTAGTAGTTGCCATAATATTATTGCTGGCATTTGCGGTCTATCTCAAAATCAGGGGGATGGAGAAAAAATAGATAATGAAAAGAATGATCCTCCTCGTAGTCGCCGGTTTCGTCTTATTTTTTCTTGCCGGTTTTATCTTCTTCTTCAAATTTTCGACCAGCCCGCAGTTCTGCAAGTCCTGCCATATCATGGAGCCGTATTATAAATCATGGAAAGCGTCGAAACATAATAAGGTGCCTTGCGTGGATTGTCATTATCCCCCGGTGGGCCACAGGACGCTTTTGTGGAAGAAATTCCAGGCGATGTCGCAGGTGGTAAAATACGTGACACGTACATATTCGTCCAGGCCTTTTGCCGAGATAGACGACTCGGCCTGCCTGAGAGAGGGCTGTCATTCGAAACGGCTGGTGGAAGGGAAATTGACATTCGGCAAAGGGATAAAATTCGACCACAGGCCGCACCTTACGGAACCGCGTCGCGGAAGAAACTTACGCTGCGTCTCCTGCCATTCTCAGATGGTAGTCGGCAAGCACCTGGAGGTTACGTTAGATACCTGTTATCTGTGCCATTTTAAAGGAATGAAGGGTTCGCGCAAGATCGAGCCTATCGGCGGATGCACCTCCTGCCATGAACTGCCGGAGAAAGAATTTACGCTGGGCAATATCAAATATAAGCATAAGGATTTTGTAATCAAACATGGCGTCGAATGCCAGAGCTGCCATCTGGACGTGATCCAGGGCGAGGGAGACGCTCCGAAGGAGAGATGTTATTCATGCCATAATCAGCCGGAGAAATTGGAAAAATATACGGATATACCGTTTATACATGAAAATCATATAACCAAACGCGGCGTAGCCTGTTTTCACTGTCATACGGAGATGACGCATTCCGTGAAGACCGTCGCGCGCGCCTCTAAGATCGATTGCGCCATGTGCCACATCGACATGCATACCGGACAGAAAGAGATGTATGAAGGGCGCGGCGGCGAGGGGGTGAGCGAAATGCCGTCTCCGATGAGCCTGGCTCATGTAGACTGTCTGGCCTGCCACGTCGTAGAGGCTCATAAGGGAGGGGAGGCGGGACAATATTTCATGGGTATGACGTTCAAGGCCTCTGAAGCGGGCTGCATCAAGTGTCATGGTGAGAAATATAAAGGCCTGGTCGCCGAGTGGAAAAAAGAATTGGATGCCTCTCTTAAAGCTGTCGATGCCGGGCTTAATGGGGCGCGGAATATATTATCTCAAGTTCCGCCCGATGCGCCGAATTTTTCGTCGCTGAACAGCCTGTATGACGGCGCGCGTTATAATTATGATTTCGTGCGGCTTTCGACAGGGATACACAATATATATTATTCGGCGAAACTGCTGGAAAAGGCAAGTAATGATCTGAAAGATTTCTTTAAGGAGTCGAAACAGGCCCCCCCCGAACTGCCCAAGGCGAGTCTTTTGGACGGCAGTTTCTGTACCGCGCTTTGCCACGCGAAATTGGGCGTGAAGATCCCGGAAGAGGTTAAATATAAGGGCAAGGAGATGCCTCACAGCATGCACGTCGAGGAGGTCGGGACGTGCGCCTCTTGTCATGACATAGGCCGTCATAAGGAGATGCCGTTAAAGAGCGACCTCTCTATCTGCAATACCTGTCATGAAAAAGGTATCTAGTGAATATGCGCGTATATAAGTTTAAACTGACCTTCTTCTCAATATTTGTTTTGACAGCGTTTTCATCTTTTCATGCCGCCTATGCGATCGAGAACTCCGAGTGTTTGACGTGCCACGATGACATAAAACCCGATGCTTACAATGCGTCCGTCCACGGCAAAAATTTATGCACCAGCTGCCACGCGGATATCACCGAGGCGCCGCATCCGGAAAAACCCGGCAAGCCCGTCTGTAATCAATGCCATAGGATCGAAGCCGAGATATATAATGCGAGCGACCACGGAATGGCTTTAAAGGCCGGTATCGACGAAGCCGCTTCCTGCCGCAACTGCCACGGCCAGTCTCACGCGATCCTGGATTCCCGCAATAAAGAGTCGCCGGTATACCGTGCCAATATCCCCAAGACCTGCGCCGTCTGCCACGAAGACCAGGAGAAGATGGCAAAATATGCGTTGACCGAGAAGACACCGCTTAAATCTTATTCCGAGACCGTCCATGGCAAGGCGTTGATAGAAAAAGGGCTGATCTCATCCGCTGTCTGCACTGATTGTCACGGTTCGCACGATCTCTATTCCATGGCCAATGCCAGATCAAAGATATACCGGATAAACGTCCCCTCTACCTGCGGGAGATGCCACGAGAACGTATCCAAGATATATGAGCGCAGCGTTCATGGGAAAGCTGTTGCGGCAGGCAGGAGAGAGGCGCCCGTATGTACCGATTGCCACGGCGAACATACCATAAAGTCCCACACCGAGCCGACCTCCTCGGTCTACCCGACCGCGATCTCCGAGAAGACTTGTCCGCGGTGCCACGCTTCAGAGACTATCATTACCAAGTATCGTCTTCCGGGCAACATGGTTAAGACATACATGGAGAGCTATCACGGCCTGGCAAGTAAAGGCGGGTCTACGATAGTCGCGAACTGCGCCAGCTGTCACGGCGTGCACGATATACTGCCGTCGAGCGATCCGGATTCCTCGGTCAATAAGTCCAACCTTCCCCAGACCTGCGGCAAATGCCATCCCGGAGCGGGGGCAAGGCTGGCAAAAGCTTCGGTGCACATAAATCCTTCGGTTACGCGGGACAGGGCGGTCTTTTATGTCACGCTCTTTTATATCCTTTTGATCATTATTACGATCGGCGGGATGATCGTTTATGTCGGCCTAGATTATTTAACCAGATTAAGAGAACATTACGCGAGGATGCGCACCGCCGCCGTGATCTCAAGATGGACGTTCAATGAGCGGGTGCAGCACTTTATACTCTTCATAACCTTCACCGTCCTTGCATATACCGGGTTTGCCTTGAGGTTCTCCGAGGCGTGGTGGGCATTTCCGTTTACGGTAATAAAAGGCGGATCCGACTGGAGAAGGATACTGCATAGAGGCACGGCGGTAGTATTTTGCCTTCTCTGCGCGTATCACGCGTGGTTCCTGTTATTCACGAAGCGCGGTCGCAGCGAATTCAGGGCGTTCTTGCCGAAGTTAAAAGATTTCGCGGATCTTTATAAGATGCTCAAACATAACCTGGGTATCTCCAAAGAGAAGCCAAAGTTCGAAAGGTTCAATTTTGTAGAAAAGTCGGAATATTGGGCGCTCATCTGGGGGTCTCTTATAATGATCGTGACGGGCGTCATGCTTATTTTTAATACCTTCGTGATGCGCTATCTCCCGAAATGGATATTGGATGTAGCGGCGACGATCCATTTCTACGAAGCAGTCCTGGCCACGCTGGCCATCCTTGTCTGGCATCTCTATTTTTCGATATTTTCGCCCGAGCACTATCCGATGAACTGGTCCTGGATCACGGGCAGGACCACCGAACACGACCGCCGGGAGAACGATCTGAATAATGATAAGCGTTGAAAAAGCCCTGAAGACTATCCTCACAAAAGCAAAAACCTTGAATTCAGAGACGGTAAGGCTTTGGGATTCTTTAAATAGAGTCACAGCCATGGATATTTATTCCGGTATGAACGTACCCGCCTTCGACAATTCCGCCATGGATGGCTACGCCCTTAAGGCGCCGGATACGCGAGGCGCGTCCAAAGAAAAAAGGAAGACATTGCGGATCACTGAAGAGATCAAAGCCGGATCCATCGCGAAAAACTCGCTTAAGGCCGGTCAGGCGATAAGGATCATGACCGGCGCGCCTATTCCTAAAGGCGCCGATTCTGTGGTTATGGTAGAAGATACGAAGACAGAAGGCGGATATGTCGAGGTCTTTAAAGAGGCAGCCCGGCAGGACAATATAAGGAAGCGGGGAGAGGATATAAAAAAAGGAGAGATGGTCATAGGAAGAGGAACGCTCATTAAGTCAGCCCACATGGGCGTATTGGCAAGTTTAGGGTCTTCGAGCGTCAGGGTTACGGAAAGGCCCAGGATAGCCTTTTTGGCTACAGGCGACGAACTCGTTGATGTGCGCAGGAAAATTACGCCGGGCAAGCTGCATAGCTCCAACACCTATTCGCTATATAGCCAGATCAGCTCCTGCGGCGGGATACCTAAGGACCTGGGTATATCTAAAGATCGTCCGGTAGAACTCGCGGCTAAGATCAGGAAAGGGCTCGATTGCGACATGATCCTGACTTCGGGCGGCGTTTCTGTGGGCGATCATGATCTGGTGAAACCGGTCCTGGCAAAGATGGGGACAGATATAAAATTCTGGAAGGTCGCTATGAGGCCGGGAAAACCGCTTGCGTTCGGGCTCCTGGAGAATGTTCTTGTGTTCGGGTTGCCGGGAAATCCCGTATCGAGCATGGTCAGCTTCGAGATATTCGTCCGGCCCGCTATTTTAAAAATGCTGGGCCGGAGAGATGATCGCCTGGATGGAATAGACGCTGTTTTAGAAGAGCGAATTATTAAAAGAAAGGGTGTAAGATATTTTTTAAGGGCCAAGACACGGTGGGGAAACGGTGTCTTTATGACCCGCACCACGGGAGCCCAGGGTTCCGGTATTTTAAGATCTATGGCGCTTGCGAATAGTTTAATAATTTTACCGGAAGATTGCGAAAATGCAGAAAAAGGCGAAAAGGTTAAAATCAGATTTCTGGAATGAAGCGCGGCTTGAGGGGGTGATCGAATATGTTTGGGATAGGGATACCGGAACTGCTGATCATACTTGTTATCTGTCTCCTGGTATTTGGGGCGAGTAAATTGCCCGAGATAGGCAAATCGCTTGGCAAGGCTATAAGCGAGTTCAAGAAAGGCATGAAAGATACAGACAGCCATGGATAAAGAATTGACGTTTGTGGAGCATCTCGAAGAAGTGCGCCGTAGGATAATGATATCCTTGATATTCGTCATCGCGCTCACCATCCTTGCTTTTTCATATGCGCCGAAGATATTGATTCTCTTGAAGATCCCGAGTTCCGGCGCGATAGATAAGCTGGTCTTCTTTGATCCTGCCGAAGCCTTCATGATCCACATCAAGATAGCCTTCTTCACCGGCCTGGTGGTATCTATGCCGGTGTTGCTATATCAGTTATGGGCTTTTATATCCCCGGCCATCGGCAAAAACACGAAGAAACACGGCCTCTTATTTTTATCCGCTTCTCTCGCGGCATTCATTCTAGGCGCATCTTTCGCTTTTTTTGTGCTGCTGCCGGTCGCTATCAAATTCCTTCTCGGTTTTTCGGGGGAGAGCCTGGAGCCGATGATCTCAGTTTCGAATTATGTATCCTTTACGCTGGGCCTGGTCGGGACTTGCGGCCTTGTTTTCGAGATGCCGGTCTTAAGTTTTATATTATCGAAATTCGGCATAATCGATCACCGTTTTTTAAGAAGGGTATGGAAATATGCGGTGGTGGTCATATTTATAATAGCCGCCGTTGTTACCCCCACCCCTGATATTTTCAATATGACTATACTGGCCCTCCCGATGTTATTTTTGTACGAAGTGAGCGTATGGGTTTCAAAATTGAGCGGCAAGAAATGGATGTCGGGATGACGGGTATAGTGCTTGCAGGCGGCAAGGCGACACGCATGGGAGGCTCACGCGACAAGGCCTTTTTAAAAATAGGCGGCGAAACTATTATAGATAGACAGCTGAAAGCATTAAGAAATATTTTTAAAGAGATAATAATCGTTACCAATTCTCCGGATAGGTATAGAGGCCGAAAAGGGGTAAAGATAATTTCCGATATCGTGCGGGAACGCGGCCCTGCGGGGGGAATATATTCGGGTCTTTTGGCATCCGGCTCTTTTTATAATTTTATCGTAGCCTGCGACATGCCGTTCATAAACGAGGGGTTGGTCGGATACATGATCAATAATATAAAAGATTTTGATATTTTTGTCCCGAAGATCGATAATAAGTTTCACCCGTTATGCGGCATATATTCCAAGAATTGCATCTCTGTCATAGAGCGGCAGTTATCGCAAGGCATTCTTAAAGTCTCGGATATATTTTCCCAATTAAATGTGAAATTCATATCAAAGAAAATGGCGCGAAATTTTGATAAGGATCTGCTTTGCCTGGAGAACATTAATACGCCCCGGGACCTAAAAAATATGAATAAGAAAAGGCGCTGGCCGGTGAGCTATGAGTGATAATCCGCAAGGTAATTTAATATCTATCCTGCAAAAGGTCCAGGAAGAATTCGGTTACCTTCCCGAGAGCCGGATTTACCGGGTCTCCAGGGATCTGAAGATCCCGATAAGCAAGATTTACGGTGTAGCGACTTTTTATGCGCAGTTCCGGTTTACTAAACCGCCAAGGCATACCATAAAGGTCTGTTTAGGCACCGCCTGTCATGTCCGAGACGGCGAAAAGATACTTAATGCGTTGGAATGTGAATTAAAGATCGTGTGCGGCGAGGCCACAACCGACTACAAGTTTGGCCTGGAACGCGTCGCGTGTTTGGGATGCTGTGCGTTATCGCCTGTTGTTGTCATCGATGGCGAGGTCCATAGCAGGATGACGCCCCAGAAGATATCACCCCTTTTAAAAAAGGTAAAATGAATCTTACAGAAGCAAGGAATGCTGCATTAAAGGGATGGGAAAAGATCATAAGGCCGGATAAGGTCCTCGTCTTTATCGGGATGGCGACATGCGGTAAATCTGCCGGCGCCCAAAAAATAATGGACGGGATCAAAAAAGCCCTGTCTGAAAAAGAAGTCGAATTTGAAATAATCTCTGTAGGCTGTATCGGATTTTGCTATGCCGAACCGCTGGTGGATGTGGCCAAGCCGGGCAGTCCGCGGGTATGTTTTGGCAACGTAAGGCCCGGAGATATCAGGAAGATCGTCGATTATATTTTATCCGGCGAGATCCCGAAGGGATTGGTTATCGGAAAGCATGGCGGAGGTTCTCTCGCAGGCATTCCCGACCTGGACCGGACACCATTCATGAAATTTCAGGTAAGAAGGATCCTGAAGAGGTGCGGGATCATCGACCCGGAAAATATTTATCATTACATAGCGAACGGCGGATATGACGCCTTAGAAAAAGCGTTGAAGATGCAGCCGCAGGAGATCATAGAAGAGATCAGGATGTCCGGACTGCGCGGCAGAGGAGGGGCCGGTTTTCCTACCGGCATAAAATGGCAGGCCTGCCGCGATCAGGCCTGCCGGCCGAAATATTTAATCTGCAACGCGGATGAGGGCGACCCCGGCGCTTTTATGAACAGGGCCCTTTTGGAGGGCGACCCTCATTCGGTTTTAGAAGGAATGGTCATAGCCGGTTTTGCCATCGGCGCCGAGGAGGGGTATATATACTGCCGCGCGGAGTATCCTCTGGCGCTCGCGAGGTTAAGAAGGGCGATCTCCCGGATGGAGGAATTGAATTTATTGGGCGCCAACATACTGGGCTCGGATTTTAGTTTTCATATCAAGATAAAAGAAGGCGCTGGGGCGTTTGTCTGCGGTGAAGAGACCGCCCTGATCGCTTCGCTTGAAGGTAAGCGCGGCATGCCGCGCCCGAGGCCGCCTTTTCCTGCGGAAAAAGGATTATGGGATAAGCCGACGGTGATAAACAACGCTGAAACATTAGCCAATGTTTCATACATACTCCAAAATGGCGCCGGCTGGCTTGGCGAATACGGGACTCCGAAAAGTAAGGGCACGAAGACATTCTGCCTGACGGGAAAGATAAAAAATACAGGCTTGATCGAAATACCGTTAGGGATGAGCCTTAAACAGATAGTCTACGATATAGGCGGCGGCATAGCGCTCGGCAGGCATTTCAAGGCGATACAGATAGGAGGCCCCTCAGGCGGATGTTTGCCCCCGGACATGCTGGACCTGGGTGTCGATTACGATTCTCTTGCCGAAGCGGGCGCGATCATGGGTTCCGGCGGGATGATAATCATAGACGAGGACAACTGTGTGATCGACCTGGCGAAGTATTTTCTGGGTTTTACCCAGAAAGAATCCTGCGGGAAATGTGTGCCATGCCGCGTAGGGACAAAACAGATGTTGACTATGCTGGAAAGAATTGCGCATGGTAAAGCAAATCCCGATGAATTAACCGGACTTAAGGCTCTTGCCCTGACAGTAAAAGAGGCCTCGCTTTGCGGGCTGGGGGCTACCGCGGCCAATCCGGTCTTAACGACGCTTAAATATTTCTATGACGATTACCAGTCACATATAATAGATAAAAAATGTCCAGCCGTTGCCTGTAAAGATCTGGTCATAGCGGCCTGCAGAGATACCTGTCCGGCAGAAATAGATGCCCCCAGATATATCAGGCTGATTAATGATGGTATGCCGAATGAAGCCTGCGCCGTTATCAGAGAAAAAGTTCCTTTCCCGGGCGTATTGGGCAGGGTCTGTTACCATCCGTGTGAGATAAAATGTCCAAGGAAGGATTTGGACGAATCAATATCGATAAAAGCGCTTAAACGTTTTGCCGCGGATAATGATGACGGATTATGGAAAGGCCGTGTTAAAAAGTATTCAAATACAGGTAAAAAAGTTGCTATAGTAGGTTCCGGTCCTGCAGGATTGACAGCCGCGTATTTTATTGCCTTAAAAGGGCACAAGGCTGTTGTGTTTGAGGCCTGGGAAAAACCGGGCGGGATGCTCTCGCTTATTCCGGAATACAGGCTGCCCAAAAACGTATTGGATGAGGAAGTAAAAGATATAGAAGATATCGGCGTTACTATAAAAACCGGGACAAAGATAATATCCTTAGAGGAACTGTTTGACGATGGCTTTGACGCCGTATTTGTTGCCTGTGGCCTGCAAAAAAACTCCAGGTTAAAGATAGAAGGCGAATCCGAAAAGGGCGTTTTAAATTCCTTTGATTTTTTAAGACAGGCGCGTTCGAGGAAAAAGCCGGATATAGGAAAGAATGTAATAATCGTCGGCGGCGGGAATGTAGCGATAGATTCCGGCCGAACCGCTAGAAAATTAGGCGCTAACAATGTCAGGATCATTTACAGAAGAACCAGGAGAGAAATGCCTGCGCATCCTGAAGAGATAAAATCAGCGCTGGAAGAAAAAATAAAAATTGCATATCTGTTTTCTCCGGATAAGATCACGAGGGAAAACGGAAAGTTGAAGCTGGAATGCCTGAGGATGCGATTAGCCGAGGTAGACCGTTCCGGAAGAAGGGCCGTTGTCAGCATACCTGACAGCAAACGTGCGTTCTTCGCAGATACCATTATTGTTGCCATAGGCCAGGAGATTGACGCGGACTTCGGTATAGATACAAAACAAATCTCTAAAAGAACCCTTGCCACTAATATAAGCGGGGTATTTGCCGGGGGCGATTTCCTGAGAGGTCCCAGCTCAGCTATAGAAGCAATCTCTGATGGAAGAAGGGCGGCAAGTTCAATAGATAAATATCTGGGAGGAAATGGGTTGATTGAACAGACATTGTCTTTTGCGCAAGGCAGATTGGATATCCCTCAGGATAACCAGAAAAGAATTAAGCGCATTGAGATTGGATGCGGGTATACAGAAAAGTCAGCTAAATTGGAAACAGAGCGGTGTTTAAAATGCGATTTAGGAAAACCGAATAGATAATAAAATGACAAACGTAACCATAAACTCAAAAAAGATCCAGGTGGCGCCAGCCGGGTCAACGACGATACTTCAGGCGGCTAAACAAAACGGGATCTACATACCGTCTTTATGTGATTATCCGGGGCTTGCGCCTTTCGGCGCGTGCAGGCTGTGTATCGTAGAGATCGACGGGGTAAAGGGATTTCCCACAGCATGCTCTACTTATGTTAAAGAGGGCATGGTCGTAAGGACCGATACCGAACGGCTGCGAAACTTGCGCCGCAAAGTCTTCGAGCTGATCCTGACCGATCACAGCAAGACCTGCACCACATGCGCCAAGAACTTAAGATGTGAATTACAGACGGTCGCCGCATATTTCGGCGTGGAGGAAATCGCCTTCGAGAGTGCAAATAAGAATTTACCCGTTTTTTCCGACGAGCCGTTCTTTAACCGCGACTACAACCTGTGCATACTCTGCGGCAGGTGCGTGCGCGTGTGCGACGAGGTGGAGAGGACTGCCGCGATAGATTTTTCAAAAAGAGGCATGGATACCGTTGTGTCCACGGCTTTCAACAGAAAGCTGATAGATTCAGGGTGCGAGTTTTGCGGCGCATGCGTCGATATATGCCCGACAGGGGCGCTCCTGGAAAAGAATTTTAAAGAATGCGTCTCTCCCGATAAAACCGTGGTCACGGTATGTCCGTATTGCGGCGTGGGCTGCAGGATAAAATTAGAGGTAAAGGATAATCGAATCGTGCGCTCCGTCCCCGATATCGACGGCCCGGCGAATAAAGGCCATTTATGCGTAAAGGGCAGATTCGCAAGTTACGATTTTGTTTCCGACCCCGGCCGGCTCAAGCAGCCTTTGATCCGTATAGACCCAAACCGTTTTATCCGCGTGGACGATAAGAACTTTGACAAGGTGTTCAGGCCCGCAAGCTGGGATGAGGCGCTGGACCTCGTGGCCGGACGTTTCAGGCAGATAAAGGAGAGATACGGCCCGGATGCTCTTGCGGGCATCTCCTCCGCGCGCTGCACGAACGAGGAAAATTATATCTTCCAAAAATTCATGAGGGCGGCGATAGGTACGAATAACATCGACCACTGCGCCAGGTTATGCCATGCGCCTACGGTTGCCGGTTTAGGGATGAGCTTCGGAAGCGGGGCAATGACCAATTCCATCTCTGAAATAGGGGATGCCGACTGCATCTTTATCATAGGCTCGAACACTACGGAGGCGCATCCGGTGATCGCCTTAGAGGTAAAAAGGGCAAAGGCAAAAGGATCAAGGATCATTGTGGTCGACCCCAGGAGTACAAGGGTTGCCGAATTGGCGGATATCTATTTACAGGTCAGGCCGGGTTCGGATATTGCCTTATTGAACGCGATGATGTCCGTGATTATATCTTCCGGCCTGGAAGACAAGGCGTTTATCGAGTCCCGCACCGAGGGATACCCAGAGTTTAAAGAGGCCGTGATGCAATATACGCCTCAATCGGCAGAAGAGATCACGGGCGTGGCCCAACAAAAGATAATAGACGCCGCCCTGATGTATGCGAAGTCGGATAAAGCGCTGATCATCTATACGCTGGGCATGACCGAACATGTCTGCGGCACCGAAAATGTGATGAGCCTGGCAAATCTAGCGATGCTTTGCGGCAAGATCGGGAGGGAGTCCTGCGGTGTAAATCCTTTAAGAGGACAGAACAATGTCCAGGGCTCCTGCGATATGGGAGCGCTGCCGGATGTCTATCCCGGTTATCAGGCGGTGGACAACCCGCAAGTCATACAGAAATTCGAACAGGCCTGGAAGGTCAAGCTCTCGGGTAAAAAAGGGCTCATGCTTTTGGACATGTATGAAGCGATCAATAAAGGGGATCTCAAGGCGATGTACGTCATGGGGATGGACCCGCTTTTGACCGACGCCTGCGTTACGGGTGTAAGGAAGGCCTTCGGGAGCTTGGAATTTTTGGTAGTCCAGGAGATATTTTTCACGGAGACGGCCGCCCTGGCGGATGTCATACTTCCCGCCGTCTGCTTTGCTGAAAAAGACGGGACGTTTACCAATACGGAGCGCAGGATCCAGAACGTAAGAAAAGCCGTCGAGCCGCCTCCGGGGACGATGCCCGACATGGAGATCATCGCGGGTATTTCCAAAAGGATGGGTTACTCCTTGAGCCCCGCTCTCCCCGAAGATATTATGAATGAAGTGGCTTCATTAGCGCATATTTACGGGGGGATATGCTATTCGCGCCTGGAAAAAGGCGGTATCCAGTGGCCATGCCCTTCCCCGGACCACCCGGGCACAAAGTATCTGCACAAAGAAAAGTTCACGCGCGGTTTAGGTAAATTTTATCCGATAAAACACTCTGCCCCGGGAGAAGCCGCAGACAAGGAGTTTCCGTTATTACTTACCACCGGAAGGAACCTGTACCATTATCACATCACAATGACCGCAAAAGCAAAAGGGTTAAATGAATTGGCAGGCTCGCCTTATATAGAGATAAACCCCGGCGACGCGTCAAAATACGGCATAAAGGACAAGGATCTCGTCTATGTCCGTTCGAGAAGAGGCGCCGTTACCGCACCGGCAAAGATCACCGACACAATAAGAGAAGGGGTGGTTTTTATGCCTTTACATTATGCCGAAGCGCCTGTAAATACCCTCACATTGGATGCCTTTGACCGTTATACCAAAACGCCCGCCTTCAAAGTCTGCGCCGTTGGGATCAAAAAGGTGCAGTAGGGGCAGGACAGGGATATGCCATGCTTCAAGACGCCTATAACCGCAAGATCGATTATTTACGGATTTCGGTTACGGATCGCTGCAACTTACGATGCGTTTACTGCATGCCGGCCGAAGGGATCGCGCATAAGCCGCATAGCGACATCCTGTCCTTCGAAGATATTTATAGAATAGTGAAAGTGGCTGCCGGCTTAGGTATACGCAAGATAAGGATCACGGGCGGAGAGCCGCTGGTCAGAAAAGAGATCGCCTCACTCATTAGTAAGCTGAGATCGATCAAAGGGGTGGATGAGATAGCGCTTACGACCAATGGCATCCGTCTCTATGAATACGCGCGCGAGCTTAAAAGCGCAGGCCTCGACAGGGTGAATGTCAGTTTAGACAGCCTCATCCCGGAAAGGTTCGATAAAATAACGCGGGGCGGCGATCTCAAGTCAGTCCTGAAAGGCATAGATCTTTTATTCTCACTTGGGCTTACTCCGGTGAAGATAAATAAAGTATTGTTGCGCGGATTCAATGAAGATGAGATAATGGCCTTCGCGGAGCTGACCAGATCGAATCCGATAGATTTAAGATTCATCGAATATATGCCGGTCTGCTCGGGCGGCTCATTCCGCAGTAATTTTTTCTTCAGCGCCCGGGAAGCCTCGGTGATATGCGCAAAGGCTCTTGGGGAGCTCGTTCCGATTTATAATAGCGGACATTCTACGGCCAGGGTGTTCAGGATCGGCGGTTTTTGCGGTACCATCGGATTCATATCTCCCATAAGCGCCCCGTTCTGCCGGTCATGCAACAAGTTGAGGCTTACCGCAGACGGTTTTTTAAAAGGCTGCCTCAATTCGCCGCAAGGGACAGACCTGAAAGACCCGATGCGTAAGAATATCACAGATGAAGGGCTTGGTTTTTTGATCGAAGAGGCTGTGGCAAAAAAACCTGCCTCGCATAATTTATCAAGGGTACCGCTTGGCCGGGATTCCAAGGATTTCAGCATGTGTAAAATAGGCGGCTGAACCAAGCCGCTATAGATAAGGCTTGCGATAATGATGGTAGATATAGGTGATAAAGAAGTTACTCTAAGAGAGGCGGCCGTAGAAGGGGCGGTGGCGCTTAAGCCGAAGGTTCTTCTCGCGATAAAGAGAAACAGGATCCCGAAAGGGAACGTGTTGGAGGCGGCGAGGTTGGCAGGTATATTTGCCGCGAAGAAAACAGCGGATCTCATTCCGTTATGCCATCCTATACCCATAGATTATGCGAATATAGAATTTTCTCTTACCAGAGACATGATAAGGATTAAAACGACAGTGCGGGGAAGGGCCAGGACGGGAGTTGAGATGGAGGCATTTACCGCTACGGCTGTAGCTGCGCTTACTATATATGATATGTGTAAGGCGCTGGATAGGGAGGCGGAGATCTCCGCGATAAGGCTCATCAAAAAGACCGGTGGGAAGAGCGGAACATATGAAAGAAAGTAACCAGATAGGAATGATAAAGGCTGTTTCCATATCGAAGACGAAAGGGACAAGGAAAGAAAATATTGATGAGGCCGTCCTGAAAGAGAATTTTGGCATCGTAGGCGACGCTCATGGCGGACCGGGACATAGGCAGATCAGTCTCTTGGCAGAAGAGTCGATCGAGAAGATGCGCTCCAAGGGCCTGAAAGTGAAAGCAGGAGACTTCGCCGAAAATATTACCACCGTAGGAATTGAGCTATCCGGCCTGAAGGTAAACGATAGGTTGAAGATAGACGAAGGCGTGATACTCGAAATCACGCAGAAGGGCAAGGAGTGCCTCGCGCGGTGCAATATCTATTATCAGGCAGGAGATTGCATTATGCCGCGCGAAGGCGTGTTTGCCAGGATCGTCAAAGGCGGAGCCGTTAAGCCGGGCGATCGCATTGCGATATTATAGAGAAAAGCGAGGAAGCTGTGTATAAGGTAGCCGTATTGACGATAAGCGACAAATGCTCCGAGGGCCGGAGAGAGGATAAGAGCGGGAAGATAGTCCAGGAGCTGGCCAAGCTTATCCCGGGCGAAATCGTGAAATACGAGATCATTCCGGACGAACCTGTCATGATAAAGGAGAGGCTCGTCGACTATTGCGATAAACTTAAAGTAGATTTAGTCCTCACTACGGGAGGTACGGGGTTTACGGCCAGAGACGTCACTCCCGAGGCGACTAGAGACGTGCTAGAAAAGGAAGTTCCGGGCATACCCGAGGCGATGCGCGCGAAAGGACTCCAGTCCACCGAGAGGGCCATGCTGTCAAGAGGCATTGCCGGGATAAGGAAGAAGACGCTGATTGTCAATCTCCCGGGCAGCTCGCGGGGGGTAAAAGAATCTCTCGAGGCTGTTATTCAAGCCCTGCCGCACGGTTTGGATATGATCGCGGAAAAGGAGCATTAAATGTTATTAGCGCAGATCTTTTTTTCTTTCGTAAAGATAGGATTATTTGCCATAGGCGGGGCGTACTCCTTTCTTCCTCTTCTGGAAAAAGAGATCGTGGAAAAATACAATTGGATGACGAAGAAAGAATTCCTGGATATCTTAGGGGTCGTCAATGTTCTTCCCGGAGCCATATCGATCAAATACGCGACTTATACCGGATATAAGATAGGCGGCATGCCGGGCGCCGTAATAGCGAACATCGGTAATATGCTTGCCCCCACCCTTCTCATACTTTTAGCCGCTTCCTTCTACATAAGATATAGAGAAAATCCTTCCGTCAACGGCGCTTTCAAGATGATAGAGCTCGTCATCTTCGCCATGATAATCGCCGTGGCCTTTCAGACCGTGAATGCGGGCCAATTGCTCAAGTTCAGGAATATGGTCGTAGTGATCGTATCGTTTAGCCTGTTTCTTTATACGAAGATACATCCCGCCCTGATCATAATCCTGGGCGGGTTCATCGGCGTTTTTTTGAAATAGCGGTGAAAGAAAAATTTAAGGAGGTGTGATAATGGCAAAGATCTTAATTATAGACGACGATCCGGATATAGTGGAGGCGATGAAGGTAGTCCTGGAGTCGAAAAATTATCAGGTCCTCACGGCAAAAACAGGCGAGGAGGGGTTGAGGGAGGTCAGGCGGGATAAGCCGGCGCTGATCATCCTGGATGTGATGATGGAAACGGCTGACAAGGGTTTCGATATCGCGAGGGAATTAAAATGGGACCCGGATTATAAGGATATACCGATCCTCATGCTTACGGCCATAAAGGAGAGGACGGGGCTCGATTTTGGAAAAGAAGCGGGGGACGAACACTGGCTTCCCGTGGACGATTATTGTGATAAGCCGCTGCATCCCGGCGAATTGCTTTCAAAGGTCGAAGCGCTTTTAAGGAAAAGGTGAAAGTGGAGAGATTTATAGAAAGACTTCGCTGGCTTATAAGGCTGCGATGGATAGCCGCGGCCGGCGTTTTTTTAACGACCCTGGTCGTTAACCGCATTTTTAACTTCTCCCTGGAGGCGGCGTCTCTCTACACGATCGCCATAACGCTGGGTATGTATAACCTCGCGTTCCTGTTTCTATTAAGGTACATCAGGGGGAGAGAGTCTGCCGCGCTTATCGGCAGGATAGCCAATGCCCAGATATCGCTCGACCTGTTAAGTCTTGCCGTTCTGATACATTTTTCAGGAGGCGTAGAGAATCCTTTTTTATTTTATTTTATTTTTCATATGATTATTGCAAGCATCCTGCTGGATAGGCGCGCTTCAATGCTGCAGGCAAGTTTTGCCGTAATGCTGATCTCTGCCGTGATAGCCGCGGAGTATTTCGGGATCCTGCCTCATTACTGTTTAAAAAAATTTATTGTATATGATCAGCATCGCAATCTTTTCTACATTGCCGGCATCTCTTTTGTCTTCATCAGCACTCTTTATATCGCCGTTTATATGGCGACATCGATCTCGGGAAGATTGAAGCAGAGGGAGAGGGCGCTGGAGGATACGAACCGGCAGTTGGAGGAGAAAGACCGCATAAAGAGCGAATATGTGCTGCGCGTTACTCATGGCATCAAAGAACACCTGTCGGCCATCCAGGGGTGTCTGGAGCCGGTAGCGGGGGGGATAACGGGCGGGCTTAATCCGGGGCAATTCGATCTGGTCCAACGCGCCGCCCAAAGAACCGCGAAGCTCATGTCCTTCGTAAGAGCGCTTTTACAGATCACTCAGATAAAATTGTTCAAAGAAATAAAAATGGAACATTTCTCAATGGAAGACGCTGTTGCCGAAGCCGTGAATTACACATCCTCAAAAGCAAAAGATAAAAACATATCGGTCAGCCTTACCATGGACGCCGGCATCGATAAGATCAGGGCTGCCAGGGAATACATCCAGGAAACGCTGACCAACCTTCTTGTTAATTCGATCAAGTATACCCCGCGTAACGGAAAGATCGACATAATGGTCCGGAATAAGGGCAGCTCTGTTTTGGTAGAGATAACCGATACGGGTATCGGGATACCGGAAAAAGAACTCCCGAGGATATTTGAGGAATTTTACAGGGCCTCCAACGCCAAAGAAGCGGAAAGGGACGGGACCGGCTTGGGGCTCTCGATAGCAAAACATGTTATTGAAATGCACAACGGCAAAATTTGGGCAGAGTCAGAAGAGGGCAGGGGGAGTAAATTCAGTATCGAATTGCCAAAATGAAGAGCGCCGGATTATAGCCATTTTCCCTTGTCTCCCGGCGTAATTCCGCTATAATATATGCCGGAGGGCAAAGCCCCATATGGCGGACAGGATCTTGATAATTGACGATGAACCTGATAGCCTGATGCTGGCTGAAATGCGGCTGAAAGCGTCGGGTTATGAAGTGGCCGCGGTGCGGGGTTATGATGAGGCATATAACTCGATACGTGAAAAGAATCCCGACCTGATACTCCTCGATGTGATGATGCCCGGCGTCGACGGTTTTGAGGTGAAGAACAGGTTGAATGAGGACACGTCTACAGCCGGCATACCGGTGATATTCCTTACGGCAAAATCCGGATTGCAGGACAAGATAAAAGGCCTCAGGCTTGGCGTAGATGATTACATTGCCAAACCTTATGACGCGGAAGAGCTCCTGGCGCGCATTGCCTCGGTTCTTAATAGAAGGAAGTTTTACGAAGAGATCTCCATGACGGACGGTCTCACGGGGCTTTATAATATCAATTTTTTCAAGAAACAGCTGAGGACGTTATTTACCATAGCTAAAAGATACAAGCAGGTCTTTTCATTGGCTCTGGTCGACATAGACGGTCTTAAAAATATAAACGATACTTATGGCCACATGGCGGGAGATTGCGCATTAAAAAGCTTTTCCGCCGCGGCGCTGAAGGTGCTGAGGGAATCGGATATAATTACGCGTTACGGCGGGGATGAATTTGCCGTTATTTTGCCGGGCGTAAATCAAGATCAGGCCAAAAGAGCTATGGAGCGCTTGAAGAACGAAATTACAGGCAAGACATTTTCATGTGATGGATCGGGAGTTAAGATATCGTTCTCTATCAGCGTGGGTATAGCGGAATACGCGCCCTCCTTCGAAAATGAAGACGCGATGTTCAAGCTCTCGGACGCCAGGATGTATGGCGAGAAGAGAGCCGCTCGGAGATGAACGCGTTCGATGCGCTGATCCTGGGTATAGTTGAGGGCGTATCAGAGTTCCTGCCTATATCATCGACCGGGCACCTCGTCCTGGCATCGCGCTTCTTGGGCATATCCCAGACGGAATTCGTCAAGACCTTCGAAATAGCTATACAGCTCGGCGCGATCGGCTCGGTCCTTGTCCTGTACTGGAAGAAATTCCTGCTGGATCCCGGAGTATTGAAAAGGGTATGCGCCGCATTCCTTCCCACCGCCGTAATAGGGTTCGCCCTTTATAAGTTCATAAAAAATTTCCTCCTGGGCAATAGCAATATTGTTATCTGGAGCCTTTTCCTGGGAGGATTATTTTTAATCATATTTGAGCTTCTTCACCGCGAAAAGAAAGATGCCATAAGCGATATATCCTCGATCTCTTACAAACAGGCCGTCTTGATAGGCGTTTTTCAGTCGATCGCCGTTATCCCGGGAGTCTCCAGGTCTGCCGCGACGATTATAGGCGGCCTGGCGTTAGGCTTGCGACGGGGCGTGATCGTGGAATTCTCGTTTCTATTGGCCGTCCCTACGATGCTCGCGGCGACTCTATTGGATCTATACAAGAGCGCCGGGACTTTTACTCAGGACCAATTTATTCTTTTAGGGATAGGTTTCGTTACATCCTTCATAGTCGCTATCATGGCCATAAAGTTCCTGATAAATTTCATAAAAGGGCATAGTTTTATATCCTTCGGCATATACCGCATTGCGGCGGCTGTATTATTATGTTCTACTTCGCTCTTCAGAGTCAAGTAGAGGTAGAGCTTCGTAGGAACTATTCCTGCGAAGCCATACCACAGTCTAACCATAGAATGGCGTAGCAGAATGGAAATAATAAAAAATATCGTAGAATTCTTCTTCCACATCGACCGGCATCTCAACGTCGTCATACAGAATTGCGGGGCGTGGTCTTACGCGGTGCTCTTCGCCATCATATTCGCGGAGACAGGTCTTGTCATAACCCCGTTCCTCCCTGGAGATTCTCTTCTTTTCACGGCCGGCGCTTTCGCCGCCGCGGGCTCTTTCAATATAGCATGGCTTTCTCTGGCGCTTTTTGCAGCCGCGGTCATCGGCGACAGCGTTAACTATGCCGTCGGCAAGAGGATAGGGAGCGGTATATTTACGGCAGATTCGAAGTTCTTCAAGAAAGAATATCTGGACAAGACCCACAGGTTTTACGAAAAATACGGCGGGAAGACGATAGTCATAGCCAGGTTCGTCCCGATCATAAGGACATTCGCCCCGTTCGTGGCCGGCGTAGGTAAGATGAGCTACGGCCGCTTCTTCTCCTACAACGTTATCGGCGCTCTTTTATGGGTGGCAATTTTTACGGGCGGAGGGTTCTTGTTCGGCAACATGCCGATCATAAAAAAGAATTTTTCCGTAGTGGTATTCATCATAATATTCGTCTCAATACTGCCTCCGGCAATAGAATTCTGGAAGCACCATAAAGGAAAGCGGGCGTCTTTAAAATAGGGGGGAATTTTATGCGAAGGATCGTTTTATTTGCGACAGCAGTATTCATGGCAGTATCTTTTGCCGCAGGTCTTGACGATGCGCGTGCCGAAGAGAACAAGTGGACGGCGCTGGTGGAAGAGTCGGGGAAAGTGCTATCCGAGATCCAGCAGATGCCGGACCAGGGCATACCGGACGATCTCTTGCGCAGCTCGTCTGGCATAGCGATATTTCCGTCTACGGTATCGGCCGGGTTTGTAGTGGGCGGTAAGTACGGCCAGGGCATAATCATGGCGCGGGACCAAAAGACGGGCAGCTGGTCGGCGCCTGCCATATTTACCATTGCCGGCGGCAGCTTCGGGATGCAGATAGGCGGACAGGCGACAGATTTTGTATTGCTCATCATGAACAGGAGATCGATCGATGGTATTCTGCAGGGGAAGTTCAAGCTCGGCGGTGACGCTTCGGTCGCGGCGGGGCCGGTGGGCAGGGCCGCTTCCGCATCGACCGATATCCAGCTTAAAGGGGGAATACTTTCTTACTCGAGATCGCGCGGGCTCTTTGCGGGGGCCAAGCTCGAGGGCGATGTCATCGCTGAACATTGGGATGGGGACTATGAGCTTTATGGCAATATGCTTTCGGCGCGCCAGATATTGATCGAAAATAAGGCGCGGATGCCGAAGTGTGCCGACGAACTCGTGAAATTGCTTAACAAATATCCTTATAAAAGATAGATGAAAGCCGATAGAATATTTATTGAAGTGCCGAGCGAGAATAAATATATAAGGAAGGTCTCTTCCGATATATTATCCGCTCTTTCGCCTTATGGCATGGCCGAGGAGCGGCTCTTTGACATAAAATTATGCGTCGAGGAGGCGGTCCGAAACGCCATTCTGCACGGGAACCGGTTGGACAAAAAATTGCATGTGAAGGTGAGCTACCTTATAGCGGATGGCAGGATCAATATAGAGGTAGAGGACGAGGGCGCCGGGTTCGATCCGGCAAAAATCCCTGATCCTACTAGTAAAGGCAACATGACAAAAGAGTCCGGCAGGGGTGTATGCCTCATAAGGCGTCTCATGGACCGCGTGGAATTCAATAAAAATGGCAATAAGATATTGATGGAAAAATCTCTGAAATAGCACTATAATACTAACCTGACAGATCTAACCAGGTTAGAAAAGGGGTGGACTTTATGGCGGTAAAGACAGAAACGAAGAACGGTTTGACGGTTTGCCGGGTAGACGGCGAAATAGATATAGCATGCGCGCCGGAACTTAAAAAGATATTCGATAAGCTCATATCCCAGAAGACGCCGAAGATAGTGATCGAATTATCGAAGGTGACTTATGTCGATTCATCGGGACTCGCGACGCTCGTAGGGATACTTAAGAACATGCGTTCGTACGGCGGGCGGATGAGGCTCTCGGGCCTTTCTCCCAAAGTAAAGAGCCTGTTCGAGATAACGAAGCTCGATAAGCTGTTCGAGATAATGGCAAGCGAGGAAGAAGCTATCGCGGGATTATAAGATGAATTTTGTTGAGAGGATAGGCGGGGGTATCAATAGAACAGGCCGGCAGGCTCTAAGCGTGCTGGCCTTATTTTTTGATACATTGTACTGGCTGACCGTCGGCCCGTTCAAGAAAAAATTCGTGAAAGCGGACAGCGTATTCAGTCAGATGGTATTTACAGGCGCCGGATCTTTTCTCATAGCGGCCTTCGTCTCGTTCTTCACGGGCATAGTTATCGCGATGCAGTCGGCTTACCAGCTCTCAAGGTTCGGCGCCAATATCTACGTTGCCCCCATGGTGGCGGTCGGCCTGGCGCGCGAACTGGCGCCCGTCCTGACGGCGCTCGTAGTCGCGGGAAGGGTCGGCGCGGCTATCGCGGCGGAACTTGGCACGATGAAGGTGACCGAGCAGATCGAGGCGCTCGAGACGATGGGCTTAAATCCGATACGCTTTCTCGTCGTCCCGAGGTTCCTGGCGCTCCTTATCATGCTGCCATGCCTCACGGTCATGGCGGACCTGATAGGCATATTTGGCGGTTTTCTTGTAGGCGTATTCAACCTTAAACTGGATCCGTACAGGTACATAACATTCTCATTCAAATTTATGCAGTGGAAAGACGTATACACCGGCCTTATCAAGAGCGTGGTATTCGGGATAACGATCGCGATGGTCGGGTGCTATACAGGCCTTAAGACGAAGGGCGGCGCCGAAGGCGTCGGCAAAGCGACCACGCTTTCCGTCGTTACGAGTTTTATATTGATCATTCTGTTCGATTGTTTACTGACGGGGCTGTTCTACTTTACGCAGAAATGAGTTATCCACAATGTAGCCGACGTTTAAACGTCGGCTACCACGGATGGGCTTATGAATAAAGAAGTTATAATAAAATCCGAGAATGTTGTTAAGAAATTCGACGATCGCACCGTGCTGAACGGGATATCGCTTGAGATATACAAAGGCGAGACGTTTGTCATTATGGGCGGTTCCGGCTGCGGCAAATCGACTTTTTTGCGTCATCTGACAGGCGCGCTCAAACCCGATTCCGGCCGCGTTTCAATTCTCGGCAAAGACCTGAGCACGTTGAAAGAGGATGATCTCGATGCCGTCAAGAAGAAGATAGGCATGTCGTTCCAGTCATCGGCGCTTTTTGACTCGATGACGGTGGGCGATAACGTGGCGCTTCCTTTAAAAGAGCATGCGAAGCTCGACAAGAGCGTGATAGACATAGTGGTGAAGATGAAGCTGGAGATGGTCGGATTGCGGGGATTCGAGGATCTGATGCCGAGCCAGCTCTCGGGCGGCATGAGGAAGCGCGTGGGATTAGCGCGCGCGATCGTGATGGACCCCGAGATCGTCTTCTACGATGAGCCAACCGCGGGCCTCGACCCTATCGTCTCGGGAGTTATTGATAAATTGATACTTGATCTTTCCAAGAAGCTATCGATCACGAGCGTGGTCGTTACGCACGACATGAAGAGCGTATTTTCGATAGCCGACAGGATAGCGATGCTTTACGAAGGAAGGGTTCTCGAAGTCGGGACGCCTGATGAGATGAGGAAGAGCAAGAATCAGATGGTCCAGCAATTCGTCTCCGGCTCCCCCGACGGGCCGATAAAGTTCTTCCAGCAGAAGGATGATTATTTGGAGCAGTTGATGAAATGAGAGCTTACTATTCGAGCGAGCTATTGCCAAAGTCTGGCGAGTCGAGAACTTCTCGACTCGGCCTTCGGCCTCGCTCGAAGAATACGCGAGGAGATGCAAGATGAAGATAACGAACGAATTTAAGACAGGCATAATAGTGGTGGCTGCTATACTGGCCGGGGTGGTTTTTTACGTGAAGACGACGGATATGGGCGCCAAGCCGTACCGGCTCAAGACCTTCTTCAATTACGCCGAAGGCATCAAGGCCGATTCGATAGTGAAGCTTGCAGGTGTGGACGTCGGCCGGGTCGAGAATATCGAATTTAAATACACCCCTGAAACCAAGATCGAGCTTACGCTTGCGCTGGACAAAAAGGCGAAGGTCCACGAGGATTCCATTGCATTCATATCGACCTCCGGCATGATCGGCGACGCCTATATAGGCATAACTTCGGGATCTCCCGATAAGCCGTTCGTTAAAGAAGGCGCCGTCATAATGAGCGAAGACCCGGTGGAGATGAGGAAGCTTATGAAGAAGGCCGATGCCATCTCCGAAAACCTCGACAAGACGCTGTTGGAAGTTAAGACCCTCGCCTCGAATGTCAACAACGTCGTCTCGGACAACAAGACCAGGATCGACAACATCGCCTCAAATCTGGAAGCGACCGCCGTAAACTTCAAAGAGTTCAGCGAGGATATAAAGCAGCATCCCTGGAAGTTGTTGATGAAGGGCAAATGATCCCGAAGGCCTTCTCGAGATTTTTAAAACCCGTCCTGCTGTTAGCCGCAATCCTTTCTATAGGCGCGATCTCCTATTATCGAGTCCTCGATAATTACGAACTTGGCTCCCTCGACATGAGGTTCATCCTCCGCATACCGAAAATACCGACCACGGACAAGATAGTTTTTATCGAGATCGGGCAGGACACGATCGACAAGCTCGGCAGGTTCCCGTTCGACAGAAATTATCACGCCCTTCTTATAAAAGCGTTATCAGAGTCCGGCGCGCGAATGGTGCTATCCGACATCCTTTTCAGCGAACCCCAGGAGCACGATAAAGAACTGGAGTATGCCCTAAATCAGGCAGGGAACGTCTATTTGCCTTATGCCTTTGACCTGGATAAGAATAGAAACGCGGACATTCTTTCAGCCCGCGGCTACGTCGCGCAATGCCTTGAAGGCCTGGAGAGAGAGGCCAAAGGGACCGGCCACATAAATATAGTCCCCGACCCTGACGGTAAATTCAGGCGGGTACCGCCGTTCATAAAGTATCAGGACGTTAATTATCCTCACATCGCTTTTCTTATGGGATGCCGCTACCTCAGGATTCCGCTCGAAGATGTAAAATTCGTTCCCGGCAGATATATAATTATAAGCCCGCGCGAGAAGATACCGCTGGATGAAAATTCCAATATTATTGTGAACTTCTCCGGCAGGTGGGGAGAGAACTATAAGCATCGTTCTTATGTCGACGTCCTGCAGTCATATTTTGCCGGGCAATCCGGCGAGAAGCCGATCCTAGACATGAAAGATTTTAGAGACAAGATATGCATAGTGGGCCTGACGGCGACAGGAACGGGCGACGTCCATCCCACTCCTTTCGAATCGATATCTCCCGGTATGGGGATCCACGCGGAGATCATCAATTCAGTGATCAATAATAAGTTTGTCGCGCGCGCCTCAAGGGCGGCCAACTTAGCCGTACTTTTTGTTTTGAGTCTTTTGATCTCCGTCATAACCTTTAAGACGAAACCGGTGAGAGGCCTCTTCGCGCTCTTTTTAGAGCTCATCTTCTTTGTCACGGCGGCAATTCTATTATTCAACTATTCCGGCACCTGGATAGACATGGCATATCCGGTGCTCGTGATGGTCCTTTTGTATCTGTCGTTTACTTTATACAAGTACATCACGGAATGGAAGAACAGGATCGTATTCGAGAACGAGCTTGGCATAGCCAAAAAGATCCAGGAGAGTTTTTTACCCAAGACCGTGCCGGATGTCAAAGGCGTCGACATGTCTGTTTCGATGTTAACGGCCCGTCAGGTAGGAGGGGACTTATACGACTTTGTCGATCTAGGGGGACAGGGGAGATTCGGCATCATGATAGGCGATGTCTCCGGGAAGGGCATACCGGCGAGCCTTTTCATGGCGATGGTCGCCGGGTCGTTCAAATTCTTCTCTAAACTCGGATCGGATCCTAAGGGTGTGCTTTCTAACCTTAATGCGAAACTTGTCGCGGAATCCGCTTCGGACCTGTTTGTGACAATGTTATATGCCATCTTCGATATGAATGAAATGTCGATCGTATATTCTAACGGCGGGCATCTGCCGCTCCTTTCCGTGAGTCGCGACGGTAAATCGGTTTTTCTCGATCCTGCGGGCGGCCTGCCGCTCGGCCTGGTGGAGGGCGAATATTTAGAAGAGAAGGCCGGGTTTAGAGAAGGCGATACCCTGGTATTTTATACGGATGGCGTAACTGAGGCGATGAACGCGAATTCTGAACTTTATGGAAAAGAGCGTCTCGAAAAAGTAGTGAGAGCCAGGATCGATTTAAGCTCGCAAGAAATTTTGGAAGCGATAAAGAATGATGTGCGCCGGTTTGAACCCAAATCAAAACAGCACGACGATATTACTGCAATAGTTGTTAAGTTACAAAAAACTTGATTTTATTTCTTTATCCAGCTTCGATTGTGATATAATATGCACGCCCCCGATAAAACCTTTAAGATAATCTCAAAGGTTACCCTGGAGGCTGGCCTTGAGGTTGGAAGCGGTTTGCGAAAGATAAATGATGCGCAAGAAAGAAATTAACAGAAATACCGTATATCTTCTCTTGATAATGGCTCTGATGGTCCCGCTATTTTCCTCGGCGGAAGAGAAAAAAGTAAATCCCACTCTTGAAAAAGGGATCGGCCAGTATAAGCATGAGAATTACGATGAAGCGCTTATCACGCTGAAGAAGGCAAGAGGGGAAGAGCCCGCATCGACTCTCGCCGCCTATTATCTGGGCCTTACCTATAAGCAACTTCAAGATTATTCCGAAGCCGTGCCTGCCCTAAGGGACGCAGTTACTAACTCTCCGAAGATAAAAGGAGCCCTCATAGAGCTGATCGACTGCCTGTATCAGCTGGGCCAACTCGATGAAGCGAAGAGATGGATCCGTGAGGCCGAAAGAGAAGGCATAAGGCCCGCCCAGGTAGCATTTCTTAAAGGACTCGTGCTGGTGAAGGAAGACGATACCCGGGCCGCGATCGATTCGTTTAAAAATGCCAAAGAGCTCGATAAGAGCATGGCGCAGGCATCTAATTATCAGATAGGCATGGCGAGCCTGAAGGCAAATAAGTTCGATGATGCAAAGAAGGTTTTTAAGGAAGTTGTGCTGGTCGATCCTTCGTCGAATATGGCCAATTACGCGAACGAATATATAGACGCGCTCGCAAGGCGCGAAGAGGCGGCGAAACTGTTCAGGTTTGCCGCCGGCTTTGCCTGGCAATACGACGATAACGTGGTTCTGCAGCCGGACGACACCGCGCTCGTCACCAATATAGCCGATAAGGCCGACTCCAGGGAAGTCTATACCGCCCAGGCGGAATATAATCACAAATTTAACGGCCTGTTGGGCATAAAGGGCCAGTATTTTTTATATTATGCCAAGCAGAACAATCTCGGTTTCTACGATACGATGTCGAACACGTTCGCGATACAGCCGAGCCTCTCTTACAAGACGAGCCTCCTGACCTTTCCGATGGGCTGGAGCCTCACTAATGTCAACGATAAGTTCTACCTGTCTTCGCCTTCCGCGGCCGGTGTATATAATCTTATGGTGAACAATAACAATATGTTCCAGGCGTTTATGAGATACCAGAATTATGGGTACAACTGGCCCCCCAACGGCGACCAGGAAAATAGGGACGGCAACGAACTGGGCGGAGGCGTAGGGTGGTATTATTTCTTCGCCAAAAATAAAGGCTTTGTGAATCTGAGATACGGCGCCAACAGGAACTGGACGGTGGGCAACAACTGGAATTACGCGGGGAATAGGATTACGACGGCTATCCTTATGCCGATCCTGGATAAACTGAACTGGACCGTAACCGGAGATTTCTTCCTGCAGGATTTTACGCGCTCACATTCGGCAATGCATATATACAGGAAGGACCAGGTCTATACCATTTCGACGCTAGTGGCGTACAAATTCTACAAGGATTCCGAAATACAGGCGCAATATACTTTTGTGAAAGACGATTCCAACATCAGTATATATACATACAACCGCAACATTACCAGTATCGGCGTTGAGATAAAATTTTAGGGGGGTTGCTGCAATGAAGAAAATCATGGCGTGTATTCTTTCAGTCTTACTTTTCATTCCCTGTGCTTTTGCCAGCGAGGTTGGCAAAATTACCTACGTTGATGGCAGGGTCGATGTATTGAAAGCGGGATCTGAACTGGCCGTTCCGGTCAGGGAAGGGGAGATAATCTCCGCCGGAGACAGCGTGAGGACAAAGTCTAACTCGAAGGCGGAAGTCACGTTTAAGGACAGTTCCGTCCTGCGCCTTGCGCAAAATTCCAGGGTCGAGGTCAAAGAGTATGAGCTCGATAAAAATAATAAGAGGAAGACCGCGACTATAAAACTCGATAGAGGTAAGGCGCGCACCATCATCGCAAAGATGGCGAACGCGGCCGATTTTAATATACTTACGCCGAACGCTGAGGGTAAAGTGAGGGGATCGGATATATTCACTTTTTATCAGGCGGGTTCGAGCGGCATACTCGTTGCCGAAGGGAAGCTGGAGCTTAAGAACGTGGCGCTCCCCGAAACGAGCCTCATCATCCCTGCCGGAAACAGCGCACTTGTAAATATGGCAGAGGCGCCTAAAGGGCCGAGACCTTACATGGAACTTGAGCGGAAGATGCACGAAGAAGATACGTTAGTGCCTCCCTCGGCGCGGAAGTTTACGGAAAGTACGGTAATTAAGGGTGTGGTAGTGAAGCTTTCCGGAAAAGTGATGCTGACGCCTAAGGGGGCGAGTGTCGCGCGACTGGCAAACTTAAACGACATAATAGGTGAGGGCGATAATATCCAAACTTCCGAGAGCGGATTTATCGAGATAAAATTCGATAACGGCTGCGGACTCAGTTTAAAACCCAATACGCAGGTTAAGATAACAAGGCTCCTGATGGATCCGAAGACGGGAGAGTATCAGAACCTCTTTGAATCGAGCCAGGGGAAGATAAAGGCGCGCATCGAGAACCTGAAAGGGCGCTCAACATTCGAGATAAAGACTCCGACGGCAATTTGCGGCGCGCGCGGGACGTTCATGTATCTCGAGGTGACTCCGGCCAAGGTTACGGTCTTCTTCGAGGGCGGCAACGGTTATATTAATAATCTCATAAGCTCTCTGGAGAAACAGATTGCCGCCGGCAATGCGTCATATTCCGACGATTCGGGTAATGTGTCCGATCCGGCGCCTGTGTCTGAACAGGAGCGGGAGAGCATGGGTTCAGGCTGGGATACGGGAACTGGAACGGAAGGATACTCTGCGCCTGAAGGCGGCGGCCTTTACCTATCCGACAATGATACCGGGTCGGTGAACATAATAGACGGCGTGACAGGCGGCATAGAAGGCGAAGATGGCGGACTCTTCAGCGATCCGCTTTTCGATACGAACACAGGCTCCGATCCGACCGAGACCATAGAGGTGATAGAAGCGACTCCAACCTCGACGGGCGAAGCGCATGCGTACAATCTTTATTATGGCATGGATAACGGCGGATTCGGCGGAGCCATAGCTTTGATCGGCACTTTCTGGGATGCTGATGATACCGCGTTATTTATTTCAGGCGCCTCGGCGGGCGATTCGTTCCGCTCGGAAGGATACGAGCCATTTATATGGACAGGCGACGTCTCAAGCGGTACCGAAGCCGATAGTTACATGACTTATGACGGCGGCGCGTTCCGCGGCATCATCGGAGGGATCGGCGGCAGTCTTGTTATAGACGAGGCGAGCGTAACTAACATGCTGACCGGATTTATGAAAGTGCTATTCATAGACGCTTCGGGCAACGCCGGCATAGCGGGCGGCGATCTCTTCGGGGCTTATTCATCGGATCGTTATCTGCTATTCGGGGACATTGCCCAAACCAGGAATTTCGGCAACATAGGCGTAACGGCCAATGAGTTATATAATTCCATCTGGTATGGCGGAGGCGACGGCTACCTTTACGGTTTACTGGGAGACGGAAATTATATCGAAGGATACGATAGTTTAACTACGCTTTCCATAGTAAATCGGCAGGATTACGTAGCGCAAAATTGGGGCATATACGGCCACAGATTCGATTACGGTATGCTTGTAGGCGCCATCTCTGACGTGTGGCAGGCGCATATCGGCGGCTACGATTCATTCGGCGCGTATTCTTATAGCTATGATGACGGAGAGGGTAATATTGTTACCGATTTTCAACATGACTACGGCTACTGGATAGCCGATGTCGACGGAGAGTCGAAGAGCGAGGACGATACTATATCGGCGACGCTCAAAGGTAAATTTCTTACAGAGACTAAAATGGGTATAATGAGCGGCGAACTGCTCGGTATATACGAATACGGCAGATGGCATGGTGCAGGAGCAGGCGAGTGGGAAGGGACGCCGTTGGGCTTAAGCGGAAGATGGGGCGAAACTGGGATGGGTATTTATGATAATGACGGCGGTTATATATCCGGATCCGGAGAGACGAGAGGCCTGTTGGGGTATGCCTCATCTCCTTGGGACGGCGGCGGCCGCGTATTTGTAGCGATGGGCGAATATTACTACAGTGACGGACAGCCGGAGAGCGAGCAGCCCGGGCCCTACATATGGAATGTCCCGATACAGAGCCATAACGCCATACTCGACAACAACACTACTCTCGACGGCGGCGCGTTATATGGATTCACGGGCGGCGTGTGGAATAACCAGAGGATGTTCGGGACTGCTGCGGCGATATATATAGATGAATACGGGACGGCCGGTTATTTTAGCGGCGACTTAAGCGGTAATTATTATCCGCGTCTTGACATGTGGGAGGCCCAAAGCATATCGATGCCTCTCGCCCTGGTGATGGGGCTGGAATTAAATCCGGTCAACTTAACCTTGGATGACGCGATAAAAGGAGGATCTTTAAGCGCGGTGTTATCGGGCGGCGGTGCTTTTGGCGGCGAGGTATCTTACATTAACGGCGGCGGATCTTCGGGCAGTATCTATTATATCGGCGGGGAGCGATGGGGCATATACAACCTGATGCTTGGAAGCGTTGAAGAGGGCCATCAAAATACGTTTGATAATCCCAATAATTCCAAGACCTGGATGACTGCTATACAGGGAGAGGGCGAATTCGGAGATGAGGCGGATTCGAAAGGTCTTTTAAGGGGCAGCGTCTTTGGCACATATTATGACGGAGGCGAGAGTGACAGGGATTGGGTTGCTACAAGTATAGGCACGTGGCGCAGCTATGAGGAAGGTGTCGACGCTAGCAGTGAGTATTATGGTTTCATGGGCGGGGTGTGGGACGGCGAGACTATAATAGGTAAGATCGTAGCGGTATATGGTGATCTCATAGGTTCCGGCCGCGTATTTTCCGGCACCGGGCTTGCTGGTTTCAACGATATCGGTAATATGGCGGTTACCGATGTGCGTGGGATCGATCCCGGCATTGAAAGCGCCGCATCTCCGTGGGGTATATGGAGGGCAGACCTTAACGGTACAGGCGCGCCGACATCGCCATTCAAATTAACGATGGGCGGCACTTCGGAAGAAGGTTATTGGATCGGTTTAGCGGCCGGAGCGAGAAGGCCCGGGACCAATATTATTCTGGGAGCGTATAGAGGCATCCTCCTGGATGTGTCGAATCCGTTGGAACCCGAATTTCAAGACGCGAACTTATACATCGGCGATCTCTTCGGCGGCCTAACGGGTGGGGATAGTTGGCAGGCGGTTATGCTTGGTGAGTGGGGAGAAGGGCCGTGGCGAACGACAGAAGCGCAGTTACCTTATAATTTAAGCGATTTTTTGAATAATTTCCTTGAGATAGAATCCCATGCGGGTTCTTTCGCCGGCGGTTTTTTTATCGGAGGAAGCATCACCCAATCGCTCGCAACCGCGACTGTGATGGAATCTATTAAGCTGATAGGCCAGGATTGGGGCATATATTATTCGGCGTCGGCAGGCACTTACAGTAACCCGGACCGTCAGACGACATGGTCCGGTGAAACAGGAGGAGGCAGCATAGAAGAAGGCGCGTTCTGGCTCTCTCATATGTCCGGCACATGGTCCGACGGCGAGATAAGAGGCGTCGTTTCCGGGCATACTATCTCCGACGGCAGCCGCGGCACCATAGAAGGAGAGCTTTACGGATCGTATGATGCCGCTAATTGGAAGATGGTAAGCGTCGGCTCCTGGATCGACGACCCGCTTTCTTATAATGGCAAGTTCATAGGAAAATTCGGTTATTTCGGCGCTACGCCGACCGACCCTCAAAAGAAAGTCCGTCTCGATTCCAGCCTCGACACCAACTATCTGGAAGCGCTTTTTGGCGGCGAGGGAGATCTCTGGGGTGCGGGTTCAAAATCCCTTACCATGATAGGCAAATTCTCAAACCCTGAGAAATATAAACTATGGGGCAATGATGATGTTACCGCCGCGGTTGCCGATACCGCAGGGGTGCAGCTTAAGGGGATAATGGGCGGAACAAGCGTAAATAATTTATTGAAAGGGTTGTTCCTGGCGATATATATAAGGCCTGATGGCGAAGGGTACAAGGCAGGATATATAAGCTCATCGGATTTAACGGGCCATTTTTATGGTATCAAAATGTTCGAGGCGCAAAGTTATTTGAACACATACCTGGATGTTGCTGTGGAAGGAGGCCTATCCATCATAGAAGACGCCCCGTCTTATGGAGTGGTGAACGGCGGCCAACTTAACGGTACTATGGAAGTCATGAGCTGGAGCATTAAAAATCACGGCGAAGAGTGGAGCGCATGGCGTATGGGAAGCGGCGGGACGTTTGCAGGGACACCGTCTCAAAATTGGCATGCCGCATCCAGCGGCTCGAGCGAGCGCTACAGCGGGAATAGTCATGGTTTCAGTCTTTGGGCCGTAAATATTTTAGGTAATAAATGGTCGGGAAATGAGTTGTCCGCAAAGTTAGCAGGCCTAACAGTGGATTATGACAAATCAGGAACAGAGCCTACGAGCAGGATATCTCTGATCGAAGGCTCTATGGTTGGCGCTTATGATGAGACGCCGGCACATTTATGGGAGGCATTGGGCGGCGGCATAACCATAGAGACCATTTTTGCAGATGGGCTAAGGGCGAATGAAAAATCTATTTCCGGGATCGATAGCAGCCTCACCATAGGGAACATGAACGGAACCGGCACCGGGAGCTTTGGAGGCGTCGGCGCCATAAATATAGAGTCGCTTTCCGGCAAGACGGTTAATTTCACAGGTGAGTCTCAAGGTGTCTGGGCCATGGCCGGCAGCGGCAGTTATAATTACAGCTCTGCCCCGGAGCCAGGGCCTTTTAATTGGAGCCTGCCGCTAAAAGGGGATTTCGTTTCTGAAGGCACTTATTGGCTCGGCGATATGAGCGGTACCGGCAGCGGTACGCCGGACCCTGTTTCCGGAGACCTGGAATTAGAGGGCCTTGTCAGAGGGATATACTTGAAATTAAACGGTGATGGAAGTCTCTCAGGAGGAAAGATCGAGGGCAATGCCAAGGGCGAGTATATAGAAGCGCCGGATGATCCTTCCAACGGAACATGGAATACCGTATCGGCCGGGGAATGGGTCGAAGCGGCGAGCCTTTTAGATACAACCAACCCGACGAGCCTGGATACGTTTAACAATGACTTGATGGCAAAGGCGCAGGCCGCGGATATTCCCATAACGGTAGCATGTTCTTCGATAATGGCCGGAACCGGAGCATTCAATGTTACCGGAGGCGGGGCGATAACGATCGATTTATTTAGGATGAATTTCTATCAAATAGCCGGAGGAAGCGACGGTGCATGGGCAGGTATATTACAAGGGACTTACAGAACGCCAACGGACAATAATTGGCACGCGAATGTAGCCGGAAATTTATTTAATACCGAAGGTAATTCAATAGGTACCGTTAATGCCGAGTTGCAAGGAACCAGGTGGGATGATGTTAATCTTCAATGGCAGGCAAATGTTATAAACGGTTCCACAAATACCGGAGTCGACTTCAACGGTACTGCCGCCGGCACCATAAATACACAGCCCGAAGGAGAAAACCCGGGCACATTCAGCGGCGGCGCTACAGGGACATTTACACAGGCAACATAAGGAGAGAAGATATGGCGAACAGGGCGTTAATTATATTTTCCGTTTGTCTGGTTATCTGCTCCGGCTGCGCTAAATCCGGCCCTGCCGATAAAGACGCGATCGCCTATGTCAATAAAGAACCGGTGCTCAAATCCGAACTGGACAGGGAGATGGCATTACGGCAGAGACATGATCCCGATTTTAAGATCACCCCTGAGACAAAGGCCGAACAACTCGATACCATTATAGACAGGAAACTTATCGTTCAGAAAGCGATGGAAAATGGGCTTGCACGCGAAGACAGGTTCGTAAATACGATCAAGGCATATTGGGAACAGACATTGATAAGGAATTTCCTGGAGTATAAAGAGAGAGAATTTAAAGATTATATCTTTGCGGCCGAAGAAGAGATTAAAAATTATTACGATAACCTGCCTAATAAAGATACGCTGGGGACGCTCGAGGCCTTGAGGCCTGAGATAACGAAGAGGATCGCCGCCGAGAAGTCGGAAAAATTGTTCGAAGATTGGCTTAAAAATGAGAAGAGTAAAGCGAGTATCAGGATCATCAATAAACCGTGAGGGCGATATGCAGACGCGAAAAAACTATTTTATCAAGAAGAAGTTCCAGTTAAACTTCCTCCTGAAGTTCGTTATCCTCCTCCTGGTGGAATCTCTCCTTATCGGGGGGCTCTTCATGTATGTTTCAAGCGATACCATAACGACCGGGTATCTAAATTCAACGCTTAGGATAGAGAAGACGCCGGACTTCTTCTTCATATCGCTCATTTTGATAATCCTCATTACCGTCGTCGGGATCGGCATGGCCGCGATGGCGATATTCATATACCTTTCGCACCGCATAGCGGGCCCGCTATACCGTTTCGAAGATGTTTTGAGGGATGCCGAAAGAGGCGACCTTACTACGAGGATAGGTTTAAGAAAGACGGACGAGCTCGCCGAGCTTAAAGAGTCGATAAATTCCCTCCTGGCCTCTACAGATTCGCGGCTGGGCAGGATAAAGAAATACCTGTTAGAGATGGAGGAGCTCCTCAGCCATGCTGACGACCCGCAAACCGCTTCGAAATTAAGCTCAAAGGTCAATAGCATAAAAGATGAGCTTGCCTTCTTCAGGGTCAGCCCAATTTTAAAAGAGTAGATGATGAAGCGCCTCGCATGCCGCCTTTTATTGTCCGGCATCTTCTTATGCTGCAGCCTTTCGATCTCTTTTGCCGGCGAGGCTGGCATATTCAAAACAAAGTTCACGGATGTTTATTATTCCGACCGGAAGGATATGGATGATTTTGTATGGCGCATCGGCGGGAATAGGACGGACTTTGCGACGGACAGGGGCTTTGCTTTAAACCGCATAGACCGGCTGGTCGAGCGGGTAGAGGCGATCCTAGACATGCAGCCGAAGAATTTCAAAGTGAATATTTATCTGCACCGGGGGCTTCTTGATTCCGAAAGGATCGCTTATTATGATCACAAGACGAAGTCTATCCATATATCCGTCGATTACGCGACGGACGGCGTAGCTGCGCATGAGATGGCGCACGCCGTTATAAATTCACACTTCGCCCGGCCGCTGCCAGGCAAGATGCAGGAGATATTGACGCAGTATGTGGACAAAAACCTGTGGAGCGATTATTAGATGAAGAAAGAGGCCAGGATACTCGAAAAAGAGGCGCATGATTTTCTTGCGCAGGGATGTACCGACGAGGCATATGAACTTTTCAGGAAAGCGGGAGAGGCTTACGCCGGGAACGGCGCGCATAAAGAGGCGGCGCTCTGCCTGGCCTCTGCGGCGAGCTGCTGGGCGGCGCAGTCGGGCGAGCGGATGTTCCATAATTCTTCGCTCGCGTATGAGGCGGCGGCCCGCGAGGCGGAAGCGGCAGGCGACCTCGAATACGCGTCGGTACTTTACCGCCAGGCGGCGATAAATTTTGAACGGGACATGGAGTTTTTAAGCTTCTCGGACTCGTTCTACAAGTCGCGGGAATGTTTGAGGAGATTTCTCGTACGAAGCCTGATAATGCCGCAGAAGATGGACGGCATAAGCGCGGCCGGGATAAAGAGAGACGAATCCTACGGCCTGCTGAAGAGGGTCGTTCTCTGTATCTCGCTGACATTCTCGAGCCTTATATGGGGCCACGGTGAACGGCCGGCCCGCACATTCTATTCGGTGGTATTCATGATATTCGTATCCGCTATTTTATATACGCAAGGCCATCTTATAGAAAACGGCATAATCTTTAAGCCCGATTTTTTCCAGGCGCTCTACTTGAGCGTCATCACGATCGCCACCGTAGGCTATGGCGACATTACCCCTGTGGGCGCGGCCAGGCTTATAGCCATAGCCGAGGCCCTCTGCGGCATATTCATAGTACCCGTATTCATCGTAGGCCTCTCCCGTAAATTCCTCAGGACATAGAGTCAGCCGGTCCCTTGACAACATAATGATTATAATGTAATCTTATGCTAATGAAGCGGTCCTTAACCGTCAAGATATTATCGCTTATAGCTATTACTGCCGGCATTTTTGCGCTTCCAGGTATAGGGTTTGTATGCCTCTCAGATTAAAACTTACCCTGATGTTCCTGCTGATCGCGCTTGTCCCGACTATGCTTGTCGGCATTGTAACTTTTACCCAGTATGAAAAGTCATTAATGAACAGCCGCCTTGCGGCATTGCGCGATATCGCCGCTCTCAAGGCAGAAAAGATAGAGAAGATATTCAGGACATTAAAGGACGATATAGAGATCTCCCAAAGTTTCTGGAACATCAAGAAGAACCTCCCCACGCTTATCAGATTTTCTAATGATACAGCTAATCCGCAGTTCGTCGAGGCCAGGAAGATCCTGGATGGCCAATTGCAGCCAATGCAGGCGGTCTTAGGGCTGGATGCCATCATGCTGCTTAATGCCGAAGGAAAGCTCGTATATTCAACCGATTCCGAATACGAGAATAAGAATTTTTTAAATCCGCTTCCGGACCCGGGACAGAAGGCCTTCGCGGAAGGGAAAGAGAGAGTATATTTTACCGATATCTTTTTTCACAAAGAGCAAGATGAAACCCTGAATATGTTTATTTCCGCCCCGAGCTTTGATCCTAAAGGCGTCTTTACCGGCGTTATTGTTTTTGATGCGAAGATGCCGCCCATCTACAAACTTATTCAGGATAGAACCGGCCTGGGCGATACGGGGGAGGTATTGATAGGCAAAGAGACCGGGGGGTATGCGCTATATCTGAGTCCGCTTAGGTTTGATCCGGAAGCGGCTCTTAAAAGAAAAATAAAGATAGGAGGCAATGTCGGCATCCCCATGCAGGACGCCGCGCAGGGCAAAGAAGGTGTCGGCCGCTCGATAGATTATAGAGGCAAGGATGTAATCGCGGCCTGGCGGCATATTCCTTCTCTAGGGTGGGGCATGGTGGCTAAGATCGATAGCAGGGAAGCGTTCATGGAATTGGCAAAATTGAAGGCGCTGGTAATGATAATCCTGGCCGTCATTTTTGTCATAATCACCGTAGCAGCGTTTTCTCTCGCCCATTCCATTTCAAGGCCTATAAGCATTATCACTAAATGCGCGGAGATCGTCGGCGCTGGAAATCTGGAATGCAAGGCCGATGTAAACGCAAAGGATGAGATAGGCAGGCTCTCGCAGGCATTTAATAAGATGGTCGAAGACCTGAAGCGCTCTACCACCTCCATAGGCAGCCTAAATGCGGAGATCATCCGGCGCAAGGCTACAGAGCAGCGATTGGCCGATTCGGCGCAAGAATGGGAAACGTCGTTCAATGCTATCTCGGATATTGTTTCGATCCAGGATGTAAATCACAGGCTTGTAAAAGTGAATAGGGCCTATGCGGATACTTTCAAAATGAAGCCGGAAGAATTGATCGGCAAGATATGTTATCCGGTAGTTCATGGTACTGACGAGCCCTGTATAAATTGTCCGCATAATAGGACCCTGGAAACAAAAGAACCTCAAATACTGGAATACTTCGAACCCCGCCTGGGGGCTTATCTGGAAATATCCACATCGCCTATATTTAACGACAAAAGAGATGTGATCGCGACAGTTCACATAGTAAAGAATATTACCGAGCGCGTGAAGATGGTAAAAGCGATTGAAGATGCCAACGAAAAACTGAAAGAACTAGATGCCCGTAAATCGGACTTTGTCTCCAGGGTATCCCATGAATTCAAGAACCCGCTCGCGATTATCAGAGAATCCACAGCCGCCGTTACCGACGGTCTGGCCGGAGAGATAAACGCGCAGCAAAAAAAATTACTCGAAGCAAGCAGGCGTAACACAGAGCGGCTTATCCGCCTTGTTACCGACCTATTGGACCTCGCCAAGATAGAGGCGGGGAAGATGGAGATCCGGAGGGAGGAGATAGACCTGGCGGGCTTCCTAAATGAAATGGTGTCGGCCCATGAAACGGATGTCTCAAAGAAAGCTCTTGCGCTTGCGAAAGAAATCCCGCAGAATATAGGTATGATATGGGCCGATAGGGATAAGTTGAGCGAAGTTGTTATAAATCTTTTAAGTAATGCCATAAAATATACGCCTGCCGGCGGCAAAGTAACCATTAAGGCCGAAGGCGCCGAAAATGAAATACGCTTTGAAATCTCCGATACCGGGCCTGGCATAGCGAAAGAGGATTTCGAGAAGATATTCGATAAATTCGAACGGATTAGCGCCGAGAAAGAGGAGGGGACCGGCCTGGGCCTTGCCATAACCAAGGACATCGTAGCGCTCCATAAAGGAAAGGTCTGGGTGGAATCGGAGCCCGGGAAGGGGAGCACATTTATCGTTACCCTGCCGAGGAACCCGGGAAAAGACGATAGGAGATAAAGATGAGAAAATTACACGTTTTACTGGTCGACGACGAGGCGGACTTTCTCGATATCATGGGCACCATCATAAAGGGGTGGGGCTATGATCTGATCAAGGCCCGAGGCGGCAAGGAAGCGATCGAGATCGTGAAGTCCAAGAAACCGGACATAGTGATATTAGATTACATGATGCCGCAGATGGACGGCATAACTACCCTGAAGGCGATGCGCAAAATAGACAGCGAGGTCCCGGTTATCATGTTTACAGCGTATCCGGAAATAAAGGCGATGGAGTGGATGGACGATCTCAAGGTGAGCGCTTTTATACCAAAACTCAGCACTTATACCGACGTATCTTCGTCTTTGAGGGCCACGATCGAGATGATAATAAAGAAGATCCGCAAAACGGAGTAACGGCTATGGGGAAGAAGAGGATATTGCTGGTGGAGGACGAAAAGGACATGGTCGAGGCGATGGTGTTCCAGCTGCAGGCGGCCGGTTACGAAGTCATCGTGGCGTATGACGGCGTGGATGGGCTCGAGAAGGCCAGAAGAGAGAAGGCCGACCTGGTCATACTCGACGTAATGCTTCCGAAGATGGACGGGTTCAAAGTCTGCGGTATTTTAAAGAAGGATAACAGATACGCCAAATTGCCTATAGTATTATTTTCTGCCAGGGCCCAGGCGCAGGACCTGACGACCGGTAAAGAGCTCGGCGCCGACGCTTACATCGTAAAGCCGTTTGATTCCAAGGCGCTTCTCGCGAAGATAAAAGAGCTGATCGGGGGATAACATGCCTAAAAAGGCGCTGGGCGAGAGCCTGGTCGAAGAAGGTATCATAACTGCGGATCAACTCAAGACAGCGCAGGCCGAAGAGAAACGGACCAGCCAGCGCCTTAGGAATATTTTGGTAAAGATGGGCTTTATCGATGAGGAAGACCTGGTCACGTTCTTGAGCAATAAACTGGGATTGCCGAGGATAGAACTCGGTAATTATCTGATAAATCCAAAGATAGTTGAACTCGTGCCGGAGGCATTGGCGAGAAAATACGAACTCATACCGGTCCTGAAGATAGGCGACCGGCTTACCTGCGCCATGGTGGATCCATGGAATATATTCGCGCTCGACGAGATAAGGATGAAGACGGGCCTGGTAATCGAACCGGCCGTAGCTACGGAGTCCGAGATAAAGAAAGCTTTGAACCAGTATTACGGCGCTAAAGGCACCGTGGAAGACCTCATAAAATCCATGGGTGAGGGAAAGGCCGGTATAAAAGAAGCGGACCTCGATACCAGGAAACTTCAGGGTATTGCGGAGGAACCGGTAGTTATAAGACTGGTCAACCTGATCATTATGAAAGCGGTCCAGGAGCGGGCAAGCGATATACATATTGAGCCGGAAGAGGAAGTGCTCAAGATGAGGATCAGGGTCGACGGGATGCTCCACGAAGTCGCTTCTCCCCCCAAATATCTTCAATCGGCCGTAATCTCAAGGGTAAAGATAATGGCGAATCTCGATATTGCCGAAAGGCGAAAACCCCAGGACGGCAGGTTCAGCCTGAAGATAGAGGGAAGGGGGATAGATGTGCGTGTCTCGTGCATGCCGACGATATACGGGGAGAATGTGGTCCTGCGCCTTCTCGATGCGTCGAGCGCGCTCTTAGGATTGGATAAGCTCGGTTTCTCCGGGACGATCCTTGACAGGTATAATAAACTTGTTACCAGGGCTTACGGCATAATATTAGTCACGGGGCCTACCGGGAGCGGTAAGACGACGACCCTCTACGCGTCTCTCGATAAAATAAATACAGTTGAAAAAAATATTATCACTATCGAAGATCCTGTGGAGTATAAGCTTCCCGGGATACGGCAGATCCAGGTGGACACGAATGTGGACCTCACATTCGCCAATGGATTGCGCTCGATATTGCGGCAGGATCCCGATATCGTGATGGTGGGCGAGATACGCGATTTCGAAACCGCGGAGATTGCCATACAGGCCGCCCTGACAGGCCATCTCGTATTCTCCACGCTTCACACTAATGACGCGCCCGGCGCGGTGACCCGGCTTATCGACATGGGGGTGGAGCCGTTTTTGGTCGCATCATCGTTAGTGGGCGTATTGGCCCAGCGGCTTGTGCGTAAGATCTGCCCCGGGTGTAAAGAGAAACATCTACCGACGAAAGAAGAGCTGAAAGACATCGGCCTGAAGCCCAATGAGAAGATAAGTTTTTATAAAGGCAAGGGCTGTGCCGAGTGCAAGAAGACGGGGTATAAAGGCAGGATAGGCATTTACGAGCTGATGCTGCCCGGTGATAAAATACGTAATGCCATAATATCGAAAGCTCCCGCGGAAGACTTGAGGGAGATGGCGCGCTCCGAAGGGATGGTTACGCTCGCCGAAGACGGCATCGCGAAGGCCATGGACGCTGTGACGACGGTAGAGGAAGTGCTGAGAGTAACGCGGGAGGAATGATGGCATTGTACAATTACAAGGCCAGAGACGCAGCCGGCAAAGCCGTTAAAGGCTCCATGGAGGCCGCGACCAGGATAGAACTTATTGATAAGCTCCAGAAGATGGGATACATGGCCACCCGTGTCTCCGAAGCCGCAAGGTCTCCTCTCGACATCGCCTCTTTCTTCGATAAATTCAAATGGATAAGTTCAGGCGACATGTTAATGTTCTATATACAACTATCGAACATGATAAGCGCCGGCATAACGCTGTTAACGGGCCTGGCTACCCTTGCCAAGCAGGCGGAGAATATTCACCTTAAAGATGCGTTTTCGGACGTCTCGCGGCAGATAGAATCAGGCTCCACGCTTTCACAGGCCTTTGCGAATAATCCTAGAATTTTTTCGCGCCTCTTCATCAATATGGTAAAGGCCGGTGAGGCGAGCGGTAAACTCGACGCCGTCTTGTCAAGATATGCCTCGTTCTTTGAACGCCAGGAGGACCTCAAGCAGAAGATAAAGGGCGCACTCTTCTATCCCGTCATACTCTTCTCATTCGGCATCGCGGTCACCTTATTTATCGTGACATTCGTCATCCCCCAGTTTGCCGAGATCTACATAAAGGCAGGAGTGGCGCTGCCGACACCGACCCTCATTGTCTACAAGGCGGGGCTTGCGATCAAATCATACTGGTATATATTTTTAGCCGGCCTCATTGTTATAATAGGCGGCTTCAAATTTTATGCCGCGACACCGGGCGGGATCCTCTTCTTAGATACGCTGAAACTTCGGGCTCCGATCGTAGGGCCGTTATATAGGAAGGTGGCGGTCTCGCGTTTTGCCAGGACGCTCGGTACGCTCCTGGGCAGCGGCGTCCCGATACTGGAATCACTCGACATAACCAGGGATATAATAGGGAATGAAGTGCTTGCCCGCGCCATAGCAAGCGTCCGGCAATATGTAGAAAAAGGCGAAAAGATGTCGGAGCCAATGAAAGTGAGCGCCGAATTTCCCGCAGACGTTATTCAGATGGTGGCGGTAGGCGAAGAGACCGGCAATGTCGACATGATGCTGGAAAAGATAGCGGACTTTTACGACATGATGGTCGATCACGCGGTGAAGAAACTCACTACCATAATAGAGCCGATATTCCTGGTAATAATGGGCGTTATGGTCGGCACGATCATGGCGTCGATGCTCATGCCGATATTCGACATGGTAAAGACGTTGAGGCGGTAAATGTAGAGAATAGAATATAAAAATATTGCGAAAGGAGAATTTAAAGATGTTCAGGAAGAAAGGTTTTACCATATTGGAACTGCTGATAGTGATAGGGGTGATCGCGATTCTCGTCGGGATAGCCCTCCCGAGGTTCAAGGGGATGAAGGATGAGGGCAATAGCGCGAAGGCAAAGGGTGAGCTGAGGGCGATTCAGACGGCGGTGGAGAGCTACTATATTCATAATGCGAGCGCTTATCCGGCTGCCCTTACGAACCTTACGACCGCGGTTCCTACCATCATAAATCCGGTACCGGACGATCCGTTCAACGGCACGAACGATTATAGTTATGCGGTATCGCCCAACGGGACTTATTATGTAATATATTCGATAGGGCCCGGCGGCGCGGCAACGATTACCGGCATAGATAACACGGGCGCCCTAACCGGATCAGCCGGCGATGATATTTATGTATCGAATGGCACCAGTACTTCAGGTGGATAGAAGAGCTTTCACTCTGCTCGAAGTGCTTCTGGCCGCCATCGTCCTTACGGTGGGGTCAGTTGTGCTTTTGCAGGTAATCAGCATCGGGCTTTTCAGCGGCGGTATAAATGAGACAGAGCTTGTCGCTTTAAATCTTGCACAGGAAAAGATCGAATCTATCCGGAATACCGCTTATGCGAACATAGCTAATGAAGCTAAGGCCGTTGTAAGCGGTTTTCCGGCCTTCCAGCGTGAAGTAGTCGTTACAACCCCCCAGGCCGACCTTAAACAAGTGACGGTAAATGTATATTATACGATAAAAAGCGCGGAGCTTAACGTGGCCCTGATAACCTATGCCTCAAATACATAAGCCCGAAGACGCTCTCACATTGGTCGAGCTCATGATCGCCATGATCTTTGTCTCGTTCCTTCTGGGAGCCGTATGGATGGTATATAATGTCAGCTTCAAGGCCTTCACCGGACAGACGACGAGAGGCGGTATAACGCCTGAAGTCGAGAGGGCCTTATTTGAGCTCGGGAGCGACCTGCGCCAGGCGGACTCTGTCACGGCCGCGCAAGCCGCCTCGCTTACTATTACCGCAGATACAGATTCGGACGGCGCGGCTGAAACGATACAATATGCATGGGACGGAACCTCCGGCAGCCCATTCAACAAAGTTACGACGGTAACCAGGCCGGTCGTCCATTTCGTCTCGAGCATGGCATTCGCGTATTACGACGCGAATAATAATCTCCTTTCGTTTCCCGTTGCCGCTTCCCAGGTTCGGCGCGTTGTGATTACGATGACAGTAACGAGCGGTAGTGAGAGTTTTACGGTACGCACCAGTACAGACCTCCGGTCTATTTGATATGAAAGATAAACGCGGTTTTATCCTTATTCTTACCTTTATATTCATGTCGGCCTTGACGCTTGTAGTCAGCGCTCTTATCTACATGACCAGCCTCTCGACAAAAGATGTAGGCGCTGTTATCACAGATTATAAACTGCTTGAACTCGCGGACGCAGGAGTCGAGAAAGCATATCGGGAGATAAGGGACGACTATCTTTCGGATACACAGACAGGCACCTCCGACCTGCGGGGTTTTACCACGAGCGGAACGGCAGGATCGAACGACTCGCAGAGAAACAGGGTGCGTTACTATAATGAAGGATCCGCACTAAGCATGGACGCAGGGGGAGAAGAGGATGAAGAGGACGAAGAGGCCGAAGCGGGAACCTACGTCATAGTACAAAATTTTGACTTAAATTATCTCAATACCAGGATAACGAACGTAAAGCTGGGCTGCCGATATCGAAAATCATCCGGCGGCGGAGAAACTCCAACCCTCGAGTTGACATACACGACCACGGGTACCTTCTCTCCCGCAGATCCTAATAGTTCCGTATTCAGCACGCAGGTGACGAGTTCATCGTATAATCCAGCCCCATTAACTACGCTTGGGGCTACAGTGATGGACATAACAGCCGACCGCACGTGGACGTGGCCGGTGATCAGTAGTTCAAATTTTCAGATCCGCGCCCGCGCCTACGATTCCGATAATCGCAATGTAGAGGTGGATTATATATTTCTTCAGGTGACATACGATATCGATACGCTGACAGAGCCGTGGGCTACGGGCAGTTATGCCGCGTTTCCGATAAGCCTGGGCGCAGGGACGATCCAGTCCATATCGATCACCGCTGAACAGGGCAAAGTCCATTTAAATACCGCCTCTCAGGCCTTGTTGAGATATCTCATGGTGGAGCATGGAGTCGCCGATGCGACGGCTAACACCGTGGCGACGAATATCGTTAACTATCGAAGCGCGAATAATTTCGATAGTATCGAAGAGGTCAAACAGGTTACCGACATGACAACCGCTATTTACGATGCCATAGAACCGGATATCACGGTCTATTCTTTTATCAATAGTTCTGCGCAGGGCCCCGCCGGTTCCAGGGCGCCTGTAAATATAAACACCGCGTCCAGGGAAGCGCTGGAGGCGGTGTTCGATCCGTTGACATTCAACAATGCCAGCGATATTACCAATCTTGCCGAGGATATTATCGATCAAAGAGAATCAGCGCCTTTTACCTGCTTCTATTCATCGGACAGTTCCGTTACTACCGATTTCTTCGATTTTGAGCGCAGCCTGTCATACTTGAGCAGCGCCGAGGATGACCGGGTCCTCGGTAATGCCGACGCCTCGCTTCTCATACCCAGAGAAGGAGGAAATAACGAAGACGCGCTTACCACGGAGTTTTGCTATGATGCAAACAGCTTTAATGTGGATTCTCTTGCCGGCATCGGAGGCCGCGGATTTCGCGTAAAGACTTTAGTCGGCAACGACGGGAGCCGCACGTTCTCGACGTATTCGGGCGATCTCTCGCTTTCCGGATGGCGGAAAGAAAATTTTGAGTAACGGGTATTTATAAGGTATAATATGTTCATGGATTTGAAAAATCTATTCAAGAAAGAATATCTGATAGGCCTTGATATAGGATCATCCTCCGTAAAGATGGTTCAATTTAAGAAAGAGGAAGACGGGGGTTTAAGCCTTGTGCGCGCAGATATGAAAGAGCTTAAATACTCTTTAGCCGAAGAAGAGAAAACTAAAGAATTATTATCGGCCCTCAATCATATTTTTAAGGGCATAGATACGAAAAGATCGCATGTAATGGCAATAACCAATTGCCCCCACAGCGTTATAAAGAAGATAACGGCCCCCTACATGCCGAAGGCGGAATTACGCGAAGGCATAATGCTCGAATCGAAAAACTATTTTCCGTTCCCGACGGACCGCTCTGTACTCGATTTTGAGGTGCTCGGCGACGCTGTCGAGAAAGGGGTAAGAAAATATGAAATTCTGGTCGGGACCTGCCCGCTGGGGACCGTGAATAATACTCTTTCTATACTGCAAAAGGCGGGTATAAAACCGGCCTCTTTGGTCTCATCGTCATACGCCCTTCATGAATTTGCTGTAGCTGCCTCAAAACATGGCACGATGGAAAGATGCCTGGTAGATATAGGCGAGACCCACACGGAATTGATAATTTATAAAGGCGGCACCATACAATTCACGCGCAAGATACCGGTTTCCGGAAGAAGCTTCACGGAGGCTATGATGGGTGTCCTCGTATCGGATAAAGGCAGGGTGCAGCTTTCGCGGGAAGAGGCCGAGAAGATAAAACAGGAAGTCGGGATGCCTTCGGATAGCGATTCAAGATTGATAGACGGCAAGATCTCGGCCCAGCAGGTCCTCGCGATGGTGAGGTCACCCGCAGAATACCTTGTAAGCGAGATAGAGAGGTGTTTCGATTACTACAGGGAGGGGCTCGTCGGCGGTAAGATAGATTCGGTTACGATATTCGGCGGCGGCGCGTCCTTAAGCGGACTGGCTTCCTTCCTTTCCGCGGGACTGGGCATGGAAGTAAGGATCGGGGATGCGTTAGAAGGCCTGAAGATGGAACCGGGCGCAGTCCGGGAGAGAGAGAGGATCTCGCACCGGTTGGAATTTGCTATAGGTTCTGCGCTGGGAGGCTCGAAGGGATTGAATTTTCTACCGGCGGAGATGAAAGAGGAGACGCGCAGGACGATCAGGCGGGGGACCATAGAGGCGATATTCGCGGCCATAGTTATTGTGTCTGTGCTGGCTTACATTGGCATGAATATAAAGTTGGACAATTTCGATAAAAGGTCTTCTGCCGCCAGGATGGAGGCGGCTTCCTTGAGCGAAGAGATCAAGAAGGCCGAAGCGAAAATATTAGCCCAGACAGTTCTATCGGACGAGCCCTACTGGGAAGACGTCTTTCACGAGCTGGGTTCTCTTATACCCGACGAGGTATTGATCGAAGACCTCAGGGTAGAGAATAAGGTCATTACGATCAAAGGCGTAGTGGAGTCGCCGGACGGCCAGCAAGTGCTCGCGGACTTTATAATCAGCCTTGAAAGCGGGCTCTTTAACGGCGTCAGGCTTATAGAGAGTAAAAATCTGCCAGACCGGCCCGGAGTGGAATTTGAGGTAAGTCTATGGATAGATTATGAGCGTTAATATCGATATAAAAAAGATCATAAAGGAAAATCAAACGGCGGTCCTTATTCTATCCGCCGCGCTCATGATAATACTTGTCTATATTATGGTCTTTATACCGCTCACGAACAGATTGCGCCTAAAATATCTGGAGTGCAGGGCATGCGAGAATCATGCGGCTGATGAGCGCAATCTCATCGAGATGGGGCGTAAAATCGATAAGGAATACGGGACTAGGGTCCTCATATCGGAAGAGCAGGCGGCAGCAGGCATAGAGGAATTTACCAGGCACGGTAAATTATTAGGCATAAATTTCATCTCAATAAAACCGCAAAAGATAGTAAAGCAGGAGAACACGTCGTACAAGATACTGCCTCTGGAATTATTACTCGAGGCAAGCGGCGAACAATTTGTAAAATTTGCAGGGTCTATAGACGAGTTGAAGAAGGCGATCGTGACGGTGAAGAGTTTTGACATAACTCCCGACAGGTCGGATAGAAAAAAACTGAAGATCGACATGGTGATCAATATCTATCTTTCTTTGCAGGGGGACAGAGCTGAAGAGATGTAGGTATGCGCTCTAAGTGAAAGGCCTTTATGCGGGACAAAAAAGTCATTATACTTATAGTTGTTTTAGTCTTGGGAGGCATAAGCCTGATATACGGCATTACCGCTTCGCCTAAAGGGAAAACGAAAGCAGTATATACGAATGAAGACCGTGCGCCCGCGGATCTGCGGCGGGCGCCGGCGCAAACCGCGGCCTCCACACATCGCCGCGCAAAAAAGAGCAAGTTTGCTTCGTGGAAAAGGAGCCCTTTCGTTCCTTCCGGGAGCCCTGCGTCCCCGGTGCTTGTCCTTAACGGTATAATGTGGGACAAGACCAGTCCCACCGCCATGATAGGCGACACCATCGTTAAAAAAGGCGATAAGATAGGCGGGAATACCGTGATAGAGATCACGCCTGATAAAGTTGTTTTAAACGATGGCACTAAGGATATAGGGTTAAGATTGTCGCAGTAAGACAGCCCCATCCTGTGGTATAATATTGCAAAATTATGAATAAAGCGCTGCGTTGGTTTGGCGGAGTATCCCTGGCTATTTTGGGGATCATTTTGCTGGAAGGATCATTTCTGGCCACAACCAGGATGTTTGGTATTATGAAGTCGGCGCTCATACGTGTGTCGTTTACGATACCGCTGTCGTGGCTCGCGATATTTTTATGTGCCGGCACTAATACGAGCGCCCGGGCCAGGGAATGGTTTGCCGGAAAACAGGCGCGTCTTTCCAAAAGAGCGCAGATTGCGCTCGAGGGCGGGAAGTTTTTCGTAGTAGTGAACACGGCGATATTTTTAGGTCCGATCCTTGCGTCCATCCTGATGCTCATGACCGGCGTACAGGTTAAGAGAGTATATTTTTACGCGGTTCCATGCGCGCTTCTGTGCGCCTGGCTTTGGGCGTCTTTTTACGGGGGCGTGTGCTGGAGTTTTGACAAAGTCTTTAAGTAAAGCTATTGTTTGAGATAACCAAATAGTTTAACAGCGCCCGTAGCTTCCCCCTTCGCGCTTAAGCATGAGAAATAACGGTAGCGCTTCGGAGGATTTCGGGACATGAATAGTTTAGGGTCGGGCATAGCCCTCAACAATTTTTTGTGCTAATCTGACTTAAAGCGCCCGTAGCTCAATTGGATAGAGTGGCTGGCTTCGAACCAGTAGGTTGGGTGTTCGATTCACCCCGGGCGCGCCATAACAACTCAGTCATGCATTGGTATTTTAAGGAAACTGTGGTGAATCGAACCGAGCGAGCGCCGACCGAAGGGAGGAATAGGCCTCCGGCCGACAGCGAGCGAGGGTGAGGCTACGCAGGCCGCTATGCGGCCGTAGTAGCCGATTCACCCCGGGCGCGCCATTTAAAAATGAAAAATTTAACCTGGAATACTAATTTTGCGTATAAAGATTTACTATAGCGATACTATCCCGTATCTGAAAAGAAAATTTAATACTGCGAACTTATTTTTGGGCGAGGGTGGCGGAACTGGCAGACGCGCTAGCCTTAGGAGCTAGTGGGTTATCCCTTGGGGGTTCAACTCCCCCCCCTCGCACCACCGAACCTAAAGCGATAGTATTAACGCTGACGAATGGTGCTGTGCGAAATACCGGAGGGGATCCTGTGAATAAACTAACCATCTTAATTTTACTTCTATTATCTGCGTTTCCTGCGTTTTCCGAAGAGCCGTCGGGCGCATCCGGCGGCGCGACAGGCGCCTCTGCGCTTCAAGAGGTGGGTGGGGAGCTGGTAACCCCCAGAGGGAATATTCGCGTAGGGATGAAGGAAGAAAATCTTTACGGTATATTTCAGGAGCAGGACCGGATACTGATCCCTCAAATAATTCTCAACAAGGAATCCCATGTCTTCAGGGACTTCACTTCCAAAAATCGTAATGACACGGTCACTTTTTATATAAATGCGGGAGAGGTGGCCGGGTGGAAAAGGGGATACGCCTCGTCTCCGGAAAATAAGGGTTCTAAATATGAATATAACAACGACGAGCGCATCGATATCTGGTTCTTTCCCAAAGAAAAAGCCAGGTGGGATGGATCCCGGGTGAATTTGCTGGATTGGCATAAGCTTTCAAAAGCGCAAAAGGTCACATTCATACTTGAATACGTAAAGCAGATAAATGGAGAATATAATACAAATATAAGCGTAGATGTTGATAAATATATACTGGGCATGGACTATTTTAATGACAATTGTCCTGCATCCTGCAGCAGCATATCGGCTTCGGATGCCGTTAATAATCTGCTCATAAGCGACGGCAAGGCAAAGGAAGCGCCTACGCAGGGCAAGTAAAATCCTCTTTACACGTTTAACAGAATTAAGTATAATGATTTTTCTTGCTGAAATGAGATTTTCACGACGCCCAAATCCCAGAATCAACGAGTTGTGATTTGGGCAAAAAAGAGGTTTTAGGAGAAAAAAGAATTTTTTCTCCTATCGGCGCACTAGAACTTCTACGCGGAAGGAAAAGGAATATTAAGGAAAAACCATCAGGGTTTTTCCTTAAGGAGTAAAAATCGAATAAGTTTTGTATTCGCGTAGAAATGAGATTTTTACGACGCCCGCATAGCTCAATTGGCAGAGCAGGACACTCTTAATGTCAAGGTTCCAAGTTCGATTCTTGGTGCGGGCACCAATACAAATTTGGCCTCCGCCAAAAAGATATGTCTTGCTTTTTGGCTTCGGCCGCTGGACTTAAACAATAGCGGGCTTGCGCCCAAATTTGTTTAGGGAAAACCTAAATCGGTTTTCCCTAATATTCCTTTCCCTTATGTGGAAGGAGCTGTATAACGAGACAGCAATTATGATGTCCGCGAAGCGGGCGAAAAAGGATTTTAAGGAAAAAACTATAGTTTTTTCCTTATTGGCGCACTAGAACTTCTACGCGGAAGAAAGGAAAATATTAAAAGGAAAACATCAGGTTTTCCTTTTAAGGAGCGATATAGTAATACTGTTTTCGCGACGCGGCGGTAATTCAGTGGTAGAATGCGACCTTGCCAAGGTCGATGTCGTGGGTTCGAAACCCATCCGCCGCTCCAATTTAGTCAGCTCGTGCAGGGTTTCGAAGCGAGCGAGCGCCGAGCGAAGCGAGGAAAAGCGCTCTGCGCGACAGCGAGCGAGGGGAGGTTACGCAGGCCGCTATGCGGCCGAAGTAACCGAAACCCATCCGCCGCTCCAATTTTTGCTAGAGGTGAATAACAGCAAAAATTTCCTAGGGGAAAACGTAGTTTTCCCCTAGGATCTTAACCCCTTTACATAGGAGTCGCTATCGCGACCTCACATGGATGGGTTGGCAGAAAACCTAGGATTTATTTTTTAAGACGCTAGTACCAAAGGAGAGCACACATGAAGATAATGGATTTTTTAAGCAAGAAGGCCATGACGGCCAGCCTTAAGGCGACGGATAAGGAGGGCGTTATAAGGGAGCTGGTCGATCTTCTTGCGAAGGCCGACGAGATAAAGAACAAGGAAGACCTGGTAAAAGCCCTCTTGACCAGGGAGTCGCTCGGCTCTACCGGGATAGGCCAGGGGATAGGCATACCGCATGCAAAATCCCCTAATGCTAAGAATCTCGTAGCGGCGTTCGGCCTATCACACCAGGGAGTGAATTTCGATTCGCTCGACGGGGAGCCGGCCTATATATTCTTTCTGCTGATAGCTCCCGAAGAATCCGCAGGTCCTCACCTTAAAGCGCTAGCCAGGATCTCGAGAATGCTGAAAGATAAATATTTCAGAGAGATGCTAAGAAAAGCTAAAGACGAAAAAGAGATACTGCGCATTATTCAAGACGAAGACTCGAAGAAGTACTAATCGAAGGGCGCTTTAAATTGAAGATATTGAAAGCTTTTAAGTGGCTCTACCCCGGCATGTGGGTGAAGCGATGGATACTCCTGACCGTCTTCGGCGTCATCATGGTATCGATGGGATTCGTGATGGTGTTGTTAGAGCAACACCCGAAGAATAAGGCCTTTGCCGGAGCGATAATAATCCTGGGCATCCTGGGCGTGATAACCGGGATAAAAAGGATAATAAAATCGCTGCTCACGGTATTCCTGCCGCAGAGCGAAGACGGCCTTGTAGATAAAATATATAAAACAAGAGTCCTGGAGAAGGGTCCGCGGATAGTGGTGGTGGGCGGCGGCACGGGGTTATCGACGCTCCTGCACGGCCTCAAAGAATATACGAGTAATATTACGGCGATCGTTACGGTAGCCGATGACGGCGGCTCATCGGGGCGCCTTAGAAAAGAATTTGACGTTCCGCCTCCGGGCGATATACGCAACTGTCTGGTTGCGCTGGCGGATGCGGAACCTCTCGTAGGAAAACTGTTCCAGTTCAGGTTCGAGGAAGGTACGGCGCTCGCCGGACATAATTTCGGCAACCTGTTTATAACGGCACTTTCGAAGGTAACGGGAGATTTTGACGCAGCGATAAAAGAGTCGAGCAAGGTTCTCGCGATAAGAGGCAGGGTATTGCCGTCTACATTGGATAAAGTAACTCTTGTGGCCGAGCACCCGGATGGTTCCGAGACCCATGGCGAAAGCCTGATACCGAAGTCCGACCGGCTGATAAGGCGCATCCACCTGAAGCCTGCGAACTGCAGGCCTACCGACGAAGCGGTCGACGCTATCAGGAGAGCTGATGCGATAGTCCTCGGGCCGGGTTCGCTGTATACGAGCATCATGCCCAACCTCATGGTCGGCAAGATGTACCAGGAGATAATAAGATCGAAGGCGATAAAGATATACGTCTGTAATGTGATGACACAGAAGGGCGAGACGGAAGATTATAAGGCGAGCGACCACCTGAAGGCGATCATAGAGCATACCGCTCCCGGCATAGTCGATTATTGCATTATCAATACCGCGAAGATAGGGGCCGATATGCTCGATAAGTACAAGACCGAAGAGGCCTATCCTGTTCTGCCGGACTCGGAGAATCTAAAGAAGATGAAGTGCAAGGTCGTGGAAGCGCACATAGTGAAATCCGAAGGTTACGTCAGGCACGATCCGGATAAATTGTCGAGAATAATAGTCGACCTAGTGACGAGTTTAAAAAGGGCAAAGAGCTGAAGATAAAATGATAACCGAAAGGATCGTTACAATAAAAAATAAGCAAGGGCTCCATGCCCGCCCGGCCGCGATGTTCGTGCAGATAGCGAACAAGTACAATAGCGAGATCACGATTGTAAAGGGCAGGCAGAAGGTTAACGGCAAATCTATAATGGGCATAATGATGCTGGCAGCCGGAGCCGGATCCAGGGTTACGATAATAGCGAACGGCGACGATGCCGATGCGGCAGCGACGGCGCTGGAACGGTTATTGCAAACGGACGATATGGACGAATTCGTAATATAAAAAGAGGGCTTCATCAGATGATCAGGAAAAAAGAGATAGTGCTGAAAGGGATCCCCGCCTCACCGGGTATCACCATCGGGAAAGCCTTTTTGTACGGCAGGGAACAGTATACGATCCCAAGGCGCACCGTAAAGGAAGAGCAGGTGCAGAACGAGATACGGCGTTTTAAGGACGCGCTCGTCCAGACTAGAAATGAGATACAGGAGATAAAGAAACATATCTCGGACGAGATGGGCACCGAGCACGGCCAGATATTCTCAGCCCATCTCCTGGTAATAGACGACAGCATGCTGATAGAAGAGGTAGTCTCCCGCCTGAAGAAAGAGAAGCTTTCGATCGAATATATATTTCAGGACGTGTTGAGAAGGTATATCAAGGTCTTCTCCGAGATGGACGATGAATACCTTAAGGAACGTATAAGCGACGTGAATGACGTCGGGCGCAGGATACTTAAAAACCTTATAGGCGCCAAAGAAGATATTCTTGCCAACCTGAAAGAAAAAGTGATAGTCGTGGCCTACGACCTTTCGCCTTCCGATACCGCAACGATGCACAAGAAGAATGTCATAGCCTTCACGACCGACATAGGAGGCAGGACATCCCACACGGCCATCATGGCCAAATCTCTCGAGATACCCGCCGTGGTCGGCCTGGAGACGATCACGAAGAAGATAGAGTCCGGCGATACTATCGTCATAGACGGCACCCACGGGACGGTCGTAATAAATCCAGGCGTAAAGACCATAAAGAGGTACGAGCAGGATAGGGTAAAATTTGCGGAGTTCGAGAGACACCTCCTGGAATTGAAGAACCTGCCGTGTGTCACGCTCGATGGTAAGGCCATAGCGCTATCGGCCAATATAGAAGTGCCCGAGGATGTTGCCTCCGTCTTGTCGCATGGCGCGACCGGCATAGGGCTATACAGGACGGAATATTTTTACATGAACAGGAAAGATCTGCCGACAGAAGAAGAGCAGTTCAAGGCGTATGTGGCGGTGGCCAAAAAGATAAAACCGCACGCCGTAATCATAAGGACGCTCGATCTGGGCGGGGATAAATTCCTGTCGCAATTAGAAGTGCCGCAGCAGATGAACCCGTTTTTGGGCTGGAGGGCGATAAGGTTCTGCCTGGCCAGGCCCGACATATTCAAGGCGCAGCTCAGGGCCGTCTTGCGGGCTTCCGTCTACGGGAAACTTAAGATAATGTACCCGATGATCTCCGGGCTGGAAGAGTTGAAGCAGGCGAACGCTCTTCTGGGAGAGTCGATGAAAGAACTGAAGAAGGAGGGGATACCGTTCGATGAGGATATGGAGGTCGGGGCTATGATAGAGGTCCCTTCGGCGGCGCTTACGAGCGACATACTGGCGAAAGAAGTCGACTTCTTTTCGATCGGCACGAACGACCTTATACAATATTCGCTGGCCGTTGACAGGGTGAACGAGAAGATAGCGTATCTGTACGAACCCGCGCATCCCGCGGTCTTAAGGCTGATCAGGAGTGTCATCGAGAACGGGCATAACGCAGGCCTGTGGGTGGGGATGTGCGGTGAGATGGCGGGCGACATCGTTATGACGATAATACTGCTCGGCCTGGGCCTCGACGAATTCAGCACGTCCCCGATAGCGATACCTGAAATCAAGCGTATAATAAGGTCCGTAACTATCCGTCAGGCGAAGGAAGTAGCCCAGGAGGCCATTATGCTGCCTACCGGCAGGGAAGTGGAAAAATTCGCCAGGAAGAAACTGAAAGAGATAGTGCCGGATCTCGCTATAGAAGTGGAATGACAGATGTCCCGCCTGGACGGCATGAAAGAGATAGCCAAATACGATAGATCGGACATGCTTGGGATCTTAGAGTCGTTCCCGGAGCAATGCGAGAATGCAGAGTCGATCGGAAGAAAGTTTGTCCCTCCCGCTTCTTATAAAATTGTATACTCGAACATAATATTCACAGGCATGGGCGGCTCCGCCATAGGGCCTGAGATACTCAGGTCCTATATATGGCGCGTGGCAGAGATCCCGGTCTTTGTCAACCGCGGCTATCGCATGCCCGGTTTTACCGGCGAAAAATCGCTTGTAGTAGCTATCAGTTACTCCGGTGATACCGAAGAGACGGTAAGCGCTTACATGGATGCCCGTTCGAGACGCGCGAAGATAATCGCAGTTACATCCGGCGGGCGTTTACGCGCTCTCGCAGAGAAAGATTCGGTCCCTATGATAGAATTGCCTCCGGGACTTCAGCCGAGATGCGCGGTAGGGTATCTATTTTTTCCCATATTGAAGGCCTTATCTAAAGTCGGCGTTATCAGCGACAGGTCCAGGGACGTAAGGGAGGCGGTAAAGACCCTCGAAGCATTGCGGCGCAGGCAAATAGGCAGCCGGCTGCCGGAGTCACGGAATATAGCGAAGAGAATAGCGCATAGGCTTCACGGAAAATTCCCGGTCATATACGGTTCGAGCGATTTCACGGACTGTATGGTGACGAGATGGCGCGGCGAGCTGGCTGAGAACGCAAAGCAATTGTCTTCAGGCCATCTCTTCCCGGAAATGAATCATAACGAGATCGCGGGATGGGAGAATCCTTCGAAGGCGCTCAAAAGTTTTATCGCGGTATTCCTGCGGGATACCGGCGATCATCCCCGCGTTTCAAAAAGGATGGACATTACAGTCAGGATATTGAAGAGAGGCCTGTTCGAGGTGATCGAGGTCAGGCCGCCCGGCAAAACGAGCCTGGCAAGGCTCTTCTCCTTCCTATATATAGGGGACTTCGTCTCTTTCTACCTGGCGATATTGAACATGACTGATCCTACCCCGGTAGAGCGGATAGCGTATCTAAAAAAGGAGCTCAAATGACAGTCATAATATTAGCTGCAGGTTATGCGGTCAGGCTTCAGCCTCTCACTCTCAACACGTCAAAATCCCTTCTTCCGATCGGCAACAAGAAGATAATAGACAGGATCCTGGAAAAGGTCCTGAAGATCGGCGCCGTTTCTTCGATATACATAATAACCAATTCTAAATTTTTCAAGAATTTCGGAGATTGGCTAAAAAGCGCAGGCTACAAGAAGAAGATATTGCTTATATGCGACGGCACTACTACAAACGAGAACAGGCTCGGCGCCATCAGGGACCTAGAATTCGTGATAAAAGAAGAGGCGATAAGCGATGACATACTGGTGATGGCGGGTGACAACCTTTTTGAGTTTGATCTTGCGGACTTCCTGAACTTTGCGAAACAGAGGGATGGGGCGGCGATAGCATTGTATGATATAGGCTCGATCGAATTGGCGCGGAATTTTGGAGTGGTGGAGATCGATGCGAATAAAAAGGTGGTAGATTTCGAGGAGAAGCCCGGAAATCCGAAGTCTACGCTCGTATCGACCGGCATATACTATTTCCCGAAAGATAAAGTTGCATTTATAAATGAATATGTTAAAATGCAGACTAAACTTGACGCCCCCGGCCACTATATAGGATGGCTCAGCAGGCGTGATGAGGTTTACGGGTTTACATTCACCGAAGACTGGTATGACATCGGCACTCTTGAATCGTACAGGAAGGCCGACCAGGATTACCTAAAAAAGGAGAGTAAGTAAAATGTCCAAGAATAAATTTTTATTTACGTCCGAAAGCGTGACCGAAGGGCACCCGGACAAGGTATGCGACCAGGTTTCGGACGCGGTTCTTGATGAGGTTTTGAGGCAGGATCCGTCCGGCAGGGTGGCATGCGAGACTTATGTGACGATGGGGCTCATCATAATCGGCGGCGAGATCACGACGAACGCCTATGTCGATATACATAAACTTTGCAGAAACCTTTTAAAAGATATAGGCTACACACACCCGAAATACGGGTTCGATTACCACACGTGCGCCATATTGAACGCTATCCACACGCAGTCGCCCGACATAGCGATGGGCGTCGATAAGGGCGGCGCAGGCGACCAGGGCATGATGATGGGCTACGCGTGCAATGAGACGCCGGAACTGATGCCGCTGCCGATAATGCTCGCTCATAAGCTGTGCGCGCGGATGGCGGAGCTGCGCAAAAAAGATATATTGAAGCATCTCGGACCCGACGGGAAGTCGCAGGTCACGGTAGAATATCATGACGGGAAGCCGGCCCGGGTCACATCGGTGGTATTAGCTTCTCAGCATACCGAAGAAGTTATCGATAAGAAGACGGGCCTCTTCTCCGAGGCTGCCAGAAAAGAGTTGATCGAGAAGGTGGCGAAGCCGGTATTAAAGGGTTATATGGATAAGGATACGGAGTTCTTTATCAACCAGACGGGCCTATTCCTCATAGGCGGGCCGCAGTCCGATACCGGCATGACGGGCCGCAAGATCATAGTCGATACTTACGGCGGAACCGTTTCGCACGGCGGAGGCGCGTTTTCGGGCAAGGATCCTACGAAGGTCGACCGTTCGGCAGCCTACATGGGCCGCTACATTGCGAAGAATATAGTTGCCGCAAAACTCGCCGACAAGCTCATGATCCAGCTCGCATACGTCATCGGCCGCGCCGAGCCCGTATCGATAATGGTCAATACCTACGGCACAGGCAGGGTAAGTGATGAGAAGCTCGTGAAGATAATAAGGGATCATTTTGAGCTCACACCGCACGGCATAATAGCGGAACTGAAACTGCGCGAATCTGACGGCAACCGTTTCAAACAGACCGCCGCCTATGGCCATTTCGGAAGAAGCGGGGATGCATTCACGTGGGAGAAGACCGATCAGGCGAAGGATCTTAAAAAATATTTAAAATAAACGGTAGGGGACGTTTAAACGTCCCCTACAATGTGGATAACTTTAATGGGGATATAATATGAAATATGATGTCAAAGATCTGAATCTGGCCGGCAAGGGCCGTTTGAGGATAGAGTGGGCGAACGAATACATGAAGGTCCTCTCTCTTATCCGAAAACATTTCAAGAAAGAGAAACCGCTCAAGGGCCTGAAAGTCGCCGCATGCCTTCACGTCACTACAGAAACGGCGAACCTCGCGTATACATTGAAAGAAGGCGGCGCGGAAGTTGTTATTTGCGCATCGAATCCTTTGAGCACGCAGGATGACGTGGCCGCATCGCTCGTTAAGGATTTCGGCATCCCGACATTCGCGATAAAGGGCGAGAATAATAAGACGTATTACAGCCACATAAACAGCGTTCTTGACATGAAGCCGAACATCACGATGGATGACGGCGCTGACTTAGTCTCGACCGTGCAGAAGTCGAGGACGGATCTCGTTAAGAATATCCTGGGCGGCACGGAGGAGACGACGACGGGCGTTATACGGCTGAAGAGCCTTGAACGCCAAAATTTGCTCCGATATCCGATAATCGCAGTAAACGAGGCGCTCACGAAACATCTATTCGATAACAGGTACGGGACCGGCCAATCCACGGTGGACGGGATCGTGCGCGCGACCAATGTGCTTTTGGCAGGATCCAACTTTGTCGTATGCGGTTACGGCTGGTGCGGCAGAGGGCTGGCGATGCGCGCCAGGGGCATGGGTGCCAACGTTACCATAATAGAGGTAGATCCGCTTAAAGCTCTCGAGGCTATCATGGACGGCTACACGGTAGTGCCGATCAAAGAGGCGTGCAAAAAGGCCGACGTAATCGTTACGCTTACAGGCGATATAAACGTCATAAGGAAAGAACACTTCGAGATAATGAAGGACGGCGCTATAATGGCGAATTCGGGCCATTTCAATGCGGAGATAGACATACCGGCTCTCGAAAAGATCGCCGTAAAAAAGCGCACCGTCAGGGATTACGTAGAAGAGTATACGCTGAAGGACGGAAGGCGCATAAATCTTCTGGGCGAGGGACGGCTGATAAATCTTGCGTCCGCGGAAGGCCACCCGGCTAGCGTTATGGATATGAGCTTTGCCAACCAGGCGCTGGGATGCGAATACATCGCCAAGAATTACAAGAAGCTCCAGAAGAAAGTTTATGCAGTCCCTGAAGCTATCGACAAGAATATCGCTAAATTGAAACTGGAATCGCTCGGCGTCAAGATAGATACATTGACCGAAGAGCAAAGAAAATACCTGGAAAGCTGGGAGATGGGGACGTAGATCTAGTTATAAAAATTGAAAAGGAGAATTGACTTACAATGGGTAGAAAGCCGCTTGATATGGACAGTCTGGTAATGAAGCTCGTTTTGACCGATAATCTTGACGAGAAGAAGATAATAGCTAAAAAGATAACGGATCTCGCCTACAAGGCCGGGATATATTCTTCGAGCATAAACGGATTCTATCTCGCCCGCGGTAAGGGAGAAGTCCCGTGTAATTTTACCGTGCCGGCGGTCAACCTTAGAGTGATGACTTACGATCTCGCAAAGGCTATTTTTCGGGTTGCCAGGAAGAATAACGCGGGCGCATTCATATTTGAGATAGCGAAGTCGGAGATGGGCTATACCGGTCAGCCCGCGGTGGAATATACCGCCGTATGCCTTGCCGCGGCCCTGAAGGAAGGATGGACCGGGCCGGTATTTATCCAGGGCGACCACTTCCAGGTTAATGCAAAGAACTATAAAGAGAATCCCGAAAAGGAGATCGACAGTTTAAAGGCGTTGATCGTCCATGCGATAGAGGCCGGCTTCTATAATATCGATATCGATTCGTCTACGGTAGTTGACTTAAGTAAGCCTAAGATCAAGAAACAGCAGGAAGCGAATTACGAGGTTTGCGCCCTCCTTACGAACTTCATCCGGCAAAATCAGCCTGGCGGCATAGAGGTATCGGTCGGTGGAGAGATAGGCGAGGTGGGGCATCAGAATTCCACGCCGGAAGACTTAAGGGCATTCATGGAAGGCTACAGAGAACGCCTGAGAAAAGGGCGCTGCGGCATATCGAAGATAAGTATCCAGACCGGCACATCCCACGGCGGAGTCGTCCTGCCGGACGGAACGATTGCTAAGGTAAAGCTTGACTTCGAGACGCTGAAGAACCTTTCGCGAATAGCGCGCGAAGAGTACGGCCTGGCAGGCGCGGTCCAGCACGGCGCGTCGACGCTCCCCGAGGAAGCATTCGGCAAATTCCCCGAAGAAGAGACGGCCGAAGTGCATCTGGCGACGGGATTCCAGAATATGGTTTACGACAGCGTGCATTTCCCGAAAGAGCTGAAGACGAAGATATACGAATGGATCAAGGGAACTTTGGCTTCCGAGAAGAAGGCCGGCCAGACGGAGGAGCAATTCATATACAGCTTGAGAAAAAAGGCGCTGGGGCCGTTCAAGAAAGAGATAATGGGTCTGCCGCTCGGCGTGCGCGAACAAATCGCGAAAGAGATAGAGGCGAAGTTCGAATTCCTGTTCGAAAAGCTTAACGTGAAGAATACCCGGGAGCTTGTGGTTAAACACACGACATTGAAGAGGGTAATAACGAGGTCTGCGAAAGGCTCTCACGTTCATATGGATGGAGAAGGCGCAGATTAAGTCGGATTTATTGTTCGAGCGAGGCCAAAATTATCTTCTCGACGATGCTCGAAGAATAATTTTGGCCAAGTCGAGAACTTCTCGATCATGTTAGCTTCTTTTGTTGATCAGGTATATCCCGATCACCCCGAATACCGCATTGCCCAGCCATGCCGCCACGATCGGCGGAAGCATGCCGGCTTTTCCGAATGCTATACTTATCGCGATGAAAGCATAATAAAGAAGGCCGATAGCTATACTCATTCCCACGCCTATAAGAACGCCTCCCCGAGTCGTGATGAGCGCGAACGGCGCGCCGATCAGTATTATTATCATGCTTATCATGCAGAACGAGACCTTGTAATACAGGTCGACCGTCAGGTTCTTTACTACTTTAGCGCCCGTTCCCTTGAAGTTATTGATGTAAGCTTTAAGATCCTTGTAGCTCATATATTCCGAATGCCAGTCATTATACGCGAAGTCGCGCGGGCGCTCCTTTAGCGGGATCATTTTTTCGGCATAAAAGGATGGATCGCTCAATATCCTGCCCGTATTGTCTATCCGCCACGTTATTACCTTATAGAATTTCCACCCCGACCCGGTCCATATACCTCGCTGGGCCGTCGTCTTCGATGTCAGGTTCTCCGATCTGTCGTGCTCGTGTATTATAACGTCCGTTAAGAGCTTCTTCTCGGGGTCGTAGGAGCGCGCGAAGACGATCCTGTTGCCTGTACCGTAGACTGCGACGTTCGATATGACTTTTTGCGGGCTATTCTTCCGCTTCTCTCTTTCGAGCTCATCGCGCCTTATCAGGTTTGCCACCTTGGAGCTTATCGGTATTATTCTGTCGTTTACGATGAAGATCGATATGCTTATGATGAGGCCGAGTATGATGACGGGCGAGAGTATCCGCCACAGGCTTATGCCGCTCGACTTCATCGCGGTGATCTCGTTATTCTTGTTGAGGTTCGAGAGCACGAATATCGTCGAAAGGAGGACAGCCATCGGCGCTACCTGTAATAATATGGTCGGGGAATAATATATATAGAATGCCGCGATAGAATCGGCGGGGATCTTGTATTTAACGATATCCTCTATAAAGGAGAATATGTCTATTATTATCGCCATGACGTTGAATATAAAAAGGCACCATACGAACGGCACCAGGAACCCTCTAGTTATGTAACGATCGATTATTTTCATAATCCTCTCGCCAGCGTCAGGCATCTGACTTCAGCGCATCCCGCATCCAGGAGCGCCTTCGCGCAAACGCTGCACGTCGAGCCGGTAGTCATGACGTCATCTACCAAAAGTAGTCTCAAACCGCTGAGCAGGACGCCTCTCTTTACCATGAATGCGCCCGTCAGATTCGATAAGCGCTCTTCGCGCGAAAGCTCGTTCTGACGGCGCGTCGCACGATGTTTTTCCAGCGTATCCGCAAAACGTATCCCGGACGCCTTTGCGATATTGGCGGCCAGCACATTCGCGTGGTTAAAGTCGCGATCCATTACCTGGGCTTTGCGCATCGGGACCGGTGTCACGAGATCGATCCCGTCGATGATGTATGCGTTAGACCTTAGAAAGTCGGCCATGCGGCGGGAAAATATTTTCGATAAAGCGATCTTACCTCTGTATTTGAAGTGATGGATCAATTCCTTCAGGACCCCTTCATACAGGCATGCCGAGCGCGCAGCGGAAAAATAGAGACGGGTCTTTTTGCACTCATCGCATGTATCGCCGGGTATCGGCATCGCTCGCCCGCATTTTATACAGTACGGTTCGGGATTCGATCGTATCTTTGCCTCGCATGAAGTACAGACGCCTGAATCGCTCAATGGATCAAGAGGCTTTTTACATCCGGCGCAATGCAGGGGGTAGAGGAGATTCACGAAGTTTTTGGCGATGGCTGTTATATTCATGGCACGCATATGATAGCACGTCAAAAGCGGCATTGTCAACCGCCCGCCCCGACAGCGCATTTTTCGATTTCGGAAGTTATCCCCTCTCGGGGCTGTGCCTCGCGGGACGCTAAATTTTGACCATGCAAAATTTAGCTGCGAAAAAATTTCTCGCATCTGCTCGAAATTTTACGCCCCGCTCGGCACGAGCCCCTCGGGGGCCCCTTCAGCAGGAATCGAAAAATTTACTACTGACGAATTTTGCGATGCACACTAAATTAATTTATCCACCAGCAGAGCAAGATTGAGGGGTGATTAGATAGAATTAGACAGACTTTTTAATTAAGTGCCGTCACGAGATTATAGTCAGAATTGGCACAGGTGTATGTAGTAGTTCGAAATTTTTCGGGTGACGCGAAGCATGCTTTTTATACTATGGGCGAGTATGGGATGGGGGTGTCCGCCGCTTAGGATTGATACTGTCATGGCGATACTGCTTTAAGTGAGTTAATATCGTAGTCAATCCTGGCGGACATACAGATACCCGTATAATTTAAGCGTTAATTGTAAACCCCATACGAGCCCTAAAGCAAAAAGCGTGCGAGCGGCAGGACCCGAAAAATTTCCTACCTTAATACCGCTTGATTTTATTGCTAGGTGGTATTAGAATGGCTACACGTATGCCGAACATGCCGAAGAATAACTGGAAAACCATAGGAAGGCAGAGGAGGGCGGGGATGCTCGTCCCGCTATTCTCAGTCTATTCCGGGAATAGCGCAGGGATTGGCGACCTCAATGACCTAAGGTTGCTCATAGACCTCTGCGAGAAGACCGGTCTATCGATCCTGCAGCTCCTGCCGATGAACGAGGTCGGTTCGACCTTCTGCCCGTATGATGCAATCAGTTCTTTTGCCCTAGAGCCTGCTTACATCTCGCTCGATAAATTGCCTGAAGCCGCCGCCAAAAGCATCAAATCCAGGATAGCCGCGCTCAAGAAGAAATTCCCCGCCGGGAAAAGCCATGTCGACTATGCGATAAAAGATGCAAAGCTCGCCCTACTTCAGAAGATATTTGCCGGCGACGGCAGCGGTTACGATTCGAAAGATTACAGGAAATTCGCAGCAGAAAACGAGTACTGGCTCGACGACTTCACGCTCTTCAAGACGATAAAATGCTATCATGAAGGCCGCCCGTGGTACGAATGGGCCAACGGCTACAAGGACCGCGACTCGGGGAGCATAGACGCTTTCCGCAAAACGCATGAAGCGGAGATAGAGTTCGAGAAGTGGCTGCAGTGGATAGCATTTACACAGTTTAAAGAGGCCAAGGCCTACGCGTCTTCCAAAGGGATATTTATCTGCGGCGACCTGCCGATCCTGATATCGCGCGATTCTGCCGATGTCTGGGCCCATCCCGGATACTTCAAGCTAGACCTTGCTGCTGGCGCACCGCCGGATATGTATTGCGCTAAAGGGCAGAGGTGGGGAGTCCCGACATATAATTGGGATGCTATAGCCGGCGACGGCTACGTATATTTAAAAGAAAAATTAAAGTTTGCCGGGAATTTTTATGACATGATAAGGGTCGATCACGTCGTAGGGCTATTCCGGATATGGAGCATACCGTTTAACGACCCTACGGAGAACGAGGGCTTGAAAGGATTCTTCGATCCCGCGGATGAAAATTCTTGGGGGGAGCACGGTAGGTCGATATTGTCTGTGATGCTGGAAAATACATCAATGCTATTTTTGGCCGAAGATCTCGGGGTGATACCTAAAGCATGCCCTGAGATCCTGAAGGAATTTGAGATCCCGGGCAACGAAGTCCAGCGATGGGCCAAGGATTGGTCTAGAACCCATGACTTTATCGCGCCTAAGGATTACCGGCTCATGTCAGCGGCGATGCTATCTACGCACGATACGACGAACTGGCCGGCATGGTGGGAGAATGAGGCAGGGACGATCGACGAGGCGCTATTCATAAAAAAGACTGCCGGGCGCGGCATCGATTACGAAAAGGCAATGAGACTTTTATTTGATCCTGCGATGTCACGGCACGGCAGGCTCAGGTGGCGCGATGACGTAACGTCCGGCGACATCCTCGCTGAGGCGCTTGGTAAAAGGAAAGAGGAGGTGCTGGATTTTGTGGAGATGTACGATAATACCTACAAGGAGAAAGAGAGGCTCTGGAAGCAGCTTAAATTAAAAGGGCCGATGAGGGAGAAGGCGGATCCCGAGATAATCGAGGCTGCCCTTAAAGTCACGCTTAGCGCCAGGTCGGTATTTTCCATCGAACTTTTAGTCGATTATCTGTATATCTCCGATATATTTAAGGGAGATCCTTATCAGAATAGGATAAATAGGCCGGGAACTGTTAGTAAAACAAATTGGTCCCTTACCATTCCGATCCCGCTTGAAAAGTTATTAGAACACAAAGTTTGCGGCAAGATAAGGAGCCTTGCAAATATAAAAAAACTAGTGTAGAATATATTGCAATCATGGAAAAGAAGGCCGAAAAGAAGCTAACGGTATTTTTTGACTTCGATAATACCATCACCACGTTCGATATCATAGACGATATGCTCGAGCGCTTCTCCAAAGACGATAAGTGGAAGAGGCTGGAGGAGAAGTGGCAGCGCGAAGAGATCGGTTCAAAGGAATGCCTGAAGGGCCAGATCGAAGGGATGAGGATAGACAAGCGCGCACTTGATAAATACCTGTCAGGCGTAAAGATAGATCCTTACTTCAAAAAACTTATAGCCTTTTTAAAGTCCCGCGACATACCCACCCTGATAGTCAGCGACAATTTCGACTATATGCTCAAAACGATATTGCGGAAGAACGGCATTCCAGACCTTGAAGTCTATTGCAACAAGGCCGAAATGGCAGGAGACAGGCTGCGCTTGAGTTTCCCGTTTTCGAACGATGAATGCGGCGACTGCGCGAATTGCAAGAAGACGCAGGTCGACAAGAGAAGAGAAAAAGGCCGAACTACGGTCTACGTCGGCGACGGCAGGTCCGACGTTTGCGCTTCAAGAGCGTCCGACATCGTATTCGCGAAGGGATATTTGCAGGAACTATTTAAACAAGAAGGGCTGCCGCACGTGGCCATCGACGGGCTTAAAGATGTTTATGATTACTTTACGAGGCCTACTTCGCTCTTACGCAGTTAGACTGTGGTAGAGCTTCGTAGGGCCAATTCCTGCGAAGCCATACCTCGGTTAAACTGCCGAATGGCGAAGCAGAAGGAGCGCATGATGGGTAAAATGCAAAAGACAAAAAATGGGCTGCAGCTAAAACGCGAGATGACCGACGAAGAACTCCTGAAGCTGGAGGCAAAGTACTGTTCATGGGGAGACACGGTTCACTATGTGGAGAAGCCGAACATATTCTCGGAGTGCCGCGGGTGTTACCTGTACGACAGGAACGGGACGGAGTTTTTAGATTTGCAGATGTGGTATTCTGCCGGTAATTTCGGATACAACAATAAACGTATCAACGACGCGCTGATACGACAGGTGGACAAGCTTCCGCAGCTTGCATGCCAGTACCTCCACGAAGAGAAGATACGCCTCGCGGCATCGCTCGCCGAGAGGATGGAGAGGACGGCTGAAGAAAAGGGGCGGATACATTTCAATGTCGGCGGCTCGCAGTCGCTCGAGGATTCGCTAAAATTAGTGAGAAAACATAGCGGCAGGTCGCTCATGTTCGCATTCATGGGCGGGTACCACGGCAGAACGCTCGGAGCTTCGGCTATAACTTCGAGTTTCCGCTATAGAGAGCATTACGGCCATTTCGGCGAGAGGGCGCTATTCGTGCCGTTTCCGTATTGTTTCAGGTGCTTCTATGGCAAGGTGCGGGAATCGTGCAATATGTATTGCCTAAAACAGTTCGAAAAATTATTCGAATCGGAATATTACGGCGTCATCGATAAGAAGACGAATGTGTGCGAATTCGCCGCCTTCTACGTCGAGGCGGTGCAGGGGACCGGCGGCTACCAGATAGCGCCCCGGGAATATTTCGTAGAGCTCAAGAAGATCCTTGACAGGCACAACATACTGATGGTCGACGACGAGATACAGATGGGTTTTTTCAGGACGGGGAAATTCTGGGCGATCGAGCATTTCGACGTTACGCCCGACATAATCGTATTCGGCAAGGCGCTCACAAACGGCATGAACCCGATAGCGGGTATCTGGGCAAAGGAGAAGCTCATATCACCGAAAGTCTTCGGGCCGGGCTCGACCCACTCGACATTCTCCTCGAACCCGCAAGGCACCGCGCTCGGGCTGGAAGTGATGAAGATAATAGAGGAATCCGATTTTGCGACCGAGATCCCGAAGAAGGGCAAGTACTTCGTCTCCAGGCTTAAGAGCTTGCAGAAGAAGTACCGCGAGATAGGAGATGTCGACGGCCTTGGTCTTGCCCTGAGGGTCGAGATGTGCGAAAAAGATGGCTTCACGCCGAATAAGAAACTTGCGGATACGATGGAGGAGATAGGGTTGTCGGGCGCGCTTTCAGCCGGCGGAAAGAAACGCGGTCTCGTTCTTGATATCGGCGGATATTATAAGAATACATTTACGATGGCCCCTTCATTCTATATCACGCATGACGAAATAGACCTGGGGGTGGATCTATTCGAAGAAGCGCTCATCAAAGCGCTTAAAAAACTTTAAGCATACTATGGTAGGGCAGGTTTAAACCTGCCCTACCGTTGCTTACTCAAAGGCATTGAAGAAAATTTAATACTGATCCGGGGGGTTTGATGCTGGCAAACTTTTTGAATAAAGTAGTCGCCGCGATCCCGTCTCGGGTCTCGGCCGGACTGCTTAAAAGGGCGCCGCGCCTCTTTTTTGACTGGAAAAGGAACGGCTCCTTCAGGTACTTCGTAAACTACGCCTATAAAAATTCCAAATTCTACAAAAGACAATTCGATAAATTCAATATAGACCCTCGTAAAGTCCGTGCGCCTTCCGACCTTGGAAACTTTTATACTACAGCCGAGGATGTGGCTGAGCGCGCTGAAGAATTATTGTGCAGAAATCCTCACGCAGTCTTTGAATCCTCCGGGACTACGGGCAGGAATAAGCGTATATATATGTCGCAGGACGACCTTGACCACGCAGGCTCGCTCGACGGGGTGGGGTTTTCGCTGTGGGGCATCGAGCCGGAAGACAGGGTGGTGAACGCGTTCGATTTCAACATATGGATACCGGGCCACCTGACCCAGAGAGGGCTTGAGAAGTCGCGCCTATTTACCTTGGCCGCAGGAAAATCCGACCCGATGGAAGTTTACAAGCGCATCCCGGTTTACAATATCAATGTCGTATTCGGCGAGCCGACGTGGCTCATAAAGCTTACGGAGATCGCAGAGGAGAAGGGTTCGTATCCCTTGAAACTTATTATAGGCGGGGCCGAGGCGATGCCCGAGGCGGCTCGGGGCTGGATGGAGAAGGTGTGGCAGGGCGCGAAGTTGAAGATGGTGTATGCGTCGGTCGAATGCGGCGGGGTCCTCGGGTTCGAGGCCGGATCCGGGTGCGATGGTTACCACGTGAACGAGGGCGACTACTATATAGAGATAGCCGATCCCGACCAGGACGGCTATGGCGAGGTGGTATTTACGACGCTCGGCCGCAGCGTGATGCCGCTTATCAGGTACAGGACAAAGGATATATCGAAGATCATCGAGGATAGGTGCTCCTGCGGCGTGCGGTACAGGAAGCTCTCAAAGCTCCGAGGCCGGTCGGACGAGATAGTCGTCTCTGCCGGCGGGAACCTGTATCCTCTGATGTTCGAGACGGTCTTGAAGGACATCGAGGGAATAACCAGCGACTGGCAGATCGTATTCAAACTGCGCGGCATAAAAGAGGTGATAGAGTTCAACCTCGAGACAAGAGACGGCGCCTCGATAGATAATGTCCGCGCGAAAGTTCTCGATAATATAAAAGACCGTTATCCGGATATATGGAAGAACTATTCGATGTCGATATTCGAGACGGAATTCATCCCGCACCCCGCCGGCACCTTAAGGACAGGCCGTAAACTGCTCCGGCTCGTCGACAAGCGTTTCCAGCATTGACAGGCGGCAAATCGTGGTGTATACTTTAACAAAATATGCATAATCTATTCCGCAGGTCGCTGTCATCATTAATATTATACGCGATACTTCTCTTGCCGTTCGCCTCTTACGCCCAGAACATTCCTCCGGGCCAGGACACCCAGGCTTCCGGGACCCGTTTCCAGGACGAAGCCGAGGCGAGGAAGGCCGAGCTTGAGTCGAAGGGTGTAAAGGCTCCTAAGATCGACATGGAGGATAAGAAGAGGGGCGTTGCCGCGGCGCCCGGGATCTCTTTCGTACTGAATGATGTCAAGATCACAGGCTCATCCCTCTTTGAACCAAAAGATTTCCAAGCCTTCTACCAGAACTATATCGGCAAGACCGTCACTTCTAAAGAGATAAACGAGATGGTCGACAAGATAGAGTCCCGGTATAAAGAACGGGGCTTTCTCACCACCGATGTCTACATCCCGGAACAGCAGATAACAGGCGGCATACTTGAGATAAGGGTGGCGGAAGGAAAGCTCGGCAAGATAACGGTAGAGGGCACGAAATGGTTTACGAAGAAACTTGTATCGAAATACATCCATGCGAAACAAAACGAGCTTCTCAATATAAAGGAATTACAGAGAGACCTGTTGCGGCTGAACCAGAACCCGGACCTCGAAGTGAAAACGGTTCTATCTGCAGGGAGTGAGCCGGGAACTTCCGACATAATCCTCAAAGTCAATGACCACTTCCCATATCATATAGGCGGCGGTGCTGACAACCAGGGAACGCGCCTGTCCGGAAAGTACAGGGGCTCGGTTTCCGCGCGCGCTACCAACCTCACCGCCAATAACGATTTCGTCTTCTTCAATAGCGTGAACTCAGCCGATTCTTCAGGCCAATTTGTAAGCTACGTATTCCCGATCGATACGCGCGGCACGAAGATGGCATTCGACTTCTCGTACTTTGCATCGAAGATAGGCAGGGAGTTCCGGAATTTCGATATAGCCGGTGTTACGCTGAACTTCATCCCGCACATGACGGGTGAGATATACCTGTCGGAGGACTTGCAGATATCCGCGGATGCCGGTCTCAACATTAAGTCGGTGAAAAAATACACCGGCCCGAACGTTACGACGGATGACGAGTTGCGCCTGCCGTATTATAAGATGGACATCACGAAGATGGATTCGCTCTTTGGCGGAGGGCAGACCACTTTTTCACCGGAGATCATGTTCAGCGCGGGCCATTTTCTCGGTTCGTCCAATAGGGGTCAGCCGAAGGCATCGAGGGCGAGCACGGACGGCTACTACTTCAGGTACGACCATAGTTTACGGCGCATCCAGAAGATGCCGTGGGAGAGTTACATGCTCCTGCGCCATCAGTTCCAGGCCTCGAGCGAGACACTGCCTTCATCCGAGCAGTTCCAGCTGGGCGGGGCCAATTCTGTCAGGGGCTATCCGGAAGGCGACTACCTTGCCGACATCGCGGCGACATTGAATATCGACTGGATATTCCCGATGTATTTGATACCTAAAGATTATAAACTGCCGCGATCCGATACGCCGCTTCGTCAGCAGATACAGCCGGTGATTTTTATGGATCTGGGAGGCGGCTACATAACGCAAAAGATGATCACCGAAAGAGGCTACAAATACCTGATGGGCTTAGGCGGCGGCATGAGGATAAATCTCTACAATAAATTGAACGTGCGCCTCGAGTGGGCGCAGGCCGTAGGCTCCCCGCCGACGCAGAATGGCGGGCCTTCCAATTTCCATATCTCGGCAAATTTCGATATGTAACTCACCGCGTTCCCCCGCCGAGCATTCCTGAATAAATTCAAAAATAGGGACAGTCCCGACCTCGCTTAGATTACGGTCTCGGGACAGTCCCTATTTTAATGTTAGCGATAAAAAAGGTGGATAATTGGCTATTGTTTAGTGTATTATATATGTTATACTTATAATAGACATTAGGAGAACAAAATAATCAAACAATTAAGGGCTAATATGAAGCAAATATTACTATACCTATTTATACTGGCATATGTAGTTATGTGCCCGGCGTCCTCGTATGCTCTTCCTCAGGATGCGACGGTCGAATCAGGCAGTGTCTCTTTTGAGAGCCCGAACCCCACTACACTGAATATCACAGCATCGGATAAGGCTATCATTAATTTTAGTTCATTTAATATAGCTAGTAATGAGGCAGTCAATTTTATCCAGCCTTCAAGTACCTCTTCAGTCTTAAGTAGAGTAACAGGTCCTGATGCAAGCATTATTGGAGGCACTCTCACAGCGAACGGAACCCTCTTTTTAATTAATCCTAATGGCATACACTTTACTCCCACTGCAAATGTCCAGGTCAATAACTTAATCGTATCCACTCTCGATATCTCAAACAATAACTTTATAAACGGCAGCTATGACCTCATCCGTAATCCTGATGCTAAGTATGCGCAAGTTTTGAATGAGGGGCTACTGCAGGGTAACAACATCGCGCTGATAGGCTCCTCTGTTGCAAACAAAGGAATTATCTTAGCTAAAGCCGGCACTGTGCATCTGGCTAGTGGTGATAAGACAGTAGTGACTTTTGACAGGCGCGGCTTAATAAGCGTAGAAGTGACTGAAAAGACTTCAGGTAAGGTGATAGGCTTTGATGGAGTGACAGTAAAAGACGCAGTTAGTAACTCAGGCACCATAGAAGCCCACCAGGTCATAATGACTGCTAAGACCGCAAACGATATCTTTGAAAGCGCCGTTAATAACACAGGTGTCGTAAAAGCCACAAAGCTTGTGGAAGAGAACGGAGCTATAAAGATAATCGCTGAAGGTGGAGGCGTAAAACTAAAAGGGGAGACCCTAGAGAATATATATGTCGAAGCGCCAAAACTGGAGATCTACAGAACAGGCCCTATTTTTTATATCGAAAACGTTAAACATGCGGATAACTTAATAACTATAGAAGGTACAGGAATTAACATCACATACTTAGAGACGACAGATGTGGTCTTACAAACAGACGGCCTACTCGATACAGGTCCTCAAGCGATACTGAATGCCCCGACGCTGACGCTAATAGCCGACAGGTTCGGGACAAACGCAAATCCGGTCAAAGTAAATACCGCTAATCTGAATATTCAAAAGACTACAGGCGATATAAATATAGTAGCTTCCACGGGTATAGGAACGAGCATACTGATCCTGGGTCCGCCCGACGAGAGCTTCGGCTCAATTCTCTATAACGAAGATACGAATCTCTCGCTATACGCTCCGCAAGGCAACATCACAGTTAATCGTGATGTAACCATCTCTTCTACTCAAGGTTCAATCAATCTCGAAACATTAAAAGGCGACATTAATATCTACGGAACCATTTCCGCTCCTCAGGGCACCGTAAGATTATGGACCTGCGGGAATATAGACGTAAGGAGTGCAATAATAATTTCTAAGGATGGCGGGTTCATCTACAATCCCGAAGACACAATATCAGTATCGTGGATAGGCGGGTCAGGCAATTCGTGGGGCACGGGCGCCAACTGGTCAGGCGGCAA